>Ga0233430_1000008_pt1 | contig 502180 bp, 634 predicted proteins | sample SI_118_April2016_2_FD_179883 | JGI IMG/M metagenome (GOLD analysis project Ga0233430, IMG submission 179883) | Seawater microbial communities from Saanich Inlet, British Columbia, Canada - SI_118_April2016_150_MG | ecosystem: Environmental > Aquatic > Marine > Inlet | place: Canada: British... | reverse complement strand
GATGTTAGTTGCAATTATTTTCAAGGGCTAAGAATGTTAAGGGGAACAATTTTTATCACAGTTTTAAGATGATTAGATTTGTATATCCTTGTTTCTTCTTTTCTATTATTCCTCTTTGTTCTAGAGTAGAAATAACTCTTGATATTTTAACTGTATTTAACTCGGTTAAAGTCGCTAATCTTTTTTGTTCAATTTCATTTCTTTCGATTAGTAATTGAATCACTTTTCTTTCATCTTTTGGCAATATTTTCAAGAGTTTATTTAATTGTAATTTATTTATTTTTTCTTCAAAAAGATAAACAATAAAACCGCCTACAATTAAGGCAATTATTGTTGCCCCATAAAGAAATAATGGGAATTGAAAATACGCTTTCCCCAAATGTTGAGCATGATATACAGAAAACACAGTAATTAAAACTCCTAAAAGTCCTATTAAACCTGCTGAAATCAATAACTTGTTTTTTGAAATTTCCATTTTATTACCTATCATTAATAAAAATAAAAAAAGAATTAATAAAGTTATCTAAAAAATCTTTATTTATAGATTTCTGTATGATGACTTTTGTGCAAGTTCCATGCTGCATCGCTAAGTTCTACAGGTTTCTCTTCAGGGAAATCTCCTGAAATCATCCATTCATGCATTAGTCGAAAATCATCCATTGAAACATCCCCTTCTTTAACTAAGTCATGCATAGGGCATTCAAAATCTAATGTTTCATGATATTTTTCAGCGGCTGCAAAATCTCCACCCATCATAGCAGTATGCATCTCCTCAAAGCCATCAGATGTCATCATTCTCTCATGTAGTTCATTCATGCTGTAATAACTACTAGCACTTACTAGGGCAACTCCAATAAGTAACATCGCAAAAACTCCTACAATCATTGTTTTTTTGTTTATTTCCATTTTATTTACCTCCTTACAATTGTTAATTGTTATATATATCATAAGTTGAAAGGGAATAATACTCTTTCTGAAATCAAATCAATACTTATTTCATAAGATGAAATCAAACATAAAGTTTACTGAAATCAAATAGAAATCATCTTAAACTGTTCTTTAAAATAAGAAAATTGTTCCCCCTTTATTCTTGTTCTTGATGTATCGTTAAAACTCTTTTGATAGAACGCCCTTGAAAATAACTCTTCGGGATTTTTTCACTTCGTGAAAAATCGTTGCACTATCCCTCGGTCTTTTCTACGCAAAGACGCAACTAACAGGAATTTAACGATTCCGAAACCTTGCAGGTTTCTCCATCCAAATCGCTCGCTTCGCTCACGACTTCGTTAAATTCCGATGTTCTCATATCTCCAGCACCGTCCCCTTCCTCCCAACCTGCACAACCCTCGTCTTCCCAATCCTATCCTCAAGCCCCTCACTCTCATGAATATGCGCCGCAATCAACAAGTCCGGCTTAAATTTCTCAACAGCCTTCCTCAAAACCTCATCCCCAACGATACCAGAAAACTCCGCCTTCGTCCCCTTCGCGTGCAAATGCGAAACCAAAATTTTCTTCTTATGCTTCATCCTAGAAAAATTATTCTTAATCAACTTCAAATCTTCCTTATCCAGCCCAAGCTTCCAATTCCCGCTCCCAATCCCAGCAATCCCCACATCGCCATAAGTCACATAATAATTATCAATATTCTTCCCATTCTTCAACTTACCCGCATCCTCATCAAAATCACAATTACCAGGAATAAAAAAAACCTTCTGCCCAGCCTTTCTAAAAACCTTCAAAATGCCAGACTCTCCCTCACTATATCCATAAACATCACCAGCCAAAACCACCAAGTCCACCTTTTCCTTTTTCCCCTTAGCGGACAACTTCTTCGCAACATCAAAATCCCCATGCAAATCCCCAGCCGCAAGTATTCTAAGTTTCTTTTCCATATCTGAAATATTGTCAAACAATTATAAAAACTTAACTCCTATAGACCACCAATTTTAAAAACATCCAACATCTTACTCTGTCATGACAAAACAAAATAAAATAGCAAAGTCGAACAAGTCAAACCGACCGTCAACTACCGACCACCGACCACCGCGCCAGAGGCGTTAATTATGGCAAACAAAGGCTACGATTTCAAAGAAGCAGAACCAAGAATCATCCAGTTCTGGCAAGACAACCAAACATACAAATTCAATTCAGACGACACCAAAAAAGAAATCTTCTCATTCGACACACCACCTCCAACAGTATCCGGCGCACTCCACATGGGACACGCATTCGGCGACGCACAGCAAGACTTCATAGCACGATACAAAAGAATGCGCGGCTTCAATGTCCTAAATCCATTCGGAACAGACGACAACGGACTCCCGACTCTAAGATTAGTGGAAAAAGAAAAGGGCATCAAAGCAAAAGACATGACACGTCAAGAATTCATAGACATCTGTCTAAAAGCAATCAAAGAAGAGTACGTTCCAGGATTCCTAAAAGACGCAAAAAGACTTGGAACTTCAGCAGACTGGGAATTATTCTACTCAACAATCGACGCACGTTCAAGAAGAATATCACAAAAATCATTCATCGATCTCTACAAACAAGGAAGAGAATACCGAACCAAATGCCCCTCATTATGGTGCACAACATGTCAAACAACAATCGCACAAGTAGAACTCGAAGACGAAACAAAGCAATCAACATTCAACGATGTAACATTTAAATTGGACAATAAAGACCTAATAATCGCAACAACAAGACCAGAACTCCTACCAGCCTGTGTTGCAATCTTCGTAAATCCAGCCGACAAAAGATACAAAGAATTAGTGGGGAAATCTGCGACAGCTCCACTTTTCAATTTTCAAGTCCCAATCATGACAGACGAAAGAGCCGACCCAGAAAAAGGCTCCGGCGCCGTAATGTGCTGCACCTTCGGAGATCAAACCGACATGGAGTGGCAAAAACAATACAACCTAGAAATCAAAGAAGCAATATCTCCAGATGGCAAAATGACAAAACTAGCAGAAAAATATTACGGACTAAAAGTAACAGAAGCAAGAAAACAAATCATAGAAGATTTAAAAAAAGCAAAACTTCTAATAAAACAAGAAACAATAACCCACGACGTCAACGTCCACGAAAGGTGCCAGACTCCAATAGAATTCATTAACTCAAAACAATGGTTTGTAAAATATCTCGACATCAAAGAAGACATGATAAAATGGGGCAACGAAATCAAATGGCACCCAGATCACATGAAGCACAGATACACCAACTGGGTAAAAGGCTTAAAATGGGACTGGTGCATCTCTAGACAAATCCCATTCGGAATTCCATTCCCAGTATGGTATTGCAAAGAGTGCGATGAACCAATAATGGCAGACGAGTCCCAATTACCAGTAGACCCTCTAGAAGATTCGCCTCCAATCAAAGAATGTCCGAAGTGTAAATGTAAAGAATTTGTCCCAGAGCAAGACATCATGAATACTTGGGCAACCTCTTCGCTTACGCCAGACATCACAAAAGATTTACTAAAAGATACTCCAATTTATGACAAGATCAAAAACGAACCATTTTCAATCAGAAGAAATGGCCATGACATTATAACATTCTGGGACTTCAACTCAGTTGTAAAATCTCAACTACATCACAAACGAAATCCCTGGAAAGATTTAATGATAAACGGCTGGATGTTAGGTAAAGACGGAAAGAAAATGTCAAAGTCAAGAAAGAACGGAATATCACCACAAGAAACAATCGAGAATCACGGAGCCGACGTCTTAAGATACCTTTGCGCAGCAGCAAAACTCGGAGACGACATAGCATTTCCCGAAGCAGAGTTGGTCAAAGGAAAAAAGCTAATCAACAAACTCTACAACGCCTCGAAATTTGTATTCATGAATCTAAAAGATTACACAGATGAAAAACCAAAGCAATTAGAAAAGGTAGACGAGGAATTTCTAAAACATTTAGATAGCCTAATAGTCCAAGTAACAAGCTATTTCGAAGCATACTCCTACTCTCACGCAAAAGAGCTAACCGAAAGATTCTTCTTCAATGACTTCGCAGACGACTACATAGAAATCGTAAAGAAAAGAATTTACAACGAAACGGGCGACAAAAAAATATCCGCACAATATACACTAAAAAAATCCCTACTGACAATCCTTAAACTCTTTGCCCCAATAATGCCATTTGTCACAGAGGAAATTTACCAAACATATTACAAAGAACAAGAATCAATCCATATAACCGAATGGCCAGAACTAAAAGAGAACTCAGAACCCTCAATTCCATTCCAAGACTTCCAGAAAATACTCTCCGAAATAAGGCAAGAAAAAACAACAGCACAAAAATCAATGAACTCAGAAATAATCCTAACCCTAGAAAAAGAAACCATTACAAATCTAGAATCAATGACAGAAGACTTAAAATCAGTAACGGCGGCAACAGAAATCAAAGAAGGCGACTTTAAAGTAGAATTCAAATGACCCAAACTCCTAAAAACCGATTCTCCCTAATACTAATATGAATAAAAAAAATAAAATAGCAAAGTCGAACACGTCAACCTACAGCCTACAGCCTGCAACCTGCAACCTTCGGCAAAGCCGAATATGAACGAAGCACAAAAATACGAACTCGAAGCCCAAGTCGAAGAACTAGAATCCTATCGTGGTCGCCACACCGAACTAATCACAGTCCTAATCCCAGCAGGCGCAACACTAACTCAAACAACAAAACAATTAGAAGACGAAAAAGGAACAGCAACCAACATCAAGTCCACCGCAACAAGAAAAAACGTAATAGCTTCTCTTGACAGGGCAGTAAGAAAACTAAAAGAAATTGGAAGAACTCCACCTAACGGACTAGCAGTATATGCCGGAAATGTAACACTCGCAGACGGAAGAGAGTCCCTAGAGGTATGGGCAATCGAACCACCAAAAAAACTCAAAATAAAAATATATAGATGCGACCAAACTTTTGTAGTAGAGCCCCTAAAAGAAATGTTAGAAACTGACGAAGTCTATGGTCTCCTAATAATTGAAAGAAACGAAGCCTCAATCGGACTTCTAGATGGAAAACATATTAAACTTCTCCAACATATGACATCCGGAATACCAGGGAAAACAAAATGTGGAGGGCAAAGTGCAGCCCGTTACGCAAGAATAAGAGAGTCCGCAGCAAAAGAATTTTTCAAACGAACCGCTGAAAATATGCGAACCCATTTCTGGGATAACAAAAAACTCAAAGGCATCCTAGTCGGAGGACCGATACCAACAAAAGATGAATTCCTAGCCCAAGGCCAATTGCTAACTCAACTAAAAGAAAAAGTAATTGGAGTAAAAGATATCGGAGGAACAGGAATGCACGGACTCCACGAGTTAGTAGAAGCATCAGAAGATTTACTCGCCGAACAAGAAATGACAAAGCAACGACAAATCCTAGACCTCTTCTTCGAGAAACTAGCAAAAGAGCCAGATAAGGTAGCATATGGACCAGCAGAAGTAGAAGACAGATTGACACGAGGAGCAGTAGATAAACTAATTATTTCAAAATCCCTTCCAAGAGAAAAAGTAAAAGAATTAGAAAAATTAGCAAAAGCATCATCTACAGAAATCCATATTGTGACTAACGAAACAGCAGAAGGCGTACAATTCGATAATCTCGGAGGAGTCGCCGGATTATTAAGATTCGAAATACATGATTAATCTAGACTAAGTTCCATCAGGGCTTACTAACTTCCCTCTCATGTCCCGCCAAATCACCTCATTCTCTGCAACTTTCCTCTTATGAATTTCCATCAATTCTTCTGTCTTTTTAAGCCTATTATTCAAAAGTCTCTCCCTAACTCCAACCTTAACTATCTCATTTTCATCCATCAACTCTCCAGCTTCCTTCATTTTCTCTTTAATCAATCTCATCTTTTCTTGTCTCTGTAGCTCAAACGCCTGACTTTCCTCTCTTAATATTTTTTCTTTATTTTGTAATTCATTTAACTTAGCATTATATTTAGAAATCATCTCATCCTTCAATTTTTCCCATTTCCTAGCAAAAGATATCTCCAATATCTCAACTTTCCTATCGTGTTTCCCCCTCAATTCATTAGCTTCTCGTCTCAACTCCTCATCAGCCCGAAGCCTCAATCCAGCCTCTTCTCGTTTTAGCTCTTCCTCCGCTCGAAGTTCTAAATCAACTTCTTTTTTCCTTATCTCTTCTTTCATGCGAGCCTTCATCTCCATCTCTTCTCGATTCAACTCCTCATCAGCCCTAGCCTTAATCTCCACTTCTTTCCTCTTCAACTCTTCCTCCGTCTTAGCCTTCAAATCAATTTCCTTTCTCCTTAGCTCCTCATCGGCCTGAACTTTCAAATCCATCACCTTCTGATTCAACTTCATCTCCGCAAGAACCCCCAACTCCTCAGCCTTCTTTTTCAGTTTTCTCTCTGCACTAATCTTTAAACCAATCCCCCTTTGTCCCAACTCTCCCTTAGCCCTAATCTCCAACTCTCCCTCTTTCCTTTTCAATTCCTCATCCAACCGAACTCTCAATTCATCTTCCTTTTTCTTCAACTCCTCATCAGCCCTAACTCTCATTTCCGCTTCCTTTCTTCTCGACTCCTCATCAGCTCGAGCTCTTACTTCTATTTCCTCCCTTTTCAATTCCTCTTTCACACGAACCCCCAACTCCTCAGCCTTCCTTTTTAACTCCTCATCAGCCCTAGCCCTCAAATTCATTTCCTTTCTCCTCAACTCTTCCTCTGCACGAATTCTCAAATCCATTTCCTTCTGTCTTAACTCCTCATCAGCCCTAGCCCTCAACCTTGTTTCCCCCCCTTTTATTTCCTCCCTCGTGTGAATCTCCATCTCCACTTCTTTTCTCCTCAGCTCTTCATTAGCCCCAATTTTTAATTCAACCCCCCTTTGATTCAACTTCCCCTCCGCAAGAACCCCCAACTCCTCAGCTCTACTTTTTAATTCATTACCAGCAACAACCTCCAACTCCGCTTCCCTCCGCTTCAATTTCTTATCAGCTCGAACCTTCAACTCAGCTTCTTCTCTCTTCAGTTCTGCATTCGCTTTAGCTTTCAAACCAGCTTTTTCTTTCCTTAATTCACCATCGACCTTAGCTTTCAACCTAGCCTTATACCTCTCCCTAATCAAAACTTTTTCCGAATCAAACTTAGCATCTAGCTCAGCATCAAACTTCTCATCAACCTCCTTCTGTAAAGAGCGCTCCACCTTCCTCTCATATTTCTTCTTAAAAGCATCAGTCAGTTTCTTTTTCTTAATATCAAATTCTCTAACCAAATTCTCATGCTTTCTGTGATAATTCGACCTCCTCTTTCGCAAATCATTCTTCAAAGTATCATCCATTCCTTCTTTAGTCTTCTTGGACAAATTCTTCTTTAAATCATCCAGAGCAGAAGCGTTAGAATCAACAATCTTCTTCCTCGCATTCCTCTTCACTGCACCTCTAAGAAACTCCACCTTCTCAGTCAATTTCTTCAACTCTCCAATAACCCTAGACTTCTTCCGCCTCTTCGGTTTATACTTATTATCAATTTTCAACCTAAGCGACTTCATCTCCCTTTCAATCAAAGGCACATCAGAAATATTCTTCAACTTCGACCTAATATTCCGCTCATCCTTAGAAAATCCCCGAGTATCCAAATCATTAAGCTCACTTTCCAATTCTTTCAATCTATCAACACCTTTTTCAAAAAGTTCCAAATCCTTCTTGAGCCTAGTAGGACTCTTTTTAACCACCTTAACTTTTTTCACCATAGCACTCTCTTAAATAAGTAGTTTATTCTTTTAAATTTATAGGTTATATCCTTCCCTCTTGTACTTTTTCACACTTCTATTAAGATTCTTTTTCTCATCATCAACAGAAAATTCTTTAACATTATATCCTTGTTTCTTCCATTTATTCAACTTCCGAGAAATCTCGCTCTCCTTTTTCGCCTTTCTCAAACCCTTCACAACCTTAAGTCGAGCTCTATAAATTTTCCTAATAGCCTTAATCTTCTCCCTATGCTTCGCTCTAATCTTTTTTAGTGCAGCACTCTTATCTTCGCCTGTAACCTTTAGTCCCCCTTCCCTTATAGTCACAGCATCAAAATTCTTATTAACTTCCCTTCTATAATCCCTCTGTAATTCCAACAAAACATCGTCCCTCTTTTTAGTATAATAAATAATAAAAAATATCAAACCAATCAAAAAAATAACAACACTAAACATAGGCAAATTTCCTTCGAAATTATAAAACACTTTTTCCTTAACTTCAAAAAGATAACTACTGGTTCCAACAGAATTTTTGTATTTAATAACAGAACTAAAAACATAACTTCCAATTTCAGCATCTTCTGGAATAGTAATAACTTTGGTATTCAACAACTGGCTCCCAACAGCAATATTCTCTTCATCATAAAAGATAACTTTTCCACTTAGACTCTTAACCAAATAAGTTACCTCAATATTTTCAAGCCCAATATTCTCCAAATTAAAAAGCTTATTTTCAATAACCATATTCTCCCCACTATAAACATTTACATATTCAAGAGGAACATTAATATTCCCATCAAATAAGATATCCTCACTCTCAACTTCCATAATAACAGGAATTCTAAAGACCTCTCCATTAGACAAAACTAGTTCTCCAAAATAAACTCCAGGATCCAATCCCTCACTATTGAATAAAACTTCAATCTCTTTCTCTTCTCCTTCCTTGAGAGAAAATTGCATTTCGCTTATTTGGACAAAATCCAAATCACTTAAGATTCCAAATTCATTATCTTTATAACTAATTACCTCAAGCAACTTAGAAGTATTTTTTCCTTCTATCACAACTACCTTCAATAAAGCATTGTTAATATCAAAACTTTTCTTTTTCCCGAGAAAAGAAACATCAAAATAAAAATACCCCACAACCCCAACCAGCAAAATAACGATTAAAATAAATACACCATACTTTTTCATATTAAAACCAACCATTATTATTTTTTATACTTTCTTATTTTCTTAAATCTACCAAGCAGAATAATAACAACCAAAATCACCACTAAAACCACACCAATCAAAAAAATCATAGCAACATTGATTCTAAAAACACCAAGAACCGACTCGTCGATAACTTCAAACTGAGAAGAAGCCGAAGCAAAACCACCAAGATAAATAATCTCAACTGCTGCTACATAATCTCCACTACTAAGTTTCTTCGTAGAAAATTTCTTAACAAAAGACACCGGGCCATCGACATAAAAAGTCTCACTACTCTCCGAATAAGTTTCCCCCCTAAAATCCCGAATATTATACCTAAGCGTTATATCAATCTCTTTCTCTCCAATCGGCAATAAATCAATCTGCACTCTAACATCCTCTCCATCCTCAATCGTAGAATCAATAACAGTGGCCGAAATATCAAATATAGTTTCCTTGCTCTGAGTATTAATAGATACAGGAATTTCCGATCGCACTCCATCAATTTCCATAACTATAAATCCAACAAAAATTCCCAAGCTTTCAGGCGCAATCACATCAAACTCAATACTAACCTCCTCTCCACTCTTCAAAGAAATACTTTCTTCCTTCAAAATAATAAACTCAGCAAAAGGTATTATTTCCCCGTTAGGACCCTCAACATCCTCTCCTTCGACACTAATAATAATCATTACACTCTCGTCCCCTCCATTCCTAAGGCTAAACTCCCGACTCTTCCTATCTCCAACAACACTCCGAATTCTCAAATTCCCGCTATCAACCTCAACCTCCTTAGTTGGCAAAACCAAACCACTCGTCCCCCCTCCTCCGCCCCCAGAAGCAGCCTCTTCCTCCTCAGCGACACTAACTCCAAAAGAAACATTCATACTAGCATTTAAATTATCAGACCCATCAAAACAATAAAACCGCACGTTATAATTCCCATTCGCTAAATTCCTAACAGCAATAAAATCCATAAAAAAATCCCCAGCAGTCATACTAAAATTAGTCACACCAGAATTTAAGGAATAATTACAAACAGAAACTTCATCTGTTGTCACATTAAAAAAAACATTAGAACTACCATAAGTCACACCGGCACTAGGAGAGTTAATCGTTACCTCAGGAGCAATGGAATCCCCATTAGATATTAATAGTTCATCCCCCAAAAACCCAATCACAGCCTCCATATCGCCTCCTTGAGTAATCATGCTTTGGTCATCTGAACTACCAACCAAACCAAACACAAACACAAACGTCCAAAACAAAACAATCCCCTGTCTCACCAATTTCATATCCTCCCAAGCACTAACAACTTTAAATAACTAGCTATCCCAAGCTGATCCCTAGATCTGTACCTCACTATATACTCTTCACCTCGAACATTTATATCTCCCGACTCTAAAGATTTCCCCATCCAATAAGAATTAAAAAGGTTAAATGTAACATATTAGTATGAATAAAAGATGGGTTTTGGTGATATATCTATTTTTATCAATTGGAATTTTAGGTTTTGCCGAGGCAAAAGATTTTATAATATATAACACAAGCAATACAGCCCAAAATTACTTCGTCGTCAACGGAACAAGCGGAGCAACCACAGGAAACTTTTACGGAACATGGAATGGGTCGTCAGATTATTATACCTCTGCTCAGATTGAGGGTTTTGGTTTTTATAACTTAACAGATTTCAATATTGGTGACTATCTTCCCTACACGGGAGCCACGTCAAACCTCGTCCTGGGCGACAACAACCTCTCCGTCGGCACGTCCGACTTCTTCGTCGATAGTAATACTGGCAACGTCGGGATTGGGACGACGGCGCCGGGATATCCACTTGAAGTAGCAGGAACAATTGAAGGAGATAAAATTCTCGCAGATACTTTTGGTTCAGCTTCGGCTCCTGTTTTTTCTTTTGATGGTGACCAAGATATTGGTATGTGGAGAGAAGGAACGAATAATTTAGCTTTTGCAACAGCAGGTTCTGAAAGAGTTAGAATAACAAGCTCCGGCAACGTCGGCATCGGGACGACGGCACCAGGGGCGATTTTGGATGTGCGACATACTAATAATAATGGGCTATGGATAGGAGGAGATCCAGCAGGCGCTCAAGGGTCGCATATTGATGGAATAATCGGAGGTTCACTTGGAACATTGTATTTAAATTACAATTCTGGTGGAAATGTTATTCTTGCTCAAGGTGGCGGCAACGTCGGTATCGGTACGACGGCGCCTGAAGCTCAAATCACGGTTACCGGTGGAGAAGCGACTGATGGGATTATAAATTTGTGGACTGATGATGGCGATGATAATGCGGATAAGTTCAGGTTTAGAGTTGATACGGGAGACTATTTTCTCTTCGAAGATTATGACACGGGTGCATGGGATCCACGGTACTACTTGTACCGGGATGGCGGCGTGATCTATCATGCAAGCGAAGGAACTGCCATGACATTCGAGTTGACGGCGGACCAAGGAGATGACAATGGTGATAGGTGGCAATTTGAAGCACGAACCAGTGAAGCTGCTAATTCGGGATTTGGCGTACAATATTATGGTACTGGTTCGTGGGTCGAGCATTTAACAATCGATAGTACCGACGGCAATGTCGGCATCGGCACGACGGCGCCTGCAGGTAAATTAGATGTTAAAGTTACTGCAACTTCCGGAACTATTGATAATGTAAATGATTATGGAGCAAATAGGATAAATATTGAAGGACTTGGAGCAGGTTCTACTGAGTCAGCGATTACCTATAACGCTTATACTGCTGGTTATCCAGCAACAGCGGGAGGTGCTGCTATTGGATTTGGACGTGAAGCCAGTAGTTGGGATACTTACATGGCATTTTACACAAATAATTTAGCGAGTGTTACTGGTAATATGCAGGAAAATATGCGTATCAATTCAGACGGCAACGTAGGAATCGGGACGACGGCACCGGGGTATAAACTAGATGTAGCAGGAACTTCAAATTTTGAGGACACTATGACTTTTAATAGTAATGGTGGTCCAAATGGAGTAATTAGTTTTGGGGCAAGCACTTTTTACATGAAAGCACAAAATGGTGCAACAGTAAGTTTATTAGATGATGCGAGTAATGGGCTACATGTAATAGACGGCGGCAACGTCGGCATCGGGACGACGGGGCCGGGAGCGAAGTTGCATGTGTCTGGTGGAGACTTTTTACTCAACGAGCATAAAATTGATAGTGGCTTCGGTGTTTCCGATTATATGAGTTTTACTAATCCTAATGGCGGGACTACTTTATATATGTTTAGTGCTGATGGATATTATTCTGAGGCGCGAAGTGACCAAGCTCATTTAAAAGTCTATGGCCCGGGTAATTCAGGGGATGTTATATCTATTACCCACGATGGTTCAGATGGAGTGGTGTCTACTGGTTCTGGGGATTTGGTCTTAAGCCCAAGCACAGGCAACGTCGGCATCGGGACGACGAGTCCTAGTGAACTATTAGCAATAGAAGCTGCAACAACAGCAGACTTCTTAGTTAAAAATACAGGAACAGCGGCAGTAAAAATGTATGGTGATGCTGCAAGAACAGGAGCTGGAGATGCTTTATTAGATAATAGTGCATTATGGAATGGGAATAGAGTAACTGCGATTCTACATCAAGCAGGAGCAGATACTACAAACAAAGATGAAGGAAGAATAAATTTTTATACATCAAGAGCGGGTGGAGCTTTAACTCAAGCTATGATAATTGATGAAGCGGGCAACGTCGGCATTGGGACGACGGCGCCGGGGGCTAAACTTGAAGTGACTGGACCAATAGCATGGACAGGGTCTTCCCCAGCTGCACAGAGTCAAGGGGCTTTAGCTTATGGCTCAGGTCAAACAACATTATTATCTTATGGAGCTAATTCAACAACCAGAGGTAAAATTGCATTTCAAATATTAGAATCTGACGCAGGTAATGGTATAAATGCAATGTTTATCGACACAACTGGCAACGTCGGCATAGGCACGACGAGTCCAGGCTCTCCATTAAATTTTGCAACAGCTGTTGGTGATAAAATATCTTTATATGGAACTGCTACACCTAACTGGGGATTTGGTATACAAAGTGCTCTTATGCAGATTCATTCCGATGGTTCTGGTGGTGATATTGCTTTTGGATATGGAAGTAGTGCTGCATTTACTGAAAATGTGAGATTTGAAGGCACCGGTAACGTCGGCATCGGCACGACGGCGCCAGGGGCGAAGTTGGATATTGCAGGAGATGTAGCTTTTGGTGCGAATAGTTATGGTGCGTTGCAAGAGGAAGGTACTGCTGTTCGTTATAGAAATCTTGTTGCAGGTGAATTGCATTTAATGTCGCACGATGGGAATGAAGATATTAATGTTGATGCGTCTGGTTTTATTTCATTCGAGACTGCCGGTTCAGAGCAGGTCAGGATTGATAGTTCGGGCAATGTCGGGATTGGTACGACAGCGCCGGACAATACCTTAGAAATAGAAGGAACTAATATCGGGGTGCATTTTGATAGTAATGGCAATTTTAATATGGTTTTGGATAGAAATGCTGTAACCTCAAACAATGCTATTCAATTTGAGACAGCAGATGCTTTAGCTTGGGCAATTGGTTTAGGGGACAGTAGTATTACTGGTTTTGATGGGACAGAGTTTTTTATTGGTCCTATTGCTGATGGTCAATCAGCAAAGTTTGTTATTGAGACTTCCGGCAACGTCGGCATCGGGACGACGGGGCCAGGGGCGAAGTTGGAAATTTATACAAGTCAATCTGGCAAGACTACACTTGGTGGTTCAAGAGTTCTAAAATTAGTAGATAGCAATGGTGCTTTAAACACGAGACAAGAGATAGGAATGGGGTACCAGCATCCTACACATACTTATCAACCTGTGGTTTTAGGATATATTGAAACAGATGATGCGGTTCAGACAACTGGTGATTTTTATATTGCTACCAAAACTAATACTGATGGGGATGTTGCTCCAACAGAAAGGTTCAGGATCACAAATTCAGGCAACGTCGGCATCGGCACGACGGGGCCGGGGGGATTATTGCAGGTTGGCAATTCCACGACAGGAGGCGGCCAGTTTATATTGGCAGGTAATGCAAATAGCGGGGATGGGGCGAGTATGAATATTCTAGCTAACGGTGTCTCCAAGGCATTGATAGGCCGACAATCGGCGATAACTGGTTCTGGCAATATTAATAATCTCGCGCTGTATTCAGTGAGTGATGCGGTGACATTGTATGGAGCAGGAACACTGTCACTCACTGCAAACTCCACGGGAGTGTTAATCCCCGGCAACGTCGGCATTGGGACGACGGCACCAGGGGCGAAGTTTCATACTTATGATGGGGCAAGTGGAGCGACACCTCATAGTTATGCCAGACTTATTATTGAAGATGATACCCACGAAGCACTACAATTTTTAACTCCAAATACTTCATTGCAAGCAATAATGTTTGGAGACCCTGAAGATGATAACTCTGGACAGATAGCATACGACCATTCTGATAATGAAATGGCATTTAAGACAAACGCAACAGAAGCGTTAAAAATTCAAGGGGATGGGGACATAGAAATAATGAACGGCAACGTCGGAATTGGGACGACTGCACCTTTGGCTAAATTTCATCAATATGTTGATACCTCAACTACAGCCCAGCCAACGATGATTATAGAACAAGATGGTACAGGAGATGCTTCAACTGTATATACTTTAACAGGGTCTCATAATTGGGCTGTTGGTTCTAAGAATAGTGATAATTCTTTTAGGATTTCTAAAGCTTCTGACCTTGCTAATTCAAATGCTTTAACTATTGATACTAATAGTAACGTCGGGATTGGGACGACTACTCCCGGAAATCTATTACACTTAAAAAGTGATGCAGCTAATGGTCAGTTTAGAATGAGTGCAGGAACAGAGACACATTATTGGGATATTGGAAGAGAGGGACAAGTAAATGGAAGATTTACATTTATAAATGCTGCTGGTGGAGCTGCGACTGAGAGAATGAGTATACTGACTACTGGCGAGGTCGGCATCGGGACGGCGGGGCCAGTAGGAAAAACTCATATATATTCTGGAGCATCTGGACAAGCCGCAGCTCATGCAAATGGTGATGAACTTGTTTTGGAAAATAACGGAATTGTAGGTATGACATTTCTTAGTCCTGCTGCTAATTCCGCACAAATATTATTTGGACAGCCAGTTTCGACTGCAAGGGGAATAATAATGTATGACAATTCAAATGATAAATTACAATTTGGAACTACTAATGCGGTGGCAGATATGACAATAGACACATCAGGCAACGTCGGCATCGGCACGACGAGTCCGACTAACAAATTAACAGTTATTGGAGCAGTTAATGCAACTGGATATATAGTAAACGAAAGCGTAGGATTCTCAGGATCTTGCGTAAACGTCACATACTCCGGAGGAATAGCCATAAACTGTAACGATTAAACAAACATTCATAACATTACTTTTACCAACAGAAACTTATCCCAACTACAATAAGCTTCATAAAAAATCCAGGAATCCCCAATCCAGGAATCCGTGTCATAATCTTAACAATATTTTCCTTCTTAGTCATAATTGCAAACAAACCTCCCAGCGCCGCAGGCTAGTGCACGCAAAGCGTTAGTGTGCGACAAAGTCGCTAGTGACAAATAATCAAACCCCAAAATAAAACCCACAAAACCCGTGAGATAATTTTACATAACCACTCTCCAAACCCACACCCCTTTCCCCCAGCCCCCTCCCAAAAAAGCCCCGAATTTTTACCTAAACTCCCATTTTGTTACATATCCGTGGCTTTTTTCGCCCCAAATTCGAGGCTTGGAAAAATCTTCTTCTGGTCCCTAAGCAACCTCTTCATCTTCCCCTTCTTTTTGTAAACCACATGAAGCGGAAAAAATTCATCACTTTTTTGCTACGAAATCCGTCACCTGGGAAATGGGAGAAATTAGAGGTTAGAAAATAAAAACAGGCAATAGTAAGATTTAAATAATAAAAAAGATTAAACATTATATGCTACAGGCGAGCTGTTAATCTCTATGAGAGGCCTGAATTGTTCCCGGTCGTGCGAACGCCGGGGTCTTACTTAATATGGGAAGAAGAATTTCTGTTTATATCGATGGGGCTAATTTTTACGGAGGGATGAGAAGTATTAATAGTTTTTATGTTGATGAAAGATTTGATTTTGAGAGATATATTGTAAATATTGTTGGGGAGGATGATTTGATTTGTGTCTATTATTATAATGGTTATTCTAAAAAGAAAATTAATGAAAATGTTTGGAATAGGCAGAATAAACTATTTAATCGTCTCAAGAGATTAAAAAACTGGAATGTTATTTTATTCAGAAAACAAGAATGTTGTGATGAAAATGATAAAACTTTTTTCAAATTAAAAGAAGATGATATCAATTTAGCCGTCGATGTTTTATCTGATGCTTATGAAAATAAATTTGACAAGATGATTTTAATTAGCGGAGATAGAGATTTTCTACCTTTAATTAGACAAGTTAAGAAGTTAAAAAAAGAGGTTGGAATTTGTTACTTTAAAGATTGTGTTTCTAAAAAATTTCTAAAATTGTTTGAAGAAAAAAATAAAAAAAAGATTACAAAAAGTGTTGTTAGAAGATATTTTTTAAGAAAGAATAAAAAAGTACCTCAAAAAATTTCGGAACAAAAATAAGTCGGCAAGGCAGAAGACAAAGCTATCTAAGGCACAAGACAGCGAGGATAAAAAACAAACGGACAATTTCGGCATAGGGCCGATGTCCACTTCGTAGCCATCGGCACGACCACTCCGAACAGTACATTATCAGTTGTAGGCCTTCCATTAGGAACCGGTATGGCAAATGCGAGTGCCTCAGGAAGTTCATCAGCAGGAGCCGTATGTATTACAGATACAGGGAATATGTTTATAGACACAGATGGAGTCTGTTCGAATTAATTTTTTTACCAAGTTTTTTTCTCATTCTTCTCCCCCAACTCCCCTCCCAAAAAAGCCCCGAATTTTTACGTAAACCCCTGTTCTGTTACATATCCGTGGCTTTTTCCGCCCCAAATTCGAGGCCTCAAAAGTTAGAGATTTCACACATTTTCTCTTACAATAGTCAACCTAAAAGCGCCGCAGGCTAGTGCACGCAAAGCGTTAGTGTTCGCAAAGCGATAGTGGTTAAAATCCTCTTCCCAAATAAAATAGCCGCAAACACCTTCGGTGTACACTAACTCATTACATTCGCACACAACAAAAAACATTCCCCAGCGCCGCAGGCTAGTGCACGCAAAGCGTTAGTGTGCGACAAAGTCGCTAGTGGCAAATTAATTAAACTCAAACAAACAAACCCTCAATAAACCATCCGCTTAACCTGAGGCTTCACCCCATAATTCAACAAAATACCTTTTTTCCTTCCAGTAGCCTTCAGATAATTTAACAATTGCGCTTTATCAGCACCAGAAAATTCCCTTATAGCCTTCACCTCAACAACAACATCTTCCCCAATAAGAAATCAGCAACATAATCCCCAACAATTTTTCCATCATAATAAACCCTGACAGGATACTGCTTTCTAAAATTCAAACCAATCTTCTCAAATTCTATAGCCATGGCATTCTCATAAACTTTCTCCAAAAAACCGCTACCAAGCTCCTTATACACCTTATAAAAAACATCAATTACAATTTTAATCATCTCCTCAGAATCCATAAAAAATAAAATAAAATAAACATTATAAAACTTCCCACTCCAAAACCTAAAAGCGCCGCAGGCTAGTGCACGCAAAGCGTTAGTGTTCGCATAGCGATAGTGGCTATTATTCTAAAACAAAATCACCCAAAAATCCTCTTCTGGTCCCTCGGCAGCCTCTTCACTTTCTTTTTCTTCTTGTAAACCACATGAAGAGGAAAAAATTCGTAATAATTCTTATCATCAAACCACGCACACTTAAAATGATACAACCTAATACCAGTCAACCTCGCAAGAGCAAGAGCATAAATAGTCAACTGCTCAATCGGCTTAACCTTCTTCGCCGAAGGCTTATAGTCCATAATATATATCGAGCCGTTCCTCACCTGAATTAAATCAATATGCCCAGTAAGATACTCACTATCCTCCAAGTCTATCGGAACCTCAAACCCCAATTTATGCCTATAGTGTTTGATATCATCCGAATTCAACAAAATTGCAACCTCGACCGCAACCGTAACACTATCATTCGAAAGCATAAAATCCTGCAAAACCTCATGGCGCAACTTATTATTTGAAACCCCCTGTATCACAAAGCTAGCAGTCTTCACCGCCAAATTAATCTTCGGAATAATCTTGACCCCATCCAAATTAAACAAATTCTTAAATTCAGAAGCTCGTTTAGTCTTATTCCTAAAAATTTGATGCGGACATTCGGCAGCTGCCAATTCCAAAAACTCATTCAAATTTCTAAATCTATAATGCTTAAAATCTTCGCTGAGTATCATATCCAATTTTGCCCGGTGATACTTGAAATCATAAATTTGCTGATGAATAAGTCGCACTTCCTCAATCAAATCCTTTTTAGAATATCTTTTAGATGCGAATTCCCGCATTCTTAAAAATGAGGTATATATTCCATACTCCTCAATCCATTTGGAAATTATTTGGCGAGTAATCGGAATACCATATTTACTATTGATTAGTTCGGATATTTCTTCGTGAGAATGCAATCTGTTGTATAATGTGAGAGCATCGATTATTATTCGTAACGGATAGGTTTTCCCCTTGGTAATCTGCGAGGTTAATCTCTTATCGCACTTCTCACAATAATAAATCTGCACTTCTTCATACTTCTTTTTTCTTTTCCCTCTTTTAATCAATTTACCCTTACAATAAGGGCAATGACTAATGATTCTATAATTGTTTTCGAAGTCATTTTTAATATCTACATCTTTAATAAGCTTTTCTTGGATAACCTGGTTTCGGTTCGTTTCCTTTGTCATAATTCTTTACGTAAACTCTATCCCACGCATTTCTAAGGTTTAATACTTTTCTTTTTTGTGTCACATATCCAGAAATCAGTTTGTCAATCATATCCTTCGACGAGACTTCTTCTAAATTTCTCTCTCTTAAAATATCTAATTTGGTGATGATATTAGATATAAGAGTTATGCTCTCGGTCAGTTTTCTTTTTCCTAACTCTTTATCATCGAACCTGTCTCCGTACCCTTCGGCAATCAACATCGGAATTTTTTCTGCGATGGATTTCAATTCTAGTTCGTCTTTGGGCGAGCTTATGAAATCTAATTTCGAAATTTTATCCGCAAGAAAAATAGTAGTTTGATATACATATAAATCCCTAAAAGTTTGAATCGGGCTTTTGACTCTGTAATTATTTTCTATTCTGTTCACCTCTTAAATGAATGTGCGAGTTGTATTTATATAATTTGTGTTGTGGAACTCTACCAGATAAGTCCAGCAAAACTCAAATCCTATCTTTCGTCTCCTATAACTCTATAAATTCTAAACACAGGCATTTTATTACTCCTTCTCTTCTCGTCAGGAATTCTCCTAAAAACAAAAACATTTTCCCCAATCTTCTGTCTATACCCTTCGTCCGTTCCCTCCAAGTCGCTAATCGCAACATCCTCCCAATTTCCCCCTTTAGAATATTGAACACTCAACACATCTCTAGACATTCTACTAAACCAAGCAGCGCCAACCTCCACCTCTCTAGAATCATCTCCAACCAAAACATTTCCCTCTTCCATACTCTCCCTAACTATCCCCAGCGCCTTCTCAATCAAATTCTTACCAACATCCTCCGAACTCTCATCCCCTTCCAAATCAGCAACCAAATTAACCTGATACGAATTATAATTCTTCGACAGCTTCACTCCCGCCTGAACTTCTTTTATTTTCATTTTATAATCCTATTTTAACATTCCCATCTGAATCGACCTGTAGTGTCCCCCCATTCGAAGTAACATTAAAAGTACCTGCTACATCCAACTTCGCTCCCGGCGCCGTCGTCCCGATGCCGACGTTGCCCGAAGTGTCTATCCTCATTGCTTCGGTACCTTCTGCAACATTAAATCGAATAAATCCATCTGTATTATGTGTCCCAACGGTCATTGTATTTGTGTCATGAGTCCATGTTAATCCTGCTCCAAAACTATCCGATAAAGACCCAAGGAACAAATTTGCTGTTTTTGCGTCAGGAACTAAAACACCAATACCCCCGTGGTTACTATTCTCCACAACTAAGTTCGTTTCACTATGGGCGGTAACCGCACCAGCAGAACCAGCAAGAACATGCAATTTATTATCTGGCGCCGTCGTCCCAATCCCGACGTTGCCGCCAGTTTGAATAAAAATACCTTTTGAATAATCATTATCTACAAATAATGCTAAATCTCCAGTTTCCTGATTTCCTAAATATGAATCTACCCCAAGTTGCCGCCAATATGAACCATCACTCGTACCAGAACCAGAAGTGTCATCTGTAACTTGTATTCTTGCGTCGCTCGTTGCATGAACATGCAATTCTTGTTCTGGCGCTCCCATCCCAATTCCGACGTTCCCCAAAAACCAAGAATCCCCCGTCCCATTACTCATAACCTCCCCAGCCAAATACAAATCGTTCCACCTATAAGACCCACTCCCTAAATCAAACTGCCCATCCAAATCAGGGCTAATACTCCCATTAACCTCCAAATTATTAACCTCCAAGCTAGAAATATTATAAAAATACCCAGTCTGAGCATAAACACTTCCATCAATAATACTAACCCCCCCAGTTGTCCAATCCCCATTAAAATCATACTGCCCAGTTAAGTTTCCTCCCCCAGAACTAGAAACAAACTTCGAATCAGCCCAAGCAACAACCGAACTATTAAAACTAGAATCCCGCGCATCAACATAACCCTTCATAGAACTATTTGCACTAACAATTTCAGAATCAACTTCACTAGAATTATAATAATTTCCAATAGAAAAATCACTAGAATTATAATAGCCAAGAGCCACAATCTCACTGGTAGTAGAATAACTACTCTGATTGCCCGTCCAATAAGGATCTGTCTCTGTATAAGATGTTAAGAATGTTGCATCTGCGTAAGCAATAGCTGGCGCAGTCTGGTTATAGTCCCATTCTGTCCCAGCGTATAAAGTATCCGCATAAGTTTTATTCCAGTTGTCACCATAATTAATAGGTGCATACAAAGTATTCGAAACTGAAGTAGTAGAATAACTACTCTGATTGCCCGTCCAATAAGGATCTGTCTCTGTATAATTAGTCAAATATCCATTATTAGAAACAAAAGAATCAACCTGACTCTCACTCAACTGACTATCATTATCCACCCCATCACTAAAACCCGAAGGAACATCCGACAAATCATTCCAAGACCCAGAAAAAAAACTCCCAATCAAACTAAACACATTCCCAATCAAACTAATACTAGTCCCATTAGTATAAGTCGTATCATCATCTCCATCATCAAGCCCACTAGGACGATTACTAAGATTCGCCCAATCCCCACCAAAATCATCCGAAGAATTCTTATCCCAACCATCAAACGCCCCCTCATCCCCCCCAATATCAGAATCACTATAATAACTAAGCTCCGAATCATAAGTTAACAGACCACAAGACCCATCAGCCGAACAGTTCGTATCAACAGTATGAACCAAGTCATCACTAAAATTAGAAAGGTGACTATAAGTCGTATCATTATCCACCCCATCACTAAAACCCGAAGGAACATCCGACAAATCATTCCAAGACCCAGAAAAAAAACTCCCAATCAAACTAAACACATTCCCAATCAAACTAATACTAGTCCCATTAGTATAAGTCGTATCATCATCTCCATCATCAAGCCCACTAGGACGATTACTAAGATTCGCCCAATCCCCACCAAAATCATCCGAAGAATTCTTATCCCAACCATCAAACGAAGTTTCACTACCAGTCGTATTCAAATTAGTAATACCACTACCATCTCCAACAAACTCCTCAGCCCAAACCTTTCCCAAAACCATATCAGAAAAATTATGAATCTTACGAATGACCCCATCCCGATACTCACACAAATAAGAAGGTCGAGAGGTCAAACCAGAGATATCCAAATCAATAAACCCAACACCGTACTTATTGGTAACAATCTCAGACTCATTAGACAAAATTACCCCAGAACAATCCGAACCCGTAGTAAAATTAAAAGTATAATTAAAACTAGTACTAGGACTTAAGCTCCCACTATCTAAAGGTGAGACATAAATAGGCAAAGCGGAAACAATCCCAATTATAAATAAAAAAACAAATATCACCAGTCCCCTTTTTCTCATCTAACTAACTTGACTTTAAGTCTTTTATACTTTACCATTTATAGAGGGCATATACTCATACAATTTAAGCAAAATACTAAAGTTATTAAGGTCTAAAATACACGATTAAATCTTCCAGCAAACTTTTAAAATCCGTTTAACTCATCTATTCCAATGGAAGAGACATCTCCAATAATAACCGAATCAACAGCGCAAGAAATAGAAACCGAATTCGAAGTAAATGAGATAGAAGCCCAGGAAAAAATAGAAGCATCCCTCTTTGTAGCTGGAAGATTCCTAACCCTTCAGGACCTAATTGTCCTAACAGACATCAATCCAATAATGTTAAAATCAATCCTACATGACTTGGAAAAAAAGTACAAGTCCGCAGGTGCACTTAGGATAGTCAGAAGAGACAAATCCTACAAAATGGACATCGCAGAAAAATATCACTACATCATCAACAAACTAGCAACAGGCTCAGCCGAATTCACAAAATCCGAACAAGAAACTCTCGCAATCATCGCCTACAAACAACCAATCAAACAATCCGTCGTAATCAAAATCCGAGGTAATAAATCATATGAGCACATCAAAAAATTCCGTCAATTGGGTCTAGTTAACGCAAAACGAGAAGGTCACACATTAATTCTAAACTTATCAGAAGAATTCTACGAATATTTCAACGTGACGAAGTCAGATAACCCCCAACAGAAACCGGAGGTTTCATAATGGAATTCCTAACAATCCTCTATCTGACCTACACATTCATAGCATTTTACTTCCTCTTCATTCACCTCTTAACCTACGTTCAAAACAAAAAACAAGTCTACGAAACATTCATACCAAATAAAGAAAGGTCACTCTCTATAATAATCCCATGCTTCAACGCAGAAGGGAACATCGCAAAAACAATCCAGGCACATTTAGATTCAGACTACAAAAGTCTAGAAAAAATAATTGTAGTAGATGATTGCTCAACAGACAACTCAGCTCAAATAGTAAAGGAACTAGAAAAAAAACACAAACGAGTAATGTATGTAAAAACTCCAAAGAATACAGGCAATGCAGCAGGGGCAAAAAATTACGGATCCAAATTTGTCAAAACAAAATTAATAGGATTCAGCGACGACGATTCAATACCAAAAAAGAACGCGACATCAAGAATGGTCGGCTTCTTTAATGACAAACAAGTCGGAGCCGTGACTTCTCGTGTCTTAATAAAAGGAAAACAAAACTTCCTAACAAGATCCCAATCAATAGAATACAAGGTCATCGCATTCACAAGAAAACTCCTCGGATTCCTAGATTCAATCTATGTAACAAACGGACCCCTAAGTATATACCGAAAAAAAGCATTCGACCAAGTAAAAGGCTTCGACATAAAAAACCTAACAGAAGACATCGAAATAACATGGCATTTCGTAGCAAAAGGTTGGAAAGTCCATATGGCAATCCCAGCAATAGTATACACTTTCCCTCCGACAACAATCAGAACATGGTTCCATCAAAGGATCCGTTGGAACGTAGGCGGAATTCAAACTGTCGCAAAATACAGAGCCAAAATGATGAAATGCGGAATGCTCGGCCTATTTATCCTCCCATATTTCATGTTCTCATGGTTCCTCGGAATCACAGGTCTCTTCTTCCTAACCTACAGATTCACCCAAACAATCATAACAAAATTCCTGGTAGCAAAATACTCTGTCGCAGCCGAAGTCGCAATCTTAACAATGAACGACTTCGCACTAAATCCAAGCATTCTATTCTTCTTTGGGATGTTCCTCTTCTCTCTCGGCCTAATCTACACAATCACAGCCCTAGCCTATTCGAAAGAGTCAGGTAGACTAATCGGCCACAGAATCCGCGACATATTTATATATTCAATCTTCTACCTCATTATGTACCCTCCATTATTAATATGGTCATTTTACAAATACCTAAGAGGCTACAACACATGGTAATAAAATGCTGAAATCAAAAAAACACGTGTTCTGGGAAGCACTCCTAGTCACAATTGTAGTTTTCCTAGCAGGACTATTTCTAGGAATGTTAATCGAAGCAGCAAACTCCGCAAAAATATCAAATCTCTACCTCCAATCCGAAATCAGCTTAACAGACGCATCTGCAACGGCAAGATTAATCGAAGATACAGAATTGGACTGCGAAATAATAAAAGAACAAAACATCATAGTAGCAGATAGAATCTATGAAGAGGCAAGACTCTTGGAACTCTACGAAGACTCAGGCAAACTGACCGACTCAATGAAACTACTTCATAAAAAATACGACCTCCTAAGAACATTCCTCTGGATGACAAACGATGAATCTTTAAAACGATGCGACAATTACAATCTAGTAGTGTATCTATATGAATATGGTTCCGAAGACTCCGAAATCAAAGCAACGCAAAACGTCTGGTCAAAAATACTCCTAGATATCAAAAAACAGTCATCCGATTTCATGCTCCTACCAATCGCCACAAACCAAAATCTAACATCCCTAGAATTCCTAAAGCAAAAACACGAAGTCACCCACCTTCCAGCCTTAGTCATCAACAACGATAAAGTCCTTTACGAACTAGAAAACGTAGATTCAATTCTGGACCTCCTAAACTAACCTATATATCCAAGCATATACTTATTGAACTGCGAAAGTGACAAGCAAAGCGCGGAGAGCGTGGATTCACGAGCATTTTTAATGCGAAGCCTCTGGAGAAGGTTGTGTTCCATCACAATCTTCTTTAAAAAATAAAATTCCCTACAACTACCATGGCAATCTGTACAATCTGTAAAAAAACATCAGAAGAAACAACACTCTATCCAGGAATCCAAGAAACCGAAATGATAAACGTCTGCGAAGAATGCGCTGAAGATCAAAACATTCCAATCATAAAAAAACCCTCTGACTCTCAACTATCACAAGCCGACATATCCTATTCTGTAAGAGAACGATTAGATAGAATGTCGGGAAGACACGAAACAACAGAAATTTCAAAAGATCAAACAATAACTCAAGGAAATCTATCAAAATTAAAAATGCCAAAACCAAAACAATATCACCCCGACATACTAGATAACTACTACTGGACTCTAAATATAACAAGACGTAGAGTTAAAATGACAACCTCTCAACTCGCAAAAAAAATAGACACAACCCCAGAATCGATACAACAAATCGAAAAAGGAATTCTCCCAGAAAATTTCAAAGAAATATTCCTAAAAATAGAAGCGCTTCTCGGAATCAAACTCCTAAAAGATCACGAGACTCAAGTCAATTTCACAAGAAAAAATCGTGACGAAGAAAAAGAAATCTTACAATCAGTAGCCGAGAAAATAAGAAACCCAGAAAAAGAGCTAGAAAAAGACGAAACAATGGAAGAAATGGAAGAAATTCATAAAAAAATAGAACAAGAGGAAATTAAGTTATCACGAAAAAAAGATATCAAAAATGTGACACTAAATGATTTAGTTGACAGAAAAAGAGCTCGAGAAAAATACAAGATGAAAGTCAAACAAGACGAAATGATGGGCGACGACATCGACATCGAAGAATTATAAAATGATAGCAAATATGAGAGACATAGGATTTGGACTTCATACTATTTTGGGATTCAAAGAACCAATAAAAGTTAAATATGAAACTGCAAATTTATATCCAGTAGAAGATATCAAAAATAAAATAGTTAGAAGTTTGGGAATGCGCAAACATGATACAATAATGTATTCGGAATTTTTTGAAGTTGAATTAGACGCACATTATTTAGTTGTAGATACAATGAAAAGATCGCGAAGAGAAGGTGCAAAATTTCCTTATGACACCATAGTCACAAGAATTGACCATGCCGCCGGAAAAAACTTTTTAGGTAATAATCCTATATGGCAAATAAGTGATTTTGAAATAACTAATTCTGATGGAGCACTAGATACAATTCAAAAACATAATTTGAAAGTAGATAAAATTAATAGAAAATTTATGAGAAATAAGCCTACAATTATCTACGAAGGACAATATTTGAAGAATATAGATGAGGGGTTCAATAACCCAAAGTGGACAGTCAAATTCAATCTTCACAAATAGTTCAAAGATAGATCCATCCCACATTTTCAAAAACCAATTTAAATCAGAATACGAAGAAATGATGTTACACCTCTCCTAATTCCAAAAAACAAGTTACCAAGCCCCCATGCGAAGCATGAACTTTTCCACGAAATGAGCTTTTCCAGCGAAGCTGAACTTTTCCATCACAAAGTGATGAGCCTTCCCATTATCTACCCAAGATAACGAAGCCGCCCCGGCCGCGGCTCATAAACCAACCCCTCTTCCAACAACTTCTTAACCTCAACCTCAATCGCATCAGGAGCAGCCTCAACATCTAAAACAAGCGCCTCTCTATCAATCCCACCATCAGCCTCAGCACCCTTAATCTTATCAAGCACCTGATTCTTCAAACTATTATCCCCCTTAGTCTCACTCACCATATCCTTCCGAGCCTCCTGAATCTCCAACTTCCGAACCAACAACCACCGAGCATCAACCTTCTTCACAACTTCCGGAATCATATAAATCTCCCCGTTCCACTCCCTCATATTTCCAACAATCTGCAAAGTATCCCCCTGCATAATATCCTTAACCCTTTCAACATCCTCACCAAAAACCTTCAACTTCAACTGCCCACTAGCATCGTCCACCGTCAAGCTCCCAAACTGCTTCTCCCCCTCCTGAATAAACTTATCGACACAATTAGCAATCATATTAACCCTCACAATCTTCTTGTTCCCAAGCTCCAAAAACAAAAACTTCCCCTCATCCATCATCGGCACACCCTTCAAAACATCCCCAATCCTAAGTTTAAATGCCACGTTTCTCTTCCGAATCTCACCAGTTGTTTCTGCCATATTTCAAAATGTCAACTTGACTTTATAAGGATTATTGAGATTGAGTTTGAATAGTTAGGCTTCTCCCTTTTTGCCATAAAAAGTAACTAGTTCTTCAATAGATCTAGAGGGGTCCCCTTTGAATGCATCTTTATTAAAAAGAAAGGAGGTATGAATATTGCAGCCTTTTTCTTTAAGTTTTAAGGCTTCATGTGAATAGAGTCCAAGATCAAGAGAGTGAGGACCATTTTTAAAATCAAGTCCAATATAGAAATCACAATCCTCAACCTGAGTAGGTTTCCCAGAAAATTCCTTTACAATATATTCAACACCCTTAGAAACATCTCCCAACTTATCTCCTGCAGATCCGTTAACCATAATTCTACCCCCATTAGAGAACTTTCCACAATAATCCCCTACGGGTCCATCGATAAAAATTGTCCCAACTTCCAAGCCTTCAGGAATATTGTCTAAAGGCAAGTCACCTTTGAAGTAATTTGGAAATCTATTTGCAAAAGAAGGAATTTTAATGGTAGGATTGAATCCTCTCTCGTTTGCAACAATTAAAGCCGCAGAAGGTATCTGTCCAAAAACCCTTCCCCAATTTAATCTACTCAACCTACCCTCTTTCTTTCCAATATCTAAATACATCAATGTCTCAGAAGCAATAGAGAAAGCTTCCTGGTCACTAATTCTTCTCTTCCCAAGAAGATGCTGATTACTCTCAACGGGAATAGAAACCCTAGAAGTCCCAGGTATAAATGGGCTTTGGGTATGGTAAGAAGCCTCAAGTATTTTAATGGGATTTTCTTTTTCATTAGTTTTTTCTCTAAAAAAATCAGCAGCCACAGGAACAATCGCAGCATGGTTAGGGTGAACACCACCATAACTGTTTTCTACATGTCTTTCCAAAACTCCCCAAAAAATATCAGTAAAATTACTATCTTTAGTTATCTTATCAGGAACAGAATAGCTCATTTCTGAATGCATGAGACATAAAGAAAAATTCTATTTATAAAAATCATTATACTGCAATACACACAATTACATCCGCTGCACAAACCCACGTTTAGGCCGAAACAAATCCCCCGACTTCAACAACTTCCCCACAGCCTCATCAATCTCAGTCCCCTTCATTCTCCCGTCCAACGCCTTAGAAATTTCCTCCAATGGAATCAACTTACCCAACCTCTTCTCCAATTCCTCAATCGTATCAACAATAACATTAATCTTATTCCGGGCACTAGCCGAATTCCCCGTAATCCTATCAACATCAAAAGTCTTCGTCGTTTTATCATACCCAACCTGCAACAAGTAACTCTTAACCAAATCAATCGAAGCAATAGCATCCTGAACATCTACTGTCTCACTAAGTCTCATTCTAGCATGCGCCTCCGCCAAACGAACCATAGCCTCAAGCTGCCGAGCTCCAATAGGAATCGGTTTAGAAGGCCCGTCTCCAATCTGCGGCATGTTACGAAGCCCAACATAAAATTCCTTCATAGCCACAATCGCCTCGTCCCCGAGAACAGGATTATACTTCTGCTTAGCGTACGAAATATATTTCTTCAACAAATCCTTATCAATTACGTCATGCTTCGCATTTTGCTGGTGCTCACTCAAAACATGCGTCGCAATCGCCTCATCATTATCCCGAGTAGGAATATCCCTCATAATAAAAATCGCATCAAACCTAGAAAGCAAACTAGGCACTAAATTAACTTGTTTAGGAATACTTTGCAACGGGTCAAACCTTCCAAACTTAGGGTTCGCTGCAGCCAATACAGAGGTCTGCGCCCGAAGAGTCGCCTGAACGGTCGCCTTCGCAATAGTAATAGTCTGCTGCTCCATCGCCTCATGCATAACACTTCTATCCTCCTCGTCCATTTTATCAAACTCATCAATACAAACAATTCCCTTATTAGCAAGAACCATCGCACCGGCCTCAAGCCCCCATCCCTTCAAAATATCATCCTTAACAACAGTCGCAGTTAGCCCAGCTCCAGTAGAAGACTTCCCTGAAACATAACGAGCCTTCGGCGCAACACCCGCAACAAACCCAAGCATAACAGACTTCGCAACACCAGGATCCCCAACAAGCAACACATGAATATCCCCCCTCATCTTCGTTCCATCACTCCGAGTCTTCTTAACCCCACCAAACAACTGAAAGGCAAGAGCCTTCTTTACATCTCGCTTTCCCCAAATACTAGGCGCAATAGAATCCACCATTCGGTCAACCAACTTCGGATCAGCAGCAAGCTCACGAATCGTCCGCTCGTCCTCCTCGTTAATATCAATATCCTCAAAACTCTCCTCCATCGGAATAATGTTATTAGACTCAATCGCCAAATCAAACCGAGTAAGCATCGCTCCACTCCCAGTCGAAATCGCGATCTCTTTCAAAATTCCAATAATCTTAACCCGACTCCCAGGCGTCGTCCTCATCTCCATAGTCGGATCAACCAAATCCTCCTTCAAAAAAATCTTCATCCTCTTCGGCTGCTCGCCTCCATATAAATTATCCGATGCCTCCTCAATATCCAAAACCTGTGCATCCACCATGTCCTTCGCAATTTCCTTAAATCCACCTCGACGTCCGCACGAACACCGACTAGGCTCCTTAAACTTCTTGTCAATCTGCAAAACCGAAATAATAGTTCCACAACTTGGACACTCAAATTTAGCATTAGTAACTAAAGGCCTAACCTCACTCGCCTGCCTAACAATTCCCTCAATCCCAATCATCTTCCCCAAGTGCTTAGACCGAATAAACCGAATAAACATCTCCTGCCCCTTAGAAATACTCATAAACCGAACCCGAGCGTCACTAGGAGCCCACTCCAATTCCTCAAGAGCAACCTCCAACAACTGCACCGTCTCTTCAGGCCGATCAATCAAATTACCAGCAAGCTCAGGAGAGTGTGCCGAAAATTCATCAAAATCAACCTGAACAGTCTTACTTTCTCCACTTATACTCCTAATAATCGCCTTCCGATTCACCTCAAAGAACTCCTTCGCCTCACTCAAAAACTCATCCTGATCAATCGCCCCATTTTTCATCCCCTCACTAATAACATTTTCCTCTTTCATGTCAAACTAAACAATTCTCCACTTAAAAATAAATCTATCCTGCAAAGTATATATCAGTTAAATACAAACTCTGATCGAGCAAAAATAATCTCCTCACTAGTTCTACGATATATCCCAACAAAAACCTTATCACAAAAAGCAGCAAGAAAATCTCCTTCCTTTAAGCTCTCCGGGCTCACCAGAGTCATGTCCGCAGAGGACCCACCTTTAACGTTATTCGAAAACAGCGGCCTCCCGATATAAAGCGACCTTAATGCACTCTTATCAACTTGCACCACAGGCAAAACCTCACGAATAGCTTTCTCGGCTGGAACAACCATCTCTCGCAATTTCTTCTCATCCCCATTGGGGTCACCAGAGTCATCCTTTGAGGACTTCCATTCCATAACCGCATTTTCGAATTCATCCAACTTAACAATATCTTTCTCGGAAAATATCCCAGCAGACGTTCTCCTTAACTCTCCCATATGAGCCCCGCCAATCATCTCCCCTAAATCCGAGCAAAGCTTCCGAATATAAGTCCCACCCTCAACTCTAGCCTCAAACAAAAAATACCTACCGTCTTCACTAGCTTCAGTCAAATTCCAAAAATAAATCTCCCTTTCACGTTCCGCCTGCTTAACTGCACTCCGATGTGGCGGAGTCTGTTTTATCTTCCCGCTAAAATTACTATCAATCAACTTCTGCAACTCCTCAATCTTGCAATCCTTATGAGTCTCCAAAATCCCAACATAAGTCTTATCGTGCCGAATAAAATAACCAGCCAATTTACAGGCCCGTCCCAAAGTAATCGGCAAAACCCCAGTCACTTTAGGATCAAGCGTACCCATATGAGACGTCTTCTTCAGTCCCAACTGCTTCTTGACAAATTCACTAATCGAATAAGAAGTCGGCCCCGCAGGCTTATCAAAATTAATCAAGCCAAAATTCAACAATTCCTTAATATCTTTCATATCTACTAATAATTATATCTCTATTTAAATTAAATGAATCACAATAATCGTTTTAAGCATTGATTATTAAAAATATTAATGATAACGAAAAATACAGACAATGCTTCATTAGTCGGTATAATTATTACTCTTTTAATTGCAGCGGCTACTTTTTATGGACAATACACAAATCCCGAAACAGGAATGTTGGTATTCGGCTTACTTCTACTTTTCATATTTTTATTTTATTTAATATCATGGCCAATAAGTTATCTTAAAGAGAAACTAATACTAATAGATTCAAACAAGTGCGCAATTATAAGGACAAACAAAGATTTAAGTATATTAAAGGATAGGTTAAACATGAATATAAGGATTACAAAATTAGAGGTAGAAAATGAAATTAAAAAAAAGAAATAAAAAAGGGCAAATGATAGACCCAAGATGGATTCTAATTTTAATAATAATAATTTTATTCTTTTTATATCTTAGATCAAAAGGCCTAATTTAATTCATTCGCCCTACCACCTACCACCTCAAAATTTTTTAAATTTTGCGCACCCAACCTCATGATTACACAAAACCCCAACCGCCTCCAAATAAGCATAAATAATAACCGGCCCAACAAATTTCATACCCCTTCTCTTCAAATCCCTAGAAATTTCTCTAGATAACTCACTCTCCACCAAGCTACCATCTGGGCTCACCAGAGTTATGTCTGTAGAGGACCCAATAACAGTCTCACCCCCAACAAATCCCCACAAGTATTTCGAAAAACTCCCAAACTCACTCCTTATCTCAACAAACACCCTAGCATTACCAATAGCCGACAAAATCTTCAACCGATTCCTAATAATCCCCTCATCCCCCATCAACCTCTGAATATCATCCTCACCATACAAAGCAACCTTCTCAAAATCAAAACTATCAAAAGCCTCCCGGTAAGACTCCCTCTTCTTCAAAATTGTAATCCAACTAAGCCCCGCCTGCGCTCCCTCCAAAATCAAAAACTCAAACAACTCTTTGTCCTCCCGCACCGCAACACCCCACTCCTCATCATGATATTTCTCATACAACTCATCCCCCAAACACCAAGAACATCTCTCCATAAAAAGCATTACAATCAAGAAATTAAAAACTTATCTGCAAAGCTTCCATAAGAAAATATGAGGCGAAGCCCATAATTTTTTATGGAATAAAACCTACCACCTACAAGGCGCCAGCCGTCCTACCACCTCAAAAATCCGAGATTTTTGCGCCCCACTCTTCATCATGATACCGAACATATAACTCATCATCGCCACACCAAGAACATCTCTCCATAAAAAGACAGACAAATCTAAAGATTAAAAACTTTATTAAAATCCAGAAAGAGCAGAAACGACTTTATCGTAATCACTAGCATCAAGAGAAGACAAATTCTTAGGACTTAAACCATTTCCCAACTCACTAGAAGAGAGCCCAGGGTCTCCATTTTCAAAAACATAATCATCTGAAAAACTAGTTCTTTTCTCCTTTAAGTCTTTGATAAACGAGAGAACATCATCGCTTTGAATGTTAACAACCCCTTGTCCATTATCCCACCAACGACGAGCGCAATAAGACCCACTTTCATTGTCATAAAAAACATTTGTACCGCTCATGGTAGGTTACACGTACAAGTTCTTTAAAAATATTATTGTGATCAAAAAAGAATAAAAATTTACTTCAAAACCTTTCTCACAGGAGCCGTCTTTTGAACATGCTTCCCCTGAGCAGTATGCTTCTCAACCTTAGCCTCAACCTTAGCCTCCTTAACCGCCTTCTCAGTCCCAGCCTTCTTATCCTCAGCATCTTCCTTCTTATCATCAACCCCATCCTTATCAGCATCCTTCTCTTCCTTCTTTTTCGGAGCAGCCTTAGCCTTCTCAGGAGCAGCCGTCAACTTCTTCCTCTTCTCCTCTCTCGCCAACTTGAACTTAACATAATCACTAGGATCAGCCAAAGTAACTTTCACAATTCCATCCTTTTTAACAGCCTTAACCTTAATCTTATGAAGCGGCTTCTTAATTCCCCTAAACCAAATCTCGTTATTCAAAGCAATATCAACCTTAATCTTCCGAGTATCATTATCCCGAACATTCATATGCCTAACCATAAACTCCTTCAAAGTCTTAACCGCCTTCTTGGCTCGTCTATAATGTGGCACGTTCATAAAACCCTTTCTCATAGGAACAACATACTCCCTCTCAATGTCAACCTTAGCATCAACCTTCTTCTCTTTCTTAACCTTAGGAGTTTTAGCAACAGCAGGCTTAGACTCTTCCTTCTTTCTAGAATCCTGTTCATCTTGCTTTATAATTTCCTTATCCTCAACAACCCTTCCCTCGCTCTTAGCAACAGCCGCTTTATTCTCAGGAGTTTCCTTAAGTTCTTCAATTTTTTTATTCTCAGTTTTCTTTTCTTCAACCATCATCCTAAGTGCTTCTTAGCCATTTTCCTCGGTTTAATTTTCAAACTAGTCCTATTCCAACTTCTCTTAACATGCGTAATCCTCGACGGATGAACCTTCTTTCCCTTTCCAAACTTCTTAATAACAGTCCAAAACGGCGCCCACTTCGTCTGCCTTTTCGCCCTATCCAAATGCCTCTTCTTGCTACTAGCGGACTTAGCCTTTCTACTCGGCATCTTCAACAACCTCATCTTTAGTTTTGCCGACCTTGTCCGCGTCAGCGGATGCCACCTGGGCAGGAGGTAGGGCCTGCCCCAACTTATCTTCCTTTTGTATCTGTGAGGGTACACCCTTGGGTGCAACATAATCCTTCCTTACTCCATCATCTTCCTTATTTTCAATAACTTCAACATTCTTTTCTTCCGAACCTTCAGCTTCATCAATAGGCTGCACAACAACAGGAACATTCTGAACAACCCAATTAGAACTATCAATCTCATTCTCATAAGCCCCATCAATAGAATCTAAAAAGTCCCTACCAGCTTGAGTCAACCGTCGACCATGCTGCATCCTCAAAATTTTCTCAACCAAACCAGCCGCCTCAGCCTGCTGCAAAATAACTCGAATTATCTTCCCGCCACTCTTAAAAAACTTATCAGGCTTACCACCTCTATCCTTCCGCGACCCATACCGAGTCCTCAATTTTCCAACTCCAACAACACCTCGAATATATAACTGCCTCAAAATACTAGCAGCACGAGTATACCAAAAATCCTCCATAGCAGGCGGCCTCTCTCGAGAAACACCAGTCTTAACATAAAGCGCCCACTCAGGAACCTCAAACTCAGGAATCTTCTTCAAAGCTTCAGCCAAAGCTGGAATAAACTTCTCCGGATTCTGCGCAAATATTGTTCGTGCCATTTTAGTATTTTGAGATTATTATTTTGAAAGGGTTCTCATGCCCTTTGGGTACCATTATTTTATACAGGCTCTTCTTTCGAAGATAGATGAGTCAAAGACTCATTAACCTGGAATGAATTGATAATTTCAGTTTATAAATTTTCGCATTTCCAAATCTAATATTTAGAAAAAAGACATTCCAATAATTCCTTGTTTTTAGCCTTAGCCATATCCCACCCTAACTCAGTAGGAGAAATTTCTAAATCATCCAAAGATAATCCAGTAACAGGACTAATAATATTATTATACATTCGCTCAATATTATCAGGATTACTAGTCGCCATTTCTTGAAGCGTTCCACGAGGCAAAGAAATATAATTATGATTAATTAACATATCATGTCCCTCGCCTTGAGTGGATTTACAAATTAACACCCTGTCATCCCTATATAATTCCTTGCCCTCAAATACAAAATCATTCATAAGTAAGGATATAATAAATCCTTTATAAAAATTTATACACTCAAGTTACCGCTGCGCCTTCCGAAACTTAACAACAGTCAAAACATAACCAACCAACTTAAACCCAAACTTATTCCCCAATCTCTCAACCAAATCCTCACCAATCTTTTTAGCCTCACTCTTATCTCGACAAGCACTCTTCAAAATCGAAATCTTCACAACCTTCTCATTATCAAAAATACTCCTCACCTGCTCGACAAAAGCGTCGCTCAAGCCCGCCTTCCCCATCTGCAACTGTCTCATTGGTTTCATTTTTCTAAACAACCTCCTCGCCTCTTAAATCTTTCTCAAACTCCAAAATATCACTTTTTCTCACCCGAACCCTATCCTGTTTAGAAACCATCCAACTCCCAGCCTTCATCTTTTTATCCTTATTCATATCACACCGCCTAAAAACATTAACCAAAACATCCCGCTTCGAATCCCGCCAATCCTGAGAATATTTAGCACAAAAAATCGCAGCCTCTTTCAAGTCAATCTTGCTAATTTCCGACCCAACATTAACAAACGGGCTCCCAGGTGCATTTGTATGAAGCAGAACATCACTAGGCTTTGCTCCAAAAACAAGCTTATCATTATCTTCAGCATCCCGCCCGCCAAAAACCTTCAACCCACTACTAGTCACAAATTCTCTAAAGTTAACCATATTAAAAACAAAACAAAACACTTTAAAGATTTAACACTAGTAGTCAAAATCCCTAAGTAATATTTAAAAAGAATAATCAACTATTCAAACCATGAAAAAAAGAGTGTTAACCTTAAGTTTGCTAATAACAATTTCATTATTCATATCCCTTACCTCAGCATCAATGGTCACAATAGCGACTGACAAAAGTCTTAATGAGGGGGACACCTGGTACGTAGGAGAAGGATACGGCATACATATCACAAGCATAGATACATCAGGCACACCCCAAGTCGAGATAAGCTTCAATCTTGACGGAAACGAACAAGAAACAGGCACTCTACTTGAAGGAGAAATCTACACATACTCAAACATTTTTAATACAACACTAGAATCAATATCAGTAGGAAGCATCTCATTAAAAAATTCCTCAATGGATTCAAGCGTAATCGGCTCAAGCGTACCCTCTATGACAAAAATACAAAGTACGGGAACATTGGGCAACACACTAACAGAAAAACAAGTCTGGTATATCAGTGGAGGATACAGTATATACACAAATACTATAGATATGGATTCAAATCCAAAGTCAGCACAAATCATTTTACTAAAAGATTGTACACAAGTTAAAGAAGAGCTGGTAAATGAAGGCGAGAATCTAGACCACAACGGAGAATTTATAGCAAAAGTAAACACGTTATCTGAAGGAGCAAGCGAAAAAACAATCCAATTTTCAGATACTTCCATAACTCCTTCATCTTCAGTACATAGCACCGGATATCAAACCTGCACAGTAGCCTGCACAGAAAGCTGGACTTGCACAGATTGGACCGAATGCTCCACCGACCAACAAACAAGAGAATGCACAGACTCAAACTCCTGCGGGACAACCACAACTAGACCCGAAACAACTCAGAGCTGCACCTCAATTCCATCAATCTCATGCACGGAAGACTGGAATTGCACAGATTGGACCGAATGCCTAAACAACGAACAGACAAAAGAATGCACTGACTCAAACTCCTGCGGAACATTCGACAGTAGGCCAGTACTGACCCAAAATTGTAATTACGATACAGCTCAATATACAACACCCCAAAACCAAATACCTTCCCAAAATCAGGCAGTAGAAACAATTAATCAAGATAATATAAGTATGCAAAATACTTCTTTCGTAAAGGAAAAAGTAACCTCTCAAATATTTCAAGCAAAAATACAAGAAAAAGAAATTTCCCTAGAAAGATTCTCAAACGGTGTAAATGTAATAAACACAAGTCTCAACTACATAAAGACTCCATTAGACATAGTAATGAAATATTCAAAACTTTATGTGAATACTTCGGGTGCAGAAATAGAGATAAAAATTTCCCCAGAGCAAGCAATAGAAAATTCTCTCATATTAGGAAACATCGAGAGTATAGGCATCACAAAACATGAAGAAAGAGTTGTTTATTCTATTGCCGGAACAAAAAAAGTAAAGCTGTTATTTATCTTCCCAGTTTTGGCCTCGATAGAATCAAAAGTAGATGTTGAGACAGGAGAAATACTCGACACGGATACATCATGGTGGACATTTTTAGCTTCTAGTATATAATTTACTCAATAGAAACAATCTTAATCTTAAAAACCAAAACCTTCCCAGCCATAGGATGATTCATATCAATACTAACTTCCTTGTCATCAATCTTCACAATCTTCGCCGGAATCTGTTGCCCATTGGGAAGCGGTACTCCAATCATCATTCCTTCCTTAGCCTCCGCCGGAAACTTATCTTTAGGAACTTTCTGTACAGCCCTATCATCAGGCATCCCATACGCTTCTTCGGGCTTAAGTGTAACAGTTTTTTCCTCATCAATATCCATTCCAATTACAGCTGCATCAAATCCAGGAACAACCATCTTAGCTCCAGCCTCAAACTCCAAAGGCTGCCCATGCCTCTCACTCGCATCAAAAACTTCGCCATTCTCAAAACTTCCAGTATAATCAACCTTAATCTTATCGCCTTTCTTAACTGCCATCACAACTAGCACAATTTTCCACTTATAAGCCTTCCGTAACTCAAAATAACAAATCAAAAATAACGATTTCTAATTATTGGTACACTTAGGCGCGGAGAAAGGTTGTGATGCGTATATTAATACGTGAGCGTTCTTTCGACAAAGTATAAGTTACTAAGAACTAGAAATCATCATCCTCGCCGCTCTCTTTCCGCTTCTTCGCAATCTCTTTAATCCTCTTCAGCGCCGCCCTAACATTCTTATTCAACTGAACCATCGAATCATCCAACTGCGCCTTATTCTTAGTCCCAGTACAAACCAACTTCCCATTGCTAAACAACAAAAATGTAGCAGTCGGATCTTCCAACTTGTAAACCAAACCAGGAAACTGCTCCGGCTCATATTCAGTATTCTCAAGTTCCAAAGACAATGTGTTTAAATTCAAATCCAAATCAATTGCACCCGAAGCAACAATGTTCTGCACTGTAATCTTCGGTTTAATCTTAACATTCACTCCAATCTTCCTTAGCTGCTTAATCACCTGCTGCACAACATCCCTAACCTGCGAAACAGATTTAGTCCCAGTACAAACCAAATTTCCACTACTAAAAACCAACACAGCAGATTTAGGTTCCTTAACTCTCAAAACCAATCCAGGAAAAGTGTCAGGATTATATTCAGTATTAGGCTGAGTTCGAGCAAGTTTAGTCAAACTAACTTCCTTCTCAAGTGAAGTCGTAGCTACAATGTTCTGAACCTTCAGTTTAGTATCCTTCCGAGAAACAACCTTCTTCGCTACTGCCATATAACAATAACAAGATTTTCCTTTATAAAGGCTTTGATTTAACCGACGATTTACTTACTCAACTTCCGCCTCAACTTCCCCAACCGTAGCTACATCCCCAGCCCCCCGATCCACCCGCAACCTCAAAATCCGAGGAAACCTTAAAGCAAACCCACTAGAATTCGTAGGGCTCCTCTGCACATTCTGAAACTGCACCGAAACAACAATCTCAGGCTTAACTGTTACACGCCGTCCATCAACTTTCAAAACAAGCTTCTCCAACATATCAGTCATCTCACCAAAACTAAGTCCCTCATCCTTCAACTCCTTCAGCCCAGTAGAAACTTTTCCAATCCCAAGCAATTCACCAGCCTCATCCCTGCACGCAATGTCAAAACTAGTCAACCACCCAGCTCTCTTCCCAGTCCCCCACTCAGCACCAGTAATCACCAAATCAAAGTCACTATCTGTAGGCTTCAACTTTACAGCATGTCCAATTCGAGCCCCAGGCTTATACGGAGCGTCCATCCTCCGACCCATCAAACCCTCTTGACCATCCTCCAAAGACTTCTCATAAAAAGCCTCAACTTCACTACTATCCCCAGTCACAATCTGCTTAGCCAAAACAATCTTCCACTCCTCCTCTCGAACAATTCCTTTCAGAAATTCCCTTCTCTTTTTAAACCCAGTATCAATCAAACTCTCCCCGTCCAAATAAACAACATCAAAAACAACCAACTCAATAGGCAATTTCTCCCGCATCTCAGCAATTCCATACTTCCTCCGAATCCTCTGACTAATCGCCTGAAAGTCGGTATACTTACCACTAGCAGCGTGCCCTTCCTGGGCCTTACCAGCAGGTGCAAATCCAACAGCCTCACAATCCAAAATAAAAGTATCAGCGGAAATATGACTTTCAACATATTCAGATATCTCAGGAAATTGTTTTGTAACATTCTCAAGCGCCCTAGTAAAAACCTTCACCTCTCCATCATCACCTTTATTAACCATCACACGAAACCCATCATACTTATATTCAAAAGCAGCCGGCCGACCGACAATTCTAAAAGCATCCTCAACATCCTTAGCCTTAGGAAAAAGCATCACCTTTAACGGCTTCCCAGGAACCAACTTTATCTTTTCCAATTCATCCTTACACGCCATCTCAAAAACCAATCCCATATCAGTAGCCTTATCATAAGCCTCTTGAACTTCTCTAACACAAACCTTCTTGTCCTCCAATCCCTCGGGCTTAAAACAATGAACCGCGACAGCATCTCGCAAAATCCCAAGCCCAACACCAATCTTCAAATCTCCAAGAACAGTCCGGACAATATACTTAGCCTCTTCAGCGCTGGCTGAATGCAACAAATCAACAATATACCCAATCTTCAAATCCACCGCTCCATTCCCTTGAGTCTCCGGCAACTTCTTCAAATTCTCCATCACCTTGCCGACACTAAGCTTCGACTCAAACAAACCCTTCTGCTTCTTCTTTCCGCCCAAAACTTTCGAAGCAACACTACCCAAATCCCCAAGCTTCTTAAATTCATTAACAACTTCATCCTCCGAAACCCCAGCCGCCCTAGCTATAGCTTTAATCACCAGCTGAATTGAAATACCAAGTTCACGGTTGTCATAATCCGCAAACAACTTTCCTCGAAGCAAATAAATAAACTCAGGAGTTTTCTCTATCTCTCCCAAAAAAGAAGCAAGAAGCTCAGTCTTCTCAAGACCCTTACTGGTCGCCTCAAGCTTATCGTAAACACCACATATCCTCGAATAATCCATAATCAAAAGAATACCTCGCCAATTAAATATCTTCCGAGTCATCACCGCTCCCAAACCTTTATAAAAAATAACCAATTCAAGAGACTATGAAAATTAAATCGAAACGAAGTTTCGGAAGTCTGTTTTTCTACTTCCAGGGAATTTCTTTTTCCTAAAAAGAAAGAGCCTATGGAAATCAACGTAACCGACGCAAACTTCAATTCCGAAGTAATAGAAAAGTCAAAAACAACACCAGTCCTAGTAGACTTCTGGGCTTCATGGTGCGGACCATGCATGATGCTAGGGCCGACACTAGAAAAAATAGCAAAAGAATACGAAGGAAAACTAATAGTAGCAAAAGCTTCCACCGAAGAAAACGCAGATGCAGCTTCTAAGTTCGGAGTAATGTCAATCCCCGCAGTCAAATTATTCAAAGATGGAAAAATTATTGATGAATTTGTAGGAGCTCAACCAGAACAAACTATCAAACAATGGCTAAATCAGAAACTGTAATTTCTTTCTAAAAATCAAAATAGTAAAAGCCGCCAAGTCTGCAAATTAAAATTTTAGGTTCAGGCGCCCACTCGCAAGAGAAGGGCGGAACCGTAAAGAAATTTTTGTTTGCATTAAATACGATATTTCAAATTGCATTTTTTATTAGAAAATGTAATTTGAAAGAATCGCTAATCAAGTTTTTCTCCCAGGTGTCTTTTTTCTAAAAAGAGCCCTAATGTCAATCCCAGCAGTAAAACTTTTCAAAGATGGAAAAATCGTAGACGAGTTTACAGGGGCTCAACCAGAAGCAACAATCAAGCAATGGCTAGACCAGAAATTATAAGTATCAAAAACTTTCATCCTTCAAAATCTTCTTTCCAATAAACTCATCATCTTTTTGAAACCTATCCATTTCAATCCACTTAAAACCCTCTCCCTTAATCATCTTAATAGAATAAGGAACATTCGGAAAAGTTTTCATCTTAGAAATTTCCTCTTCACTAGCCCAGCAATTCTCTCCCTCTCTAGTCTTCTCAATCAACTCCCCCTTGTGATTCTTCCCAAGTAAAATAAACATTTGATGACTATAACTCAGACTTTCATTATTATAAGTCTTAGAAGAAAAAATTCCCTTCAGCTCAAAGTCACAAGTTAATCCAGTTTCTTCAAAAACCTCTGCCTCAGCAGCCTCATAAATATATTGGCTAAACTTCATCTTGCCTCCAATGAACCCGCAATATCCATAAAAAGGTTCTTTCGTCCTACGAGACATCAAAACTTTCCCTGTCTTTTCATCACGGATAACAACTATAACGCCGATAAGAGGAAATTCAGACTTCTTCCCAGTTCCACCTTCAATGTAAGCACAGTATTTTTTCCCCTCATGAGTCAGGCAGTAGGTATCCTTAGTTTTTTTGACAAAGCCATCCTCTTCTAAAACTTTCAAATGATAAGCAAATTTATTACTTTCTCCCTCATTCCCCCATAGTTCATTGAAAGTCATTTTCCTCCCATGCATCAATTTTCCTAAAATGTCAGATCGTTTCGCATTCATACAAAAATCAAATAATTAAACTATTTAAAATACTATCTCAAAAACATTTGAGTATGATTATCTTCTAGGCATAATAATCCAACCAACCAAATAAGCGAATATTCCAAAGCCCCAACCAAATATAAACAATATCCACAGCAGTCGAACCAATGTAGGATCAATACCAAAATAATCAGCAACTCCGGCACAAACTCCAGCAATCATGGAATCTTTCTCACTTGCACGATAAAGCTTTTTCACCTTCCTTTTTGCCATAACAAACCTAAAGAATTAGATATTATAAAAGTTTCCTAACATCCTTTTTAATCATCTGAACAATTTCCGGAAACTCATCAATCTGAAAATGCCCACCCTTGCTTTTATAAATAATAATCTTAGAATTTTTTAACTTCTTCTTGTATCTATCAGCGCTCTCAATCAAAACACAATCATCATCTCTAGAAAACATCAACGTCACATTATCACAATTCTCTTCAATTAAACTCAAATTTTCTCCCAGCTCAAATCCACCAACCAAATCCTCTCCACTAACCAATTCATCGTTAAACGGAGCGGCAACCAAATAAACTGCCAAAATCTTTTTACCAACTTTATTTTCACTCAAATATTTAGACAAAAAAATCCCGCCAAGAGAGCTCCCAATTAAAATAACATTATCATCCATAGCATCAAAGTAATTCTCAAAAACAATCTCCCACTCATCATATTTTGCATCATCCTGAAAGGGCATCCTTGGTTTAGTAATCTCAAAATCACTTCCCAATCCTCTCTTAAAAGAATCAGCATGCCATCTAACCTTCTCCCCAAGCTTAGCCTTTTTATTTCTTAGATAATCCAAATAATCTTTTCGACTCTTAAAAGTCACACCACCATGAATATACAATATCTGAAATTTCGCCATAACAAACACAATTCAAAACAATTAATAAAATTATCTACCCTAATTACCACGCCTTTTATTCGCCCGCAAACTTGGAAACGCCTTAGGAGCGCTCTCTCGTCTATTCCTCTGTTGCCCCCGAGCCTTCTTCCCAGAACTAGTCGAACCACGCAAAACCCTTTTCTTAGGAGCCTAAACAAACCATCCAAGCCCGCCAATCCCATTAATAACAAACTGTACACCCATAACCAAAACAATCAACCCTAATAACTTATCAATAACCCGAACCCCATTTTCACCCATAACCCTATCCAAAGCATGAGCATTAATCAACAAAAAATAAGCAATAACCATAATCACAACAACCGACAAAACCAGCGAAGCAACAGCGGAAACGCTCCCCATCTCAACCGCCGACTCCATTAAAACCAACCCAGTAGCAATCGCTCCAGGTCCGGACATCATCGGAATAGCTAACGGAATAATGGAAATATCCTCCTTGCTCTCCGCATGTGCCTTCTCCTTATCGGACTCAACATGACGATGCCCAGAATTAATCATCTTATACCCAATCGCGAAAACCAAGAGCCCGCTAGCTATCTTAAACGCCTCAATAGAAATAGAAAAAAAATGCAAAACATACTCTCCAAAGAAAATAAAAAAAACCATTATCCCGACAGCCGTAACACAAGCCTTCTTAGCAATAACTTTATTCTTACCCACCCTATTTTTCTTAGTTATCGTATGAAAAACAGAAGCTGTAGAAAAAGGATTAATAATAGTAAACAAAGAAATGAACGCACCAATAGCAAACAGATAAACCTCTTCCATCCCAATATTCACAACAAAGCCTTTAAATGTTTTTGTAAAACAAAATAAAAATATCGATATCTAATTTCCTCTTCGCCTATTAGCCCTAAGCGAAGGAAACGCCTTAGGAACCTTCTCTCGCCTATTCCTGCCCTGCCCTCGAGCCTTCTTACCACTTGAAGTCAATCCTCTCAAAGCCCGCTTCTTGGGAGCTCGAACAAATGGACCAAGCTGCTTATCTTTCAAAATCCCAGGCTCACTCCGGTCAACCAAAATAACCTCATAAAAATAATTCATTCCATCTTTCCCAATCCAATAACTTCCCAAAACTTCCATATTAACGTATTTCCTATTCACCCTAGACTCAGCAATTTCCTTATAGTTCATCCTCAAATTTTTTCTAATATGCAATCTCTTAGTTCGCCTCGCCTTATTCGGACGACTCTTCTTGTGCCCACCTCGCTTAATCTTAACTCTAACTAGAACGATACCCTTCCTTGCCTTATATCCCAAAGCCCGAGCTCTATCCAATCTAAGCGGCTTCTCCACCCTAGTAATAGCCCCATCCTTTCTCCAATCAATCATACGCGCACGTAAAACCTTTACATCCGGCTTCCTCCACGCCTCACGCAAATACTTCATTAAACCCATACATCCTCAACAAAAATTTCCTTTTTAAATCTTTCAGTTGAAAGTTTAGGCGTGAAACATCCCAATATTACTCTTTAAAGTTTTAGCCTCTTTATAAAAAATATGAGGCTGCGCGGATTTGAACCGCGGACCCCTGCCTTATCAGAGCAGTGCGCTACCTGACTGCGCCACAGCCTCAAATGTTTTGTCCAAGACTGATAAAAGTGGTCTATCTTGAACTTAAAATAATGAGATAAAATCCGTTTATAAGTTTACCTTATGGCATTATTGGTATTAACATGGGTAGAATAAAGTCGCGTGAATTTTTGTATGAGCGTTACATACATAGGTTCATAATTAATTTGAATTTATTTCGAGTCAAAGGTGTTGATTTTTAATGACAATTAATTATTATAGTAGTTGATTTTTTATTGTCGCTCCTAGGGTTTATACTTTTGTTTCAAAACCCCAAATTAAAGCTGAATAAGTCCTATGATGACATTTAACGTTAAGGCTTCGGCACTATTTATGAAATAAACCATTACAAAAATTAAAGGCCTCCTCTCTCTCTCTTGATAATCCACTGTAATTAAATAATTCATATAAGCCCCAAGATAAGTTCTGGACTTAGGGCTGTGAACTTGATTATTGTTTTTTCTCAGCAAAAACCCAGTAATGATATTCTTCATCACCTGGCTGTCCTTCAAATTTTGCTTCTAAAATTTTAAAACCAACATCCTCAAGCAGCTTCTTGTACTTCTCTGGCTTATACTGGCTCCAGGCCATCCTTGACCCACACCAATCTTCCTCTTCGCCTTCGTCTCCACCCGTTCCAAGAGTTATTAAAATTCTTCCACTATCTTTCAAGAGCATAAATATTTTTTTAAATAAATCTTTATGCTCTTCTCGTGGAATATGGAAAATCGCGTAAAAAGAAACAATGGCATCAAATTTTTTTCCAAAATCATAACTAGAGAAATCTCCTTTAATGAATTTTCCTTTGGGAACATTTTTCTTCGCCTCACTAATGTGCTTTTGAGAAATGTCTATTCCTGTAATCTTATGGTCCTGTTCAATAAAATACTTATCGTAAGGAAGTCCAACCCCACATCCAAAGTCAAGGATATTGGATTTTTCGGGCAGATTGTTCATTAACTGTTTTAAAAAAAATTTGTCAATTTCGGGAAGTTTATCATCAGCACGATACACCCCAGCATAATTCCCCTTATCATACCCTTCCTCAACAATTTTTCTCATATCTCTCTTCATAAGAACTACAGTTGCCAATACTTTTTAAAAATACCGTCTCAATTTGTTTTTCGGTATTTATCATAATAGCTCCTAGGGTTTATACTTTTCCTTACAAAACCCCAGATATAACGTCTAATAAGACCAAAGATAACGCTAAGGCGTTAAGGCATAGACACAATTTATGGATAAAACCATTACAAAAATAAAACCCCTTCCTTTCTTCCTTAACCTTAATTTAAAAAAATCCCGATACACAACGACAATAAGTAGTATATAAGAGAAGTAAGAAGCCCGGAATAGCGGTTTAACGGACCATTAGGGAAGAAGGAATTAATTTGAATTAATTATCAACACCTTTAATCCGAAATTAATTCAAATTAATAAACTTTAATGCTTGATATTTTAGATAAAGTTTATTCTTATATTATTCTTCACCAAAATTTATTAACCACTTTAACACTCTTGTCCCATGGTACAAACAGCAGCCGCAGCAATAATCCAAAACAAAAAAATCCTTCTCCTAAGACGTTCCCAGAGTGTTAAGAGATACCCTGGATATTGGACTCTTCCAGGAGGAAAAGCAGAACAAGACGAAACACCCGAACAAAACGCAATAAGAGAAGTTAGTGAGGAGACTAGTTTAGTGTTTAAACCAGGGAGATTAATTAATAAGCCAAATAACCCAGATGAAGGAACTTTTATTTTTACAGGAGAAGTAAGTGGAAAGATAAAAGTTCAAAAGACAGAGGTTCAAGAGTACAAGTGGTTTACATACAAAGAAACATTAAATATTGAAATGGCATTTGGTTTTAAGGAACATTTAGAGAAGCTGCACAGGTTGGGTTTGATATAGTAATAAAGAGGAAAGGGGCGAAATTTATATACATCAATTAATTAATTAAAACATGGATGTAACCATAAGACTTGCAGAAACAAAAGATTTGCCAAGAATACAAGAGTTAAGCCTCAAGCTATCTAAAAAAGAGCATAAGGAATATGACCCCTTGTTAGATTTAGATAAAATTGAGAAAGACGACCCTAAGCATTATAAAAATAGAATTGAGAAAGACGATGGCTGTGTTTTTGTCGCAATTATAGATGGCAAAATTATTGGATACATATGCGGAGGACTGGCAAAGAAAGGCTCTTTTGGGCGCTTACCTAATATCATCGTTACCGAAATACAAACATTTTTTATTCTAGAGAAATATAGGTCTTCTGGAACTGGCAAGAAATTATATGATAAATTTCTTGAATGGTCCAAAAGAAAAAATGCAGATAAAATAAGATTAGATGTTCATCCTCAAAATGAGCTAGCAATAAAGTTTTATAGAAAAAATAATTTTAAAGATTATTATTTAACGTTGGAATCTGACTTGTGAGAATTATTCTTTCTTATCAACCTTATACTGCTCTTGAATCTTCTTCAAAGTATTTCCAAAATTATCTCCCAAGTCACTCCTATGGTCTTTTATTCCATCCGCAGTGCAAACAAGCATATCTAACCCCTGAGAATAAATATCCTGACTCTGTGCTCTCCTAACCGCCTCAAGCCCAATTCTAATCAAATCTTCTGTCTCTGGCCCCCCTGCTTCCTCTAAATAGTTTCTAGCCTCAGACATTGTTGCTAATGCGTTCATATATTCTTGAATTTTCTGGTCTCCACTACCAGCACAGGTCCACATTCTTTCCTCGACTGCTCCCAAAGGAAAACATGTATATATTTTCGGAGTATCTTCATATCTTGTCGCTAAAATTATCCCACTCATTTGGTCTGGATTAGGCATCGTCTTTCCCATTCTTTTTATGTTTAGCTTTCTCAATTCTGGGAAATAACCCTTCTTCGTAATTTTTTCTATATCAATTTTACCGCTAGACATATTGTATGCCAATTCTTCAGTTTCTCCATTTCTGTTTCCCATGTGACCAAAGCAAGAATACTCGTCGCTACTTTTCCATAGCTTTCTACCCAAATGCTTTCCACTAGGAAGACCATTTTCTCCTATCGCAGTTGTTTGTCTATCAGCAACCAAAACTCCTGCGTTCACTTTTTCGTGTGTTAAACCAAATATTGTTGTCATAGTAAGAACCATGATTTTTATTTTATAAACCTTTCTATCTGTAACCACTATATAGTTGTACAAAATAGTAACACTTTTAAAGAAAAAATATCTTCATCTTGCATGGTAAAAGAATCATTAACCTATAAGCTAGGTCAATTTGAAAAAGACATCCCAAAGAAGGGGTCAAGAAAGTTCGTCCTAGACGAGTTTAGGTCATCTGGAATAAACCCAGAGGGTAAAAATGCACTATTCTTAACGGGAGACAGTTTATCTGACGATGAACAAATAATTTGGCCGGCTGGCTTTGAAGGTGAAAACACATACGGAATAGAAAGAAATAAAGAAGTTGTAGGAATAGCAGCATACAAAAACGCAAGGAGATACAAATTCACTGGAAGAAAAATTAATGTAAAAAATAGTGAACTGAGTCCATTCTTGGAAAACGATAGGCAATACGCTTTAATGAATCTAGATTTCCTACAAAATTATGGGCCAGATTTAATTAAGTCGCTGGACGATGTTTTTCAAAAAGGAAGTTTAGACGAAGAAGCGGTTTTAGCCGTAAATATGCAAGCAAAAAGAGAGCAAAATAAGTATACCAAGAGATTAATGTATCTTGCACATCCGTTCAATTTCCTTGAATTAAAAGATACTCTTTTGGGATACGAAGCAATAACAGCTCCGAAATATTTTGAAGAAATAAAATCTGGGAAACAACTAAAACGAATGTCTTTTGGAATTGATAGGTCTCATTTAGATTTTCACAGAATGGACAAGAGTATAGGATTCAAATCAATACATCCTTTGCAATATGCCAGAAATGGACTTTCTAAAGAAGTAGAACTTAGAGCAAAATATCCGCTCCTAATGGGGCTAAGGGTAGACGAAGTAAAAGATTTTTTGGGAAGTATTAAAGACGAGAAAACAAAGGCAAGGCTAGAAAAAGGATTGGACTTGAGTATGCAAGGATTAAAAGACACATCCGAGCTCCATTTAGATTCAAATTACGATAGCCTTCAAGACCCTGTCAAGTTTGCAGCTTTCGCAGATACATCCTTGGAGTTAATGTATATGACTCTAGGTAAAAAAATATTAGGAGAATTTGCACCAGAAGATAGCTATTTTAATGCCCAAGCCGAAAACACCGAAAAAACTCATGAATTTTTGAAGATGGGAATTTTATTTAACAATAGTTCTGGTTACTCTGTAGAAAAAGTAGGCACACACAAATACAAAAGCACAAGTAAAACCCCAATGTTTATGCAGACATTTCATCTGAAAAGAAGAGGCTCTGGATTAGAGAAAGCTTTGTCAGAAGCATTTTCAAGCAACAGTACGCCAATTGGAAGATTACTTAATAGCAATCAGGCAAAATACAAAGTAGCAAGAAAAGCATTCTTTGGAAAAGAAGAAGTTACTCCTGAATCAATGGGAGAGCTTATGAGCTATAGCTCAAAATCGCTTGGCGGAAGAGCGGCAAGCTTGGGAAGTTTTAGAGGAATTGATAAAGCGCTCAATTTTCTTAATTCAAAAAAATGGGCAAAAACAGTTGGGTCAATCATTCAAGAAGGTAGGAATATTATGGTTTCAAATAACATGGACCCTGTAAATGAACCAGCTTTCAAGGCATATCATAACTACTTGAAAGAGCAGCAAGTTTTAATTGAACAAGAGCAAGAAAAGATTGACCCTAAATATAGAATAGGAGAGCATGATTTCAATAGCATAGAAATTCCTGCAGCTAGAGAAGAAGTAATTAGCGAAAATAAAGTCAGGGAAAAAGTAGGATTATCTAGTGAGGATAAAGTGGCAATTACAGAATTAAGAGAAGAAGGATATAGCCCAAAAGAAATTTATGATACGTTTCCTAAGGATTCTGGGATAACAAGGCCAATGGTAGGAGCGGTTTGTGCATGGGTAAAGATTAGAAAGGATAGGGAAGCTAAGAAGAAACAAGTTGCATAAGCTCTACAGAGTTTTATTTTTTAACACATTCACAAACCAAAAAGCTAGGAAACTCACTCTTATACTTCAAAACTGCTTTATCCTTAATCACTTTACCATCTCTATGCCTTGTAGTAATTTCCTTAAACCCAGAAATCAAAAAACCACCCTTAAACAACTCGTTAAAATAATATTCAATAGGTCGATGATATTGAGTAAAAGGCGCCTCAAACCAATTAATAGTTTTAGTGTTTAATTTTTTGTAACCATGAATTTCTTTGAAATATCCGCCATTTCTTTTCACCTTCTTATTTAAATAAAATGCTGGATGAGGAATTACCCAAACAAACTTTCCACCCTTCTTAATAACACGAGAACACTCTTTAATCGTCCCCTTCAAATCCTTAATATCATGCAGCCCAAAATTACAAACAATGTAGTCAAAAGAATTCTTCTTCAAAAAACTCATATTAGAAGAACTACCAACTCTAAACTCAACTTCAGATTTTCTCTTCTTTGCAATCTCTATAAACTTCCTAGAATAATCCACTCCAACAATTTTCCCTCCTCTTTTTTTCAAAAGCTCAGAAAAATAACCCTGACCACATGCCAAATCTAAAACCCTTTTCCCTTTTATCTTACCAAGCAGTTTGAAAATTTGTGGATTAGTATAGGTTTTATGATACGTGTCTCCATCGTCTCCAACGGCTTCACTGTAGCCTTTAGAAATTTTATCCCACATGTTGTCAGCCATCTCACTTTCACTAGAATATTATTACTTATAAAATTACCCAAAAGGTTTTATCAAAAATTAAACCCTAACTGCCAAAAATCAATATCCTTAGTCCCAATCTTACTTCTGACATTAAAATTAAAAAAATCTTCTTTGCTCAATACATTTAAATATTTTAAACACCTTAATATTCTATGGAAAACCGGATTGGTGTGGGCAATTCATTGGTGCATCCAAAAATTTTGGACTCTGAGTTTCGTATCCCAGACTTTGAAGAGAATGAAGAAGAGGAGTAAGTCCAGCAATCATTTCCGCCCAGCCCCATACTTCTTCCAAATACGTCTAAACTTCGCATTCCCCATAATCTCATCCAAACTCCCTTCAGCAATAATCTTCCCTTTTTCAAACATGTAGATATAATCAAACTTATCCAAAAGATGCAACCGATGTATAGAAGAAATAATAGTTTTACTCTTAAATTCCTTAAAAATATTATCATGAATCTTCATCTCATTCATGCTATCAACACTACTAGTAGGCTCGTCCAACAAAACAATATCACTCCTCTTGGCAGCAAGCAAACCTCTAACTAATGCAAGCCTCTGTTTCTCTCCACCACTAAGAGAAACTCCCTTCTCAAGAACATTCGTATTAAGTCCCTTCTCTAATCTCTTAACAACTTCTTCAAACTGCGCCATCTTAATCGCCTTCTCAAGCGCTTTTTTATTAGTCCTTAAATCCATAGTGATGTTATATTTCAAGGTATTATTGAAAATCTCTGGGTCTTGAGGTATTAGTGTAACATGCTGCTTTAGCCTCTCTACACCATTACTGATTTTCGTACCATCAACATAAACATTCCCTTTATTTGGAGAATAAAGTCCACGAATCAAGGATAGAATAGTGCTTTTGCCAGAACCACTCTCACCAACTAAAGCAATTTTTTGGCCACGCTTAAATTTAAAATTAATATCTTTTAAGTTATATCTTTTTATTTCCACATCATAGGCAAAGTCAACATCTTTCAAACTAACTTCTTTCCAGCCATAAGAAATGCCCCCATTAACTTTATCCTTTATCTTATCAAAGGCGTCATCAATAGGATATGCTCCCTGTATCCTAGCATCATATTTCATAATATTCCCATACATAGAAGCAAATTCGTAAAAGGTATTTCCCACTGCTCTCAAATAACCATAAAGCATATACAGTGTTCCAACCATAATTATACCTTCTGCATGGTAATCAGTATACGACCTATAACTCAAAGCCACAACTGTCATAAAAGTTATAGCGACACTGGCAAAGCCCCACTTAAATTCATTCAAAATCTTAGCTTTTTTATTAATAGGATAGGCAGCCATAAATTTTTCATCTACTTCTTGAGAAACTGTCTTCTTTAAACGCAAAGTGATAACAGTCATGATATTGCTAAGATAATCAAAGATAGACGAAGAAAGCTTATTGCTATATTTATTCAATTCTCTATAATATTTTCCAAGTTTTTTATCAATATTCATCATCGCAATTAAAATGCTAATTGAAAAAACTAGAGCAAAAATAGAAACAACTTTATCTATAAAAAATAAAATTATAACGGAACCAAACACATTAATAATAGCATAAATAATTTGAACAATCCCATATTCAGAAAAATTTCCAATAGCACCTCTTCCTCTATTAACCTTATCAATAGTATCTCCAGAATGATGGTCCTTGTGCCAACTTACAGGCAACTCCAAAACTTTTCTTATCTTTGAATTAGTATAATTTCTCTGGACATAGAATCCGGTTAGCCCTTCGAGTATTCTCCCAATCCCATGAAAAATCCAAAATCCAATAGTAAGGCCCAAAAGTGAAAAAATTAACAAAAGCAATCGATTTAATTCCGCCTCTGATACGATATTCTCCTGAATAGAATTAAAAATTAACCCAATGACAAGGGGAGTCATTAAGCTAATAAATCCAGCTATAATAAACAAAAACACATAGCCCAAAAAGACTTTCTTCCGACTACCCAATTGTCCCCATTCCGTCTTAACAACGTTCCATATAGGGCTCACCTTTTTTCTATCTTCCATCTAGTCACCTCATCATTAAAACCAAGTTCATTATTTAAACCTAATCAAAAAAAGGTACTATCTGAATTTAGGCTCTCCAATAATATCTTGCGCAAGTTTTGTGTCAGAGTGAGAAACATAGGTAAGGATAATATCTTCAATATTCTTAAACTTAAAATCTTCTAAAACATCCAAAACAACTTCGGCAGCCTCATCTTTTGGAAAGCCATAAATTCCTGTGCTAATCCCAGGAAATGCAATAGAGGAGAGGCTATTTTCTTCAGCTATCTGGAAAGAATTATTATATGTATCTTCAAGTATAGTATGAGGGTCTTCATGACGATTATATATTGGACCTACTGCATGTATAACATTATCAGCCAAAAGGTTAAAACCAGGAGTAATAAATGCACTCCCGACAGGAGCACCTTTAGAATAATTATTATCCTTAATAATTTTCTCACATGCCATTTTCAACCTCGGACCCGCGGCTCTATGAATAGCTCCATCTACTCCTCCACCTCCAAGTAAGGTCGGGTTTGCTGCATTCACAATAGCATCAACATCAAGAGTAGTGATATCTCTTGTAACAATCTTTAAATTTGGCATAATTACTCCTACTTTTCAGTAACAAAAATGCCTTTTAAACCTTATCATTAGAACAGAAAAAGAGAAATATTAAAAATATATGAATATGCTATAAAACATGAACATTAGAAAAATAGGATTAACTTTCATTGCATTGTCAATATTGATTTCATTAAATAATTTTGTCTTTACGGGAGCAGCTATAGGCGCAAGCGAACAATTTCTGAACCCCTATATATCACTATTTTTTTTAATAATAGGCTTTCTAATGGTAAGAGAAGATTCAAGAAAGTCTGGTAAAAATGACTTAGAAATTCTTGCATGGCTTCCAAATGAATGCTTGACAAAAGGAGCAGCTAGGGGAGGATGGGACCCATACGAACAAGTTATTCCCGGCTTTGACCCACAGAAAATTTCTCCAGAAAAAGTCAGAAAGGGTTTTAATATAGATAAAGAAAATAGAGTGTTAGTAAGATTTAAGGGCAAATCCAAAGATGCATTCTATGAGAGAAAAACTGGCCCAGAAAATAATCATATAGGAATATACGCAAGCCAGAAATATATTCCTGCAAGTGATATAGAAAAAGTAAATGAAAGCCAGTATAATAGGGCTACATATAGGCCATAAGATTAGAACTCTTCTCAACAAGTCTCCCATGAACTTTCCCATTGGAAACAACAATATCCTTAGTGTCCAACTTCCACTCCTCCCCCTTAAAATCAGAAACCTCTCCACCAGCTTCCTTAATCAAAAGATAAATAGCAGGAGTTTCAACTGGCCGCCTATCACTCTTATAAATTTTAATCATCCCGTCAAGCTCACCTTTAGCAATCAAACACGCATCAAAACCAACAGACTTAACGGCCTCATACCCCTCAGAAACAAGATTGGTTTTAGAAGAAGCACTTACCCTATCTTTAACAAAGTCCGAAGAAGCGGAAACACAAATTTTCTCCCCATTCAAAAAAGCACCCTTCCCCTTTTCAGCATAATAAAGCTCATCCAACCCCGGAATAAAAATAGCACCAACATAAGGTCTATCATTTTTCAACAAAGCAATAGTCACAGAATACCAAGGAGTCTGCGTAACATATCTTCCAGTCCCATCCAAGGGGTCAATATAAAAAGTAAAATCACTGCCGTTATCCTCAAGTCCCTCTTCTTCTCCATAATAATTATAAGAAGGGAAAGTCTTCTTGAGCTCAGCCTTGATTATTTTTTCTGACTCATTATCTATATTGGTAACAATTTCCTTGCCTTCTTTAAAAGAAATGTCCTTAATCTTTTTCTGATTCCTCTTAACAAAATTTCCAGCTTTTCTAATCGCCTTGGTTATGCTATCTTTGTATAATTTTTCTTTATCCATTTTTCACCATATCCATATACTCAACATAAGCCAGAACTCTAGGCAAAAATTTCAAAAACTCCTTTTTAGAAATTCCCTTCTTTCGAAACCGCATAGCCTCATGAACAACATGTTCCTTATCCCCAGAAAACCGCTTAACAATTCTCAAATAAGAATACTCATAATCCATCCCATCTACAATCTCACTCTCAATTTCAGCCAACCTCAAAATCTCCTTAGGAAACCCACGAATAAAAAAATCATTCCCTTTCTCAACCTGGCCAATAACAAACAAAACTCTGCCAATCGCCTTCCTCTTACGATTTATTAAAGAATAAGGCCTAACCTTAGTAAAATCTATTTTTTGTCCCCACAACTTCTTCCAAAAAGGAAATACCAAACCAAATCCCCGAATCCCTATATAATTCGTCATATTCCCCCGCTTTACCCTACCAGAAAACTCATCCAATCCAATAGCTCTAAACCGACACTCGATCCCAGAACAAACTTTCTTCTTATTCTTATCAAAAAAATTATTTATCTCAGCCTCTTCCTTCTTTATGTCAAAACTCTTATCGACAAATCCAAAAAAATCAATATCACTACTAGGAAGCCTATCTTTAGTCAAAAAAGTCCCAGCCAAATAAAGAGAAACTAAACCCTTTTTTGAGAATTTGTCTTGGATAACCTCAGACAACTCATTTACAATTATTTCATATTTTTTTCTTACCATCTTCTACTCCCCCTCCAACTTCCCCAAAATCTTCCGAACAATCCCAATCTTCTTCCTAATCATCCGAGGACTATTCCGACCCCTAACCAACTCATACATCTCCTTCTCAATATTAGGCTTCAACCTCCCTAAATCTCTATGAACCCTCTTATACGGCAACATAAACATCTCATTATTCCGAGCATAAAGAGCCTGACAAATTCCCTTAACCAAATCCCACTGCTCAAAACCAAATTGAAACTCATTCCTAAACCCATGGTTCTCCCAATAAAATAATTCCTCTTTTATAGAGCATATTTGAAAATCAAACACTTCTTTCATAATTTTCTTAGGATACTTTTCAACTTTCTTTTTCCACTTAGCTAAAAGTTTGTCTGGGTCATAAACCACAACAGAATCCACAATCTTATGTTTTACAAAATGTTGCAACTCCAGAAAATTATCTTTTGATTTGTAGAAATCACTAACTTTTTTCTCCATGTCTTTCTTAGAGATAAGAGTAAAATCCGCCCTCCTACCTTTAACATCAAATTGCTCCTCTACTTCTATGCCAGGGTTTTCTTCATTTTTCAACACCACAAATGTTTTCCTAATAAGTTGAAGAATTTTTTTCTTATCTTTCTTATCTTTTAAAATCACCACAAAATCAAAATCAGAACCAGGAGCATCCATACCAACAACAGATGACCCATTATTAAAAATAGCGACAACCTCTTTCTTTTCCGAAAGAAGTTTTTCAATTTTAGTACACACCTCTTTAGAGTTCATAAACAATCAAGTTGCCCAATAGTTTTAAACTTTCCCAAAAATTACTTAGATAACTAGCTCTCTCAAATATTCTTCACAACACTTCAATCCTCTCCCCATCAAAAATAATCTTCCCTTTATACTTGCTCTTCAAAATCTTCCCAAGCCATCTAGGAACATTCCCCTCAATAAAAAATCCCAAAAAACAAGGTGACCCCGACAAATCAATCTCCTTATGATGAATTATCTCAGGACAACGGTTTGAATTCCAATCCCTCTCCACAAGAATCTTGCTATATGGATAAGTTCTCCTTAAATCTCCCATCATTTTTTTAGCGATATTAACTAACTTCTTCTTCCGAGGATACTTTATAACAAAATCAAAAACGATTTCTTCCATTTTCCAATACTCAAAAAACATCAAAGGGTTCCCGGTTTCATTTCCCAAAAGATACCGCTCAGCAACTTTCTTACTAACTTTATTAAAATCTCTCAACCTATACAAATAATCTAAATCATTGTCATACCACCAATCAACAATCGCAGTATAACACTTGAAAGGCAACGGCCTCCAATAATAATCAGACTCCTTCAATATCCCCCAATCAAAAATAAGATTAAACTTAAAATTATAATTAACCCAATAATCAAACCCAACACTAAGAAAAATAGAATTATCAACACCCAAAATCTTTTCCATTAAAGGCGCCTTTTTCTGCACCCCATGGTCTTTAGGTAGTTTAATCTTCCCTGATTCCAAAATCTTCAAAAACTTAGTCTTATCCTCCACCGCATGAACAATAACAGGATGCCCATATTTTTTTAGAAGTGGCTTCATTACATTGGTCTTTGTCTCTAATATATGCTCTTGTTTGTATTTGCCTTTCCATAAATTCATTTCGTCTCAACCTCCCCTACATACTCATACAACTCTTCCAAATTACTAACCTTCCCATCCAAAACACCAACATAAATACAATAAGGAATATTTTTTATTTTCTTTTTGTTCTTATAAAAATGATACTTTAATTTCAAAATATCCCTCTTCTTTTCCTGAGTAATATTGTCTTCGACCTTCTTCTTCAACTTATCATACTCTCTAAAATCTTTATCAGAAATAATAATATCAAACCCCCACAACTCCTCACCATGATAATAAAAATGCACAGACTTGCCCTCTAGTCCCCACTTCCGCCCGTCAGTAATTTTCTTAAAACTAACATTATCAATACCTTCACATATTTCCCTAATTTTCTCTATGACCATATCAACTTCAGAATTCTTATTCACCCTCAGTGCAAAATCAATATCTGGCTTAACCATTAAATCCAAAAAATAACTCCCAATCTGTTTAATCTCGCCAAATCGCTTTAACTTGTCAAGTAACCCAGTTTCTTTTAAGATATCATTAGCCTCCAACCTCCTTTCCTTTGAAAATTTCAAATAATCCATTACACTATTGAGTCTCCGGAACCTCAAGCCTAAATCTTTTTCTACTCATTATCTCCCCCAAATCCTCACTAACCTCCAACAAAGAAAAAGAATCAACCTTACAAGAAAAATCAAAACCCTCTGCCTTTAACTCCCCAAAAATCCTCTTCATCTCTTCTTCATCCTTAATCTTCCCAAGAGTAATATGCGGCTCATACAAAAAATCCTTATCCCACTCCAAACCCAAGCCCTCATACAATTTATCCTTCAACTCAACAACCTTCTCCCTGCCTCTAACAACATCCAAAAAAAGATATTTACTATCACTCGATACTCTAACATCACCAAGCCCAATTTCAAACGAAGAAAAACCACTTATTATCTCATTTATCTTCTCCAAATCAGGCTTCTCCTTAAAATAATAAACCAAGGCAATATGAGTTTCTATCCAATCATACTTCGAATCATATTTTTTCCTAATAGAATCTATTTTATCTAATCCTTTAAATTTCGAGAAAATAGTAATAGTGTAATTCATTCCAATCCCTCACATTCACTAATCAGCTTCCGAGACAACTCCAATTTCCCCTTAACCAATCCCTCATCAACCCCTTCAGCACCCAACACTTCAAAAAGATTCTTCCTCAATTTACCCCTAACTTCAACACCCAACCCCTCATTAAAGGCCCAGCTAGCCAGGCATCCAACAATAAACCGATAAGCATAAACAAAAGGATATTCTTCAAAGGTCCTCCGCAAACCATCGATATTATATTTTATTTTCAACCTATCAAAAAATCCACCATCCCTAAACTCACCAACCAATTTATATGCGCTCTCAAAAATTCTTAAAATCTCTTCATAATCATTATTCTCAAAACCATAGATTCTCTCAAGTTTATCATACAATCTAGAACCATTTTTTTCATCAATAATCTTAATACTCTTCAATAACCGAAAACTAGGAAAAGGTAAATCAAATCTCGCAGGTAAGGCATGCATCAGAATAAACGAAGGACTCTCCATATCATACAAGCAAGAAAAAACCTCCTCATACTTTCCTTTCTCAAAAAAACTCTCCGCCATTTTCTGCGACCTTTTGGCCCCTTTCAAATCTTCATCAAATTTCTTCTTAGCAATCCCTAAATCAAATTTTCTCTCCCTAACCTTCCCACTCACATCATAAAGAACCCTAGCCTCCGGAAAAACATCCTCACCACAAAAATTCTCAATAGCCAAATAATGCTCCTCAATATACTTCCCCTCAAACTCATAAAAATTTCTCAAACTCTCCGGCAAATCCCTCCTCTCAACATAAAAAACTATATCAATATCACTATGCTCTTCCTCATCCCCCCTAGCAACACTCCCTCCAAGAACAATCGCCTGAATCGACTCACCATCAACCTTACTCTTAACCAAATCATCAACCACCCTCATAAATTCATCATGAACCTTTTTCATTGCAACCTCCTCTCATCCATATTAAAACAAACAAAGCTCGAAATGTTTTAAACTTTTCTAACAGTAAGAAACAACTAACAATAGAATAAATTTATAACATAACCTATCTACACTCCACCATGCAAAAACTAACAAAATCCGAACTTGAAAAAATTTTAAAAAAGAAAAACTTAGACCCAAACATTAGCTGGCTTTACATTCAATTCAACAAATTCTTTGAGGATGAATACTTAATCGATAAAATTAAATTAAATAACGCAATAAAAAACTTACTAGGTTTTCTAAAAAATAAAAAAATAAAAAAAGTTATATTTTTTCCCGAACCAAGTTTCAAAAACAACATACCTTCTGGAATTATAGACACTAATAAATTAAAGGATTTTCTAAATGAAAATGTTGACACAATTACCAATTCACATATTGCAGATGAAAATTTAAATTGGATATTCACAATAACTCATGAAGACGATTTTTTTATTTCAGGAAATAAAACCCTAATCACTAATTTTATTGAATTCTTTGGAGATGCTGAATGCACACCTTACAAAAAAATTGAAAAAGTGGAACAATATAACTAATAAATAATTACATCGACTTCCGCCTCAAACATTTCATCTAATCCTTTCCTTAGAGTTTTCTATTCTCATCATCATTAATACTTTCCAAACCTATTAAACCTAACTTCTCATAAACAAATAAATAATTCCAGAAAAAAATAAAATAAATCCGCTAACAGCTAAAGCACTAGAAACGCCAAAGCTAGCAAATAATAAACCAGCAATAAAAATTCCAATAGCGTTAGCAATATAGGCGTTAATACTGTCAATAGAGCCAAGAGAAGCTCGAATTTTTGAATCTGACACATAGTGCCCAGCGCTATCTGCCAAGATTTCCATTACGCCAACTACGATATTCATTAAAGCCATAATAACAATGGCATAAACAAGACCGACAGAAAAAGAAAAAACAATCATAACCAAACCAGAAACAACAGAAACAAAAAATAAATATGTACCAAATTTTTTCTTAAAACTAATTTTCCTGACTATAAACGGGACAAGCAAGGCAACAAAAGCAAAAGCTCCATTTAGCCCAGAAAAATTCTCAGCGCTCATCCCTAGTACCTTAACAAACATTAAAGGAACTCCTATCCAAAACATACTCCAACTAATCACAGCAATTATATTCCCCAGCATAAATACTTTATTATCTCGACCTTTTTTACTAAAAATAAACTTATAGGATTCTCTCGCTTTCAAAAATGCCTTCTTTAAAAAATGAGCTGGAATCTTTTCAGGATTAAAATTTCTCTCTTCCCCAAATTTCCACATGGCCAAGAACAAAATCCAATACATAACACTACCAACTAGCCATATCAACCTAAAATTAATTCCAATTATCAAAAATCCAAGAAAACCTCCAAGGATAAAACCGCCTTTCTGAAATAAAAATCCCTTAGAAACTAAGCTAACAACACCCTTCTTTTTCTTTCCCACCTTCAAGCTATCCACTATCCAAGCCCCACCTGCTCCAGTATTAAATGTCCATGCAACTTCAGCCAATACCCAAAAAACGGCAATCAACCAAAAACTAGAAGCCAAAAATATACCCATATAAGAAACCCCAAAAAGGAAAAAACAAATTAATAAAGATTTCTTCCTAGAATCATAATCTGCAACAGCTCCCGTAGGAAACTCCATAAAAACTGCAATCAAACTTGAAGCAGCAAATAGGGTAGTAATCCAAAAAACAGGAATTCCGAGAGAAATAAAATAGAGCAAAGCCATAGTCATAATCAAAGTTCTTCGAATACCAACGGCGACTTTCATTCCAGCCCAAATAAAAACTATTCTTTTCTCAAAATTACCCATTATATTTCCTCATTCCCCCAAAACCTCCAAAGCCTTCCCCAACTGAAACTCCCCATCCTTCCCCCACTTAACATAGTCCCCAAACTCACCAACACTCACAAACTTACGTTTAGAAATTTTACCATTACAAGGGTCCACCGTTTGCTTCTTCATCTTATCAACCTCGGCAACATACCTTAAAATATAATGAACTCCTCTCTCACAATTCTCACTTAAAGGCGTGACCTTAAACCCACCAACCTCTCGAATATTTTTAATATCCAAATCCGCCTCCTCATCAACCTCACGCCTAAGAGTTTCCTCATAACTCTCATCACTATCTTCAACAGTTCCCCCCGGCAAAGTCCAATAACCCTTATCGCAATCTACTATGCAAACTCGTCCTTTCTTATCAAAAATAAACCCATAGGATTGCACAACATCTTTCAACTTCTCAAAATCAACATTTTCAAACCACTCTAATAAATACCTCTCCCCTTTCCACTCAAGTTCAAATTTCATTTTACTTTCACCCCCTCAAAAAAACAATCAACATCTAATTCTCCAACATCAACCAACTCTCTCAACTTCCTAAACTGAAACTTAGCCTCATTAATATGACTTTCAGCCGTAGTCTTAGCAAGATATTCCTTGGGCAACTCCTTATTAATAATCTCAAACGACCTGACTATCTCCCACACAAAATATACCAATCTATTGAGCAAATCATAAACCCTCACTCTTTCTAAAATATCCTTATCTCTATTCAGCTTCAAATATTCCGCCAAAAACAAATCCAAATCTTTCCCCTTTAACTCGAAATCAGTCAATATGTGAGAAACATCTTTAGCCGGGTCCGAAAACTTCCCAGACTCCCAATCTATAATTTCAACACCCTCTTTATGCTCAACAATATTTTGAGGACATAAATCATCATGAATCAAACTGAACCTATGTTTTTCCTCCTTAGGAATCTGTGCCCTTACGGTGTCATGAATTTTCATCAAATCCTTCAAATATTTCTTCCCAGCATAACCGACAATGTCCTCAATGTGCTTTTTTATCCCAATCAGATAATCACTATATTCATACTCCTCTTTTTTCAAAGAAGCAATTTTTGTTTTATGCAAATTCCCCATAGCTCTAGCAAGTCGTTTTATCTGAGTATCAGTATAAGTTCTCTTTCTACTTCTCCAAACATCGCCCTCAATAAAATCCAAAATTATAAAATCGCTACCAAAAATTCCATTCTTCTTATGCAAAAAATATACTTTAGGTGCAATTTTCAAGTTTTCTATAGTTTTCAAAAAATTATACTCACGCTCCGACTTCTCAGGGACACTCACCTCAAGGTTAATTCTACAAATAAACTTTTTACCCCCCAAAACAAAAACATAATTAATATTGCCCTCCCCCACCCCCAACTTTTTGAAAGATTTTACCCTAATCTCTTTCAAATCAAGAACTTCCGGAGCAATAGATTCAATAATTTCTTTTATTTTTTTGATATTCATTTCTCCCTCATCCCCAGATAAACAAACGCCATTAAAAAAACTATTCCCCCACTAACAATTAAAGTGTAGGGAACCCCAATTAAGGAAATCAAAACACCAGCAAGGAAAAGACCAATAGAGTTAGAAAGAGCCCAGGTAATATGTGAAACAGACCCCAAAGAAGCCCTAATTTTAGAATCATACTCATTATGAGAAGCTGCCTGACTAACAATATCGAATATAACACCAGAAACTTCTAAGACAGCAAAAAAGAAAATTGCAGCAGCTAAGAGATTAGAGAATCCCATGGCCATTATCGAAATTCCACCAAGGACAGAAATGGAGAATAACAATATTCTATAGCCTTTCTTTTTAACAATTCTTTCCGTAACCAAAGGTCCTCCCAAGCACAAAATAGCCAATACACTCAAAAGTCCAGAATAAAATTCAGGCTTCATCCCCATAGTTTGAGTAAAAAACAGAGGAACACAAAAGTAAAAAATACTGTATACTCCCGTCGAAAGAATACTGGCAAGCATCAATACTCGCAAATTTCTATTTTTCTCATGGATTATATAATCAAAAGATTCCTTCGCTTTAAGAAAAGATTTCATAAAATAGTTATTTTTAATTTTATCAGGCTTAAAATTTCTTTCTTCCATATATTTCCACACAATAAAACCAAGAACCAAATACATCAATCCAGCAATCAGCCAAATCAGTCTAAAGTTGATAGCAATAATTACCATACCCAAAAACCCTCCAAGAATACGACCACTCTTCTCAAAAATATAACCCCTAGAAATCAGCTTAACAATCTTAGATTTTTTCTTAGCAATCCCCAAGGCATCAATAACCATAGCAGACCCAGCTCCAGTGCTAAAAGTCCAAGCAACCTCTGACAAAATCCAAAAGAAAGCAATTAGCCAAAAAGTATTTGTAAAAAATATTCCCAAAAAAGCAAAGCTGAATAGGGTATAGGAGATAAGTAAAGATTTCTTTCTAGAATCATAATCCGCAACAGCACCAGTAGGAAACTCCAAAAGCATAGCAACAATGCTACCAATCGCAAAAAGACTACTAATCCAAACAACATTAAAACCGAGAGAAACAAAATAAACTAAAGCAAGTCCCATAATTAAAGCTCGCCTAAGTCCATGTGTAAAATCCATGCTATAAAAAATTGACCTTACTTTTGTAGAAAACCTCACCTTGTCACCATCTAAAACCAACAGCCCCAATATTAATAAACCTAACTCAAAGACCTAGCGCACTTTTCATACATCCTGGGAATCATTCTAAAAGGCTTCCCATAAACAGAAGAAGCTCTAAGAGAATAATCAGAAAAACCATTTGAAGCGTTACTCGGGAATTCATGCCGAAAAACAGGATACATAGTCAATTTATCGTAGCTACCACTAGAAGTAATCGGGACCCCATAAGGTATTTTTGGCTCTCCAATATTTAAAGAATATTCTACTATATCCATGTAATATCCTATAAAAAATACTTTAAAAATATGCGCTCAGCCTAGATATACAGTCTACCTAACCCTCGCTCAAACCATAAAAATACAAATAATATATCAATTAAATATCTATCCTTCCTAAAGCTGCAAACAAAAACACAACACCTATACAATTATCACATATCTTCCAAAACCGGTTTTCCTTCAATAAATTTGGAAGACAAACCCATTTTTTCAAAATAATTAACCATAGACATACATGCAAACTTCTCAGTAGAATAATGAGTCCCACCCAAAATATTTATCCCATTTTTCTCTGCAAATTCATGAGCCAATTTTGAATGGTCATTCTTCGCGGTTATCCCAGTCACAAAAGTATTAACGCCAGCTTTTGCAATTTCTTCTAACATCTCAACATCATTCCCTCCGCCAGCAATAAGGGCAACAGACCCATCTTTAATTTCGTTTCTACCATAATTATACAAATTAACTTCGTGCCCAACAACATCTTGAAATTTTTTCTTTAAATCTTGAATATTAGTAAGACTTGTTCTTCCAAAAACACCAGCCATAGCACCAAAATAAGGGGCAAAGGATTCTTTGGACTCAATACCTAAAGAATTCGCCAGAGTTACACTAGTTGAATAGTCTCCAAAATTATCCAAGGGCACATGAAGATTATAAATAGAAATTCTATTCTCTCTAAATTCTTCTAACAAACCCTTATCCATCTGTTGAAAAACTTCTGGAGCTTTTCGGATATCCCAAATAGACGGATGGTGAACAAAAAGCATAGCATCTTCAGCTCCATCATCTAAAATTGCCTGCATAACATCTCTTGAAGGAAAAACTGCAGTATAAATTTTATTTACATTTTTAGTAAAATCGCAAACAAGCCCCATGGACCTAGACTTAAAATTATCACTAAGAAAATCTTTAATAGAACTCATATGCTGAGACCAGTCATCACTCATTTCTGAAGTAATAAAATCTTTTTCAAGTCGTTGATATAGCTCAGATGCCTTCATTAAATTCAATAATAGTCACAATATTTAACTCTTGTTGTCGAAAAAATTTATCTAAGTTGCCAATATATTTAACAAACTAAAACACGGCTCAAAACCATGCAAAGACTTATAAGTATTAGATTCCATTTTGATATTATGAAAGTAGAAAAAATACTAAAGGCTGGTATTTCAGTTTTAATTAGTTCTACTACCGAGACCACAACTGCTTAAGCAGTTGTCACTTCTTATATTTTTTTAAATAGATATTTAAATTATAAAAAATTATAAAACATATAAAAATGGCAAATAAATCAAAACCAAAATCAAGGGAAGAAATCGTTAAAGGTATTCAGAAAAAACATCTAATTCTAACTCCAGAAGGAGAGGAAATTTTAATTGACTTAGATAAAGTTGATGAGCTTAAAGAGGTGTTGGAGAAATTAGATGACGATGCTTTGCAAAAATATATTTGGTCAGAAGAATTAAAAAATATTCCAAGAGAAGAACCTCCTTCTATAAAAGCAATGCAGAGACAAGAACTGATAGATTATGAACCTGCTGCAGATTCTGGACATTTTAGGTTTTATCCAAAAGGCGCAATAATGTATGATTTACTTATAGACTGGGCTTACGAAATTGCTGTAAAAAGATTTGGTGCAATGAAAATTGAAACACCTTTGATTTATGATTGGGGACAAGAAGATATTAGAGAACAAGGAAAATCTTTTCATGAAAGACATTATGTCGTAAAGGTTGAAGATAACAAGGATAAAAAGTGGGTATTGAGATTTGCTGGAGATTTTGGCTTGTTTAAAATGTTAAAAGACTCTAAGATGAGCTATAAGAATTTGCCCGTGAGAATTTATGAGTTATCAAAAAGTTTTAGATATGAAAAAAGAGGAGAGCTAGCGGGATTAAGAAGATTAAGAGGTTTTACAATGCCAGATGTGCATTCATTTTGTAAAGGACTGGATAGTGGATGGGAAGAATTTAAGAAATTATATATGCAATATGATGATTTAGCCAAAGGAACAGACGTAGAGTACGCACTTGTTTTTAGGGTTGTTGATGAATTCTATGAGAAACATAAAAAACAAATTATTGAAATGTTAAAATATTCTAACAGACCTGCTTTTATTGAAGTCCTTGATAAAATGAAACATTATTGGGCAGTTAAATGGGAGTCTCAAGGTATAGATTCTGTTGGTGGGAATTGCCAATTAAGTACTGTTCAATTGGATGTAGTAGATGCAGAGAGATATGGAATTGTTTATAATGATAAAGATGGAAAAGAAAAAGGTTGCACAATTTGTCATTCTAGCATTGGAGCTATTGAGAGATGGCTTTTTTCAATACTAGAGAATGCACTTAAGAATGAAAAACCAACAATTCCAATTTGGCTTTCTCCGTCTCAGGTAAGACTAATTCCTGTAGCAAATTCCCATTTGAACTTTTGTGAAGAAATTTGCAAAGAACTAAACGATAAGGGCATTAGATGTGATATTGAAGATAGGGAAATGACATTAGGAAAAAAGATAAGAGAAACAAATAGAGAATGGATTCCTTATGTGGCTGTTGTAGGAGATAAAGAATTAGAGTCAAAAAAATTACAAGTTAATTTTAGGGAAGATGACAAAAAAGAAGAAATGACAAAGGAAGAATTAATGAAAGAAGTTGAGGAAAAAACAAAAGGAATGCCAAAAAAAGATTTATGGTTACCGAAATTATTGAGTCAAAGACAGATATTTTATGGTTAAATGGCTTAGGGCTCCTTATGCGCCTATTCGTAAAGCATAATAAACAACTCAACTTGACTCTTTATGCAATACTCCTCTAAGTTTAACAGTTTTTTCTTCATCCCCAAAAACCTTAAATAAACATATCATTGTCTAACCCCATGAACCCCAAAGACAAACTAAAACTAATAAAACATAATCTAGAAGAGATAATGACCGAAGAAGATTTGGTAAAAATGCTAGAAAGTGGGAAAAAATTGAAACACTATATCGGCTTTGAAATTTCGGGCAAACCCCACCTCGGACATGGACTCGTTTGCATGTCAAAAGTAAAAGACCTAACTGATGCAGGAATAGACTGTACAATTTTTTTAGCAGATTGGCATTCATGGATTAACGACAAATTAGGCGGAGATATGAAAGTTATCCAAGAGATAGCTGTCAATTACTTTAAAGAGGCATTAATCGCTGCATACAAATGTGTAGGCGGAAATCCATCAGACTTAAAATTTGTATTAGGAAGCGACCTTTACCACAATAATGACAAATATTGGGAAACAGTAATAGATGTGAGCAAGCACACTTCAATGGGCAGGATAACTCGCTCAATAACAATAATGGGAAGAAAGGAAGGAGAAGGAGTAGATTTCGCAAAATTAATTTATGCTCCAATGCAAGTGGCAGATATTTTTACACAAGAAATAAACATAGCACACGCAGGACTAGACCAAAGAAAGGCTCAAGTTATAGCAAGAGATGTAGCTTTGAAAATAAAAACAAACAAACTTTCAGATGAAAAAGGCAATACAATAAAACCAATCGCTATACATGGGCACCTAATCCTGGGACTACAAAAACCAACAATTTGGCCAGTACCAAAAGAAAAGATGCAAGAATTATGGTCTAAAATGAAAATGAGTAAATCAATCCCAAGTTCTGCAATCTATATGACTGACGAAGAGCCAGAAATAAGAAAGAAAATCAAAGGAGCATTCTGCCCAGAAGGAGAAGTGGAATTCAATCCCTTGCTAGATTGGTCAAAATATTTGATATTCATTAATGGAAAATCCTTCTTAGAAATAAAACGAGATGAAAAATTTGGAGGAGATATAATTTATAATAATTACAAGGACTTAGAAAATGATTTCAAAGAAAAAAAGCTTCACCCTATGGACCTAAAAAATGCCATGGCAGATAAGCTTGTAGAAATTTTAAAACCAGCCATGAAGCATTTTTCTAGCCCAGAAATGAAAAAAGCGAAAGAGAGAATGGAAAAGTTAATTATTACAAGATAAGTTAGCTAAAACACTTAAGCAACTAGCTACCCAGCTTCCTCAAAACTCTCTTAAATCTAGCAACTTTATCTTGTTCGGCTGAAATTGGACATATCAACTCGGTTTAATTCTCGAAAAAGATAAACCTTTTTAACATATTTTATTATAAACTTTAATGCCTACGACACCCTTTTTACCCATTTTAGTTAATCCTTTATCATAAAAGATTAACCTACGCAAGAACAGTATTGGAACAAGACAGACCTTCTTTATTCTTAACAACTCCACACCGTTCACAATATTTCTCTGTTAGATTACCCCAGCAATCCTCACCTATAAAATTATGATTACACCACTCAACCCTCTTTCTAAATTGAAACAATACAAGCTCCTTGTTTTTCTCCGTTAATTTTAACGGTTCTGTTTTCTTAATAAATTCACGTCCATTAATCTTCACTTTCTCCCCTTTCGGTTTAGATTCATAATTCATCTTGAACCTCTCCTTCTGAACCCGTTTTAAGCGACTTCTTAGAATTTAGCCCCTGTGTTTCAGACTTAATCTTCTTTTTTGGTACGATTGCATAACCTTTATCTGAAAGCCTTACAATCGGGCTATTTCTCTTTAAATTAGCAATCCTTTCCAGTTTCTCCTTTTCGGGTAAATTATCCCATTTTTTCTTTGACGCCAGCTCTCTTGGTTTGAATCCAAGATTCTCTAAGCCCCACTTCTTCCCAATTCGTAAACGCCCAATCTTTCCGAATGTGCATTTAATTTGTGGGTCTGACGAGTCAGATATATAACGCTTAGTTGTTAAGGGGCAATCATTCACAGAACACTCATCAGCACGCGGGCAGTCTTTCCATGCTTTGTTTATTGGGGTTACTCGAGCCATTACAAACCAATCTCCTGAATCGTAGCAATTGATTCTTTTTTTAGCGCAACGTTTTGGTTTTTGAAATCAATCATGTCTAAAGAATTTTCGTCTGCGTTAACCACTTTTCCGATATAGTAATAATCATTTATCAGAGTAATTTTAACTCGACGTCCAATATAATTAATTAAATTCATTTAATACCACTCCCTTAGAAAAAGGTCTTCTTTAAGACGGAGCAACTCCTCCCACTTTTTTTTTGATTGACTGGGATGCCAGGGATGCTTGGGAGTGAGTCACCCCTGACTTGTTTTCACAATGGTTTAAAGAAAACTCTTCTGGTAGGAAATCCTTGGATTGCGTCTCCGATTTTATTTCTCGCTCGAAAAAAACAAAAGGTTTCGCGTGTTCTGTCAAGACTTTCCATCCCTCGGCCTTCAATTTTGCAACCTTCTCATCTGAAGGGCTTTTGAAATAAACTACTTCAACTCTCATTTCATTGCCTCCGAGTTTTGCAAACTCCTTAAAATAATCTGCAATACAAAAGAAGAGACCGATAATCTTGATTTTTGTGCCTCATTGACAATTAAGTTCTTATCCTGCTCACTTACTAGGAAGCTGACTAATTTTGTTTTTCTTTGTGATGCTGGCCTCATGGAATAGCAAAATGTCAAACTTGCTTATAATTTATTATATGATAGAACAAATATGACAAACAATGTACCACTTTCTGTCCTTACTCCCGACGCTGTCGATATTTTTCCTTATACCACTTTTTTTGAGCTAGAAATTGGAATTTGATAGATTCAAATATTTTTGGTTCTTTAACTTCCTACTAAGATTTCATTTCCTCATCAGTAAGCATCGCCATAGCTCCCAGGTCCTCAGACTTACACGAGATAGTTTCTATAAGTTCTCCAAACTCCTCATCACTCATCACTGGTTTCTTCTTATCAGAGTCAGAATCCATATTCCAAATAGCATAAAGCCATTTGCCTTTTCTTGTTAGGACATAGCGCCCAGGACAGGTTTTTCTAATACAGCTACGTTTCTTTAATTGTCTCATCTGCGTATGAAAATAAGATTCATTAAAACCGTTGCGCTTGATAATTTGACTTGTAGTGTAGTTGCGAACCTCTCTAAGAATCGCCAGCTTAGTATTGTTCTTTTTTACTTTCTCAATATCCAATACAAAATCATGTTTATATCTGTGTTTTGCTATTTGCTCGAATGCACGACTGCTGCATTTATGATAGCGCTCGAGCACTTGCAAGTTGTTGATTATCCTTAAAGTCATACAAAGGATACACATAGATTCTCTTATAAAAACTAGTATAGTTGAATGTTATTTAAAATGTTAATCCCCTTTAACACTAACGGGAATACCTTCTTGCTGAACTTGAGCCAAACCCTTCGCCAAGAGTTCAACCTGTCGCTTCAAGTCTGCAACGTTAGTCTCTAGAGCGTGCTTCTTCTCTGGCTCGATATATTCCACATCAAGAACTTGAGTTTTCAAAAGCTTCTTCATTTCTTTCTTATCTGTATGAGAGTAATGTTTATCGAATGTTTTTTCGTTATGCCCGAGCATTTGACAAGCATTAGCTTTTGATAACTTTCCTTCTCTTTCAAGTACGTGAAATCGTTCGCTAGTAGTATGCCGTAAAAGATAATTCGTTACGGGCTTACCCAAGACCCTCTTACTTAATCTCTTGAACCATTTAGAGACACATCCCGAGCTTATGAATTTGTTATCGTCTATCTTCTGTGGGAAAACATACGGGCTATTACTCTCTTTCTTTAACTCATTCAAGAAGTAGACCGCCTTTTCTAGTGGTGGAGATATCCTCTCTTTCGAAGTTCCGTTTCTGTTCTTCTTTGATGAAACATCAATCCAATAAATATCTGGGTCTGACATATCTATTTGCGCCCATTTCAAACTTCTAACCTCTAGCGTTCTTAATGCCCCTTCGTACTGAGTTAAGATAAAAGCTTTCCAAGACAATGAGTTTTCTTTTTTGACAAGTTTGCTTACTTGTTTAGGTGTTAAGCAATCTTCTGACTCAATCTTCTTTTGCCTTGTTGCGTCTGAATTAAGTTTAACGTCATCAAATCCGTCAAATCGGGTGAGCCAATCTTTATAACTCCATTTCAAGAATCTTTTGACAAACCCCTTAATGTCGTTCTTAGAATAATCTGCATAGTCGCTCGATTTTAAAGACAGAAGAAACCCTCTCAAGTCCTCTATTCCAACTTCATTAATCTTCTTCTTAACCATAGACAAGAATCGAATAGCGTTACTCCTTGCTTTTGACGCCCTAACTTTCCCCGAACTTATCAAACAATACTTTTCAAATTTATCAACTTTGGCTTGTTCCTTCTTGCCTAGCTTGTCGTAATAATCGCTTGTTGGATTTGTGTTCTCATCAAACTTAATGAATCTCATAGAAAAGGAAGCTATTTTTCTCTTTTAAGTATTATAGTCATGGACAATATAGACCAGACTGCGCCACAGCCTCATGTAAATCTTAACAGAATATCAATTTATAAAACTAACCCCTATCCCCGCAGCTCAACCGAAACCTTCTCTCTATCGATCCTCATCCCCAAAATCTCAACCTTCAAAGGAATCACCTTAACATAACACTTATCTCTAGCATAAGCCCGAATCTCAATCCCAGTCTCAAGTTCAGTCACAATAACATCCTCTTTATTCTTCAAACCAGGCGCCTCAATCTCATAAATAATAACATCCCCAAGTCTCTTAACCCTCGATTCAGCATCAACCTTTTTCAAGCCCGCTCTCCTATCGGCTTCCTTCTCTGAAACAACAACAATCTCTTTCCTCCTCTCTGGTTTATTCTGAACAACCTGCTGCCCTATCGGCATCCGGCCAATCTGAATTTTAAAACCCTTAGGTATGCCCGTTTTTTTATCAACCTCCATATTTCCAAGTTGCTTCTCAAGCTGCTTAACTAAACCACCCATAATTTTCTCAACACCAAACGGCAACTTAAACTCTTCCTCAACACAACCAGAATCACTAGAACCCAACATCCCAAAATCTCTCTTATTTTTAACCTTAAACGACGCCCCACAGTACGGACAGTAATTAAATTTCCTATCAACTTTCTCCGCACAGCCTCGACACTTCTTCTTGAACATCAAAGACAAAAAACTATTCACTACTTAAATCTTTGTGAACGCCAAAAACATTTTACAATATAAATAAATAAAAAGGAAGTTTAAATATTATAAAGATGGAGCATGATACTTTGATGAAATATGCATGCCAAATTATGCTTCCATTGAAATACAGAGAAGCTATATTGGACATATCCGGAGAAAACAGACCTATCCCTCAAGAGGATGCAGCTTATTTTATATCATATCATGCAGAACTAGACGATATTATAAAAAAAGACAATCATTCACTACTCAGAGAATTAATAGAGAATAGAAGGGAAATTTATGAAGGAGAACTAGAGACATTATTAAATTTAGACAGTAAAACACTATTGTTAATATACGGCTTAATACAAATAGAAAAAAAGAGTAAATTTAAGGAAGGGCATGCATAATAAAAACTACTACTTCTCTTCTCTATCGAATTCTCTCCTTTCCTTAGGCAAAACATAATGTTCTACCTTGTCGACCAAATGCTCCAAATTATGAACTTCCTTAACAAGCCCCTGCGCTGGAGCAAACTCCCGAATCCAAAACTCCGATGAGAACTTCTTAACATTCCGAACTTCGCGCAAAATTTTAGAACCATACACAGCAACAACAATCCTACCTATTCCAGAAATCATAAAGATAAATAGCATCGAATTCATAAACGAAACATTTATCCAGGCAATCCCCGCGCCAACCGCAGCCCCAACAAAACCACCAACACCAATCAACAAATTCATATACGAGACCCCGAAACCTCGCTTCTTACTACTAACCGCATCATAAACATAATTATTCAAAGCCAAAGTATAGCCAGCCCAACCGAAACCACCAACAATAGCAGGAACAATTAGAAGATAAATTTTTACCATTAAACTACTATCAATCATAGCAGATGCAATCCAAACAAAAGGAACAATCCCAACAAGCACGGAACACGTTTTCATTAGCCTAATATTTCCAAACCTATCACTAAATTTCCCGAGTAAGGGTAAAAATACCAATTGAGAAACAACAGGAGAAACAACAATCGCCATATACCAAATATAAGAAAGATCCAAATCTCGTAACATATAAACTGCCCAAAAGGGACTAGAGATTCCAACTACAAATGTAAATATTCCAGCGAATAAACTAAATCTTCCGAGTGGCGTTTCTCTGCAGTGTCCCAAAAAATCCTTCAGAGAAAAATGGTCTTTCTTTCTAATCTTAATTTTAGGTTCATATGTCTTATCAAGCAATCTCCATGCCCAAATTCTAGAAATTCCACTTAAAGCAAAAATTAATCCAAATCCGAGTAACGTGAACCCAACAACATCTCCATAAGAGCCACCAATCTTCTTAATCCCGTCCAATATTAAAGCTCCAGCGACCATGGTTACAACACCAAAGAAACCAACGACACGAGTCCTCCTGGAAAAATACTTTCCTCTTCTCTGTTCGGGAACAAGTGAACCCATCCAAGAAAACCAGGCAGGATGAGCAATCCCAGTACAAGAATAATGTAACCCAAATAACACAATCAAAGCCCAGACCATATGAGGAACACCAAACCAATGCAACAGCCCAATAATCAAAATCGGAACCACAAGAAGAATCTTCCCCATAACAGCATTCAAAACAATCTTTTTCCGAGAAAATCTTTCTATCAAATCAGCTGCTTTTAATTGAACAATACTCGGGAGTAAGCTAATAATAGCATGCAAAATCCCCATCTGAACAGCACTAGCATTCAAAGCCAAAGCCGCAGGAGCAAAATATGACATACTAAAATTCGAAGCAACAGAAGACAACGCCCCCTCCTTAACACTAATATTCAAGCTCTTATCAATTTTCTTCTGAACTATCGGATGATTAACTCTAACAACTCCTCTCTTCATATCCAATCAACAAAAATATTATATAAAAACCTAAGTATTCGGACTCACCTTGAGCTCAGACTATATATGACCAAACAAATAAAAACCTCTACTCAATTACCTAACCATGGCAGAAAAATTTTACGTAACAACCCCAATATACTACCCAAACGACGTTCCACACATAGGCCACGCCTACACAACAATAGCAGCCGACATCATAGCAAGATGGAACAAGCTACAAAGTAAAGACGTGCTATTCACAACAGGAACAGATGATCACGGAAAAAAAATCGCAAATACCGCCAAGGCCGCAGGAAAAACACCAAAACAATTTACAGATGATCTAATCCCGGAATTTAAATCAGCATGGAAAAAATTAAACATAGACTACGACAAATTTATAAGAACAACAGATCCAGACCACGAAAAGGTTGTGCAAGAAGTTCTCCAAAAATGCTTCGACAATGGAGACATTTACAAAGGAGAATACGAAGGGTTTTACTGCACAGGCTGCGAAGCATATTTCACCGAAAAAGATCTCGAAGACGGATGTTGCCCAATACACAAAAAACCAATAGAGTTACTAAAAGAAGAAACTTATTTCTTTAAATTATCAAAGTACCAAGATAAATTACTAGACCTTTACGAGAATACAAATTTTCTAGCCCCAAAACATCGAAAGAAAGAAATTATCAACAGAGTGAAAGGGGGACTCAAAGATTTAAGCATATCTAGGAGTTCGTTCGACTGGGGAGTCCCACTTCCATTCGACAAATCTCATGTAGCATACGTATGGTTCGATGCACTTTTCAATTACTATTCTCTAACTCGTGAATCCGGCAAGGAATCCTTCTGGCCAGCCGACCTCCACATAGTAGGAAAAGACATCAATTGGTTTCACACGGTATACTGGCCAGCTTTTCTGATGTCGGCAGAATTAGAACTACCAAAACAGGTATACGCACACGGCTGGTGGACGCTAGATAAAGAAAAAATATCGAAATCTCGTGGAAGAATAATAGGTATAGATGAATTAATAGAAATCGCAGGATTAGATGCGGCAAGATATTTCCTTTTCAGAGAAGCTTCTTTTGGAGAAGATGGCGACTTCAGCAAGAAAGCCTTAATCGATAGATACAACAATGAATTAGCAAACAAACTAGGCAACCTAATCTCAAGAACCTCAGTCCTAGCAGAGAAATACGGAATAGAAAAAACCCCAGATGCTTTACTAAAAAAACTAAACCTAAAAAAAATAGAAAAACATTTCGACGAGTACAGAATAGACAAAGCTCTAAGCGAAATCTTCACATTCATAGACAACTGCAACGAATTCATCCAATCCAAAAAACCATGGGAAACAAAAAGCAAAACAGACCTATACCAACTAGTAGAGTCCATTAGAGAAATAGCTAAACTCCTCTCTCCATTTATTCCAGAATCAGCAGAAAAAATACAGAAGATATTCAAAACAAATAAAATAAAAAAAGCCCCAATTCTCTTTGAAAAGATAGAAACCCAAAAAATTAATAAACAGGAAATACCAAACAAGACAATGGAAAACGTAGAAACAATAGGCTTTGAAGATTTTGCAAAGCTAGATTTAAGGGTAGCCCAAATAACTTCCGTAGAAGAAATTCCAAAAGCCGACAAGCTTTACAAGTTGTCCTTAGACGTAGGAGACCTAGGCAAAAGAACAATTTGCGCCGGAATAAAAGAATTCTATAAAGCTTCCGACCTCAAAGACAAAATAATAATAATCATAGCAAACCTAGCTCCACGAAAGCTAAGAGGAATAGAATCTCAAGGAATGCTCCTGGCAGCCTCCAGTTCCGACAAAAAGACAGTTTCCCTACTTTCCCCAGACCAAGACATGGTCCCAGGAAGTATTGTAGGATGAGCCTAAGGAAAAAGAGTTCTGATTAACTAGAATATGAAACAAATAGAAAAACTCGTAATGAACGCCCAGCAAAAACTCCTTTCATGCTTAAAGGTACAGTTTCTATCCATGGAGGATATCAAAAGTTTAACAAGAAGTCTAGCAAATAAAATTTCAAAAGTATATAGTCCAGACATAATAGTAGGCATAGAAAGAGGCGGAAATTACCCAGCCTATTGTTTATCAAAAGAAATGCAATTACCATATACAACAATAGACATATCACGAAGTAGGAGATATGTGGGAGACACCGAAACAGATAACATACTCCTTCTCCCAAAATTATTAAAAAAATCACAAGAAGAGCCATTAATTAAAAAACAATTCGAATGCGAAACTAGCGTAAAAAAAGCAATGATAATAGATGATGACTGTGGATCAATGAAAACATTGAATATGGCACAACTTCACTTAAAAGAAAAAGGGTTAGAATCAAAAACGTCAGTTATTTTAAGTACTCCAAGAGGAATACCAAGTTTTTTCGCAGGCATGCAGCTCCCGTTGTCAAAATTAATAAAAGGAAACAAAAGGTTTCCATGGTGTCAATATTCTCCATATTACAAAGATTATCAACTTTGGGAAGCATCACAAACCAATCTTCCCTAATCAAAAACATTAAAAATTTCAGAAATGATATCTTTTCCTTTTCTAAGAGTATTCTTAACTTTTGCATATGGAGTTTTATCATGCAAAGTAGCTCCCATATCTCTAGCCGTTTTCTCAGCTATAGCCATCGCAACCACATAAGAACCAGGGATCGTATTACCTACCAACCCGATAACATGTGATTTGTTAGGATTTTCCCCATAAGGAACCTTTTCAGTAGTAAAATTATGCCCTCCATCATGAGTAACAAAAACATCAGGAGTCCCAAGACTTCCGATAACCTTCAATTTTTTCCCAGAAGTGTCGCTTATGTAAAAATACTCAGATACTACACCTTGCCACAATGTTAAAATCTCATTCATTCACAAACAAACAAGTTAATACTTATAAGAATTATTATACTCTAACCCATCTATCTCCCCAAAATCCTAGCAAAAAACCCAATCCTCTCATCAATCGCATCCCCATTAACCTTCCTCGCAATCTCCAAATACTTCCGCGAAACCTTACTCCTAGGATGCGTATGAACAACGGCATCTCTCAAATTCAAAGCCTCCTTAACAGATTTATCCTCAGGGATAACTCCAATAATTTGCGTCTCAAGCATCGACCGAATCGAACTAAGTGGCATCTCGTACTTAGCATTAACATGCCGAGTCACAATAACACCATTAACTTCCTTATTCATCCCTCGCGCCACCTTAACAGCCTTCAAAGCATCAGTCACCGTAGGCATCTCAGGATTAGTAACAATAATAACTTCATCTGCAGCATCTAAAACAGCCATAACCTCCTCACCAAAACCAGCAGCAGAATCAATAATAACATAATCGCAACTATTCCTAAGTTTATCAACAATCTCAGGAATCTTCTTCGTATTAAATTTCGTCAACTCTTTAACCGATAAAGATGACGGCACAATCTTAGTCCCAGAGTGATGCTCATAAACAGCATCCTCAATATCAGCCTTTCCCTTCAAAACATGATTAAACGTCACCGGAACAATCGGCGCACCAAGTTGTAAGCCCACATTTGGCGTATTTAAATTGGCATCTATAATAATAACTTCCTTTCCAAGTTTGTTTAAAGAAGTTCCCAAGTTGATTGCAGTAGTAGTCTTACCTACTCCGCCTTTCCCCGAGTTTATAACGATTATTCGTGCCATCATTTATTTATGTATCAAAGGTGCTCACCTAGAGTCACTTTGAACAAGCGTACATCTACCAGAAAAAGTCACTTTATAAGTCTTATTCATAAATCAGCAAGATGCTGTCTAAACTCAAATAGTTATTTTTTTAACTTCAAGAATAAAAGCCTCAACAATACCATAATACTCATTCAGTTTTTCCATATTTATATCAACAACTCTCGTAGGTCCAGCCTGAATTTTCAGATTAACATTCTTCCTAAATTCCCCGCTTCGAGTCTTCGGTAAATCCGGAACACGCTTAAAGAAAATATACAATGGAATCACATCCTGAATAGCTTTATTTTTGACAAAGTATTTTTTCATAAATTCAATTCTCTCTTTCGGAGTAGCATGCATGCACGGAATCTTTCCATCCTCACAGCCCTTCTCTAAGACAGCATCAAAACTAATTTCAATTAAACTTTTCCAACGAGCAAGTAAATTCAAAATAACATCACAAGTCTTCGTATATTTTAAACTAACATACATAAGATGATCCGCGCTCGTTTTCTCCTTGATAATTTCCTCAATCATACTTCGGTCTCCCCAATGCAACCAAAACAATGACAACTATCTTTTTATACCTGCCGGAAACTGACAAATGGCTTTATCGAAAGAATAAACAATTTCCTTTAACCTAGAAACCCTCAGGACTTTCCATTTACCATCAACAAATAACAAAACTTTATTCCCTTTAATAAACTCAACCTTAGCCAGTCTCTGCTCCTTCTCAATTTGCAAAATTTTTACCAAATTTTCTACAATAATAGCGTCCAAGTACTTAGGCCCAACATTCAAAGTAAAAGTATCCAAATTCCCCTTAATTCCTTCCCTAATTAAAAAAGCCCGAACCAACTTCCCAGCAGTTTTAGCCCCCTCTCGAATCACTCCAACCAAAATCCTCTTCTCTGGGTATTCATCATAAGTCCCAAGCATCCTCTTCGCAACATCCAAATGCCACCTGGCAGCATAAAACTCACTTCGATAATCCATAAAACAAAAAACTCACAACTCTTTATATTAATTATTATACTTAATTATATCACTACCGCTTCTTTTTTCCCTTGTAGATTTTTTTCAAATCTTCCGCCAATTTCTCATGCAACATTTCACTATTCTCATTCTCCAAAATAGATTTATCCACACTAGAAATAACCAGAACAGACAGCGTAATAACTATCGCCCAAAGGAAAGTGCCACTAAAAAAATCAGCAAAAAATAAGGTTAATACTTTATAAGTAACAATACCAAAAACAATTCCCCAGAAAACAGAAATCAGCTTTCTAGCCCAGTTTGCCATATTGAAATCTAGTATATTTAAGTCCACCATTTTAGTATATTTTTAGTCTATTATCGCTAGCCAAATTGTCTTTAATTATCTTTTGTTTAAAGCACTTAGTCCAACAATAGCTTCAGCAATATCACCCTCACTTTTTTCAAGTGCCGCCCTAACCTCATCCTCACTTTTTCCCGTCTGACCAACAACCATTGCCACATCCTCATCCGAAAACATCTCAGCAGCTTCCTCACTAACATCTCCAGTCACCTGAAAACTCTCCTGTCCCTGCATCTTAATCTGCATAACACTAGGATTTTCAACAACTATATTAGAACCCTCCATCTCAAAAATAACTCGCTTTACCGGCAACTCAATCTGACTAATCCCCATCTTTTTCATCATCCCCTTCATCTGCGCCGGATTTACTCCACCAAACATCTTAACCGTAAAACATTCTAAGACCCACAACCAAAACAATCGTAACAATAATCATCGCAACAACAGTTCCAGGCCCAAATTTAAATTTAGAATTATACTCCTCGTTATACCGCATCAATCCCCCAAATCCACTCGGCATCGTCGCATTATCAGCCATAACTAATCAACAAGTTTTCAATTTATAAAAGTTCCTACGTACAAACTCACTCTTTCTTTTCAATCCTCTTCAATCCACCCATATAAGGAACCAAAACCTCAGGCACCCGAACACTACCATCTTCTTCATAAAAATTCTCAAGCACAGCAATCAAAGCCCGAGGACTCGCAACAACAGTATTATTCAAAGTATGAGCAAAATACCTCTCCTTTCCATTATCAACCTTAATACCCAACCTCCGAGCCTGAGCATCAGTCAAATTCGAACAGCTCCCAACCTCAAAATACTCCTTCCTCCTAGGACTCCAAGCCTCAACATCGGCCGACTTAACCTTCAAATCCCCCAAGTCCCCACTACAAATCTCAAGCGTCCGACAAGGAACACCAAGCGACTCAAAAAACTCAACAGTACAACCAAGCATTTCATCATAAAGCGCATACGACTCCTCAGGCCGACAAATCACAATCATCTCCTGCTTCTCAAACTGATGCACCCGATAAATCCCTTTCTCCTCAATCCCATGCTCTCCCTTCTCCTTCCTAAAACAAGCCGAATACCCAGTCACCTTATGCGGCAAAGTCTTATCTTGTAGAGTCTGCCCGCTATACATTCCAATCATAGAATGCTCACTCGTCCCAACCAAAAACAAATCCTCACCCTCAATCTTATACATCATAGTATCAGTCTCCTCAAAACTCTGAACACCCTCAACAACTTCTTTCCGAATCATCACAGGAGGAACACAATACTCGTAACCTTTTTTAATCATAAAATCTCGAGCATAAGTTAAGATAGCAGAATGAAGTTGAGCGACTGCACCCTTCATAAAATAAAATCCATGCCCACTAGTCCTCCGCGAGCTTTCCAAATCGAGACCGCCCAATCCAGCAGCAATATCAGCATGATGCAAAACTTCGTATGCAGGCACCTTAGCCTCTCCAAATCTCTCAATCTCAACATTTTCACTATCATCCTTACCTAAAGGAACACTCTCGTCCATAATATTCGGAATCTTCATCATAATCTCACGAATCGAAACCTCTAACTTCTTCCTTTTCTCTTCAGTCTTGCTAATCTTCCCAGGAATATCCTTAGCTTCTTTTAACTTAGCATCAGCATCCTCACCTTTCTTCTTCAACTCTGCTACTTCTAAACTCAATTTATTTCTAGAACTACGAAGCCCATCTTCATCATACTTCAACTTCCTCCACTTCTCATCCAAACCAACAACCTCGTCGACAATCCCCAAATCTTCCCGATTCTTCCTCGTCATATTTTCCTTAACTAATTCGACATTGTCCTTTACAAATTTGATATCTAACATAAGGCAACCTATCTAACCAATTACTTAAACTTTTCTGATACCACTCCCCAATTCCCTGTCACTAAATCCCAATTCTGTATCTACTACTCATAGACGAAATTCCGCAGAAAAACTTATAAGCCAATATCACTCTAATATATACATTGGAACATATACTTCCAATCAAACACAATGGCAGAAAATTTCGATTTATTCTTCAGAAGAAAACCAGCAATGATGTTAATAGCCCTAGGCAAAGTATCCCGAGCAAAATATGGCTCACAACTAGCAAAAGAAGTAGACTGCACATATTCTCACGCCGTTAAAATTCTTCAAACCTTAGAAGAATACGGCCTCGTCAGCTTCGAAAAAAAGGGCAGAATAAAAATAATCAAACTAACAAAAAAAGGGAAAGAAGTCTCAGAACACATAGCAGCGATCAGAAAAATAGTTTCTTGATTCCAGTATAGGCATTATTGCAGTAATTAGTTACATCTAAAAAAAATTCATAAAAAGGTGAGCCATAAGTTTCGGTCCCACCAAATCTCATTGTTTCTCTTACAGCCGCTCTTCGTGAAAGATCGGTGGCTCTTTTTAGCCTTTTTTTAGCCTTTTCAAGTTTAGGGTTAATCATTGGTACAAAAGTTTCAATTCCTTTTTCATCTAAACTTATTTCATTTAAGTCCTTACTCATAAAGAATCAAAGAAAACTCCCATTAAAAATATTGTTGTTATTAAAAATATTCCTTAGATACTTTTTTAAACCAAACCTCTCAATAATATTCATGGCTTCGTAGCTCAGCCTGGTTAGAGCACTAGACTCTTAATCTAGGTGTCGGGGGTTCAAATCCCCTCGAGGCCATTCGAGGGATTGCAAATCCCTCTCATATTCTCTGTGTATTTCAAGTCACGGCAATGTCGGGGCGAAAATCTTTGCTCGAATTTTGTCTGATTTTATCTTAGGACAAGATTTTAGAGTGAAGTTTGAGTTTTTCAAATCCCCTCGAGGCCATATTTATTTTTCTTCCATCTTTTCAATAGCCCCATAGGCTTGTTCTTCTGTAATGCCGCTAACGGGATAGATAGAAAAAGGATTATCAGCTTCTTCATTAATCTCAACATGAAAATAACTAGATTGTTTATTATGACAATCAAGAATACTTTCTAATCCAAATTTGGGATCATTATATGGATATTTCTTTTCATCATAATCAAAATTAAGATAAAGACTAACAGGCTCGCTAATATCTCCAATTTCTCTAGCAAAACAACTAAGTAGCTCCATATCGGAATGACAATGTCTCCCTCCCACCCCGTGTTCTATAACATAACAATAATTAGATCCAGATTTCCCCAATTCCTTTCCTTCCAGTTTTCTAATTCGAACATCAGCAATAGATACAATCTTAAGCCTACTCTGATCAAGATATTTAGTAGGCTGTTCAATATTTACAGTTTTTCTAACGTCAAACATATAGATTATAGATAAAAGCATTTTATAATAATTTATATAAAATAAAATATACATTCAGTCATCAACCCGAGTAGTCTTCCCACACTTTACACATTCATAAAACTTCGACTCAGCCTCATCCCCGCTCCTCATCTGCCTAATCCAAAAATATGCCCTCTTGCCGCTACACTTCTTACAACTCCAATCAGTAATCGGGTTAACGTTCATTTTTTTCTCATCAAGAACTGCAACGGTATTTTCTGTTTCAATTTCTTCTTTCATTTCCATATCAACCTTACCCTTTGCAACATAATTACATTTAGGACAACCAGCCTTCGTTCTCTTCATCATAAGAATACTACCACATTTCGGACAAAATTCCATACACAAAAAGCCAACAATACTACCTTTAAAAAATTTGCCCCAACACCAAAAATCAAAGATACATTAAATAGTGACTACGAACAAAATCCTCTTCTGTCAGAAGATTTTCCCGCCTCAAAAAAAATCAACTTAACCCATCCGATAGCAGGAATTCGGAAAAGGGCCTTGCCGATTAGTCTAGATTCCACAATAGATTTTTCAGCAGACCTCTGCTGCGAATTGGTTTTGTAATTATCTCCTTTAGTCGAATAAATATTATTTTCAGCAGAAACAACTCTATGTATCAAAGGGTATTCAACATCTTCATGAAATATAATAACATCTCCCACCTGTGGCTCCCTTGCCCCAACCACGAAAATAACATCCCCTTTGCTAAATCCATTTTGAAAATCCCAATCAACAGTATCCGCAATAGAAATACCATAATCTCCATAAACCGACGAGCTCTCAAAACTCTTCTCAAACCCATCCTCATGATGATACATACTACACGATTCAACAATAACAAGTGGCAAACTAGTCCCAGTCAAAAGCGACAACCCGGGAAAAAACACAAATTTAATCACAATAAATGCCAAAATAAGAGTTGCAAAAAACGAAGGCCAGCTGTCCTCTTGTAAAAAATCCCACAACCTATTGAAACATTTCATAATTCAGGTAAGCACCTTTCATTTATAACCTTTGCCACCATAATCTTTAAATAGTATACACATGCATGTATATACATGCAAGATATATTTGAAAACACAATCCTATGCAAACACTGTAATAAAAAAATGCAACCAGAGCAAGTGACCAGAAAGGGCTTCATTTTAAGAACACTAAAATGCGAGCCATGTAAAAATTTAATAATCCACCCAGAAGATTTAAAAGAATACGAAAATTTTCAGAATCTCAAGAAAAAACAATTCAAAGTAAAACTCAGATACATAGGAAATTCCTACGCAGTATCAATCCCGAGAGAAATAATAGATTTCATGAATGAACAAGAAAAACAAATGGATAATATGGTGAATATGTGCATGGAGGACTTAGGAATATTATCCTTAAGATTCAGATAATAAAATGGCAAAAGAAAAAATTCCAACACTTAAGTTAAGAGTAGTAGAAGCGTTACAAGATGACGCCTACAAAGGGATCGTAAGAATAGATCCATCTCTAATGCGAAAATTGAATCTAGAACGAGGAGATATAATCTCGATTTCAGGAGATAGGGAAACGCACGCAGTAGTAGACCAAGCTTACCCAGCAGACCATGGAGAAGCAATAATCCGAATGGACGGAATAACACGAAAGAATTCTAAAACAGGGATAGGAGAACAAGTTCAAATAAAAAAAGGAGAAATAATCGAAGCAAAAAAAGTCACAATAGCTCCAGCTCAAAAAGGAATAATGGTAAAGGGCAATCCAAATAATTTCAAGCGAGGACTTTTGGGAAAACCAGTAAGCAAAGGAGACATCGTGGTAATGGGAGGAGCACAACAAAGAAGAGACATAATGTCAGACGACTTTAGTAATTTGTTCGGTGGCGACATGAGTGAAGTATTCAACCAGATGGGATTCGGAGGTATACCAGGCGGATTGACACAAGTCAGATTTGTAATAGCATCAACCGCACCAAGCAAGCCCTGCATAGTAACGGAAAATACACAAATCACCTTAAGTCCAAAAGCAATAGAAATATCCGAAGAATCAGTTCCACAAATAACATATGAAGACATAGGCGGACTAACCGACGAAGTAAAAAAAGTAAGAGAGATGGTAGAGCTCCCGTTAAAGCGTCCAGAAATTTTCATACGACTAGGAATAGAGCCACCAAAAGGAGTCCTTCTCTACGGACCTCCAGGCACAGGTAAAACTCTCCTGGCAAAAGCCGTAGCCAACGAATCAGAGGCACATTTTATATTACTAAACGGACCAGAAATAATGTCAAAATTCTATGGAGAATCAGAAAAGAAGATAAGAAGCATATTTGAAGAAGCAGAAAAAAATGCTCCAGCAATAATTTTCATAGATGAAATAGATTCTCTAGCTCCAAAGCGGGAAGACACAGGGGGAGAAGTAGAAAGACGAGTAGTATCCCAACTCTTAACAATGATGGACGGACTACAAGATAGAGGAAAAGTCGTAGTAATAGGAGCAACAAACCGACCAAATGCAATTGATCCAGCCTTACGTAGACCAGGAAGATTCGACAGAGAGGTAGAAATATCTGTTCCAGACAAAGAAGGAAGAAGACAAATTTTACAAATTCACACAAGGAATATGCCCTTGACTAAATCAGTCAACTTAGACGAGATAGCAAGAAAGACTCATGGCTTTGTAGGAGCAGATATTAACTCTCTAGCAAAAGAGGCAGCAATGATAGTTATTAGAAACAATTTAGATAAACTCAAATTAGAAGAGGGTACAGAAGTATCTCAAGAAGTATTAGATAAATTAAAAATATCAGGTAAAGATTTCGACGAAGCATTAAAAGTCGTAAGGCCCTCAGCAATGCGAGAAGTTCTAGTTGAAACTCCTTCAACAAGATGGAAAGATATCGGAGGCGTAGATGACGTAAAACGAGATTTAAGAGAAGCAGTCGAATGGCCATTAAAATTCCCAAATTCATTTTCAAGAATGGGTATAAGCCCACCAAAAGGAGTTCTTCTCTACGGACCCCCAGGCACAGGTAAAACTCTCCTGGCAAAAGCCGTAGCCAACGAATCAGAAGCTAATTTTATCCAAATCAAAGGACCAAGTCTCTTGAGTATGTGGGTAGGGAAGTCAGAAGAAGGTATAAGAAAAATATTCGAGCGAGCACGTCAAGTTTCCCCTTGCATTATATTTTTTGACGAAATAGATTCACTGGCAGGAAGAAGAGGCGGAGCAATGGGAGGCGGAGCAAAAGTCGCAGAAAATGTTCTAAATCAACTCTTAGCAGAAATGGATGGGATAGAAGATTTAACAAACGTAATAGTAATCGGAGCAACAAACAGGCCAGACATTTTAGACCCAGCGCTTCTAAGGCCAGGCCGTTTCGACAGAATAGTATATGTCCCAGTCCCAAAAGAGGAAGGAAGACTGGAAATACTAAAGATCCACACCAATAAGATACCAATTGAGAATAAAGATAAAATAATAGAAAAACTTTCAAAAGAAACTTCAGGCTTTACAGGAGCAGATATAGAGGCACTGGCCCGAGAGGCAGCGATGCTAGCACTGAGAGAAAACATGGATACAGAAAAAGTTAAAAAGGAGCATTTTTTAGAAGCAATGGAAAAAGTCAGCCCATCAGTTTCTAAAAATGACCAAGACAGGTACAAACAAATCGAATCAAAATATCTAAAATCAGCAAAGGCAGCTTTAGCAAGTACAAGTGCCAGTTATACGGGGTAACAAAATGTTTGGAGATGATTCAATGATGGGAATAGAAGATTTATTCAATCAATTAGCTGGAGGCAGAAGACATGTATCTCAAAATACAAGAGCACAAGCCCAAAGCCTTCTAAATACAATCGAATTAAGAAAAGAAACAATTCTTATATTTGATCTATCAGGCAAAAAAGTAGTTTCAATAGAAATCAAAGACGACCTAGAAACAAATGAATACGGAGAAAGAGCCAACGGAGAACAAAAGATTTTAGCCATAAGATTTGAAAACAATGAGGTACTAAAATATAACATCCCCAAAATATTAGCAAAAAGAAAAATAAGCCACACATTTTCAAACGGAATAATGGAGGTTTCTCTTAAAAAATGAAAAATAAAATAAGTTTAGAAGTAATTGAAACAAATCAAAAATACGTTGGGCGAAATCTTGTAACAATATCAAGGGAAGATATGACGAGATTAAATATAGCGTCGGGAGACATCGTGAAGATCGGAAGCAAAAAATCAATCTACCTAAGAGCGATAAAAGTCGATGATGAATTCGAGGGAAAAATAAGTTTAGACGGAGAGGCAAGGTCAGTACTAAGTTTATCAGTAGGAGAAACAACTGTAGTGTCCAAAGCAGAAAAAATCCCAAAGCTAAAATCGGTCACACTAGCAATTCTTCCTCATGAATCATTTTCAAACGACCAATTAAAATCATACAACTCCCAACTAAAGGATTCAGGAGAATTCAAAAAAATGTTGATAGATTCACCAGTTTCAATAGGGCAAAAGCTCGCAATACCAACATCAGTTGGAAAATTAGCATATAGCGTAACAAAAGTCCTACCAAAAAAAGCAGAGTTCGGATTAGTTTCAGAGGCAACAAAAATAGAAATAGCAGATGATGTAGGAGAAGGCTCTGGGGCAAACATTTACTATGAAGATATCGGTGGGCTAAAAGAAGAAATAGAAAAAATAAGAGAAATGGTGGAATTCCCAATGAAACACCCAGATATATTCCAAAGATTAGGAATTTCGGCGCCAAAAGGAGTCTTGATGACAGGACCTCCAGGCACAGGAAAAACTCTACTTGCAAAAGCCGTAGCAACAGAAACAGATGCAAATTTTATTTCAATTGCAGGACCAGAAATAATGTCAAAATATCACGGAGGCTCAGAAGAAAATTTAAGAAAAAAATTCGAAGAAGCAGAAAAAAATACGCCAGCAATAATCTTCATCGATGAAATAGATGCAATCGCACCAAAGAGAGGAGAATCTCACGATCAATCAGAAAAACGAGTTACAACCCAACTTCTAACTCTAATGGACGGCCTAAAGTCTAGAGGACAAGTAGTAGTAATGGCAGCAACAAATCGTCCAGAAGATTTAGACGAAGCAATAAGAAGACCCGGAAGATTTGATAGGGAATTAAGAATAAATCCTCCAACAGAAGAGGGTAGAAAAGAAATTCTACAAATCCACACAAGAAACATGCCACTAGATGAAAAAGAATCCCTCCTAGAAGAATTCTCCAACAAAACAATTGGATATACAGGAGCAGATCTAGAGGTCTTATGTAAAGAAGCAGCACTCCATTCAGTAAAACCTTTCTATAATGCTATAATATCAATAGGAGAACAGTTAGACGAAGAAGACGAAGAAAAACTAGAAGATTTAGAAAAAAAGAAGCAAGAGCTTCTAAATAAAATCATAATTTCACGAGACGATTTTGTGTACGCAATGAAAATGGTTGAACCCTCAGCAATGCGAGAAGTTCTAATTAAAAAACCTTCAGTAAAATGGATAGACGTTGCAGGGCTAAAGGAAGCGAAAGAAAAACTAAAAGAACTTGTAGAGTTACCTCTCTTAAGACCCGACCTTTACAGAGCAGCAGGAATAAAACCAAGTAAAGGGATTCTTCTCTTCGGACCTCCAGGCACCGGAAAAACTCTCCTGGCAAAAGCCGTCGCAAACGAAGCAAATGCAAACTTCATATCCGTAAAGGGCCCAGAACTAATTTCAAAATGGGTAGGAGAATCCGAAAAACACGTCCGAGAAATTTTCAAAAAAGCAAATCAAGTATCTCCTTCCATAATATTCTTCGACGAATTCGACTCCATCTCAAAATCCAGAGGCTCAGGAATGGGTAGCGGCTCATCAGAAAAAGTAGTTAACCAACTATTGACAGAACTAGACGGAGTAGAAGAATTAGAAAATGTAGTAGTAATAGCAGCAACAAACAGAAAAGATTTAATTGATCCAGCACTTCTAAGACCCGGAAGAATAGAAGCGCACGTAGAACTAACGAACCCAGACGACGAAACAATTTTAGAAATTTTCAAAGTCCACACTCGAGAAATGCCACTAGATAAATTAGTTTCGCTTTTAGATTTGGCTGCCCAGACAAAAGGTTGGAACGGAGCTGAAATAGAAAGTACTTGCAGGAGAGCAGGACTAAACGCCATAAGAAGAAACTACAAAGAAACAGACACAAAGAAGCTAAAGATTACAAAGCAAGATTTTGATAAAGCGATAGTAGAGATTTCAAAAACTATTAATAAACCATTAGAAGAAGAAAAAATTACAAAAAAGAAAAACGATCCTAAGAAGGAATAATGAGGGTTTTTGTTTTACTCATATCTAACACATTAGTTAGTTTTTCACATATTCCAGAAACTTTCATTCTCCTATTTTCCTGTTTGCATCTCTTATAAAAATCTATCATAACTGCAGCCCAAGAAATGTCGGCTGCTTTAATATCACTAAAATCAAAACAACAAGGATTATTTACAGGAGTTTCCGAGATATATTCATTCCCTTTTTCTGAAAAAACATCGGCATTAAAACAATCTATCCTATCCTTTATTTTAGAAGAACGACTTCCTACGAGGTAAGTACCTTCTTCCTTCACTTTGTCGTACATATCACCTCATCTCCATCAATAACAAACGTATTTTCAACCTGACTAACCGGCTTACGACTCTTTTCAATCAACATCGGATACTCATGCAAAATGCCCTGCTTAACTAAAATACCCAAAACAAACTTTAACCTACTAAATCCAGCCTTAGCTAACCATCGAGCACAAAACGGACGAGTCCCATACTCTTCACGCACAAACTTCAACACCTTCCGCGCATCACGATCTCTAACCTGTCCGTCCGACTGCAAAATATAAATACCCCCACCTTTCCCCTCAAAGATATCTCCAACACCAGTGGTCACAAACGGCTCAACAGCAAAAGCCACATCATCAAGTTCCGTAGTATTATCATTCCGATAGTTTGAAATTGTCAATCCAGAATGAATAGTATCTTTATCCAAAGCATGCCCACTCAAGCTCTTAATTATGACAAATTTATTCCTAGCATTACCCATCACATCTTGAACCGCTTCCCCAATATCTCTAACTTCCATACCAACTCTAACAGCCTCACTCGCCGCAGCCAAAACTTTCTCATTCAACTCAATCATCTCCCCAAACTCACCTTCCGTTGTCAAGTCAATAGAAATAGCAGTATCCGCGATAAATCCATCAACCGCAACTCCAATATCAATCTTCAAAATCCCCTCCGCAACTTCCTCACTCGAGATATCAGGAGTAAAATGCGCCGCAACTTCATTCAGACTCAAATTAACAGGGAAAGCAAATTCTCCCCCAAGCTCCAAAATCTTCGCATCAATCCCCTCAGCAATATCAATCAATTTCATCCCAGGCTTAATCATCTCACGCACAAAAATTTTAACTTCCCGAGCAATCTCGCCAGCCTTAACATAAGACTCAACTTCAGATTTATCCATCAAAAACAATAGTAAAAATCCTATTTAGACTTTTCTAATTCATCCTTTCCTTCCGCCGTCTCTCCTTAGGCAAAAACCCAAACAAAGTATCCCCATCAGCATTAACCTTCCCAACCCCAACAAAATCTTCCCCAGCCCTAACACTAACAAACCCCTTATCCATTTTCTGTCCCTCATTCAACTCAATATCTCTCCCCAAAAACCACTCCTTCTCCTGTGGGCCAGCAGGGTCATGCCCATTTGGGGCTTCCGAGTCCAAATCTAATATCCGTCCAGTCAACTGCTCTTTCCAGGTATGCATCCCATCTAAACTCAAACGTATCTCATGAACTCCATTCCGATTCATCATATCTTTCCCAACATACAAACCCACTCCCTCAATCGGAAGCAAATGCCAAATATCCATAATCTCTTCCCTTGTTAAATCTCCACTAAACGCCCGAATCCTCTCCTTGCCACTCCTAACCAACATCTGCGGAATCTTACTCATCCCAAGCTCACTCAACCCCTCAACAAATTTCTTCTTCTTCCCTCGACTCAAAACATCAATCTTCATCCAAATGCCTCATGCAGTTTAATAAAATCTCATTAGATTTCCTGTCTTCACTAATCTCCAGAATATTTAAGCAAGTATTCCCTTGCCTCAAGTTATCAAAACAATCTTCAACATTTTCCCTAAATCTACCAATTAAAGCTTTGTTTATTCCAGCATGCCCAACAAGAAGAACGGTTTTATTAGAATATTTTTCAAGTAACTCTAAAGCTAAACTATAAGTTCTCTCAGCCATATCCCTCCTACTTTCTATTTCAGATGACTTCCAATCAATCTCACCCTTCTTCATTCCCTGGAAACTACCAAAATTAGCCTCCCTCATCCTCTCGTCAAAAATCAATTTCGCATCAGAATGAAACTTCCCAACCTCTCTAGCCGTATCAGCAGCCCGAGCCAAATCACTAGAAACAATCAAGCCAATCTTCTCATTTTTCAATCTCTCTGCCAACTTCCGAGCCTGCTCCTTCCCCAAATCACTAAGAACCCCAGGCAAATGCCCCTGAATAATCCCCTCTTTATTCTCCTCCGTCTTCCCATGCCGAGTAATAATAATCCTCATCCCAAATCCTCGCGGGCCTGTTTTAATTTATCAATAATCAAGACCTTAGAGTCATCAGACAACTTAGCATAACTCCTCTCCAATTTCGCCAATGTTTTTTTCTTATCCCCACAAAAGACTCTGGTAAGTATACCATCAATATCATCAAAGCAAGCCATCGCATCAGCATCCGTCAAAATCTGGGCCTCCACTGTCTCTCTCTTTAAATCAAGAGATCCTCGATGAGTCAAAATACAATGCTTTACCTTTTCTATCTTGTCTTTTGGATATCCAAGTTCACCAAGTAATTTCTCAGCAACCTTAGCGCCAAACACATGATGATCCTTATAATGGCCCATAATACTCCCAATATCATGAAGCCACGCCGCAATCTCAACAATCTCTCTATCTGCCCCTTGCCTATCCGCCAACTCCAAAGTATATTTGACAACAATCTTAAAATGATTATCAAAAGCTGGCTTGTAAAGTGCCTCAGGTTTTTCAAACTCCTCTCTTGCAAATTCTCTAATCTTATTCAAAACTTCTTCACTCATCTCTCACCTCATCACTAACCTTCCGAATCCTCGCCACAAAAAACCCATCTGTATCATTATCCTGAGGATACAACCGTAAACACTTCTCAACCTCAGAATCAAACTCCTCCCCTTCCCACTCACAAACCCCACTACGAAACTTCAAAGGCAACTTCAACGCCTCAACCTCAACATCAAAATGTTTCAACAAAAAATTAACAATCATCTCGTCTTCCTCAGGCGCCAAAGTACAAGTAGAATAAATCATAACACCCCCAACCTTCAAGAGCTTAATAGCAGATCCAGCCAACGCTCTCTGAGTCTTCGCAATCTTCTTAATCATATTTTCATTCCACATCAAAAAAGTCTTTGGGCTCTTACGAAGCGTTCCCTCGCCCGAGCAAGGCGCATCCACCAAAATTTTATCAAATCGCATATCGGATTTCTTAAGCAACCTCTCACAAAGAGCAACCCCTTCTTTCCGAGTCACAACCTGATTCATAACCCCACATCGTTCCAAGTTACTATTAAGTATACCAATCCGCCCCATATTAATCTCATTCGCCAAAATAAAACCCTCATTCTCCATCATCGCAGCAGCCTGTGTAGTCTTACTCCCAGGACTAGCACAAAGGTCCAACACATGATCCCCGGGCTCAGGCTTCAAAGCCATCATTGGCAACATCGAACTAATCTCCTGAACATAATAATACCCAAGCAAGTGCTCCTTAGTCTTCCCCAAATCTCCAGGCCCAGGACCCGAGTCAACAATCATCACCTCAGGAAAGTCCTTGAACGGCTGCCGAACCTTCCATTCATACCCTTTCAACCTTTTCAACAATTCTGAAGGCTCCATCTTAAGCGTATTGCACCGAATCGAGCTAGGACACTTAGTATAAGAAATCTCAAAAAACTCCTTAGCCTCATCCTTGCCCAAAAGCTTCTCCATCCGACTAACAAACTTATCCTTAGGCGGAAACTTCTCCTTCAAATATTCCGAATAATTCTTCCGTTCTTCCATGGAAGTAAAACAGAGCAGGCCTTTATATTATTAATCAAAAATAATTATTATAAAAGACAACTCAATTTTTTATTTTCTCTAGCAATATTATTAAATTCTCTTGTTATCTTTCTTCGCCTAATCACATTATTTTTATGCTTTAATGCAATAGTTTCAACGCTATCTTTTCCAAGCCTGCCAGACTCTGCCTGATCGCAAACACGTTTAATAAAAGTCGTATTTCCAGTTCCATCAAGGTTGCTTTCAGACATACTAGATGCAGCATCATATGTGATTCCAACTTTACTTAAAGTCTGTTCAGGAAGATTGTCCTTTCCATATGTAGGATCGCTATCACCCAAAAACTCTTTCCAGTGCTTAGAATTTCCATTAAAAGTGCATCCAGGAGAAACTTCATAATATTCATCATTCATTTCCAAAAGAGGCAGATCCCCTTTATAAAACTTCCTATATGCAACTACTAAGTAATGACATCTTTTTAATAAAAGTCCACAAAAAATTAGATTCTTAATAGTTTTAAATAAGGCGCAAGGTTGGGAAGCATATTGTGATATGTGAGCGTTCTTGTAACGAAATATAAAACGTTAATAATTTAATTTACTCAAAAAACACCTGCCGAACACCCCTGACCTTCCTCACCCTACCAACCATCAAACAAACCTCATCAAGCTCTTTTGGAATAACCACAAAATCACACTGAGCATCTCCATTCCCAACAATCTTAGCATTAGCACTTCTAACAACAAACCCTCCTCTAGAAATCGTATTCAACAAGTCGGCCAAAATACCACTACGATCCCCACACAAAACTTTCAAACTCAAAGGTCGATTAAATTTTTCTTTCCAAGAAACTAAGGCGGCATTTTTCAAATTACCACTAAGCCTAGGGCAATCTTGCTTATGAACCAAAATCCTTCTCTGAGTTTTTACAACTCCTAAGAGCTCGTCTTTCGGCAGAGGATAGCAGCATTTCGCAAAAGAAAATTTAGTCCTAGGAAAGTCACTAGAATAAACTAAACTATCAAAACCAGTTTCATTTCGAACAACTATAGCTCTTTTCCTCGGAACAGGAATCGACTCATACCGCTTAATTCCCTGTCTAATCTTAGACTTCGCCCTAGAAGAAACCACAAACTTCAGCCAGTCCCGCCTCGGCCTCTGATTCTTGTTAGTCAAAACTTCAACGACAACACCATTCTTCAAAATCTCACGAAGTGAAACGAACCTACCATCAATTCTACCTCCAACACTTCGCTCCCCAACTTCCTGATGAATCGAATAAGCAAAATCCAAAAGCGTGGCATTTTTTGGCAACTCCCGAACATCTCCCTTGGGAGTGTAGCAGTAAATCTTATCAGCAAACAAATCAAGTTTCAAATTCTTCATAAATTCCCTATCCGAAGAATTTCTTTGCGATTCCATCAAAGCTTTTAACCAGCCAACCTTTTTCTCGAACCCACTATCTCTACTAACTTTCTTATAACTCCAATGCGAAGCAATTCCCTCCTCTGCTGCCTCATCCATCTTTTCGGTACGAATTTGCACCTCAATCTCCTTCCGATTCCCGACTTGCATCACCGTATGAATAGATTGGTACCCATTCAATTTCGGAGAATTAATATAATCTTTAAGTCGATTCTCTAACGGAATATATATCTCGTGCAAAATCCCAAGGACATTATAACAGTCTCTTTCGCTCTTAACAATAATTCTAATCGCATAGTGATCTTTCTGCTTATCTAAAGATTGGCCCCTCTTATGTATTTTCTCAAAAATACTTCTAACCTGTTTATTTCTTCCCTTGATTTTCAAAGCCCCAACTCGCGGTTTCAAAATTTTCTCAAGTTTGCCTATAAAATCCCTAACAAATTCTTCTCTTTCGCTTTTTGTTTCCTTAAAAAAATTAGAAATTTCCTCGTATTTTTTTGGATGAATAATCTTAAATGCAAGATCCTCCAAATTATTCTTAATATAATCAAGTCCGAGTCTCATAGCTAAAGGAACATAAATTTCTAAAACTCCCTCCGCAATCCTCCTCTGCTCTTTTTCCTTAAGTGCAGAAATAATTCTCAAATTAGCCAACTTAACGGCCAACTTAACAAAAACAACTCGAACATCATCAAGTCCGGTCAATAAAATTTTTCTAATCATTTCTGCCTGGACAAGAGCGTTTCTCTTTCTAATTACTCTAAGCTGTAATTGCCCAAAAACAATACCCGAGACTTCTTCTCCAAATTCCCTAGAGATATCATTAAAACTAAAATTACTTTCAATTCCATACAAAATACCTGCTACGATAACCTCGACAGGCAACCCGTTCATAGCCAAGATGCTTCCAACATCGATATTAAAATCAACAAGCGATGTTTTTGAAAATTCCTTCTCTCCCCTCAAATTCAAGTCAATAAAATTCAGTGATTTTTTTATTAAACATAAGTCCTCCTTGGAATACCTATTTCCACAAAGCTCAAGAAATTTCTCCCTATTTTTCATAACAATATAAAGAAACCCAAATTAATAAAGTTTGATAAAATTTAAAGTAATTAACAATATAGCACTAAAATTCATCTCAGTAAAAAATACAAGCATATAAAACAAATTAGCAAAAATAAATAAAAAATATCTAAAGAATGGCTCACTCTAAACAAATCCCAATACATCCTTTCCACCCCAATAATCCTTATTAATAAAAAAACCAACTAATCCCATGCAACAACAAGGAGCAGTGCACCTAATAATCACAAGCCTAATTCGTCTAATACTCTTCCTAACATTCATTTATGCCCTAACATCAAACCGAACTCTTGTCCAAGCAGTAGCCGCAATCGCCTTCATAATAACTTTCATTCCATTTTTACTAAGCAGAATTTTCAAAATAAATATTCCAGCAAGCTTTGAAATAATATACCTCATGTTCATCTACGGGCTCCTAATTCTAGGGGAACTCCGAGGATTCTATCACGGCTCCCTCTGGTGGAACATCTTAATGACATTCACAGCCTCCCTAGTTCTAGGCTTTACAGGACTAAGCGTCATCCACGTCCTACATAAAACTTCCCGTATAAACACAAATCCACTACTCGCAGCAATCCTCATATTCAGCTTCGCTCTTTCCCTGGCAACACTATGGGAAGTATTCGAATTCACACTTGACACGCTACTAAACTCCGGACTCCAAAAAGACCTTATAGACACAATGCAAGACTTATCAATAAACGTACTCGGAGCCTTACTAGTCTCAATCGCAGGCTATAACCACATCAGGACTGGCAACTCGATGCTTACAAGTACTTTTCTAACAAGAGCACTAGAAAAAAACCCGCTTCTCTTAGGACCAAAGAGAGCAGAAAAAAATCCAATAAAAATAACACAAGATATAATACAAATAGGAGAAACAGCAAAAATAGAATTCAAATCAAGCCTGCGAACCAACCTTCACACAAATCAACAAGACAAAAAAATGGAACTAAGTGTTCTAAAAACAATAGTAGCATTCCTAAATACAAAAGGCGGAAACCTATTAGTTGGAGTAGATGATAATAAAAAAATACTAGGGTTAGAAAATGACAACTTCCAAAACGACGATAAAATAAACCTCTATCTAACGAACCTAATCAAATCCCACATAGGAAATGAATTCCTCCCCTTTATCAAATCAACAATAGTTCAAATAGACAACAAAAAAATCATCCTAATAATATGTAGAGAAAGCAAGAAGAGAGTCTTCCTAAAATCAGACAACAGAGAAGAATTCTATGCTCGAAACGGACCCGCCAGCATAAAATTAGAAGGCAACTCACTAATAGACTACATCAACCATAAATTTCAAGAATCAAACTAATAGTTTTTTTCATGCCAATGACCACAATCCCCACAAGGCTTTTTAATAAAAAACAAAGGAAAAACAATATCCGAAACACAACACGGAATATAAACAACCAAAAACACAAGCACAGAAATCAATAAAACCGCAATAGCACTCACCTCAATCGAAAACGCCAACAAATAAAACAGACTAGCAAAAACAGACAAAAATACATGCGAGATATGACTCACTCTGAATAAATTAGAACGCATTCCCAAAATCGCTCCAAAAAAGGCAACACCCAAAATCAAAACAGGCTCTTCCAAAATAGGCAAATGAAAATGTGTATGAAGAGAGAATAAATTACCGGCCAAAAACGGAAGCAATACATCACTTAAACTTCCAATCAAAATAGCACCACTTGTCCCAACTAAAACACTCTGCCAAACCGACCTCTTATATTTCCAATAAATCGCCGAAGTCGCGACAGCAGAAACCAAAACATGAGCAGGATGCATAATCTCAAACAATTCTTCCGAAGGAACTCGTCCCACTAAATAAAAAATCGCAACTAAAACTCCAGCTACAAAACTAGCAGCCAATGTAAAAGGCAGATGATGTTTCAATTCACGTAAAATTGTATCACTCTTTTTATTTTTCATTCTAACAATAGCGAGGCCCCCAAAACACCAGGATGCTTGATTTTTCCAAAAACAACCCCAACCCTCTTTGGTAAAAACGAATATTTCCTCACACTCTTATTAACCATTTTCAAAAACACATTTCCTGAATCCCGAACCCCTCCTCCCAAAATAACAACCTCAGAATCCAAAACACTAATAACAGAAGCAATCCCCTCACCCAAATAATTCGCCGCCTCTTCCAAAATCTCCCTAGCCTTTTTGTTCTTCATTTTAACCAAATCCCGAACCAACATTCCTTTCCCAAACTCCCTCTCAATCCTCCTCTTCGTCCCCTTCCACAAACTTTCAAAATTCTTCCCATCAATTGTTATATGCCCAAGTTCACTACCATAACCAGATCCTCCATGATACAACTCTCCATCAATAACAACACCTCCTCCGATACCAGTACCAAGCGCAATCACAAAAAAATTCTTCCTCTTGATTCCCAGCTTCAGTTCAGCCAAAGCCACACAATCAACATCATTGGCAATTTCAACCCGCTTACCAAACTTTCCTTCTAGGTATTTTTTCAAATCAAAGTTTTCAAGTTTGACATTAGGAGGATTCTTAACAGCCCCATCTTTAACCAGACTAGGGAACCCAACCCCAACTCCAACAACGTCGTCAGTCATAAACTCGTTCCCCATTTCAACAATCTTTTCCAAAAATAACTTCCTAGTTTTAGGAGTATCACACTGATTCAATTTCAATATCTTTTTACCTCTAACCAACCCACACCGAATACTGGTTCCACCAATATCAAACGCAATCGCCTTCTCCCTCTTTCCAAAAATCATAGACTAGAAAAGGTTTATAACTTTATAATACTTATCCTAAACAAAAGGTGATAAGATGCAAAAAATAATTTCTAAAAAAAAATTACCGGAATTCATAAATAGCCTAATAAAAAAATACGAAGTAATAGCCCCGATAAAAAACACAAATTCCAAATTCCGAAAAGTAAATTCCTTTGATGAGATTTATCTAGACAAAATAACAGACATACCAGCAAAATCTCACTTCCAACCAGAGAACGAAACATTATTAGAATTCAAAAATAATAAACCAACAGAATCAGAAGGGAAAATCAAAAAAACAATACTCTTCGGTCTAAGAAAATGCGACCTAAACGCAATCCAAATTCTAGACAAAGTCATGTACGACAAACAATACCTATCCAAAAGAGAAAACACAGTCCTAATAGGCCTCTTCTGCGAAAACCCAGACGAATTCTGCTTCTGCAACTCAATGAAACTAGAAAACTATCACGATTTATTTCTATTTCCAAAAGGAAGAAATTATATTATAAATATAGGTTCAAAAAAAGGAAAAGCTCTAGTAAAAAATTTACCCGACGCAAAAAAAGACGCCCCAAATACCAATGGGTGCGCAGAGCTGCGACATAAAATTCCAAATCCAAAAAACTCCAAATCACTAAAAAATTTAGAGATAAGCAAAAACTACAAAGACAAAATCTGGGAAAAAGACGCAGACAAATGCCTAAGCTGTTCAGCCTGCACAATAAATTGCCCAACATGCAACTGTTTCGATATAAAAGATTCCTCCAATCTAGATATAAAATCCGACAAAAGAATTCGCTCCTCATCATCCTGCCAACTAAAGTCCTTCTCCAAAGTAGCCGGAGGAAAATCCTACCGAGATTCAAGAATTTCGAGATTCAAACATTTCGTATACCATAAGATTTCTTATTACAAATCTCAACACGGCCGTCCAATGTGCACAGGATGCGGAAGATGCCTTCGAGCTTGCCCCACGAAAATAGACTGGGTAAAAACAATAAATAAACTTCCAAAAAAGAAATAATGTCATACCAACCAAAACCCTACAAAATAACATCAATAAAAAGTTATACAAAAGATATAAAGCTTTTCCGCATCAAATGCAACTTAAATCCAGCTCCAGGAACTTTTTTAGAAGTCTCAATACCAGGAATAGGAGAAGCCCCACTTGCCTCATGTTCACATTCAAAAGACTATCTAGAACTTCTAACAAAAAACGCAGGCAACGTAACTTCCGCAATCTTTAATCTAAAAAAAGGGAACAATATATTCATCCGAGGCTCACACGGCAAAGGCTTCCCTCTCGAAGATATAAAAAACAAAAACCTAATCCTAATCGCCGGAGGAACAGGTATAGCCCCAATAACCTCCATGATAAACTACATCGAACAAAACAAAAAAGATTTCAAAAAAATCTTCATCTATTTCGGATTTAGGAATGACGAAAATATATTATTAAAAGAAAGAATTACAAGATGGAAAAAAGAATTCGAAGTCCACATAGGAATCTCGGCAGACCAAAGTTGCACCAAACACGAAATCGGTTTCATAAACCAAATAATAGAAAACCATAAACCAACAATAAAAAATACAGTTGCTCTTTTATGCGGCCCAGAAATAATGATGAGATGCGCAACTGACGAGTTGAACTCCCTAGGTATACTTAATTCCCAAATCTACTGGTCCCTAGAACGAAGAATGGAATGCGCCTTCGGTTCCTGCGGAAGATGCCAAATCCAAGACCTCTACGTTTGCAAAGACGGACCCATTTTTCAATACTCTAAAATTAAACCAAGACTAGATAACGAAAACTCTAGTCAAATAAAAAAATGAAGTTATTAATAATATACGGACCTCCTGCAGTAGGAAAATTAACGGTAGCAAAAGAACTTTCAAAAATTACAGATTATAATTTATTTCATAATCATTTAACACTTGACCTAATAACGCCATTTATAAAATTCGGAAAAAAAGATTTCTGGTACCAGGTGCATAAAATAAGACTAGACCTATTTGAATTAGCCGCAAAAAAGAAAGTAGATTTAATATTTACTTGGTGTTATAATAAAGGAGGGGACGACAAAAAGTTAAATAAAATAATAAGGAGGGTAAAGAAACATGATGGAGAGGTTATTTTTGCCCAGCTAACAACAAGTAAAGAAATTCTGCTAAAAAGAGTAAAGAGAATATCAAGAAAAAATTATGGCAAAGTATCTTCATCTAAAGTATTGGGCAGTCATTTAGATAGCCACGATTTCTTTTCTTCCGTTCCCCATAAAAACAATCTAAAAATAGACAACACAAAACTAAGCGCTAAAAAAACAGCTCAACAAATAAAAAAATACTACAAATTAAAATGAAACCTAATAAACCCAAAGTAGGCTTCTACGGAATCTCCGGATGCGCCGGTTGCCTCCTAACAGTCCTCTATGAAGATTGCTTCAAAGAACTAGTAGACCTAGTCGACATAAAATCTTTCCCCTTCATTAAAGAAGATTCCTACAAAGGAGAACTAGACTACGTATTCATAGAAGGAACAGTCTGCTTCGACGAAGATATAATATTAATCAACGAACTAAGAAAAAGAGCGACAAAAGTTGTAGCCCTAGGAACCTGCGCCTGCTTCGGATGTGTCCCTTCGATAAAAAATTTCCACGACTCCGAAAAAACAATGAACTTCGTATATCCAAAACACAATCACCTAAAAGCAGAACCCCCAACCCCAATCCACAACCACATAAAAGTAGACTATTCAATCCCACAATGCCCTCCAGACAAATCAGAAATCTTAGAATTCGTAAAATGCATTTTGACAAACAGAGAATTCAAACCATACCAAAACCCAGTATGCTTCGAATGTAGAAAAAAAGGAAACCCATGTTTACTAGAAGAAAACAAAATATGCCTAGGTCCAATAACAACAGGAGGCTGCGGTGCACTCTGCCCAAGCAATAACACGGTATGCTACGGATGCCGAGGCCCAAGTAAAGACGCAAATTACGAAGCCTTTTTTAAAATGCTAAAGAGAATGGGACACACAAATAAAGAAATAAGAGACAAGCTCGAAACATTCGCAGGGTTAGCATTCAAAGAGGAAGAAGGAGACTCATCAAAATGGCTAGAGAAATAAACCTAAATCACATTTGTAAAATAGAAGGACACGCAAGCCTTACTCTAAAGATAGAAAAAAATAAAGTCACCAAATGCGAACTAAAAGCATCAGAAGGTGCACGTTTTTTCGAAGCATTAGTCTTAGGAAGAAACATTGAAGATATTCAAGAAATCGTCTCGCGTATCTGCGGCATCTGCTCTTGTTCTCACTCGGTAGCCTCCGTTCAAGGCTTAGAAGAAGCTTTAGGAATAACCCCAACTCCTCAACAAAAATTCATAAGAGAAGTATTACTCCTAGCCGAACGAATCCGAAGCCACGCAACACATCTCTACTTCATGTCCCTACCAGACTACCTAGGCGCAACCTCAGCACTAACACTTTCAAAAGAACACAAACCAAAAGTCATGCAAGCCCTAAAAATAATAACACTAGGAAACAAAATAGTAGAAAAATTCGGCGGAAGAGAAATGCACCCATTTCTAAAGATAAAAGAAGAATATGGGCCTGCCCCAACCTATGATAAGAGTGGATATGTGAGGGTACCACACGAAGATTTCAGTGAGCTGATAAAAAAACTCGAAGAAACAAAACCCCTAATCATCAAGACAATAAAACTTTTCACAGACTTAAAATACCAAAACCTAAACAGAGACTCAGAATACCTCTCATTAAAAGAGAAAGACACTTACGCAAACATATCAGGCAAAGTAGCCTCAAACGAAAAGACCTTCATAGATGACGACTACAAATCCCACCTAACCGAGAACATCAAAGAATACGCAACCTCAAAATTCGTCCTACACAAAGGCTCCCCATATTCCCTAGGCGCAATCGCAAGAATCTCAAACAACTATAAACAACTAGACAAAGAAAGCTACCTCGAATTAAAAAAGACAAAACTAAAATTCCCAATAACAAACCCACACCACAACCTAATTTGCCAAGCACTAGAAATCCTAAACGCATCCAACAGAATAGAAGAACTCCTAAAAAATCCTCCAGCACACGAGAAAATACCAAAAACAAAAATCAAAGCAGGAATCGGAGTTTCGGCCGTAGAAGCCCCAAGAGGAACACTCTTCCACGAATACAAAATAAACAAGAAAGGGATAATAGAATATTGCAACATTGTAACTCCAACCGCACAAAACCTAAACATGATGGAGTCAGATATAACACTTCTAGTAAACAAATTGTTAGAAAGTAAGACCGGGCCTGCCCCAACCAATGATGAAAAGGTATCTGTGAGGGTATCACAATCAGAAATCGTAAATCAAATCGAAAAACTCATCCGTGCGTACGACCCATGTTTTAGTTGTTCAACACATTTTCTAAAAGTAAACTGGTTATAATATAATATAATTGTTAATCAAAGCTAAATGATTGTGGTAAAAAAGGTCTTAATTTTATAGGTAAAATATCATCAAGATTTTCTATGTCTTTATTATTAAGTTCAATTAAATGTTTCTCATGCTTTTTATAAAATTGTTTCTTTAGCTCTTTTCTTTTAAGATACTTCTCTTCTTCAAGCCCCCAAAACTCAATCCACACCTTTTGTCCAATAGGAATAAAAAAATCACAATATACTTCTTCTTCAATGGGAACTCTTCTCTCATATGCATGAACAATTCCCTTATGATATAACCAGTCATCAATCATCTTCTCTGCCCTAGAACGAACCATATGCCCATCTTCAGCACGAATAGTTGCTTTAAATTTTGACCTAAAACTAGTTTCTTCTTTTTCAATTTCGGAAGGTTTATATTCTGAAGATTTTTTCTCAGATTTTTTCTCAGACTTTAACCAACATTCATAACAAAGGGGCTTATTGCCTTCTTTCCATATTCCACAATCCTGACATTTTGAAACTTCTCCATTATCTTTTCTTGAATTACATTTTTTGCAGATAGGAAAGAATCCAGATTTCTCACCACATATTTGACAAGCCATACAACTTAGATTATTAAGAGATATAAAAAGTTATCTAAAATAAAACTAATTATACTTCCTAAAAAAATCCGCGTAATCCGCGGCTAGATTATTATCCCTTCCAAATCAACCCCAAAACCTCATCCCCAATCTTCAAAGCATCCCCACTCATCGGTATACCAATAATTCTAGGAGAAACCCCCATCAACTTCAAAATATAAGCCGCATCAAAATCATGAGCACTCTTCAAAGAGTCCACCCTTAAATCACCAACCTCTAACTCCCTAACATTTTCAAGTCCCCGAACAACATCCAAAATAACAAATGGTTCACCAGAAGAAACAATTCCCATCAACTCGAAACTATCTTTAACATTCACAATTTCAAACTCATCAGAAAGCAAAACTCCAATCTCCTTAGCAAAAGAATCCCCCTCAACAAATTCATTTCCCAAGCAAACAATTTTAAGTTTCATCTAAAAATACAAATCACGTTCTCCAGCCTTAATCCTTTCCAATCTTTTTTTAGTTTCTTCCTTAACTTTTTCATCAGGTATTTGCTCTAAATATTTTTCAAGAACCACAGTACCCAGTTTCTTCAAGTCTTCCTTGGCATAATCCTCCAAATATTCCTGAAACGTAAAAATTGCATTAGGTCTACAAAAATTATGAATATTTCCAGGCTTTGCTATTTCCATAAATTCTTTTCCAGTCCTACCCTCCCTGTAACAAGCAGTACAAAAACTAGGAAGTAGGTCCTGTTTCAAAATACCCATTAATACTTCCTCAACATTCCGATGATCGGATACAGAAAACTGATCCAGCTCGGACTCTTTACCATAACCTCCAAGAGAAGTTTTTGAGCCAGCAGAGGTTTGAGAGATTCCAATATCAAATGCTTTAGCTCTAATCTCTGGGCCCTCACGCGTAGAAATAATCATTCCAGTATAGGGAACAGCTAATCTTAATATAGCAACAATTTTCAAAAACTCATTATCACTAACCGGATATTCTGGACCGGATGTGACACTATCTGCAGGTTGAAATCTGGGTACCGAAAGGGTATGTGGACCAACCCCAAATTTTTTATCCAGATACTTTGCGTGAGAGACTAAACCAAGAACCTCAAATTTATAATCATACAACCCAAACAAGACACCAAGTCCAACATCATCCAAACCTCCTTCAAAAGCTCGGTTATGGGCAAATAACTGCCTTTCAAAATCTGCCTTAGGTCCCTTATGGAGCGCCTCGTAAGTTTTTCTATGATATGTTTCCTGGAACAGCTGATATGTCCCAATCCCTACATCCTTCAATTTTTTATAATTTTTAACACTAGTAGCCGCAATATTTACATTCACTCTTCGTATCTCCCCGTTGCCCGACTTAGTGTCATAAATTTTCTTAATGACATCAACAACATAATCAATAGGTGCATTATTCGGATCCTCACCAAATTCCAAAACAAGCCTCTTATGTCCCATGTCCTCCAAAAATCTAACTTGTTCCTCAAGTTCCTCCATACTTAATTTATTTCTAGGAGCAGTATTTCTACAATGAAATCCACAATATTCACAATCATTCACACAATAACTAGAGACGTAAAGCGGAGCAAAGAATACCAATCTTTCCCCATAAATATCCCGCTTTATCTTCTTGGCAACTTCAAAAATTCTTTCTACTAATTTAACATCTTCAACATTAAGCAGACATCCAACTTCATCTAACTCAAGCCCTTTCTTCAAGGCTGCCTTCTTAAGAATTTCATTGACTCTGTACTCCAAAGGCTCCCCTTCTTCATTTAAGATTTTATATATCTTATCTTCATCAAATACTTTTTTTACATCCATATTATAATCCCAAGTCCGTTGGTGCTCTCCCAATAGAGTAAAGAAGCTCCAAGGTTTCTTCAATGTTTCCCATTATTTCCTTATCTTTATCGGGTCTTCCAGGATATAAAGTATACCTTTCTCGATATTGCTTAGGAGTTACATTAATCATCAGCGAATTCGCCCCAGAAAGTAACCCTCGCTTTTTCGCATCCATATTCAGAGTTTCTAATGCAGTCGTAACCAGAATTTTAGAATCCCTATCAACAAGCCTAGAAAGAGCAATAACTTTTAACATCAAACTTTCATCTATAAGTTTCTCATTTTCAAACGGAGTTTGTTCAGCAGGAATCAAAGGTCCATGAGAATACATATCTGCCCCAAGCTCTTTTGTAAGAAAAATATTATTCACAATATCTTCGCGAGTCTCCCCTGGCAAACCCACCAAGAAGCCTGTCGCAACAATATAACCCCGATCCTTGAGCCACTTAAGAAGTTTAATCCGGTCATCAAAAGATGTTCCCGGTCGCATATCTTCAAAAAGTTTTTTGTTCGAAGTTTCAAATCTCAAGAGAACAGCTCTAGCGCCAGATTCATAAAGTTTATCATAAGTTTCCTTGCTCCTAACTCCAATGCTAAGAAAAATCAAAACATCAAGCTTTCTCACTTCTTGAACTATCCAAATCAACTTCTCCTCATCATACCAAAAATCTTCTCCAGACTGAAGAACCAACGCCTTAAAACCAAAATCATTCACTGCATGTTTCGCGACCTCAACAATCTCCTCGGGACTCATTCTATATCTTTGGATATCCCTATCTTTTCGAATTCCACAATAATGGCAGTTATTTTTACAATAATTAGAAAATTCAATTATCCCGTGGACACAGCAGGCATTATCATTTTCTTTCTTCCTAAGATTATTTGCAGTTTCACAAATCAATTTCAGTTCATCCCCATCTTCAGCATCAAGTAATTTTAATACATCCTTTTTAGTCAATTCCATACCCAAATTAACCTTTTGTAAAATCTCTAAAATATTATCTGAAGCGCCCAGTTCACTAATCTCAGAAAGTTTCTCATCTACTTCTTTTAATTCAAAAAATTTCTTTTTCCAAAAACGAAGAGTCTTAATTCCCTCCTCCTGAGAAATCCTATTTATTAAAACTCCTCCCTGCGCATAGACGTAATCCCCAACTTGGATATGCCCAAATTCGTTCAACACCCTCCTCTCTTCTCCAAAATAATTCAGTACGGCAATCCCATTTTTTAATTCAATTACTTTTCCGGGAATTGCATAACACATAAATTAAGAAAATATCCCCACTATAAAAATTAATCGTAAACAATCTTAACAATCTTAATTTTATCCCCTTTCAAAACCTCAGGAATCCCACCACACCCCGGACACTCAAAAATAACCAAATCATGCAACCTCTCCAAAACTCTAGCCTCACCCTCAAACCCACACTCACACTTAACCCTACTCTTTTTCACAACAACCTCAACATTGCCGACCTTGTCCGCACCAGCGGATGCTACCTGGGCAGGAAGTACACCCTTGGGTGCAAAACCAAACCTCTCAATAATATGCTCCTTCAAATGCCCAGGCTCAATCCCCACCAACTCCCCAACCTCCAAAACAATTCCATTCACATTTTCCCTGTCTTCTATATTTCTAACAATCGCCTCAATAAAACTATGTTCATGCATTATAATCTATTATCTGTTTTAATTTTTTCAAAAATACCAAATCCCTCTTTTGAATAAAAGAACCAGTATATCCTTCCGGATTATCATTCTCAACCTGAGAAATTGCATCATCGAGAGACAACCATATAACCTTAAATCCTTGACTCAACTCCTTCTCTGTAAAATCCGGCTCTCCTTTAGAAATAATTTTTCCATAATAACAATAAGAAATTTGCCTAAGTTTATACTTAGATCTAAATTCAACAATTTTTCCAACTTCACCACTTACTTCAATTTCACTTCCAACCTCTTCAAGACATTCCCTAATTAGTGCTGCATCTCTATCTTCTCCTTCATCAATACCCCCACCAGGAAGTTTATGATAATTATATTTTGAAACAAACAGCAATGGAATCAAATTATCCTCATCAAAAAGAATTACCCTTGAAGCTTTCCGATTTTTAAAAGTAGATTCATTGTCAGAAGATTTTAAATCATTCAATTCATTTAATAATTCCATAAACTGTATAAATCATGACTCTATATAAATATTCTTTTCATCCCACCAACTCTCTCAAAACTTTCCCCGGATTCTTAGCCGTCGTAACAGCCGAACTTAAAGCAACCCCACTTGCCCCATACTTCATAGCAACTCTAACATCCTCAGCAGAATGAACCCCCGCCCCAACTAAAAACGGAGTCTTCAAGCCCTTCCCAATTTTCTCAATAAACTCCGGCTTAGCACTACTAACACTAATTTTCCCCCCAACCAACTCAGCAGGCTCCCAGCAAATATAATCCACGCCCAACTTTTCAATTCTCTTAGCTTGTCTCAAATCTCCAGCAAAAACAAACGTCTTCAATCCAACTTCCTTACATCTCAAAATACTTTTCTTCAAAACCTTAAGCTCTAAAGGATGCTCACTGTGGTTCAACATCACCCCAACAGCTCCATCTTTCCGAATCCCCTCCGCCGCAACAAACCCAGTATTCCTTCCAGGTTCCACCGGATCAACATGCTGACTATAAATTTTCAATTTAGTTTCCTTGCGAACCTCGTAAATATCTCCAACTTGAACTCCAACAATTATTTTCCTATCAACTCTCTCAATTTTACGACACAACTTCAAAACATCTTTCCCTTGTTGATAAGTCTTAAGATTAACAACGATTAACGACCTCTTCATAAAAATACCATGCATCCAACAATTAAAAACCTATTCCCAAAAAACATCGAACCCTACACCTACAACACCTCAACATATCTAGCAATGATTCTGGCGAAGATCCAAAAAAAATACTAACCTTTCTGAAAAAAGTAAAGGTCCCAAATCTCAAAAAATACAATTCATATTTTTTTATCGTACCAGAAAAATTCGACCCGATAAGAGAATTCTACGAGACAAAGTTTGATGAACTATTTGGGCCCATGATACAAGGAGAAGCTTTCACCTATGAGCAAACAAAGCACGCAAAAACAGTTGTAAAATCAAATAAGGAACTTTTCGTCAGCTTGGGAGTAGAAAATCAAGTATTCGGAAAAAATAAATTAAACTACAAGCTACCAAAATGGGCAGACTTCGGACTAATATTTTGCCTTGGTTATTATTTAATAGGAAAGATACAAGAAACAAATCATCCCTGGTTCAAAGAAAACATAAAAACTTATGTAAAAGAAGCCAGTAAATTATTTAACGAAGAAATAAAAGTCATAGGTTAATTCAAAACAACTTCTCCTGCCTCTCCCCTTCAACAACCGCTCCAACATCAACGCCGAACACATCAAAAATATTCTCAACTGCAGGCAAAACCTGTTTCTTCAAATAATATTCCGTATCATACTTAACCCTCTCTCCAGCCAAAAAAACCCTATCTCCAACTCGCTTCCCAGAACCCTCCCCAATAAAATATTCAACAAAAGTCCCAACACCAACCTTAGCACCACTCTCAATCATCTTCCTCGCAGCAGCAACATGAGGCCCAGCCGTAACATAATCATCAACCTCCCGTTTCATTTTTGTCTTAATCATTAAATCCTCCAACTCAACATTCCGACTCTTCAACTTCTCAACAACATCCTTCACCAACTTCAAGGCCCCTTTCTCATCTCCATCCTTCAAAACCTTTCTTAAAATCTCATCCTGCAACTTCCGAGTCAGTCCACACCAATCTCGCCTAACAGTTTCAAATCCCCTAATCTTAATCTTCCCATCTTCACTAATCAAAGCATACTTTTTCTTCGCCCCAACCTTACTCCCTCGCTTAGCAACAAATAAACCTCTCTTAAAAAATCCCTCCAAATCAAGTTCAATAATCCCAGGAAACTCCTTATTGATCTCCTTCAAAAAATTCACAATCTCATCTCGACTTTTCCCATCATTCAAAAAAGCAATAGAATCAGTATCCCCATAAATAATTTTAAAACCCGCTCCACTAATCCTATCCATCGTGTCATGTATCAACTTTCTAACAAAAGCTAGCGTCGCTGCCGCAGCCTCACGCGAATAATACCGAGCCCCATAAAACCCCTGATAACCAAAAGTCGCATTCGCCAAAAGCTTATAGGCATTAGATCTAGCCCTATTCATAGAGCTCCCATCCTTCTTCCACTCTTCCTTAACCTCCTTTCTCTTCTCAACAATCTCATTCAAAAGAGTAGAAAAAAACCCAGGCTTCTTATCGAAATAAACACGGGAACTCTGCCCATCAAGTTCAAATTCAGGAGATGCATACCTATTCTCCCCTGCTTCAAATCTCAAACTCTGCCCAGAAATATTATAACTTACAATCAAGCTAGAATGCATACTGGTAAAATCAAACATTACAATATCCTCATAAAGTCCAGGCGTGGGCTCAAAAACAAACGCACCCTCAAATCGCCTCTTCATTCGCCTCTCATTCGTCTCACCATGCCCAGGTCTCCTCTCCGCAATCTCATCAAATCTATCCAAATTATGCAAAATATGATTCTCAACATGCGTCGCCATCCGGTCTCGAGTAACATCAAAAACTGGCTCTTTAACAATTCGACAAAATTCGTTGACATCAGGCCAAAGCTTCAAGGCTAACTTATGTGTAACAGCCGCATCCTGCAAACTATAAGAAAAAAAGTCTTTCCAGTCCTGTTCTTTCATATTAGCAAGTCTAGCAAAATCAAAATCTTCCTTCCCAGCTCCAACTAATTCACCAGCAACCTCATTCAAACTCATACTTTCACTTTGTAAATATTGAGAAAAGACAGAGTCTACAAAACGGTATAAATCAACATGAACCAACCCAGAAACTTTTCCAGAAGGAATCCTCCCACGAGCAAAACTAGGCCCCCTTCCATTAACACCCAAATCTAAAACTACTTTATAATAATCAGCTCTCGCTTTCAAATAAGGCAAATCAAAGCCATCCGAAAAATAACCAGTCAAAATATCACTGTCACTCTTCCTAACAATCTCACAAAACCTCTCAATCATCTCTGCCTCATCCTTAACAACTTCTACATAATCAGGTATACCAGGCGTATCCTTCCATGTAACTACACCCTTCTCTTCTCCCGAGCAATAAGAAATCATCAAAATCTCACCCTCCCCAATCTCAACCCCAGTCGTCTCAATATCATAAGCCAAAATCTTAGGCACAAACTCTTTTCCGGTTTTCAAAGGTGTAATACTTTCAGCAAAATAAATATCCTCAACATCAAGTCCATCGGGGTCACCAGAGTCATCCCTTGGGGAAAGCATCCTCAAAGAATCCGACTCACCAATCTCAACATTATAATATTGCAACGGCTCAACCCTTTTTTCCTTAATATATTTAGTAATAAGAGGAATGTCCCACTCACGACGAAAATCAATTTCGGGCTCACCAGAGTTATGCCCATTGAGGGCCTCCATGTCACTTATTTTCCCAATCATTTCATGCGTATCCTTATGGTTCGAAACCCAAACTCGGACAGCCTTAACACTTTCCCCTAAAAATTTCTTGTCCAAAATTTCTGCCTTTAAAACCTTACTAACTCGCCCACCCTTCTCAACCTCAATATTCCGAATCTTCTCAATAACCTTCTCTCCATCATAACCCTCTCTTAAAATTAAATAAAAATTCGCATCATAAGAATCAACCACACAAACCTTCCGCCCCTTGCTATCTCGCCCAATCATCCTAATATAATTCCGACCCTTAAAATCAAAATAATCATAATCAACCGGAACAAATTCCAAATTTTTATTCATTCCGACAAAAACCAATCAAACTTTATATAATATATGCATAACAATGTAACCACTAAAAAGAAACAACAATAGTAAAATTTATAAACTCAAAATCTCAATAAATCCATGGGAAAGATAATAGAATTAAAAGATTCAAAAGAATTTGCAAAAATTATACTGACACAAGCCATATTTCCCACAAAGAAAGAAAATTATTTAATGGAATTAAGAGGAAAAGTAAATCATCTAAAAAGTGGACCATTCGCAGATCATTATAAGTTTGAAGCAGAAATGTGGACAGGGATAATATTTAACGACATCAAAAATATGAAAAAATTCAGAAATTTCTATGAAATATATCCACACTTTTACGAAGAAAAAGAAGAGCATGACGAAAAACGAGAAATTCTAAATCGACTCTCTTACATTGCAGAAACAGTTCAAAACATAAAAAACTCTTCAGATCTATTTATCGCAAAAAGGTCAAGAGACAAAACTCTCGAGACATTTTTAGACGAAGAAAAAAGAATCTTAACAATATATCCCCTCCAATAATTATTTATATCTGGAAACATTACTAATAACATGGGCGTAAATATATCAAAAATAATTCCAAAGAAAGAAATCAACCTATCAGACCTAAAAGGCAAAACCATAGCAATAGATGCATACGTCACACTCTACCAATTCTTAACAACAATTCGCCAACCAGACGGAACACCACTAAAAGACTCCTCAGGCAACATAACATCCCATCTCTCCGGCCTATTCTACCGAAACATAAACCTCTTACAAGAAGGAATAAAACCAGTATACGTATTTGATGGCAAGCCTCCAGAACTAAAACTCCAAGAAATCAAAAAACGGCAAGAAGCAAAAGATGTAGCCGAGCAAAAGTACAAAGAGGCCAAAGATAAAAAAGACATAGCAGGCATGAATAAGTTCTCCAAAAGAACAGTCAAGATAACTTCAGAAATGCTAGAACAGTCAAAAGAATTACTAACAGCATTAGGAATTCCCGTAGTCCAAGCCCACTCAGAAGGAGAAGCAGAAGCAGCCACAATGGCAAGACAAGGAAAAGTTTACGCAGCAGCCTCCCAAGACTACGACACCCTCCTTTACGCAACACCCTACCTAGTCCGAAACCTAACCTCAGCAAGACGAAAGAAACTTCCATCAGGCCTCTACATAGACGTAAAACCAGAACTAATAGAATTCCAGCAAGTCTTAAACGAATTAAACATAGAAAAAGACCAACTAATTTGCTTAGCAATCCTAGTCGGAACAGATTACAATCCAGGCGGCGTAAAAGGCCTAGGTCAACATCGCGCTCTACAACTTGTCCAAAAATACAAATACCCAGTAGAAATATTCAAAAGAGTCCAGGCAAAATACGACTTCATCTTCGACTGGCAAGAAATCTTCTCCCAATTCAGCAGTTACGAATCAAATAACTTTGAAGAACTAGAATTCAATAAACCAAACGAAGAAAAAATTAAAGAACTTCTCTTAAAACACGATTTCTCAGAAATGAGAATTTATTCAGGACTCCAAAAATTAAAAAAACTAGAAGAATCGAAGAAGCAAAAAGGTCTAAGCGATTTCTTCTAATTCCTATGGGTATGAACCAAAGATTGCATAAAAGAGGCGTAATTTACCCAATCAATATCTTTATAACAACAAAGAATCAATAAAAATCAATGAAATCCCTAAAAAAATCAAGCAAACTAAGAGACGCACTCCTTCCAGCAATAATAATCCTAGCCAACATATCACTCCTCCTTTCACTCTCACAATACAAAATAACCGGATACGCAGTCTCCGAAGTCGCACAAAAAACCAATTTAACTTTATTAGCAGTTTGCATATCAGTAACATTATTTTTGGTAGTACTAGAATTACATATAAGAAAACACAATCAAAAATAATAATTAGAAATTTTTAAGCTTATTCTAAAATATCATGACAAAAGAAAAGAGGAAACAAGAAAGAAGAGGAAAAGGCAGAAGAATCAGTAAAAATACCGCCTGGAAAGGAAAAGAAAAAAGAAAAGGCGACAGAAGAAAACAAGTCAAAGGAGGAATCCTTACAACAATAGGTTTTGTATTATCTCCCTTATCATGGTGGAACGATCTACTAGTCAACATCCCACTCGCATACATCTTTGCAATCCCATTTGGCATGATATCAAAAGTTCTTTTTATCCCAATGATGATCTTAGGTTACTGGATAACAAACGTAGTAGGTTTCATGATGATGCATCACGGGCTAAAAGATTTAACCCTAAAAGAAACCAAAAAACGAACACAAAAAGAATTAGTGAAAGAACTGATAATGTCCAGCATCTACACATTAACAGTAGTGCTCTTCGTCTTAATGGGTTGGATAAAATTCCCAATGGAATACTTCGCCTAATCATCTAATCAATTCTCAGCCCCGAATAATAATATACGAAATATACAAAACATAAAACAACAGAAGCAAAATCCCGTCATTTCGTCTAAGCTCATGTCTCTTTCCCATAAAAACTAAAATCAACAAAATCAAAGTGGTCAAAAACATTACATAGATATCAAATCCAATATATCCAGGAATAGCTAAAGGAGAAATCAACGGAACAATTCCCAAAACCCAACAAATATTAAACACATTACTCCCAATAACATTTCCAACAGCAAGCCCGACATTCTTTTTCTTAACAGCAACAAAACTAACAACTAACTCCGGCAAGCTCGTACCAATAGCAATAATCGTAGCCGAAATCAGAAATGAACTAATTCCAAACTGACTAGCAATAAAAGTAGCCCCCTCAACAACCCATTTACCACCATAATAAATCCCAACAAGCCCAATCGTGAACTTAGCAAAAGTAATAAAATTAGATTTATCAACAACGGCATTAACACCAAACTCCTTATTCCCCTTCTTCGCCATCATAAAAACATAATACAAAAAAATAGCAAACACCCCAATCAAAATCAATCCATCGTCCCGAGTCAAAAATTCTTTCGGACCAAACAAATTCCCAGTCAAAACAAACAAGAGAAAAGCAGCAAACAAAGCAAAAGGAATCTCATGCCAAATAGTCTCCCTCTTCAATTTAATATTTCCAAAACAAGCAATAACACCTAACACAAGCAATACGTTCGCAATATTACTTCCAATGACATTCCCAAAAGCAATATCCACACTACCCTCAAGCGCAGCAAACAAATTCACAACAAGCTCCGGCAAACTAGTTCCAAAAGCAACAACAGTAAGCCCAATAAGTAAACTCGAAACCCCAAGCTTCTTCGCAATCGAAGACGAACCCTCAACTATCAAATTCGCACTCTTAACTAAAAAAACAAGCCCCAATAAAAAAAACAAATACGTAATCACCATACTAAATTATGTCTCGCATATTATTTAAATTATACCAATAATGGTATCAAATCAGTCGGTAGAGGGCCCAAGAGCCCCTTGAACAAGAGTATCCAAAGCCTGCCGATTCAAAGATTCCTTGTCGGCCTCCCTCTCCTTTCTTCTCTTATCAATTTTAAGCTTAATCGCAGCAACAACCCTCATCACAATAGGTATAGAAACAAGAAAACTACCCCAAAACAAAACAGCGAAGATAACAGCAATGGCAAGTCCAGCAGGAAAAACATAATTCCAAAAGATATCATACAAACCAACAATAATATTCGCAAGACCAACAGTAGCTTTAAGCACAACAATCACACCAAAAGATATCAAGCCAGATATTCTAGCCCAAGTCAACTGAAAAAACATGAAGTCCATTTTTTCTTCACTAAAAAAAGGTACCCAACTAAAAGTAGAATCAGCATTAATAAAAAGGAAAACCAATAAAAACAACCAAATATAAAGATTAACAGCAAAAAACCAAGTTAAAGAGGGAACCATCCCAAAAACAATCTTAAGCCAAGAGCCATTATCTTCAAGCCACAAATTAATCTTTGCTACCCTTTCTTCAGCCTTAGTAATAAAGGGGGAATATTTCCCAAAATTAATCTCTCCAGTCTCATCAAAAGGCAACTTGTCAACAGCACCCTCTATTTTTTCAACATCTTCACTCCCAATTCCAGCCTCAGGTTCTCCCGCTATCAAGACACCAGCCATCAAAAACAAAAACAAAAACAAAAACAAAACCACTCTTCTCATAGGAAATACATGTCTCTTGAACTTTTAAACATTGCGAGATTATATAAATCCAAATTCACTAATCATAACATGAAAAAAGAAGCGATAATATTGGCATTAATATCCTCTTTATTCATTCTATCTTTATCAATAATATCTGCAAACTCTTCCCAAGAAGACTCAGGGCTACTCTCAATAGGAAGCGGCATCGACGAAGGAGCAGAAAATATTCTAAAAAACGAAATCAACATCCCAAGCCAGATCGAACTTCCAATGCGAATAGCTTTCGGCATAAAAAGAGACTCCCCCTTAACATTAGAAAAGCTGATAATAGTTTTGGCCATCTGGGCCACCTTTTTTATTGTGATAAAAGGACTTCTAAAAGTAGCACCTTTCTTTAATAACGGGATTGAAAATATAATAGGCTCAATTATAATAACAATGTTAATAGCAGTATCAGGAGTAATAGACACAGTTGTTGGAATTTTAATTGGGGTAGAAGGCACTTTTGAATGGATGAACTCCCTAGGCCCATTCCAGTTCGTAATAATCCTCATTTTAGCAATTTTATTAATAGGACTAGCACGTTATCTAACAAAGAAACTCGAAAAAAATATAGTTCTGACAAGGGCAACACAAACAGGAGAAGAAATTGAGACAATGGCCACCATGGCCAAAGCCCGTTTAAAAAATTAAAAAATAATTTACTCTTATTCCATTTCTTTAATAAGTTCCTTAGCTCTCTTCAATCCACCCTTATCGATACTTCCAATCATTTCTTGAGCCTCTCCAACAGTCTTCTTTCTTTCCTTGTGAACCTGTTTCTTTATCATGCCCATAATAGGCTTAACGGAAAAGGTCATAATGCAAGCAATCCCAAACAAAACCCAAGAGAGTGTTTTACTTCCATCAGGAGCACCCATGGCCCTAGTGAGCAAGAAAAACGTAAATGCAAGCCACATTGCAAGAGAAACCAGCTCATACATAACTTTTGTCTTAGGACTTCCTTCTTTAGTAGCAAGGTCCGCAGTAAAAAAGACAAGTATCAGCAAAGGAACAGCAATGCTCAATGCAAAACCTAACCCACTATATGCACCCATCATTGCAATTACTTCAGCAGGAGTAATATAAGCCATAGAAAGGAATCCTACAATTATAGCGAAAGGCCATTTAACGTATTCTTTTCCTTCAAGTCCAGGAAATTTATCAGAAACTCCATATACAAGCATGGCTACCAAAGCCCAAAGTAAATACTTAGCAATATTGGCACTAAACTGTTCTCCTTCTTCCCAGCTAGTAAACCAATCAGCTATAGGATTAGCAGCACTAACAAGTCCTGAAACAAATATTAATGCGAAAACAGAAGCAATACCAATCGCCAAAATTTTATTCTTATTTTTATTCATATTCAACCTCCTTTCAGCGTCATCAATCATGTACCCTACAGGAAGAAATTCCTTATAAACATTTCCATGCTCTACTACATTTTCAATAATTTTCTAATCGGCTTCTCAAAAATAATAACCAAAAATGCTAAAACAGCGACGCCATAATAAATCCAAGCAACATCCTGTGTCCAATAAGATCCAAGAGAAAAGATTCCCTCTTCGGCGTATCCTATAAAAAAATAAAATACTCCAATAGTAACCAACCCTACCTTCCTAACCAAGGGAAAATCAAAAGACTGAATAAAAAAGAAAAACAAGAAGAAAGGCAAAAACGCAATAGTAATAATTCCAAACAATCCATATCCAGTCAGAAAGAAATTAGTCAGCATATCAGTCTTAATAAAAGCAACAGATAAAATTGCAACAGCAATAGATATTATAGCATTAGAAACGTTGTCAAAGCCTGAGTTCTTCCTCAGAACATAGTTAACCAATATTAAAGTAATAAAAAACAAAGCAAGTTTCACCAATAGCATATCCCCAGACCCTTCGCTTATATTGCCAAAATCAAAAACATTCACCATTACAAATCTAAAATAAAAACATCTTTATAAAACTTTCAAAAAAAAACAAATCATGATTAACCAAGTTCTTCTATTCTACGAGTAAGCTTTTTGATCTCAAGTTTAGCCCTCGTGACATCGACCTTAGGAGCTTCAGGATTCGCAACCACAGCTTCCCACTCAGTAAGCTTATCTTGAAGCTTATATTTGAATAGAAGATTTCTCCTACTGCTCGCGGCCGCCATCTCATTTTTAAGCCATGTAGAATGAATAGCCTTATCAAAAAGAATTGCTAAGATAGACAATACAGCAATTATTAAATAAAACCAACCAAGATTAAATCCAACCAAGATTCCATTAACTTGTCCTGCCTCGGAAACATTACTTACAACCAAATCCTCCCACCTAAGTAAAGCAAGCATAACATAAACAACAGCGAATATAGACCACCCAACTTTCCTAATAATGGGGTAACTTGAAAAAGATTCAATAAAAAAGAAAAACAAAATAAAAGGCAATAATGTCGCCAAAGCAACTCCTAATACTCCTTGAGGTAGCCATAAAAATTCAATTAGAGTTTCATTCGCCAAAAATCTTACAGCAATTAAAGATACAGCAATGGAAAGAATCCACAAAGTCATTCCCTCTCCAAGATTAGGAATTCGTCTAACAGAATAATAAACCACAGCAAAAATAATAAGTGCAAATAAAACTTTGACAAAGAAAGTTTCCCCATCTCCAACATCACCTAACAAAAACCTAAGAGCCTTACCTATTTCAACAGAAATATCATCAACAGTTTGAGTGAGTGTTTTAGCAGAAGCAAAATCCGAAATAAACAAAACAGAAAGCATAATTGCAAGAAGACTAAAACCGCCCATCATCTTTTTATTCATGTTAACAATAGAAACCTTTTCTTTATAAATATTTCGCAATCCCTAGCTTTTCCGATATCCAACAATCCGCCTCTTCTTCCCAACTCCCTCATATATAGGAACCTCATCTTCACCATCATCACCCTTCCCTTTCTTCCCGCCACCCTTATTCATAGAAAGCAAAACACCGACGACAACCATCCCAACACCAACACCACTAACAACATTTCCGGCAACACCTTCTAAAAAAGCAACTTCAAGCGGAATCATACCAAGCCCAAAAGCCATAACAACAATTCCCCCAATCGCCACCACATACCCAATCGCCTTATCCATTTTTTATCGCCATTTTTTAACAAAATGAATCATGAAGCTTTTTCAAAGCTACTTATCCATAGTAAACACAGTTTCCAATTATTTATAAAATCTTCCATCCACAAAAAAATATGAAAAATCAATTTTTACTAGACGTAAGAACCCCAGAAGAGTTCCAAGAATCTCATATCCCAGGCTCAAAGCTAATCCCAATGAACGAAATCCCAGACAACATTGAAGAAATAAAAGATATAAAACAAGAAATTCTAATAATATGTCGTTCAGGTGCTAGAGCAGAAGCCGTCCAAGGTTTCCTAATACGAAACAACATCACAAACACAAAAGTTCTCGAGGGCGGAATACTAGAACACGGAACAGGTCCAATAAACTAGCTGTCACATCCCAATAAAGCTTATAAAAGAAAACGCATGTAAAATAGCATGAATAAATATTTAGAAATACTAATCGGATTGGTTATATTGTTAGTTCCAATATATACCTGGATCATAAACTGGTCAGAATTCGGAACAGCCGCAACACTTTTCCTAAAAGGCGGACTCGTATGGTTCCTCCTCGGAATCGGAGCAATGTTCTTAATAATCGGCCTAAGCGACCTAAAAGATTAGTAACGGTTTAACAACTCGGAATAAATTGAAAATTTTGGGAATCGCTATTCGCAAAATTCTCTTATCTAAAATTGCAAAGCAATTTTGACCAGCTAGCCTGGTTCGCTTGCGACATAATCATGGACAATTTATGTATACGTTGTAAAGGAAAGGGGCTATGCGGCAAGCCATGCAGAATTCTCTCCAAATTCAAAGACAACGCCCCAAAACCCAAGCTCCACTTCTCAGGCAAATCAGCACCAGAACTTTTCGTCGGAAGAATAGGCTACCCCTACATCAACGCCGGAATCCTAACTCCACAAGATAACGACAACCTCTCAAACTTCCCTTCCGCCGAAGAATGGTCTTACCAAAACTTCTCAATAGCAAACGTCCTTCGACTAAGAGGCGGACTCATCTACGGAAAAGCACAGACCCACATAAAAATCAATGATAAAATAAAACAAGTCACACAAGAATTAGCCCTCTCAAGCAAACCAGTCTCAACCGAAATCTTCCTTAAGAAAAAACCAACATTCCAATTCACCGTCGACAAAGTCTTTCAACCAATGACAAACCCAGCACCACTGATAAGAGCAATCCTTGAAGAAAATCCACACGTCCCCAAAAAAGTCGACTACCTAATCAATGACACCGATGCAAAATCAGTAACCGTAATCAACGAACTCTACAAATCAAACACAAAAATAGACCATCTCCAAAAACTCTTGTCAATTGGTCTCCTTGGAAAAAAGGCAGCCAGGAGAATGGTCCCAACAAGATGGTCAATCACAGCAACAGACGACACAATCTCAAAAGAACACTTAAAAAAAATAAGATACTTCCAACATGTAAATCAAATAACCTTATATTCAGGAAACTTCCTAGGCAACTACATCGAAGCCCTAATCCTTCCAGGCCCCTTCGCATTCGAAGCAATCGAAGCCTGGCAATCCGGTTCGACATATTCCCAAAACGAAACTGAATTCTCACAAGATTATGAAACATTCAACGGCCGAAAAAAATATGCCTTCAATGTTACCGGAGGCTACTACGCAATGCGCCTTCCCTTAACAAAACACCTCTTAAAATTAAAACGCCAAGCTCAAATCTTAATTTTCAGAGAAATCCGCCCAGAATACTATGCACCACTAGGGGTCGGAATCGTAAGAGAAACAGCCAAAAGCACATTCCAAAACAAACCAAAACATTTCGACACAATAGAAGACGCACTAAAAGACATCAGAAAAAGAATAGAAACTCCAATAAAAACAATAAAAGAAAAATCCTGGCTCTTGAATAATTACGGCAAACAGAAATCAATTTTTGATTTCTAATTAAACCCTTTGCTCGCAAGAAGAAAAGAATTTCTTTCATTATTCCACTTAATTAACTTAGCTCTTCCTTTGAAATCAAAATCACCAATCAACTCATAAGTCCTATTGATGTCCAACTCATCACCAATTGCAGAAGTAATATTTCCCAACTGAATATTAACGGCTTTGCCGTTAATAGAAAATTCAGTCCCTCCCAAATAACAAATATAACCATCCATAAGAAATAGGGTCCAAAAAAGATTTTTATAATTTTCTCCTAAGTACTAAGCCCAATCAAAATACCCTCAATAATCCCGCCAACAACCAACAGTGGGAAAATAACAAAAACAAAAAATCTCAAACCTTCTCGAAAAACATAGCCCAATCCCTTATTTTTATCTCCCAATCCCAAAAACCCAACCGCCCGAGTCCCGAACCTAATCCCAATCCCAATACTAAAAATCACAGCCGGCAATTCAAAAATCCCATGCGGCAGAATTCTCCACAAACTAAAAATTCCTTCAACCATAACAGCCTCCCTGGCAACAAACCCAAGCAGATAACCATTAACAACACAAGTAATAACCGGGAAGATACCTAAAAAAATCCCAAACACCATAGCAAAAAAACTAGCAGTCAAATTATTCAAAAAAATAAAGGTAATCATTTCCAAAGTATTTTTCCCTTCAATCTCTAATATTAACCTTTCAATCAACTCAAAAATTTCCGCCCTAAAGAAAACAGGGAACGCAAATCCAATTAAAAAAGTCAAAGCAAACAACCCACTAGTAAAAACAAAAAACCATCTACATTCTATCAAAAATTTCCAGCACTTAGAATAATTCAGAGCAAGGGATTCACGCACTTTCATAAGACAACACGGTATCGAAACTATATAAGATTAATCCAACTTTAATTTTTAGCAGATTTAGATAAGGCGAATAGTTCTGAAGCGTACACATGTACGCGAGGGCTTATCCAACGAAATATAAAACACTAAAAATTAAAATTACCGAGCAAAATACTTACTAATCATAGCAGTCTTCCGCGGGTACTTCTGTTTCAAATAAAACCCATAACCAAGCCCCACAATCAAACCACCAAGATGAGCGGTATTACCAATAGGTAAACCGAGTCCCAAACTAAGAGCCCAAAGACCAAACATCAAAAAACCCATCGCAGCCCACATCGGCATCGGAATAATAAAGAAAACCAAAACAGGAAGTCGCGGAGTGAGAACTGCCAAAAGTCCACCTAAAGCAAAAATAGCACCACTAGCACCGACGGCATAAACATTCAAATCGCTACCAGTCGCAAGCGCAACCAAAACAAAAAACAACCCAGCAAAAAGACCCCCAATAAAGTAAAGCGAAAGAAACCGCTTCTTCCCAATCAACTTCTCAACAAAATTACCAATAAACATCAACGAAACCATATTAACAAACAAATGCCCAAACCCAGCATGCATAAACATACTCGTAACAAAAGTCCAAATACCTCTCCCTTCCAAAATCATCGCAGGCATCAACGCAATCCAAGAAACCACGAGATCGTCACCAGCGAAACCCATTAAAACCAAAACACCAATAAACACAACAACATTAGCAGCAATTAAACTACTGGTATAACTAGAAAAAATTCCGCCTTTCATTATTTCTTTGCCCCAGAACTCCGCAATTTGGGATATGCCGAGCGGCCCGCAGAAAGTTTCTTCTTCAATTTACTAGCCAAACTAACCTTCTTCCCTGCCACCTTCTTGGCAATTTTCTTTTTCGCCACCTTCTTCTTAACTTTCTTAACCACCTTCTTTTTCACTACCTTCCTCTTAACCTTCTTCACAACTTTCCCCATTGCCTTTTTCTTAGCATCTGCCACCTTCTTCCTTGCCGCTGCACGAATAGCCTTCATCATTTCCTTCCTCTTCGCATCCTCTTTAGCCAACTTATTAGAAGCTCTCTTTCGAGCAATAGCTTTTCTCTTCTGGACAGCCTCAAGCTCTTTCCGAATCAAATCCATATTCCTCTTAGTTCGAGTAATCCAAGTCTTCGCTTCACGTATCGGCCGGCTATTATCACTCAACTCATAAATATCCGCGCACTCTTCACAACTAAACCCATGCTCCAACGCCTTCTCTTCCCCGACTTCAATGTCACAACTCTTGCAGACATAAAATCTCCTAGTCTCCCGAGCCCTCAAGATTCCCTCAAAATTAGCAATTTTTTTCAACAAAGAATTTTCCAATTTTATCAAACACTTTTCAGTATTAAGAGTCCAATAATAAATATACCAACCTTTCCGTTTATCCTTTTTTCTAATAAAAGAAACCAAATTATCAGCCGATAATTTATACAAAATATTTCGAACTTGGTTAATCGTCAACTCCATTTTCTTAGCAATCAAAAACTCATTAACATCTTTTTTCTTAAACAAAATCTCCGCGATTCTTCCAGTATCTTCGCCGGCCATCTCTTCGATAAGGTCATGTAAAAGCTTAATCTGTAACATTACCAATAAAATCAATTTTTCTTTATATACCTTTCTCTACTTTCCTCGACAAATTGTAGTCATTTTAAAATTACTATAAACCTATAAAAAGAAATTAAGACAAAACATATTATGGGATTATTTAATAAAAAAGAAAAGGTGCCAGAAATACCTACCTCTCCAGCATTACCAGAGCTTCCAAAATTACAACCAATAGAACAAAAAAAAGAACTCCCAGAACTCCCATCTTTTCCAGCAAGTCCAAAAAATGATAATCTGAATCAAGAAATGGTAAAATCTGCTGTAACCGATATTCCATCTCTTGGGGAAAAAGAGATAAGCGAGCAAGTGGCAACTTTGCCTGTTTCAGAAGGTCCAAAAGAGGAATCAATGATTCCTCCAAAACCTTCCATAGAAAGCTCAATACCATCTCCACCAGAAATGCCATTATCTCCAAAAGAACCCGAACCAATTGTGAAAAAAGAAGTATCGATTCCAACTACACCATCCCCTTCAAAAACTGACCAGCACCACAACGAGCCAATTTTCATAAGAATAGACAAATTCCAAACTGCACAAAAAAACTTTGATAACATTAAAGAAAAAGTCGGTCAAATAGAATCAGTCCTCAAGAAAATAAAAGACGTAAAAGCACAAGAGGAAGAAGAACTAAAAGGTTGGACTAAAGACGTCGAAAAAATCAAATCTCGATTAGGCGAAATCAACGACGACATCTTCAACCAAATCTAAAAATATATGGCTACAAAAGAAGAAATCTACGTCTCAATTCCTCCATTAGACTACAAAGCATCCAAATCAAATGTGTTGATGGCGCAGGCTGCACTCCTAGAGTCTCTCAAAAGACTTCATAATCTCAAAATCTTATCTAGGAGAAAACAAGACCTAAAAATAACACTACAAAAACTAATGTCATCCACAGCAGCCCAGCTTGACTTAATACATAAAAAAATGCCAACGCCAAAAGTTCCAAAAACAGTTCAACGAACTAGAGAATCAGAAAACGAAGTAAAAATAACATCTTCAAAAAGAAATGAGATAGAAGAAGAATTAAAGGCAATTAATGAAAAGCTCAAAGAATTGAATTCTTAATAGATTCCTGAAAACTTTAGCTCACCAGAGATACCTACTGGGTAAAAACTCCAGTTTTTAAATTCCCCAAATTTTAGCTCACCAGAGATACCTACTGGGTAAAAACTCCAGTTTTTAAATTCCCCAAATTTTAAAAACCTAAATATCCAAACATTACAATGCAAAGAAAAGACCTAATCAAAAAATACATCGAATTCTTCAAGTCGCACGGCCATGCTCAAGTTAAAAATTCTTCTGTCATTCCAGAAAACGACCCGACAACACTTTTCATAACAGCCGGCATGCATCCACTAGTTCCATATCTTTTAGGGGAACCTCATCCCCAAGGAAAAAGGATATGCAATGTACAAAAATCAATCAGAACAACAGATATTGAAGAGGTCGGGGACACGACGCATCACACTCTATTTGAAATGCTCGGCAATTGGTCGCTCGGAGACTATTTTAAAAAAGGAGCAATCGAAATGTCCTTTGAATTTCTAACAAAAATTTTGGAACTACCAAGAGAAAGACTAGCAGTAACAGCATTCGCAGGAAACAAGAACTCTCCAAAAGACGAAGAGTCAGCAAAGATATGGGAGAGCCTAGGGATGCCAAAAGAGAGAATAGCATTCTTGCCTGCCGAAGACAACTGGTGGGGTCCTGCCGGAGAAACCGGGCCATGTGGACCATGTACAGAAATGTTTTACTGGAAATTAAATGACGTTCCAGCTCCAAAAGTTTACGACCCAGAAGATGAAAACTGGGTAGAAATTTGGAACGATGTATTAATGGAATACAATAAAGACGCCGAGGGCAACTACAACAAAGCTAAACAACAAAACATTGACACAGGGATGGGCGTCGAAAGAACAATCGCAATCCTAGACGGACTAGAAGATAACTATCTAGCATCAATGTGGCAACCAATCATAAAAAAAATAGAAGAACTCTCAAGTAAATCCTACGAAGAAAACGAAAAATCAATGAGAGTAATAGCAGACCACATCAAAGCCGCACTCTTCATAATCAACGACGGCATAACCCCAACCAACTCAGATCAAGGTTACGTTTTAAGAAGATTAATCAGAAGGGCAGTTCGCCACGGAAGAATGTTGGGAATTCAAAACTTTACAGCAGAGGTAGCAGAACCAATTTACAAAATCTACGACGACTATAACCTAGACAAAGAAAAAATCAACAAAGAGCTAGTAAAAGAAGAAGAGAACTTCCTAAAAACCCTAGAGCAAGGGTTGAAAATATTTGAAAAAATCACAAAAGACTCAAAAGACATCTCATCCAGAAACGCATTCCTCCTATACCAATCCTACGGGTTCCCAATAGAAATGACTATCGAGCTAGCAAGTGAAAAAGGAATAACAGTAGATAAAGAAGGTTTTAATGAAGCACTAAAGGAACACCAATATCTCTCAAGAACAGCCTCCGCAGGAAAATTCAAATCAGGTCTAGCAGACAACTCCGAAGCAACAACCAAACTCCACACAGCCTGCCATATGTTAAATCAAGCGCTAAGAGAAGTCCTGAACGATAAAAACATAATGCAAAGAGGTTCAAATATAACACCAGAAAGATTAAGGTTCGACTTCAACTTCGACAGAAAATTAACACAAGAAGAAAAGTCCGCAGTTGAAGACCTAATGAACAAAAAAATATCCGAATCTCTTGAAGTCGACATGCAGGAAATGACAATGGAAGAAGCAGAGAAAGCCGGAGCAGTAGGAGTCTTCGACAACAAATATGGCGACAAGGTAAAAGTTTACAAGATAGGAGATTTTTCAATTGAACTATGTGCAGGGCCTCACGTTAAAAACACTTCAGAGCTAGGGCATTTCAAAATCAAAAAAGAACAATCAAGTTCGGCTGGCGTCAGACGAATTAAGGCAATTTTAGAATAGCTGGCGACAGCGCTGGGGTCGAACAATTCGCTTTGAATAAAAGAAATTTAGAATATTTTTATGAGATGCAAATTGTGAGCAAGAAAATCTTTACTCGAATTTTTCACAAATTTATTTTAATGAAAAATTTTAGAGTGAAGTTTGAGCAAAGAAGAATCAAAGCAGTTTTAGAATAGGCTCCTTTAATCGTTCCGCGCCATCCTTTGTTGCCGATTTATTAATGTCTCCAAAGCCATCATAAAGACGGGCCTTATGAATCACATCATGTATATTGCTAGAGAGCCCAGCGCGTCTAATATTTTGCCTAATATTTTCAATTCCACCAGTCAACCAAAAATTTGTATAAATCAATGCATCTGTTTTCGTCTCTAGTTTTTCATATAACTCAACTCCATTAAACCATGGATTGTGGTCATTCCCCTTTGGCGCCAATCGATAATCTAACAGTAATAAATCAGAATCAGAAATACTTTCTTTCAAATAATCTAAGGCGATATCACGCATTTCTTTATTGGGCAACAGCAAATGATTAATTTTAGCTCTGACTTTATAAAAATCATCTAAAGCTTCTGGAAAACACAAAAAATTATATCCAGTATCTTTTCTAATTTTACCTAAAATTTTCTTCGTTTGTTCAAAATCACACTCGCTATCTTCAGCAATAAAAATCTTCTTTCTCCTGTCGCCGATACTCATAGTTAAAATTATTGAATTCGGTTTATAAAAATTTATACACTTCACTTCCTCCTGAACTCATCCATAATCGCAGGAATCATCTCCCGACTCCTAGCAAAATATTTCAAGCAACCTCTCATCGCCTGTGGCAAATCTTCCGGCCCATACCTAACAGCTTCAGAAAACCTCTTATTTTTCAAATGCCCTCCATTAAAGGCATGTTCCCATCTTCACTCTCTCTCAAATAAAGCAAGCTCTCTTCCCCATCAAAGAAAGGAATAGTTCTGCCACCACGATTTGGAATAGTAAAAGGAATTTCTTCCAGTTTTTCCCCAGCAGACATAAATTGACTAAGAAACAACATATGAGCAGAAAAATCACAATCATTTCTACCTCCAAAAGCTTCTGTATAGAAACCTCCTCTCCCTCCACCAATTTCTTTCAAAACACCTCGCCAATTCTTAATCTCATCTATGCCCTCCCTCCCAATTTTCTTAGAATAATGCAATAAACTAACTAGAAATTCGGACCAATCTTGATACGCACCAAACCCAGAAGACTCAGGTCTCTTCGTACATTCAATAACCCTTTCCTTTCCGAATAATGTATCTTCAAGATAATCTTTTCCAGAACAGTCATACTGAGAGACAGATAAATCCCCATGAACATTTCTAAAAATATTATTTTTCTTCCCATTACTTCTCCAGTTCCACTGATCGCTACCAGTTAGAAAATCGTACTTTTCCCCAAAGCAAAAAGAAACAACAGCCTCCTCAAGCTGTCCTCTATCCCTAAACCCAAATTCCCTATATTTGAAAATATCGTTACCAAGCAAGGCAACAGTAAGATAAGTAGGATGCTTAACGAGAAGCTTATTGTAGTCACTAGAGCTACCAAAATAATCTTCATCACTAGTAGCAACATCAACAGCAAGCAAATCCTTCAAGACCATAAACTTCTCGCCCTTAAAATTAACAGGATTATTCCTGAGAAAAGCTTTTGCATTTCCGACAATATAATCCCTTGGATAAGAATCTATCAACTCGGAAGAGACCACATCAGATTTCATTTTTATAATATCGATAAGTCCACTTTTCTTCAATTGCTCATAGGCAGGATCTGGGCAGACGATTTCTCCAAACATAACAAAACAACCAATTTTTCACTTATAAAAATTTATACTCTTAACAACCCTACTTCTTCCCCTTAACTCTCTCCAAAATCTCCTCAATCATCCTCTCCGCCTTACGATTCACCTTATAATCATATTCAATTTTAACTCTATCCTTCTGCGCTTGCCTATTCTGACTCATCAAAATCACCGGAGCTTGCAAGGCCGCAATACAACTCAAAACCAAATTCAACAAAATAAACGGATACGGATCCCATTCCCCAACCCAAGCATAAACATTAACAATCATCCAAATACCAAGAAAAACCAAAAACCCAAGAATAAACGTCCAACTCCCAGCCCACGTAGCCAAATAATCCGCAGCACTCTCCCCAAGCGACCTCTGTTTACTACTCAACTTCACAAGAACGTTATTCTTATCACCCTTTTTCACCATAATAACTAAAGAAAAAATCACTTTAAATAATTATCACTCCAATTAATCTGCGTAACTCATAATTAGTTTATGCGGATCCCTGCCACCGTGGTATATGATTTCACCTTTATATTTAATAAAATCTTTTCGCAATTTATTAAATTTAGATCCCCCAAAAAATTTATTAGAAACACTCCTGGTTAATAAATTATCAAGATTAAATCTACCAAGATGTGCACTAAGACAACGCGCTTTTTTAGTAACTACTCCAGTTCTATTAATACTTCCAGATAAAAAATACCCTGGGAAATCAGAACCACACGCAGATATCATTTTTATTTGAGTTGTCGGGTTTCCAGACGCACCATAATGATATTTTTCAAGGAATTCTGTCAAAACTGCAGATGTATCTATCATGTTCGGGCTCTCAATATGTTCTTTTTTAGTTTCCTTATCTGTATGTCGAACTTGAAGCCATCCAAAGGGCGCACCTCTTATCTGCGTAAACCCATATGTATCTTGTTTTATTTTTTCAATAGCCACCCAGGCCAAATCCCCAATTTCATATTCTCTTATTACACCAATAGTCTTCATATAATAATAATAAAAAATTCAATTTTTAAGTCTTCCTACTTTTAGTCACTAAAAAATGACACTAAGTCACTCCAAATAAACAGCACACAATCCCGGCTTCGCTTTCTTCGCCATTCCTTTTGGGTCAACTTTCTCATTATCATTAACAGCAAAAACCTCCACATCTAAACCAACACTTTCCGAAATATTTCCAGTATCAACCTCCCCGATCTCAAACGGCATCACATAAACATAAACCTTCTTTGTATCCTCCTTAACAATCCCCTTAACTCTCTCAATAATTTTCTGGTTTAAATCTTCATTCTCTCCATCTTTCAAAATCTTCCCCTCATCCGCCTCAGTCCAAACCGCAACAGAAATCAACCCCTCACCATCAATCTTCTCCCACAGCTCTTCACTAACATGAGGACAAATAGGAGCAATCAATTTCAAAAATTTACAAGCAACATCCTTAGAGCAGCCCCCTTCCATTAATCCAAACAACTCACGCAAAGCAATCGTCGCTTTCCGATATCCAAAATTCCCATAATACTCTTCCATATCTCGAGTAACTAAGTTCAGCTTACTAACCAATTCATCAGAATCTCCACCTTCTTCAAAAGAATCATAGAACCCATAAACTTTTTTCAAAAATCTAGTCGCCCCACTAATTCCCTTCTCGCTCCAATCAAAATCCTTATCAGGACTAGCAACTGATATCAAAAACCACCTAGTCGCATCAACACCATACTTCCCAACAGTCGCAATCGGCTCAACAACATTCCCAAGGCTTTTGCTCATCTTCCGCCCATCCTCAGCATGCAACATCCCCTGATGAAATAATCGACTAAACGGCTCGTCAAAATTAAGCATACCAATATCTCTCAAAAACTTAACATAAAACCTAGAATAAAGCAAATGCATACAAGCGTGCTCAGCCCCACCAATATAAACATCAACCGGATTCCAAGCATTAACCTTTTTGGAATCAAAAATCTTCTTAGAGTTTTCAGAGTCGCAATACCTCAAAAAATACCAAGACGAATTAACAAACGTATCCATAGTATCACTCTCTCGCCTACCCATCTTACCACACTTAGGACATTCAGCCTTCAACCATTCCTCATTACTCTCCAACGGATTCCCTTCACCAAACTTAACATCCTTAGGCAACACAATAGGTAAATCTTTCTCAGGAACCGGCACAGCACCACAGTCACTACAATAAACAATAGGAATAGGAGTCCCCCAATATCTCTGCCTAGAAATTCCCCAATCTCTCAACTTAAAATTAACAATTTTTTTCGCCCCTAAAAATTCTCTAATCTTTTCCTTAGCTTTAACATTATCCATCCCGTCAAACTTTCCAGAGTTAATCAAATAACCCGGCTCCACCAGAGCACTTTCATTTTGAATTAATTGCCAAACCTGTTTCTGATGCGGAGGAGTCAAATTTTCCAAAATTTCTTTTTCATCTACCCAAACCAAAGTATGTTTCTTTTTTTCACCATCAGAAATATCTCCTTGTTCTTTAAGGTTTTCGACTTCTGCTAAAACCACATATGCATGGGCGCAACGATTTTGATTTTTATGAGACGCACAATATTTTGCTGCAGTAATCAAATCAGATTGTTTTACTATTTTTACATTATCAAGAGCTGCCTCTTCCGAAATTTCCATTAAAGCAGCTTCGCTCGGAGTTTGCCCATCTTCTATTCCACCCATTATTGCCGTAGTAATACCCTTTAATGTTCCATGCCAATTCAAAAGAGCAAACTTTCCCGTTGATTTATCTTTCAAGTGGACAATAATAGTATCTCTTTTAACTTCCTCCAATCCTTTTCTACACGGATTTTGAGAGTCCTCTTTGCATGGGACAACAACTTGTCTCACCTCAATCCCATATTTCTTAGCAAAATCAAAATCCCTCTTATCATGCGCCGGAACACCCATCACCATACCACTCCCATAATCAGCAACAACAAAATTCCCAATCCAAATAGGAACCCTTCCCCCATTAGCCGGATTCACAGCATAACTCCCACTAAAAACGCCCTCCTTGTCAAGCTTCCCAATATCCTTCTCACTAGTCGACTTAATCTTCTTCAAAAACTTCTCAACATCTTTCCTCTGCTCATCAGTAACCAACTCATCCAACCCATCATGCCCAGCAGCAACAACCATAAACGTAACCCCAAAAATAGTATCAGGCCGAGTCGTAAAAACCTTCCAATCTTTATCATTAATATTAAACGAAATCTCCACGCCCTCACTTCGCCCAATCCAATTTCTCTGCATAGTCTTAGTCCTTTCCGGCCAATCAATCTCATCCAACCCAGCAAGCAACTCATCAGCATACTCAGTCGTCTTGAAAAACCACTGCCTAAGCTTCCGAACCTCAACCTCGGTCTCCTCATGCCTCCAACACTTTCCCTCATTAACCTGCTCATTCGCAAGAACAGTATTACACTCAGGACACCAATTAACACTAGCCTCCTTCTGATAAGCAAGCCCCTTCTCAAGCATCTTCAAAAAAATCCACTGGTCCCATTTATAGAAATCCGGAGAAGCGGTATTGACCATCCGAGACCAATCATACGTTACTCCCAAAGCCTTCTGTTGCCGAACAAAATTCTCAATAGCATTATTGGTATACTCTTCAGGATGAGTCCCAGCCTTAATGGCAGCATTCTCAGCCGGCAGACCCAAAGCATCAAATCCCATCGGATGTAAAACCTCAAACCCCTTCATCGTCTTAAACCGAGCTAAGATATCTCCAATCGTATAATTCAAAGCATGCCCCATATGAAGTCCCTCTCCCGAAGGATAAGGAAACATTTCCAAAACATAAAACGGCTCCTTGCCTGAAGATTCATTTACCTCAAAAGTCCCCTCAGCAGCCCACCTATCCTGCCACTTCTTCTCCATCCCATTAAAATCAATCTCAACCATACAATTTAATAATTAAACAATTTAAAAATACTCTTATTCTAAAGATTTCAATGTCTAATTTCCTGAGGCATAGATTTTTCTTTTATCCTCCCTTCTGGTTTTTTCCGCGCTAAGAGCCAAATGAAATTCATCCTCACAGGAACTAGCCAATATAGAGATATCAGGATGCTGTCCAGCAAAATCATAAATTCCACGGATATTTTTTGTCTGAGCCATACCAATTCTCTGTCCGTCAGAAATCTTATGGACTCTATAATTCTGGAAAGAGGTATCAGCAGGAGTTATCTCCAAGGTATCATAAGCAGGTTTTCTTTCTGTCATCTAAATCCACCTCCTTTCAAAATCATTAAAACAAACAAATCTCTTTATGAAGACATTACAATTCAAATTACGATAAAAATATTGGACAACCATTTTAAAATAAACAGTCGCACATCAAATGAGCACGACAGTCAAGACTAGAATAATTCCAAAATAAATTGAAGCTAGTCCTTCCATATACAACAATTAATAATAGACTTTAAAAAACTTTCCCACTAAAAATCACTACCAATTAATCTTCCCTTTAGAAAACCAAAACGAAATTCCACCAAGTAAATAAATTAATTCTCTAAACAAAAGCCCAATCCGATAAGTAAAAACCTCATTAATATAAGACCCAAACCCTAGCCCACAAAATACCCAAACCATTAAAAACCAAACTCCCCTAAAACAATAAGGTGATCAGCCACAGACTGCTTCTGTAGAAATTAAAATGGACCCAAGAACAAAAGCCCTAGCAAAACTAGTAGTAGACTATGCACTAAAAGTCAAAAAAGGAGAAAACGTAATATTGTCAGGCGGGATAGAAGCCGAACCATTTCTACTAGCATTATACAAAGAAGTAATCCTAAGAGGCGCACACCCAGACTTCAGAATCAACATCAGAGAAACAGCACCCTTCTTCTTCAAATACGCACAAAAACACCAAATCGAAAAATTCCCAGATTCATTCGACCACCAAGTCAAGAACGCGCAAAAATACGTAGGTATACTAACCGAAACAAACACAAGGTCCCTAGCTTCCGCAGACCCAAAAAAAATGACAGCGAGACAAAAAACAATCAAGCCAATATCAACTTACATCTGCAACGGCAGACCACATATCCAAAGAAGCTCAGTTGCATACCCTTGCCAAGCCCTAGCACAAGAAGCAGAAATGTCGCTAACAGATTACGAAAACTTCGTATACGGAGCATGCCTCCAAGACTGGGACAAGGTAGGTTGCCACATGAAAAAAGTCCTAAAAATATTCCAGGAGGGAAAATCAGTCCACCTGATAGGAGAAGGTGTAGACCTAAAATTCCAAATCAGAGGCTCACTAGCAAAATCAGATTTAGACGGAGAAAACATTCCAATGGGAGAAGTCTTCATGGCACCAGTCCGAGAGTCCCTCGAAGGATGGATAAAATTCGACTACCCAGCGATAGAAGCATCAAAAGAAGTAACCGACATCTATCTAAAATTTAAAGATGGAAAAGTAATAGAATCTTCAGCTAGCAAAAACGAAGACTTTTTTAAAGAAATGTTAACAGCAGACGAAAATGCTTCTTACGTAGGAGAATTCGGAATAGGTATGAATCCCAAAGTAACAAGGTTCACAAAAAATCTACTCTTCGACGAAAAAATGGGCGGAACAATTCATCTAGCCCTAGGTCAAGCATACAAAGACAACGGTGGTGGCAACGATTCAATTATCCATTGGGATATAGTCAAAGACATGAGTAAAGCAAAAATAATCCTCGACGGTAAAATCGTGCAAGAAAACGCCGAATGGAAAATATAGCCATAATTAATCTTTAGCTCACCAGAGATACCTAAAGGGTTAAAAACTAAATCAATTCTATACAAATACGCTCCGTTAGTCTAGTGGCCAAGGATGCCGCCCTCTCAAAGAGGTGGGGAGTCCTCGTCGATGAGACAACGACTTCACGTTCGCTTGAACGGCCACCTGAATCTCTCCTGAGATTCATTTGGAGAACGGCGGTGACCCGGGTTCAAATCCCGGACGGAGCGTATCGTGGGACATATATCCCACATATTCCCTTGCCGCGCTTCGGACAGACAACTTCAGGAAGATGACGTTCAAATTGGAATTCGAAGAATTTCATGCACAGCCGAGGACGGAGCGTACTAAATTAATTTAAATAAAAATGATAAAACCATCAGAAAAAGCAAATGTTTCTTACGAGACATACGAGAGAGCAATAGTAGATTTCGAATTTTTATCTGAATCCAATAAGCTTGTAAAATATGTCGTGGCAAAGGGATTATTAAGTGATATTAGGGGAAAAAGCGAGTTCGAAGAACTAATTTCTGATCTTAAAAAAGATAAAGCGTATTCACATTTTTAAAAACTTTAAAAATTACTGCTATTTGTTAACTTTCCCAAAATCCCCAACAATCTCTAAAATCTTCTTCCCATACCTCATCAACTTCTCGGGCCCAATCCCCGAAACCTTCATCAACTCCTCAGCGTCCTTGGGCATAGTCGATGCAATCTCATCAATCGTAGCATTAGACAAAACAACAAATGCCGAAACCTCTCGCTCACTACTAACAACACTCCTCCAACTCTTCAGCTCACCCACCAATCCTTCATCTACACTCTCCTTAACATCACCTCCAGCCCCCGAGCCCCTAACCATCGCGAGCATCTCGTCGGTGATATAATAAGTCATCTTTTTAGTGTGCGTCACAATCAACTCTTCCCGAGCTCGAGAAACCGCAACATAAAAAAGCCTCCGCTCTTCCTCTTCCCTATCATAATCATCCATCTTCACCATCTCAACGGCAGGGTGGTCCGTAGCCTTACACGGAAAATTATGTTCACTTGCCCCAATCACAAAAACCTTCTTCGCCTCAAGACCCTTAATCGCATGAACAGTAGCAAGAGTAACGCCTTCAACTTTATCACCATTCACCTTTTTCCCATTCGACTCATCCGCCCGAACAACATGTAAAATACCCCTAGCAGTCATAGCCCGAGACAGTTCCAATAACATCTTATTAGTCCGAGCCAAAACAAAAATCTCATTCAAAGAAAAATCACTGTCCTCAACTTCCCTCAAAATAAAATCCCGCTCAGCGTCCTCACTAGAAAAATCCATTATCCTAATCTTAGCCTCACCCTCAAGATGCCCCTCTAAATCAGGCAACCTCATTTCACGAATACTCAAGTTCATAAAATCTACAACTCCCTTCATACTTCTATAATTCTTTTTTAGATGTACTGTCTCCGCCCCATCAAAATTACCGACCTTGTCCGCGTCAGCGGATGCCACCTGGGCAGAGGGTATACCCTTGAATGCTGCAAAATCCAAAATAAATGAAACATCCGACCCTCTCCATCCAAAAATAGATTGTCGCGGGTCCCCAACCGCAAAGAGACTAGGACTATCAAGTAACCCAATCAATTCAATTTGCATCGCATTAACATCCTGATACTCATCAATCAAAACATGCTCAAACTTAGGTATACTTAACTGATTCCTTTTAAAAAATTTAATAGTATCAATAATTTGGTCACTGTAATCACGAAGTCCCTGCGTCTCCATGTGTCCTTTCAAATATCGTGTAATTCTATAAATCCTCTCGGCGTTAATCTTATCCTTACCCTGAACATCTTTAGAAAAATCATAATCCTTGCCCGATGAATATGGCATATCAGTGCCCGTTTTAGAGGGTACATCTTTGCGTGCATTCCCTGATACTTTAAAATAATCCATAACAGCAAAACAATCATTCATGAAAGCATTAGACAACTGACTTGCCGTTCTAAACTTCTTCTGCCCAGCACTGAAATACTCATCCACCACCTGATCCATTTCAAGCCCCATCGTCGCAAGCGCCATATTCATCGCCAAAATCTTGTCCCCATAACTCTGAACCCTAACCGCCCTCCCATAAATCTCCATCCCATGTTTCTGTAAAATCCTTTCACAAAACGAATTAAAGGTATGAATATTAACACCTTTCACTCCAAGTTCACTAAGTCTCTTCTTCATCTCAAGTCTAGCTTTTCGAGTAAATGTAATAGCCAAAATTTTCTCTGGAGCAACTCCCTTATGCTTCACCAAAAACTCAACTCTTTTAGTTAAAACAGTCGTCTTTCCACTCCCAGCTCCAGCAACACAAAGTGATTTCTTAGCATCACTAACAATCGCCTTCCTCTGTTCATCATTATACATATCCAAAAAGTCAGAATATCTTTCAAACTTCATCCTGTCATCTTCATTAATCTCACTCTCACCAAAATCAACTCGATTTCCAAGTCGTTTAGCTTCCAGTGTAGGGTTAGTAATTTCGTTCCTCCCCCGAATAGTAAGCGACATAACCTTAACAAACCGATTATAATCACTCGTTATCATCTCAATCATTCCATTACTAACCAACCTATCAATCTCCCCAAACAACTTAGCTCTATCCCAATCTAGACTATCAAAATTGTCCAACTCATCTAAACAATTCTTAGAAATAGATTTATTAGAATAATCCCCAAGTAAAAAGTCCGCCAACAAATTCCGCCCCACCTGAAATGGCAACTCCATCAAAGCTTTCAATATATGCGTGTATTTCAAATCCTCTTCCATCTATGTAGAAAAATAAAACCAGCTTTTAAGTTTTATTAGGTTCAACAACCATCTCAACAATATTATTATCTTCCCTAATCTCCCTAATCAACTCAGCTTCATCAACAATAAACTCAAGGCTTTCAATATTACTCCCTGGCAGCTTCATGTTCTCAACTCGCAAAGTCCTCCCATACCCAACTCCAAGCTCACCTAAATTAACAACATCAACCTCTTCGCCATCAGCAAGTATCGTCAAATCAATACCTTCAATACTCAACAAACCCTCATTTAAAATAGAAATATTAAAATCCAAATATCTTCCCTTAACAATTCCGTCCACATTCTCAATTCTAGCATCAGGCAAAGCCTCAATTAAATAAAGTTCCTTCATTAAATCCACCATATCCTTACTCATCCTCTGGTCACAATCAGAAACATTATACATAATATTCTTGGGGTCCTTCGAATGATCAAATCCAAAAACATGCCCCAGTTCGTGCAACTCAACAATCGGATAATCACAATCTTCAGCTTCATACAAAAGAATCATTCCCTCCTCAATCACCTTAAATCCACTTGTATTAATAATACGACTCGGCCCCCCTTCGCCAGCAGCAAACAAATTCTCACCTAGCTCAACAAACTCATCCGAACACCCAATCCTAATATCACTACTACTCTTACCTTCAAAAAACGAAACAACACCAACCTCCTTACTAAAAATATCAAACGCGGTAATCATGTTATTTCTCCTCTCACCGTCACAATAGTTCTCGATAAAATAAGAAATTAAATTATGATTAAATCTTAAATTCTCAGCAAAGACAGGAGTAGCTCCATATTCAATAAGCTCCAAACTCTCAGGTTCAAAAGAATTTAGTCTCAATTCAACTGGCTCTTTAGGCAAACTCTCAATCATAAATGCAAAGCTAAAAACAAATAATAAAAAAGCCAACAATGCCACCATCACCTTCCAAATCATAAACATAACAAAACAATTAACCTATTTATTCTTTCCCATTATTTCTTCAATATCCCCAACATCCTTAGCCCCAATCAACCTAATTCTCAACGCCTTCCCTCCAACAACACCCTTCGTAAAATTCATCGCCTGATACTTAACCTGCCTAAAAAACAACCTATACTTCTTCGCCAACTTCAAATACTCACCAAACCCTACATCCACCTTCTTTTTAGAAAACTTTGCAAAAAACCCAGGATTACCGATACAACTTCTACCGGCCATAACAAAGTCAAAATCCTTCAAAATATCATCAACATTATTTTCATCAACATCCCCACTGAATATAATAGGTACGTTAACTGCAGCCTTCACCTTCAGGGCAAAATCATAATCAACCTCGCCACTATACCCCTGCGCAACAGTTCGAGCGTGAATACAAATAGCATCAACACCAATGCTCTCCGCAGTTCTTGCAATCTCAATAGCATCATCACTTTTCCGAATTTTAATAGTAACTGGTTTCTCAGTAGAGCTCCTCATCACTTTCAAAATTTCCTTAATCATCTCAACCTCCCCAGACATAAACGCCCCATGTACCAATCGTCTAGATAACTTAGAAGGACATCCCAGGTTAAAATCCCAAAGAGACACTTTAGAATCATATTTTTTCATAAAACTTTCAATCCCCTTAGGAGAATTCCCAAATAACTGCAGCGCCGGCTTATCATCTAAATAAAACTTAGCTTGAGAAAGAGGGCTAGTCATCCCAACATAAACCAATCCACAACCAGCCCTTTTACAAAGCAATCTAAAAGCAATGTCATTTGGTTCAAGCATAGGAGCGAGCAAGAGCCGATTCTCCAACTCTAAATTCCCAATCTTACAATCACTAATAAAATCCGACATCTATCCTAACTAAAAACCTAACCATTTAAGTTTTTCCCATAAAAAAAATAAAAAAAATAAAAAAATAAATTTTATTAATATGCAGCTCCAGTAGAAGACAGAGTGCTGTTAACAGAGCTTGATCTTTTACAAACTTGTTTAGAACCAACACAATTGCTGCCATCATTATCACAAGTAGTTTCCTCAGCAATCAATCCATTGCAACACTTTTCTCCAGCTGAAAGATCAATCTTTCCATTATTTCCAACACATCTCAAAGAAGGTCGAATACCGCCAGGTCCATCTATAGGAAGGCTATTCCCAGCTGAATTATCATTCATCAAACGCTCTCGAGTAGCTGTAGGAATATGGGCTCCCGAAGCATCAATTCTATTAAGTCGAGTTTTAGCATTTTCCACTCGAGCTTTTTGAGCCCCAGTTAAACCTTCACTTACATCAATATCCTTAACCAAAATAGCGAGCTCCTCTTCACTCATCTCACTCAAAGCCTTATGTTTTCGAAGAGCATTATTCCTTTTCTCAATAATTTTCTCTTCCAAAGCTTCATTTCGTTCCAAAGCCCTCTCGTAGAATTTTTCAAATCTCTCTATTTTTTCCTCACTAGCATTGTTACTATCTAGTCTTTCAAGTGCACGAGTATAAATCTCGTCAGCATGGTCTCGATGGTTCTCAAACCTACTCTGTATTCTAGCAATCTTTTCCATATGAGTCAAAGATTGATTAGAGCCAGCAGCACCAGATTCAATTTTAGCTAGAATCTCTTCAGCCCTAGCAACAAGATTATCATATCGCTCTTGCACTTTCTCATAAGCTTCAGGGTTTTCTTCAGCCAAAAGTTCAGCTTCAGCAAGCCTCTTCTCAGCCATTTCAAGAGTCTTCTCGATCTTTTTCTCTTTATTAAAAGTAAAAGCAAGATTTATCCTAAATATTTGATTCGCAAAGAAGCCAACTTTTTTGGCCTTAGGGGTATAGCTCTCTCCATCAGTAGGATTCATAGAATCAGAACCATTGTAATTACCATTAAGCGGATCAGGCTCCCCAGATTCTCCCAAGCATTTAGGCTCAGAATAACTTTCACAATACATCATAGTACAAGAAGTAATCTCTCCATCCACAACATTACAAGTGTTGCATCCATCATGCCATTTAACACAGTTAACAGATACATTTGTATCGTTCACATTGTAGTCAGTAGTATAAGTAGAAGCCACAATACTAGAGTCAGGCGCACTACCATCATCTTCATTAGCCGCAACAAAACCCAAAGTACCAATTACTAAAGACACCATCAAAAACAAACTAGTTATTTTTTCCATTATTATAAATACCTCCTTTCAAAAAATCAAATCTAATTAAGTTCAAGTAAGGATATACTAAACTTTCAATTCTCATAATATACCCAGATAAAAACACTATATAACAACCACCTGAAACTAACTGAAACTTTGCCGACCTTGTCTGCTTAGCAGGTGCCCTCTAGGCAGGAGGTACACTCTTGGGTGTTTACCTATCTAGTTCTGCGCAGCTTAACCCGATTTTCTCTCCCAAAACTCTCCTTCTCAATAATCCCCTTCTCGCCCAAACTCCGAATCTTCCGACTAACCTTCACTTTCGAAATCCCAAGCTCACGAACCAGCTCCTTCATCCAGCAACTCCTCCTCTTCATCAAAAATTCAACAATACGCTTCTCATCCCCAAATAAATTATGACTAATACTTTTTTTAGTAGAAACTCGTTTTTCATCCCTAACCTCTCGCTTTAATTTTTTAATTTTCCCAGTAAATTTTTTCTTCTCAAAAACAAAAAGCACGAACCCAATACCAACTAATAAAAAAATCCCAACCCAAAACCAGAAATAAGAACTTTCCACTCCTTCGTAAAAAACAATAACCTCATCTTCATCAACATCCTTCCAATTTAAAATAATACTCCGTCCATCACTAAAAATTTCATAACCTTTAGGATAAACCAAATCACCAGCTAGCACATGATTATGAGGCAGGTAAACCTCCAAATTATAGGGCGAATCAACAACTCTAGGTAAAGCCAAAATCCACTCTTTATCTTTTTGAATCCACTCCCTAGAAATGAAGCTAGTAGTATTACCATTTATTTCGAGTAAGGAATATTCCTCAGGCAAAATAATATTATCCCAATCACTTAAAACTACTTCAACCAAAACTTTTTCGTCAACAATAATACATGTCAAATTAGACGCAGAAACAAACCCAACTAAAAAGACAAACCCAACTAAAAAGAAAACACCTCTACTAAATTTCATACTCATACACCTTATCATAAGGAATCACCCACTGTACAACACTTTTCTTATGAGCTTTCTCCATAATCTTCCGAAACAACCGAATCGAATTCCCATGCGCCGAAATAGCGACATTAACTTTATTCTTTCGCATGAATTTCTTTAAGTCTTTGATAAACAATCCGACCCTTTTCTCAACATCTTTAAACGACTCCCCCCCGGGCCCAGCAACATTATACCCTCGATGAATAGCCCTATACTCCTCTGTCCCAAAAAATCTCTCAATCTTCTTCCGATTCTTCTTATCCAAACTAACAACAGCATCTCCATGTGTTCTTAAATCATATTCCTGCTTCCCAATCCTATCAATAAACTGCTCATGCGTCATCCCCTGCAACTCTCCATAGCTCCGCTCAATAATTCTATCGTCTTCCAAAATAAGTCTACACTCCGGATGCGTCTTCAGTGTCGGAACCAGAGTATCTTTAGATCTAGATAGCCGAGTATGAATCGCAACCTCGAGCTTCTTACCCTTAAGCTTCCTCGCAATAATATTTGCATGCTTCTTTCCGGCAACTGTTAACCTTGAGTCCATCCATCCAGTAAACCTCCCATCTCGGTTAAACACCGTCTGACCATGCCTAAATAAATAGATATGAAATTTTTTCCTTTTTTTAAACATAATAAACAATGATATTTCACATATAAAAACATTTTTATAACAAAATCACCTCAATAAGTCATGATAATCCAATGGATAGCGATAGGAGTTCTGATATTAATTGGTTTTTATTTATTAAAAGTAGAGCACCATGCCAAAAGAGTTAAAATAGTAATAATTCTAATTATAGGAGCAATAATTTATTTTTCAATAGTCGGACATTTTTCTTCAAATTCTGTAGATATAACATCTCCGAGAGGAATAATTAATGGAGTTTACCTTTATTTCGGATGGATAGGACAAACCGCGTCATCATTATGGGATATCGGAGTAGACACAACACATTTAGTGGGTAATGCTATAAGGCCCAATGATACCGATCAGAAAAAGAATAATACATAAAGCCTGACACGGGGATCAGACCAAGCGAAGCAAAGGAACTCCCTGCGGGAAACCCGAGGTTTGGACGCGTGTCATTCTTAAAAGCCTGACACGGGGATCAGACCAAGCGAAGCAAAGGAACTCCCTGCGGGAAACCCGAGGTTTGGACGCGTGTCATTCTTAAAAGCCTGACACGGGGATCAAACCCGCGACCTCCGCATATTTGGAGCTATAAGCCATACCAATGCGACGCTCTATCAACTGAGCTAATCAGGCACAATAAGATTCAACGAATTTATTTTATAACTTTATCTATAAGCCGTTACGGGGCGAGTAATTTGCGCGAATTTTCTCTGCGAAGCGATTAGAAAATTTTAGTGTGAATTACGAGTAAAACCCGCGACCTCCGCATATTTGGAGCTATAAGCCATACCAATGTAACGCTCTATCAACTGAGCTAATCGGGCACAATAACTTCTCATCCCGTAAATTTATAAACACTACCATCACAATCAATCCATGGAAGAACAAGAAGAATTCAGTTTTGAAGAAGACTACGAAACACTAAAACAAAAATACAGCCTCCCAGATTTCGAAGCATTAGCAGAAGATTTCGATATAGAAAAAATAGCAGAAAAAGAAACGCTATTTTTAGCACGAGAAATAAGAAGGATAATCAACGAGAAAACAACAGCATACATCCATCTTTTCGAAACACTAATCAATCCAACCTCTCCACCAATGTTCGTGTTTAAAATTCTAAAAAACATGTCAGAAGAAGAAAAAAAAGAGATACAGAAGTTCTACAAGATACTTTCTAAATCACAAATAGAAATAATGAAACTCGACACAATCTACTCTGAAGAAAACGAAATAAAATTCATAAAAGAAATTTATCAAACCTGGCAAGAAATCAAACCAAAAATCAACATACTATTCGAATCCTTTGAAACAAACTTCGAAAACGGCGACACATCAAAAGAGCGAAGTTACTTCGATTAAGAAATATTGGGTTCTCCGACTACATCACCTTCCAATAATTCCCTGTCTTCAGTCCCTTCTCTATTGTCCAAGATAGTCACAGCAACCTTAGCCTCATCAGCCACAACATCCTCATCATCCAACCCATCATCCCCAAGAACACAAAACGCCACACTAATCAAAATAATCAAAGCCACGACAACAGCCAACCAAAAATATAACCTCTTCATAAAAAATAAACCAATTGAAACTTTATATATCTATCCAAATAAAATCTAAATATCAACTCTCCAATTAAGAAGTTTATGGGTCAACCTACGAGACATAGCACTTTTCCTTTGAAAGTCCTTAAGCCCCAACCCACCAATCTTAAAATACAAAAAACCATCCAATTCTTTAACAGCATCAAAAGTTCGATAAAATGCAAAACCCTCACTAACGCCACGATTAGAGTTCCTGGATAGATAATCTTTAAATTTCCCCCTATAATTTTTACAAATACTTATAGCATTTCCCTTATCAGCACCTATTTTTTCTTCAATCCTACCGAGCACAGCATCTTTTATACTATCACAAGATTGAAAATACCCAACAACTTTTCTATCTGTCATAACAAACACAAATATAATCACAATATAAACATTGTTGTCCTAAGTTATAACTATCCAACCAAAAACAATAATTCACTTATTAATTTAATTATACTCAAGTTTATCTAAACAACATAAAAATTTTAAACAATTATTTCCCTTAAAACTATATCATACAAAAGAATAAAAAGAAGTTTTTTACAACAACCTCATGGTAGCAGTAACTATTGAAAACCAATTTATCAAAAAATATATTCCAGAAAAACACATTGGCAATAACACAGGGATTCTTTCATATTTATTTAACAATGATTCTTATCAAAAATGTATGGAAAAAATTTCAAAGGTAAATAATGATCTTCGTAGAAACAATTCCAGCAGAAAATCCCTTGCTTCACATTTAATAAAAAACTACAGCCTTTCTTTTGAAGAAGCCGTAAAGTTTGTAAATGAGAGTATTAAATACGAAAATGAAAAAAGATGGAAAAACGCAAGTGATGCTGAAAAGATAATAATAAAAGCATATGTTCCAAATTTTTTACCAAGGCATAAAAAAGAAGAAACTAGAAAAGATTTAAAATTCTATGCACAGATGTTCCAAGATATATAGATCTAATTCCTCACTTCCAAAACCGCACCCAATTCAATCTCACACCCCACAACCGGCATCCGAATCTTCCAATTCCTCAAAACCCTAGGCGCAACCTCACCAATCCTCCCAATCTCCTTGCCGTTAACCAAAATCTTCCCACATCGCCCAACAATATAATTCGAGTCTTCAATATCCTCAAGCACATATTCGACCCTAAGCATCTTAAATAAATAATCCAAAACCTGCTTCATCTCAGTAAAACCCATCTTCTCATCAACCATAGCAATCGCTAACCTCTCCTTCTCAATAACCCCCGTCTCACTCCCCTCAGCATCGCTCACCGCCAACCTCTCGCCGCCAACCATATTTTCACAACGTGAAAATACTCCCCCCATTTCAAACACCTTCTGCGGATAAGCAGCGTCCGAATTCTCCGAAAGAATCTGCAACATATTCGTCATCATATCCATCCTCAAAACATCCCGCTCCGTCTTACTCTCCTCAACCTCAATAAAATCATTAAACTCATAATGCATCTTCTTAACATTCTTCTTCGTAGTCAGATGAAAACTATTGCATTCCAACATCCCAAGCCCAGCCAAAACATTCCCAATAGCCCTCTTCGTTCGGTCAAAAGGATCCTCCTCGGCAATAGTAGAAATCTCAGGAATCTCAGGAATAAAATTATCATAACCATAAGCAATCGCAACCTCCTCGGTCAAATCAATCCAATGTAAAATATCTGCACGATAACAAGGAATCTCAGCAAATAACTTAGATTTATCCTCACGAACACCAATACCCATCCGAGCCAAATACTTCCTAACTTCCTTCAAGGAAAGTTTAATACCCAAAGTTTTCTCAATATCCTCAACCCTAAATTCCAAATCCTCATGCCCCATGTCAGGCGAAACAAAATTCCCGTCTTTAGAATCCTTAACATTCATGCTAAAAATCTTCCCACTCATCTCCGAAATCGAAGCAAGCAAAATGTTCAAAACCTTCTTCAAGTAAACCAAGTTATGTCCCGAGCACTCAATAAAAACATCCCGCGTCTTCTCATCAATCCTTCCAGTCTTCTCACTATTAATAATCGGAGGCATACTTAAAACATCATCATTAGCATCAACAAAAACAGGGTAAACATCTGTATCCTCAAGCAAATGAGCATATTCACGCCCAGTTGGGTGCCCCTTCAAAATCTGTCTTGGCGTCATATCAACTTTTCCTTCAAGCGGTAAAAACTTAATCTCCTCATTCTTCCTCCCTACAAACCGAATTGGCAAACTAATCTTATCAAGAGGATATATTCCAATCGCAGCCTTCTTTCTTTTTCGTCCAATAGAATTATGCAACTTCTCCTGCAAATCAACTATATTTTTAATATCAGAGTCACTAAACTTCAATCCCTTAACAATAGCACAAACAGTATGAGGCCGAACAACCTTCACAGACTTTTCAACAATAACCTCATAATCGCTCTCAGGTTTATTCACCTTAAAACTAGCAACCTTGCCTTTACCATTAAACTGATTTACAGCTCGAGCAAAATTCTCTAGACTAAGCAAATCAGGCCTATTAGGAAAAAGCTCAACCTCAACTTCCGAATCCGTCAACTCTTCAACAGGAGTCCCCATATCCGTAATACTCTTCTCAAGCTCCTTGCTAATCTTACCTACCCGCTTCTCCAACTCCTTCCGGTCCATAGTCAATATTGTCATTCTACATGCTCCTTATCATTTATCATACAACTAAGAGTCTCTCCATCTGTAGTCATTGAAATTTCAGCCTTAAAACCTTCACTCTTCAAAAGATAAGGCATCCAAAATCTATCATTCTTCCACATGTTATTGTAAGGAATTTCATCAACTCCAAACCACTTAGGTCTCATCTCGTCAGTTTCACTAGGGTATCCCTCAAAAGAATCAGTAGTATAAACATGAACCAAATGGTCTTGCTCGTCTCCATCAAAAACATATCTAGTCTCACCCATTTTTCGCAAGTTCTTCAACTCAATCCTACATTCCTCGAGAGTTTCCCTACAAGCACAAACTCCCAAATCACCATCATCCCTGTCTTTCAATCCTCCACCAAATCCATTCCACTTCCCGACTCCAAAATTTCTACCATCCGACCTCTCTTTCTTTAAGCCTAACAAAACCCGATCATTCCGATGCACAATAACTAAAGTCTCAACTCTCACCATCACTTCTTCCACTCTCCCTTTAACAATCCCCAATAATTAGTATCATAAACCTTTCCAGTAGACTTCACCCTAGCAGATTGCTTTTGAGTGCCTTCAAATTTAAATCCCAATTTCTCAGCTAAACCATTAGAACCAGCATTAGGAACATAAGCGGGAATAACAAGCCTGTTTAATTTCAATTCATACGGATACGGAACCATCGCAAGATATTTCGAAACTTCCAAATTATTAATCTTTGAAACAATCTCCTTAGCATCATCAGAACTATATTCCCTAAGAACCAAACGTTTCGTTTTTAATTCCATCACTTCCGCCAAGCCCTCATCTCACGCAATTTATTCAAATCATTCCTATACATCTCTCTCAAATCATCAATCCCAAAAAACTCCATAATAATCCTATCAAACCCAGGTCCCCAAGCAAGAACAGGAACATGTTTCCCGAACATCGGAATCGTCACTTCAGGTCGAAACATCCCAGCACCTCCAAGCTCCAACCACTTGCCTTTCCCCTCGTGCCAAACATCAATCTCCAAAGAGGGCTCCGTATAAGAAAAATAAGCCGGCCTCCATCGAAGCTTCTCATAACCCATCTTAGAAAAAAACTGCTTCAAATATCCAAGCAACTGCACAAAGGTCGCATTCTCATCAACCACAATCCCCTCAGTCTGATTAAACTCAAATCCATGCGACCAATCCACAGTCTCATTCCTAAAACATTTACCCAAAGCAAAATACTTCGCCGGAAACTCCCCACTCTTCCCAATCTCCATAATCTTCCGAGCAGACAAGCAGGTAGTATGCGTCCTAAGTAAAACCCGCTTAGCATCTTCCTCATTCCAATCCTGTTGCCATCCCTTACTCCCATCAACACCACCTTCATGCGCCTTCTTCACATTAGAAAGAACACGCTCCATAATTTTTTTCTCTTTTGCCTCAACAGAGGTACTCCTTTGGGAGCCAGGAACACTTCCCGTTAATCCCTTCAAATAAAAAGTATCCTGCATCTCCCGAACCGGGTGGTCCTGCGCCGTAAACAAACTATCAAAAACCCAAAACCCACTCTCAACCATATCCCCCTTCATCTCCTTGAATCCCATCTCCAGCCAAATCGACTTAGCATAATCCGTAGCCTGATTCACAAAATGCCTCTTCCCTCCATAAAGTCGAGGAACCGCAGCATTCAAATCATAACGCCGAAACTTCTTCCCTTTCCAGCCATTCCCCTTAAGCATCTTAGGAGTCAACGCCTCAATCAACTCACCATCCAAATCCATACCAGAAATACTCTCTCCCAAATCAGTCAATTTAACACTAATAACTCTTTGCTCCACAACCTCAACAATATCTTTCCTCTTCTTCAAATTCTCAAAAGCCAAAGCATCCAAATCCTTAACATCACCAACATCCATAGGCAACTTTTCCAAAAACAATTCCTCAGCCATCTTATTCGAAACATCGCTCCCATTAGCTCGCAACTTCAATTTACCTTTTTCAATATCAACAGCAGCCTTCTTCTTCAAAACCCCCAAAGCCACCTTCGCCTCATTATCATTAAGACCCGTAACATTTCGAATCTCACCAATCGGAATCACCCTTTTCTCAACCAACTTATTTAATAAAGCTCTCTCGGGCAACTCCTTCTTCAAGTAATTAATCCCTAAAATCCCCAAATCAACCTGCTTTATCTCCAAGTTATCCATTTCAATAAGCTCTTTCTTCTCCAGCAACCCAACAGCCCTAAGAACTGTAGTCTTATCAAGTTCACTCTTACTAGCAATTTCCTCAACAGTCAAAAAATCCAACCCCAACTCCGGCAAAACCCCTCGCTCCATCGGCGACAAAGATTCAATTAGCAACTTCTCATCCATAAATAAACTAATCCATCACTCTTTTTAAGATTTAGCTAAATCACTCACTCACTCACTTTTCCTTCATTAAACTGAATACAAGCATCACAAATAGCCTCCAATTCATTTCTCCCTTTCCCTTCAATGCTACTATGATGAGTGCTCCCACCGTATTTAATGACAACATGCTCAGGGCCTTGATAATCAACACTTGCTAAACCATACCCGCCATCCTTCATTAATTTTTGCTCTCCTTGCTTCGCCTGAAAAAAATTAAAATTAGGAACATAATCAGAAACAATTTCCTTACCATGTCTATGAAGAAAATTTTCCATCTCCAGATCACTTAGAGTTAAACCTTCAGGAATTTTAGCATCAACATAAAAGGGAAAATCTAAGGTAAATAGTGGCCCATCATAGCCCATAAATTTCGCCATATTAGTCCATATGGGTTCATTATTTTTTACAAATCCCGAATCAGGACCAATGTCCACGCCTAACTCACTTATTGTTCTCACAAGTTTCCCATCTTTACTCATAAACATAAAGCAGACCCACAAAAGACATTTATAAGAATTATTGTAGTAAAATAGTTGTTTTCAAAACAATATCTTCCCGCTCAAAAACTTGCGCTCATACATGAATTTGTACCAGCAATTTTCAATACAACAACCGATGTATATCCATCAAATGAGCCAAATGTTTCTTCTTCGCCTTCTTCAAATTCCCATTCCTTTTCCCCCGAATAATCTCAGCCAACTCTCTTCCAGCCAAAATCTTAGGAGTCACAACATAATCGGCTCCAGCCTTATATAGCTCAAGAGTCTCACTAATACGACCACCAACAACGATAACCTTAGTTTTAGGAGAAACCCTCTTAAGTTTCTTTAATAAATAAGAACTCTGCTCAAAATCAGGAATAGTCGAAACAATCAACTTCAACTTCTTCAGGTTAATCCTATCAAGCATATCAGGGCTACAAACATCTCCGTAAATACAGGAAATCTGTTTCTTCATAAGAACCCCGATAACCTCAGGATTATAATCAATAACAAGCAACTTCTCCCTATGCTCCAACAATTCCTCCATCAGTGCTCCCCCCATCCTATGCGAACCAATCAACAAAATCTCTTTATCCATTTTAGTTTGATAAGACAAAACTTCATGAACAGGCAAAAACTTCAAAGACTTAATCGGATATCGAAAAAACCTATACATCCCACTCTTATACTTAATCAAATAAGGAGTAACCGACATTGTAATAATAGTAGCCAAAATAACGGTAGAGAAGAACGCAGCATCAAAAACTCCAGCCATCATACCAATTCCACCAATAATCAAAGAAAATTCAGACAATTGCGCTAAAGAAATAGCGGTCAAAAAACTAGTTCGCGGCTGATAACCCGTAATCCGAAGCAAAATCAAAGTTATGATAGGCTTAAGTAAAAACGCACCCAAAATCAAAACTCCAAGTAGAGCCAACTTCTCCCCAACACCAGTGAAGACAAGCTGCATTCCAAGAGCAACAAAAAACAAAATAGCAAAGAAATCACGAAGCGGAGAAATTCTCGATTCCAATTCCATCTTAAACGGAGAATTAGCAAGCGAAACTCCAGCAATAAAAGCCCCGATTACAATGGACAACTCACTAACATAAGCCAAAATAATAAAGAAAAACAAGACGGCCAAAGAGGATAAAAATAAAAGCTCATTAGATTGTGCCGCAAATCTAAATAACTTATTCAAAACAAATTTTTGCAACAACACAGCAGTCAATAAGATCAGTCCAAGCTTCATAAAGGCAAAAAGCAAAGGCGCAATAGCAAACCCGCCACTAGTAAAAACAACAATAGCAACAATAGCAACCAAGTCCTGCAGCAACAAAATTCCCAAAACCAAACGTCCATGAAGCGTAACCAACTCATTCCTATCCGCCAATAATTTAATATCAACCATCGTAGAACCAAATGCCAAAATAATACCAAGGTAAGCCGCTTGTAAAGAAGTAAGTCCCAAGAAACTAGCCGACAGCAAAGCAACCCCAAAAATAATTCCAACCTGTAAAATACCAATTAAAGCAATCTTCTTCAGGTTCGCTTCCTTAATTTTCCTAAAAGAAATCTCAAGTCCAGCCGTAAACAACAAAAACGCAATACCAATTTCAGAAAACGCATGAATCAAATCAACTCCCTTAACAATACCAAAAACCAGTGGTCCCAAAACCAAACCCGTCAAAACATACGCCGGAATTAAGGGCTGCTTCATCATCCTAGCAATAAAAGCAAACATCGCAGACAAAATCAGAATAACAGCAATATCAAAAATAATAACCTCATTTGCAGGCAACGCATCAATATGACTAGCCACACCACTTAACCCCTCCACCACTCTTCCCGTCAACTCCATCAAAATAAACAGCTAACTTCTTTTATAAACATTTTCAGAAACTACAGCAATCCCGAACCTCACCCGAACTCATCCCAAGCGTAACCCCAAAACTCTTCCGACCCTTCTCATCAACAACCTCACCCTTTCTTCGACCCAAACTAGCAATCCCAATAGAGCACCCAACCTTCCGACAAACCCGCACATTCTGCATAACCTTACTCAATCTCAAAGCTTTCTCTTTGCCCGATGAAAATGGAACCTTGGTTCCCAATTTAGAGGGTACACTATTATGTGTCTCCTCCAACCTAGAAATCTCCCTCATATCAATAACAATCTTAATCCCTTTCTCCGCAGCAATCTTCGCAACAACATGATTCAACCCAGAATCTCTCTGCTTAAGGTTGTCAAATTTCGCATTAGCCTCAGGAGAAACCAAGTAATCAATCTTCAAACTCTCAATAACTCTCCGATTAAAAGCATCATCTCCTCCGTAAATCCCAACTTTGCCCGATGAAAATGGCGCACCAGCGCCCACCTTTGAGGGTACACTATTACGTGCCCCACAAAACTTTTTGTCTTTAAGCGAAGCAATAATACTCCGAGCAACCTTCTCACTACCCCGAATCAAAAACCCATCACACTTTCCCAATCCTTCCAAAACCTCATCCTTATTCCTGACCTCTCTAATATAAACCGAATCCTTCATTTTAAAAAAATTCAAATCTTTCATCCTGAGATAACAGTCCCATTAATCTTTTTATTATTTCGCAAAACCCCATCCATACTCTTCAACGACCCAACAATATAAGTAACAATCTGCTTCTTCAAAATCTCCTCAGCCGCAACTTTGTCCAAAACAAAATGCTGCCCAGCCTCAAACTTAACCTTCCTCGCAACCCTCAAAAAACCCCTCCACGAAATCTTCGAAATAAATTTTGCTTTTTCTTTGCCGAGCTTGTCCGCTTTAGCGGATGCCACCTGGGCACGAGGTACACCCTTGGGTGCGCTAGGGTCCCTATCATAAAGCCCCCGAACATTAGTCAAATTAATAAAAGGACTTTTCAAACGTCCCGCAATCTTAGCAGCAGTCCCATCACTAGTATTCTTATCCCGCCACCTCAAAGCTCCACAAAACACAACCCTATTCTTCTTAAGTAAATTCTCCACTCTCTTCATATCCATCGGAATCTCCTCATTAGCTTTCTTACCAAAAAACCGAGCCATAAACTCAGCATGCAACCTCGTAACAGCAATCCCCTCCATCGACTGACCTTTATTACTTTTTCCCAACTTCTTCAAAGCCCCCATGTATCTCCTAGCGGTACGCCCCCCGCCACAAACAACAACAAACTTCTTATCCCCATGAGAATCGATCAACTTCCGGAACTCCAACAAAAACTTATCATCAACATCATCGGGAACAATCCTAGAACCACCAAGCGAAATCACCCACACATTTTTGCCCGATGAAGATGCAACTTTTTTAGTTCCCAATTTAGAGGGTACATTATTACGTGCCATATCAAAACCAAACCAAACCATTATTTAAAATTATCATAAAAGAGGTTCTAACTTTCTCGGAACAAGATATTTCTCAGTAAACTTATTATCGGGATAAACAGGACTAATACTATCAATAGATTGTTTGTAATGAACATCCCCTTCACGAGTAGCTCTATTCGTAACTAAAATTGGGTCAGAATTCATAATAATTCCCAAATGAAAGTGCTTTCTTGACGTATGACCTTTATTATTATGTCCCCAAGAAATGAGCATGCCCCTGAATGGAACATCAGATTCTTCGAGCCTATTCAAAATATCATTTGGCTCATCTCCCCAAAGATATTCATCAGAATCCACTTCTCCTGTACCAAAAAGTCCCGTCCCGATACAATTTGAAACGCCATCATATAATTTACTAAGCCTACTGTTCACAAACGCATAATATTCATCCAAAGTAGTTAAATTATTCTCAACACTTACGATTCCCATAAATTACAAAAATAAAAACCATTTATAAAATTAACTAAGTGTAACTACTAAAAAACAACTACTCCACAACTTCATTCACCGTAAACAAATCCCGATCATTAACATCAAAAATCCCAGTCCGAACCCCACAATCCAACCAACCATGCGCATAATTCAAAGCAGCAAAAGCCAAGACCCACTTCCCCTTCTCCTCAAAATGCCGCGCATCACTCAAATAATTCGTCACCATATCAACAATCTCCTTAGCCTCACTCTCTCGTCCCTTAATCACATTCTTCCGAACCTCCTTCAATCCCCGACTAGTCAAATCAAAATATCTGCCCAACTTCTCTTGGGTAATCTCATTTTCCATAACAAATAGAACTAAAACAGATTTATAATTTTATCGAATCACAATAATCCTTAAATATCTCAACTCTAAACAAACATAGGACGATGTCACATAAAGATCCAAGCAAACGCAAACTATTATTTCATCTAGCATTAATTCATCAAGGATGTTCCGCACAGCAAATAAGCAGGGAACTTCTAGATCTTCCTGTGAGGATAACAAAAAGGGAAATACAATTAGAAGAAATATGCAAAAATAACTTCGGAACAACTAATGGTTCATTTTCAGGAAGAGATCTAAATGCAATCTTACCAGCCTCAAATAAAGTAATAGGCAAGCTAATTAATTTCCCAAGATTCCAAATTCTCAAAAAAGGAGAGCTGAAATATAGCAATATATTTAGGCCAGATGAAAATACAAAATACAAAATTCCCCCAATAGTATACGTGTTCGGAAACCGAATCTACTTACAAAATGAAACAGATCCTCAATATAAACTAGGCATATGGAGTGAAAATAAAGCCGCCATAGAAGTACAGAAAGATTTCGAAAATGAATCAAAAGACCGCATGAAGGAAAAAATTTTTGAAGATGGGCGTATAATAATAGGAGCATTGGACAATCATTACGGAGAGTATGCCTTCAATCTAGCAAAAAAAAGATCACATGTTGGCGCAATAGGAATAACAAATCTAGCAGTTCCAGGAGAAACTACCGTTTCAAACATCCCAGAAAAATCTTCAATAATCTCAATTACTCCTCCCTTTTTGGAACTACTCCCGTATATGTCAATACAAAATTGCCTAAACCAAAAATACTCAACATACAGTATGATGAAAAGAATAGCGCCAGAAATCTTCAACCCCAGAAAAAGAAAGAAACTCCAGGATGATTTCATCTAATCACTCCAACAAATTATAAGCCGTAACCTTCCTAATCAAAAACTTCGAACCAAGAGTCTCCGAGATAACAGCATTAATAGAAAACTCACTAACCGAAGCACGAAAGACTCCCTCAAGCAAAGGAATATGCGCTTCCTCTGCGACTTTCTTCAAAACACCATCAATATCTTCCTTGGATAAAACAATCCTAGTCATCTGTTTCTGCCCCGCACGAATAACCATAACAGGTTGCCCCGCACCCTTACAGTCAATACTAGAAACCGAAGGGTCAGCAAGCAAAGGAACAATCGCACCATAATCACCACTGATATCATCACCCACCGTAATAGTATTATCCCTTGTAGCAACAGGAGTCGCCTTAACTCTAGTCCTAGGAGGAGTCACTTTAGATCGGACAACAGGTCCCTTAACTTTAACCCTCTCAATCGGAGCAACCAACTCACCCATCTTCATACTTTTGAATTCAAACTTTTTAGGCTTAACATCTACCATTTCTTTCTTGTCTAAGTCAAGCGGCTTATCAACCATAGAGGCCATCATAATTTTCTCCGAAACCATAGGGACCAAATCAGCATGAATAACACTCTTTCCCTCAAAATTCAAATTAGCAGTTCGCACATTTTGAATAATAGAAAAAACAAATCGCCGAAAAAAAGGATGCACCGATATTAACGAAACTTCATCAGAACCCATCAAATACTCGGAAGTGGCTTCGGTCTAGTAGGAGTAAATTGCGGCCTAGGCGACATCATCTGCGGCTCCTCACTCCGTCCTCTCAACTTCCCCTCCATTAAAACCAAACCCTTAGCAATTGTTTTATTCTGATTCAATAAAGAATCAATCTTCTTCAACATCTCGGCATCATCAGGCTTTCCCCCAGACATAAAATTCTTCGCACTCTCCTCAAAAACCTGAAGCAATTTAGCTATATTGTCAGATAACCCCCCAAACTTAACAGACATATTAGTCATAGCATGCTGCAGTCCAACAAAATTCTCAATCAATAATTCCTCTCTTTCTTTAGCCGTCATCTTATTTTTCCCAACAGAAGATTTCTTTTTCGTAACCACCCTAGGAGCATGTTCTTTAACAGTAGTCTTTTTATTCCCCTCTTCATCTACCGTCTCAGTAGTCACTCTTTTTACCACCTTCTTTGCCATAATATTCCCAAGAACACATTATTTATAAAAGTATTGACTACCCAGTTCTAACAAACACGAATTAGGTTGCACAAGTCAAACCCACTACCCATAAGCGAAGCGTTCTATCACCTACCACCTCGCGCAAAGCGCGATGGGCTCAGGAGGAAAAGGCCAAGCAAAGCGAAGGTCATCCTTTAGGATAACCCGGTTAAAGACGACTGAGAGCAGAATGGGCTCAGGAGGAATTTAACCCCCACCTTCCCGGCTGGAGCGGGATAGACTAACATTATCCGATGAACCCAATAATACATCAAAATAGAACCTCCGACTTTTAAAGATTTGCAATAAATTAACCAACCAAACTAGGGTTGTGAAAACCTAAGGATAGCTCTAATCCTTCCTTGATTAACCCACTTAATCTTTTATCATCAATTTTTTCGATTTTTTCAATATCAGCAAACCAATCAAAATGAGCAAGACCAACCTCATCCTTAACTTCCCCCGCATAATCCACAGAGATTCCCTTTCTTGGATTATACCAAATATCCATAGGGTCAATTTTATCATAAGTAAAATCAACAGAAAAACATGTACTTCTTTTTGAGTCATTAAATAATTTCATTTTTAATTGATCATTTACATCATTTACATTTCCTATAATGTCCACATAAGGAAACTCTCTAGGAAAAGATGAAATAGTAGCAATGGTCTTTGCCGTTGTGTCTGAATTATACTTACCTATGGGCTTCAATAATGCATCATATCCAGAAATGAATTCAGGGTATTCTTCTCGAAAGTCAGCAAGAATTCTAAAATATTTATTTTTATCCCTAAGGTCTTGACTAATCTCATTACAAGAATCCAAAAAGATTCTTTCAAATTTATTCGGATAATATAACCAAGTCATAACAAATTATAATAAAAAGGATATTTAAAGTTTTCTGCATTAACCACTATAGAATAATTACAGATTTAAGCCAGCCGCTTCATCTCCTCAATCTCAACACTAGAAATAGCACACCCCTTAAACTTAACCCCATAAAGCAAAGCATCCAACAACTCTTTATTGCCCGATGAAGCCGGGACATTAGTCCCCTTTTTAGAGGGTACACTATTACGTGTCGTCAAAATCAAATCCTTCTTCCAGGCAATATATAATAACTCCGCACTCCGAATAAACTTAAAATTTTTAAATCCGTCAAGCAAAGCAGGAGTAGCGTCAAGTGGCGTGTGTAACTTCTTCTCCATCATGCCTTCCAAGTTCTGCGGCGCCTCAGTCAACATCCGAGTAGTCCTCTCATCAATTGCAATAACACAATCGCCGGGCCCAGCAGAGGTCATGCCGTTTGAGGCCTTAACCAAATTAACAAAAGCAAGACACGCAGCCTCACCCGCCTGAATAATCGAAATCTTCTCCCCAGTAGTAGTCGATCTCAAAACCCCATTCGCACTCTTCAAAACCTTCTTAGCCTCCCTATCCAGCTTCTGATTCGAAATGATATCCCCCGACATCTTGAAAATACCCTTATCAATCATATCCTGAACCTGCAACGCCTCCAACTTAAACTTCTTAATCTTCATCGGCCTATCAACCACCTCACGCTTAACCGCCGGAGTCAAAATAAACTCCCCATCAAAAACCGACTTAAGCCGCTCAATCACAGGCAACATCCCATTCATCGTAAGTGAGATAATCGGCCCCGCATCAAAAACTAAATATTTCATCCAAAAAACTCCTCCGCAATCCCAACCCTCTCCCTCACCGGCATAGAAATCGCAATCTTAGAATCCCCAATATGACTCTGCCCAATATAACTAGCCAAATCCCAAAGACTAACACCCAGCAACTCAGCAGTAGCAGACGACGACAATCCGTGTTCATACAACTTAAACGCCTTATTAATCTCAGCCTTTCGAAAAACATCACTAATATACCGACCCAAGTCTCCCTCAATTTTATTCAACACCTGACGAATCTCTCCCAAATTAACACGAGCCTCCTTATAATCCTTAATTTCCAACTTTTGCACAGCCTCACCCAAATTAAAAATCACAGCATCATGAAATTCATTCCATCCTTCCATATTCCTATAATGCTCCCGCTCCATCACCTTCCCCAAAGAATAAACCAAAACCGCCACAACAATATTATCCGCATCCTGAGAAATCGTAGCCGAATGAATAGTCTGATTCGACAAACTCTTCAACTCATTAGCCTTATCCTCCTCAACAAATCGCTTAGTCTCCCGCAAAATTCGCAAAATATTTTCAACCTCTTCCATGAAGCATCAAAAGATATCAATTATTTAAACTTACCTGGGAAGAATATTTACTATGTCCGCAATTCCATCAAGCCAAATTAAACCCTCTTTGTCTTTCTTATTCAAGCTATCAAATGTAGTCAAAACAGCAGAAGATAAATCCGAAGGAATAAACATATCTGGTACATAACCTCTATCTTCTAAATAAGGGCTAATAGGGTCACTCTTCATACATTTCCCGAAGTAACGAAACCCGCACTCCTTAAAAGAATTACAATTCGAAAAGGGCGTAGCGTCATCAAAAACCAACTCATACATCCCTATCAAAACTCCAGCTTTATTAGGCATTTTCATAAAAACAAACCCAATTCATACATCTTAAACATTTATATAATTCACTTACTATCCAACAACATGCAAATCTTACTAGACACAAACTTCCTAATAACAACAGCAAAACAAAAAATCGACATCCAAGAAAAAATAAACAAAACAACTTCAGAACCAATAGAATGGATAATTCCTCAAGATGTCTTAAACGAACTAGGAAACATAAAGGACAGAAAAGAAACTTCGCCAAAAGATAGACAAGCAGCCGAGCTAGCCTTTCAAATAATCCAAACCCTAAATCCAAAAGTCATAGATATGAAAGGCAAAAACCCAAACATCGACATCAAAATAGTAAACTACATAATAGACACCCCCATCGTACTAGCAACTCTAGATAAAAATCTAAAATCCCGAGTCGAAAACAGAATTCTCACAATAAGAGGAAAGAAAAATCTAGAACTCTTATAGTAAACCTTTTACTTCACCAGAAGTACCTACTGAGTAAAGCAAACCAAAATACGTTTAAAAGAATCTCATAGTAAACCTTTTAAACCAAAAATTTCTCAACCTATTATGTTCTACGAAGTTATAGTAACAGACCATGTAAGAGTAGAGCCGAACAAATTCGGCATGGACACAGACGCAGCAGTCAGAGCCCAATTAGAAGAGTCTTACTCAGGTTTCCAAGACAAAGATATAGGAACAGTAGTCGCAGTTCTCGACGTAAACGAAGTCAAAGAGGGAATCATAATCCCAGGCGACGGCGCAGCATACTACGAATCAACTTTTAAACTAATCGTATTCAAGCCAGAATTACAGGAATTAGTCTACGGAACAATCGAAGAAATCACAAATTTCGGAGCATTCATTTCAATGGGACCAATCCGAGGCATGATCCACATCTCACAAACAATGGACGACTTCGTATCATTCTCAGACTCCGGAGTTCTAACAGGAAAAGACGGAAAGAAAAACCTAGTACAAGGAGACAAATGCATGGCACGAATTGTGGCAATCTCATACAAAGGCGAAGAGCCAAAAATCGGCCTAACAATGAGGCAACCAGGCTTAGGAAAATTAGACTGGGTAAAAGCAGAAAAGGAAAAAGCGGATGCACAAGACAAACAAGCAATCGCACTCGAAAATAAAAAGGTGAAAAAGAAATAATGGTAGCCAAAGCAAACAAGGAAAAATCATGCCTAAACTGCAAAGCAATATATTTTGGAGACAAATGTCCAAAATGCGGAGAAACTCCAGCAAGCGATTCATTCAAAGGAAGAATCCATATTTTTAATGCAGAAAAGTCCGAGTTAGCAGAAAACATGAAGATAAACAAAGAAGGCGAATTCGCGATAAAATCAAAATGAAATTAGAAATAATCAAACAAGAAAAAAACCCTTTCCTGCAAAGAGAGGAATTAACTATAGAAATAACTGCAGATTCAGCTCCGAGCACTTCAGAGGTAATTGCAAAATTAGGAAAAGACGAAGCATTAACAGTTATAAAAAAAATTAACACAAATTTCGGACAGCACAAATTTCTAACAGAAGCAGTTATATACGATAATATAGAGGCAAGAAAAAATATAGAGACAATCCCACAAAAAGTAAGAAAGAAGATGGCAGCCGACAAAAAAGCTGAGGAAGATTCAGCAAAAAAGAAGGCTCAAGAAGAAGCTAAGGCTGTAAAGGAAGCTGAAGAAGCCGCAAAGGCAGAAGCGGAAACTCCAAAAGAAGAAAAAGTTGAAGAAGTAAAGGAAGAGGAGAAAGCTGAATAATGGCAATCAAGAGTAAAATCAAAGGAAAAAAGAAGCACACGAACAAACCAACTTCTGTAAAGTACAAAAAATATACAGTAGAAGGCGACAAGATTACAAAGAAGGCAAGAAGCTGCCCAAGATGTGGACCAGGAATATTTTTATCTGTCGGAAAAGGAAGGGCTTACTGCGGAAAGTGCCACTTCACAGAATTCGACAAGAAAGAAGTAGAGTTGAAACTAGAATCTAAAGATTAATCATTTTAACATTAAATTATATTTATCACGTTTTTTATCAACCTCAGATGCACTAACATATTTCCCATAGTCTTTATGAACAGAGGTCATAAAAGTCTGTCTTATAATATCCATCCGAGAATTTATTTCAGAAAGATTAAGAGCATCATTAACATTCTTATCAAGAATATAACTAAATTCCCTATTATGCCTTTCCATACTCCTAAGATCTAAATCATCATAAGCACAAATTATCTTTCCAAGTTCTTCCAATAGTTCTTCCATTTTTCAACAATATATCTATGCCCCACTGCCCTGAATTCTAACGATTCATCTTAGGACTTATGTGAGCCAAATCATTCTCTTTTTAGTCGACTATAACAACCACATCAGCCGTCTGCGCAAGACAACCCTTAGCGCAAAGTTTTTTCGAAGAAAAATCTGCGACTTCGAGCTATCTGATTTTCGTTTACAAAATCAAGCTCGGGGTTTAGAATTTTACTTCGCAAAATTATAAACCCTAGGAGCGACAATAAAGCAAAAAATTAGTAGCCTCATTGTCATCTCCTGGGGAAAAAGAGGTGATAATATAACTAACACATAATACTATTTAAAGTTTTCGGTGTGTTGTAATTCGACAGTGACACAAAGGAGAACTAAAAATTTATTAACCAACCCCAGTATTATTGAGATATGAAAAATGGTGACAGAATAAATCAAGACCAGTTCTTCAACTTAATATCCTCAAGCGAACTCAGCTGGCAGTCAATCATCTACGACCTAATCAAAACCGAACAACTCGACCCCTGGGACATCAACCTCGCAACCCTAGCCGAAAAATACGTCCAAACAATCCAACAATTAGAAGAGGCAGACTTCTTCATCTCATCAAAAATATTACTAGCCTGCTCATTACTCTTAAGACTAAAATCCGAAATCCTAATCAACTCCTACATCCAAGACCTAAACGACGCACTCTACGGCAAGAAAGACGAGAAGAGATACGAACTAGAAAGAATCGAAATAGACGAAAACGACCTCCCAATCCTAAGCCCCAAAACCCCAATGGCGCGCCACAAAAAAGTCACACTCCAAGAACTAATCAAAGCACTAGACCATGCAATTAACACAGAGTCGAGAAGAATCAGAAAAGAAATCAAAGGACGCCAAGCCAAAAAAGCGCTCCTCACAGTAATGCCAAAAGACAACTTCATCCCACTAAAAGTCAGAATCAGATCCATTTTCGGAATATTAAAAAATCACCTAGACACAAACGACCACATGAAATTTCATCACATGGCCGAATCAAAAGAAGAACAGCTAGCCTCCTTCGTCCCAATACTCCACCTCTCAAACAACGGCAAAATATTCCTCCGCCAACCAAAACACTTCGACCATATCCACATGACTCTAGACTTGCACAAAGAAGAAGAAAAAGAATTAGAAGAAGAATTAGGCTTCTTGGAAGATGAAATAATAGAACCCCAACAATAAACTTATATATTTCTCCCACTTAAAAACAACAGAGGTGAAAAATGAAAAAACAGGTAACCGAAAAACTAGCAGCTCTAATAACAGCCGCTTTTGGATTGGTAGCAGCTTTAGCATGGAATGACGCAATCAAGGCATTGTTCGTTGGCCCGTGCGGAGCAGATAATGCAGGAGCACTATGCTCACTCTCTTCCGGAGGACCATGGGTATACGCAGTCTTCGTAACAGCTCTCGCAGTATTCGCAACAATCTGGATTGCCAAAGTAGCTGAAAAGAAGTAATACCCCAAAATTTATTTTAATTTTTTAATTTTCCCAACCCCAAAACTCCATCCTCAGAAACCATCTCCTCATCCCCACTCCCCATATCCTTAACCTTAAACTTCCCCGCCTTAACCTCATCCGCCCCAACAAAAACAACCTTACCAATCCCCTTAACGTTAGCATAATCAAGCCCCTTCGAAACACTCTTATCCATCAACAACAAACAACCAATTCCACTATCCCTCATCTTCTTAACCAAATTAACAGCAGCCAAATCCTCACCTAGCGACAAAACCAAAACCTTAGCAGAACTCGCCTCAACATCAGACAAACTACAAATCCTCTCCAGCCCAAAAGCAAAACCAAACGCCTGAACCTCCCCAACCATATAAGCACCGCCCCCACAAATCGTCCCGCTCAAATCCTTACTCTTCACCTCAAACACAGTCCCGTTATAATAGGCAAGCCCCCGAGCCAGACTAGGCAAAAACTCCAGCTTAACCCCAAACATCTTCCCAAGTCTAATCAACTCCTTAATCTCACTATAAAAATTATACTTCGACAAATCTCCCTCGATAGCACCAAGCATCCTCTCAGCGTCGATCTTCTTCAAATTATCAGCAACATCCTTCTTAGACAACTTATCCAACTTATCCAACTCTCTGACAACGCGGTCCCGATTCTTCTCCGGAATATCCAAATCAACCATAATCTCATTCAACAACTTCCGATTATTAAAATAAATAACAGATTCAATCCCAAGCTCACTCAAAATATCCCTAACCAAACTCAAAACCTCAGCTTCATCTTTAAAAGAACTCCCAACAACATCACAATCACACTGACTAAACTCCCGAAACCGCTCAGTCCCCGTAGGCTCATCCCGAAAAACCTGCGTCATAACATACCGCTTAAACGGCAACTTCTGATTCTTCGCCAATCGACTCAACTGAAACGTCGACTCATACTTCAAAGCAAGCTTCCGCTTTCCCCTATCAGTCAACCGAAAAATCTCCGAAATAGTATCCTCATTAGCATCACTCTTCACAAAATCCTCAAACTCAATAGTCGGACTCTCAGTCGGCTCAAACCCATAAAACTCAAAGTTTTTCAAAATAATTTTCCGAACCGCCGCACGCTTCACTGCCTCGACCCCCACAAATTCATTAAATCCCTTAACTATTCGACTACTCATAATAAAACCAACCAAATCACACTTTAAATAATTTAAGGCTCACCAGAGTTACCTGTTCACAGGTTCTCGTGCCATCCAATGGTATGCCATACGTGGCCTAATCCAAAACCTCTTAAAACAAAATCCCCAACCAATCTAGCCGCCCGCGGACTACTCGACTTAATGCGTAGGGTAGTCCAACAGCTTTGCAGGGAGCAATCCCTGCATTATATTCTAAGTAAACAACAAAAGCCAACATTTTTTCTTTTAGTGAAGAGATTTTGAAAGTAAACTTTTTTGATGTGTACTTGAGTACATGAGAAAATATTTACGCCAAAATAACAAGTTGAAAGGAAAAATAGACGGAAGGCGGGAATTGAACCCGCGTCTCATGGACCACAACCATACATTCTACCATTGAACTACAACCGTCATTAATTACTAAACAAAACTTCTCTATAAAAAGCTTATCTTTAAGATTCTTATTAAAAAAACAAACGCCGACGACTTCCCATTGTCGCCCGACGACTTATAAAAAAAAATTTATGTAAAAGATTAAGCCGTCTCTGTAGGAGTTTCAGCTTCAGCCGCAGGTGCAGCCTCTACTGGAGCCTCTTCAGGTGCAGCCTCTACTGGAGTTTCCTCAACCACAGGAACTTCCGCCTCTTCAGCAGGAGCTTCCTCAGCTTCAGGAACAGCTTCTTCAACCACAGGAACTTCCGCCTCTTCAGCAGGAGCTTCCTCAGCTTCGGGAGTAGCTTCTTCAGCTTCTTCAACCACAGGAACTTCCGCCTCTTCAGCAGGAACTTCTTCAACTTCAGGAGCAGCTTCTTCCTCAGCTTCTTCTACAGGAGCCTCACTTGATTCCACAACAGGTGCGTCCTCAATGGTCTCCTCAGGAGTTATTGTTTCTTCTTCCATAATATCTCAATTCAAAAATTCTTTATAAATATTTAGGTGTCACTCAGAAACTAACACTTAACATAAAACAACTTATTCGTAGGAGCCGTCAAATAACACTCACGCTTTTCATAATCCCTTAAATGCGGAACATACTCAGAATAATACCCTTTTTTTCCATGGTACGAATCTCTCCGGTAGTCAGAACGATAACCCCGATAATACTCATCACTGTGAGAATACCTCCCCTTATAATTATCCCTATCATCAAAAACATTCTCATGCTTATCCTCAAAAAAATCCCGCGTCGTCCGATAACTATACCCATGCCGATAGTCATAAGTCGAATGCCGGTCATCATTACCTGCTCGCAGGTTCTTGTGCTGAGAATCAGTATAGTAATCAGCCAAAACCGTCCGAGACAAAACAACTCTCTCATGAGGATAATATTTTGATTCACTAAATTTTTCTTTATAAGAAACATCATGCGCAGAAACAAGTCCTAAACACAGAAACAAACAAAACATCAAGATTAATTTCTTCATGATATTAAATAACATCCAATCTATTTAAGACTTCTCGCATTTATTTATTCCCAACCAATAGTTTCACCAAATCCGACCTAACATAATAATACAACGTCACATCAAACGAATCCTCCCACTCTCCACTCTTCTTAGAAAACTTCTTATGCCCCAACTTCTCCGCCAACCCCAAACAAAACCGCCTCACATTGCCCCTATTCTTTCTGGCCAAAAACCTCTCAACCTCCCGAGTAGCAAAATGCGACCGAACAATATGCGGATAAAACCTCTCCCCACAAAACCTCTCAAAGCAAACCTCAAAATCACTATCCCTAAAAGTACGTCCTTTCGAGTTAAGAAAAACAAAATCATCCGCCTTCTTCTTTCTCAAAACACGTTTCAATTCAAAAATAACCCTCTCACTAAACTTCTCTTCCAAAACCTGCGGCACCCCGTCCTTTCCGACAAAACTAAACCGAACCCTATCTCTACCAATTTTCAAATCCTTTTTCTTCAAAGTAGTCAAACCCTTGTGCCGACTCCTCTTATAATAAATCTCAGACCCAACCCTCATCCTAGTCTTCAACAAAACCAACATAGCCAAAGCCAAAGCATCACCCTCAAGATTCTTCATCAAATTCCTCCGCAGCCTCGGCAAACACTTTTCAAACCTATCAACTCGCTCAAACTTCTTCTTCCGAGACAAAGCAACCTTATCCAAACCATAAACATAAGTCAAACTCCCCGAAGGATTCTCGAACAAAACATCCCAATGTGAACAAGACCTCTCATCATGAACCCGCAAATTCCGAGCAAATAAAGCAAACGCCTTCCCCAACTTCGTCCCATCAGGCAAAACATCGATCCTTTTCCCAGCTACCCTGTTATCACAAAACCCACCTTTCAAAAAAGTCCCATCTCGAATCAATTCCAAATTCCCATGCTTAGCAAAAAGAGAAGCAACTTTCGATGCCTCAGGGAATTTAACCTTAGACTTTCTGCAAGATTTATCCTCACACAAAACAACAGCCAAGTCAGAAAACCGAATTCTATAGCACCTCATAAAAACAAGTGGCCGACAACCTATATAAAATTATTCCCATCAATAGCTTTAAAAATTAAAACCCATAATCAAATACATGCTCCTATAGTCTAGTGGCCAAGGATACTGCCCTTTCACGGCAGCGACCCGGGTTCAAATCCCGGTGGGAGCGTCGCACCCTTTTGACCAAGAGAGGGGTTAATTTTTTTGCTTTAAAATATATAAAAATGAAGAAAAAAATTAAAATTTTAAGCAATCATACCTACTCCAATATGTCCATTACTTCTCGACAATTATTATATAACCTATTTAGGTCGATAAGGAGATGCAATGAAAATAGACCCCTATAACCACAAGGGAAAATGGGTTCGATGGAAAATCAAACTCAAAAAGTCAGGTTCCATCCCGGACATCTCGAGAGAAAACTCGGATATAATTTTAAGATACCTCAAAGACATGGAGCTAGGAATCAATACATCTCTAGGAAGTCGTAAAGGGGCAAGAAGTTTTGTCCGACTTAATAACATAAAACAAAGATTAATTTTCCTCTCTAAAAAATTTAAAAATATTTTTGGACTTGACGATTTAACTGAATTAACCGAAGAACAAATTTGTTCGTTCTTTGTAGATATGCGTAACGGTATAATAAGGCGCCAGGACGGGGGCAAATACCGGGCAACAAGGGACTTTGTCAAGACCTTTAAGGCATTCTGGCACTGGTGGCAAAGAGTCGCGAGAAAAGAAGGAAAAGAAATTGGAGATATCACACTCTATTTAGACTCTTCAGGAGAAAAGCCAGAATGGGTATACCTAAATGAAGAGCAGGTTAGAATTTTTTGCGATAATTGTAATTTAAAATATAAGGTCATTGTTATGTTTTTATTTGATACTGGGATTAGGGCACCAACAGAATTAATGAATGTAAAAGTTTCCGACTTATCCTCAGATTTCAAAGAACTCAATATTCGCAATGAAATCAGTAAGACTTTTGGAAGAAGGATTAAATTAATGATTTGTTCTGAATTAATTAAAAGATATATTGAAGAGAATGAATTAAAACAAGAAGATTATTTATTCAAGTTCTGTCCATCAGTTGCTAATCGATATTTAAAGAGATTAGCTAAAAAATTATTTGGTGATGAGAAAAGTTTGGCTGGTCAGAATTACTCCGATTTAACCATGTATGACTTCAGGCATTGTAGTTGTTGCTATTGGCTTCCAAGATATAAATCTGAATCCGCATTAAAGTTTAGATTTGGTTGGAAAAAGTCCGACAAGATTCATTACTATTCTGAAATGTTAGGGATGAGGGACACAATCTCAGAAGATGATTTACTGGTTGATGTTACAAAGACAGAATTGGAGAATAGGTTAAGTAAATCTGAGAATAGAAGTGAACTTCTAGAGTCTGAAGTTGAGAATATGAAACAGCAAATGGCAGAAATCCTTTTACATGTGGAGATAGCAAAGAAATACACTCTTATGTTTGAAAGGGAATTAGCTCTCAAAATGAGGCAAAATTAGCACCCGAGTTTTTGATACATTGTCTTATAGTTTCCGTCGATAAAATTCTAAAAATATGCCAAAGAGTCAGTCGACTTAATATGTATATGTGGGCATGGTGACTAGAGCCACAGCCTCGGAATAGGAATCAAGAACATTAGTTGGAGATTCAGAAAGCAGAATTATATGCTGAAAATAAACCAAAATTAGCACCCCGGTTTTCTGGGGTAAAAATTAGGTCGTCGTCGGAGAAATATCGGAAAATACCGAAAGAGTCAGTCGGCATAAGAGATATACATAGAGGAGGTGACTAGCCTTGATGATTTAAAGAATTGGATCCCATAAAACCCAATTTCAAAAAACTTCATCAAACTTCAAAAAAACTTATAAAACAACTTGCCTCCACAAACACATGCCATACACAATAGCAATCTTCCCAAAATTCAAAGGGTTAAACAAAATAAACTCAATCATAAAAAAATATTATCCTAGCCCCAACCAACTAAAACCACATATCGCCCTAGTCTACTACTTCAAAGAAAAACCCACAAGAGAAAAAATAGACGAGGCAACAAAAAAATTCTCCTCATTCAAAATAAGATTAAATAAAATTAGAGCCTCTTCTAAAAACAATTATATCTTCCTAGATGTAACCGAAGGTAAAGAAAAAATATCTAAACTCAAAAAATTATTATACAAAAAATTGAACCTAAAATGGAAAGGTGATTTCTTATACAAACCGCATATAACCCTTGCAAATTTTGAGACAAAAAAGGAACAAAAAAGCGCCCTTAAGGAAATAAAAAAAGAGCGTCTTGATTTCTTCTGCAAAATTGATTCACTTCTTTTACTAGAGATGGCAAGTGATTTAATTACACTAAAATCAAAAAGAAAATTTAATTTATCTTGAAAAACCAAATCACCTCTCAGTCCACCTTCCCAAAACATCCCCAACACTAATGGTACCTTCCCTTATATGAACAAGATACTCCTACATCTTACCAAAAATCAACCCCAATCTCGACAAACCCTTTTCCTTTCAAAACCTTAGAAACAAATTTATCCTTCCCTTCATAATAAATACCATCTCCATCATCATCATAAACCCTCTCTCCATTCTTCTTAACCCAAACAAATCTTTTAATAAAATCTTTTTCAGTTCCAAATTCAGTTTTTTTAAAAAATTCCGTTGCGCCCGTAAATCCAAGAAGAGTTTTCCCCGTTCTCCAAGAGTAGTTTCTCATAAAAGAAACCATTATCTTCCCATAACCTTTTTTCTTAATCGCAGAAATAGTACTACAAATTCCTCCAATAGAATATTTTTTCCCAAGGTACTTAACTTGTATCGGCCTAATTCCACCGAAAGAAACAATTTTGCCCTTTTTTCTTACTATTACCCAAATAGTTTCAGATTCATAATCTTTCTTGAAATCTTTTTTATTTTCTACACCAAACTCCTTCACTCTTAAATCCTCTAATATCTTTTTGTCTTTTCTATTCAACTCCCTACTTTTAATCAAATCAACAACTATATCCTGTTTTATTTTTCTACCCAATGATTTTTCAAAACGTTTCACTTTTTTTTCTATCTTCTGTTTATTATCTGTAGAAATAAGATATGCACTAGTATAGATATCTTCTAGATGTCTAATTTTAATAATTTTGACAGGAGTTCCATAAAAATCAATCTTATCAAAAACATTTTTATACAATGTCTCCTCTTTTAGAGTTTTATAAACTCCGCTAAAGACATCTATTTCTACTTTCAATTTCCCTCTTTCTACAATACAAGTTCCCCATTGGGGTAAATATTCATGCTTAATTCCATATTTTTTCAATAACTTTACAATCTCTGGAAAATACTTTTTTGGAATTGCCAAATCGATATCATTGACATCTATGGCCTTATCTTTCGTTTGGTAAAAATGCGCAAAACTTCCATAAATTACTGGATCAAAACCCGCTTCTCTACAAATCGAAATAATCTTTTGTGCAAAAGGAATCAACTTCTTGAAATGCTCTTTATTCTTAGGAAAAATATTCATCATCTTCACCATCAAAACTAATATCAATCATATTTTATAAATATATATCCTATCAGCCAACCTCAACCCGCTAAACCCTTACCCCGTATAAAGCGGCACTCCTCGCACCAACGCAACATAAAGCCTATTCGCAGAGTATCCAGTCACTTCCTTCAACCAAGGCACCACATTCCTCCGAGCATGCGTTGACCCCGCCAAAGGACAAGGCCTCATATCTGGATGATTCAATATCTTAGCATGCTTACTCCCGTTCCTCAAAGTAATCCCTTCAAGACTTTTCACAGCTTTCTCGATATTGCCTATCATTACCCCGTCTCTAGTTTTCTTTGCCATAGTTTTGTTCCCCCATTGTAAAAACAATAACCAAAATTCCTATATAAGATTTTGTTGAAGAATATTCTACAACAATATAATATATATCTCACAAGCGAGCATATTTTAATGGAAATAAAAAAATTGAAAGGAGGTAAAACAAAATGGAAATATTTCATCAAGACATCAAGTGCTTAAAAAACCTAAATCACGACATCAAGTACTTAGTCAAGAAAGGGCGCGTATGGCATGATCACCATGAATTCTTCAAGCATCCTTCCCATTCCTATAGAAAAAAGACTAAAGAGAAGATATACAATTATTGGAAAAAACTAGCAAAAACAAAAACTTCGCCTTATGAGGAGAGAATAATACTAGAGTCATTACCTTATTCATATCCAGAGTTAGAAAAATCAATAATGCTTAGTAAAAAAAGAACATTCTTAGAATGGGATGAAATGATAGGGTACAGAACTTGTCTCTTCTCAGAAGAATCCGATAGTGAATTAGTAGATAAATGGATAGATTCATGTAGAGGGAAACGAGATCTGGATTATATAACAAATTTCGCAGATGAAGATTCTATAATGACGCGTTGGGACTGGGCGGAACTAAATGAGAAACTACGTTCAAAAATGAATCAATTGGGAATATAAAATAGAAATTGCTAGAAATAAAATAAAACAATTTTAATCAATCAACTTCGCAAAAGTATCCAAAGACGTGATGACTCCCTCAAACGCATCTTCCACAAGAGGAGATATCTTTTCCCCTACATTCATATAGCACTCATGAGACAATTCTTCCAAATCCTTTTCGCCCAATTCATTAACCGTCTTATTAACATTCCTCATCTCATGCGCTCTAAGTTTATAGCAGTCCTGGCTAGTAGGAATATACAGCCCAGAATTGTATTGGTTATGACAAGGATGGAGCGCTAAGTTATAATTAATACTAGCACCACCCCCGTTTTTCCATCTTGTACAAGAGTCATTAGCAGAATATGGAAACCACCAATCTATCCCTCCCTTAAATCCCTCATAATTATTATTCGTATCAAATATCAAAACGTCTACATCTTTATGCTTGTAAAAGCATTCCTCTTTATCCGATCCGCCCCAACATTCTTCCAACAACCCTCCTATCAATATCCCAATATCTCCCGCTTCCTCAAGCATTTTATCTGCATAAAGCATGCCGCTTATCCCTCTCTTAGCCCCAGGAAAGTCTAAGTGCACCTGCCTATGTTCTTCAAGAAAAGTCCGAACTCTTTTCATAGACCTCTCTTGATGTCGCTCTCGGGCTTTCATCTGTTGATACATTAACTGAGCAGTTCTTTCTTGCATGTGTGTTCTTTTTCTCATATTTATCTTAAGGCAATTCCATTTTAAAGTTTATGTTGAAGAATATTCTACAACAATATAATATATACCCAATAAACGAGTATATATTAATGGAAACAAAAAAACTGAAAGGAGGCATAAGAAAATGATTAACCTAAACAAAGCAACATGTGAGGAAATGAAAGAGTTTTATTGGAATGGAGATGATTCTAAACATTATGAAGAAGAAATTGAAAAATTTGGAGGAATGGCCGAATCTACGAAGGACCTAACTGATCTAATAAAGAAAACTCCCCTACAAATAAGTCTTGAATGGTGCACTCCAAGTTATGTAGATATATCACATAAAAAATTTCCAGGTAACGAAAACTGGTATTCTAAAATAAGCATAGTAGGAAGAACAAATAGTCCCAACTGGCAAAATAATGTTAGCTCATTAGGAGAATATAATACCAAAAGGAAAGAAGTTTTGAAAGAAATATTTAGAACAAATAAGAGAAATTCAGAAAATAGGAAAATAATACTATCTTACAAATCAAGAATAAATGAAAGTTCTTCAGAAGTAAAGAGAAAGATTGGATTTCTAAAAAAGAAATTTCCAAATTGGGACAAACCTCCGTACCTAGAAGAAATTAAACATTGGTAGAAGAGAAGCCCTAGGGAATATCTTAAACATAAATAAAAAAGAGGTGATTATTTCTCCTTCCCATGCTTCCACATATTTTAAAAGTATCGTTGTAGAAGATTCTACAACAATATAATATATACAGTTAATACAACATCATATCATGGAGCACGACGCGATGAAGCAACCTGAAGGCGAAGAGCCAAGATGGAATATAGGAGGAAGGGAAAATGGAAAGAACAGATTATAAGGAAGAAAAAGAGAGATGGAAAGAAATTTTCAAGATGGGAGATTTTAGTAGTAGTAGGGAACACTTTGCCAAAGAAAAGTTTATTCAATGGATCCAAGCATATGAAAGTTTAGACGAGGAAGAGAGAAATTCTCCTAAAACAGAAAATAGTATAATGTGCATGGCAGTGATTGATACATTAGAAGATTTAGGATACAAAAAACCCTCTATTGAAAGAGCCGAAAAGTATCATGAGTTAATGAAAGAGAGGTTCGAAAATGTATACAAGCCTCGCTCAGAAGCATTCAGACATACTCCAGAAATACATTTCACGCCTTATGATCATAGAAGAAAGGAATCATTCAAGCGTCTGGAAAGAATTTATGACGATGAAATATATGCAATAATTATGCAAGATGATTAAATTTTTTTTAAAAAGAGGTGATTACTTTTTCTTTTTCCCATGCTTCCACATATTTTAAAAGTATCGTTGTAGAACAATCCACAACAATATAATATATACAGTTAATACGACATTATTTTATGGAGCACGACGCAATGAAGCAACCCAAAAAAAATGGGAATGTAAGGAGGAACAAAAAATGGGACTAACAAAAGATAAAAATGTAATAAGAAAGGCAGAATTGGCAGAGATGAGCTTGAACAGAAAATTCCCTGATATAAGAGAAGTTTCACATTTCAAAGGTTCTTATCTCCTATCAACCCACGAATCAGGAGATAGAATAACAAATTGGGAATATAGGGATAGAAAAGCTACAGACTATTTTAAAAAAACTGATCATAACAGTGTGATAGGGGAATATAGCACGCATACTTTAGAAATATACAAAGAAACCAATGGAAAAAAGACACCACTGATAGAGAAAATGTCTGATCTTGATATGAGCAATATCCCATATGTAAGGAACACATATGCATGGGTTAATGAAGACTTGGAAGAAATACTGCTAAAAGACGGAATAGAAATGGTAAACTCATAAAAACAATCACAAATATTTTCCTTATTACTTCTTCTTCCCATGTTTCCACATGAAGTCAAAATAAGATTTATACGCTTTAGCAGCAGCAGCATTTTCAATAACAATCGCCTCAGGCTCATCGGTCCAAATAATAATCGCAATCTTATCCCCATAAATATTCGTAACCGCAGGACTTTCCGTGATTCCAGGAGCGTCTCTATACTCAGTAGTTTTATTGTCTAGTTCAGTCCTGTTTTTTCTAATCAAATTTTTCGTATGCAATTTCTTTTCTTTTTTCATCCTTCCAAACTGCAAAGCAAATTCAGGCATCCTTGTGGAAAACTGCCCCTCGCTCCCAAAAACAAAATTATCTTCACCAGTTCTAATCATATCAAGAAAAACACTCCTCACTCCCTTCACTCCCTTAAACAACCTAACCTGCCCCTCAACCTTCTTCGCCTTATGCGCCTCCTGAAGCTGCGGCAAAATCACCTTCACATCCTCTTCCTGTTCCTTAATATAATCCAATATCCTCCTAGGCCCCGTAACCTGGAACCACTTGACTTTACCAATATTCACATAACTAACCAAACCTTTTTCCTGCAAAGTCTTCAATGAGTTATAGGCACTACTCCTATCAATCTTAGCAAGTTTAGCAATCCTTCCAGCCTTTGTAGAACCATTCCTATTCAACGTCAAGTAAACCTTAATCTCATTCGGAGAAAATCCAATTTTCTCAAGAGTAGATTCTATCTTCATAAAAAAGAAAAGACTTATATCCTTTTAAATTTGTTGTAGAATCTTCTTTAACAAAATTATCAAAGATTAAACTCACCTTTTATATATTCTACATCTTTGTAAAGAGAACCAAGCATTTACAAGTATCACTTCTTCCTAAACCTCAAATACAAAAAAGTAGGAACCTTAACAGCACCTTCTCCTAAACATTCCTCAACAAAAGTTTCCTTACCCTCATAAAACTCCTCAATAGAAAAGTTTTTCAAAACAAATTCACTCAAATACTCCGAAAAAGTATGAGAAGGTTGTCTAACAACACATCTCTTACGCAAAATAGGAAGGTTAACAACCTCCTGTTTCGAATAATCTTTATTATTTTTATAAACCAAAGACATAAGTGGATTGGCAACAAAAATATGAGCAACTCCGCCTTTAGCTAAAACTCGAAAGATCTCTCGAAAAACTTTCTCTAAATCCATTGAATAATGCAAAGCAAGTCTGCTCGTGACAACATCAAAAGACTCATCCAAAAAAGGAATCTCATTAAAGTCAGCCAAAATCAAAGAATCTCTCAGCAGAGGATATCTCCCCCTGGCTTCACCCAACATCTTCTCAGAAATATCAATACCCTTAACTTCTGTACCAAGCGACTTATAGTAATTCAATTCATTTCCAGCTCCACAACCCAAGTCAAGCAATCTTTTTCCCTTAATATCTTTAACTCTACTCCTAAGCAGCTCATCTTCTTCCTTAAGCTCACCAATAACTTCTCGTTCTCCTTTCAAATACTCCGAAGCAATCTCATTATATTGTTTATTTCCCATCCTCTCGAGCCTCCTTCTCACAATTTACCATAAAACATCTATACGAAGGCTTATCTGGACTCTTCTTATAAGCAAAAAAATCAATATCTGGGTTCGGAATTATAAGTTCTTGATTTAAAATTCTAAGACCAGCATCCTCCAACCAATCAACAGCATCCTTTCTATTCACCCATTCAGCATAATGAAAATTATTAACCTTACTTCCGTCATCCCTATAAAGCTTCATCAAAGGAATAGAAAAAATAAATCGAGAATCATCTCTACTCTTCTTAACAAGTTGCTCTAAATATTTAGTAGGATTAAGGCAATGCTCAATAGAATCCAACATAACATAAGAATCAAAATTTCCCACATAATCAAAATTATTCATATCATGAACATCATAAGAAACCCTATTATTCGCTGATTCTCTAATGCTCAAGAGCTCTCTAGAAAATTCTTCAGCCTTTTCATCCTGATCCAAAAGACAAGCTTCAAGTCCACGAGAAACAGCGTCAAAGATATAGCCGCTAGGAACACCATAGCCGATATCAACAAAAGACTTAGAATTATTGTAAGTCAAAGCATTCTTAACAAAATTTTCCTTCTTCTTATGATAGGTCCCATCAACCTCATTGTGTAAATGAAGCGTGGCTCTCATTAAAACATCTTTATATTCATCATTTTCAAAATCTCCACCAGATATAGTATAATTCAAAACCATGTCAACAATGTCCTTCTTTTTCATGCCAAACCTATCAGACAACCTTCCAAACTCTTCCTTGTGGGTAGAATCCAAAACCGAACTTGCCAGTACTTCCAGTTTTCTCTTTAAACCAATATCTTTGTTTTTATTCATAATATAGTAGTAACAGATAGCTATATAAACTTCAACTCTCCTGTAGCAACAGAGCAATATGGAGAAAAAGAAATTAAAACAAATACTAGAAAGCTTTAATTTTACAAAAGCAGAAGTAGACGTATATTTTACAATTTTGAAACTAGGGGAATCAAAAGTAGGAGAGATAATAAAAAATTCGGGGATAAGCTCATCAAATACACATGACTGCCTCGAAAAACTTATCAAAAAAGGAATTATATCTTTTATTTTAAAAAACAACGTAAAGCATTTTTATCCCACGAAACCAGAAAATCTAAAAATTTTAATAAAAGAAGAACAAGATAAACTTAAAGAGAAGGAAGAAATCCTAGAATCAATAATACCAGAGCTAAATTCCTTCCCAAAGCAAGATGCAATATCTCAAGGAGCTGAAATATTCATAGGTGTAAACGGAATTAAAAATGCATATAAAAAATTCACAGATCCCATAATAGAAAACACCGAATCGTTTTTCTTTCAAAAAGTTGATAAAAAAACGATAAAGAGAATTCACGATTTTTATACAAAACTAGAAATGAATGAAGAATACAAACACATCAAACAAAAAGGAATAGCGTCAAAAGAATACAAAAAATACATAGACAAAAGAAAAAACTCTCCCATAAAAATGAAATACACGAATTTGCCAATCCCTTCATATATCAACACATACGGAGACAAAACCTTATTCATTTCATGGACAAAAAACCCTATTGCATTCCTAATAAAGTCCGAAGAAATAACAAAAACCTTTAAAGATCTATTCCAGGAAATTTGGGCGAAAACAAAATAAACAAGTAAGGTTTTATTGACAATAACGCCATAAACTTTCCCAAAAACCCGTCCCAAATTCAACCTACTCAAGAACAAAGACCAATCCTATTTTTATCCTACCTTTACTTATTCCCCTTATGCAAACTCCGCTCCAAACGCCCAACAGCCTTATCAAAACCACTATATCTAAAATTTTCAGAATGATATACGGTTCCATATCCTTTAGGTATCTTAGAAGCAATTTTCTCAAAATCATAATTCAAAAACAAATCAACACTTTTCGGATTATTCTTTTCAATTTCCTTCAATACTCTCCGCGAAGTCCTTCCACTAACCACATCCTTGTCGAATGCAATAACCTTCTTCCCTTCGAAATCCTTTCTTTCCACTTCACTTATCCAATCAAAAGTAGCGCCTCTACCTTTTTTGTGAGCTTCTGCAATTTTTACTGGCAATCCAAACAGATTAAACACATAAGCAGAAAAAAGCCCACCTTTGGCAATACCTACACCAACATCATAATCAGAAGCAATTTTATGTGCCACATTAACAGTTGGCACCGAATAATCAAAAGCAAGGGTATATTCATTTCTTAATCCCTTATCCACAACCCACTCATCGAATTTCCCCTCAACTACATCTATAGCATCCGAACCCAAATAATTTCTTGAAATATCTTCTAATGCAAAATGATCTTCATCTTCTGCAGAACGAAGAACTCTCAACATCCCTTCCCTGTCATTAAGAAATCTAAACGCTAAGCTAGCATCATAATAAAGCCCTTCTTCCAAACACAATTCACCTACTCCTCTAACTCCATCCGGACTACCAAGCTCCATAAAATTATGCAAACTTTCATATAAAATCCTATCAAATTCCCTCTTCGAAGGCTCTTTATACGCCCCCTGTGATTCACTACAAAGTACATCAAGGTTCTCCCCTTCTACATTTTCCAGAACTTTTTCTGATAACATAATAATTATTCACAAAAATTCCCTTATAAACATTTCTATTTGTAACTACTAACAAGTTACTAAATAACATCAAAACCTTTCATCCAAAAAACCCCATCCACTCATCCAAAGAAACCTTATCAAAAGAAAAATACTTATTCAAACAAACCTTCGTCCATTTCAATGTCTGCTTTCTTTCCTTTTTCTTGTTCTTAGGATGTCTCAAATACCAATCATAACACCAAGTAGCTCCAGCCAAACTACTACGCTTAACAAAATAATATAAAGCCTTCTTCTCCTCATTATTCAACCTAACATATTTCAAATACTCCTTAAAAAAAATTCTAATACACTTCCTCTTAACACCCCTCTGCATTGTAAAATTATTAGCAATAGTAACAGCCACCTCATAAACCCTAAAATCCTCATGAGCATCATCCCAATCTATTATAGCAGAAACCTTGTCTTTTTCAACAAGAAAATTCCCCTCACAAATATCACCATGAATCAAGCTTTTCTTTAGTTTAGATTTATCCAATTTCCCAATATCCTTTAACAACCTACTAGATTCCGCCCCCAAATCATAACCAAACAACCTACTCTTCTTCCATTTGACCAACTTAAACTCATGTTCCTTAGGATATCCCCCATCAACCCTATCCCTAAACCCCTCAAGAGTCTTAGCCAAAACACCCAACTTCTTCCCCATATCTTTAGCCAACCTTTCATTCACAAGCTCTCTTTCTTTACCTCGAGCAAACTCCTGTAAAGCAATCCTTTGACCCTTCCACATAAGCAAACCCTCACCCTTCTTCGTATCAATAATCTTAGGAGTCGAAACCCTAGACCTACTCAAAAATTCCATCAATTTTATCTGATAATTAACAAACTTTTCGCCAGCCTTCTGATAAATCTTCAAAATAAATTCGCCCTTACTTGTAACAACCTTGTAAACTGTATTATCCCCAGTAAGAAAATACTTACTCCTCGAATACTTCCCAACATCATAATTACCCAAAATATCATTGAACTCTTTTTTAGTTAACTCGACTTTCATCCGAATCCCTCCAAAACATCCAGCCCCATCTCTAACTCTCCTTCATTATGCGCATCAGTTCCAACCAAAAAACAAATCCCCATCTTCTTCGCTTCATTAATAATCCACAAACTAGGATACTGCTCACCACAAGGTTTTCTAAGTCCAGAACTATTCAAATCAAGCTTCATTCCTTTCTCAGCTATTAATCTTAAACTCTCCAAAACTTCCTCTCGATACCAGTCCTCAATCTCATTAAAATATTTCTCATCCCGATTCCAAATCTTAATCAAATCAAAATGTGAAACAACATCAAAACACCCCAATCTTACAGCATCCCGTAAAGAAGCATAATACCACCTGACTAACTTCTCCACATTCCCAAAATCTTCAATCATTTCCACAAAAGCCTCCTCTTTCCAATCCAGCGGAATATGTTCTTTTGAAGTCTTAATATAATGAACAGAAATATATCTCAAATCATAATCTCGCTTAGTAGCCTCCCTCTCCATCCATTTCACATAATCTCCCAGCCAATCAAATTCAACATTAACCAACACCTTAAGCTCATCCTTATACTTCCCTCTCAACCGACAAAGTTCCTCATAATGCTCTTCGTCATAATAAGAATACATCTCATTATCAGGTTCTCTAAAACCTCCAGGAATAAAATAATGATCCGTAATCCCCAAAATATCAAACCTCCTTTTTATAGCAAGTTCAATCAATTCTTCCGGCTTCAATTTTCCGTCACTACCAGTCGTATGCGTATGATAATTTACTTTCTTCACATCATTCCTCCATCCACAAGTAAACAAACGATGTTAATAAAATTATCATCCCACTAATCCACAAAGTATTTACCACACCAAGAAACTTTACACCAATACCAGACAAAAACATCCCAACCGAATTAGCAACCGCCCAAACAATACTAGCCACAGAACCCAAGGAAGCCCTTATCTTAGAGTTATAACTATAATCACGCGCCGATTCAATAACCACGTCAAATATTACCAAACTCATATTCAATATCACAAACATCGAAACTGCGAAAATAATAGATTCAGACATTGCAAAAGATATAAGAGAAATACCAATAATTGCCATAAAGAAAAATAACGTCCTACCAAATCTATGTTTCTTAGCTATTTTATTTGCAATAATTGGACCCATAATAGTTAAAAAAGCAACCACAGCGACTACTCCCGAAAGATATTTAGGCCCAACCCCAAGAACCTGTGTAAACATTAACGGCATCCCAACAAGAAACCCTGATAACCCAACAACAATAAAAAACTCACTCCACATCAAAATCCTAAGATCCTTATTTTTTTTATGAACTATATAATCAAGAGATTCTTTTGCCTTAATAAGAGATTTCTTAAGATAATTTTGCGGAATTTTTTCTGGTTTAAAATTTCTTTCCTCCATATGTTTCCACGAAACAAAAAACAACAAAAGATAACCCAAAGAAATTACTAGCCATATAAATTTAAAACTTATTGCAACAACGACTAAACCAATCAATCCTCCGATAAGATGCCCGATCTTCTCAAAAAAATACTCATAAGAAGTTAGTGATACCAACTCAGATTTTTTATCAGAATATCCCAAAGCATCAATAATCCAACCGGATTGAGCGCCAGTACTAAACGTCCACGCGATATCTTGCAATATCCAAAAAACAGCCAAAATCCAAAAATCCCTAAAAAGAAAAATTCCCAAAAAACTTAGAAACATTAAGAAAAAAGAAATCATTAAAGATTTTTTACGAGAATTGTAATCTGCAACAGCTCCAGTAGGAAATTCAAAAAATGTCATAATCAATGTAGAGATAGCAAACAAACTTGTAACCGCAACAACGTCAAACCCAAGCGATATAAAGTAAACCAAAAGAAGAGCACCAACTAAAGCCCGCCTAATCCCATGAGTAAAATCAATACTATATCCTAAGGCCTTTGTCTTAGTAGAAAACTTCATTCACTCCAAACTCCCTCAACAACCAAGAAACTAGGTATCTCAGCTTTAAATTTCAACAAAGATTTTTCTTTAACAACCTTCCCATCCTTATGCCTTGTCGCAACCTCAACAAATCCACTAATAAGAAAACCATTCCTAAACATCTCATTCAAATAATATTCAATCGGCCTATGATATTGCTTAATCGGAGACTCAAACCAATTAACAGTCTTAATCTTTAATCCTTTATATCCAAAAACCTCCTCAAAATACTTTCCATCTCTTTTATTCCTCTTTCCAAAATAAAAAACCGGATGCGGAATCACCCAAACAAACTTTCCTCCTTTCTTAATAACACGAGAACATTCCTCCATTGTGCCCTTCAAATCTCTAATATCATGTAACCCAAAATTACACACAATGCAATCAAAAGTTTCCTTCTTAATAAATTTCATATCTGAAGAACTTCTAACCCTAAAATCTGCCTTAAGTCCTCTCCCTTTAGCAATTTTTATCATATCCCTAGAATAATCAACCCCAACAACCTTAGCTCCTTTCTTCTCTAAAAGCTCAGAAAAATAACCCTGCCCACAAGCCAAATCTAAAATATTCTTACCCTTAACATTCCCAAGAAATTTAAAAAGTTCAGGATTAGTATAAGTATAATGATACAAATCTCCAGCATCCCCAACCGCCTCACTATACTCCAAAGAAGCCTTGTCCCACATATTCTTTTTCATAAACAAATAACTAAACCAAATATTATAAGCCTTTCTAGAATTTTAAAGATTATATGTTAGAACTTATTTAAATCTTCTTCACTTAATACATTTAAATATTTTGAACACCTTTATATTCTATGGAAAAACGGATTGGTATGGGCAATTCCTTGATGCATCCAAAAATTCTAGATTCTGAATTTCGCACTTCAGAGTTCGAAGAAGACGAAGAAGACGAGTAATATTATCTTCAATTTGCAAATATAACCCAATCATAACTAAAAATGTAACCACTACTAAGTTATAATAAATAGAAAGACTTTTAAAGGAAAATAAGCATACAAGTTCCTATGAAAAAGCAGAAAAATAAGCCAGAAGGAGAATCACTGAACTCAGAAAATCATTACAATATCAAAAAACGAAAATCACTTTATGATATAAAGAATTCGGAAGAAAAAGATAATATGACAATGAAAATAAAAGGATTGGAAAAAGATGTTGAAGGTGAAGTATATGGAATAAAATTCAGTGTGTATGAACCTTCAGGAAAAGGTTATGATACAGAAAAAGATATTGTAGATTTAATAATTAAAGAAGATGAAGTAGAATATACTGGGACCTTGGTCCCACTAAAGGCCTTGCAAGAAATATTTAATAAAAATGAAATAACTGGTGAAAATGGAGAAGGATCTTACTTTTGCATGCCACAAATGGTTCTTATAAAAAATACAAAAAAGGAAACAATAAAAAAAACATTAGGTGATCTTTCTAGAAGAAAAATTTTACATAATTATTTTACATAATTATTTATCATATAATTCCCTTAATTGTTTTATAACTTTTCTTTCATTTTGTGCTTTCCCAGCTCCCTGTCCAGTGCCAATAGCATATCCTAAAATTTCATAATTATTGTTTCCAGCATTACGAAAAAAAACTCTCCCACCTTGATCTCCCCTCAAATAACGAATTTTTTTAAATAAATTCTTAGTTCCCATTCCGGGATGATCAATTCCTCTGGCAAATTTCGCCATAAGATCATCTATTTCATACTGAATTGCTTTATGGTTTTCAATTTCTTCGGCAAGATTACGTATAGTTGTATCTTGCTTAACTAAGCTAATTAAATTTCTTACTCTAGGTTCACCTTTTTTAATAAGTTCCATCAACCCAACCCCACCCAAGATAAAAACCAATCCCAAAACAGAACCAATCCAACCCACAGCTCCACTCCCAACAATAGCCCCAGTAACTCCCGAAAAAGAACTCATAATCAAACCAATTCCCAAAACAATCAACAACCCACCAACCACTTTCCTATAATTCATAAAACTTAAAGCAATACAATCTTTTTAATTATTGCCATGATTCCGCCCAACCCCATACTTCTTCCAAATCCTTCTAAACTTCGCATTCCCCATAATCTTACCCAAACTACCTTCAGCAATAACCTTTCCTCTCTCAAACATATAAATATAATCAAACTTATCCAAAAGATGCAACCGATGTATCGAAGAAATAACAGTTTTCTTTTTAAATTCCCTAAATATATTATCGTGAATCTTCATCTCATTCATACTGTCCACACTACTAGTCGGCTCATCAAGCAAAACAATATCACTCTCTTTAGCCGCAAGAAGACCCCTAACCAACGCAAGCCTCTGCTTCTCTCCGCCACTCAAAGAAACTCCCTTCTCAAGAACATTCGTATCAAGCCCTTTCTCCAGTCTCTTCACAACATCCCCAAACTGCGCCATCCGAATAGCCTTCTCGAGCTCCTTCTTATTCGTCCTCAAATCCATAGTAATATTATACTTCAAAGTATTATTGAAAATCTCTGGATCCTGAGGTATCAAAGTAACACGCCGCTTCAACCCCTCAATGCAATTACTACTCTTCACACCGTCGATATAAACATCCCCTTTATTTGGAGGATAAAGCCCACGAATCAAACACAAAATAGTACTCTTACCAGAACCACTCTCTCCAACTAACGCAATTTTCTGCCCCTTCTTAAATTTAAAGTCCACATCCTTCAAATTGTATCCGTTCACATCCATATCATAAGCAAAATCCAAACCCTTCAATTCAATTTCTCTCCAATTATCAGAAATTTTCCTATTAGCTCCACTTCCTATCTTTTCAAAAGCATCATCAATTGGATAAGCCCCTTGAATCCTAGCATCATACTTCATAATATCCCCATACATAGAAGCAAACTCATAAAAAGTCTGCCCAACAGCTCTCAAATAACCATACAACATATACAGCGTACCAACCAGGATAATACCTTCGGCATAATAATCAATATAAGACCTGTAACTCAGTGCAAGAACCGTCATAAAAGTTATCGCAACACTCGCAAAGCCCCACTTAAACTCATTCAAAATCTTAGCCTTTTTCTGAACAGTATAAGCAGCCATAAATTTTTCGTCTATCTCTTGAGAAACAGTCTTCTTTAAACGCAAGGTAATAACGGTCATAATATTACTCAGATAATCAAAAATAGCCGAAGACAATTTATTACTATACTTATTCAATTCTCTATAATACCTTCCAAGCTTCTTGTCAATATTCATAATTACAATTAAAATACTAATCGAAAATACCAAGGCAAAAACAGAAATAACTTTATCTATAAAAAACAAAATTACAACAGAGCCAAATACATTAATAATAGCATAAACAATTTGAACAATACCGTATTCAGAAAAATTTCCAATAGCACCTCTGCCTCTATTAACCTTATCAATAGTATCTCCAGAATGATGATCTTTATGCCACCCTACAGGCAACTTCAAAATTTTCCCTATCTTTGAATTCGTATAATTCCTCTGGACATAAAACCCAGTCAATCCCTCAAGAACTCTTCCAATTCCATGAAAAATCCAAAACCCAAGGGTAAGTCCCAAAAGTGAGAAAATTAACCAAATTAATTTTTTCAATTCTGCCTCTGAGGCAATACTTTACTGAACAGAATTAAAAATCAAACCGATAACAAGAGGGTTAAGCAAACTAATAATCCCCGCTATGATAAAGAAAAATACATATAACAAAAAAACCTTCCGCCGACTACCTAAATGCTCCCATTCTGTCCTAACAACATTCCATATAGGACTTATAGTTTTTTTACTATCTGCTTTCTCCATAAAACCCTCTCCCATCCAAAGAAATAAACTTATTTAAATTTACTTAATAAAAAATATTAAAAATCCTTACAGCTAATATTAATACTGACTACCTCAAAACCAATTTTCATTTCTAACAAGAAAGCTCACGGTAGAATTTTTTCGCCATATAATTATATAAGTGTTCTCAATAATCCTAAGGGCCACCTGTCACCCTAAAGTGGACCGACAATCTTTAAAAAGTCCAACAGCGTCAACAAACTAAGCTAAATAAAATTCATAAGCAAAAAATTTAGTGACTCCTCGACAATGCTCCAAGAGCTCGGTCGCCGGTGGGAGCGTAATGTAAGATTTTATCCCACCAATTCTCTCATCGTGCTTCGGACAGAATTTCATGCCCGCAGGCCAAGGTGGGAGCGTCTTCTTTATGTAACTATAGAGAAAATCCAACCCAAACAAATAAAAACATAAGTCGCTTTACCATATCATGCAAAATGAAACCCCAAAGTTCGAAGTAATAGTCCTAGGCATAATCTTAGACCCCACAAAAAAGAAAATTCTAATAGGAAGAAGAGAATCCGATCCATACATCAAAAACTTAGACTGGTGCTTCCCAGGCGGAAGACTAAGTCCAGGAGAAGACATAGATCAAGCCCTAAAGAAAAAAATAAAACTTAAAACCGGCTACTCGGTAAAAAATATAGGAACATTCTTCTCAAGAACATACGACGAAAACCCAGACCTAGTATCAATATCATTTCTAACCAAAGTATTCGAAGGAGAAGAAAACCCAGGCGACGACATAGTCGAACTAAAATGGGTCAGCCCAAAAGAGATAGAAACATATTTCAAAGTTCCAATGCATAAAAAGCTCAAAGAATTTTTACTAGAATTAATTTAGAAGATAGATATTAACATCGAACACAAACACATAAAAAGCAAAAATTCTCATAATTATCATGGCAAAAAAAGAAGGCAAAAAAATAAACGATTTAATTTTTCACGAACTCATTAAGCGTGGATATTCTCAAGAAGGGAAAACTAGAATTTGGAATATCGCAGATTCCAAACTTTGGTATCTTACACCAGAGCAAGCTCAAGCCTATCTAGATGTGTTAGATTCAGAATCTTATAAGTCAGAATTCGGTCCAAAGGAAATGACATTAATAGGGACAAATATTTCCATGATAGTAGAGACTGCAGCAAAAGAACCAATAAACTTAGTAGATATAGGCTGTGGAGACGGGAGAAAGGCTAAAATTTTTGTAGAAGAAATAAGCAAAAAAACCAAAATGAGGTATTGCCCTATAGACATCAGCGGATACATGGTAGCAAAAGCAATAAAAGAAATTTCCAAATACAATGCAGGCGAAATTATAGAATCAAAATGGAATATTTCAGATTTCGAGAACCTTGAAAATATCACTCCACTATTAAATCAAAAAGAATATAAGAAAAATCTTTTTTTACTCCTAGGAAACACGCTCGGAAATTTCGAACTACATGATTTATTGTATCAAATAAGAAATTGCATGAAGTCGGGAGATTATCTCTTAATAGGAAATGGAATAGAAAATAAAAACATGGAAGAAGTAATAGAATTCTGCAAAACAAACAAGCTTAATAACGAATTTTTAATAAAAATACCCTTACAGTTAGGACTAGAAAGAGAGGATGTAGAGTTTGGTGTAAGATTTGCAAATCATCGTATAGAATTTTATTATACAATTAAAAAAGAAAAAAGCATAACATTCAACAAAAAAACTATTGAGTTCAAAAAAGGAGACCAGTTGTTAATAGCAGTAACATATCATTATAGCAAAAAAGATTTTGTAGAATTTTTAAATCTTTATTTTGATGAAGTAACCACTAAAATTTCCGAAGATGAATCCTATGCCTTAGCCCTCTGTAAAAAATAACCATACAAAATCTTTTTATATCCAACTTAGTCCATAATATAGATCCTGTAGCTCAGTCTGGTCTAGAGCGCTAGTCTTATATGGCTCAGTTTCCACGGAAATTGAAACAGCTTTCAGGTAAATTCGCAAGAATTTATCAGAATGAAACATCTTCGATGTTACTTTCGCCTAAGAAAGCTAGAGGTCCGGAGTTCAAATCTCCGCAGGATCATTTGAACTCGTAGGGTTTAAAGAAAATCAAGAGATTTTCTTTAGGAATCTTTGATTTCGTGTCCGAGCTTCTTCGAAGTGAAGGCAAATCTCCGCAGGATCATTGCGGAAAACCTTTAGGTTTTTTTGCAGAAAAATTCCTAAGAATTTTTCGTGTCCGAGGTTGCTTGTCAACCGACGGTAGAGCGAATTGTAATAGCAACTTTGCGAAGAACTTTTAATTTACGAGCGAAGATGATAAACAACTGACTTCTTCCCAGTAAGATATTCGGCATATGCTTCCCCTATATTAAAATAGTGTGTAGCAACAACCGCTCTGTCGTAAGATGCTTCTAGCGAACGAATCTTTTGAGGCATATTTGAACTCACCTCGTCCAGAAGAATTGAATCGCCCGAAGGAAGTTTGCCGTATCCAACTCCAAGAGGGTCATCTATCTCACTAACATGATTGACACTTAACTCCAAATTGGACGCGATTTTTCCCAATAAGGTAGTTTTGCCAGAACCAAAACCTCCGCTCAAAACTACGACTTTGTCCTTACTTAAGTCATCCAAAATAACACGCACCGCGTCATTTCTATTAATATTGATTATTTCTCTCATGAATTTTCTCTAAAAATATTAAGCTTATAAGTCTTTACCCATGCCTCTCTTAAAATAAGTTACAAGCAAAATAAAACATATAAAAACCTCTCCACTCTAAAAATAACATGCTACTCGGACTCGTTGGAAAACCATCATGCGGAAAATCGACTTTTTTCAAAGCAGCGACGCTATCAGACGTACTAATAGCATCATACCCTTTCGCAACAATCGAACCAAATCACGGAATGGGCTACGTCAGAGTAGAAGCATTATGTAAAGAACTAAACACAAAATGCAACCCAAGAACCGGCCTCTGCACAGGAGAAACAAGATTCGTCCCAGTAGAAATAATGGATGTGGCAGGACTGGTAAAAGGTGCATCAGAAGGAAAAGGCCTCGGCAACAAATTTCTAGACACATTGCGCCAAGCCGACATGTTCATCCAAATCGTAGACATCTCAGCAACAACCGACATCGAAGGACGAGAAGGCGAAGGCGACCCAATCGCCGACGTAGAGATGCTAGAAGAAGAATTAAACAAATGGTATGAACAAATATTCCAAAAGGTCTGGGAAAAATTATCTCGAACAATCCAATCCACAAAAACTGATTTTGCAAAATCAGTCGCCAAACAATTTTCCGGATTAAGAGTAAAAGAGAGTGACGTCAACCACGTGCTAGCAAAACTAAAACTCGACCCAACAATTCCAACATCATGGACAGAACAAAACCTAAAAGACTTCACTAGAATATTAAGACACTCAACAAAGCCAATGCTAATCGCCGCGAACAAAGCAGATTTGCCCAACGCAGAAGAAAACTTAAAAAAACTCTCAACCAAATTCCCAGAAATGAAGATAATACCTTGCTCAGCCGACGCAGAATTATCTCTAAGGCAGGCAGCAAAAGCCAAAATGATAGAATACATCCAAGGAGAATCGACATTCAAAATACACAAAGAAAAATTAAACGAAAAACAGATTGAAGCATTAAAACTAATCCAAAAAAACGTCCTCGACAAATTCGGCTCAACCGGAGTCCAAGAAGTCCTAGATCACGCAGTATTCGACCTTCTAAAATACATAGCAATATTCCCAGCAGGTGCAAAACTCGCCGACTCAAAAGGAAACGTCCTTCCAGACTGCTTCCTCCTCCCACAAAAAACAACAGCCCTAGACTTCGCATACTCATTACATACCGACATCGGAGACAAATTCATCAAAGCAATCGACGTCCGAACTAAACAACCAGTCGGAAAAGACCATCCACTAAAACATAGAGATGGAATCGAAATTATGACATCATAATTAATGAAACAAAAAATCCTCCTAACCCTCTTCACAATATCCCTAACCTTCTCAATTCTCCTAGCATTCACACCAACCGAAATAATCTGCGGAGACCAAACCTCGTCCTGCACAATAGTCCAAAACTCCGAATATCAAGAAACCCTCGGCATCAACAACTCAATCCTCGGAATCATGGCCTTCACAATCCTAATCCTAATAACAGCATCGAACATAAAAAACCCAACATCTCAAAAACAAAAAGCTCTCTTGGCCCTAGTATCTCTTTCAGCCGCAGGCGCAACATACTTCATTTACATACAAGCGTTCGTCATCAAAGCCCTCTGCCCCTACTGCATGATAATCGACATCTCAATAATCCTCGCTCTAATAGTCCTAACAATAAAAAGAAAAAACCATGGCAATTAAATATCACCAAGCTCCAGACATTCAAAAAAGAGCAGAGCAAGTCATCAAAACAATGGACTGGAACCACGTCCTCCTAGAACACATAGCATTCCTCCGAAGCACTGGCTCCAAGGCAAGATACACAATAGCCAGATGCCACGCCCTCGGAAAAGCAATGCAAATAGGAATGGGAAGAAAAAAGGGATTTTACCTAATCGAAGTCATCTCCGAAAAATTCGACAAACTCAGAGCAGAAGAACAAACCAAAGTCATAATCCACGAACTCATGCACATACCAAAATCATTCGGCGGCGGCTTCATCCATCACAACAAAGTCCACGAAAAATCGGTAAAAGCAATGTACAATAAATATTGCGAACTAAAAAAAGGCGATCACTCAATAGAATGGCTATGAAAAAAATAACTTACTATATCGACGGCAAAAAGAAAACAATAGAAGCCAAAGTAATAAGTTCCCCATTTTCAAAGTCGCTAGGGCTAATGTTCCAATCTCATTCTCCTCCACTATTCTTCACTTCAAACTCCACCAACTGGCTTCCAATAACTTCAATTTTCTGCAAACCATTCAGAGCAATATGGCTGGACAAAAAAATGAAAGCAACCAAGGTTATCGACGTAAAAACCTGGAAGTTTTATATATCAGGTCACGGAAAATATTTACTAGAAATTCCTATCACTCCAAAATAACAAATCCTCCTCGGTAAACAACCAAAACATTTAAATAGAAAATCAACCCTCAATAAATTAAGTTTACAAAGAGGTAAAAAGGAGGTTAAAAAAATGGGAAAAATTATCGCTAAAAATGTCGTTGAACGAAAATCCGGATTCTTGTATTATGTAGATGGAAAGGGTAACGTTTGCGAAGCTAAAATGGCCCGAGGCGGAAAGAAGAAAAAGAAGGTTGCTAAGAAGAAAGTAGCTAAGAAGAAGGTCGATAAAAAGCCAGTTAAGAAGAAAGTAGCTAAGAAAAAGAAGAAGTAAATCTTCTAATTAAATTATTATTTTTTATTAAATCATATTCAATGAATCTCCTTTGTTAGGGAGCTTGGGAGATTCATTATTTTTTATATAATATTCCTTCGTACGTTAGTTATTATTCCTTCTCCTTATAACTCTCAATAGCCTTCCGCAAAGCATCCGCAGCCAAATTACTACAATGCTCCTTTATCGGTGGCAACTCACCCAACGCAAGCGACACATCCTTATTGCTAATCTTCTCAGCCTCATCCAAACTCTTCCCCTTAGCAAGCTCCGTCGCCATAGAACTCGTAGCAATCGCAGCAGCACAACCCATAGTCTGAAACTTTATATCTGAAATAGTATCATCATCAACCTTAATCATAATCCTCATAACATCCCCACAACCCGGATTACCAACCGTTGCTTCAGCATCCGCATTTTCAAGCTCCCCCATGTTCCGCGGATTCCGGAAATGCTCCATTATATTTTTATTATAATCTACATTACTCATCGCTATTCAACTCCTTTAGCAACTCATCAATATCAACTCCATGAGCTTTAGCCCCATTCTCAAGCGTCTCAAAAGCAGCCATTGGACATCCTCCACAAAAAAGTCCCCGCTCGCCCAACTTCTCTCCAATTTCTTCATTCATCTTCAATATATCAGCAAACGTCATATCTTTAGTTATCTTTTTCTTTACCATCTTTAACCTCCTCTTTAAATTTAAACGGGCTCATCTCTCTTAATTTCTCCACAGCCTCTCTAACCTTTTGAACAATATAATCCTCTTTTCCAATAGCATTAACCCCAAGCGACATCCTAATACTCCCATGAATATACATCTCATCAACTCCGAGCGCCTTCAAAACATAACTCTCCTTCAACTTAGTCGAAGCACAAGCAGAACCAGTAGAAACCTGCAATCCCATTTCGTTAAGCATCAACATCAAAGCCTCCCCCTCAATCCCATAAAACGACACATTAATATTATTATACACTCGGGTGACCAACGATCCATTTACCCTAGTCCCACGAATCCTCATCAACCCCTCAATAATCTTATCACGACTATGCCGAACTTCATCAATCTTAAAATCCACATCTATCGCAGCAGCCAATCCAACAACTCCAGGCACATTCTCAGTCCCACTCCTCAAATTATTTTCCTGTCCGCCACCAGTAAGAATCGGTTTGATCTTAACCCCGTCTCGCACATACAAAATACCAACGCCCTTAGGCGCACAAACCTTATGTCCAGAAACGCTCATTAAATCAACCGAAGACAAAGCCAGGTCTTCTTTCAAAAATCCCTGCACATTATCCGTATGAAAATAAACTCCTTTCTTCCGACAAATAATCCCAATCTCCTCAATGGGCTGCAGAGTCCCAATCTCATTATTAACATACATAACAGAAACCACCAAAGTATCATCCCGAATCTTCTCAGTGATTTCATCTAAGCTAACTAGTCCCTGACTATCAACCTTCAAGTAGTCGACTTCATATTCCTCATTCTCCAAATCTTTGCAAGTATCCAAAACACAAGGATGCTCAATCACACTCGTAACAATATGCTTCTTCTCAGGATGAGCCTTGGCCAAACCTCGAATAGCCAAATTATTAGACTCAGTCCCACCACTTGTAAAAATAACACACTTAGCATCACAACCCAAATGCGAAGCAATCCTTTCCCTGGCTTCCTCTAATTTCACTCGAGCCTCCTGCCCAACATCATGCAAGCTAGAAGCGTTCCCATAACTCTCCAAAAAAACCTCATTCACAGCTAAAGCAACATTATCATCAACACGAGTCGTAGCAGCATTATCCAAATAAACTCCTTCCATGTTCACAATAGTTAACATTCCTTTATAAAAATATCGTAAACTCCCTTAACACTAATACTTCGGCGAACAATTACAATACTTAATCACATCCTTATTATACTGCCTACAAACATTACAAGAACAGTGATTATCCTTCATGAATTTCAAAATCCTCTGCATCTCAACCATCGCAACCTTCGGGTTCTTCTCAATCAACTTAGCAGACTTCTTAATCTCACGTTTAGTCTTAGCATCCAAACAAACCTTATTAGCCCTCTTATTCGACAAATACTGACTCACAGCAGCCTTACTCACTCCCAAAGCATTCCCAGCCTTCTCATAACTAAGACCATACGTCTTCGTAAGTAAATTAGACAATTCCTTTCTAACGGCCGGTATAATATACCAGACCTCGATTTCTTGCGGTAACAAATACATGTTAACTATAGTTAACTTCCCTTTATAAATTTTTGCTCACTTCATAATTCGAATGTTATAAAAATAATTAAGAAACACTTATCGCCCCAACCGGACACCCACTCTCAGCCGCCTTCTCACAACTCAACTCCTCAACCTCGTCATTAATAACATGAGCCTTTCCATCCTTCATTTCAAAAGATTCTTCACAAGTAGCCGCACAGGCACCGCATCCAATACACTTACTCTGATCTACTGCTATCCGATGCGCCATCTTCAACCTCCCCACTTTTCCCAGCCCCAAAATCACTTATCTTAAAATATTCCTCTTCCATAACCTTCTCGCTCGCAACCGAACCCGTAATCACATTCCCAGTCATCGTCGACATAAATAAAAAACCCAAACCAACAAGAATCAAAATTCCAATTCCAATCGCCAAACTCCGATTTATCATATAATTGCTAACATAATAACATTTATAAATTTAATCACACTAGCCAAAATATGATAACCTGGATTATAATAGCAATCGTAGCAGTAATTGTAGCCGCAACATTCTTTCTGTATTACAATCGCTTCGTAACACTCTCACAACAAATCGACAACGCCCTCTCGCAAATTGACGTCCAACTAAGAAAAAGGTCCGATCTAATCCCAAACTTACTCTCCGCAGTAAAAGGCTACATGAAACACGAGCGTGCAGCAATCAAAGAAGTAACCGATGCAAGAAAGGCAATGATGTCGGCAAAAGGAACTGAAAAGAAAATGAAAGCCGGAAATCAAATGCAAGAAGCACTAAAATCAATCTTCGCAATCGCAGAAGGCTACCCAGACCTAAAGGCAAACACAAATTTCCTACAATTACAACAAGAGTTATCCGCAATAGAAGACAAGGTTGCATATGCAAGACAATTTTACAACGACGGCATAATGATATACAACGTAATGACAAAAACAATCCCAGGCAAATGGTTTGCATCAATGTACAGCTTCAAAGAAAGAGAATACCTCAAAATCCCAGAAGCAGCAAAAGCAGTTCCAAAGGTTGAATTCTAATCCCAGTATATAGTTCACTATACATAATCCCGTACAGAAATATATTTATACTGAGAATCGATAAGCTATTTATGACACTACACGCCCTAAAGGCAGAAATCCATAATCTCGATTGGCTACATATAAAAGAGAAAGAAAGACACATGGAGATAAAAAACAGAGATGTTCACGAAGAAGCAAATAAAAGAGGGTCTTTAGTTTTAACAGATATACTTAACTTATCTCCCGAAATAAAAAAAATAAATTCAATCTCACAAATGTCAGTTAAAAACCCAGAAACAGGTGATTTTAGATTTCGTGTAGGTTTTGATTTTTACACAACAGACAATTCAAACTTAACCGTGGTCAAATATTGCACAATACCAAATACACATATGTCAAAAGTAATAACGGACATAGATATTCTAATGACCACTCCAAGTAAACAAACCTGTTATGATTATCAATCAAGTATCAGAGAAATATTAAACTCATATTCAGTAAAGGATTCTCTAAACGAACAACATAACCTTACAATAAAAATGCCGTAATACAAAATACGAATAATCTGCGAAATCCGTGGCTAAAATCTCCCTTCCTAAACTATAAAAACTAAAAATACTTCCCATAACCATGAACCAACAAAGACTATCATTCCATGACGAAATAGTAAGAAACAAACGAAACTCATACCTACTCATAGCCCTCATTCTCGTAGTTCTCCTAGTCCTAACCTACACCATAGCAGCCGTCTTCGCGAAAGACTACTTCTTCCTAATCCTAATTATAGGAATTCCAATTTCAATTGCATACGTCCTAATCGGCTTCTACAAATCAGATAAACTAGCAATAGCTGCATCAGGGGCAAAACTAGCGAAACAATCAGAATACCGACAATATCACAACACAGTCGAAGGATTATGCCTAGCATCAGGCCTTCCAAAACCAAAACTCTATATCATGAACAACCAGCAAATAAACGCATTCGCCTCAGGCCGAGATCCAAAGCACGCAGTAATAGCGGTAACACAAGGTGCTCTAGACAAACTAACCAAACACGAACTAGAAGGAGTTCTAGCCCATGAACTCTCCCACATCGCAAACTACGACATTCGCTTCATGACCTTGACAGCAGTCCTTGTAGGAATGATTGCAATAATATCAGAAATATTCCTAAGAAGTTTATTCTGGTCTTCATTGACAGGATCAAGAGACAGAGACAACAACAACGTAGTCATGATGATAATCGGAATCGCCCTCGCAATCTTAGCTCCAATAATAGTAGTTTTAGTCCAATTAGCAATATCAAGAAAACGAGAATACGCAGCCGACTCTTCGGCAGTAAAATTTATGCGAACCCCAACGGGTTTAATAGGTGCTCTAAAAAAAATCAACGGCAACTCCGAAATGAAAATGTCTGGAGCAGTAGCACCTTTATTTATAGCAAAACCAAACAAGAAAAAAGAATGGTTTTCAACTCATCCCCCACTTACTGAAAGAATCAAGAAACTAGAAAGAATGTAAAAATTTATATATTTCATAATCTATTATATGTCATGGATTTAGGAACAGCCTTACATTAATTAGAAAAATTTTACGCAACATCCTATCAGGAAAGAATAATATTAGAAACAGAAAAAGAAGATATCTCGAAAGAATGGAAACAATTACTAAATACTAATTATATAAAATATAGCAACACGGTAGCAATAGCAGTTAATACAGGAAAAAAATATCATATACTAACATCCACAAGAAAAGGAAAAATATTTGCAAGATTGATGGGATTACAATCACTTCTCCATTAAAAACTCATGCGCACCCTTAGCAGCAACAGCACCCTCACCAGCAGCCGTAACTATCTGCCTCATAGCAGAATCCGTCACATCACCCGCAGCAAACACACCATCAACATTTGTCCTACAATCCTTCCCAGTCACAATATAACCCTTCTCATTAAATTCAATGTCCAAATCATTAGGCTCACCAGAGTCATCCCTTGGGGACAAAACCTCTGTAGCAGGAACCGCCCCAGCCTCAATAAAAACACCACTAACATCTAAAACTCTTTCCCCCTTACCAACCTTGTCCGCGCTAGCGGATGCCACCTGGGCAGGAGGTACACCCTCGGGTGTGACATCCGTAACAATCTTCAACCCCTCAACAACACCTTCACCTAAAACTTCAACAGGCTTAGAGTAATACAGGATCTCAATGTTTTTAGTATCACAAATCTTAGAAAGTGAAACAGGCTCACACCTCATCTCATGCTTCCGATAAACGACGCTAACCTTATCACAAATATCCGCCAAATATAAAGCAGCTTTAGCAGCAGAATCCGCCCCACCAATCACAGCCACGCTCTTCCCCTTAAAAAAATTCCCATCACAAGTCGCACAATAACTAACACCCTTACCCAAAAATTCCTTCTCGCCCGGAATATTCAACTGCCGATGCTCCGTCCCCAAAGCCACAATCAAACTCTTTCCCTTAACTGTCTTATCTCCATAATGCAAAACAAATAAGTCGTCAATTTTCTCAACCCTCTCAAAACCAGCCTCCAAAAACTCAGCACCAAACTTCTCAGCCTGCTCCCTAACCTTACCCATCAATTCCATCCCACTTCCGACAAACCCAGGCCAATTCTCAACCTCCCCAGCCAAATTCGCAGTCCCACCAAAACTCTGAGCAACAACCAAAGTCTTCAAATTATATCTCCCAGTATAAATCGCAGCAGTAAGACCAGCCGGACCTCCTCCCAAAATCAAAACATCATATATTTTTTCCATACCAATTAAGTTCAGAAAGACTTTTTATAGTTTAGGTAACATCGTTATCAACAAACCTTAAAAACAACATTGCCTAAAATATACCATGAACCCTCAAGAAAAATTCAACCTAATAAAAAGAAACACAGCCGAAATCATAGGCGAAGACGAATTAAAAGAAAAACTAGAATCAGGCAAACAGCTCTCAGCCTACATCGGAACAACACCAACAGGAGTTCCTCATATCGGTTACTTCGTCTGGGCACTAAAAGTAGCAGACCTCCTAAACGCAGACTTCAAGGTAAAAATTCTCCTAGCAGACCTCCATGCAGCCCTAGACAACACACCATGGGAGATACTAGAAGAGCGATACAACTTTTATTCAGCAATAATTCCTCCAATGATAAAAGCAATGGGAGCAGATATTGCAAAACTAGAATTCGTCAAAGGCTCTGAGTTCGAACTCTCAAAAGAATATATACTAGACCTATTCAAACTTTCAAGCGACACATCCGTCCACGACTGTCACAAATCAGCAAGCGAGGTTGTAAAAATGGGAGAAAGCCCAAAACTATCAGGATACATTTATCCATTAATGCAGGCGCTAGACGAGGAATATCTAAAAGTTGATATGCAAATCGGCGCAGTGGATCAAAGAAAGATTTTTGTCCTAGCACGAGAAAAGCTTCCAAAACTAGGTTACGAAAAACGAGTAGAGTTAATGATGCCATTTCTGCCAGGGTTAGTTGGAAAAAAGATGTCTGCATCAGTAGAAGCTTCCAAAATAGGACTTCTCGACGATAAAAAAACAGTTCAGAAAAAAGTTAATCTGGCAGACTTCGAAGAAGGAAATCCAGACAACGGGACAATGGCATTCTTCAAAAGTATAGCTTTCGTATTATTAGAAGACAAAGGCGAAAAATTAATAGTGAAACGCCCAGAAAAGTTCGGAGGTAATCTAGAATTCAAAACTTATAAAGAATTAGAGAAAGCAGTAAAAGAAAAATCCATCCATCCTCTCGATGTAAAAAACACAGCAGCAGCACAAATAACAAACTTGCTTTCAGAAATAGAAACTCAAAGGGAAGATTTAGAAAAGCTAGAAAAGCTAGCCTACCCAAAAAATATATAAACTTCTTTAGTCTCCGATATACATGCAAACAAAGTGGATGAACTATACCTATGATTCTAACACATCTCTAGCGTTTGCTGGACTAGTCACTATTAAGTTCCAATAAACAAGCGACACTTCTTATGAAAAATACAAGAAATGTCGCTAAACAGACATATTAGCATGAAAAAGAAGAGTATAACAATTGCCTTTCTTGCGGAACCGATATAACTCATCCACTCTGCCCGAACTGTATAGCAAAAGCCTTTCTCTCTTGGACAAGAGAATTCCCTGAGCATAAAGAAATAAAATCAAAACTAAATATTTTTATGAAACATCATAATCGTACGAAAGCAAAATCAAAAACCTGCGTAGCATGTCAAAGGCCAACCCACATCTGCCCACTTTGCTTTACAACTTATCTCTACTCTCTAGTTAAAGAAGCCGGCCTAGGAGTTCGCGCAACATCTCAATTTCTCTTCATCTTTAATTTTGACTTTGAACACACAGGATACTCACAAGAGTTAGAAGCTTACGGTGGATACTAATCAAAACCTTTAAATAAAAGAACAGCGATAATTAAACATGGAAGATGGTGAAGAAGTTTGTTGTCAAAGATTTGACTCAGGAAAGTGGGATAAAAAAAAGGTAACATGGAAAAATAAACTATTTGTCAAAGATTCAGTATTCTCATTATTTTATATTCCCCTAAACTTTGGAGGCGTAGTAAAAAAGAACATAAAAAAACTAAAAGACGCAAACGCAATTCCAAAAGAAGTAATGATATTATCTGACGAGAGTTCATTTTTTTCCTCCAATATATATATTTCCACAAAAAAAGCAATACCAAAAGTAAAAGACGTAAGGGTAGCTGGAACATTTTTGACTAAAGTATTCGAGGGCCCATATAAAAACATGGGCAAATGGATTAAGGAAATGAAAGAATATGTAAAACTAGAAAAGCAAGAGTTAAAACAAATGTATTTCTATTATCCATACTGTCCAAAATGTGCAAAAAAATACGGAAATAACTATGTAGTAATTTTTGCCGAGATATAAAAGAACCCAAACTCCTAAAAACTCTATCCCACTTTCTAATATTATGAAAAAAGCTTTAGTATTATACTCCGGAGGCCTCGATTCAAGACTAGTCATACGCCTACTTCAAGACCAAGATTTCGAAATAACAGCCCTCTACTTCGCCCTCCCATTCGGCTGCGGCTGCTGCAACATAAATTGCAATTTTAACTTCACGCAAAAGGAAGAAGTCAAACTAGAAATCATAGACGTCAATAAAGACCCACTACTATCAGAGTATTTAACAATCATAAAAAACCCAAAATACGGAACCGGAGCAGGCATCAACCCATGCAAGGACTGCAAAATATTTATGTTCAAAAAAGCAAAAGAATATGCAGACAAAAATGGGATAGAATTAATAGCAACAGGAGAAGTAATCGGGCAAAGACCAATGTCTCAAATAAGTTCGGCAATGAAAACAATCGACGAAGAGATAGGTTTCGAAATCTTACGCCCACTGTGCGCCAAAAAAATAAAACCAACATTATACGAAACTTCCGGATTAGTAGACCGAACCAAGCTCCTAAGTATAATAGGCAGAGGCCGAAAAGAGCAAATAGCCTTAGCAGAAAAATATAAAATAAAATATCCAGCTCCCGGAGGCGGATGTTTCTTATGTGAAAAGAATCCAGTAGCAAGATTAAAACATCTATTAGAAAAAAATCTCATCACAGAAAAAACTCTTCCCCTAACAATGATAGGCAGACACTTCTTCATAAAAGACACATGGCTCATAGTAGCAAGAGATGCACAAGAATCAAAAATAATCTCAGGATTCAAAACTCAACATATCCCAGATGGCACCGGTAAACCCTCAGTATACTATTCAAACTCGAAAGAAAAAAAGTCAGCATTAGCCCTACAAGAAGCCTACTCAACAGGCGACAACGAAGAAAAAAGAAATAAATTCCAAAAATACAAACTATGAAAACCGTCTGGACATTTACAAACAAAAGAGAACTAGATAAAAACCAATTTATAGATTACGTAGAACGTAAAGTTTTCAGAACAATAAGAAAACACCAAATACTACCTCAAGATAAAGTCATCATACTAAAGAAAGCAAATACACTAAACGCCCAAATCCTAAAACAAATACTCCAAACAAAATTCCAGGTAAAACATTCCACAAAACCAAACATTTCAACCGACAACCTATCCCAAGCAGCAGAAGACATATTCAAGAAAATAACAAAGGGAAACTTCAAAAACAAGCCCAAAACAAACGCCCCACTAATTCAACTCTCCGACAAGGAAATAGAATTATATGCAAAATTAAAAAACATCAAAGGAGAAAAAAGAAAGCAAGATAAAACAATTCAAGCCTTATTCAACAAATTCTTATCTAAGAACCAAGACTTAGAAATTAATATTATAAAAGCGCAAAATCAGCTTACTTAATATACCCGCCTCTCTGCAACTTCCAAAGCCGACAATACTCCCCCTTCTTCCGAAGCAAGGCTAAATGCGTTCCCATCTCAACAATTTTCCCACGCTTCATCACAACAATCAAATCCGCATGCATAATAGTAGACAACCGATGCGCAATAATAATCGAAGTCCGGCCCTCCATTAACTTTGCCAAATCCTTCTGAATTTCAAACTCAGTCTCACTATCAAGCGCACTCGTAGCTTCATCAAGAACCAAAATTTTCTTATCAGCCAAAATAGCCCGAGCAATACTAACTCTTTGCTTCTCTCCGCCTGATAATTTTACTCCACGTTCACCTACAATAGTCTTCTCCTTTTGCGGCATCTCCCTAATTATCTTATCCAACTGAGCAAACCGAATAGCCTTCTTAATTTCTTCAGGACTAGCCTTAGGATTGGAGAACTTAATATTATTCCAAATAGAATCATCAAACAAAACACATTCCTGAGGAACAATCGCCATTTCAGCTCTCAAAGATTCCTGCTTAATATCCCTAACATCAATATCATCAATTAAAATAGCACCCCTTTCAACGTCATAAAATCGATAAAGCAAATTAACCAAAGTAGACTTGCCACATCCCGAATGCCCAACAAAAGCAAACTTTTTATTTTTACCAATATTTAAATTAAAATTTCTAAAAATCCTACGTTTCTTGTACCCAAATTCAACATCCCGAAATTCAATTTTACCTTTCTTGATCTTTATGGACTTAGCTCCCTTCTTGTCATTAATTTTACTTCCAATTTCACCATAATCAAATAAACTCTGAAAGTCAGTCATAGATCTATAATATCCTCGCATTCCACTGACAAAACCCCACATGGGTCCCATCAAGTTACCATAAATGGTATAAATAAAAACTATCTCACCAAGACTAAGAGCCCCGTCTAAGAATTTCAAAATCGGGAACAACAACAACATAATCGTACCTATCGAAATAATCGCAATCTGTCCAGCCTCCATCCAAGCATAATAACTCCAAGAATTAAAATGAGCTCTCTCTGTTTTTTTGGCCAAACCACTAAAAATTCGAATAATTAAACCCTCTTTCCCGAAGTACTTAACAGAATCAACATTACTAAAAACATCGCTTATATTAGCCTTTTCACCATCCTCAGCTCTATTCTCAAGTATTCTGGCAATATTTTGTTTTCTCTGAACAAAAGCACTAAAGCCAACGAAACACACAACAACAGTACCAATTACAAAAATAGAGGATATCTCAAAATAAGCAAGAGAGATAGATACAATAATCAACTGCAAAATCATAGGCGCGAAACTAAGAATAAAGGTGTCAGTCATTCTCTCTATGGCACCAGCTCCTCTAGTCATCCTAGAAATCAAAGACCCGGTCTTATTAGTCGTATGAAAAGAGTGATCCAACTTAAGAATATGGCCAAAATATTTCATCTTCAAATCAGTTATCATCTGAACTTCCAACTTTGCTAAAACTCGAGATTTAAGCCAATGGGAAACAACTTCAACTGCTTGAGATAAAAGGTAAATCACAGCAAGAACTACTAATATAAAAGAAATCTCCTCTGCTCCCAAACTACCATTCGCAAACAAAGTCCCCCTATCTACAACTTCCTTAAACAAAAACTTCGGAACAACCTGCATAAGCTCTGCCGTAACAACAAAAACAGACAAAATAGTCAATAATCCCTTATAATTCTTCAAAATACCCCAGTATTCACTAAGATTACGCCTCCAATCCACTTTTCTGTCCATTTTTTCGTTTACCATTTCATTTATATACTTCAATCACCTATAAACACCATGCAGGAAGATACAATATATGCGAGACATGCAGAATATACAATATCAACTAAGGGCGACTTACTAGATGAGGAGCAAGACTAACCCGTTAACACCGTTTATAAGTTTTTTGGCTCACCAGAGCTATATCGCTTGAGATCCCAACTTCCATAAAATTTTAAAATAATTTCTATAACTTCGAGCTAACTTCCCATTCTCAACCACGACAACAGTTCCGGCATCATCATTCATAAACATAGCAACCTTATGACCATAAATAAAAGTAGAGGTAGGAGAGCAATACTCCTTTCCAATAAAACGAACCTTATTCATCTTCCAAATCGGAGCACGAGACCCCTCACTCATAACAATCCTAGCCCGAATCCCCTTTTCTTCCCGTCTCCGCGCCCACTGCTCCGTATAATCTTTCAAATCTTCGACGAATCTTCCCTCGCTCCCAAACACAACAAAATTCTCACCAACTTCAATAATATCATTCATCACAGCCTTCATTCCTTCATCTCCAACAAAAACCCGAGCAACAGATCCATTTTTCGACTTCTTTTTCAAAGTTTTCAATTTTTCAACAATACTCAGAGCCTTAGTCTGCTTATCCCGAACTTTTTCCTCTTCCTCAAAAATAACATCTAAAAACTTCGAAGAATCTCCACTCTGGTAAACCTTCACACCATCCCGAATAACAAAACTCACAAAACCCTTCCCAATCAATCTTTCCAATATATCATAAACCGTAGCTCGATGCAATCCAGTTTTCTTAATAACATCAGAAGCCCCACTGTCCCCAATACTAACCAGGGCCAAATAAACTTTCTCTTCACCTGCCGTAAATCCAAATTCCCTTAGCATATTGTCATGTTACATGACTACACCACTTTAAGTAATTTACTAAGGTAATTATATTATGGAAGGCAAATATGAAAAAACAAAGTTAGAGCAAATCTACGATTACTTAGGTAGTAAGCCAGAATACATAAAACCAGAATACAAGCTAGAAACAACAATGACATTTATGTTCGACTCCATAAAAAACAGGCAATCTAAAGTTGCATGTAGGCAATGCTCAAGTTGCCATGGATGCAGATGAATGATAAAGACAAACTTTACAGAATAAAATATTTACAAGGAGAAAAAGAGAAGCAGGAATGCAGGAAGGATTTTTATTTAAAACAAATCAGAAAACTAAACACAACGTTGCAAGTAAGTGAAAAAGAAATACTAGAAAACAAAGGATGGATAAAATTTCATAAAAACTGTATAATGAAACATAAAAAAGAAATATCAACGAGCTTAGATAATAATTATAAAAAAAATCAAGAAGAAAAACTAAAATTCCATATGGATCAAGTCAACAAACATCACGAAAAAAATATTGAATATCATAATAGAGAAATAGCGGCAGCGATAGAAGAAATGAAACTATTTCAGAAAGGGGCAATAAGATGCGAGAAACAGCTACTTACAATTACAAATAGATTAATCACTTCTGCCTCTTCAACAATTCCTTCAACCGAACAGCATCCCCACTCGTATTCTTAACCTCACTCACGATATAAGTCAACTTCTCTCCGATGTCTTTCCCTTTCACAACCTTCAAATCCCGAAGCAACTTCTTTCTCACAGCCTCCGAAACCGTCAACACACCACTGTCACTGTCACTCATCCGCTTAGCAAAAGAAATCGTATTCCCAATACCAGTATATTTCAACTTACCACGTTCCTTCGAAGCAACCAAATCTCCACTATGCACTCCCATTCCAAACTTTACCTTGTCTTTAAATTTCTTATTATAATCATGAAGTTTCTCGATGATTTCCATACCGCATTTGACAGCCAATCCCTCATTCTTGTAGGTCTTCGTGATAAGAGGATTAAATATAACAAAAACAAAGTCTCCCCTCATGTCAACCAAACCTTTTCCTTTAGACTCATTTAGAATTTTATTTAAAGCCTCTTTCCCAGCTTCCCCTAACCCCTCGTGATTCTTGACCGCAATTGCAACAACACTCGAAACCTGTTTCTCTCCCTTCATAACAAGAGTAGATTCAGCGGTCATAACATTTTTATTAGTCAAATCCACCATGGTCTTATCAGTTCCACTATAACTTTTAACATCGAGCCCCTGAACCGCAGGAGATTTATTCGTAAAATTCAAACTATCATTCATTCGAGATTTAACTTTATCAGGGACCTTGTCTTTAATTTTGTCTCCAATTTGCGAACCAGTACTATGTAATTGAGCTAACTTCTTTTTACCAGGCATTTTGCTCCAAATTCTTGAAAGAAAATCACCTTTACTAATAACTCGAGTTTTTCGATATTTCATTAAAGACACGACGCCAACTCCGCCCAATATAATAATTAGAAAAATCCAAAGAGAAGTATATGTCTTAAGGAATCCACCACTTTTTATATCATCAATTGAAATCGCATTCCCAGTCAACAAAACTTGCCTACTAATAGAAGTTTCTCCATCATTCACTAAAACCTCATATTCACCATTTGGAGCATCAACATTAAATTTTCGGACTTCTCCAACATCAATATTTAAATCCAAAGACATAATATCCTCTCCAATAGTAACATCAATAGTTTTATTATACAAAACATTTCCAACGTTCTTAATTGTCAAAACCGAATCCTCCAAATCAAACTCAACTTTTTGTATCCCAATCATTTCAAATTCCCGAACATCGGTCAAATCATTAAATGAACTAAATATCTTCCAAGTTCCAGCACTAGAGTTCAAAGCAAATTCAATATCACTAGATTCGCCAGCTTGAATATTTGCCTCTATAATTTCATCTTCTGGAGAAATAATTCTCAAAAGTACATTTCCAGTCATCTCAATGCCAGACTGATCAAAAAGGCTAATACCAATTTTAAATTTCTCACCAGGAGTAGCAGCTATATCAGCCAAACTCATAATTAATGAGGAAGCGACCTGGTTTATCTCATAAGAAACACTCGCCTGCCCTTCATTTAAGACTCCATTAGAGTTTACATCATAAGCATGAACAACTAGGGAATAAACTCCACTCTCAATAGTCTCAGGCATGGAGAAAGTTTCGCTAACATGCCCATTGTCAATAGCTTTACTAAAAACACTAGAACCACTTGCATCTACAAACCCATACAATAAATCGCCATTAGCCTTAACAGCGTCTATATCAACATTGATAACTTCCCCGGGATTATAAGCCGCTTTATCTAAAGAAACACTAACCGCAACATCTTTACTAATCGAAAACATCTTCGTGGAAGCAGCGCTGGCACCAATAGAAGTAGCAACCTGGCAATCTCCAACAATATCACTCAAATTCAAAATCTCTAAATCATCCACACGTAAAATCTTGTAAAAACTCCACGAAGATTCACCATCTACTAAAAAGGAACTAGCGGGAAGCTTAACTAAATTAGTTGTCTTATTTTGACACACCAAATTAAAATTCAAATTCCCACTCTCAGCCCCAACCAAACCATCAACAGAAACATCCAACCGATCTCCCAAATTATAAACACCTAGGGGTTCAGAAATAGAAATCTCACCAAAAACAGAAGCAGCCATAAGAACAAAAAGTAAAGACAACATGAGTTTTTTCATATTATAAACAAATTACTTTACTATATAAATATTATGAACAAATTTATAAACATCTCGACACTGTTTTTATCATGAAAACAAGAGTTGATCCCTACGAAGTAGAAGGAGAAGTGGATTACGAGCGCCTAATCGAAGAATTCGGAATAAAAAAAATTGACAAAAAACTTCTCCAAAGAATAGAAAAAATAACAGGCGAAATCCATCCATATCTAAAACGAGAAATTTTCTTCGCACATAGAGACCTAGAAAAATTACTAGACGCCTACGATCAAGGTAAAAAATTCTTCCTATATACAGGCTGCGGCCCATCAGGTCCAATACATTTAGGACACTACTCAGTTTGGTCATTCGTCAAATGGTTACAAGATAAATTCAATACAGAACTATGGTTCCAATTCACCGACGACGAAAAATTCCTCTACAAAAACAAGACTTATGAAGAAATCCAAGAATGGACCAATCAAAATATGCTAGATGTAGCAGCAATCGGGTTCGACCCAAAAAAAACACACTTCCTGATAGACACAAAACACGCAGGAATAATGTATCCCGAAGCAATTAAGGTAGCAAAAAAAATAACTTTCTCGACAATAAAATCATCATTCGGATTCACAGATTCAAATAACATCGGTTCGATCTTCTACACAAGCATGCAAACAGTTCCAATTTTTCTACCAAATATTCTATCGGGAAAAGATGAATACTGTTTAATTCCACTAGCAGTGGACCAAGACCCACATTTTAGAATATCTAGAGACGTAGTTCAAAAACTCGGCCACAAAAAACCAGCAGTTCTTCACGCAAAATTTATGTCTCCACTAACAGGAGCCAAAGGAAAATCAAGCAGCTCAAATTCTACAAAAGCGATTCTTATGACAGACTCGCCCTCTATAGTCAAAAACAAAATAAACAAATACGCATTCTCAGGTGGTCAAGACACAGTAGAAGAGCACCGGAAACTAGGCGGCAACGTTGAAATAGACGTAGCATGCCAATGGTTAAAATACTTCGAACACGATGATGACAAATTGAAAGAAATATACAACAGATATTCAAAGGGAGAATTATTATCAGGAGAAGTGAAAAAAATTCTAATAGAAAAGATAAGTCAAATATTAGAGAAACATCAAGAACAAAGAAAAAAAGCAGAAAAACAATTAGGTAAATTTATATATAAAAATTAGTCACTATCTACCGAAGATTCTAATCCACCACTTACTGTAGATTCAATATTTGCATTCGAAGCAGCACTATATCTTTTATTGGCAGGTTCAGCAAGAACACTCATTCCGTATATGATAGCAGTACCAGCTGCAATAGCAGCACAATAACCCAAGCCATAAGCAATTTTCTTGCCCAAACTCATTTTTTCTGGGACATCGGCAACTAGTCTTTTTTGCTCGCTAATATAAGACTTATCGACAGAACCACCACCGATAGGGCAACTATTCTCTCCAGTCTCAAGACTTCTTATATTTGCTTTTGTATATTCTCTAGCTTGTTCAACATTATTAACCATAACAACCCTAACAACTCAACCTATATAAAGCTTTCGGTTTGACACCATTACTAAGTAACAACACGCTTTCCCTTAAGGGCACCAGAATTATTAACAATACTAGGTTTAGAAATATTCTCAGCAGCGTTTTTATTTGGAACAACCGCAGCAGCAACGGGGCGAGCCGTAACTGGCTCTGACGCAACAGTCCTCTTAACAAGTTCAACCCTAGCAACATCATCACCAACACTAATTCCATCATTTCCAATTCTCATAATGACAGCCTTCCTCTCATGCGCCGTCCTCCTCATCTTGGCAATACGAACAGCCCGATCTCCTCTCCCCGCAATTCCCGATTCATAAAAAACGCTAACAGAGTCACTAAGAAATCTCAAAATATCAGTCTTTGTCCAATCTCCCTCACTCTTTCCCCAATCTCCCTCCAGGCTTTCGTCAACAAAAACAGTCGTAACCCTAAGTCTCTTCATCAAACTCGATAACTCAAAAATCGTCTCACGAATCTTTCCCTGCTCACTCAGATTCAAAGCCAAAACCGAGATAGGATCAAAGCAAATTCTCCGAATATTATTTTTCGATATAATCTTAGTCAGTTCCTTCTTTAATTCATTAATCCCAGTTTGTGGGGAAAATCTCATAAATGTAATCTTCCCTTCTTCACTCGACCTAGAAAAATCCCAACCATAAGCCATTGCATCACCTATAATCCCAACAATATCAGGTTCAAAGGAACAATACAATCCATTCTCCTCAAACTTACTTACACCATTCCAAAGAAACTGCATCAAAAAAGTACTCTTTCCAGAACCAGGTCCTCCAACAATCAAATTATCAGAATTTCTAACAAAACCCCCATTGCAAAGTTTATCAAAACCCACAATCCCAGTCGGACACCGATCAATCACCTCACTCATACCACAATCAAAGCATAAATCTTTATAAATTCTCCTTTTCTTAATCTTCCATGAAAACCCTAAACCTTCACTGCGATTACATCAAATTCGAAGCTCTAAAAAAGGCACTAAAGTCGATAGATGAAATTGCACCAAATCAATCCCAAAAAGGGGAAGCCAAAGACTGCCTAGTCGTCCTAATAGCAGTAGAAAAAAGAGACTCAATTGAATCAGTCCCAGAGCTAGTAGAATCAATCAAAAAAATAGCCACAGACGTCAAGACAGAAAACATAGTCCTCTACCCATACGCACACCTATCAAGTAACCTAGGCTCTCCAGAAACTGCCATAGAAATACTAAACGAAACAGCAAAACAACTCGCCCCCCTAAGTATAATTCAAGCCCCATTCGGATACTACAAATCCTTCGAACTAAAAGTAAAGGGCCACCCGCTATCTGAACTATCCCGTGAGATAAAAGGAAACGAAGAAGAAGAAACAAAAGATGTTACAGAAGAACAAAGAAAACAACTTCTAAGACAAATATCCAAAGCAAAATTAGACACATCTAAACTAGCAGAAAACGACCACAGAATAATTGGAGGAAAAATGGACCTTTGGAGTTTCAACAACGTAGCACCAGGAATGGTTTTCTGGCACCCAAAAGGACTCCACATAAAAAACAAACTAATAGAATTTTGGAGAGAACTACACAGAGCCGGAGGCTACGAAGAAATTTCGACACCACAAGTAATGGACAAAAAGCTCTGGGAAGTCTCAGGCCATTGGTCGCAATACGGAGAAAACAATTTCAAAACTCAATACGAAAAAAGAGATTTTATAGTAAAGCCAATGAACTGCCCAGGCGGGATGCTAGTTTACAAAACTTCTCCAAAAACATACAAAGATTTACCACTAAGGGTAGGCGAGGTAGGAACAGTACACAGAGTAGAGTTATCAGGAACATTGGGAGGTCTCTTCAGAGTAATCCAGTTCACACAAGACGACGCTCATATATTTTGTACAGAATCCCAACTCGAATCCGAAGTGACAAGAATCATCGACCTAATCAACAAAACATTCAATACATTTGGCCTAGAGTTTGATCACGTAGAACTTTCAACGCGTCCAGAAAAAAGAGTCGGCTCTGAACAAGTTTGGGATTTAGCAGAAGAAGCTCTAGAAAATATCTTGAAAAAATCCAAAACAAAATACACAGTCAATAAAGGAGACGGTGCATTCTACGGACCAAAAATCGACTTCCACCTAAAAGATTCCCTAAATAGAACATGGCAATGCTCCACAATACAACTAGACATGGCACTCCCAGAAAGATTCGAGTTAAAATACCAAGATAAAAATGCAAAAGATTTACAACCAATCATGCTACACAGAGTAATCTACGGCTCACTAGAAAGATTTATCGGAATAATAACAGAACACTTCAACGGAAAATTCCCATTATGGATGTCTCCAAATCAAATCAAAGTCATGACACTAAACGACGATGCAAAAGAATACGCACAAAAAATACACAAAGATTTATTCGATTCAGGATTCCAAGTTGAACTAAACGACAAATCTGAATCAATGGGTAAAAAAGCAAGAGAAGCACAAATCCAAAGATTCAATTACCTTCTAACAGTCGGAGAAAAAGAGATGAAAGAAAACAAAATAGCCGTCAGAAAAAGAGATTCAAAAGAAATAACAACAATGACACTAGAAGAATTCAGGGAAAAAATAAAAAAAGAAGTATTGGAAAGAACTTTGTAATTCTGCGCAGTATGAAACTCCAATACCTAACTGAAGAACTAGAAGAAAAACAAAATTACAAAACCTTCCAATCCCAAAACCCAGACATATTCTTCTCGGCGGCATTCCTAATTTTAAACCTAGAACACATACCCCAACATTCGGCAATTAGGGGTACGCCGAGCAGCGAAGAGCAAATCCAATTAGACTATTTTCTACCAAAAGAAAATAAAATAGCCGTATTCTCTCATCCTTTTTCCCAAAATACCGAGGGACACACTGAGCAGTGCACCGAACCAAAAATCCATGATGATATAATATCAGTCAAAGAAGGAAAAACAACTCCAGTAAAAGTAAAAGTAATGACAAAACAAACCACAGAAATAAAAATCGATATAGACGACTTGGAAACAAAGTGTAAAGAATTAATCAAAAAAAATGACTCATCGATAGTTCCAACAAAAATAATCGCAATCCTAAAGGACGACATCTGGAACCTAACCTGTATGGACAACATGCTTGGTATAATAAGAATAAAACTCCACGCAATTTCGGAGGAACTTCTAGACTTCAATAAAGGCGGATTAATGGATTTTATGGGAGTAAAAAGGAAATGAAATTCATTTGGATTTTGCCCCAAGTAAAAAACAAAGTTTTTTCGGGGTACACTTCGTGCATGGGAATAAGAAAGAAATGACAAATATAGGAGATATGACAGATATGGAGCACGTTATATCTCTAATAGGACACATAGAAAACCCTTGCTTCTTTCCCAGAAATTCAGAAGAATATTTAGCATTAAGACAAAGTTATATTATTGCAGTACAAGAAATAGGATTACTCAATATTGCAAACCCACACGCAAAAAAACTTCTAGAAGATACCATAAAAAAATACGAACTCAAAAATTAACTCTTCCCCACAACAAAAACAATATTCTTCCCCTCTTCAACCTTCAAAACTTTAAAACCAACACTCTCCAGCTCACTCTCCAGCTCATCCACATCATAAATATAAGTATACCTTTCAGTAATCTTTTTTCCAATAGTCCAGCGTGCAAAACCTTCTTTTTTACCACCAATTCTCTTACAACCCTTCTTTCCCCAAGTCACAACTAGGGCCTCACCACCACTCTTCAAAACTCGATAAACCTCCTCTAAACTTTTCCTTCTTTTCTCCGCAGAGTCAATGCAATGCAAAACTCTAGAAAAAACAACAAAATCAAAAAAATCACCATCATAAGGAACATCATAACTAAACTCTTTTTTCACTTCCACGTATCCCTTCCCTTTAGTAAATTGCAATAACTTCTCAGAAAAATCAACTCCATAAAACTCCAAATCTTTGCTAACTAAGCAATGTCTACCTGAGCCACATCCTAAATCTAATATCTTACCACTCTTTCCATCTAAAAATTCAACGACTTCCTCGGTAGGCTGAACTCGAAACCCCGCCCATTTCTCCGCAATCACATCCCAAACTTCTTCCTGTTTCATACAACCCATCACACATTTAAACCTTAAAACTCTTTCCCAACTTATGCAGCAACTACCCAAGAAACGTAAGCCCACAAAAACAATTTCAGGCGTCGCCCCTCTGGCAGTTATGCTCCCACCAAGAAAATGCGACCACGGAACCTGTCTATATTGCCCCTCATTCGACGCCCCGCAATCTTATACTCCAGAATCCCCAGCCGTAATAAGAGCACGAGAGTGCGGCTACGACCCAATAAAACAAATCAACGCAAGACTAAAAGCATTCGAACACATGCGACACCCAACAGAAAAAATCGAACTCATAATAATGGGTGGCACCTTCCTCTCATATTCCGAAGAATTTCAAATTGATTTCATAAAAAAATGTTACGATGCATTAAATTCTCAGAAAGCCAAAACTCTAGAACAAGCAAAAAAAATAAACGAAACAGCATATCATCGCTGCGTTGCACTCTGCATAGAAACGCGGCCAGATGTCTGCACAAAAGAACAAATACAAAACATCCTAAGCTACGGAGCAACAAGGGTAGAACTAGGCGTTCAAGCAATAGATGATAAAATATACAAAAAGGTAAACCGAGGTCACACAGTCCAAGACGTAATAGACGCTACGACCAGATTAAAAAAGGCAGGCTTTAAAGTAGGCTATCATTTAATGCCAGGTATACCAGGGACTACCCCAAAAAAAGATATCAAGATGTTTAAGAAAATATTCTCTTCCAAAAAATACAAACCCGACCAAATCAAAATATACCCATGCCAAGTCCTAAAGGGTGCAGGAATAGAAAACCTATACTACGGAGGAGAATACATACCCTATTCAAAAGGACAAGCAACGAAACTTATAATCGAGATGCTAAAACTAACTCCAAGGTATTGCAGAATCATGCGAATCATGCGAGAAATACCTCCTCACTACTTAGTCGCCGGAATAAAAAACATCGATATACGCCACGACATAGAAAAAAAGATACGTCCCACTAAGGCAAAAATAAATGAAATAAGATTCCGAGAAATAGGATTCCAAGTTCGAGATAAGAGGAAAATAAACACAAAATTAAAACTCAAAACAACAAAATACAAAGCCTCAGGTGGAATAGAATACTTCATAGAGATAATAAACAAAGACAACATTTTATTTGGACTCCTAAGATTAAGGTTAGACAAAAATCTCCCAGCAATGATTCGTGAAATTCACATATACGGTCAAGCTTTAAACATCACAACAAAAGAAATAAGTAAGAAAGCATCTCAACATACCGGACTAGGAAAACAACTGATGCAAGAAGCAGAAAAAATAGCAAAGAAAAATAGACACAAAAAAATAAGAGTAATTTCAGGGATAGGAGTTAGGGAATATTACAAGAAATTGGGATATACGCTAGATAAAGAAAAAATCTATATGGAAAAAAATATCTAATTTAAATCAATCATAGCATGCCCGGGCCCACCAGGGTCATGTAGTTTGAGACAACCCATTCTCTAATATATATGTGAGGGTACAATAAAACTTAAATCCTCAAATCCTATACAATTCCATGAATCAAACCAAACAACTAGCCAACCTAACCAAAAAAAAACTAAAAGCCTTCGACACGAAAATAAAGACATCATTCATCCTAATCCGTCAAGATCTAGATGATATGCAAATCATCATCAATGCCATAAAAAAATACCTGAAGAAAAAAGATCGCGAATACGAGAGGCAAAACAAGCACACAATCAAAGCCCAAGTTGAACTCCAAACAGGCATAGACGAATTCACTCAAAAAATTTCCCAACTAAAACTCGCACTATCAACAGTCAGCGCCATAAAACAAGAACTCGTAGTTAGAAAAGACCTCGCCCAAATCGAGGACAGAATTAAAACATCTTTCAAAAACGAAATTGAAAAATACAAACAAGAAACAAATTTCCTTCGCGAAGAACTAAAAGAATCTCAAAAACAAATCAAAGCCCTAGAAAAAGGAGTAGTCCACAAAAAGAAAAATTGGTTCTTTGGTAATTAATCTTGACAATAGGCTTTGCCTGTCCCATAAACACAATTCTTACCAGCTTTCTTGGCTTCATATAAATTATCATCCGCTCTCATAATGACATGCTCGGAACTATCCCCTTTTCTAAATCCATCAACTCCAATACTGAGGTTAATCGGCCTAAAATGCTTAGATCCAACATCATCCTCAAATTCTATAGGATTATTTCTAACCCTCTTATTTAATTTACGTGCAGTATCCAGAGCCCCACCAATATTAGTGTCGGATAAAATAACCCCAAACTCATCACCACCGTACCTACAAGCAATATCAGATTCTCGTCCATCGTTCAAAACAGAGCCCAATTTCTTAAGAACATTATCCGCTGCCAAATGTCCATAAGTATCATTAAAGTCCTTAAAATTATCAATATCTATAAACATCAAGGAAAAATCATAAGCATTCCCTCTAAATTCAGACCGATTAGCCCTAGCAATTTCATTATTCATTGTATAATCAAAGCCTTTCCGATTAAATAAACCAGTCAATTCATCAGTCATAACCAATCTCTCTAATCTTTTTTGATGCTCCGCGGTTCTTACAATCGCCAATTTATTCATTCCTCCAATGGCAATAAATAAACTAGAGTCATAATTACCATTCTGAGCCAGTGCAAGCATAGCTCTATTATAAAGATAAGATTCCTTAATAGAATCCCCAACCTTATTTATTTCTTCCATTATATCACTACCAAAATTACCCCTATTTATTCTATTTATCAAATCAAATTCCATATCCTTCATATAACTTTAATTTTCAAACCATATATAAATCTTTCCTATAGTAACTACAACATAAGGACAACATAAAAATCGCACAAAACCTTATAAGCAAAATCCTCGATTTCTCCAAATGTGGTCCTTAAACAAAAAAACTTCCAACTCAGATTCAATCCTAGACGACAGTAGCGAAGCTCTAAGTCCCTTAAAATTTTCTAACAACAAAACCCAAGCCGACGTAGTAAAAGAGATACTCGAAGAAATAGAAAAAGGCAACAAGTTAATCTTCATCAAAGGAGTCTGTGGAACCGGTAAGTCAGCAATAGCCCTAAATTTAGCACGCCACTTCAAAAAGACCTCCATAGTCGTACCAATCAAGTCCCTCCAAGAACAATACGAAACCGATTACACAAAAAAGAAATTCATCCTAGGTAAAGACGGAAAACAACTAAACATTGCAATCATAAAAGGCAGAAATAATTTTCGATGCCCATTCAATGGCGAACGAGCCGACGACACCGACCTCCCGTGTACAGTAGAAATAAGAGAGAGAAACACTAACCAACTCTTAAAATACATAGCCTCAAACCCAGCAGTAGAAGTAGAAGACTTCTCAAAAGCTTCCGATATCAAACGAATGAACATCGCGCCGACATGTCCCTACTGGGCCCCAATAATGCCCTCAGAAATAAACCCTAAAGGATTATCCGAAGTGAAAAAAATAAAATACGAAGCGGTCCAAGGAAAAGAATTCGCCCTATTCCAAAGAAAGAAAGGTTGTCCGTGGACAGACCAGTACGAAGCATACGCAAAAGCAGATGTCCTAATCTTCAACTCAATGAAATACCAAATAGAAAACATGATAGGCAGGAAACCCAAAACCGACCTAGATATAATAGACGAATGCGACGAATTCCTAGACTCTTTCTCCTCCGAACGAAAACTAAACCTAAATCGCCTAGCCTCATCCCTAAACAACCTCATGCCAAAAGACCAAGAAAAACGAGCCGCAGTAAAAAACCTAATCAAACAAATCAATGACATTCTATTCAACCCCCCAATTACAGACATCGAAAGACTCGACAAATCTCCAGTTTTCAAAATTCTAGAAACAGCACTAGAAAATCCAAATATAGCAGAAGATGAAGAGCTGAATTACTATAATACCCTAGTAGAGATAGCGCGCTCCTTCGAAAACCTTCTAGATGAAACCTACATATCAATAGAACAACAACCAAACTACCAAACCCAGAAGGGACTCTTTAATAAAAGCTCAAGAACAAAAGAAGACCCAATCATAGTAAACATCGTCTCAATCAACCTCGCGCAAAAACTCCAAGAACTAATAGACCAAAATAATATTCTCGTCTTAATGTCGGGAACGCTACACTCAGAAAAAGTTCTAAAAGAAATCTTTGGTCTAAAAGAATTCAAAATCATCGAAGCCGAATCAAAAAACCCAGGAACAATCAACAAGCGCAAAACCAATGCCGAACTGAATTGCTCCTTTGCTAATTTCAAAAGCGGCTCTATAACAAGAGAAAAATATCTAAAAATCCTAGACATGCAACTAGCTCGTGCCACACTCCCAACCCTAGTCCACGTCTCAGCCTTCAAGGACTTACCAACAGAAGAAGAAGACCAGAGACTCATGCTAGATAACATAATAACTCAAGAACGATTAAGAGAACTCCAAAAGAGAGGCAACACGAACATCGACGACTTCACCTCAAAAGAAACTAGCATCTTATTCACGACAAAATGCGCAAGAGGAGTAGACTTCGCCGGCGACACATGCAACTCAATCATCGTCACAAAATTTCCCTATCCAAACATCCAAAGCCTCTTTTGGAAAATTCTAAAACAAGAACAACCAGATAAGTTTATGCAATTCTACATGGACAAAGCAAGGCGGGAACTAATCCAAAAAGTTTCAAGAGGCGTAAGATTCAAGGGCGATAAGGTAGACTTGTGGAGTCCTGATGTTCGAGTTTTAAATGCTAAGTTTGATTAATAGGAAGATTTATAATGGTATATCATCTGATATAACTATGAAAAAGATGGTGAAAGGTTGTGCCGTAGGAGACTGTGGAGATGGAGAGTGAAGTTAATAAAAATGGAAAGAAAAACTCTTGCAAGATCTCCCAGACTAGACACAGTCCTAATGGTAGAAAAATTCATACAAGAAAAAGATGGAGAATACAGGAAAAAAAAATTATGGCAGAACCTTCCTAAGAAAATGATGTATCAAACATATAGCACAGTCTTAGACTATTTATTAGTCTCAGGTAAAATCTCCGTAGATAGCGAAGGAAAAATAGGATGGATTTTTTATCCAGAGGCAGCAGAAAAAAGACTAAAAAATGCTCATTTGACATGGACAGGAGTAAAAAAATGAAACCCTGTCAAATTCAATTCGCAGATAAAAAAGTCCAAGAATCGTATAAAGAAACAAAAGAAAGGCCATTGAAAGATCAACTAGAAAGAGCATTGTGCGACATAGAGAAAAATCCATTCTGCGGAATTCAAATCCCTAAGAAATTAATCCCAAAAGAATATATTCAAAAATACAAAGTTAAAAATTTATGGAAATATAATCTACCAGGAGCATGGAGACTTACCTATTCAATAGAAGGAAGTGAAACAGTAATTATAGCAATCATCTTAGATTGGGTAGACCATAAAACATACGAAAGAAAATTCAAATATTAATATTTCCACGCCCACACCAGGAGTCGAACCTGGGCACCCCGAAGGGTCAAGAGTTCCAGTCTTGTGCAATACCGTTATGCGATATGGGCATTAGCTCACTATTGCATAGAAAACTTTTAAATTTTCGTGTCCGAGCTTCTTCGAAGTGAAGGTATGCGATATGGGCATATATGCCAACAACGAATATACTTTTTAAGATTAACTCCAATTTGAAACGCCTGTACCCCGAATCCGGCCAAGCAAAGCGAAGGTTATGCTTCGCAGAACGGGCCCCGTTCATGAGGGTCAACGCCTGTACCCCGAATCGAACGGGGATGCTCAAAGAGCCCGGGTTTCTAGTCCGGTGCAATACCATTATGCGATACAGGCCTACTCCTTTGAATAAGTTCCAGTTTTTAAAAGTTCATGTCGCAAATAACAAGCATACCTATTAATCTCCCGAATTTTTGCTTTATCAACTGACGTACTCTCAGGGAAACTTTCAATACAACGAAGTTCATATGCATCACAAACACTATCAACAGCTTGCCTACGCGTTTCTCTAGAATTAGCAATACGATTATCTACTTCCTTCTCTAAATCCCAAACGCTAACCATAATAAATCCAAAAAATTACCAATTAAAAACCTTCCCATAACGAATATTCTATCAAAACCTTCCCGTTAAAAACCTAATTAATCAACCATCTCGATCTTAATCTTAACCGTTCGAGGAATAGAAATCCTCATAACATTATGCAAAACCCTATCATTAGCAGGCAAATCAACAATCCGCTTATGTATCCTCATCTCATACCTATCAAACGTAGCAGTGCCATCCCCGCAAGGCGACTTCCTAGTTGTAACTTTCAATCTTTTCGTCGGCAAAGGAATCGGACCACTAATAGGAATACCAGCTCCACTAGCAATAGTTTTTATCCGATCAATAACTTCATTCAATTTATCGATCTCTACACTTTGCAGCTTTATCCTTACGGTCGTCATAAACTAAAGATAAAAATTATACTTTTAAACCTTACTGTCCTCTAATTAAAAGGAGACAGAATTTCACATTCCCCGCTAATAAGATCAACATCGGCAGCTTCAGATTTACCAGGAAAAGGGAATCTTTTTTCAGCATGCAAATATTTTGTCCCAAAATGACTCGGATAATATTTAACGACAGCATAATGAGAGACTCCCACCAAAACTTCAACTTTATTTTTCTTCCGCTCAAAAATATCATTAAGTAACTTCGTAGTCTCTTCATTAAGACGACTCCCTCCCTCATAAAGTCTATTATATCTAGGAAAATCTTCACTCAATCCAAAAGCATCAGTAATAATTTATGCAGTCTGCTCGGCTCTTGGGGCGCTGGAAGAAAAAAGATGAATACCTCCCTTGACTTCCCCCAGGGCTTCCTTCATCTTCTGAGCCAAGCCCTTTACATCTTGAATCCCCGCATAAGTCAAATCCTCTCCATCATACTGCCCATGTCTTATAAAAAAATCTTTTTAGACTGGATATTTGAGACATCAGTCTTTCTCATTTTTTTACTAAAATCAAACTCCATCTGTGTGTACGTCATAAAAAGTAAATATTAACTCGGTTTTTAAAAATTTATATAATCAAATACTCTAAATATAAAATGAGCCCAAAACACATCATAATCACAATCCTCTTCATCTCCTCCCTTCTCTTCTACTACCAAGTCACCGACCCAACTCCAGACCCAACAACGGCCCAAGTAGTCAAAATAATAGACGGTGACACCATAAAAACAAACGACTCACAGACCCTAAGACTCCTCGGAATCAACACCCCAGAAAAAAATCAACCACACTACAATGAAGCCAAACAATATCTAACAACCCTAATCCAAAACAAAACCATCCAAATAGAATCTCACGGCCAAGACAAATACCAAAGAACTCTAGCCCACATCTACTTCAACGACAGAAACATCAACGCCCAAATCCTAAACCAAGGCCTAGCAACCCTATACTACTACGACAAAGACCACCACTACGAAGAACTAAAAGCCGCCGAAGAATTCGCAAGATTAAACCAACAGGGCCTCTGGAAAAAATCCCCAAATGAAAACTGCATCCAAATCATAGAATTCAAAACAGATGAACCAGAACACTTAGTGCTAAAAAACAATTGCCCATACCAATTAAACATAACCTACAAAGACGACGCAACCCACATCTACAAATCAATAATAGAAGCAAATTCAATATATCAAAACAACTTCTCCCACATCTGGAACACAGACGGCGACTCGATATATGTTCACGATAATCAAGGCCTAATGCTATTTTACAGATATTAATACCAAGCATTCAAAAAATAGCATTAGAAAAATCCATTTGTCTCAATATTGTATCAGAATCATAAAGAAAGTCCGACTCACCCAGAGAAAAAGAATGAATATAGGCATAGCCAATTTTTTTCCTATAGTCTGTAACAAGTCCCTTAGACCGCAATGTATAATAAATTTCAAAATTTGAAGGCGCTTCAGCTGAATCTATCCTAGATATATCTCTTTCAAATAAATTCTCCACTCTTTTTATATTTCCATCAAATTTCCAAAGAAGATCGTAAGCCTCATGCTTAGGGTCCTCATCATTTTCACATCGAACAATTGAAAAAAGATTACTATTCCTTGAAAAATACATTTCACTGTCTCTTCTGCCATATTTAGGTCTATACAATTTAACCGGAGCATCCGACTTCTTGTAAAAATTCTCGATGTCCTCCATCCCAACAGGCGAAAGATTTTTCCGAATATCACTAATAGTTGTTCTTCTAAATCCCATATCTCTCAATAAAAGTTTTCATACTTAAGCCTCACGTGTCTAATAATAGACAACTATAAAAACCAAACAATCCAAAGTATACCATGAATAAAGAAACCCTAACAAAAATCGGCCTCTCCAAATCAGAATCCACAATATATCTAACCCTCCTAAAACTAGACACTTCCACAGTCCGAGACATCTCAAAAGAATCTGGCATCCACAGAACAAATATCTACGACACACTAGAAAAACTAAAAGAAAAAGGCCTAGTAACAACAGTCCAAACAGGAAAATCTCTAAGCTATAAAACATCTGATCCCAAAAACCTCTACAACTTTCTAAAGGAAAGGAAAGAAACTCTCGATTCCATCTTCCCAGATCTAGAATCTCTACAAAGCCAAAACACTCAAGAAACAGAAGTAATTGTATTCAAAGGCCCCGAAGGGATGAAATCCGCCTACCGAGACATCCTCCGAACAAAAAAAACAATCCACGTCTACAGCGCAACAGGCCAACTCCGAAAATACCTCCCAACCTTCATAGAAGAATTCCTAAGGAAACAGCGTCTTCTAAAAATAAAATACTACGGAATCTACACAAACAAAAAATACCTACCTAAAGGATACAAAAATGTCCGAATCATCCCAGAAGAACTCTCAAGTCCAGTCACTACAACAATCTACGGCGACAACGTCCTAATCAACATTTGGCATCCAACAATGATAGCAATCCTAATCAAATCAAAATCAATCGCCGAAACCTACCTAGCCCACTTTAATTTAATTTGGAAAATTGCAAAACCGAATAAAAAATAAACACAAAAAATTTATAAGACTACATATCTCACTTCAATCATGCTAACACAAACCTCCAAACTAATCTCCCAAGCAACAGAACCTCTCTTGCTCCTAACCCTAGCTATAATAATATCAATCTTATTATACATGAATTCCAAAAAGCCCCAGGCCGTTCTTCTGTTCTCAGCATCCATAATAACAGCAATAATAATCAAACTCCTAAAGGAAATTGTCCAAGCCCCCCGCCCAGTCTCAACCCTAGTCCAAGAAACCGGCTACTCATTCCCCTCAGGTCACACCACTTTCGCAGTAGTATTCTTCGGCCTCCTAATCTACATATTCACAAAGACTCGCTTCCAAAAAATAATTTCCTCAATCATATCAGTATTCATAATAGCAATAATAATATCCACAAGACTAACTCTCCAGGTCCACTACTCCCTTGACATCATAGCAGGCGCAATACTCGGAACTTCAATTCTAATAATCTCAATTCTGGCTGACAAAAAATTAAGTAAAAAATAAACATAGGGATTCGTCAATTAAATTTTCTTATCAACCTAATCATTTATCACCAAAAGCCATATAGTCCAACATTTTAACATCCATATCTAAAGCCTCAATATATTCAAGCCCTTTTGCAAAGGTTTCCTTTTTGACTCCGAAAAGAACCTTGTCTAAGCAATAAATGAAACTTTTTTCAATTTCAGGAGGTTCCGAAAAAGAAATAACAGACATGTTAACACTTCCAGAATTTGTTATTCTGGACAACAACCCATAGTTATGGGACATCCATAAACTCATATTACCCTCCTTTTTTCGAAGACCGAACTTACCGTCATCCCACCTTTCCCTACCTGTTTCCAGAAGTTTTTCATTTAAAATATCTAATGAGCCACCAAAAGTTGGGCCTAATCCTTTTGCAAAATAAAAACGATGATCCTCTCTCCCGGATTTTCTTCCAAAAACCTCAACACGAAAACGCCCAAAACCCTCATTCTTACTATGATCGTATCCCATCAAAATAACACAACTTTCCGAACGAGTATCCTTTGCCTCATCACAAACCAAAGTCCCCCTAAGCGCCCCCTCAATACCTTCAAAACTATTATCTCCGATTACCACAAACAAAAATATCACAAACATATTATAAACATAATTGTACTCTATCCTATAGCAACAACTCCAACAATCTCACTTCTTAACCCTAACATCCATCTGCGGAAACGGAATCTCAATCCCGGCCTTATTCAAAGCAGCATAAATCCGAGTATTAGCATCGTCAATCGCCGCCGGAACTTTATCGAAACTCTGGATATAAAAATAAGCCTTAAAATTCATACTAGAATCCGCCATCTCCATAAATCGAACAACAATATCTTTACCTTCCTTCAAACCCCCAACCTTCTTCATTTCCTTCAGCACCAACTTCCGCACCTTCTCAACATCACTCCCATAAGCAACACCAAACGGAACAACAACCCTAGTCTCAGGTCCAGGCAAAGCGACATTCTTAATGTTAGACTCACTAAGCTTCCCATTCGGAACAATAACCAACTTATTATTCAACGTCCGAATCTTAGTACTCCGAAGGTTAATTTTCAAGATATGCCCAGTCGTTCTATCATCAATCTCAACTAAATCCCCAACATTTATCGACCTATCAAGAAGCATAGAAATCCCGCCAAACACATTAGCCAAAGTAGACTGCAAAGCAAAAGCAATAGCAATACCCGCAACACCAAGCCCCGCTAAAAGTGGTCCAATCTGAATTCCCCAACTAGCCAAAATAGCCAAAAGAGCAGCAACTCCAACAATTATCACAAGCATACTATGAAAAAACTGCAACAAACTCTCATTGACCTTCCCTTTAACCTTCTCTCCAAAATCCTGATACCCAATCGTAACAATAGCATCCACAACATAATAAATCAAAACAGACGCAAATATAATCATCAAAGTCAAAATCACGCCCTCAATCGTACCATTCAAACCCTCTTCGATATTAATCTCTCCAATCGAAAACCTCACTCCCGCAAGAAGCGCGATTAAAGTCAACGGCATAGACGCCCTCCGAAGTATCACATCATCCAAATCAGTCTTAGTTTTCCGGGTAAAAATCGGAATAACTTTTGCCAAAATAAACATCAAAATTCTTATCACCAAAAACACAATTAGAAAAACAGCACCAGCTCTCAAATACACATTATCAATATATTGCTCTAACATTTTAAACCTCTAGGAAAAGAAATCATCAACATATTTTAAACTTTGTTATTTGGAAAATGAAAATGCAGTATTTCATTCTCCAAATCTTGAGCTTTCTTCCGGATTTCTTCAAAGGTAGATATATTCTCGAAATTTGCCACTCCGGAAATCTGTACACTTAGTTCTGCAACTCTAGCAGAAACTACCCCAAGGGCCAGCTCATCACCAGAAAGTCCAAGGCTTTCAATAGAAAAACCGGTAGAGTCTCGAATAGCATTCCCACAAACTTTAGCTATTTGTTCTGAACTAGCATGGATAGCTTCCCGGACATACTCATTATTCAAAAGAGAATAAAATCCCTTCTCATGCGCCTTAAAGCTATATTTGTCCTTCCCATAACTAGAAATACAAAACTTTTCAGAATTGTATAATTCTTTGATTTTTTGCATATTCTGATTCATAAAACAAAAAAAGGTTCAATCTTATAAATATTTAGATATTCTACTCAATCCTTTAACTTCTTATACCCCAACCAAATCAAAACCACAAGCGCAACACCAAGCATCAAAGTTCGCCAAATATCACTAAGCTCACCCCAATATCTCATACTTCCATAAACAATCAACATAACAGCCCCACCCATCAACCCACTCGAAACAGCCTCAAGCCCCAAGAAGAAAGCAACGACAAATAAAACAATTCCGACAATTAAATTAGCAAAAAAAATCTTCTTCTCTGCAGGAGACTTAGCACTCCTATATTCTTGCTCACAAGTATAATCGGTCTCACACCATCCTTTAATATCCATATTTAATGAATCCTTTTCATAATCTGTCCATTTCCCTCCTTCAGCAATACAATCAACCTCATCGGCTGGAGCAGGAACTCTAAATTTATCCCCACAAAAATCATCATACTCAGGAGAAGGAAAAACAACCAAAACCGCATAAGCAAAAAAGAAAACCGAAACAAAAGCCACAGCTACACTAAAAATCACCAGTTTAGACTTACTCACTTTCATAATAAAATAAAGAATCAAACCTTTTTATTTCTTTTGAAAGACTAAAATTTACAATAATCAATCAAGTTATCTCTTAACTCTAAAAATTCTTGAAAATATAACATAGACCTAAGCCCAGATAAAGATCTTATATTCATAGCACTAACGTTCCCGCTCGTGCATCCATATTCTTCAGCTATTTCATTGTGGCTCCATCCATCATGAAATCTTCTTTTTAACATACCTACTTTTTTTTTACTCAACTTAGTGTGAAGTCCCAATATAGTTTTATCAGGAGCTCTCTCTTCCAATAACCTCCAAAATTTATCCATATCGATAGACCTATCTAAATCTTTAATTGTGCGACCCTTGTCACTAGGATCATATTCTAATCTTGAAAAATATTCGTTTTTCATAAGAAATGCCTTAAATATAACTTTATAAAACTTGGTACTTAATAACAATTCCTACAACTTCTTCCGAATAACATAAACCTCACAAACCCCAAACCTAATCCCAAAATCAACCCCAACATCATCCCCTTTTCTCGCCACATCAACCCGCTTACCATCTAACTCAATACTCTTCACAACAGCCCGCTTCAACCCAACATCATCGGACCCAGCAGAAGTCATACCATTTGAGGCCGAAATCAAATAAACCTCATCTCCTACTTTCAACTTTCCCGTATTAATCAAAACCGAATGAGCCCCCACCTTTCGCCAATACTTATACACCTTTCCAACAAACTCCTTCCGTTCCTCCTGCTCCCCATGCTCACTAAAAGAAAAATCATCATGCGTAGGTGTTCCCAGATAAAACCCCGGGCTAAATCCCCGGTGGTATACCCGCTTCAAACTAGCAATACCCTTCAAAATCTCATTCTTAGACAACCTCCTATCCAAAGCTTTCCGATATTCTTTTGTCACAACAGAAACATATTCAGGCCCCCTATTCCTCCCCTCAATCTTAAAACTAACAACTCCAGATTTCTTCATCCTCTCAACAAACGGCAACGCGCACAAGTCCTTAGCCGACATAATTCTAGAATTTTCAACTTTCAACTCATTCCCAGAGTCATCGCATACATTCCAAGACCGACGACAAAGCTGAGCACACTTTCCCCGATTAGCCGACAACCTATGAATATGCTCCGACATAAAACACCGACCCGAAACCGCAACACACATAGCTCCATGAACAAAACACTCAACCGGAATCACCTTAGCGATTTTAGCAATCTGCGCAAGCGACAATTCCCGAGCCAGCACAATTCTCTTAGCACCAAGCTTCTTATAAAACTTAACAGCTTCAACATTAGAAACAGAAGCTTGAGTCGAAACATGAAACGGTATACCATACTTTTTACACAAACCAATCACAGACAAATCCCAACAAATCACTGCATCCACCTTGCTTTTAACCTTTTTTAATATCTCCTCAATCCTTCTAATTTCGGAATCGTAAACAACAACATTCAAAGTCAGATACATTTTAATGCTACCACAAATCTTCCGAATCTTATCCAAATCTCTCAAGGAAAAATTCCGAGCAGAATCCCTCATATTAAAACCACGCACTCCAAAATAAACCGCATCTGCCCCAGCATCAATGGCAGCTCTAAGATTACAAAAATCCCCAACAGGCGCCAATAATTCATATTTCATAAAAAGAAAAAGAAAAAGAAAGTTTTAAACTTAGTCATAAAACACAATCGCAACTTTTATAAAAGAAAAATTTTTTCACTAAAACATGACAAATCCAATACTAAAGGAATTCAAAGAAAAATACAAAGAACTAAATGGTTTTATCCAAGGCAAAAGAGATGATTCATGTGCCGGAAAACTAGCAAGATATTTTATTATGTCGGACTATCCAAGAAAATTTATAGATGAGGTAAAAGAGACACCACTAGGTCTAACAAATAAACTCTTTCAGGCAAAAGAAGTGTATTCAAAATATTCCAAAATCGGACGCAAAACAGAAGCAAGATTCGAAGTTTTAAGAAGGGCTCATGAAGGTCAAGACTACAAACCACTATTAGAAAAATTAAAAAGGGAATCAGGAGATGCATACAGAAAGGACTTCCTTTCGGATCTTCGCTACAGAATAGTTTTCTCAGAATTATTCAATTAGTAAATAACATCGTCGTAATTATAGAGTTACAACTTTACAAAAACTTTATAAACATTAAAACTATAAATAATTATGGAAAAAAGTAATAATCAGATAGAAAAGAATGTGTCAGCATCTTTCAGTTACGTAAAAAAAGACATGCTAATGCTAAACGACGCTTTCTCGGATTTACACGACAAGGTACAACACCTATCATTAAATCACGCAATGCTACTAGAGCAAATAACCAAGTTAAAAGCGCAAATATCAAATAAAAAACCAGTAATAGGAAAAGAAACTCTCGAATTCTACGATGTAAAATCAAAATCAAAGTTCAAAACAGATAAATATAGAATCGTTAATAAATCTGGTCGAAAATTCGCAGTCGCGATAGGTCCACAAGGAACAGATTCATATAGAATTCTCGGAGTTTCAAAAACAGCAAGAAAGAGAGCTCCAGTTAAGAAAAAAGTAGTGAAAGCAAAGCCAAAAACAGTTACAAAAAAAACAGCAGCGAAAAAAAAAGCTCCAGTTAAGAAAAAAGTAGTGAAAGAAACAATAACTTATTCTTAGAAATTTTACGTCACCTAATATCTTACTAAATAAAAATTTGGCTTTAATTATTTCAATCAAAATCTTTAAAAACCAATTACACAATAAATACCCACAGCCTCAATAGTATAATGGTTAGTACACGGCCCTGTCGCGGCCGAGACCCGGGTTCAATCCCCGGTTGGGGCGTCCAGAATTCTTAGTACGCTCTTTATTCGTCCTTTAAGTATTAGGGCGAGCAAAGAAATATATGAACAAGACACAAGACATACACAATTATCAAAGAACACTGGAGAGGCTAATTGAGAGAATAAGTGAAGATGGAGAAAAGGGGGAGGGATTCTCTGAACATAATAAAAAAATAGCGCTTGAATTCAAAGATGATCTCTTATCTCATAATATAAGTATATCAAAAACTGGAAGATATTTACAGGATGTTATTTGGCTACATCGTAAAACAAATGGCAAACCTTTTGATGAAGCAGATAAAAAAGACATTAAAACATTAGTGTCAGAACTCAATCAGGGGAACATGACTGAATGGAGTCGCAAGGGTATAAAGGTATTTTTAAGGAAATTCTATAAATTTATTAGGGGGATAGACGAGAAGGGCAAATACCCTCCGGAAGTTGACTGGTTTACGGTAAATATTTCTAAGTCTAATAGTCAATTGCCTGATGGAATGTTATCCGAAGAAGAGATGTCGAAGATAATTGAATCCGCTAATTGTGATAGGGATAGGGCATTAATTTCATTTTTGTGTGAATCTGGTTGTAGAATAGGAGAACTAGGATCAATGTTAATAAAAAAAGTTTCTTTTGAAGAACATGGTGCACGAGTTTCGATTAATGGAAAAACCGGGCCAAGGCCCATATTATTGGTTAGGACTTCTCCATATTTACTATCTTGGATAAATCACCATCCACAAGGAGATAACCCTGAAGCACCTCTTTGGGTGGGACCAAACATGAAGCCTCTGAGCTATGCACGATTAAGTAATATTCTAAAGAATTGTTCTTTAAGGGCAGGAATTAAAAGGAGAATATATCCACACCTTTTAAGACATTCTAGGGCAACCTTAATGGCAAAGGTGGTCTCAGAATCAACATTAAAAAACTACATGGGATGGACTCAGTCAAGCAATATGGCTGCCACTTATGTTCACTTGAGCGGACGAGATTCTGATAACGCAATTTTAAAAATGAACGGCATCAAAATTCCAGAAAAATCGGAAATCCCTGCTCAAAAAAATAAAAAATGTATTAGATGTTCAAGGATAAATGGATTCGCAAATAAATTCTGCAGTGAATGCTCCTTCCCCTTAGATCCAGATACGGCCAATAAAATAATTAAAGAAGATGAAAAGAAACGGGAAGCAAATGCTCTCATGAACAAATTACTACAGGATTCACAAGTGATGGAATTATTCAAGAAGAAACTTACCCAGGAAGTTCAAGTTCAGAATCCTCACTTATATGTGTAAAGTCATTAAGATATTTGATAAAATTTTTTGGAAGAATATTTTTATTCCCATATTCATCTCTTACTTTTTGAGAGTACATTTGAAATCTCTTAAATTTAGTATATCTATCTTCAGGAGATCCTTCTTGACTTAAATTGATCAAAAACGCTGAACCTTCTTTATTTCTGATGTTTACTCCTCCAAGATTTATGCATAAATATTTCTCCATAAAGCTCTCTATCACCCCATCTCCTGCATGATACTTCCTAAGCATTTTTGACAGAACCATTGAGGAATTGTTAAGATAAATTAAAAAAGGAATATTATGGATCATTACTAAAACTTTAAGAGATAGTCTTCTAAAAAATTTATTTTTAACAGCCAATTCTTTATTAATTAATTTTTTATTGAACTCATATAGCATAGCCCCTATCGCAGAACCCTCTAAATGAAGTAATGAATTCATAGCAGTTAAATGACGAGTGTCTTTAAGAAATCCCTCAAGTATCTTGATCTCTTGCCTTGTAAAAGATAATCCTTTACTGTATTTTTTTGCATATTCTAAAAAGAAATTTACATTAAGAGCAAGCACGGGTCTGCTATTATGTCTCCCCTTTTTATCTAAAAATTTATTATATTTTTTATCAATAAAGCCCATTTTATTTAAGCTGAGAATGTACCTGTGAATCCATCCAGACTCCTTGCATCCAATTACCTTTGGTATACTTTTTCCATTCAATCCTCCATTTAAGAGACACAAAAGAACTTTGGCTCTTTGACCTGTTGGATTAAAGACTTGGTCCTTAGACGGGATGACCATTTTATCTTAATAAAGCTAATATATTCTTTTTTATAAAGTTTATTATGGAACAAGACAAAGTGATCTGTAAAAAATGGTATGAAATAATTTTAGAACTAAAGGGTGATTATGCGGAGCCCTCCCCGTCAGAGGGCCCCGAACAAGACAAATGAATAAAGAGCTTACAATATATAAGGGACGTAGGGGCCTATATAATAAATTTCTAGAGAGACTTTATGAAGCATGGATAAAAGTTCCACAGAGGTCAAAAAAAGATTATCTTCCTCACTCAGAGTTTAGAAAAATAATCCCTAGGAGCTTCCAAATAAAAAAGAATGACGCAAGAGAAGTGCTTCTAATACTCCATGATCTAGGATTTGTTTCTATAGAAAAACGAGGTATCAAATTAAATTTTGAAGTTAAAGATGAGTAATCTAAAGATTTTTTCCTCAAATAAAGTCCCGCTGCAACCATTAGATATGAGAATTTTAAATGCTATGTTATTCAACGGAGGATATGCTCAAAAGAATTTAGCAGAAGATTGCAAATCCACTATAGGCGGGGTATCTAAAGCATTAAAACGACTAGATAAATATGGATTTATCTACTGTAACCCTCACCCCATTAAAATCTATACATTAATACCTGAGAGAAAAATTGAAATCAAAAAGTTTCTCAGTAGGTATGATTTTGGAAAAAATTCACCTCTAATCGTAGATGCTCATGCATTTATATTTGAATGTGAAATTAATGAAATCTCTGAGAACTTCGAAAAACGTCTAAAAAAAGAAAAACGATGGATAGAGTATACGCCCAATAATTGGAGAGGATATAAACAAGCATACCTTGATGGGTCCACAATTTTTCATAAGACAAAGAAGAGAAACCTCGCAAGATTCTACTTCAAAACTTTTGCTAGAAGTCCAGAGATAGCTGAAATGATTATTATAGACAAATTTCTTCGAAGAAAAAAAACTCTTGAAGATAAGTATCCTGGGTTAAAGATTGGTGGACATAGCATTGTAGCAAAGTGTCCTTACCAGCATGTTGCATTATTAAGGGATCCCCTCGCTGTAGCCGCAATAAAGTTGGGAATAAAACATAAACGTATTGAAGACAGTCATCGAATTGGAGGAGAGTGGGAAGAAAAAGGCACTGATTCTATAGAAAAAATATCAAAATTAATTAAATTAAGAGAGGGTAATTTATTAGACATTTAAACCCCAATAAGAGCGAAAAACTGCATAAAATCGGTCAAAACATGTCATTTTAGTGCAAAAAACAGCATTTTGCACGTAAAGTATAAAATGTAAAAAATTTGCCACCGACGGTAAAATCAGATAATCTGACAAAAGTATACACTTTTCGACATATCTGGGCCCTCAGAGGCAGAACCTGGGCATTCCAAACATTTAAATAGGCATTATTCCTATTCCTTTTGTATTAGTACAAAATAAGCATGTGATTAATCACACAAATATTTATAAATAATAAGTACTAGTCAATATGGAACCAAAATGGAAATAGAAAAAATATCAACAATCCAAACAGGCTTAATGCTTGCTAGAAAAAGAAGTAGCTTGGGCCAGGAAGAAATTACTAAATACAATCTCCTTAGCTTGAGGAGTATTGGCGCCTCAGGAGAAATAGACATCTCTGAATCAGACATATTTCTTAGTAAGGGACCTGTAGAAAAAAAGTACTTTACGAAAAAAGGAGATATCATACAAAGATTAAGTGCGCCTTTTACGGCTACTTCAATCAAAGACGAAGAAGGACTTCTCGTATCGTCTAACTTTGCGATTATTCGTCTAAAAGACCCCAATTTTTTACCAGAATACATAGCCATATTTCTTAATTCGGACCACATAAAAAAAGAACTCTCAAAACTATCAATTAGTAAAACTATTCCTCTAGTCAAAATCTCACACTTAAAAAATATATCTATCATGGAAACTCCTATGGAGATGCAAAAAAAAGCAATAGAATTCAACAAGCTAAGAAACATGGAAAAAATCATTTTTGAGAGATTGCTTATAGAAAAGAAGAAATCTTCCAAAGTTATATTAAATCAATTACTTAAAAATCATTAAAAATGGAAGAACAAACTAGCAAAAAAAATATTTCAAATATTCTTTGGAAGGCATGTGACACATTTAGGGGAAAAATAGATTCTTCAATTTACAAAGACTATGTCTTAGTTATGCTTTTCGTTAAATATTTGTCAGACACCTATCAGGAACACTTCAAAACTTATTCTGAAAAATACGATGGAGATGAGGCAAGAATAAAAAGGGCTCTTGAGAGAGACCGGTTTGTACTTGACGAAAAGTCCACATTCGAATTTATCTACAGTAAAAGGAATGAAGCAAACATAGGAGAAGTAATAAACAAAGCATTAGAGAGGATAGAGGAAGAGAATAAGTCAAAATTGAGAGGAGTATTCAGAAATATTGACTTTAATTCAGAAGCAGTTCTAGGTCAAACAAAAGATAGAAACAGTATGCTTAAACATTTACTTGAGGACTTCAAGAATTTGGATCTAAGCCCTTCCGCTATTGGCAAAGAAGATGTTATTGGAGATGCTTATGAATATATGATCAGTAAATTTGCTTCTGACGCAGGCAAAAAAGGGGGGGAGTTTTTCACACCCTCAGAGGTTTCAGAATTACTATCGAGACTAGTAAAACCAGAGGAGAATGATAGGATGTATGACCCTACGGCGGGATCCGGATCTTTATTACTAAAAGTTGCAAAAAAAGTTCCCAGTAAAAAGGTTGCAATTTATGGACAAGAGAGAAATGGGCAAACACAATCTCTTTGCAGGATGAATATGTTTCTTCATGATATGGACGATGCTAATATAGCCTGGGGAGACACGTTATCAAATCCATTATTTTTAGAAGATGGGAAATTGATGAAATTCCAAGTAATAGTTTCCAATCCTCCCTTCTCACTAGACAAATGGGCAATGGGATTTGCAGGATCCGGTGAAGACAAAGGCTTCAAAATGGAATCTTCTCTAGATCCCCATAGAAGATTCGAATGGGGAGTTCCGCCAAAATCTAAAGGTGATTATGCATTTGTTCAACACATGATCCATTCCCTAGCTGAAGGAGGAAGAATGGGAGTAGTATTGCCTCACGGGGTATTATTTAGGGGTGGAGCCGAAATAAAAATTAGGAAACAGCTTATAGATATGAACCTTCTAGATGCAGTGATAGGACTTCCATCAAATTTATTTTTTGGTACGGGAATACCTGCATGTATCTTAATATTCAAAAAAAACAGGGCAAGAAAAGATATACTTTTTATCGATGCATCCAGAAAGGGACAATTCGAAAAAGGCACTAATCAAAACATACTTCGAGAAGAAGATATACAAAGAATTGTTAATGCCTATGATAAATATGAAGAAACTGAAAAATTCTCTTATGTTGCAAACATCGAAGAAATCAAGGAGAATGAATATAATCTTAATATCCCTCGTTACGTAGACACATTTGAAGAAGAAGAACCTGTAGATATGGATCAGGTAAAAACCAATATTTCAAATTTAAAAAAAGAGTTAGCAGAGGTGGAAACTAAAATGGAAGGCTATCTTAAGGAATTAGGATTATAAAATGGGACAAGGCTTAAGTATTGGAAATCTCGCACTTGAAACTTTTTTTGGATTAGTTGCGGTATTTCTCCTTTTTGCACCAAAGCTCTTCGGCTGGAGCGGATGGAGCTATATTGGAGGAATAATTTTTCTAATTCTTACATTCATTGTTCTAATGATTAAGAATTAAAATGAAACAAGAAATTAAACAAAAACTTGAGCAGATAAAAGAATGTAAAATTCCTGAAGGATATAAGGAAACTAAGATGGGGATTATTCCTAAAGATTGGTCTATCAAAGAAATTAACAAAATTACTGACTATGCAGACTATAGGGGTAAAACACCACCAAAAACAAAAGAAGGAGTTTTTTTGGTTACTGCAAAAAATATCAAAAAAGGCTTTATTGACTATAATGCTTCAAAAGAATTTGTCTCGAATAAAGAATATTCCAATATTATGAAAAGAGGACTGCCAAAAAAAGGGGATGTTCTAATCACAACCGAAGCTCCAGTTGGAAATGTTGCCCAGATTGATAACGAAAAGATTGCATTAGCTCAAAGAGTAATTAAATATCGTGGGAAAAAGGGAATAATTGATAATACTTATTTGAAATATTTTTGTTTAGGTAATAATTTCCAGAAGGAAATTTTAATAGAATCGACGGGTGGCACCGTCAAGGGAATAAAGGGTAGCCGTCTTCATAAAATGAATATAGTATATCCCATAATCGATGAACAAAAAAAAATTAACAAAATTTTAACCACCTCGGATTGTTTAATTGAATTAAAGAACGAAGAAATTAAAAATACAAAGAAATTAAAAAAAGGTCTAATGCAAAATCTTCTAGAAGGGAAGGTTAGATTTCCGGAATTTAAAAATAATTGGCAAAATATAAAATTAAAAAAATTATTAATTGAAGTTAGCAAAAGAAATAATGGAAATAATGTGGACCGTGTTTTAAGTGTAAACAACAAAAAGGGATTCATAAATCAGGATGAACAATTCGGTAAACAAGTAGCTAGTGCAGATGTCTCTAATTATAAAATTATCAAAAAGGGACAATTCGCATACAATCCTTCTAGAATAAATGTTGGCTCGATAGATCTCCTTAAAAATTATGATGAGGGGATTTTAAGCCCAATGTATGTTGTTTTTGATGTAAGGGAAACATTAAATTCAGAATATTTTAGATATTGGCTAGAAACTCATGAATTTAAGGGACGCATGAAAAGTTATATTTCGGGTAGTGTTCGTGATAGCTTGGGATTTAAAGACATGTGTGCCATGATTATCAAAATACCTCCAAGAGAAGAGCAAAATAAAATAGTTAAATTCATAGGGATTATTGACAGGGAGATTATTGAATTTGAAAAAGAATTGTACCTATTAAAAGAGCAAAAAAAAGGTTTAATGCAATTACTTCTTACAGGAATTATAAGGGTGAATACAGATTAAAATGGCAAACATACATGATTATAATGAATTGAATATATCTCAAAAACCAGCCTTAGAAGTCTTAGAGAAATTGGGTTATAAAATAATCGCTCCAAAAGATGCTGAAGGCATGAGAGGTAATCTTCATGAAGTATTACTTGCGCCAATCCTAAGAGAGCAAATAGAAAAATTAAATTCATTCAGGTATAAAGGTAAGTCATACGAATTTAGCAAGAAGAACGTAGAACAGGCAATGAATGATTTAGATGAGGGATTAACGGACGGACTTGTAAAAACAAATGAAAAAATTTATGACTCGCTAATGCTTGGAAGAACATATCAAGAGACCTTAGATGATGGAACAATAAGGTCATTTAATATTAAATTTATTGATTGGGAAACTCCTGAGAATAATGTCTACCATGTTGTAGAAGAATTCTCTGCAGAGAGAGAGAATAATAAAGATAATGCAAGACCCGATATTGTAATTTTTATCAACGGAATCCCATTTGGAGTAATTGAATGCAAAAGAGCTTCCATAAGTATGAAGGAAGGAATATCTCAAATGATCAGAAACCAAGGAAAAGATTATATCCCCCAACTATTCAAATTTATTCAAATAGTCATGAGTACTAACAAGAATGAAACAAAATATGCAACTACTTCTACCGAAGCAAAATTTTGGGCCGTATGGAAGGAGCAGAATGAAAAATGGCACCAGGAGACATTAAGAGATGTAGTAGTAAATAGAAAAATAACTCGACAAGATGAGAATATCGTTTCATTGTTTCATCCTAAAAGATTATTGGATCTAACAAAATATTTTATAGTATACGACAAAGATATTAAAAAAATTGCAAGATATCAGCAATATTTTGCTGTCAAGGAGATTATCAAAACAATAGAGAACAAAAACGAACAAGGGAATAGGGAGTCAGGGGTTATTTGGCACACCCAAGGTTCAGGGAAATCACTTACAATGATTATGCTATCAAAATATTTACTCTCAGAATTGTCTCAAGAAGATCCACAAATAATTGTAGTAACCGACAGAAAAAATCTAGACAAACAAATCCATAAAACATTTAATCATACAAGATTGAAGGCAAGCAGAGCAACATCAGGAAACCATCTAATAAAACTAATCGATGATAACAATGCAGATATAATAACAACATTGGTACATAAATTTGATACCGCATCGAAAAAATCTACTGCAGCAACATCAAAAAATATTTTTGTATTGGTAGACGAATCACATAGGACTCAATATGGAGAGCTTCATATAAAAATGAAAAACGTTTTTCCAAATGCTTGTTATTTAGGATTCACCGGAACTCCACTTATGAAAAAAGAAAAAAGTACGCTAATAAAATTCGGTAAACTTATTCATAAATACACTATCGCGGATGGAGTTAAAGATAAAATGATTCTACCTCTTCTTTATGAAGGTAAAATGATAGAACAAACAGTTAATAGAAAAGCCATAGATCATAGGCTAGAAATAATTGCAAGAAATCTGAATGATAAGCAAAAAGAAGAAGTAAAAAAGAAGTGGAGCAATTTCGAAAAGATTGCCTCATCAGACCAAAGACTAAAGTTGGTGGCCTTTGATATCAATCAACATTTTGTGGACAACTACAAAACAAAGGGAGCACACTTTAAGGCAATGCTTGCGACAAATAGCAAAGTTGAAGCAGTAAGGTATCTTGAAGCATTTGAAGAACTAGGAGACTTGAATTGCAAGGTGGTTATATCTGCTCCCGATCAAAGAGAAGGCCATGAAGTGGTCGATCAAGAATCAAAAGACAGGATTAAGAAATTCTGGAGCAAAATGATGAAAAAATATGGTGATGAAGACAAATATGAAGATCTCATCAAAGATGATTTTGTAAACGGAGATGAAATAGACCTGCTAATTGTTGTAGATAAGCTCCTAACAGGCTTTGACGCACCAAGAGCATCAGTTTTATATGTTGACAAGCCAATGAAGGACCATACCCTTCTACAGGCCATTGCAAGGGTGAACAGACTATATGAGGGAAAAGACTTCGGGTTTATTGTAGATTATCGTGGGCTATTAGAAAAATTAGACGCAGCACTAGATATGTATTCCGGAGCAGGACTAGAGAATTTCGATCCCGATGACTTGAAGGGGGCGTTATATGATGTTGTAAGTATAATCGGTTCACTCAGGCAATACAATACTGATCTAAAGAATATCTTTATTGGGATAAAGAACACAAAAGATGTGGAGGAATATGAGTTGACTCTTGAGAACCAAGAAGTTAGGGACAACTTCTATAATATCCTTAGCGGTTTTGGCCGATATCTCTCAATAGCTTTAGAATCTGAACAGGTATACAATTCGCTCAGCAGTGATGAATTATCAAGATACAAAAGTGAACTAAAGTTTTATCAGGAGCTAAGGAAATCTGTCAAGTTAAGGTATTCAGATTCAATAGATCACAAGGAATATGAATCTAAAATGCAAAAATTAATGGATAATTATATTTCTGCAGAAGAAGTCATCAGAATAACAAATCCTGTAGATATATTGAATAAAACTAAATTTGAAGAAGAGCTTACTAAACTGGGATCAAACAGAGCAAAGGCAGACGCAATAAGGACAAGAATGTCAAAAAGCATAAGTGAAAAGTGGCAAGAGAACCCCGCGCATTATAAGAATTTCTCTGAGAGAATTCAGGAAGTTTTGTCTGCATATAAGGATGCAAGAATTTCCGAAGGAGATTATCTAACTCGAATGAAGGAATTAGTCAAGGATTACAGGGAAGGTTCCTCGGGAATAGAATATCCTGAAACAATAAAGAATGATCAAGATTCTCAAGCATTTTATGGAGTTATCTCAGAAATCATAGAAGAAACTAACAAAGAAAAAGATTTGAATGAGCAAGTTGCCGAATTATCTTTAAAAATAAAAGGAATTGTAGACAAGCACATCAAAGTAGATTTCTATGACAATGTAGACATACACAATAGAATTGCGCAAGAAATAGATGACTTACTATTTGAGTTCAAAGAAAAAGAAAAGATTACATTATCCATAGATCAAATTGATAAAATTATAGAAACCATAAAATCAATTTCTATAAAGAGGTTTTAGAATATGACAAAACATGAAATTTCTTATGGGAAACATCAAATTAGCTATACGTTAAAAAGAAAAGACGTTAAAAATATAAATCTAAATCTTAAACCCAACTTAACAGTTGAAATATCTGCAAGTCACAATGTTCCAATTAAAACGATACACTCATTTGTCAGAAAAAAGGCCAATTGGATTATTAGAAATAAAGAGTATTTTATGCAAGCATTTCCAGGAGTAAAATATGGGAGAGAATATGTCAATGGTGAAACATTCAGATACCTCGGTCGCCAATATAGGCTAAAAGTCATCAAAAGAAAAACAGAATCGGTAAAATGCAAAAGAGGGTTTTTTTATTTGTACGTTGAAGATAAACAAGATTATCAAAGAAAAGAGAAATTACTCAAAGACTGGTACCAAAAAAATTCAGCTAGGGTATTTAATGAATCTCTTGAAAAAATGTACAGTATATTAAAAAAATATAACATTCCAATGCCAAAATTAACAATTAGACATATGAAGGCCAGATGGGGTTCATGCGTAGAGTCCAAAAGCACAATCCTAATAAATAGCGACTTGATAGAAGCTCCAAAATTCTGTATCGATTATGTTATCTTACATGAATTAATCCATTTCAAATATAAGAATCACGATAAGAATTTTTACAAATTACAAGAATCAATTATGCCTGATTGGGGGAAAAGGAAAAATATCCTAGATACAGAGGTGGTAAGAAGCCTATGAAAAATTTCAAACTCTCCCCCTCCGCATTAAATTTAATGAAGGATTGTCCTAGATGCTTTTGGCTTACACAAAACAAAGTATGGAAGAGACCTAGTGGCATATTCCCATCACTTCCATCTGGAATGGACAAAATACTAAAGACCCATTTTGATAATTTCATGAAAAAGGGCTTATTGCCACCAGAACTTGCTAAACATAAGTCATGCAAGGGATTAACTTTATTCAACGATCCAGAATTAATGAAGATATGGCAAAGCAATTTTAAAGGAATCAGATTTGAAGACAAAAAGGGCAATATACTTAGAGGAGCAGTAGACAATATACTAGTAAAGGACAAGAAGTTAATAGTATTAGACTATAAAACGAGAGGATATGCACTAAAAGAAGACACTGCAGAACACTATCGCCTACAGCAAAATGTATACAATTTCCTCCTAAGAAAAAACGGATATAAAACTGAAGATTATTTTTTCCTCCTATTCTATGTACCTAACAAAGTTACACCTGCAGGAAGAGTAGAATTCGATACTGAATTGGTAAAAATGAAGGTAGATGCAGAAATGGCAGAAAAAACTTGGAAAAAAGCATTGAATTTATTAAATGGGAACTGTCCGAAAAAAAGTTGTGAGTGGTGTGATGGGAAATAATGGTATTGAATTTGATAAAGATGGAAAAATAATTATTCCAAAGCAGGTTAAAGTTGATAAAGAAGAGGAAAAAAGAAGCATAATCTTCAAGAGAATCCAGGTAAGGCAAAATAATCCCGCCATTGCACAATTAAAAATAACTTTACCTTATGAAGTCCCCAGTGCTAAGGAAATTAAGAATACTTTTGAAATGTTGGCAAATCGTTTCCAATCTGTTGAAACCTCTATGAGGCAGATAGACTCTAGAAACTTTGTTTTTGAAGCAAGAGAAACCTGGCTAATGTACTCTTTTTTACAAACTTTAGAAAAAGAACTAGAAGATATGTTTAAGGGAAATATTAAGATATTCAAAAGAGGTTATTGGCCAAAATTTGATAACTAATCCGTCACCAATAGGTAGTCAGGTCATTTTAAAAGGCAAATATATCTATAAATTTCAGTTAAACAATAAGGGCGTTTAACAAATTCTGATTGCCCGGTTGGGGCGTTCCAGACTCTTCCGGCATTTGATGGGTCGCGAGCATTTATACAGCATTTATACAATGGACTTTTTATCGACGCTGTTTTTTCATTTTTTCCCCAAGAATTAAATAATGTTTATAATCATCATCTTTTATTTCAATTTCAAAATCTGAAAACATTTCCTTAATTTCAGAAATATCAAAATAATGATGCACGACTCCTTGCTCATGCCCTTTAGTTGGAATAAAAGTATTTTTCTCTATCTCCAAGGGGTTTTTATGAGAAATATCTTTCATTTTTGGAACAGTGATGAAAATTTTACCCTCGCTTTTCAATGAAGCCACAGTTTTTCAAAACTTAATTGAAGATTTATCTCATCCATTTAAATTATCAAAAATAGAAACCATAGCAGGAATAGAATCATTTGGATTCATACTTGGTGCAGGAATAGCGCAATTATTATCAAAGGGGTTTCTGCCCATACGTAAAGGAGGCAAATTGGCATGCATCCCAGAAGTTGTTGATAGAATTTCTGTAGTAGATTACAGCGGGACAGAGAAAACTCTTGAAGTAAAAAAAGACTCTATAAAAAAGGGAAAAAGATTTTTATTGGTAGATGAATGGGTCGATACTTGTTCTCAAATGAATGCTTCTATCGGACTAATAGAAAAAAATGGGGGAATAGTAGAAGGAATAAGTCTTATCGGGATAGAGGGAGGACCTCGCACAAAAGAATTAATGAAAAATTACAATGTTCACGCATTATATTATTCTAAATAGTATTATTTAACAATCAAATCCAGATGATATTTTAACTTTTCAAGAGAAATATATTCTATATCTATATTTTCATTAATTTCTGAAGGAAGCCTAGAACTAATGAATTCTTCTATAATCAATATTTTTTTAGGATTAAAATATTTAGAAGCCCCTATTTCACTTAAAACTCCCCCCGAATATCCCAAACAAATAAACATATCGCAAGATCTATTAAATTTTGACGGCTGACATTCCCACCTTTCGCAAGAAATAATCTCTCCTATCTCTAAATTCAAATAATCTTTAACATCATCTTCTTTGTCCGGCGCCACAATCCATATCTTTGATCCATTATTTTTGATGTATTCTTTACCAAAATATTCTAACAAGGAATTTTGATCAGGAGTTAACACAATCTCATTTCTACTTAAAGCCACTAAATCGGCCACTATCGTTAAAAGTTTTTTTCTAGCCTCAATATCTTCCTCAGAAGCGAGAGATATAGTATTTGGTCCAATTATACCTATTTTCATATATACCACATCCATTGCTTATTTATAAAATTATTCATTCACGGCTTTGGTGAAACCCTATTATCAACAACGATAATATCAACTTTCGATCAACATTATAAGCAATCAATCTAAAAATTAATTCTTTCTTCTGGCTTTCAAAACTCTTACTCAAAATAAAATTCCCATACTTTCTCTTAATTACCGAAAACACAGTTTCAACTTTACTTCTTTGATGATAAATTTCCTTATGAAATTTTATTGGGACCCCAATACTTTCATAGTTTCTGCCACTTATTTTTCGATAAGGAATCTGAGGATAGGACTTCATCTGTCTCAAAACAAATCTCCGATTCTTTTTCGAATCATATCCCCGATCAGCTACCACATAATCGCATTTCAAATCCTTCAAAACAAATGGAAAATCTATCGTGTCATGTCTTGGACTAAGCCTGATTTTTTGAGCCATTACATATTGTGTGTTTGTATCAATCGCTATAGTCAATTTCAAATACCGACGGTATTTTCGCTTATCTTGGTAATTCCAAACATTCGCATAATGGTAACTCATGTGGTTTGTCTGGAAACCCGAAGCATCAACTGCGACAATATTTGCTTTCTTGTCGCAAAGCAAAGAGTTCAATCTTCAAATTTTCAATATTACCAATTTCTGATTTTACCGACGAGAAAAACACTATTTCTTAATCGCAAACAAATAATTCATAATTCCCCACTCTTCCCTATAAGATTCAAAATCCTCAATATTCCAATCAGAATAAATTTTCTTTACTTCAGATTCGTCAAAAAATTCATCCCCAGTCAAAACGTCAACAATATTTACTCCGCCATCTTTTGTATTTTTTTTAATGTCCTCAACCAAATCCTTAGCCTTCTCAACAAAATGCAAAGTTCCAGTACAAATAACTACATCATAATCATCCACAATCACATATTCATCCAAGTCAGCACAAATAGCATTTATTTTAATACCTCTCTTAACAGCTTCTTTACTAATCTCATCTATAGCTGTTTTAGAAATATCGACACAAGTAACATCAAAACCCCTATCCGCCAAGGCTAATGATAATCCACTTTGCCCACACCCTAAGTCTAAAACTTTTCCAGATTTTTTATAAATTAAAATTTCCCCTAACAACTCCTCATCAAAAGGAAATGAAAATTCAAATTCTGGATTTGAGAACTCTTCTTTTTCAAAATAATATTTGTCTTTTCCCGTATAGTCTTTAATTTCAATTTTATCAAAATATTTATCTTTCTTCATCCCCTTCTCCAAAACCTTCCTTAATAAATTCTTATCGTCATCCCACCTAACCTTTTTAATAAAGTCTTCGATACTAAGCCACTCATATTTACTATGCTCCTCATTCAAAACAACCTCCCCATCTTCTACAAAAGAAATAAAATTGGATTCCTCACAAACCTCTTCTCCCCAATCATAAACAGATCCCCAATTCAGAAAAAAACTTTCTTTCACAATCAAACCAGTTTCCTCCATAACCTCTCTCGCAACACCTTCTTCCAGAGATTCATTTCCTTCAACTCCGCCAGTAACAACAAACCATCCACCCTCACCATGCTCTGGATGCGGCTCGCTATGTAAGGCTAGTAATTTTTCTCCTCTAATAATAAACGTTAATATCTTCTTTTTCATCAAAAAAACCCCGCAAACCGATCCCGAATCTCCTCAAAAGAATCAACCCTCATATCAAATAACCTATCCTCTCTAGAATTAAACCCATTCATCATCACCATAAACTCCTCATCCTCGAACAACTTAAGTTTGGCCTCTGAACAAACTTTCAAAATCTTAGTCTTCGCCATTCCAACCTCACTTTCCTCATCAACCAAAATCTCAGCCTCAAAATAACAAACATCTCCAGACCTAACCAAAGCAAATTCAACCCCCTGATACTCAAATAAAAAAGTTTTAGTATCCATAATAACCCCATGAAACCAATCAAGATTTTTAAAAAATTCCAAAACATCTGAAAACTTACTCAACTCAAGCGGGAACAAAAACTCTTTTCTATTTTCCTCAGCTCCCCATCTTCCATACTTCATAACCATCTCAGCCTTCTTATTGGTAACCCGCAATTTCAAATCAACTGGATCATCTCTCACTCCCTTAACGTTCAAAACATCCTTGCCTTCTCTAAAATATATAAAAGAAATCCTGTCCTTCTCTTCAATAAATTTGGCACTATTATAAAAAAATTCCAAAGTCCTCTCAAAATTTACAATTTTTCCCCGAACTTCAACTTCAATATCCATAAGAATACAAACAAACCCATGATTAAAAATCTACCTCTCAACTAAAATTATCGATACACCCAACGGTGACAGAAGACAAAGACAAGACTTAAAAAGTCTAGAGACCTAAAAATACTAATTAACTCCATGGGATCTTAACGGACCCCATGATTTATTTTATTATGAAAAAGATATCTATTTATATAGACGGGAGTAATTTTTATTTTTCTATAAAAAAGAAATTCAACTCCTTAGTAAATATAGAAAAATTTTGCAATAAATTAGTAAAGGAAAATAGTCTAGTAACGATAAATTATTACATTGCACCTATAGATCAAGCTCAAAATCCCAAAATGTATGCAAGCCAACAAAGTTTTTTCGATAAGCTTAGAAAAATAAAAAAGCTAAAAATTATATTCGGGAGATTGGAAAAACGGAAAAAAGATGGAAAAGAATATTACGTCGAAAAAGCAACAGATGTCAACCTGGCATTAGACATAGTACTTGATGCCCAAGCGAACGAATACGACGAGGCATTTTTAATTTCTAATGATGGAGATTTTTCAGGAGCAGTCAAGGCAAGTATCCAAAGATTTAATAAAAAAATCACTTATGTAGCAATCGGAACTAACAGAACAATTTCTTATCATCTTAAAAGAGTATCCTCCAAAACGCTAAAAATAAACGAAGAATTTATTGAAGACATGATATTAAAATAAAAGTATCCACCCACCAAAATCACAACGCTCCAGTCACGGCGGTTGGGGCGGATTTTCTTTTTTATCGACGCTGTTTCTTAATTTTTTAAAATAGTGTTAGGGCGTCGAACTATTTGCCTGTCAGGACGATTAATGCTAGTCACTTGCAGTAAAGATGGACTTTAAAAATAAAATAAATTCTCTAGAATCAAACATATCTTCAGGCAAATCATCTAATTCAAACCAGCAATATTCCTCAGATTCTAAATTTATATTTACTTCCTTATTTTCATCTATAGAGGCTCCATAAAAAAAATGAATTGGATGCCAATTCTCTTTTGCATGTTGAATCTCCTTTATATGCAACAGCTTCAAATCTTCTTCATTAAATTGCATTCCAGATTCCTCAAAGGTTTCTCTAATAATTGCCTCTGTCGAAGATTCTCCTGGATCTATTTTTCCCCCTATATTGCCCCACGAAACCCCCCAAAAATCTCTTTTCTGGATATTTCTCTTTAGCATAAGAATTTTAGAATGGTCCTTGTTAAAAGTAATTAGAAAAACAGCCCTACCAGTATCTTTTATTTTTTCAAAATCTCCCTCTTTATTTAATGCCATATTGTCCTAGCTAATTCCTGTAGTTGCTCTTTATTTAAAATTGTTTTTTCTGCTTGAATAATGCCTAATTTTTTCATTCCGTTAAAAAGAATCACTCTATAATGATCGTAACTAGCAATCGGTATATATCTAGTTTTACTTATATTTTTTAAAATAAATTTTTTATTATATTCTCCTCCAAGCGCTTTTTCAAGTAAACAGAATTCCTTAATTAATAAATCTGCTTCAATTTCGACAGAATCCATAGATTCAATGATGAACTCTAAATAAATCTTAATCCTATTTGTTTCTGTAGTTTCAATAATTTCAAGTTTATTTAAATCGAGTATTTTTTTCAGATTACCTATATTCCCAGCACTAATAATGTTCTTATATTTATTTATTTTTGTCATTTTATTTTTAGTAAATTTTATTACTATACCATAAACAGAGTTTTTAATATTATTCGATAAGATTTCTATGAGCCTATTAACCAATATTATCTATCATCATCCCTTATAACTATCGGAAATGCCGTTGGGTTAATATATATAAAAATAATTTTCAGCTTTTATTTGTCTTAAAGAATACAGTTATTTATTTTATTTTTTTGCTATTATTGCAAAATTATAATCTGAATTTTCTGGTTTGTAAATTAATGGGTCATATTCTTTTATTATTGTCATATTTAAAGATTCCAGGATAGATTTAACTTTTGTTAGAGAAAAATCTAGATGTTTGTGTTGGGGGTTTCCAGTTTTGCCTAACGATTGGCGATATCTACGGTATCTTTGTTCATTTGGCAAAAGAAGAATCAGGATACCATTGGGTTTTATAACTCGATGCCATTCTCTCAATACCTCATCTGTTTTATCAAAATCTTCTAAGAGGTGAGAAGAGTAAACATAATCTAGCACGCTATCTTTAAACCAGTATAACTTTTTTGCGTTTCCCTTTAAGTTTAATGGATGATTCCCTGTTTTCGCATAGGGCTTTTCTAAGTCTATGGATATCGCTTCGGTGATTATGATATCTCCTCCAAATCCAATATCTAATCCACATCCTTGACAGTACTTTTCTAAAAGGTTTCTGAATTTTGAGGTTTCACTTTTATACATTTTCATATTATTTAATAATTAATTTAATTTTATATAGTTGAGTATAATTTTTAGGCATTATATAAATGCCTCAGACAATTCTGCTCGGGCTACATCTAAATTTTTATTTTGGATTATATATCCTCTTGCTCCAGTTAGTTTTAAATAATGAAAGAAATTCTCTCTGTTTCTTTCAATATCCTCCACTATTTGTTTATAGCCTAGGCTTCTCTCTCTAGAGTCATCTAATCTTCTTTGTAAAACTTCTTCAGCATTTACTTCAATTAAAACAAATATTTTCTTAGGTATATCTTTTAGTCTATGTAAGTCTCCATCCTCAATACCTCGATAAAACACATTATATCCCGTTTTTATATTAATTGCAGCATAATGGGTATCAAGAAATGCCTTCCCATGTTTTCCAATTTCATCAACTATTTTTTTTGAAATGCCGTCTAAACTTCTATTCGATAATCTCCGAGCGATATTTCCTGTATGAATTCTTTTTTTATCGTATAATAAATTAGAAGTTACTAGAGTAGTTTTGCCAACTCCACTACATCCTCCAATAAGGTAGAGTTCTTTAGTCTTCACCGTCTAATTCTCCGATAAATTTAACTAATATTTTCACTTCACTTTCACTTTCATTTAAATTTAATGATATATATTTTTGAGAAACATATCTTGAAAAAAATTGGATATAAAAATCAAAATATTCTTTATTCGAAAATACGTCATATTTTATATCTTCAAGAGAATCAAACCATTTATCCCCTCTCCCTCTTTTTTCTTCATAAATTTTTAACGGATCCTCATTAACTAAAACAAGCACAGCCCTAGATATTTTTCCAACAAATTTTTTTAATCCCTTTATAGACAAACATGGCATTTGATGGTAAAAATGGGTATCTAAAATTACATCTCCATGCTCTAAGTGATTTAAAATTGATTGAATAAATACTGGCTCTAAATATCTGCAATAATCATTAATTGTTATATCTCCAATATTCCCAAAATCTAAACTTTTTGATAATTTATAGATAAGAGCTCCAGTGTTAATTACTTTTGCCTTGGGATATTTTTCTATAAATTTATTTGTAATATAAAATCTATTTACTCCCCTGGCACTTCCAATAATAAATAATCTATTATCATTTTTTGATTTAATCATCTTTTTATCCATTTAAACCTCCTGCAAAAAGTAAATCCTCCTCGGGATTAAAATTATCTTTTGTAAGATATCCTCTTGCAACCTCATTTGCTATGGAGCTTCTATTTCCAGAGGGAGAAGTAAGTATAGATTTTCTCTTATTCGGAAATAGGCCTGAATCTCTTACTAAATGACCGTAATCAATGTAAAGACCCAGTATATCCTTCAGAGTTTTAGGCTTTCCAGTTTTACTCATAGGAGATTTAGGAGAAGGAAAATAGGAAGTAATATTCGGTAATATACCCATATCTAAAAAATGTTGAGACGCCCCAAGTAAGGACTCATTTGATTCCCAAGGTCCCGCAAGAAACTGTACTACAGAATTTCCCTTTCCCCATAATCGCGACCCTTCTAATAACGCTTCTTCATAATGCCTCTTTCCAATTTTAAACTTCCCAGGGCAAACCTTTCTTAAAGCCTCATCGTCCCAAACGTCTATATTGAAACTAATTACATCTACCCCTGTTTCATGCAACGATTGAAGAAGGTCCAAGTTTTTAGGAGGAGTAAGCGAAAAAGGTCCAGAATACGAATCTTCACCAATATTATCTTTAATCACCTGTCCCATTTTAGTGTACGCCCCACATTCTTCATCAGTATCCTTAAAGGTTCCTCCAGTTAATGCAAAATATTTAAACTCTTTTCCCGCTAGTGCAACTGTTTCTCCAATATCTTCTAAATTGGAAGAAATGGGAAGTTTGCTCGTATTTCGAGTAGGAGAGATGTTACAATACCCACAAGGAACTTTGGCTGCGAAATAAGAACATTTCCTCCTTACAGCAATTGCAAGACAATCCATTCCCATAGCTTGACCTATTTCCTCCATTCGAGTTCCTCTTGAAGTTATTTGACCATAATGGCTAGGTCTTTTTGTAAATTTAACCGGCAATAATGGCTCTTCAACAAAATCCGAGAATAAATAATGTGTATCCCCAATTTGTTTTAAACTAAAATATGATTTGGGATTTCTCACAAGCTTTGTAGTTATCCCTCCGTAAAGCGTAAACTCATTAGGAACTCTTTGCTTATCTTCATTTTTTGCAGAATTAATTAAATAGAGACCATCAATATTTTCTTTAATAGAGTCTCCAATTCCTTCAACAGAATCAACTTCTCTTATTCCCACGGTTCTAGTTGCTACTTTAAGGATGGTTGCCATTTTATTCATATATTCTACTCTACTATTCATTATTAATTACCTCCAAAAATTCTCTTTCTACATCCCCAACAGAAATAGCGTCAAAATAATCTTTAGAATCTCGTCTATCATACCAACTAAAAGGAATATCCATTCCATTATCCACCCAATAAGAATTCTTATAGACACATCTCATTTTAGGATCAGTTGGTCCGAATATGCCAAGAGTTTTCTTCTCAAAGGCTCCCCCAATATGCAAAATTCCGCTATCATGGCACAAAACCATATCAGAGATACTGACCAAAGAAAAAAGTTCTCTAATAGAATGATTGTTAAAAAATGTCACTTCTTCATCCTCCCAATTCATTTCCTTATCTATAATCACCAAATCAAAATTTAATTTTTTCAATCTGTCTATCAACAATTTCCACTTTTCCAATTCCCAGTCTCTTGTTATGTTTGCAGATTTTATGGCAAGCAAGATAATTTTTCCCTTTCTTAATTTATGCTTTTTAATAAATAAATTTGCCCACATCCCCTCTTCGTCGGATAAATTAATTTGTATATTTTCTTCGCCGCCAGAAATATTAAGAGCATCCTTAAAGATTTCAATCTTAGTTTTATTAATTAGGGGTTGATGTATCTGTTCGTAATTAAATTCATAATCGGTCAAATCAAATACTTTATCATACTGGCTTTTGTCAACCATAGAATCAGAGCCCATTAGGGAATCTATAAAATCAAGATTTAAAAAAAGATCTTTAAAATTAATGGGGATCATAAGGTCCAACGTTCCTTTTTTTGCAACTTCTTTTAATGCGGGGGTCATCATTAACATATCGCCTATACTCCCAAATGATCTTATGACCAATATTTTTTGCATGTAACTTTTAGTTAAAGTCAATATATAAGTAATGTTATTCCCATTAACATAACTTAAAAGTTATGTTAATGGGTACATTTTTATAGACATATTAGCAGAGATATATATGGAATTATTGGAATATTTAGAAACAAAAAAAGATCCTTTGACTTAATCATTAAATTAAAAAAAAGGCAAGGTAAAAAACCGACTCTTTTAGCATTCCTTACACCATCATTTAAACTATTTGACTTATTTCGATTATCCAAATTATCACAACTAGCCCACAATAACTTCTCGCTTGTTTTAATTATAAAGGATGGAGATAGAGTAAATATGGAAAATTTTGAGCACCTCATCAATCTTTCCATACCCAAAAACAAAATGATCTATAAATATTTAGATATATACTCTCAGTTAATCAAGAACAGTGATTTCAGAAAAATATTTGAAGGTTATGAATTAAATGATATATCCTCTAAGATAGATTTCCTGAATAATCTAAAGAATATAAATAAAAAAAATCTTTCATTATCCGACCTTGAAAGTTTTTTGACGCAGAACTACATGGCAAAGAACTCTAAAAAATTATTGGGATATGATCTGGATTTTTTTCTAACCTCTGAATATAAAAATTTATTTTTTGATTACTTTGATCTAAATAAAGACTTACAGCTAGAGAAAATTAAGATATCCGACACTCCTTGTAATTTTGATTTTCTAGAGAATGTAGCTTCCTTAGAAAAAGAACTTAATTTCCTAAAAACTAACCCAAAGGTAAAGAAACAACTACACGCCATTCTGTCTCAAATTATTCTTTCATTTAACTACACCGAGAAATTCGAAGATTTTCGCGAAGCCGCCTTGTTTTTGAAAAAAACACTACTAAATTCTAAAGACGCCGAAGAATTATTTTTAGACAAAAACAATTACCTAGGTTGTATAAGTGCCCTTAACAACAGCCTTCGTAGAGAGATGTTAGGAATTGTCTATGAAAATAAAAGAATAAAGGCAGAGGCAATAAGAGCCAAAATAAATAAAATTCATTCTAAAAAATACACTCTCACTAGCGTACTTAAAAATCTAAACATTCTAGCGCGTGCCAAAATTTTAAAAAAGAAAAACCGATTTTATGAGTTAACTTATCAAAGAATTATTATGAATATACATATGGGGTGGCTCTGCGAACCACAAAAATTCCAAGCAGCAAAGACAAATTAAATAAACTTCATAAAATCACTATAGTTATGAAAGAAACGAAAGAAATTGCAAAATGGGCAGAACAAACTTATGAAATGGGATACTAACAAATCTCACCTCAAGGGCCTACGGCAATTTTATGGACATCAAGATAAAACTTTGTGATTTAATAATGAGGGTAATGCTTCCGTGTCTCCCGAGGGATTTTTCGTCACCATCAAATGGACCGACAAGATTTATAAAAAACGTCCATCACACGACAGCAACGACAAATCAAATGATATCTAAACTAAACAACAAGAGAACCAAGCACCCATGAAACCCGGACACTCTTCAGTACCGCCGGTTGGGGCATTCCGAACAAAGTCCGGATTCTATGGGTGCTGGGCAAATATACAACATTTATACAATGAGCTTTTTATTTGCACTTCCTTCTAAAATCAATGAGAATAGATCCCTATAAACATAAAGAAAGATATCTTTCATGGAAAGAATCTGTAAAAAATGGCATTCCCGATATATCCAAAGAAAATTCCGACATCGTTCTAGACTACATCTTCGACATGGAACATGGGTTAAATATTTCAAACAAAAACATAAAAGGAGCTAGAAGCTATACTCGATTAAACAGTCTAAAACAAAGAATGATATTTATGTGCAAAAAATTTGAAAACATTTATGGAACAAAAGATATAACAAAAATTAGAGAAAGAGAGTTGCACACTTTCTTCACCGAAATGAGAAACGGTGTCATTAAAAGAGTCGATGGAAAAATATACCAGAACCCTGCTGATTAAGGGAAATAACTTACTCTTAAGTGTCGCAAATTCTCCGAAATGGACAAAAGAACAATATAGAATTGTCGATTAAGAGTTTAAACTTCTGAGAAATAAATAGCAAGATTTATTAAAATAACTCCTTCTGTAAACATACGATGGAAATTAATGATAGAGTATATGGTAAGGTAATAATTAATGAGCCTGTTTTGATTGAATTGATTAATTCTAGACCAGTTCAAAGGCTTAAGGGGATAAATCAAGCAGGCGCTTCTAAATATGCAATAGAAGGAAAAACCGTAACACGATACGAACACTCACTAGGTGTGATGATTCTATTAAAGAAACTCGGAGCATCACTTGAAGAACAAATAGCAGGACTATTACATGATACACCACATACAGCCTTTTCGCATGTAATTGATTTTGTATTTAAAGATAAAAATCACAATCACGAATTTCATGAAAAGTTTCATGAAAAAATAATCCTCCAATCAGAAATACCCACTATTTTAAGGAGTTTTAATTTGGATCTTGATATGATTTTGAATGAAGATAATTTTCCATTATTAGAAAAATCGCTACCCGATTTATGCGCCGATAGAATTGATTATACATTAAGAGATATGATTGCAATCGAAGGTTTCAGTGATAAGGTTAACGATTATATTTCAAGTTTTATCGTTCATAACAATGAGATTATTATTTCTGGGAAGTCTATAGCAAAAAAATTCTCAGAAGAGTATATAAGAATGGATGAAGAAGCATGGTCTCATCCTCTTGAAGTTGCTTTATTTCAAATTCTCGCAGATGCAATAAAAATTGCTCTAGACAAAGAAATCCTAATTGAAAATGATTTATTCGAAAATGATACATTTGTATATACAAAATTAAAAGAATCAGGAGATGATACAATCTTGAAAAAATTAGAAATGCTCAATCCAAATATAAGGATAATAGACAATCCAAATGACTTTGATTTTCATTCTAGAAATAAATTACGATACATTAATCCAAAATTTATGAACTCAAATGGCTCAATTAATAAAGTAACTGATGTATTTGAGGATTTTTTAAACAAAATTACAGAACACAAAAATTGGATCAATAAAGGCAATTTTATAAAAATTATTTCTTATTAACTACTCAAACTTCCCGGAAAATAAGTGCACTTATGTTCCTCAGTTAATTGAACGGTTTTTTCAATACCGCCGATACCAATAATTTCTCCATTTAATTCATATACAAAAAATGGAGCTTTCTCCGATTTTTTTATAATGTTTTCAGGGCTACTCATTTCAATTAAGAAATTTTTATTATTTTTATTATAATTTAAAGTCTCATTAATACAACTTATTATTATTATACTGCATCTCTTCGCATCCTTTTTTTCAAATTTTCTTATCATAAAATAAGAAAGGCACTGGCATTTTTAATCTTTCTTAAAGCAATATTTTAACTCAAAAATTCCCAATTACATTAGTTATTCTATTAAGGAACGACTTAATCCTCTTTGTTGCATCATTCTGCCAATTTCAACTTCTATATCCATAAAAACACAAACAAACCCATGATTAAAAATCTACCCCTCAAATAAAATCCGTATTTATTTACAATATTACTATTGTAATGGGTAAGTTTTAAATTATTCAATAATTTATCCAACTCTAAAATAATAAATTCTTATACTCTTTCAAAATAAACTCAATATATTCAATTGAGGTAAACCAATTTTTAATATCTCACGAAGTATCCAAACCCAAAATAAAAATAAAAAAATTAAAAAATAATTAAAACTTATTCAGCTGAAGCAGCCTGTTGCAAACATTCAACCGCAATCATATTGATAGTTTGATTCTCAACACTAATTGGAACCTGTTCACAAGTCACTGCCATTTGAGCAATTTGAGCTATAGCCTGAGTATAACCGTATTGAGCTCCCTGCTCAAGAAGTAAATTCTCTTTCGTCTGTCTATATTCAGAATACTTATCATACCCAATATATCCAAATGCAGCAGCAACCAAAAGAACCAAAACGACCACCCATATATTCTTATTCATTCAACACCTCCTTTTTGCTTCTCATACAATTTATCTAATTCTAGATAATTTAAACCCTTTGGTAGCATCTCTTTCGCAAAAAATGACTCCACAAACTTTTTTAAAACCCGAAATCCTCCAGCTCTTATGCGTTGGTAGTTTAAATAAAATTTAAAGATTTTGTTTAGGAATTTCTGATTCCGTGTCCGAGCTTCTTTGAAGTGAAGGTAGTGGTTAATATCCACTAAGCTACCAATAATAAAATGCGTGGGTAGTTTAGTGGTTAGAATCTGTCGTTGCCAACGATGGGACCGGGGTTCGAGCCCCCGCCCGCGCATTCATATTTTCGAAAATCAAGCCGCTTCCCTAACTTCAAAAACAGGCTCCATAAACTTTCGAACCAATCTTCTATCAACCTCAGCAGACGTATCCCCTCTCGGCTTAAAACAACTCCCAACGATTCCACCATCCGCTACTTTCAAAGAATCATAAACATTACCAAAATTCAAACCCGCCCCAACAATCAAAGGAAAATCCACTATGATCTCCTTATACTTTTTAAGTTTAGAAATCGGCGTCTCAATCCCAGTTCCATCCCCAGTCGTCACAATAGCATCACACCTACTCATCCCCTCCACCAAGTCATACTTTAAGGAATTCCCGCTATCAGGTTGATACTTAAAACCAACACCACCAAGCACAAACTGACCAAATGTTTCCAAATTAGGATTAAACTTGTCTCCCTGAATAGAATCATACTGAACAAACCTACCTCCATTACCATAAGATATATTTACTGAATGCCAAGGCTTACGCAAACAATTAACACCCACAACAACATCAAAATCTTCCCTAGAAATTCTTTCCATCGCCTCATTAATCTCATCCATACTCCCATGATAATCCTCAACAATCGCTCCCGAAACTCCCTCTTCCTCATAAATCTTCAACTCCCTCAAGGCCCTATCAATCTTCTCCTCTCTATCTCGCCCAGCCAAATGAATCATCCCAATAACCGGCTTCTCCACATCAAACAACTTCTCCAGTTTTCCCATCAATCATACCCCGCCATATTCCTAACCTTCCCACCTCGCCCCGAACTCTTCCGCGCCGCAACAACATCATCAATCCTCAAAATCATAATCGCAACCTCACTAGCCGAAGCAAGCGCCTGCGTCTTAACTTTCAACGGCTCGATAACTCCGCTAACCATATTATCCTCAACTGCACCGCTTTCCAAATTCAACCCCATATCCTTCCCCCCACTGTCATGAACAGCACGAAGCTCCGTCAAAACATCAATCGGATCCATCCCAGCATTTTCAGCCAACGTAGTCGGAATAAACTCCAAAGCACTAGCAAACTCCTCAACAGCCAACCTCTCACGACCACTAAGCCCCCTAGCATAATCCCGAAGCTTTCTCGAAACCTCAATCTCAACAGCTCCACCCCCACTAACAACCTTAGAATCTCGAAGAGCAGCAGCAGCATCCCCAAGCGCATCCTCGACTGCCCTCTCAACCTCATCAACAACATGCTCAGTCCCACCTCTAATCAAAATCGTAATCGCCTTCGGGTTACTACATCCCATAACATAAGTCATCCCATCCTCGCCATCCTTCCGCTCCTCAACCTCACGAGCACTCCCCAAATCCTCACTAGAAATCTCGCTTAACTTCGAAACAATTTTTCCTCCAGTAGCCTTAGCCAGATTCTGCATATCACTCCGAGGAACTCTACGCACAGCATAAATTCCCTCACGAGCCAAATAATACTGAACCAACTCATCAACTCCCTTCTGAATAAAAACAACATTAGCCCCACTTCCCTTAATCAACTCAACCTTCTCCTTCAAAACCGAATCCTCTTGTCCCAAAAAACTAGTCAACTGCTCAGGCGTCGAAACCGAAATCCTAGCATCCATCTCAGGACTCCGAACCTCCAACGCCTCTTCAATTAAAGCAATTTTGGCATCACTAACTCTTGCCGGCATATCCAAATTAATTCTCTCTTTATCAATAACAACTCCTCGAATCAACTCAGTCTCATCAACCGCTCGACCCTTCTGCTTCTCAATCCGAATATCCCCAAGGTCAACCTTGCCACCTTCAGCAACAACATCGACCGCCTCGACAATAATCTCAGCCATCTTCTCCCTTAAATACTCAACACCCTTCCCAGTCATAGCAGTACTAGCAACTTTCACAAGCTCCTCACGACTCCCCAACTCAACCGCCAAATCCTTCAAAATCTCCTGCGCCTTCTCCTCAGCCCAACGATACCCTCGACAAATCACAGTAGGATGAATCTTAGAATCAAGCAACTTCTCCGCATTCTCAAGCAATTTGCCCGCAAGCATAACAGCCGTAGTCGTCCCATCCCCAACCTCCTTTTCCTGCGTCTTCGCAATCTCAACAACCATCCTCGCAGCCGGATGCTCAATTTCCATCTCATCCAAAATCGTCACACCATCATTCGTCACAACAACATTCCCAGTTCTATCAACCAACATCTTATCCATCCCCATGGGTCCAAGCGTAGTCTTCACCGTCTCACTAACAACCCTAGCCGCCAAAATATTATTCCTCTGGGCATCTCTCCCCAAAACCCTTTCCCCTTCATTGCCGACGATATCATCTTTCATATTGGCAAAACCCCAACTTACTTTATAAAAATTATTACACTCCACTGTCACCTAAAAATACTCACCAAAATATATAAACAACCAGTACTTAACAAAATCATGGACACAGGAATCAAAGTCGGAGACCTAATGACAAGAAACTTTATCCACGTCACACCAGACACCGACCTCAAAATATGCGCCAAAACCATGGTAAAAAAAAGAGTCGGGAGCTTACTTATAAAACAAGAAGACAAACTCAAGGGAATTCTAACCGAAAAAGACATCGTATGGGCAGTAGTAAAAAAATCCTATAACGATTTAGAAAATATAAAAGCGAAAGATCTAATGAAAAGAAAATTAGTCACAATAAAGCCCGGTGCAGATATAACCGAAGCTATGAAAAAATTCAAAAAGAAAAAACTCCGTAGGCTCCCAGTCGTAGAAAAAGGAAAACTAATCGGACTAATAACAACAAACGACATCCTAAGAATAGATCCAGGTCTTTTCCAGGCAATTGCAGAAACAATAAAAATCAAAGAGGAAAAATCCAAATTCAAGCGACATGGGATTCAAGCAGAAAGAAAATCCGGTATCTGTGAAGAATGCGGAATCTTTGAACTACTATACCAAGACGAAACCCAATGGCTATGTGACGAATGCTACTCCAAAAGATAATCTTTATATAATACTCTTTCTCTAAAATATAAAAGATGGCACAAAAAAAACAGATATACAAAGAGAAATTAACTCAAGTAGGATACTGGAATTACGAAGAAGTCTACAATATGCTCTACATCTGGTTAAAGGACCACGGTTATGCATTATCAGAAGACTCTTATAAGGAAAAACTATCAAGTGGAGGAAAAGAAGTTTTAATAGGATGGACAGCCAAGAGACCAGTAACTGACTATTTCCTATATCAAATAACACTAGACTGGCATATCTTAACAATGAAAGATGCCGAAGTAGAGATAGATGGCAAAAAAACAAAAACCAATAAAGGAGAACTAGGAATAGTATTCAAAGGAACCATAATAAAAGACTACGAACAAAGATGGGAAGACAAGCCTATTTACACTTTCCTAAGAGGACTCTATGAGCAATATATTATTAGAACAACCGTGGATGAATATGAGGACGATTTAGAAGACGAAACCAAAGATTTAATTAGCGACCTAAAAGCCTTCCTTAGAATACCCGTAGGCTAGACCATATAAATCTTTATAAAATAATTTCAACCTCTCAATATATGAGAAAAATCTTACTATTAATAACAGCGCTATTTCTAACAATCTCAGTATCGGCACTTCAAATAAACACCGAATATGAAAGCAACGTAATCATCAACGACCTAGAAAATACGATAGGAATAAACCTTGAAATTCTAAACGCGACCACTGGAATATATAATCTCTACACTCTAGCCGACCTCTCAATCCAACCCTCATCGACATTTGTAATAAATCAAAGCCCATTCAAAAAAAACTTCACAATAACACCAACTCCAAATCTTGACATCTTGGGAAAATACGCATTTACATATATCCTAAACCACAGAGGAATAGAAAAATTCCAAGAAAAAATGCTCCTAGATATTAAAGAATTAGAGGATGCCATAGAAATAAATTCAGACCTAATCGACCCATCTTCGAAAAAAATATCTTTCTATATCCAAAACAAGGAATCAACAACATTGAAAAACATCACCGCAACATTCTCTTCAATCTTATTCGAAGAAACACAAACATTCACATTGAACCCTAAAGAAAAACTAGAGATATCCGTAACGCCACACGCAGGAATCCTTGAAAAAACATTTGCTGGAATATATATCGTAACAGCAACCTTTAAGACAAAAAATGGACAAAAAGCAATAGAAGGAAATCTTAATTTAGGGGAGAAAAAAGATATAACAACCACTGAGGACGTCTCCGGATTCTTTGTAAAAAGAGAAATAATCACAAAAGTCAATACCGGAAACATAGTAGAAAGCGTAGAAATCAAAATCAAAAGAGGCATCTTCGCACGTCTCTTTACAAACTTTAATATAGAACCGACATTAACCAGGCGAAATGGTATGGGTATAGATTATATCTGGACAAAAGAAAAATTATCTCCAACCGAAGCATACATAATCAAAGCAGAAACAAACTATTTATTGCCATTCTTAATTATTATCTTCGCGACAATAGCAATTGTAGGATATATCAGATATTCCCAAACAAAATTAGAAGTTAGGAAGTCCGTTTCTCCAGTAAAAACAAAGGGTGGCGAATTCGCGTTGAAAGTAAGTCTTATATTAAAGGCAAGGCAGGAAGTGGAGAATGTAACACTAATAGATAAAGTTCCAAGCATAGTAAAAATATATAAAAAATTCGGAACACTCAGGCCAGATAAGATAGACACAGAATCAAGGAGAATCCATTGGAACATCGGAAACCTCGAAGCTGGAGAAGAAAGGTATTTCAGTTACATTGTATATTCAAAGGTAGGAATCGTAGGAAAATTCTCTCTACCACGAGCACTAGCTGTTTTTGAAAAAGAAGGGAGAATCCACGAAATAGACTCAAACAACGTATTCTTCATGAACGAACAATCCAACGAATAACTTTTATAGCAACAAGAACAACTTTTCTAATGGAAAAAGTCCACGCAAAACTAAAACATAAAACCGAAGACTTTATTGTAGAAGAAATTGGAGAAAAATGGATATGTAAAATATCAGAAGACTTTACTCAACCAAAAATCAAAATAGACTACTCAGAAAAACCCTTCCTTTGGTGCGAACTAGAAAAAAAAGATATTGACCATTTCACTACCATAAAAATAATAACAAGCCAAATAAACGCAACAAATTTCCAAATCGGATACGCAGGAACCAAAGACAAAAAAGCCCACACGTCGCAACGAATCTCAATAGAAAATCCAAACCTAGAACTATTAGAAAATTTCCAACATCAAAACATAATCCTAAAAAACTTCAAATGGAATAAGCGAAAAGTTAAAATGGGATATCTCGACGCAAACCACTTCAAAATAACACTTCGCGACATAGATAAAAAAGACGCAATAAAAATATCTAACCAAATAAAAAAAACAACCTTCTTCCCAAACTACTTCGGGCCTCAAAGATTTGGTATCAATCAGGGGAATATAAAAATAGGAAAACAAATCTTAAAACGAAACTTCAATAAAGCCTTCCAATTAATAAAAGAAGACGCCCCAAACCTATTCGCAAACAACCTAAAACAAGTCCCAAGAAAAACCCTACTAATCTACGTCCACGCCGTCCAATCCATCATATTCAACGATATAGTTTCTCAAGCTTTAGAAGAAAACCTAGACTTAACCCAAAAAGGTCAAACAACCGGAATACTAGCAGGATACAAAACAAGGTTCTCACAAGGAAGGTTAGGAGAAATAGAGCAAGAAATACTAAAAAAACATAATATAGAACTAGAAGATTTCAATATCAAAGAAATTCCATTCCTCAGAATCAAAGGTTCATTTAGGAAGGCCATCACAAAAATCGAAGACTTAGAAATCAAAACACTCGACGACAAAGAGTTTGAAAGCACAAAAAAAATCATCTTAGAATTCACACTCCCCTCAGGAGTTTACGCAACAACTTTCCTAGAAAACTTCTTTACCTTCAACTAAACCTTATTAAATAAACAACTCTTCAATATCCAATGAAACTCTCCCACAAAACCGGCATAGCATTCGGCCTAACATCCGGAGTCATAACGACCCTTGGAGTCATGATAGGATTAAATGCAGCAACATCTCTAAAACTAGCGATAATAGCCGGAATACTAACAGTTGCAATTTCTGACGCATTCTCCGACGCACTAGGAATCCACATCTCACAAGAGACTTCAACAAGAAACAACCACAAACAAATTTGGGAGGCAACATTCGCAACATTCTCCACAAAACTCGTCGTAGCCCTAACCTTCCTAGTCCCAGTACTAATCTTCCCTCTACAAACTGCAATCAAAATAAATCTAGCATGGGGCTTCCTATTAATCATAACCCTAAACTACCACCTCGCAAAATCCCGGAAAGAATCCCCAACAAAAGTCATAACAGGGCATCTCGCAATAACAGTATTAGTAATAACAATCACATACTACATCGGTAAACTAATTTCAATCTATTTCTAAAAACCGATCCCACCCTGAATCGTGGCCAAGCGAAACGAAGGTTATGCCTCCGGCAACAGGGCCTGTTATTCAGGGAAATTTTCACAGAAAATTTATATCCCCCCACCCTGAATCGAACAGGGCCACAGCGGGCTACAACCGCCTGCTCTACCGATGAGCTATAGGGGGACAAAAACAAAACTCCGAATAGCTTTATAAATTTTTAGATATCACTTCACAGCTCGCAAAACAATATTCCGAATCTCTTCCATTCCCTCATCACTCAAATTACTAACAATAACCCCAAATAAAATCTCATCCTCATCCTCCATATTCTTCCTCAACACATCGACAAACTCCTTCATCTCTTTAACCAGAACCGATTTCACCTCAAAATCACTCCCAGAATTAATAGCCCCATTAATCTTTTCCAACTTTCCTCTCAAATCTTCATGCGTAAGAAGAATCGTTTCAATCGGAATAACAAAACCCTCCCTTTCCATCACCTTAAAAATTTTCTCCTCCATCTTCTCGTGCGGATTCCAAAGCTCACAAACCTTCCAAAACGTATGCACCAAATTCGAATAGTTAAGTCTAGGCTCAGTAATAATAAAATCCAACTCATCCAGCTCTATAAAGACCTTTTCATGCTCATCCCTCAAAATCTTAACAGGATTCATAATAAACCTAACAAAACAGAATATTTAGACCTTTCTAACACCCCAACAACTCAAAACTTATAAACAAGAAACCCTTTATCCAATAATGAAATTCTTAAAGAGATTGATAAAAAAACCAAAACCACTAGCAACAACATCCGTAGGATTTTCCTACTCAAATCAAGAAGTCCTCCGAGACATCTCACTCTCAATTAAACCAGGAGAACTTGTGGCAATAATCGGAGAATCAGGATGCGGAAAATCTACATTTTTAAAAATCATCGCAGGAATAATCTCAACATCCCATCAGGGAAAAGTTAAAATCTTCGGAAAACCTAAATTTTTTAGCAAGAACAAAATTGGCTTCACTCCACAAGAAATCGCACTAATCCCCGACCTTTCAATCCTAGACAACATAAAAATATTCGGTCTAAACTCCGGTATACCAGAAAGTAAAGCAATAAAAAAAGCCAATCAGCTCATGCAAATGTTAAAATTAGAAGAAGATTTAAACAAACTTCCCTCTCAAATCTCAGGCGGTCAACGCGTAAGACTAAACATAATTCTCTCTCTCCTTCACGACCCAAAAATCCTAATCCTAGACGAACCCTTCACCGGACTAGACTTCCTAAACAGACGACTTCTCTGGCATTTCCTAGAATCTCTCAGAAAAAAAGGCAAATCAATAATATTAACATCGCATCTCCTAACGGAAACCCAAGAACATGTAGACAGATTAATCATTCTAAAAGACGGAAAAGTATTCTTCTCGGGGAATCTTGAAAAATTAAAAACCAAACTAAAAATAAACTACATCTACGAACTCAGGTTTTCCCACCTCTCAAAACAAAACCTAACCAAAATAAAAAAATACTGTACATACAAAGATGTAAAGATTTTAGACTCTTACGAAAAATACCTAATGTTCGGAATCAACACCGAACGTCAAAAATCCTACCTCATAAAACTCCTACAAAAACTAAATTTAAAATTCGAAGAAATAAGCTTCCGTGAACCAAACCTCGACGAAACATTCCTGAAAGCATGAAATTAAATCAAAACAAAGTTTTGAAAAAGAAGTTTCTCTACTTCGGAGGAATTTCTCTTTTCTAAAGAGAAAGAGTTCCATGATATCCCCAATTCTAAAAACCTACGCCTACCTAAAAAAAGACACCCTTCTACTTTACAAAAGAAAAAAATACCTCTACCTTTTCATCCTCTTGCCCCTAATAATAGCAACCCTCTTCCTCTTCGCCCTAAACCCAAAAGACTACAACATCCAAGTAGGAATCTGCGACTTCGACCAAACCGAAATATCAGCATCATCTTTCCAAAACCTCAACGGATTCAACCCAGTAATCTTAGAACAAGAAAATTGCCTAGAAGAAATGCAAATGCAAATTAAACAAGGGAAAATAAATATAGGCATCGAAATAGGAAAAGGTTTTTCCCAAAATCTAGAAGACCTGAAACAATCAAAACTAGTGGTATACTACGACAACACAGATATAGCATTCGCCAATCTCATCTCATGGAAAATCGACCTATCCCTAAAACCCTTCAAAACACAAGTAATCGACAACCTAAACCAAGAGTTAAACTCAAAAGTAAGTTCAATTAGAAATGGAGTAGATATAGCATTAGAATTCTCAGACTTTAGCAACACCCTTCAAAACAAAATACAAGAAACAGATAGCGATCTCAAATCTCTAGAAGAAATGAACACTGAATTCCTAGTCAATCCCATATGGACCGAACACAAACCAATATACCCTGAAGACCTCAAAAAAGACGCAGGAATAGTTTACATTTTCCCAATCCTAGCAATCTTCATAATACTAATGCTCAGCAGTACCTCAATCATATACGACAAAAACTGCGGCTTCATAACAAGAGTCAAGGCTTCATCCTCACCAATTTTCTACATCCTAGCAAAACTACTATTCTTCACTGCCCTAGTCGCAGTCCAATTCATAATCATCATACTCCTCTTCATGTTCTATGGTGCAAAATACGCAATAGACCCAACAGCAATTATCCACCTCATACTCTTCATCGGAATAATCAACACCGCACTCGGACTAATCATCGGACTAATCGCAAACAACGAAGGAATCGCAGTCCTCTTTTCCCTGATGATATCCTTCCCACTCATGCTAATATCAGGCATCTTCTTCCCAACCCAAGCCCTTCCACAAGCAATCCAATGGATATCAACAGTACTCCCACTACATTATCAAATCGCCGCAACAAAACAAACCCTACTCTTCGCCCAAATATTCCAAACAACATGGATATATCTAGCACTTCTACTCTTCGCAATAACCTACTATCTAATCAGAAAAAATTAATCTCTAAATCAACATCCTTAAATATTGCAAACTTTTGATACTCTGATGTGGCGAAGATTTTTTAAAAAGAAGAAAGTTCCCGAACCAAAAATTGAGTTAGAAGAAGTAAGTTTAGACGAAATAAAAAGTTGGTTAGATAATAAAGGAAAAAGGGCTACAGAAAAAGAAAAAGAAATTTTCATCCAAATAAAAGAAAAAATAAGGGCTTTCGCTATAGACATCAAAGAAAAAACAAAGGCCTTAGAAGAAATAGACATCGAATCTAAAAAAGTCGAAGAGAGAGCAAAAATAATCGTCAGACAAAGTTTAACTAAATATCTAAATTTCGTCCAAATTTTCACAAAAGAATTAACCAAAATTGACAAACAAAATCTCGAGCATTTCATTGCAGGAACAAGTAAAATATTTGCAGACTTCGACAAACATTCCTACATTTTCTATCAAAGAGCAAACTACCTAATCGGAGACGAACTACTAGCAGCAAAACAAGAAATAAACAACCTATCAAAATACTTCACCGACCTATTTAAACAAAATAAAAAGATCACGCAAACTTTTAATCTAATATCATCTGTCGAATCAAACCTATCCCAATTCAACGAAACTCAAAAAATCTTAGACGAAATCAATTCAGACATAATCCTTCTAGATAAAGAAACAAAAGAACAAAAGAACAAAACAGAAACTACTTTGGAAAAAATTGAACAGGTAAAAGTTAGCAAAAATTACCTAGAAAACGAAAAAAGAAAACATCAACTCGAGTCAACAAAAAAACAATTAACAAACAATATATCACAGTTCAAATCTCTAATCAATTTCAAAAAACTCGCCAACACCTTTCACTCAAGCCCAAACAAGATGAAAACAATCCAAGAATACAAGGACAATTTTCAAGAACAAATTACAGAAAATAATAAGGAGCTACTCAACCTAATTAATGAAGCCAAACTAAACAACAATTCTATAGCAAACCAAATACAACGGATCAATGAGGATATGTCAAAGATATCCAAGGGTAAAAAACTACTCGAAAAAGATGAAGTCAACGAGTTGCTCGAAAGAATAGAAAAAATTAAATTAGAACTCAAAAACATGGTCATAGAAAAAGTCAGACACACAAAAAGAAAAGAAAAGATCGGGCAAAATAAAAAGCAAATATTAGAGCGAATAAAGGCTAATTTAACAAACTTAGGCGGAAATCTTTCAAACTAAAAAGACTCTAAATATTACCCTTCGAATATTTCTCAAATCCCACATTAAGCAAATACCTCATCCTCTCTGAAACCTCTCCACCAATAGAAACACGCTCACTCTTATCCAACATATCTTTCATGTTCTTATTAATTATACATTTCAATCCCCCGTCCTCCGATTTTTTTACATTAAATATCTTCTTATTTCCTGAACTCTCGGACACACTCAAAGATGCTGAACCAGAAGAAGAACGTTCATACCGAATCGCATAGGAAGAACCATCTTCACTAGTCATATGATAAGCCGCATCCATACTACCACTACCACCATTTCTACCACTAACAAGACGAATAGCTAAATCCATTCCCGAAGAAACCAAATATTCTTTATAAAAACTATTATACTCAAGACCCTACTTCAATCCCAGCCGACCCCGTTGAGGGCCACGTAGTGGGTCACTTAGAGAATCACTTCAATCCCAACCGACCTCTCTGCCAATCATCGATAATCCGAACCGCACACCTATCCTCATCCACAACCCCGCCCTTCAATAAAAACCCTTTCTTCTTACCAATTAGCAAAAACATTTCATAAACGTCCTCACCACTACCCACTGCACACTGCACACTGCCAGCTCGAGCATCCAACCCATAGTGCCTCTCTAAAACTCCAGAATCCTTCCCCATCAAAAACTCCACAATCTTCAACGCCACCTTCTCCGGATTCCGAATCTTATGAGGGTCCTTAGAAGCCGTAAGCCCAATACTAATCTTATCATCCCCAGCAGGAATAACCCCAGGCGAATCCATAATCCTAATCTTCCCACTCCGAATCCATTCCGTCTTCCTCGTCGTCCCAGAAACCGACTTAACCTTAACCCCAGCCCCAGGCACCATCGCATTAATCAAACTAGACTTCCCAGCATTAGGATAACCAACAATTCCCACCCGCAAACTCTCTCTCTTCCAACTTTCAGCCATCTTATCCAACCCTTTCTTCAACTCCTTAATACCTCTTCTCTTCAAGGCCGAAACAAAAAACCCATCAACATAATCCCTCTTCAACTTCTTTAAATCACTTGGCCCAATCAAATCGCACTTATTGAAAACATAAATCAATTTCGCATCCGTCTTCTCAACCTTGGAAACAATCTCCGAATTAGCGGCAATCCCAGGCATTCTAGCATCAAGCACAAGCAATACAACATCACTATTTCGAAGCACATTCAACACAACCGGCCAAAATCCCATACACAAACAAGTAATTACTAAATTATAAATCTATTTATACATTATAACTTCTACCCTGTCTAGAATCACAAATAAAGCAACCGCCCAAGTTAAAATTTCTAACTCCTTGATAATAAGTAAAATTTACCCCCTTATCTCCTGCAATAATTCCTACATCATCACCTGCACAAAGAGCCTCAGTAACAAAGACCTTATCTGGATCCGATAACTTATCTTCTAAATCAAGCTTACGATTATTATAATATTCAAAAAAATCTGATATCTGAGCGAATTCAGAATCTCTTTCTTCCAACCCATAGATAATTATCCCATTTTCTAAAATATTGCAAAGCTTACTATATTCTTTACACCCTTTTTTAGCAACATTAATCATACTATCTGAACGACTTTTGTCATAAGAGCTTCCATAGTATTTAGTAAATTTTTTAGTCCTATTTTTTTTAGTCCTATTTTTTCTGTATCTTATCATTTTTTTCGCCAAATCTCTATAAAACATAATATTATTTTTTATCTCGTCTAAAACAGGAAAAACCGTCAAAACACCTCCAGACCTCTCTCTAATTATACTTGTGAAGATAGAGAGAAGTTTTATCCTTTTTTTGTGTTCTGAAACAACAAATCCATTACTAAAATCTCCTCCTCCAAAAATACCAGATCCGTCCAAATAGGCTATCCCATTATTAAATATAGGGTATGCCTCTCCAAGATTGCTTACCATAAAAGATTATATATACATCAATTTATAAAATTTATTATTCATAACCAAACAAACTCCAGCAACTTACAGTAGCCCAAAATCCCCATTTCCGCCCGCTACCACTTCAAAATAAACCGTACCACTTCCTAATCAAACACCTTATAAAACAAATCATACTCCAAAATATACTTATCACCCTACATTTCTATATAAACAAAAAGTCATTCTGTTAATCAAAGGAGGTAAGAATGGAAATCATTTTAGAAATCGATCACGACGTCATGAGCGAAAACGATACTCAGGAAGTCGACAGATTGAGAAGAAGCATCTTCCAAAGATTCCCCGAAGCAATTTGGGAAAGATTCGGAAAAGGTCATAAGATTATCGTTTGACCATGAAGAAGCATTCGACTCGATCTATAACTGCCTACACGGCCTTTAGACTCGAAAAACAAACACATTTATTTTTTATTTAAACTTTGCCACTCTCTGAAACGACCTCTGAGTTTCTTCCACTCTAGAGTATATCCATCTCCAATATTTCCTTTAGCAAAAACTTCCGCAAAACTATAGACTCCTTCCCTTAAGGGATACGCAGCAAAATTCAATGCAGTAAATCTACCATTGCCATCAACCCTGTAGCATTTATCCATGTCTCCAAAATTCGAAGTTCGAACAATCATTCCTTCTCCAACTAGCCCTTCCTTCTCAAAACTAGAAAAACTCTTAGGATTTTCAAGCTGTAAAAAAATCCTTTCTCTAAAACATCTCTCAACATATTCTTCCATAGATCCATACTTCTCCGCACACGAATCCAAATGCAATTCTCCCATAAAAACAAATAGTCCTATCTATTATAAAAACTTATATACTTCCCTTCTCTTTAATAAACATGTCAGACAAATCACACCAAATCGCCGTAACAGGCATAATAAGAAACCGGGAAGGAAAATATCTAATTTGCAAACGTTCCCCAAACGAAAAGGCCTTCCCAAACAAATGGTGCGTTCCAGGCGGCAAAATAGAAGCAAAGGATTTTATCAACACTCCAAAAGACACCCAAGACCACTGGTTCGACATCTTCGAAAAAACCCTAATAAAAGAAGTCTTAGAGGAAACCGCCTTAACAATAAAAAACATCGGCTACATCTCAAACCTAGCATTTATCCACCCAAACGGAAATTCCACAATGATAGTATCTCTCCACGCCGACCACCACGAAGGTAACGTAATATTACAAGAAGAAGAATTAACCGATCACGCATGGGTAACCTTAGAAGAAGCAAAAGACTACGATTTAATAGAAAATATCTGGGAACAAATAGAAAAATGCGACAATAAGTCTAAAACCTAATCTTTTTTAACATCTTTTTCTAAATTAGAAACAGAGTTTTCAAACTCGTCTATATGTAACCCATATTTACAGGGTTCTCCAATATTAGAAGAAGAATATTTGTAAGGGAAAGCTAAGATTTCATCAGGGAACATTTTACATAAATCAGCAAAATTATCATGACGCAGATATTTAGAGCAATTAATAGAACAAGTTTTTATATCTTTATCCATAAAAAAAATAAACAAACTCAACTTTATAAAAATTATTACATTCCACTTAAACCCTTATCTTCCCTTCTTGCCAATCCCTCAGTATAAATCGGGCCGCCCTATCCTCATCAACAACCCCACCCTTCCCCAAAAACCCCTTCTTTTTGCCTAACTGCTCAATCAAATCATCAGCACCATCAAAAACAATCCCATAAAACCTAGAAATCGCCCGAGCACTTCGTCCACAATCTTCCACAGATTCCTTCTCATCTTCAGTCAAATCATTCTCATCCACAGGAGTAACTGGAGTAATCAAATAAGCAACCGCAACCTCAGGCTCCCGAACATCACTATAACTCCGAGCCCCAGTCTTGACATCCTTCGCAAACCCCTTACTCTCAGTGGTATACTGCATCCTAGGAATAACCCCAGGCGTATCAAGGACAAGTATACCCTCACTCATTTTTATCTTCTGCATCCCCTTCGTAAATCCGGCCTTAGCTCCAGTCCTCGCAGCACTCTTCCGAGTCATAAAATTAATCACAGAACTCTTCCCCGAATTCGGAACCCCAATAACCCCAACATGAACCCTCTCCCAGTTCTCATCCCGCTTCCCCATCGCCATCTTTTCCTTCTGCGTCAACTTCTTCCGATGCTCTCCACGCTTCTTCTGCTCCTTATCACCAACAGCCCTTACTTCTCCACTAGCCTTCCTCGCAGCAACAATCCTTTTAGATTCCATCTTAACCCGCCCCTTCAACTCATTAAGACCCATTCCCTTCGTCGCCGAAACAATAACATAAGGTCGCATCCACCTCGGAATATTCTTCTCTAATCTCCGAACACTAACCAAATCACTCTTATTAAAAACATAAACTAACTTTTTACCCAGCGAGTCAACCAACTCCTCAACCTCCAAATTTCGCGTCTCCTCAATATACCTAGCATCAAGAATCTCCAAAACAATATCCGAAATATCAATAACATCCCGCATCACATCCGGATACTTCGCCCGCTGCTTCTTAATATTAGCAATCCTGCCAGTATGCCGACTCCCAAACGAATATCTTACCCTTACCATAAACACATCATACTACATCACATTAAATACCTACCGAACCAATTAGGTAAATTTAAATACGATAAAAAATAGTGAAAAAAATGACAATTTTAGAAAGAATAAGTTTAGATATAAAAAATACATTCATGACTGTACATGAAGCGCCCTATCATCTGACAAAATCGAAAGAAAGACAAGAATGGAAAACAAAAGGAAAACCTTGTTTTAATAATGAGATTTCTCAATTTTGGAAAATGTATTGCAACCCATCAATAAGTAGAAGTAATGTATCTTTACCAGAAATAGAAGAGCAAGAAGAAAGAAGTAGATTTATAAGGTATCCAATTACAACCCTAACAGAAATAGAAACCGAAACAAAAACACTCGGAGGCATTTGGATAGATAACGTGACAGTAAATAGACACGAAGAAAAAACAGCACACATCCATATAGGAATAACAAAAAATAAAAGAAAATTAGCATATCCGTTATTCAGCATATTTCTAGAATCTATGAAGAAAAATTATTCATGGATATATGTAGAATGGGGAGCAAGAAGTCCAGAAGACGACCCAACTAATTTTTTTAAAAACAACGGATTTCAAATAAGAAAGACAAAATGGAGCAACAGTGCAACACTTGAATTACTCTAACATAATATATTATATAATAATAAACAAAACAACTTTTAATTTTTTTTAACTCTCTCAAACAAATACCTAAAATACTCCCCACCAATAGAATTTGCCATCCTCTCAACAATCAACTCTGGAGTAGAACTCGCAAGTCGCCCCAAAACCGGATTATGATTCACAATCAGATTAAAGTTTTCATCAAGTCCGCTAGCCTCAATGCCATCAACCCTCGCCCCTTTTGGCAAATTCTTCGAAATCTCCACCCCTAAGTGTGTAGCCAAAATAATAAAACAACCCTTCCGAACAAAATACTCAGCAGTCGCCCCAATAATTTTCCCAGCAACACCAGGCTCCGTTACAGCCTCAATCTCGTCAGCCAAAATTAATGCATTGCTACCAGATTTAATCCCAGCCATCTGCGTCAATAATGTCTCAAACGCCCCTTTAGAAGTACTTCCTTTAGTTTTCGCAAAATAATAAACCTCATCAAAAATCGGGCACACAAATTTACCAGCAACAACAGGCAACCCCATCCTAAACAAACTAACGTTCTGTAAAACATGTTCCAAAAGAGTGGTCTTTCCGCCGCTATTAGCTCCAGTCAAAATCGAACACCGAGCTTCATTATTCAAAACAAAACTAATTGGCTGAGCTTCTCGCAGAAACAAATTCAACCCATCTTCTAATAATAAATTCTTTCCACTTTCAGGAATAGTTATATCGCCATTAATATACTCAATAATCCCATTACAAAAATCTTCAACCAATATCTCTCCCTCTAATCTCTTCAAAATCTCCGGTATACCTTTCAACTTAGAAGCATTCCGCTTAATCCTTTCGGCAACGTCACTAAACTCGTTAGCACTCTGAATCTTAATCTGCGCCTCAAGTTCCTTATAATCAATAGTAACAGGTATACCTAAATTAAAAACATGTTCACTAACTCCACTTTTCTCAATTGCCCCACGTAAAATCTCCAAAACCTCATCACTCATCTTACCCTCACCGAGCATCTTCATCAAAACCTCGCCCGATATCATCATACCCTTAATACTCTCGCCAACCTCTTCATTAATATCTTCAAGGGCACTCTCAACCTCTCCTTCGGTAATAATTTTTCCTTCCTTATTCTCAAGTAAAGCAAAACTCTCAATCAACATATCCAAACACTCTCTAATCTCACTCGAAACCTGAGCTCCGTTCATTATAGCAAAGTTCTCCCTCCAAGCAGAAAGTTCCTCCAAAAACCTCTCCAAATAAACATCCTCGACACTATCTAAAAAAACACTCTGCGGCAACCTCTCAAGCATCCCGCGAAAATCATCACAATCCACAACTTGCACAACATCATATCTCTCCAAGTCCGCAACATCATTTTGATTGGTAAGCAATATAACCCCACACGAAAGCTCGTTCAATTTAACAAAAGTCGCCTCATCCTCAGTCACAACCACAACGTCATACCTAGGCTTCCAACTAGCCCTCGGCTTAACCAAACTCTTCAAAAAACTACCATCCTTCTTTTCCAGCCCACCAAAAAAATCCTGCCTTCTTTTAATTTCATCCAAATCACTACCAACTCTAAAACAATTCCAAAGATTACTGCTATTTAAAAAAACAAAACTTCTAGATAGCTTTGATAGAACTGATAGATGAATTTTGCGAGCATCCTTAGTCTTGTAAATACTTATATCTTTTTTGCCCGATAAAGATGCAGTCGCAACTCCTTTTCCAGGGGGTACGCTTTTACGCGCAACAGATATTTTACCTTGACTAAATGGCGACAACTCATTTTCTAAAACAAACTTCAAAAGCTCCTTTCTCATTATCAAAAAAACCTAAATTTCTTTATAAAAATTATTACACTCTAACCTCTATCTCCTACTAACCCTATTCCGAGTATTTCTTCCCCCACCTCGAAACCCATCCTTAGAACCTCTCACGGGTCTTCTCCCGTCACTACTACCCCTATCTCTACGCACTGTCCTCTGCCCACCAGAACCAGAACTACCTCTACTTCCACTATTTGGACCTCTATCATTCCTAGGACCTCGGCCGCTTCCCTTCAATGGACCTCTACTATTTCCCCTAAGCGGACCTCTACTTCTCCCACCAGAACTCGGCCGACCTCCACGAGAACCTCCAAACTTCGATCTTCTATCCTCAAGCATCTCAATCCTAACCCTACTAAACCGCGGAGTCTCAGATCTATCAACCTTCAATCCATCGTTCCTTCTCAGAACATTCGAAAAATTATCATAATCCCTACTAGCAACAATATTAACAGCCAAACCAGACTCACCAGCACGAGCCGTCCGACCAATCCTATGAACGTAATCCTTGGCATCCTTCGGCAAATCATAATTATACACATGACTAACCCCAGAAATATCAAGACCCCTCGCAGCAACATCAGTACAAACAATCACATCAACTCGCCCCTCACTAAATTCCTTCAAAACCCTAATCCGCTTCTTCTGGTCCATCCCACCATGAATTACCCGAGCATTAACCCCATTGCCCCTCAAATTCTTCTCAACAAAATCGCTATTCCTCCGAGTATTACAAAAAACCATAGACAATCCCTCGGCATCCTTTTTGAGTAAATACACTAACAATGAAAACTTCTCACTATCCCGAACATCATAATAAATCTGCTTCAACTTACTTGTATCAACATAATTCTCAACAGCAATCTCAGTAGGAACTTTCATATACTTGTCGGAAAAATCCGCTAAATCACCAGAGATAGTAGCCGAAAAAAGCAACGTTTGCCTATTTTTAGGACAAGCAGAAACAATCTTTCCAACATCATACTTAAAACCCATATCCCACATTCTATCCGCCTCATCCAAAACCAGACAATTAACTCCTCTCAAATCAATAGCCTTCTGTCTCAAATGATCTAGTAATCGGCCTGGTGTCGCAACAACAATATCTGCGTATACCAACTTTTTTTGCTGATGACCAATAGAAACGCCTCCGTATACCGGAACAACTTCTAAATTTTTATAATAAGAAAATTCCCTCAATGCTTCTGCAACCTGCTCAGCAAGTTCTCTCGTAGGAGTCAAAACCAAACCTTGAACACCCTTCCCTTTCTCAACATTCTTAATCATTCCTGCACCAAAGGCCAATGTCTTTCCGGAACCAGTAGCAGAGCCAGCAACGACATCCTTTCCTTCAAGAATCAACGGTATCGTCTTCTCCTGAATCTCTGAAGGCTTCGTAAACTTCTTGTTCGAAATCACTTTCAAAACATGCTCACAAAGACCCAATTTTTCAAATTTTTCCATTTTCACATTAACAAGAAATTATTTGAAAAGGGTTCTTGTGCCCTTTGGTACCATCTTCGTTTAATAAATTCCCAAGAACATTTCTCAGACCTGAATCCCCGTGACCAAGGCCTAAGGACTCTAACTTATAATAAAAAATCAAAAGATAGCTATATAAGTCTTTGCATCCATAAACTACTATGCCAAAAAAATGCCCCGCCTGCAACTCAACTCGCTACAAAAATATAGAAGGAGATTTCAAATGTGCAAGATGCGGATTCATTAATAAATCAAATGAAAATCTAAAATTTAATTCGCAAATATCTAATCTATCTTAATACTACTACTTACCAGAACCTTTATCGCCCTCGAGCTCACGCAACTCTTTCTCATCCTTAGTGAGCTTAGCCTTAATCTCCTCAATTCTGACACCTTTAGCTCTCTCATTTTTTATCTTATTAATTTTAGCCTCTGTTGCTTCTAATCGCTTCTCTATAGCCTGAAGTTCACTACCTCCCTCTCCCACAACACTCCCCCTAATACCCGGCCGACCCCTTCTCATCATTGAAACAATAAAGAAAATAAAAGAAAAACAAACCACTGTGATGATAATATACGACCAATATTCAAAACCCTCCCCTGCATCTACAACCTTTCCCGTAAATGAAACCGGTGCATTATCCTCACCCAATTCTTCCTGATCAACAACAGAAACATTTTCCTTAACTTCGAGAACATAAGTCACACATTCCGAAGACAAACAATCAATAAAAACAGGATACTCCGTCCCCATATTCAAAAAATCAGAATCCCTAACTTTATTTTTTCCAGAGTCAAGTACCATAATCTGCAACTTATAATTTTCAACATTTAATGCAAAAAATGTAGTTTCAAAAAAACCCTCTTCTCCCACAATTCCATTTTTCATATTCAAAAGACGACCACCTTCTCCTGGCCAAACATAAATCTTAACCTCTTCCCCCTCGTTAGCCTTAACACGAATAGGTTCACTCATAGCAAACACTCCACTAATCATAAGCAAAACAAACACCCCAATAATAACACGTCTCATAACCCAAATCAATTAATATTCTTTAAAAATATTTCGCTACTTACATAATCACTAACTTTAAAAACAAATTTTCTCTCCATAGACTATTGATCCCGTAGTCTAATGGTAGAACACCTCGTTTACACCGAGGATACCCAGGTCCGATTCCTGGCGGGATCATATTTCTCAACATATAGTGACAACATTTAAAAACAAAACCAACTATAACAGCTCATGTCAACACATAAGCCTTCTTCTCAAGAAGAATCTGTAGAACAAAATTTAGCCAAAGATTACGTTCCAAAATCAAAACTAGGCAATCTCCCAATCCCAAGTCAAGATAACAACAAAGTAAAAAGAGAGATGGAGAAAACCCAGAAAGAAATAGAAAAATTCAAAACCGTATTTCTAAAATTATATAAAAACACCCAAAGCATAGGAATAATTCCACAACAGGCAGCAAAAAAAATAGAGGAAGAATACGAAATTTCAGAAGAAGATTCCAAAAAGGAACTAATCCACGTCCTAACCATTATTCCGGAATCTCAATATAAAAAAATAGGAGAAATAAAACTCCAAGCAATCCAACTCGCAAACAAAATCAATAACAAACTCTGGGTTCATATTCTGACACCAATTGATTACTGGAATCTGGGATTAGATTCAAAATTTGAAATAATGGAAGCACTAGCAATGTCATATCCACTCCACGACAAAGGATTCCTTGGAAGCGTCCGAGTAACCCAAATACATAAATCATTAGTCCTCAAAAAATTCGAGAAATATGTAACCTCATACGTAATAGCAGGCTCACTAGTAAGGGGAGAAACGACAAAAACTTCAGACGTAGATGTCTTCATAGTAATAGACGACACCGACGTGAAACGAATGCCAAGAATGGAATTAAAGGAAAAACTTCGGGGTATAATCTATTCCTATATACAAGAAGCAGAAGCAATTTCCGGGGTCAAAAACAAACTGTCCCCACAAATTTATTTAATGACAGAATTTTGGGAAGCCGTTAAAGACGCGCACCCAGTAATGTTCACATTCATTAGAGATGGAATTCCACTTTATGACCGAGGTGCATTCTTACCTTGGAAATCTCTTCTTAGAATGGGAAAAATAAAACCATCTCCAGAAGCAATAGACATGTTTATGTCTTCGGGAAACAAGATGAAAGAAATAGTACAAAAAAAGATATTCGATATAGCAACACTCGATTTATTTTACGGAATCTTCACACCGACACAAGGACTTCTAATGCTCTATGGACAAGCACCAAAAAATCATAGAGAGACAGTAAAAGCTTTCAGGGAAACATTTGTAGATAGGGAAAAACTAATTGAAAAGAAATATGCCGACATCTTAGAAAAAATTGTAATTAAATATTTCAAAGGAATGGAACACAACAAAATAAAACCAGGAGACATAAAGGGAGAGCAAGTAGACAAACTGACAAAAGACGCGCTCGACTATATCAAACGACTAAAAGAACTACGAGAACAAATAGAAAAACGAATTCAGGAAAAATCGATAGACCAAATCTACAAGGATGTTTTCGGCATGATTGGAAACCTACTAAAGAAAAAATCAGAGCAAATGATTCTCAAAGAATTCAATGACAAGATAATCAAGGAAGGAAAGTTCCCTCCAAGATTTTTAATCAATCTAAAATTCATAGCAAAAACGAAACGAAATATAGATAAAAAATCCAAAGAAATAAAGAAAGCCGAAAAGAAAAAAGACAATCTTACCTTCAAACAATCTCAAAACGTAGACACAGCAAGAAAATATGCAGCCGAAATAACAACAGCTCTAATTGAACACACACAGCGTTGCGAACTAGCCTCCTTGGAAAAATCCAGATTCAAGGTCAAATCTCACAATATGGAAGCCGAGGTATTCTTTCTCCATGATACTTTCCTAGTCCAACCCAATCAAATCCAAAAAATATCCAAAGACAAATTAATTAGGGCAACTCCAAAAGAATTACAAGTTCAAATCACAGAACAAAGAGGTAAAAAGACCAAGATAAATCACAAAGCCCTAACAACCCTCCATAAAATTTTCGGCGAGTTCGATCTAGTTTATTAAACCAAATCTTTAAAAGTAAACTTTTCACCATATTTAACATGACAACTGCAAAAGTAATTCAATTCCGAAGAGGACGAAAAACATTCAAACCTAGACACTTCCTTCTAGAGATACCAACTATAACAACCAGAGAAAAAGCAACTGAGTTCGTCGGCAAAACTGCTATATGGAAGTCTAAAGGCAAAGAACCAAAGATAATTCAAGGTAAAATTTCTTCAGCACATGGCGGAAACGGCGTCGTTCGAGCAATCTTCGAAAAAGGCTTGCCAGGACAGGCTATTGGTTCTGAAGTAGAAATAAACTAAAATGGCACTAAGAAAAGGATCAGCATATTCAAAAAGATACGCAAGACCCTACACTCGTGTCTCTAAAAAACGAGCAAAGTCCTACATCAAAACTGTTCCAAATGCAAAAATAGTAAAATACAAAATGGGAGACCAAAAAAGCTTCGACGCCGGAGAATTCCCAGTAGTCCTTCACTTAATCTCAAAGGAAACCTGCCAGATCCGAGACAACTCAATCGAAGCAATCCGTCAGTATCTAAATCGTTTCTTACAATTAAAAGTAGGAAAAGAATTCTATCTTGAAGTAAAAATAGTTCCCCATCACATTTTAAGAGAAAATAAAATGCTTACAGGTGCAGGAGCCGATCGTATGCAGACAGGTATGAGCCGAGCTTTCGGAAAAACAATGGGAAGAGCAGCACTAGTAAAACCAAATCAAATCTTATATATCGTAGGAGTAAAGACAGTGAAAGCTGAAGCACAAGCAAGAAAACTGATCAAATCAATTAAAGCCCGTATAGCCTGCAAAACCCTTGTAAAGAACGTAATGCCCCCAATCAAGGCATAACTCTTATTAACTATACTCTACTATAATTCTCATGAAAAGTTTTTTTATCCTCGGAAGAAATCCAAAACTATCCCGCCACGAAATCCTAGAATTTTTAAAAGCCAGAAACAGAACCCACAAGGAAATTATTTTTGAAAACAATCTATTAATAATAGAAACAAACGAGGGAGAAAGATTCGATATCCAAAAATTCGGAGGCATTATGCATTTAGGAGAAATAATATTCGAAGGCAATTCAGAAGAACTAGAAAACTACTTAGAAAAAAATGAAATCATTCCATCAGATAAATTCACATACGCAACATTTGGAAACCAAGACCCACAAATTCTAAAAGACAAATTCAAAAAAGAAAGAAAAATAGCCTCAATAAAACACGGAAGAAAACTATTAAAGTTCCAAGATGGACATAAACAAGAAAACCCAAAGGCCGACTTCTACATATTCCACCATTCACAAAACGACACAATATATCTAGCAACAGCAACCCAAATATATAATCCAATGGAAGTAAAAAAGCGAGACATGCAAAAGCCTATAAGAAGAGAAGAGCTCGCAATCTCCCCAAGACTTTCCAAAATTTTAATCAACTTATCAAACGCAAAACCCTACGACAGATTACTAGACCCTTTCTGCGGCATAGGGGGAATCCTTCAAGAAGCTTTAATTAAAAAGATAAACGTTCATGGAATAGATAAAGACAAGGAAGCCACAGAAGGAGCCAAACAAAACATAAAATGGTTAATTAAAGAATATGATATAAAATCCAAATACGAAATAGAAAATAATGACTCTAGAAGGGCACCGGACCTACAATTTGCCGCAATAGCAACAGAAACCCCACTTGGAAAAATATTAACCAAAAAACCCTCCGATAATCAGGCACAACAAATCATCCAAAACTTCGAAGCATATATGGTCCCAATCTTAAAACGACTTAAAAAAGTAAAAAAACCTTCCGCAAAAATAGCAATAACATTCCCAGTCATCAGAGCATTTCATGTAAACGCCCAAAAGATAGCAGAAAGATCTGGATTAAGAATCTATATGCAACCAATCTTAGAGTCAAGAAAAGATCAATTTATATCAAGAGACATCTTAGTTCTACAATAATTAATATTCGAAACCTTAAATCTCTTTCTCAAAAAACCTATATACTTAAATATAGTATATTGTAATATAGTATATTGCGCGACAACCTTCAAGCGGCAGCATAAACCGCATGAGCCCTATTACTAATTCTCCAACGCATCCTCTTCAAATAAACATCACCATTACTATTCTTAGAAATCCTAACAACAAGCCCCTTATCTTCCAATCCCAACAACAACCGCTTCACAAACTCCTCATCACGCGCAAGCTCCCGAGCAACATCAACAGTGAAAACCAACTTAGGAAAAACTCCGTATAAATAACCCAAAATCTGCTCTGATATCCTCTCAATTTTTTCATCACTAATCTTTGGCATCACTTCCCAAAACAAACGCCCTTTATATTCTTTTTTTTACAACAACATATATACTACAATATACTATATAACAATATATATTTTATATAATATACTTAACTCACAAACCCAAAACGGACATCCGTCCAAAATAATAGACAACATTTAAATATAATAAACATCTAGCCAAATCATGAGTGGTGAAAAATTCGTAGCATGGTTAGCCGATTTATCTAAAGCCGATCTAAACCTCGCAGGCGGAAAAGGTGCAAACCTTGGCGAGATGTACAACTCAGGATTCCCAGTACCACAAGCATTCTCAGTAACAACTGACTCATTTTTCTTTTTCTTAAAAGAAGCAAAACTAGAGCAGCCAATAAAAGATATCTTACACAAAATAGACGTAGACAAAACAGAAGACTTACAAAATAAATCTAAAGAAATAAGAGAGTTAGTCTCAAGTGCCACAATGCCAAAAAAACTAGAATCTGAAATATTAGAAGCCTACGATCACTTCAATATAGACCTGAACGAAATCCAGAATTCGCCAGGAGCCCTAGCAATTTTGAAATCTGCAAGAGAGCCCGTCTTTGTTTCGGTAAGAAGTTCGGCAACAGCAGAAGATTTAGGTGACGCATCATTCGCAGGACAACAATCATCTTTTATTAATGTAAAAGGAAATCCAGAATTAATTCAAAACATAAAGGACTGCTTCGCCTCAATCTTCACCGCACGCTCCATATATTACCGAAAGAAAAAAGGTTTCGACGAACTAGTAGGAATTTCAGCAATTGTACAAAAAATGATAAACTCTGATAAATCAGGTGTAATGTTTTCTAAAAATCCAGTAAAGAATAATGAAGAGGTGTTAATAGAAGCAGTGTTCGGACAAGGAGAAGGGATAGTCTCAGGAACAATTAAACCGGATCAATACACTCTTAATAGAAATTTTGAAGTCCTAGAGGAACATATCTCTGACAAAAAACTCGCAATTGTAAGAACCGCAGGAGGACAAACAAAAACAATAACACTAACTCCCGAAAAATCCAATGAACGAGTCCTTAAAACTCACGAGTTAAAGCAATTAGCCGAATTTGCACTAAAACTAGAAGAACATTACGACAAACCACAAGATATAGAATTCGCAATAGAAAGCGACACTATTTACATTCTACAAACAAGACCAATCACAACACTAAAAGAAAAATCAGACTCAGATGAACCACAAGCAGAGCTCGACGGAAATGTAATCACAGAAGGTATGCCTGCATCCCCAGGGATCGCGTCAGGTGTAGTAAAAATAATACATAATATGAATGATCTAGAAAAAATCAAAAAAGGCGACATTTTAATTACAACAATGACAAATCCAGACATGGTAGTCTCAATGCAAAAAGCCTCAGCAATCCTAACATCCGAAGGAGGAGTCACGGCACACGCAGCAATTGTCTCACGAGAAATGGGAATTCCGGCAATTGTCGGAGCACAAGACGCACTAGACCTATTAAAAGATGGAGACGAAATCACAATAGATGGATACACTGGAAAAGTTTTCGCAGGCAAAGCAGAAAACAAATCAGTAGAAATATTGCCAATTGTTCCAACTAAAACGCAAATAAAAGTTTTAGTTGATCTACCACAATTTGCCGCACGTGCAGCCAAAACAGAAGCATATGGAGTCGGGCTAGTAAGATTAGAAGGATTAATAGCAACATCAGAAAAACATCCCCTACACCATGAAGCAAACAACACTCTAGATGAATACCAAAAAATGTTAGAAGACGGACTAGGTAAAATAGCAGAAACATTTATAGGAAAACCAATATGGATAAGATCCTCTGATATTCGAAGTGACGAATATTCCAATCTAAAAGGAGCTCCAAAAGAAATAGAAAAGAATCCGATGCTTGGAGATCACGGAATACGTTTCTCATTAAAACATCCAGGAATTTTCAAAGCAGAACTATTGGCACTAAAAACTCTGGCAGATAAAGGACACAAATTCGGAGTTATGTTTCCTCAAATAATATCAGTTGACGAAGTCAAACAAGCCAAAAAAATATTCGAAGAACTAAAAATCGACAACGTCCAATTTGGAGTGATGATAGAAACTCCAGCAGCAGCAATCTTAATCAAAGACATCTGCGAAGTGGGTATAGACTTCATCTCATTCGGAACAAACGACCTAACCCAATACACCCTAGCAATCGACAGAGGAAACGAAGACGTCCAAAATCTATATGACGAAACAAACTGGGCAGTCTTAAAACAAATAAGCAGAGTAATACGAGAATGTAAGAAACACAATGTAGAATCTTCCATATGTGGACAAGCAGGATCAAAACCAGAAATGGTAAAATTCCTAGTTAAATGTGGGATAGATTCAATATCCGTAAACGCCGATGCTGCAAAAGATGTATCCGAGTTAGTACAAAAGTTAGAAAATGAATCTAGTGTAGAACCTATTGACAACAAAGAAGAAATAAAAGAAGAAATAAAAGAAATAGAGCAAACAGAAGAGAAAAAAGAAAATCTCAATCCGGAACCAGTAGAAGTCATAGAAGAGAAAAAGGAAGATATTTTCGAATAATTGTAACCACTTTAAAGATACACCAGAATAGAAAACTTTATAAAGTCTAAACCATTCTACTAATCATGACAGATGATGATACACCAAACCTGGAAAGATATGAAATGGCTAATGCAGCCAAAGTATTGCTAGGCGATGGAGGAAAAGCAGGAATTGACGTACTATCAGCGATACACGAACAACATAATATTTTTGGAATGCAAGACAACCCATTCGTTATAGATGGAATAACAAGTTCTGCAAATTCAATAGCAAGAGGGCAAGGTTTAGGAGCTGCAGCATACGATGCTATGGAATTATACGCAGGCAAAGCAAAAGAAGAAATGAACAAAGCAACCGTGCAACAGGCTATGGATTACTTTGGCAGCAGGGGATGCAGTTCAGATGTTTTACCTGAAGCAGCAAAAGGTATCGTGGCTGAATATAAAGATACAAAAATAGCGGATCTAGATCCAGAAAACGCTACAGCAAAATTACTATTTTCTCTAGTAGATACTCTACAAAGAGATATCGCAAAAACAAATATTATTCCTGGAATAGTTAGAAAGAATACGATAGGCAACTTAGAAGCTAAGTTTAATCCTCAATAAATTTTAATTTACTTTTTAGAACTCTTTTCAATAGAAATATCAACCAACTTGGCCATCTCACCTAAAAAATCGTCAGCCATATCAAACCACTTATCCAAATCTCTACCCTTAACCCGACCTTTCTTTCCATGAGCAATCTCTTTCGCCACATCATGAACTTCATCGTAATATTTCACATACTTCTTATTCAACATATTCTCATTAACAAAATTCTTCATCAAAATACTCCCAATTTCTTCGGGGCTAGCGGGTTGCACACCAGCAGAAATCAAAGCCGCATGAGCAGCATCAACCATCGTCCAATACAGCCCGTCCACTGTCCCAAGCATAGAAACCCTAGCTCGGCTCAAATGACCAGGAGCTCGCTGCAATAGAGTATAAATTGATTCTGGAGTAGATCGAATCTTGCCTTCCTTAAGCAGAACTCTCAAGGGATTAAAGAAACCGCCATAATCAATCAGCGCATCACCATATCTCAAAACATTAATTACAACAGGGTCTCCCTTCATCATATCATCCCACCATGTAGACAATTTCACAGTATTAACATGCAGTGACTTCCGATAAGGATTCCCACTAATAATCTTCCCCAACTCCTCACGATACCAAGCAATCAACTCTTCGTCCCATCGAACAGACACGTCATCAATAATAACAATAACATCAATATCACTCCCAGGAACAGAAACATGCCTAGCACTCGATCCAAATAAAACAACCGACTTAATCATTTGATCAAATTTTTCATAAACCTTCATAGCAAAATCCATTGCAATCTCACGCTCACCCGCAATAGCCAAAGTTGGAACCTTTTCTTTCATACTCTTAGTAACACGAACCACACTTTTCTTAGATACACCCTTCTTAGCAACAACCTTCTTCACCATCTTTAATTATTAAGAGTAATTATATTTTATAAACTATTCCCCCTAAGCCATCGGAGCCCCACCAAACCGACTCTGCCCCCCAGCCATTTGCCCTCCAAGTTCAACAGGCATTGTGGTAAATCCGGCACCAAAATAAGAGTGATGAGTTTGCGGGTTTAAGTTCCCATATCCACCAAAATAAGCTCCCTGCATATGAATAGCCTGGTCCCAAGTAGGTGAATTCTTCATTCCATAAATCCCCGACCCAAAAGCAGCCAAAGTCATAGTATGCGGAGCAACCTTAAAATGCTGAATCATAGAAGGAGCCTCGACAATCTTCCTCATCTCATCAAACCTGCCAGTCTTTTCAAGCTCTTCCAAAATACTCTTAATAGGAACGTTCCCCATACCAGGTGCCAAATGCGTATCAGCATAACCAAAATTATCTGTCAAATGAACATGCTTAACCATCGACTTATCCTTCGAAATAACTTTCGTCTGTTCAACAACATCTTTTTCTGTAAACCCTTTCTTCCTCATAACATTCAAATGCCCGACATCCCAAGTAACACCAAGCTTATTCTTTGCCAACTCCTTAGCCTTACTTTTACCAACTCCCTCTTCAATCAAATGTTTTTCAAAATTTTCTCTAGACTTGTTAACCAAATCTCTCATGTCCTCGGCTCTCGAAAAAGCCATCCCTTGCATCATATTCTCAACCGCCAAAATCGGAGCCTTCTCTCCAAACTTATCATAAGATTTAGCTGCCAAATTTCCAAAAGTCTTTGCGGCCTTCTCCATTGCAAAATCCTCACTCATCTTAAACAGTTCTGGATTTTTATGAGCAGTAATGTTTTGCAACTTCATCAAAGAATCCTCTAGGAGCTCTTTTCTTTTAATCGGATTCCATATACCTACAATATCTTCACCGCCCTTTCCTCTCCCAACCACATTAGCTGTTTGCGCCTTCTCTTTGTATTCGTCAGATAATATTTTCAGCTCTTTTTTCTGTTCTTCAGTACCATACTTATACGCTTGATGAAAGGCAGAACCAAACGACAATTCTGCATTATTCAAAAAAATACCAGCTTTCCTTATTTGTTCATAAGAATTTCTCTGAACTCCTTTACTATCAAAACCAGGTAACTTTTTCTCAGTCTTCAAATCAAATATCTCTCCAGATTTTCGGTTAACAACTGCATCTTTATATTCCCCCAAATTAACTTCGGCACTTCCAATAATTTCTCCCGCATGCTTCCCCATTTGAGCAACTTCTGTTAGACGATTTTTCCAATCAGTACTATTAGCCGATTCTATAGAACTCTCAGCATCAAACAAAATCCCGGGGGTTCCCCCTTTAATCTCCTTATCATTAGCATCATAACTCTTCGTAGGATCATGACTAGGTCTAAATTGATGATCTCTATTAATAGCTTGCAACTGTCCCGTCTCCCGATTAATCATAGTAGCCCTTTTCATTACAAACTTACCTTCCTCTTTTTTCTCATCTCCTGGCATCCACTCTGTACCTGGTGCCCCATTCGAAGAATGAATAACAATAGGCAAATTGCCGCTCGGATCCAATGCCTGAGCTTTCTCAATAGCACCAAACAATCTCCTTTCATTATCCTCTCTAGCATCGGGAGTCCATCCTTGTTCTCCAAATCCAGCAGCATCAATAATTGGCGCATGAACCGAAGGCTTAACTCCCGTCAATTTCATCAACGCCCTCATCTCATTAAAATGTTGTTTAGGAATAGTTTCCGAAGCATTCGCATCCAGCATGGTAACTTCAAAAGTCTTCACCCCATGTTTAACCGCATTGACAGCCTCTCCTAATTGATTAGCTGTTTGCGCAGAACCAGGAAAACCCAATTGGCCTCCTCCCATTTTAAATCCAATGCTATAATCAGAACTAAACATAGACCCTCCTCCATTATAAAAACCTTCATAACTTTCCATCAATCACCTACAACAATAACACAAACTCATTATATAAAATTACCTCTAAAAAAATTCCTTCCGCTTTTTCTTCCGATTTTCTTCAGCTTCAAAATCTCGAAAACCCGCAATCTCCAACATAGAACGACCACCCCTTATCTCCTCTTCAACCCCAACATTGTCTATATTTTTTGAAACACCTTCATAATCCTCAGAAACAACTTCTTCATCCTGAACAATTTTCTCATCATACTTTACCGAATCATAAAAATCCCTAGTTCCACTTTTAGCATCATAAAAATCTTCACTCTTTTCTTCACTAATCTCCACGCTACTCCCCTCAACAACATCCTCCAAAACACCACCACCCCTATCTTCCAGTTCCCCTTCCTTATCAGAATCTTCCTTATCAGGTTTCTCATAATCAGTCTCACCCGAAACAATATTCTTCTCAACCCAACCTTGAATCAAATCAGCTCCAGGCAACTCAACAACAGTAATAGAATCCTCCTCAACAACAATTTTCGGTAAATTACTCTCAGCTATAAGATCATCCAAGTTTAGCCTGGCCTTGAACTCGACATATTTTTCTTCTTCTTCTGGAACATTGTCCACTTCATTCATACTAAACCCAAGAAAACAAACTTTATTTAATTTTCTAAATCATAGAAAGGCCTTCTTTTTTCCGCTTCCGAACTCCTTTTTCCAATCCAGAAACACTATCCAACCTTCTTTTCTTTTTCTTTTTAGACATTCCAGTATCATACCCAAGTCCTTGTGACTTTTTACCTTTAGCATCATCAACACTAGGAATCCCATTATACGCAACACCTTTGCTTCCACCACCCGTATCATACCCAACAGTACCAGGAGAACCAGCAGTATTATACCCAACACCGCCCGAAGGACCACTGACATCATTATACATATTCATTCCCCCATTCTTATTATACATATCCCCAGCAACATTACCATACAAACTATCCCCAGGGCCACCAGCTACATTATAAGAAAAACCCTCACTCGAATCATCCTCATCAAAGTCACTAACCTCTTCAAATTCAACTGATTCCTCTAAATCTCTCCCCTGATCCCAACCACCTCTCTCTTTACCCCGAGAAAGCATCGTATCTTCAATAGAAAAACCCTTATCCTCGACATCTTCTTCCTCTTCCTCGAAAGCATCCTTATCAACGAAGTCCTTCTCTACCCAGCTCCCCTTTTTCAGTCCTTCGTCACCGTTTTGCAATCTATCGGCATTACTAACTTCAACAATATCATTCTCTAACTCTCGAATTTCCTTAACACTCATAAAACAAAAACAGAAAACACATTTAACTATCTTACGAATCTAATCTCCCCTACCCTTAAACACATCTCCAAACCCAACGCCTCCACTCTCCTCAAGGCCCTCCGCAGCATCAGCATCATAATTATCAAAACCAATACCCGGAGCAGAAGCCATCCTATGCGCCTTCTTATAAATATCATAAATAGTATAAAGGGTACCTGCAGCACCACTAACAACAGCACCTCTCATCATTTTCTCAATAAAATTATCTTTCTTAATCTCCTCAGCCGTTAAAGCTACACCATTCTCCTTCTTTTTTTCTTTTTTCTTTCCAAACAATCCAAACAAAGCAGCAAACGGATTAATATCTAAACTCTCTCCTTTCTCAATAATTTTAGCAGCATCTTTTTTTCTCTCTTCCTTACTTTTTAAAAAATGATCCAAATCCTCCTTCAAATCATCCAATGCCCGTCCAGCAACGTCCAAAGAAAACTCCATAGTCTTCTCAAGTTCATCTTTTTCTAACAACTTCTTAGCTGCAACTAACTCCTCATCATTCAAGGCATAAGCATCAAAATAAATATCAACAACACCGCCCATTCCGAAACCATAATCCCCTTTCTGCGTCACTCTCTGGGAAACATGCCCCCGATATTTAAGCGTAATAATTACAACTTTATTATATCCTCGCTTAATATTATATCCTTTGTATTCCTCTCCAGCTTTAGTATCTTTATTATTTATCCCCAACAACTGCAGCTCAAACATAGTTGTAGAAAATGCATTGACTAAAGCCGCATCCTTCTCAAAACCTTTTTGCCTCAATTTTTCCGCCGCAACAAGATAAGGCTTCATCCACTGAGAGTACAACTTCACAGTTTCAATCTGACTCCTTAAATAATTTTTTTCAATACTAAATCTCTTACTAAGTTCCACCTCAGAATACTCAACCCACTTCAAAAACTCACTAATCCTAGGCAACAGAATCCTCATAACAGAATCATTAATCAAACCCGCCCCACCCTCTTTCTTATCATCACTATTCATCTTCTTAACATCATCATGAGAATTCGCCATCATAAAAGCCTCACGCAAAGTAGAAAATCCCATCTCAGCACTTGCCATCTGATGAATCGCCCCACGCCCCTTTTTCATATCGACATTATCCAACCAAATCTGCTTCAACGCCAACATCCCTTCTTCTCTCTTTTTCGCGTCCTTCTTATTCTTAGCATCATCATAATGCTCAAGTCGAAGTTCAAACTCCTTCAAGTCATAAATCAAATTCAAAATCGACTTAATTAACTGATTCATATCCCCAGACATCTTAACCGCCTTATCCTGCATAATAGAAGACTTCTGATTCATCTCACTAAACTGCCCAGATCCAGGACTCGCCATAAAATTATCAACAATCTTCTCCATATCCGCAAATTGAATTTGTGATGCAAAATCCAAAATCCAATAATAAATAGGCTCCAACTGATTTTGCTGCGAATCAAAACTCAATTTATGCGATGCAACCTTAGCATCCTCACCAGCACCCATCGCTCTCAAACTGTTCTTAGATTTCGACATCACCTCACCTATGGCCCACCTCAAATCATTCTCCATACTCTAACCTAGAATCAAGAATATATAAATCTTGGGACCACCAGGGTCATGTTGTCTGAGACCAACCCCAAATATTTTAATACTAACAACTCTTAACTATAATATGTTATTCAACAAAAAGAAAAAAGACATGGTAGACCTCCGTGAACTCCAAAAACGAGGCGTAGTCAGAATACCAAAAAAAGAAATAATCGTCCCAACAAATAACGACGGATTCGTAGAACTAAAACAAACTCAAGGGCAAAAAACAGACAAACAACCACAATCCAATTCAAACTTCTTCGGATTCATGGACACCCCCGAAACACCCCAAGCAGATACCTTCTCAACAGAACCCGAAGGTTACAATAAACGAGAGGTAGATGTAAAAATAACAAATCTAGACAATAAAATATACAAACTCGAACAACGATTAGAACTCATAGAAAAAAAACTACAAGTTAACCAACCTGCCAGCACAGGAGCAATGGGATGGTAAATATAACTCCGGAAATAATCCGGACATACGCCCTAGAAAATGCAATAAAACACAAAGGCAAGGCAGCCCAAGGAGCGGTATTAGCAGGACTTTTCGCAGAAGGCCTAGAAAAATCCGAAATAAAAAGCATCATCCCATCTATACAACAAGTTCTAAAAAAAGTAAACACCATGTCACTAGAACAACAGCAAAAAGAATTTGACAAATCCAACTCCAAAACATCAAAAAGAGAAATAAGAGAAGGACTAAAGGAACTTCCAAACGCAGAAAAAGGGAAAGTCATAATGAGACTAGCTCCCTTCCCATCGGGACCTCTCCATATAGGTAACGCAAGGAACATGATTCTAAACGATGAATACGCAAAAATGTACAACGGAAAACTATTATTATTTTTCGACGACACAATCGGCTCAGCAAACAAAAGAATAGAACCAGAATCTTACGAACTAATAAAAGAAGGGTTAGACTGGCTAGAAATCAACTACGAGGGCTCACCAGAGTCATGTCCGAAGAGGACCAAAAAAATCTTATACAAATCAAACCGGACAAAAAAATATTACGAATACGCCGAAGAACTCCTAAGAAAAGAATACCTCTACGTCTGCCACTGCGACCAAGAAAAAATGCAAGACCTAAAGGCAAAAGGTGTAGAATGTTCGTGTAGAAAGCTTCCATCAATTAAACAAATGCAGAGATGGAAGGAAATGTTCACCGCCCCAATGGGTTCAATGACGGCTAGACTCAAAACCTCTATGCAGGATTCAGACCCAGCATTCCGAGATCGAGTCATGTTCAAAATATCTGACTTTCCTCATCCAAAAACCGGGACCAAATTCAGAGTTTATCCCTCAATGGAATTCTCATGGGGAATCGACGACCACATATTCGGATCAACCCACATCCTTAGGGGAACTGACCACCAAATGTCAACCAGAGTCCAAGACTTCATACGAGGAATATTCAAATGGGAAAATCCAACTTCTTTTTTTCATGGAATACTAGAAATAAAAGGAGTAAAAATATCTAAATCAAAAGGGACCCAAAAAATAAAGTCGGGGGAATTCATAGGTTGGAACGACCCTCGAACATGGTCCTTTCAATCTTTAAGAGACAGAGGGTTCCAGCCCCAGGCAGTAAGAGAATTCATAATAAATCTCGGCATAAAAAAGGCAAACATAACAACACCGATAGAAACCCTAATGCTCTTAAATAAAAAACTAATCGGAGACGCCCCAAGATACTTCTTCATAGAAAACCCACAAAAAATAACAATCAAAGGTTCCCCTCACCTAGAAGCAAAAATACCAAAACACCCAAATAACGAATTAGGATACAGAACTCTAAAAACAACCCAAGAATTCCTAATTTCACAGGGTGATTTCAACCTCTTAGATGACCAAGATTATCGACTAATGCATCTCTTGACATTCAAATCCCAAAAAACAGGATTAACCCCCAGAGATTTCTCATTTATATCAGAAGAACCACCAACAACAAAAACAAAATTCCTCCACTGGCTCCCAGCCTCACCAAATAATATTTATGTAGAAGTTTTAATGCCAGATGGAACTAGAAAAGAAGGATTAGGGGAATACGAGTTAGAAAAATTAAAAGTAGGAGATGTCATTCAATTCGAAAGATTCGGCTTCTGTAGACTTCATAAAAAAGAGAAAGAGAAATTAGAATTTTGGTTTGCACATATCTAACAACAATACAACTTATCCTTATCAATCTTCCCATTCCTAAACGGATTTCCCTTCTTCCGAATATTACCAATCATCTCCTCATTCCCCTTCAAACCCTTCCCCAACAAAACCATGGCCTCACGACTTTTCAAGACAGCGTCACAAACCTTAACATCCAACGGACAGCTCTCCTCACAAGCCTTACATAAATTACATTCAAACAAAATCTTATCCATAATCTTCTTTGATAACAAATCCCTCTTACCTCTAGGTGAATACTGCTCTTCTCGAAGAACTCGAAAAACCCCGCACCTAGATTTACACATTCCACACTGAATACAAGCATCAAAAACTTCACTCACCTCTTCCATCAAATTACCTGCTTCAATCCTATCTGCTTTAGATATTTTGTTCGTCATACAAAGTAGATATTTCAACACTACTTAAAATTTTATATTCTCAACTTCTCACGTTTCCTTTCTCGAAAAACTAAAACATTTTCACACCCAATATCTCTCAACATATTAACCACTCTATCAACTCCCTGATCAATAGAACAAAATTTCAACTTATGAAAATCGTTGCCAATTGTTAATCCGACATCAAGTCTAACCGCCTCCTCAAGAATCCACCTCTGCGGAAACTGTTCCTCTAATATTCTCCACCCAACACAATTAACCTCCAAACAGGCCCCTTTCTCTTTCATCAATTCTAAAGTCCCAATCACAAGCTCTCGATACCAACCTTCATTTAGCAATCCATTATCTCTCAACCTCTTCCTGAAAATATCCAAATGCGCCACACAATCAATAAGTCCAAATTCAACCATCTTCCTAACCTCAGCAAAATACCTTTCAATAAAAAGCCTATCGTCACCACTTCCATCAGAAGAATGAACGACTTCAAATCTTCCTTCATTTTTCATCCAATGGACCGAACCCAAAATAAAATCGTAATCCCTATCTCCCAGCTCCTCGACAAACCAATCTTCATACCCGTCGACCCAATCAAGTTCAACCCCAATCAGAATATCGATCTTACCTACAAATTCCTCTCTTAACTTTCGCAACTCATCATAATACTCATCAGAATGCTTCCTCTTATTACTATAATCTCTAATCTCTCTTGGAAACCTAAAATGATCAGTAAAACAAATATGAGTTAAATTTTTCTTAACCGCCATTTCAACAATTTCTCTAGGCGACAACTCCCCATCACTCTCACTACTATGAATATGACAATTAATTCTTACCATCATAACCACCCATGCATTTATCCAAATCCTCCCTCTTCAAAACCACATACCGAAAATCCCCCGACCTCAAATCCCGAGAATACCCTCGCCCTACAGAAGCCGTAATAACCTCGCTCCCCTGCTTCTTAACAACATCCATGGCAGGCAAAAAATCCGCATCCCCACTAAGTAAGATACAAACATCACACCGATTATCAACTAAACAAAAATCAATCATATCAGCCGCAATCATTACATCAACCCCTTTTTCAATCCGAAGCTTCTTCCCTCCACTATTAACAACCTTTAACTTCCGCGTATTCACAATGATACCCTTCTTCTTCAACCCAGCCAAAAAAACCATATGCTTATAATAATTTTCCTCTCCCAAATCGATATCCGGCACCGAATTATAATACCGAACCTCTATAAAATCAAGTCCAAACCTATCACAAATCAATCTCCCCAACTTCTCAAAATCCAAACCCCTCGGCTTCCTCAACAACGACTTAACATTATGATACCAATTATTCCCATCAACAAAAACTATCGCACTTCTTTTCTTTGAATCTGCCATAAAAAAGTAAAGCCCGGCATTCCCAAAGGTCATACCGGGGACGTAATACATATCATAACCATCAAATATATTTAAACCTTACGATTTACATTTTTCCTTCAACTTCCCCAACATACCTCTCTGCAAACTCCTTCACAAAATTATAACGCCCTTCAGCAATCTCCTTAGCCTTAACAGTTTTAAAAGAATCAGGAGTCAACTTTAAAATCTTTTCATAAATATGATTAATCATTGTAGACTTGCTTCCATCATACTCAGCTTTGATAGGAATACTAGGATCATAAATCGGGCGACCCCATCTAACGGTAGCCTCCATCATTCTAACAATAATACTAGCACCCAAGGCATCAAGCCTATCAGCATCCTGCAAAATCTCAGCCTCTCTAGTCTTAGCCTCTAATCCTTTACTATACCTGTGAACCGCAACCGCATGAACAACAGAATCAATCTTTTCATAAGGAAAACCCATCTCATTTAAAATACCAGGAACCATTTTAGCGCCTTCTTCTGCATGACAAACATTTCCTCTAAACCCACTAGGTGTATCCCTCATTTTTTCTTTACTCCGAGCCACGTCATGCAAAAGAACAGAGGCTCGAACAATATCCATATCTGCATCCTCACCTACACCGATATTCAACGCTAATTTATAGACCCTATTAACATGATCAAATCCATGTCCTTCTCCATTCTCAAAATAAGGTAAAATTTTCTTTCTCAACTTATTAAAAAATTCCTCATCCATTATATCACCTTCCCCATATTAAACTTCCCAAAAGGATCACACCTTTTCTTAACATTCCGCAAAATCTTCTGATCATTAACCTCAACAAAACCTCGCTTCAACAATCCAATCCCATGCTCTCCCGAAACCTGCCCCCCAAGCCTCTTAACTAATTTCATCATCTCGGGAATAAATCTTTCCTGCTCAACACTAAAACAAGGATGGAATATCCCAACCCCAATATGTCCAAAAGTAGGTATACCCTTAGCCTCCAACCACTTCATTAATTCAGGAAACCTATTAAGCATAATCTTTGGGTCCTCAATCCTCGTATACCCTTTACCAGCAACCTCTGGATACGCCCTATCCCGCATACCCATCACCTTATCATAATCATCCCCCTTCAAGCTACCCTCATCACTTTCATACTCAACAACCAAATGATAACCCTCTCCGAGTCCAACATCACTACTTATCATCTTATCTAAAAATTCAATCGCACAAACATCCCGCCTCATCTTCAACCGCCGAACTAAGTCGACAACCTCTTCCAATCTAGCCAACCGAACCAAGCTAGCACTCCTTGACATAACTGGAGACAATTTCAAACAAGCACGAACAACAACCCCCGTAATTCCCTCCATCCCCACATAATCACTCATCTCTGTAATTCCCTTCTTCTCTAGCCTACCTTCAGCATCCATAACTTCAACCCATCTAACCCAATTAAAAGTCCGTCCATATTTAACACCCCTATTCCCAACAGCATCAGTACTTATCATGCCGCCAATAGTACACACCGCATGACTCGAGGGTTTAACTGGAAACTCCAATCCACTACCCTTCAAAAAATTCTGCAAATCATCCAAAACAACCCCAGCCTCAATCTCAATCACCCTTCTCTCTTTATTAAAATTAGAAATTTGAATCATCTTAGATAAATCCATAACAGCCTCTCCCTGCGGAACACACCCTCCAGCAAGTCCAGTCCCGGCCCCCCGAATAACAATATTTCTATTTCTTAAAATAATATTTCGGACTTCATTAATGTTCTTTGGATGCAAAACATCTACAACATCCCCCTTCAGTCTCGAAGCATCACTCCTATAGCTCCTAAGTAAATCCTTCTTCATTTCTTCATCCCCCTAAGTTTTCCCAAGACAAAACTTGAAAACTCAACCGATTTATCACTAGCCGACTTCAAATTCGCATAACAAAGCCCACAAGGAGAAATTATCTTTTTAACTTCATCACTAAAACTCTTAACCCTCTCTACAGCAACACCCTTAGCCAACTTTTCAAAATTGGCCCGAACCCCGCCACCTCCACCACAACAAAGCGACCTTTCTCGAGTAAACCTAGATTCAATTATCCTACCACCAAGTAACTCAATAACCTCTCTCGGCTCATCATAAACACAACTATACCTTCCCAAATGACAAGGGTCATGATACGCAACATCTTCCCTATCCTCGTCAACACCTTTCCATTTAATCCCTTTACTCTTCAACCGATTCAAAATCACAACAGTCGCATGCTCAGCAGGTATATCCCAATCCCTAACCAACTTCGGATAAACATCGTCAAACATATGTAGACAACTAGGACAATTAGTCACAATCCTTGTAATTCCCTTTTCTTTGAAAATTTTCAAATTCTTAGCGGCCAGTTTCTTTGCATCTTTCCGATACCCCGCATTCAAAACCGGCAACCCACAACATAATTCTTCTCCGCCAAGTAAAACAAAATCAATCCCCAACTTATTAAAAATCTCCTTATAATTCTCGAACTCCTCTTTCAAAACTCCTTTAGTTAAACATCCCGGATAATACAAAACCTTCTCGCCTATCAGCCAACTCATCAGTCCCATACAAAACAAAACAATCTTCCCTACTTAAAATTTTATATACTAAAAACACCTAATAAAGATAAACCCAACCCCAACATCACAATCCCAGCAGCCAACCTCATAAACCGCTTATTCCTCTGAACCCAATCATTCACAACCTCAACCTTCACCCCACAATAAACAAAATACGAAATCGAAATCAACGGCAAAACAAAAATCACATTATACAAAACCAAGTAAAAAATACCCTTAATTCCCGAATCACTAATCAACGACAAAATAGCCAAATAAATCCCCCCAGTACAAGGAAGCTCAACTAAAGCAACAAGCGTCCCTAAAATAATCAAACTGACAAAAGTCCCCCGACGAGCATACTTTTCTAAATAGGGCTTAGCGCTTTTCGGAATAGCCAAGCTAATATTCCACCACTTTGCCTTCGGGCCTACCGGGATCATACCGTCTGAGACCCAAAAAAAATCTTTCAACTCTAGTCCGGCCATAATTAAAACAACAACACCAACAAAAATCTTCGCACCATCCATAGCCAAAAAGTCACCAGCAAACCTCATAATCCCAAAACCAGCAGCCAAATAAACCAAAAAGATAACCCCGGTATAAACCATCCCAGAGCGAAGAGCCCTCTTAGCAGATCCCATAGAAAGTAAAACCGCCATCAAAAAAAGTAAAACTCCAAATGCACAAGGATTAATTGAATCAATCAAAGCAGCCGCAATCACAACCCACAAACTCAACCTGCCGCCAATAGGAACAACTCTGCCAATATTGTGCGCCCTAAAATTAGTAATAGAATCTCCCAAGTCATCAATAATCGGCTCATCCCCCATTAAATAAGAAAACTCACCACCCTGCTTAATAACCAAAAACGGAATACCTCCTCCTTCAATCTCGAACTTATCCAAATAATCCAAATACCTTTCACGATTTACAGGGCTCGTAACCTCATATTTCTCTACAACCACACCCTCAATCCCAGAAACACTCTCCAAAATCCCACCTTCAGCAACCGCCTCACAATGCGAACAACTAACAGAATAAAAATAAGAAACTTCAGTCGCAGGCACAGCCGAAACCATACCAACCATCAATAACACCAACAGCAAAATAAATTTATTCATTCAAGCATTTACAAATCTAACTTTAAAAACTAATTGCTGAAACCAGTTACCACTCCGCATGCCCAAACTGAATAACCAAATCACAATTGCTATCTGGCAAATCGCAAGCTCCAAAACAATCCCCAAGCCAAATCATAACAACACAATCACATTTTCCAGATATATAATCAACCAAAATAGGTCCCCAAGGTTTCAGTCCATCAGGCAATTGCAACAAAACAGATTCAGCTTTAACTTTCCCAATCTCACCAATTATCCTATCAAGTTCCAACTCATACTTTTCCTCCAAATCCTCCAATCTATATTCCATAAAAAAAGGAAGCAAAAACTCCTTAAAAATCTTCCCAAACTCAAAACTGCAATATATATATCGCAATATACTACATTAAACTATATATATTAAAACCAAAAAAATCTAATCTTCAGAAGACAACGACAACTCCAAAACTCCAGCCAACTTCTCCAATCCTTCTCTGGTTCTAGTAAACGCTTCCAAATCAGGCCAATCATCTCTTTCACTCCAAATCCTTCTATGCATAACAAATCCATCCACACCCTTAACAAGATATCCCATAGATTCAGGACAATCAAAAGCACTAGTCGAAGCTCCTACTTCCTTCAATATTCTAACAGCATTACTTATCTTATCATACGCAATCCGAGAAGCATTCTTATTCGTCCAACAAATATCAGACCCAAAATACTGATGTCTAAAAGCCGAAGCATTATTCATAACAAACCAAACAAACCAAACTTTAAAAACAAATCTATATTCCAATATATTATGACAATCCGCCAACCAATAGTCACGATTTGGGGTCACCCAGAACACGCTTATGAATATATCTTGTGAAGTCCTCTTTAAATAATTTATTGTTTTGCTCTGCTCCAACTGAACTTAAGCAAACCCAAATTAACTTCGAATCCAAAAGTGGCTTTAAATGAAGGTTGATTTTCTACAACATTTATCCCCGCAGGATATACTCTCAAAACCACAAAATTAATAGCCCCTTCAGTATTACCCAAAAACATCTCTTGCTTCAGAATTTCCATATCATTCAAATAATTATAAGCATTATTTAATCTGCTACTCTCCCACTCCGTAGAATCTAAAACTTTTCTTGTCCCAACTTGGTCTTTACCTTTATTAATTATTTCATCATAGAAAAATAACAATAATTCCCCCGCATCTTTTTGAACGCCCATCAATTAGATTCGTTTTCTTCCTTTTTAATCATTTCTCTGATTAACTGGTCATAAGTAGAAAATCCTCGTCGAGCTACAAGTATCTTTAGCTTCTGCCTAAGCTCCTTGCTAATTTTAATCGTTGCTCCTTGTGGATTTTCCATGTTTTCCTAAATATAGTAAATATAGTAAAGTTTATAAACTTTCTTGATAACTCAAAAGTAAGACATTTAGTAAAAGTAGTAAAATGGATACAATGAAACAACAGCAAATGGGAAGAAATCACGCAATCGTATACGGAGATACAAAGACAATCCCCGAAATATTTGAAAAAGGGGAAGTCGATTTAATGATTCAAACACTCGCCTCTTCGGAAAAATATGTTAAGAATATTTGGGGTGAATGGATGAAGGTTAGAGATATAGCCCTACTCCTTTCAATTTATCTCTTAGGATTAAGACCCGCCGAAGCTTGTAAACTTCATCAAGAAGATTTCAATTTGAAAGAGATGACAGTTCACATAAGAGGCAAGAACAACAAACAAAGAAAAGATAGAATTTTGCCAATTCCTGAAAAATTAATGAAAATTCTTACAGCTTATTTTAAATTCCCGACATATATGTGGAGAGGCTCAAAATATTTATTTCCGAGCATGGAGAACGATTATATTGCTCCCCAAAGATGGAAGGCAATTTTTAGAGAGAAGGTTTTGAAGCCAATGGGAAAATGGGTCGCTCCCGAAAATGAAAGAGGGCAGGGAACGCCAAAGTTTAGAAGTTATAATTTAAGAGCAACAAGAGCGACAGAGCTTTTAGATGAAACACAAGGAGACATTTTTTCAGTTGTAAATTTTTTAGGTCATGCAGATTTAAGAAGCGTAACAAAATATCTTCCGAGATGTTCTTATTTTCAAAATCAATTAAGAACAGCCTTAAATGGAATTGATAAAAAGAATAAAGAACTAACTTCGGAGGAAAAAGTTTTTGTTTAAAATGGTTAATGGAGTAAGGAAAGGAAGAGAAACAGAGTTGAGATATACTAAACTAAAAGAATCTCAAGGGTATTTATGTTTTAAACCAATAAAATCTCACAGATTTGTAAAACAGCAAGACATCTTTGGATATTTTGATATTATTTGCATGAATGAAAAAGAAGTTTTACTTGTGCAAGTTAAAACAGCGACATATAAAAAAGGGTTTAATGAATTGCAAAAATTCAATAAACACCCTTCCCAGGTAAAAATAATGTTAGCAGTTTGGAATTCAAAAAAGAAGGAATGGGGAGAACATATTTGTTAAAGCCGAGCCTTAATAATTTCCGTTTGATTACAAACCGCAATAGTCAAATTCTTCAACTCTTCCGTCATGCTCTTAATCGTCTTATCCCTCGAGAAAAGCAAGTAAACCGACACAGCAATAGGAAAACCAACTTGACTAATCAAACCAATAAATTCATTCTCAAACATTTTTCTTCTCCTTCATCTTATCACTAATTTCTTTTTTCGTCATAATTCCTTTTTCTTCTAGGAGTTCCTTAATCGCTTCAAGTTCATTATTTTTATTTGGATTTTTAATTTTCATTAGTAATAAAGCATAACTGCGTAATCCGAAATTTCGCAAGTATCAACATCAGCCTCCCCGTTTAAATTTAATCTCAATTTCATACTTGAACCATTATGAACACTCGTATTTTTTGAATTAAAACTTTGGTCGCTTATCCAAGTAGTCCCGCCATCAAAACTAATATCATAATCAACCGAGCCACTACCCGCAACATTATTGTGACAAAATACCCTATGCCCCACAGGGTTAGCGTCGATAGTTATTGCATTTGTTGGAATAATATAAGTTTGGCTTCCGATACTCGATAAAGATGTAAAAACGGGAATTGAGTGAGTCGTATAAAAATCAATTACCGAAGGATTAAAATTTGAAATTGAAGAACTCGCTCCGTTTTGAGTTGTAGAAGCCCAAGTCATTTCGCCCTTAGCAACCACAACAGCGTGTCCGTTTGCACCTTGCCCAGTTGCATAACCACCTATTTCGATTTGACAAGTTGCAGGATTATTTTTTTGGTCGGCTGTTTTATCAAGACCTAATTCGTCGATAGTAGTTCCCGAAGCGTCAATTAAATCCGAACCACTTGGCATTTCCCAAGATGAGTGAGAACCCGCACCCGCCGCCGTTATTCTACCCCATGAAGAACAATTGGTATTATCCGTTGTATCTGAAAAAGTCCCAGTCCAAAAACCATAAGAAAAATTACCACCGCCATAACTTGCAGTCCCAGTTTTTGCATAATAACCACGCTTTCCAACATCTCGAGAGTCCGAAGTTTGAAGCGAAGTGATATTTGAAAAATCTAAACTAAGTTGATTTGTCCCATCAGTTCCATACCAAAGGCTTTTATGAATATTAGCCCTCATTACTTCATCAGTTCCCGAAGTCCCATATAGAACCCATTTCCCCGACGATAATTTGTATAATTTCGTATTGTTCGAAGTCCAATTAATAGTATCATCATCTGCCTCAATTACAATATAAACATCTCCAAAACTCGGAAGTTCGTATTTGTCAGTGTCGAAAATAGCAGTTTCCGAAGCTGTATCAATAGTATCATCATAACCATTCGAATCACTAAAAATATCCAAATACATATCATCATAATTATTTAAGGCACTTGCCGAAGCTGAATTTATTAAAATATTTAGATTTTGTTCGAGTTGTTGTTTTTCTAATTGTGTTAAGTCAGTCTCAACACTCACAACTTCATAACCCGTCCCATCACTTGCATAAAGTTTTTTATCAGTTGTATTATACCAAAGATTTCCTTCCGCAATATCACTCGGCTCATCAGATTGCACAAAGGAACTAGAAGCATAAATATAACCCATTTTAAGCCCAATAGCTATAAGTGACTCCTTCGCCGTTAGTGTCAGAATCAATATAGATTTTATTTAAATTATCAAGCTCCATTTCGTAGGCGTCCCCCGCATTCAAAACTATCCCTGTGTTCGAACTAGAGACGCTAGAGTTTCCAACGTATACTTTCCCCGTATTTGCGTCTTTCGCTCGTATAACTGCTCTTATACACGCCGTAGACCCCGCCAAAGCTTCGGCAGTCCCCGCAGTTGTCACATCTTTAGACCCTTGCCCAAAAGTAGAAGGGGCATTTTGTTTAACAACATTATTCGAAGAGTCAATTTTAACAGTGTTATTCGAACTATCAAGCTTAACCTCATTATTCGAACTATCAAGCTTAACCGTATTGTTTGAAGTATCAAGTCCAACACTCGCACCCGAAGATAAAATTATTTTGCCGTCGGCGTCTGTTCTAATAAAACGCATATTTGAACTTGTCCCGTCTGTGCTTCCAACCCTCGTGTCGCCAATTGTAGCCGAAACCGTAACCGCACCAATTGAGCCAGTAATAGGAAGCTTAGACTCGCTAAAATGCAACTTTACACTCGAGTTTAAAATTTCTTGAACTAAACTATTTTTCAAACTATCATTCGCACTAAAAACAAATTCTTTAAGTCCGTCTTGGATTGCGTCAAACTCATCGTATACCAAAGATTTTTTATCCAAAATATCTCTAGCCTGTTGGGCGTTTCCATCAGTCGCATAAATAAAATATTTCTTCTCGTTCATTTTAGAATTAAAAACCCTGCTCCGACGCCAACAACGCCCCAAAGCCAAACAGGCACTCCCCCATATTCTTTAGTTGCAATTCCTCGAATGGAATTATCTTGTTGCTGTTCACTCTGCAACTTTTTATTATCAATATATTTTTTAACTCCATTACTAACCGCCTTAGTCCCTTTATAAATTGCGTAAGGAGTGAAGGTATACTTAATAAGACTCGGTGTTTTGTCCCACTTATCAACAACCCAACTCTTAACCTTACTAGCACCGCTTTTTATTTTTCCCCAAACTTTACTTAACCAATTCGCCATTTTAAGCTAAAACAAAAAATACTGCCCCCGCCAGTAAACTCGAAATTATCGCAGTCGATAAAGGTTTATTTTCTTCTCCATTTCCAAATCTTAAAGAACCATCAACCGCCGAGCCTTCGCCAATTTCATAACCACCACTTGCACCCTCATAAAAAGGATAATCCGAGCCTGTTATTTGACTGCTTCCAGTTCCGTCCGAACTATTCGGATAAAAATAATATGGCACTTCAACCGTAGGACTCGAAGGACTAGGATTTGTTGGAGGATTTATATTTGGAGTAATCATAGGGACGTCACTTGCAACACTAATAGAATTATTATTTGAAGGAGTAAACCAACTCTTAATTTTATCATAACTCACACTTGCAATATTTTTTATTCCTGAACCCGCAGAACTAAACCCTCGCCCAATTGCTTTCGTCGCACTACTTGCAACACTCGCAACACCACGCCCCGCTTTTACAACATAAGTTTTCGCTGTGTTAATTGCAGAACCAACACCCTTAACCGCTCTCGTGTAAGCCGATTTAACCGCTCTCTTAGCCTTAGAATAAGTCTTTTTGACTCGAGCCTTCGCTTTGCTCCACCATCCCATTAAACGCTCCCCCTTCTCTTTAAAATCATAAAGGCAATAAATCCAATCACGGCAATAATTAAAATAGTTCCTGTCTTTTTTCCAGTCTCTTCGCCAAACTCTTTTCCAGCCCAAAGCAAACCGCCACCCGCTCCAACTGCTCCAATCACAGCAACAACAGGAATTAAAGGAAAAACCATCTAACGCTTAGACCTCCTCTTTCTTCTTTTCGGCAAAGCCCCTTTATCGGTTTTATTTCTATGTCCCGTAACTCTCACAAGAACTTTCCCATTTTTCAGTTTCGCAACTTTAACCTTTCTACGCTTTCCATTAATTTTTCTTATTGTATATTTCCAAGTTACCATTTTTCTACTCCATTTTTCTCTACCACTCTCGAACTAGTTAATCTTAGTTTGGCAAAATTAACTCTTCCGACAGAATTGTAACGTCTGCGGTAGAGGTCGGAGTAGTAGAAACATTAAGCCTTAATTTAAGGCTACTCCACCCTTTCGTGTTTATTGGGGATGAACCACCTAAATCAAAGTCTACAACCGTGTAGCCTGTTGGCTGATTAGTTGATTCAAGAGCATAATCGATTAAGTCCTCGCTTCGTGACTGGTCAAATCTTAAACTTCTCAAAACTTCCAAGCCGTCCTTAATAATTTCATATTCGGAAATAATTGTATTGCTCGGCAAAGAGTTATTTTTTACAAGAAGAGCAATCTGATTATAGACATTTCCAACAGGCAAATCAACCTCAACCCAACCCGAAGCTTCCAAATTCTTAACAAGTTCAGTCTCTTTCAAAACTCCAATCTTAGAAGTGCTTTGTCCTCGGTTAAGTTCTTCCGTCACAAGTGGGTAAATGTAAAGGCTATCAATACTTAGACCGTTTGAAGTGTCCGTTTGAATGTCTGTCGCAGTTCCCCAAGTGATTTTTAATTGTAGAGAACTTAAAACATGAGTCGGCAAAAGAGTTTCGATATAATCTTTATCCTTATCCAAATAAAGCATTAACGCACCGCCAAAAGAGTCATCGCTTTGACTTGCGGAAGCAGGTGTTTGAGTTCTTGCAGGAATACAGCCATGCTCGAAAACATTTTGTAGATAAAGCATTTTACCGCTATAACTTTTAATTGTTTGAGAACCGTTTGCGATTATTTCAATTCGCTTAATTATTTCAAAAGGATTATATGGAGATTTGGCAGGAGTTGCTGAACCTGTGTCACACTGCCCGACTAATTGCAACAATATTTTTTTATCCCAGTGTTCTCGAGGAATGTCTAGGGTTTGAATACTGTTCGCCGTGTATTCGATTCTATCTAGTTTTCTTTGTCTCATTACCATTTTAAATTATGAATGTAATTAGTTAGAAAACACTAGACTCCTTATCTGTGGGACTCGAGTCGCAATTGCAACCGCCCCTAAAGCGACTAATGCCATCATTAACATAGTTTTTGTTTTCATACTTTCTTAAGATTCCAAAACCTTATACCCTTTAGGGTCAGAAAGGGACGAAAAGGTATAAAAACACTAAGTAACTAAGTATAATATGGTGATGAAAAAAAGAGTTCTTGATTTATTTGCAGGTGTCGGAGGAATTAGTTTAGGATTTGAGAGAGCAGGATTTGAGACAGTTTTCTCTAATGATTTTGAAATTTCCTGTAAAGATACTTATGATTTAAATCATAAAAAAACTAGATTAACAATTGCTGATATTTGTGATTATCCAATAAGCACTCTCCCAAAATTTGATACATTATTGGCAGGATTCCCGTGTCAGCCTTTTTCGATAGCGGGACATAGGCAAGGCTTTAAGGATGAAAAGGGGAGAGGAAATTTATTTTTTAGAATTGCAGAAATAATAAAAGAAAGAAAACCAAAAGTGATTCTTTTGGAAAATGTAAAAAACATGAAAACCCATGATAACGGAAGAACCTTTAAGGTAATTAAGGAGACACTGGAAAAATTGGGCTATGCTATTAAATCTGAAGTTTTAAATGGAATGACCCACGGAAACTTGCCACAAAATAGAGAAAGAATTTTTATTGTAGGATTTTTAGACCATAAAAAAGCTGAAAAATTCGAATTTCCTAAACCAATAAAACTAACTAAAAATTTCAAGGATTTTTTAGAAGAAAATGTTGATGAAAAATATTATTACAAGGGCAAATTAATTTATCCTGAATTAAAAAAGGAAATAAAATCAAAAGATACCGTCTACCAATGGCGTAGGAAATATGTAAGAGAAAATAAAAGTAAAGTTTGTCCAACATTAACCGCCAACATGGGGTCAGGGGGACATAATGTTCCAATAATTTTAGACAAGAAAGGGATAAGAAAATTAACGCCTCTTGAATGTTTTAGATTGCAGGGGTTTCCAAAAAATTGGAAAATTCCAAAAATAGCAGACTCCAAATTATATCATCAAGCAGGAAATAGTGTTAATGTTACAGTTATTGCAAGAGTTGCAAAAGAAATTGAGAAGGTATTGTAAAATGGAAAAGAAGAAATCTTCAGAACATCTTTATTATGAAAAGATGTTAAAAATTCTTGGGTCTTTGACAGGATTATTTTCTGAAAGCAGAACACCTTTTTAAAATTATAGAGTTACAGAAAATCTTTTTTGTAAATCTTTCTCCGCAAAGAATCTTTCTCGTTCAGATGTTTCTGCTGACGCTTCTCTCGGAACTGTAGGAATTGGAATAAAAACTTTTGTTAATGGCAATGGAAAAACATTGCAAAAGGTAGCAGAATTTAATAGAGATAATTTACAATTTAGAAATCTTTCCAAAGAAGAGGCAATTAAAAAAGTTGCAGAGTTACGAAATAAACGGATAGAAGCAACAAAAAGAATCTATGGATTAAGCGACATGATATATCATTGTATTGTTAGAGATGAGGGTAAAATTTCAGCTTTTGAATGTCCTATGGATTTAATTGATATTGATAAAATAATGCACCTCAAATCAAGCAATAATACTATTTCTTTTAAGGACTCTAAAAATGAATATTCCTTTAATTTAACCAAAAGCACACTATACAAAAGATTCCATACAAAAAATGCTCTTCTTGAAGTCCCTGTAAAAATTCTCGATGACCCTTTCGAAGTTATAGAAGAGAAATTTTTAGACATTAAGAAAACATACTACACCGAAGCAAAAGAGAAAATTCATGTTGTATTGCCTCTCTATTCAATCACAACAAAAGAGAAAATTGTTTATCCTAAAAGTGGGCTTAATCAATGGAATGCAGGAGGAAGAAAAAGAAATCCTGACGAGATATATATTCCAATTCCAAAATGGATTCACAAAAGATTTCCTGGATTTTTTCTTGGTAGAGACAAACCTTTTAATCTTATACTTCCCGACGGACAAATACTTTCTGCAAAGGTATGTCAAGACGGCTCTAAGGCATTAATGAGTAAACATAATGCAGACATTGGAAAATGGCTGTTAAGAAATGTGTTGAGCCTAAAAGAAAAGGAATTATTAACTTATGATAAATTACAAGAAATAGGTTTTGATTCTGTTGTTTTAGAAAGATTAGATTCAAAAACTTATTCTATTGACTTTAGACCCTCTGGGACATATGAAGAATTTATTGAAAAAAATGGGAAATAATCAAATCGCCCCATACTTCTTAACCTGTTCATTCTCCGCCGTATCATCATAAACCATAAAATCCCTATAAGGCAAATTCTGAATATCCTCGACCTTCATCCCAGTTAATTCGCTTATGGCGTCGGCGTCATTCTTTAAATTCAACTTAAAACAAACCACGAGTTTACAATTGCTAATAACATCATTATGAATATTTTGAGGACGCTGTGAGATTGAAATAACGCCAATCCTCAACTCTTTCCCCTCTGCAACCGTAATCAATCGCTTAAACCCCATTGGAATATAACTTTTTGAAATGTAGTTGTGGACTTCATCAACAATAAAAACCATATTTCTTAACTTCGCAAAAATATATTCACAAACAAGATTAAAATAATCAGAACTCAAATCGTGAGGCTGAACAACAATTTTATTACACCCGCTTTTTATTGATTCATCCAATTCCTCGACGGTTTTAACAATCAAACCATAATCAGAATACTCCCGCTTAATATCATAAACAATCCTATTTCTATATTCACTTAACAACTTTTTAGCCCAGTAACTTTTTCCGCTTTGCGTTTTTCCAACAACTAAAATCCTAATGTGTGGCTCAATCTTCATCCCAAAATACCCCTTCTTTATCTGTCAAACCCTTAGCAAAAATATTCAGAACTTCCGCCTTACAGGCTCGACATTTCACGCCCCTTATATCCTTTTCAGGCACAAAAAGGCGGTTCCCACACCTACATCTTATTATCATACGCCTTAATTGTTTTATTTAATTTCTTTTGGGCTTCCTTCAACCAATTATAAACATCTTCGGGATTTTGGTCGAGCATTTTTCGAAGTTCGGGTTTTGCTAAAGTAATAATCGGCTTAATAATCATAAATAACATATCTCCTCCGAAAGTGCTTAATATAAAATCAACCGTTTCAATCACATCTTTCTTAAATTCTTCTGCCGTCATTTTTCCAACATCGCCCCGAAGTCCTTAACTTCTTGTTTAGTATTTGTCACAGGCTCGGGCTTTTTCTCTTCGGGAGTTTCTTTTTTAACCGTTCCCTTTTTCTTTCTCATCTCGATATAAACTTGTGCCGAAATATCCGCAAGAGTCAAAACATAAGCAATCTCGGGACTATACTCTAAGAGCTTCCCGTTGGTGTCGTATTTTTTCAAAAGCATAACTCCACTATCATTAAGTCGCCCTATTTGATTCTCGTCTATTTGAACCGCCTTATTTGTCGTCAAAGAAACAATCCCCGCTAGTGCTTGGTGTATGCTATCGGCTACGGTGTTATACATTTTATCATTATCTACCTCATCAAGAGATGGGGCGGAATTCTCGCCGTCCATCTCTTGCGAGGTTGAGTTTTCCGAATCTTCGGAATTCAGAGACGCCTTAAACTCGTCGTTAAGGATGGTGCTATCCTGTTCGACAACATCGAAGCTACTGGTTTCTTTTTTAGGAGGTGCTTTGTCCTGTTTTTTAATTTCAGGACTAGCCACTTCTTTCTTTTTCCTTCCCATTTTAATTAATCCCAAACGTCTTCATCGACTTCATCAAAATCTTCCTTCTGCTCTTTTGGGGCTTCGGGTTTCTTTTCTTCTTCTTTTTTTGCCATTGTTTTATCTCCTGTTAATTTATTTGGTTGAACAACACTAAACTCCTCTAACTTCTCAAATTTTCTTCTTCCACATTTATAGCACTTAGGAGATTTGGCACAACTCGCCATCTCGTAACCGCAATAAATGCACTTCAATTTTTTGTATTTTTTTGTTTCCATTGTTTCATTATGAATATTTTTGTTGTTGTGTTGTAGTCGATTCTTTCTTTTTGTTGAGTTCTAAAATTCCTTACGACTTGTTTGGAATTTATGAGGTTGAGGATTTGCGGGATTTTTCGACAATCAACGCAAATAAAAATTTTATTTATTCCCCTTACCATATGGGAACTCCCGCAAATTTTACAAAGCTTCATTTTACAAATTCTCAACATTGCTTCCAACCTTAGCCTCGACCTTTTCGGGATTAGATTCTTTTGTAGGCTCGGCTACAAATTCTTCTTCCGTTGGTGTTTCGGTTGTTTCGTTTTCTTCCGTCATTTTTTCTCCTATTAATTTAATTACCATAAAATTTATTGTAAAGTTCGTTATCAAAATCTTTCCAATTTCCTCCAAGTTTTTCTAACTTGTCCGCATTTGAGTTTAAGCCGTCGCCTAACTTTTTTCGTTCTTCAAAAAGCCTCTTCCTCTCTTCCTTCAAAGCCTTAATCTTCCAACCATCAAATTCTTTTTTCGGGCTTAAATGACAAATCACTAAACGCCTTATCAGTTCTGAAAGGGCTGTTTTGCCATAGATTTTAACATACTCCTCAATTAAAATCCTCGCAGGTTCTCCGACTGCCCCGAAATTTATTGTCTTGGTTAAATACCTTTTTTGTCTTCCTGTTTTTACCATTTTTTGTTTAACAACTTAATTTAACAACTATTTCGCTCTTGTGAACTCATTGGTTGTTTTTTGTTTATTTTTGTTTTTTGTTCCTCTGAACCCTTTTTTATTTTGGATTTGTCTCTAATCAAAATCTAAAAAATCCTTTTTTTCTTGTCGCTTTATATCCTTTTTCGAGAAAAAGAACCTAAAGGCTTCATACCCCTTAACTTTTGTTAAGTCAGTTTGTTAAACTGAATTTTAGATTTTTGAAAATTATATTTGAAAACGAGAACTGAAAATTTGAAGCCACATAAACGCTCACTTAGTTCCTGCAAATCTCCGATAGTTTCAACTTTCGGGAGTATTACTTCTAAAAACGCCTCTTTCGCACTCTTTTGTTTATTTTCCTCTTCCATTTTTCTTTATAATAAGCTTTTTAAGCCTCTACCGTCTTTTTCCAGTATGGAAAAACAAAACAGCAAGGCGACCGCTCAACGCATCAGGCAACCAATCGTAACAGTAGCAGGTCACGTAGACCACGGCAAAACAAGTATACTGGACAGTGTAAGAGGAACCAAAATCCAAGAAGCCGAAGCCGGCGGAATCACCCAAAAAATCTCATTCACAACATTACCCAAAGAAAACATAAAACAAAGAGCCCAAAAAACCCTAGACAAATTCAAAATCCCTCTAGAAATCCCAGGACTCCTCTTCATCGACACACCAGGCCACGCAGCATTCACAAACATGCGAAAACATGGAGGTTCCCTAGCAGACATAGCAATCCTAGTAATCGACATCAACGACGGAATCAAACCACAAACCGCCGAAGTCCTCCAAATCCTAAAAGCAAACAAAACCCCCTTCATCATAGCCCTAAATAAACTCGACAACATTTCAGGCTGGCAAACCAGCGAATCCTTATTGTCTCTGGAATCAATCGAAAACCAAGCAATTAATGTAAAAACCGCATTCGACGAAAAATTCTACACAATAATCGGCTCCCTACATTCCCACGGAATTACAGCAGACATGTACTCGAAAATCGAAGACTTCACAAAATCAGTTGCAATTGTCCCATGCTCAGCACAAACAGGCGAAGGAATTTCAGAAATCTTAGCAATGATAACGGCCCTCTCACAAAAATTTTTAGGTGACAAAATAATCTGCAAAGAACTCGGGAAAGGCGTAGTTTTAGAAGTCAAAAAAGACAAACGAGGAAATTTTCTAGAATGCATTTTCTACGACGGCTGCCTAAAGAATACCGACCAAATCGCAATAGCTTCTCTCGAAGGCGACCCAGTAGTTACAAAAATACGAACAATCCAAGAGGCTCTCCCTTTAAATAAAGGATATCAAACGAAAGATTCCGTCACAGCAGCAACCGGACTAAAACTCCAAATCAACACAAAAGAAGAAGTACTCCCCGGAATGCCAATCCAAGTAATAACAGAAGAAAATACAATAGAAAAAATAGCAGAGGAATTCGAATCCGAAATCTCAGAAGAAATCCAAACCTCTAACGCAGGAATCATAGCAAAAGCAGACTCGCTAGGCTCACTCCAAGCCCTAATGGTTCTCCTAAAACAAGCAGGTATACCAGTACTAAAAGCTTCAATCGGACCAATCTCAAAAAAAGATATCTACTCATGTAACGCAATCCAAGAAGAAGAAGATAAAATAATAATCGGATTCAATGTAACACAATTAGAAGAGACTCAAGACCTAGACGAAGTCGAACAAATCAAAATTATAACAAACGAAATCGTCTACAAACTCATAGAAGATTTAGAAAAATATAAAGCCAATAAAATACAAGAAATCGAAAAGAAAAAGTTATCCGAGCTTCCAACAATCTGCAAACTCAAAATTCTAGACTTCGTATTCCGAAACACATCCCCAGCAGTATTTGGAGTAAAAGTAGAAGCAGGAAACCTTCGAGCTCACGAGCGATTCATAAATGCGAAAGATAAAAAAATCGGTCAAGTAAAAGAAATTCAACACGAGAAAAAATCAGTTAACAAAATAGAATCCGGCAAAGAAGTCGCAATCTCTATGCCCGGTGTAAACTTCGAAAGACAACTAACCACAGACGAATTCCTCTACACAAACCTAGGAGAATCCCAATTCCGAAAATTCAAAGAACATAAAAACCTTTTATCGTCAGAAGAAAAATCTATACTCCAAGAAATAGCACAAATTAAGAGAAGAGAAAATGTAACCTGGGGAATCTAATGATTGGAATTGAAACCAGAAATATACTCATTAAACTTTTTAAAATTCTTCCAATCAAAATCCGAGCGATCATAAAGAACTCGCCATTTCTCTCTAATTTCTTCATTGGGAAAACATTCATACTTCAAATTTCTCTCAATACAATCTTGAAACAAGAGCTTAGCAGCATCTATAAGTTCGCCCCCTTCAAGTTCACTTAACTTCCCATTACCAATTCTAAGATGCCCAATTTTAGCCCAAAGCAATCTACTAAATGTCTTATGCTCCCATAATGCTCCATCATTATCATATCTCATAGAAATAAATACATCAATGGTATTATAAACACTATCCCCACCACAACAATCCTTAAAAATTCCCCTCCCCAACCCCAACCATGTGCGGCATAATAGGATACCTAAACTTTGAAAAAGACGCATTCGAAACTCTCCTAAGTTCTCTAAAAAAACTAGAATACCGAGGATACGACAGCTTTGGATTCGCAACAATAAAAAACCAAACCCTATTCTCTGAAAAACGAGTCGGAAAAGTCAGCGCAACAAAAGTAGATTCAATCCCAGGCAAAATAGGAATCGGGCACACAAGATGGGCAACTCACGGCAAAGTCACCGAAAAAAACACACACCCTCACTTTGATTGCCAGAAAAGAATAGCAGTAGTACACAACGGAATAGTAGAAAATTTCCAAGAGCTAAAAAGTATACTAACAAACAAGGGACACATCTTCACAAGCGAAACAGACACAGAAATAATACCACATCTAATAGAGGAACACCTAAGGAAAGGCTCAACCCTAAAACAAGCAATCATAAATTCCGGAAACTCACTAGAGGGGAGAAACGCCTTCTTAGTTCTAGATTCAAAAGAAGAAAAAATCTTCGCATTTAGAAACGGCTCACCACTAATCGTCGGAATCAAAAAAAATAACGGCTTCTCTGAAATATTCATCGCATCAGACATACAAGCATTCCTAAACAAAACAAACGAAGTAATGTACCTAGACGACAACGAAATCGTAGAGATAACCAAAGAACCAAAATTCTTCAGTACCAAGACCACCAAAGAAGTAAAGAAAAGATTAATCAAAATAGACTTGGATTCAGCAACAGCAGAAAAAGGAGATTACGCACACTATATGCTAAAAGAAATCATGGAACAAAAAGAAACCCTAGTAAACGCAATCAATCAGGACGACAGAGAACTGATGCAAGTAGCAGAAGAAATAAATAACGCACGAGGAGTCTTCTTCATAGGATGCGGAACCGCAGCACGAGTCGCGCACACAGCCGAATACATTTTCTCAAGAGTAGCAGATAAACACGTCAACTTCATAGAAGCCTCAGAATTCGAAAACTACAAACACTTCCTAGTACCAGAAAGCCTAGTCGTAGCAATATCCCAAAGCGGAGAAACAGCCGACGTAATCGAAGCACTAGAAATAGCAAAACAAAAAGGCTCCAAAATAATATCAATCACAAACACAAAAGGCTCAACAATCGACAAAATATCTAACCTTACTTTCCAAATAAAAGCAGGAACCGAAAAAGCCGTAGCCTCGACAAAAGCAACAACCGCACAAATCGCCGTAATAATATTACTAGCCTACGCATGCGCGGGAAAATTACGAGAAGGGGATAGAATACTAATAGACACAACAGGAAAAGTAAATGACATGCTAAACCCCAGATACAACGACCACATAAAAAAACTAGCCGAAACAATCTACAAAAAAGAAAACACCTTTATCATCGGACGAGGAATCAACTACCCAATGGCCTTAGAAGCTGCAATCAAAATAATGGAAGTCAGTTATATCAACGCACAAGGGTTCGCAGGAGGTGAACTAAAACACGGCCCAATAGCACTAATAGAAGAAGGAACCCCAGTAATCGCACTCGTAGCAGACGACGAGTCAAAAAAAGAAATAATCAGCAACGCAATCGAAGTAAAATCCAGGGGCGCCTACGTAATCGGCATAGCACCAGAAAACAACGACACATTCGACTACTGGATAAAAACGCCAAAAGTAAACCCCGCAACATCCTCTCTAGTAAACCTAATCCCAATCCAACTCCTATCCTACTATCTAGGCCTACTTAGAGGACACGACGTCGACTGCCCAAGATCATTGGCAAAATCCGTAACCGTAAAATAGTACCCCAAAACAATATAAATCTCCTGCCATTTTTAAGTCAATGAACCGCCTAATCCTAGACACCGAAACAACCGGACTCTCCCCACGCTTCAACAAAACACTAACCGTCGGACTCCTCCTAATAGACGTAGAAAAAAACCACCTCAACATCCTAGACCAAGACCACATCTTCATAAAACACAAAAACTACAATTCCTCGAAAGAAGCCTTGAAAGTAAACAAAATAGACCTAGAACAACACACATTAAAAGCAGTCCACCCACCAAAAGCATGCAATCAAATAAATTCATTCCTAAAAAACAACCACGCAACACAAACCCCAATCGTCGGACACAACATCCACTTCGACAAAGGCTTCCTTAATGCACTATTTAGACAAGGAGACTCCGCCTACCCATTTAGTGAAGAATCCATAGACACAATGCGAATCTGGAGACAACTCCAAAAACAAGATCTAATCCCAAGACACCTTCGTTCCACCCTAGGGCACCTAGCAACCCACTTCGACATCGACTACACAAAAGCCCACGACGCCCTAGCCGACTGCCATATCACAGCACAAGTCTATCACGAAATGCTAAAGCTAAAATAACAAGTACAGCCAAGTCCGCAAATTAAAATTTTAGGCTCAGATGCCCGGCCCGAAGGGAGAGGGCGGAACCGTAAAAAAATTTTAATTTGCATTAAATACGAAAAATCAGTTTCGCTAACTAAGTTTTTCTCCCAGGTGTCTTTTTTCTAAAAAGAGCCCTGCCACATCACAGCACAAGTATATTATCAAATGCTTAAACTTCAATAAAAATAAGATGGCAAATATTTTATTCCATATTTTTTAGCTACTTCAGCAATACTTTGACCGCTAATATCTCCAATTGTAAAAATAGGCTTATGCGCTAAGCCCTCAACATCAGAACTCCAAGGAGACTCCTTCATGTGATCAACCAAACCAGAAAGTTCATCCTTACATTTCCAAGGAAGATCATCACATAAAACTATTTTTTCTTCAAAAGAGATATTCCACTCAGCGATCTCCCAATCAGACGCATGCCATTTTCCCATACAAAAAAAAGAACCCTCGACCTTATAAAAACTATGCAACCCAAACCCACATATCCAAAACCTTGAATCACCAGATTCACCTACTGGGTGAAAACCATGGTTTTTAATAAACAACAACAAACCTTAAAAACCCAAAACTCAATTCAATATCACAATTATAAGCTGAGGTCGAACAATTCGCTTTGAGCAAAACAAAAATAAAATGTTTTTGCGAGATGTAAATTGTAAGATAAGCCACCGTGCTAATGACCCTCGGAAACATTGCAAAAAAATGGAAATAAATCAAAACGCAGTTTTGGAAAAGAAGTTTCTCTATTTCGGAGGAATTTCTCTTTTCTAAAGAGAAAAAGTTCAATGGTATTCAAAATAAACGTAGCCCACAAAGGAAAAACCTTCAAATTGGAAACAGACAACGAAGACTTAGCTGGCTATTCAATAAACGACAAGATAGATGGAAAAGAATTCGCAGCAGACCTAGAAGACTACGAGCTCCTAATAACAGGAACATCTGACAAATCAGGATTCATGGGTTCCTCCGAAATCGACGGACCAAATCTACACAAAGTTCTACTCGGCTACGGAAAAGGAATGAAGAAAAAACCAAAGGGAGAGGGAAAAATCAATCGAAAACCAAACGGTCTCAGACTAAGAAAAACAGTTCGAGGAAAGGAAATATCTTTATTTACAGTTCAAGTTAACACAAAAGTTCTAAAAGAGGGAAAGAAAAAATTCGATTCCTTATTCGAAAAGCCGACAGAAGAAGTAGAAAACAAAGAATAAATCTAAGACATCTCTCCGACCACAAACTTATAAAAGACACTAACTTAAAAATATCAAGGTGATATAATGATAGATAATCTAACAACAATTCTAACATCTCAAGCCAAACCTACATTACTATTAGTCGCGCTAGCCAGTCTAACAGCAATAATAGTAATCTATGCTGTCTTTGTATTCTACTTCTATCGCTTCCTCGCCAAAAAAAATATCATAGAGTTAAACCTAAACCAATATAATCAATATTCAAATCCAATTCTCATAAAAGTATTTGCCACCCTCTTTTACATAATAGAATACTTAATCCTCCTACCTATCTTAACATTCTTTTGGTTCGCAATCCTAGCCGTTCTAACTTTAATCCTAGCAAAAGGACTAACTATCAATATGGTGTTACTTCTCTCGGCAGCATTAGTGGCAGCAGTTAGAATCACCGCTTATATAACTGAAGACCTAGCAAAAGATTTAGCAAAAATGCTTCCGTTCACGCTCCTCGCAATTGCAATAACAACCGCAGAATTTTTTGATATCCCCGCATTCCTAGATCGAGCTTACGAGATACCTAACCTATTATCAAGTATTCCATACTATCTTTTATTTATAGTCGCAGTAGAACTAGTATTAAGAATATTTGACTTCCTCCAAGAGGTTCTTCAACCAGAAGAAACAACTGAAAAACAAGGATCATATTAACAGCTCTAGATGTGTTTTAAGAAATCTTTTAAACCCCTCTTTCCACCAAAACAAATGGAAGACATATCAAAATTAAAAACAATAAACGTCGGGATAGTCGGGCACATAGACCACGGCAAAACAACCCTACTCCAAAGATTATCCGGAAAATGGGCAGACACGCATTCTGAAGAACTAAAACGAGGAATCACGATTAAACTCGGATACGCCGACGCGATAGTTAGAGAGGAAAATAAAAAGTTAACAGTTAACCCTGATTCAAAAGGAAAGGCATTAAGATATATAACATTTGTAGACGCACCCGGACACGAGATGCTAATGGCAACAATGCTTTCAGGAGCAGCTATTATGGATGCGGCAATTTTAGTAGTAGCGGCAAATGAAGGAATAAAGCCACAAACACAAGAGCACCTCGTAGCACTAAAATCAAAAAAAATCAAAAAAATAATCATAGTCCAAAACAAAATTGACTTAGTTTCAAAGCAAAAAGCATTAGAAAACTACAAACAAATAAAAGAATTTGTCGAGGGTACTGTTGCTGAAAACGCAAGTATAATTCCAGTTTCCGCAGTGCAGGGAGTAAACATAGATAAAATATTACAAGAACTTATAGAAATAGAAATTACAGAGCCCAAGAAATCAGAGTCTCCTTTATTCTTAGTAGCAAGAAGTTTTGATGTCAACAAACCAGGAACTCCATTAGAAAAATTGCACGGCGGAATACTTGGAGGAGCATTGAAACAAGGAATTCTAAAAATTGGAGATACAATAGAAATAAAGCCAGGGTACTCATATAAAAAAAATAATCAATATAATTACAAAACTGTTAGATCGAAAATAGTATCGATGCAAAAAGGGGATTACCCAATAACAGAAGCATTCCCAGGAGGATCCTTGGCAATAGAAACGGAACTAGACCCATCCCTAACAAAAGCAGATGCACTTTCAGGAGGAGTAGCATCCATAGAAGACACGCTACCCGAAATAACAGAAAACATCAAAATAAAATACACCCTATTCGACGAAGTCTTAGGGACCGGAAAACACGAACTAGTACAAAATCTCAAGCCAAACGAAATGCTAATGCTAAGTCTAAATACTTCAATTACTGTAGGACAAGTGTCTAAAACATATAAAGAACACGTAGATCTTTCTTTAAAAATACCAGTAGTGCCATTAAAAGGAGAATCCATTGGAATTGCAAGAAACCTCAACGGACACTGGAGATTAATCGGATTCGGTTCAATAGAATAAGTTATTTAAACCCACCATCTCTATATTGATATGCCAGAAAAAGAAGTAAACCTGCCGGAAATAGGTGATTCAAAACCAAAAATTCCTATCCAAAATTCTAAAGTCCGAAAACCCTTACCTAAATCAATCCCAAAAACTAAAGATCCAACGAATACTCCAACTCTACAACAGCCAATTAAAAAAATAAAGCCCGCATATAAATACATTGGAAAAGAATCTCTAGCTAGCCAAATAAGAAATGCTATACCTAAACAACTAATCCCAACAAACAGGTTCACAGCAATTCTAGGAATAATTTTTTTATTAGTAATAATATTATCACTAATTCAATTTCCATTCAGTAAACTTCTTTCGGGGGACGTCACTGTAGTTATAAAAATAGGATACCCTATGTCTTTTTTAGAACTCGGATCAGATTACGAAAAATCCCCACTTCAAATTCCAGGACTAATAGTCGATTTAATTATTTATCTAATATTAACTTATATCATAGATGTAACAATAAATTTAATACTAAGTGCTCATATATTCAAATCAAAAGAAGAATTAATGAAGAAACCAAAAATTTACAAAAACACAGATACTACAATAGCAGATAAGGTAGTAAAAGAAGTCTTCAAAAAATAATTTTATAATAATTCACTATTCTAAAACTTCTTCTTCAACAGGCACCCTCGACAAATCACTAACAATATCCCCATCTGCCAAATTAATAATTCTAACCCCTTGCGTCGCCCGACCCATAACACGAATATTCTTCAACGGCATCCTAATCACAATCCCCTTCTTCGTAGTAATAATCACATTATCATCTCCAAGCACAGAACGAGAAGTCACAACCTCTCCAGTCTTATCAGTAACACTCATATTAATAATACCCTTCCCAGCACGCCCCGTCAACCTATAATCATCAATTGCCGTCCTCTTCCCATAACCATTCCGAGTCACAGTCAAAATAGAAAACTTATCCCTATCTTCAATAGGCAAAATCTCCAAAGAAACAACCTTATCTCCTTTCTCCATCTTAATCCCCGTCACACCATAACTCGCCCGACCCATCGACCGAACATCGCCAGACTTAAACCGAATCGCCTTACCTTTCTTGGTCACAAACAAAATCTCCTGTCCCTCTTTCATCCTCTTTACGCCAATCAAAACATCATTCGTCTCAACAACCTTAATCGCCTTAATTCCACCATTTCTAGGATTACTAAACTGCTTCAACTCAATCTTCTTCACAACACCCTTCGCCGTCGCCATCATCAAAAAATCCTCAAACTTCTTCACAGCCAAAACACTAGTAACCTTCTCATCCTTCAACTGCAACAAATTAACAATAGCCTGCCCTTTAGTCGACTTAGCAGAAGCCGGCACCTCGTAAGCCTTCAACCAATGAACTTTTCCTTTATCAGTAAAAAACAACATATAATCATGAGTCGAACAAGTAAGCAACTCCTTAACAAAATCACCCTCGGTCAAACCCGAACCAATCACGCCCTTTCCACCTCGCCTCTGTTCCTTATACTGCGCCAAATCAAGCCTCTTGATATACCCCTTAGCAGTCAACGTCACAACGACGTCTTTCTTATCAACCAAATCAGCTTCTTCAAAATCTCCAACAGCTCCAACCAATTTAGTCCTCCTATTGTCCCCAAACTTCTCCTTCAACTCATTCAAATCCCCACGAACAATTTTCAAAATCAATCCTTCGTTTCCAAGTATATCTTTCAACTTCTCAATCAAGTTCTTCAAATTACCTTCCTCATTCTTCAACTTCTCAAACTCCAAACTAGTAATCTGATGCAACTTCATATCCAAAATAGCTTCAGTCTGTCTATCACTCAAACTATATTTCAACTTCAACTGACTAGCAGCATCAATCTTCCCCTTAGCCGCTCGAATCAAACGAACAACCTCATCAATATTCGACTGTGCAATCAACAACCCATCAACAATATGAAGTCTCTTCTCAGCCTTAGCCAAATCAAATTCCTTCATCTTTCGAATAACTCCCTGCCTATGCTTCACATAAACCTCAACATAATTTCTCAAAGTCAACGTCTTAGGAACACGGTCCACTAAGGCCAACATATTCGCATTAAAAGAAATTCTAAGCTGCGTATACTTGTACAATCGATTCAAGGTAAACTTAGGCTCACTCATCTTTTTCAACTCAATCACAACACGAACCCTACCCTTACTTGACTCATCTCGAATATCACTAACGTCAGGCAACTTCTTATCTCGCGTCAAATTCGCAATCTGCTCTACCAAGTTAGCCTTATTCACCTGATAAGGAATCTCTGTAATTATAATCTTACTCTTACTCTTCGCAGTTTTCGGCTCTTCAATAATTGCCTTCCCATCAAGTATCATCCGCCCCTTACCCTCGGTATAAATTCTCCGAATCTCTCCACTCACAGTTCCCCCAGTTGGAAAATCAGGCGCCTTAATCGCAGCAATCAACTCTTTATCTTCACATTCCGGATTATCCAAATAAGTAATAATAGCATCACAAGTATTATTCAAATTATGCGGCGGAATATTCGTAGCCATACCAACAGCAATACCAGACGCTCCATTCAAAAATAACTGAGGCAAACGACCAGGCATAACAATCGGTTCATCCAAACTATTATCATAATTCTTCATCATCTCAACCGTGTCCTTCTCTATCCCATCAATTATCTCCATAGAAATCTTTTCCATCTTCGCCTCAGTATACCTCGAAGCAGCAGCGCTGTCCCCATCCATAGAACCAAAATTACCCTGACCAATAACAAGCGGATACCTTAAGCTCCAAGGCTGCGCCATCCTAACCATTGCATCATAAATCGAAGCGTCCCCATGTGGATGGTACTTACCCATAACATCCCCAACAATACGACCAGACTTCTTAGTCTGCTTATTATGAAAGACACCCATCTCATTCATACCCCAAAGAATCCTTCGATGCACTGGTTTCAATCCATCCTCAGCCGAAGGCAAAGCTCTCGCAACAATAACACTCATCGCATAATTCAAATAAGCCTCACGCATTTCACTCGAAATTTCTGCATCAATCAATTCCTTAGCCTTAACCGACGCCCTCATCTCCTTCCGCTTAGCTTCAAACTCAGCAGAATCTTTCATCGCATCCTCAATACTAACAGCTGTATTCATTTCTTTTTCCTCCGTATAGTTTTTTTCTTAGCCTTAGCTTTCATTTCCTTAACAGTCTTCTTTAATTTCTTATCCGTGGTAATCAAAACCGGAAAACTCGGAGCATCAAAACCACAAGCCTGACATTTCATTTTAGGAATAATCCCAAATACATTCCCAAGCCCAAAAACATAACCAACTCTCCTCGACTTACATTTAGGACAAAATGAAATTCGAACATCTTTTTCACATCCACCTACACAACAACCACATCCCATCACAAATCAACCTCCGCTTTATCCGCATTCTCTTCAATAAAAGCTCGACGTGGAGCGACAGCATCCCCCATCAACAAACTAAAGGTCTCATCCGCCTCAACCCCATCCTCAATCGAAACCTGCTTCAACCGACGAGTCTTAGGATTCATAGTAGTATCCCACAACTGTTCATCATTCATTTCACCCAAGCCCTTAAACCTCCCAATCTCCAACTTCCCTCCAAGTTCTGCAGACTTCGCCTTCAACTCCTCATTATTATAAACATAATAATCTTTAGTTCCCTTCTTAATCTTGTAGAACGGAGCAACCGCAACAAAGATATGTCCAGCTTCAATTAACTGTGGCACATACCGAAAAAACAACGTCAACATTAAAGCCTTAATATGCTGCCCATCAACATCCGCATCCGTCATAATAATAATCTTATTATACCGAAGTTTCTTAATATCAAACGAATCCCCAACACTAGTCCCAATCGCCGTAATCATATTCGAAATCATCTCACTAGAAAGCGCCCTAGCAGGACTACTCTTTTCAACATTCAATATCTTTCCTCTAAGAGGCAAAATCGCCTGAGTCTCTCTATCTCTTCCACCCTTAGCAGTACCGCCAGCAGAATCTCCTTCCACAATATAAAGTTCCGTGTTCTCTTTCTTCTTACTCGAACAATCTGCCAACTTCCCAGGAAGTCCACTCCCAACACTCAAGGCATTCTTCCGACGAACCAAATCCTTCGCCCTCTTCGCAGCCTCCCTCGCCTTCAAAGCAGCAGAAGCCTTATTCAAAATCGCCTTTCCAATAGCGGGATTCTCTTCCAAAAAATCGGTCAAGGCCGCACTAGCCATAGAATCAACAATCCCCTTAATCTCTCCATTCCCTAATTTAGTCTTCGTCTGTCCCTCAAATTGCGGATCTTGCATCTTTACAGAAATCACAGCCGTAATCCCCTCACGAACATCATTCCCCATCAACTTCTGCCCCTTCTTCAGCGACCCCTTCTTTGTCCCATAATCATTAATCACCCTAGTTAAAGCCGTCTTAAGCCCGACAACATGCGTCCCACCCTCAATCGTATTAATCGTATTAACAAAACCCTGAATATTCTCATTATAGGAATCACTATATTGGATCGCAACCTCAGCGACAGTCCCATTCTCCTGTCTCTTAAAATAAATCGGTTTCTGATGAATCGGCTTTCGAGTCTTGTTTAACCACTTCACAAACTCAACTAAACCACCCTCGTAACAAAACGAATCACTTCTAATTTTTGGGCCAGCAGGGTCATGCCTATTTGAGGCCTCCCCTCTCAAATCTTTAAAAGAAATCTTCAAACCGGCATTCAAAAAACAAGTCTCCCTAAACCGAGTAGCCAGAGTTTTATAATCAAAATCCATCGTAGTAAAAATCTTATCATCTGGTATAAACGTAACTTTCGTTCCATGTTCATCCTTACCGCAAGTTCCGATAACCTTCAAATCTGCAACAGGCACTCCAATCTTATAACTCTGAGAATAAACCTTGCCACCCTTCCGAACCTCAACCTTCATATCCTTAGCCAAAGCCGCAACAACTGAAATTCCAACACCATGCAAACCACCCGAAACAGCATAAGCCTTATTATCAAACTTCCCACCAGCATGAAGCTTCGTCACAATAATCTCCATCGCTGGTCTCTTATAGACAGGATGCAAATCAACAGGCATTCCCCGACCATCGTCTTCAACAGTCATCGACCCATCTTTGTTTATCGTAATCCTAATCTCCGAACCAACTCCAGCCATATGCTCGTCAACCGAATTATCCACAACCTCATAAACACAATGGTGCAACCCATACTTATCAGTAGAACCAATATACATCCCAGGCCTTTTCCGAACCGCCTCAAGCCCTTCTAGAACCTTAATATCTTTTGCCGCGTAGTTATCTTCCATTAACAATAGTCTCCTCTTACCCACAAAAAACAACCTTTCTTTATAAACATTTAGGTAACAAAATCACAAATCGTCGACGCTGATTTCTAAAATAAGCAAAATTACATGTACAAAAAAATAAGTTTTATTTATTTGGAAATTTCTTGCCTCGCCTTCCAAGCCGCCTCTCTCTTCTCTTTCTCGGCCTTAACAACATCACCCTTCCGAACCCACTTAACCTTCTTATTCAGCCTTCCCATCTCCATATTCTTCCGACATTTTGAAGAACAAAAATACCGAACACTCGAATCCTTCTGAACTACAGTAGTCCCCTTTGGAAACTCATAATTATTTTTACAAAAACTACAAACCGGCATTTTACAAAGCCACCCCTAACATTTCCATAGAATCCAACAATCCAGAGCTCTCATCAACAATCAATCTTTTATTAAAACAACTTCTTACTTCATAAACATCAGACCTCTCACAATCAGGCAATTGCCAATTCTGTGGTTTACATGCTAACAAATAGGGACATGTATCCTTCTCTGCAGCAATACTAGAAACACTGACATAAAAAGGTAATAATTTAGTATTCTTTATATTTCTTAAAATATTTTTCCTAATCAAATTAGCAGCATCAGGTTCCATCCTACTTACTCCCCCTCCGCGGTCTCTTACCCATTCGCCTGGCCTCAATCTCAGTCTCCCTAAGCATCAAAATATCTCTCTTCTTAACAGGCCCCCGAACATTCCGCCTCATCGACTTCCCTCGGTTCTTCCCCTGCAAAATCTTACACATAACCTGACTAATCTCGCCACGAGTTCCACCACGAGCAACACAAGCCTCAACAATCGCAGGCACAGCACCCTCTTCAGTCAACTTCTCACTACCCTTAGACCCACTAGATTTCTTCTGCTCCTTCTTTTCCGTTTTTTTATCAGGTTTTGCCATATTTTTTCTTATTTTTTTCTTTTATATATTTTGGTACTCTTTGAGCGCCATTTTTTTATTATTTATTAGCTCTCAAGCGCATCTTACTTCGCTCGAAAAGTTAAAGGAAATTACTCCAAGCTGTCAAGATTAGCTTCGCCTTCCTCTAACACAGCCACTGCCGCCGTTGGCCTATTGATTCCAACCGAGATTCCTAACTTCTCTCGCGAATCAGCCTCGACAAACTTAATACCTTTCTCTTTACAGAGGATAGGTAAGTGCTGCGTCAATTCCTTTGGATCGATATCAGATGCAACAACAACAAGCTTTGCGATTCCTCGCTCAACTGCTTTAGTCACTTCATTCACGCCCTTGTCAACCTTTCCGGTCTTAGCCGCTTTCTCTACAACATCATATACTGTTACCATTTCGTATTTTTTATTTATTTATACCGAAAGGGTTCTTATGCCCTTTGGGTACCATTTTGTTCCTTTCGTTTAATTCCAACCGAGAATTCCTCCTCGCAAGCCGAAGCTCGTTCATTGGTACTTCTTAATCCAAATTTCACTTTATAAAACTTCCGACACTTTACCACAAAACCTCAACCTCATCCGTCCTCTCTCTAGGCGCAATATCAATCTTATCATAATCCATAGTTCCCAACCCCTTCAAAAACATCTTCAACCCCAAATACCCAATCATCGCCCCATTATCAACCAATAAACTCTTATCTGGCACAAACAACTTACATCCCCGCTCCTCACACATAGTCCTACACATTTCCTGCAGTCGAGCATTACACCCAACCCCACCTCCAATCAACAACTCCTTCTTCCCAGTATGAGCAAGCGCCCTCTCCGCAACCTCGACCAACATTGCAAAAACAGTCTCTTGAATCGCAAACGCCAACTCCTTCTTGTCTCCACCACATTCAATCAAATTCCGAATCTTCGTCTGCATCCCAGAAAAACTGACATCCATCCCCTTAACAGAATAAGGAAGTTCCAACAAGTCTCCATCAAACTCCCCAGCCAATTTTTCAATCTTCGGCCCCGCAGGAAACCCAAGCCCCATAGTCCTACCAATACTATCAATGAAATTCCCAACACCCAAATCCAACGTCTCCCCAAAAACCCGGAACTTCCCACTCTCAAACGCAACAATCTGAGTATTCGCCCCAGAAGCATAAAGCATAACCGGATCCTTAGCACCACAAACTTCCCCAACAACTAAATGAGCAACACAATGATTAACCCCAACCAAAGGAACATCTAATTTTTTCGCCAACTTCTTAGCAAAATCCATTCCCTCTAACAAACAAGGAGCAAGCCCCGGAGCATTAGAAAAAGCAACACACTCAATCTCACCCCCCTCAAAACCAGCTTCACTAAGCGCCTTTTCAAAAATCCCATCACAAACCCGAACATGATGCGCCCGAACTTCCATCGGAATCATCCCACCTTCCTCAGTCGTATAAGAATCTCGAACATTAGAAAGAATCTTGCCATCTAAATCCAAAACCCCAACCCCAAAAGTATGCGCCGTAGACTCAATCCCAACAATACATTTCATAATATTCAAAACAACCACATCCTTAAAAATTCTCGCATAAACTATAAATACTAGGAACCTCTTTTTTCATCATGGCAGCCGAAAAAGAAAAAACATTTCTGGATTTCTTAAAATTAGTCTCCCCAGGAACTTCGCTTCGAACAGTAATAGATGATATAATAAGGTCCGACCTTGGCGCAATGATAGTATTAGATTCTCCAGCCCTAAGATCCCAAAACATTTTCGAAGGAGGATTCAGAATCAATGCTCGATTCACATCCCAAAAACTCTTCGAACTCTGCAAAATGGACGGAGCAATAATTCTTTCCAGCGACCTAAAACGCATCCTATACTCAAATGTTATAATGAATCCCGACACAACCATCCGCTCAATTGAAACAGGGACAAGACACCGAGCAGCCGAACAAACAGCAAAGCAAGCGAAAACTTTTGTAATCGCAATTTCAGAGAGGCGAAAAAAAACTACCCTCTATCACGCTTCATCTAGATACTACCTAAAATCTACAGAAGAATTAATACGAAACATCACTTCAAATTTACAGATACTAGAAAAACAAAAAGAAATACTGACTGATAACTTAAACAATCTAAATATTTTAGAGATGTCCGAACTAGTCTCCGTAAGCGATGTATGTAAGGTAATACAGCGAACAGAAATAATTCTAAAAATATCAGAATCAATAAAAAGAAATTTCACAGAAATTGGAAAAGAAGGAAGTATCATGCATATGCGATATAGAGAAATTCTAAGAGGTGTAGAAAAATCCGAAAGTGGAATATTAAGGGATTATGCAAATCTGCCACTCAAAAGAGCAAAAACCCTTCTTTCAAACTTAACGTTCGATGGATTACTAGACATAGAATCAATAGCAAGACTAATCTTAGAAAAGCCCCTAGAGGAAAGCACATCCCCAAAAGGCTACAGGTTTTTATCTCACTTAACGCTATCTGCAAAAGAAATATCTCAAATAATAAAATACAATCAAAATTTAGACAACATTCTAGAGATAGAATCTTCATCCCTAGAGCCAACCCTAAAAAACAGAAGCTCAACAATCCATAAAGAAATAGCAAACTTAAGAGAACAAATCATAAACGGAAAAATAATATGTTAACTCCAATCCAACTACAAGAAATTCGGGACCAACTCGAAATATCACAAAACCCACTCTTCTTCTATGACAATGACGTAGACGGACTTTGCTCATTCTTAATCCTACGCAGAGCGTTAGACAGAGGAAAGGGAGTCATAATAAAATCTTTCCCAGACCTAAAAGAACAATACACAAAAAAAGTAGACGAACTAAGCCCGGATCTAATCGTAATCCTAGACAAAGCCGACCTGAGCAAAGAGTTCGCAGAATTCGCAGAAGCCAAAGGTATACCAATACTCTGGATAGACCACCATAAAACAAATACGCCGAAAGAAACGATAAACAAAACCTCTTACTACAGTTCCTATCCCTCCGCAGAACCAACTTCATACATCGCACAAAAAACCTTCAACCGCCCCCAAGATATCTGGCTCGGGACAGTAGGTAGCATAGGAGATGTGTATATGCCAGACTTCGCAGAACAATTTGCCCAAGAAAACCCAGACCTCCTACCCTCAAACACCGAAGCATTCACAGCACTCCAAGCCACAACAATCGGAAAAATCGCAAGAAAACTGAACTTCGGACTTATGGACACAACAACAAACGTACTAAAGCTAATAAAATACTTATTCAAAGCAACAACCCCATACGACATCCTAGAAGAAAATTCACAAACCAAACAATTCCACAAACGATCCAACCAATTAGAAGAATTCTTTCAAAAGCAAGTAGAAAAAGCCGAATCTCATTTCGATAAAAACTCACCTATCCTCTTCTTCATCTACTCAGGCAACACTTCAATGTCCTCCGAAATCTCAAACCGCCTAGCATTCAATCACCCAGACAAACTAATAATCGTCGCATTCCTCCGCCCCGAGAAGGCCAACATCTCAGTTCGAGGGAAAGACGCACTAAAAATCACAGAAGCCGCAACAAAAGACATACTCGGAGCAACGGGAGGCGGACACGAAGAAGCAACAGGCGCGATGGTTCCAATAACAGAATTTGAAACGTTCAAATCCAACATACTATATCTAACGCAATAAAAACATATAAAGAAAAAAAATGCTTCTTTCTCATGAGAAAGAAAAATGGGTCAACGACTTCAGGTCTTGCAAGAATATGTAGAAATTTTAAAGTAAACGACCCAGTAGCCCCAAAAATAATAAGAACAAAAAGAAATAAGGAAAGTAATAATATTTTAAAAATCCCGAAAATAAAAGATAGCAAGGGAGATTATTATATTCCCTTTTGTGATTTCTCTAAACATACCGGGTTACTTTTAACTAACTATATGTCTTGCATAAAGAAGAGATGTCGTCACTACAATCAAGCTTATTTGAAAAAAACAAATTTCAAAGACTTATAACCCTACAGAAGACAAACCCAAAACCCTTAAAAACTCAAAACAATTTTCTAAATCATGAGTTTAGCAATCCCAATCAATTCTAACTAGTCAATCCTAGTCATAACTCCTGTCCCAATTTACCAAAATGAAAAAAGTAAAAGATTTCAAATATAAGCAAGACATGACCGTCACAGAACTAGTCGACAGCTTCGGCTCCCTAGGCTACCAAGCAATAGAACTCAGCGAAGCAACAAATGTCTTTCTAAAAATGAAACGCGACAACTCAAAAATCTTCCTAACATTCACATCCAACATGGTAACATCAGGACTCCGAGGCCTCTTCGCGCAATTGTGCCAAATGAAAATTCCAAATATCTTAGTCACAACATCCGGCTCAATAGAAGAAGACATCATGAAGTCCCTTGGAGCTTCCTTCGAAGTCTCCTCGTTTAACGCAGACGATACAGCCCTACATGAAAAAGGCGAAAACAGAATTGGAAACCTTGTAATCAAAACCGAAGCCTACATGAAATTCGAAGACAAAGTCGGGGGCTATCTACAACAGGTATACCAAAAGAGAAAGAGGGTATCCTCCTCCGAATTATTACACGAAATAGGGTTACAAATTAAAGACGAAAACTCAATTCTTCACCAAGCCGCAAAAAACGATATCCCAATATACTGCCCCGGAATAGCAGATTCAAGCTTCGGATTCCAACTCTACATGTTCCAACAAAAAAACCCAGACTTCACAGTAGACACAATTCTAGACATGAAAAGAATAACAGAAGACTTATCCTTCGACGAAAAAAAAGGATTAATATCCTTAGGCGGCTCAATCTCAAAACACTATGCAGTGTTCGCATCCCTCCTCTCGGGCGGACTAGACTACGCAGTATATCTAACAACATCCCATGCATCCTCAGGCTCAATGTCTGGAGCAACAACACAGGAAGCAAAATCATGGGGCAAAATAAAAGATGATGGACAGGCCGCAACAGTAAACGGAGACGTCTGCATAACCTTCCCGCTAATGATATGTTCAGCCCTAGATAAAATGAAAAAAGAAGGACTTCTAAAATGAAACCCCACTTCACCTTATCCAAACAAAAACTGACATCCCAACTAAAAATCCTAACCGACCTGAACTTAAAAGTATCCTACTCCTACAAAACAAACCGACAAATTGGAGACATATTACAAGATAACCCAAACGTAGATTTATCAGTTCACGCAAGTGGAGAACTAGAAATGATTCAAGATAAATCTAAAATATCATTCTTCACCCAAGCAGAAACCTACGAAGAACTAATCCAAATCATAAACCAAGAAGTCAAATCCTTCGTAATTGACAATATTATAGACTTAGAAAATCTACTACAAGCGGCAAAAGAATCAAACCAAAAAATAAACATATCAATAAGAATGAAATTCAGCGAACACAGAATCGGAACCGGAAAATACTTCGTCTACGGACTACCTTCAACTAAAGTAAACAAACTAATCCAAGAACTAAAAAACAATCCATCAGTAAACGACCTAGGAATCCACATCCACCGAAAATCCCAAAACACATCCGAATGGGAAATAGTAGAAGAGCTAAAAGATTCGATAGGACCCGAAACCCTAAAGATAATCAAATCACTAAATCTCGGCGGAGGTCTCCCAGTCGAATATAAATCTTACACAAACTCGACCCTACCATATATCCTAAAAAAAATAAGCAAAGCAAAAGAATTCTTAGATTCCCACAATATTCAAACAATAATCGAACCCGGCAGATTCCTAGCAGCACCTCCAATTTCTCTCCACACAAACATAATCCAAATCCAAGAAAACACCCTAATCCTAAACACAACAATATACAACTGCGCCCTAGACACAATCCTCACCGAAACAAAAATGCTAGTCGAACAAGAAACAAAAGAAGGAGATTATTACTTACTAAAAGGAAACTCCCCAACCAGAGACGACATCTTTCGATACAAAGTAAAGCTGAATAACCCTAAAATAGACGACGAGATAACATTCATAAACGCAGGAGCCTACAACTACACAACCGACTTCTTCGGCTATAAAAAACTAGAAACTAAAATAATAAAATGAAACTCTACACAACAAACCACATAAACGCCCTAGGACTAACTGGCCCAGAACAAACTCCTGAAGCAATAAGGCAATTTCTAAAACTACCAGCAAACCACATACAAGTACACAACGATAACATCCAAGAGTCCCAACAAATCTTATATAACAAGGCGAATGAAGTCTTCCAACAAAATCAAAAGTCAGTTTTCCTCGGAGGCGACCATTCAACAACCTACCCAACATTCAAGGCATTCAAAGAACAAAACCAAAACCCCTTCTTAATAATCTTCGACGCCCACGCTGACTGCATGCCACCCCAAAAAGAACCAACTCACGAAGAATTCTTAAGAGCAATAATAGAAGACGGCTTCCCTTCAGAAAAAATAATCCTAATCGGAACTAGAAAAATTGAGCCAGAAGAAGCCGCATTCCTAAAACATCATGACATAAAAATATTCCAAACAATTTACAATATGGAAGCAGCAGCCGACTACATAACCGAAAAAGCAAACGGGCACGACTTATACATCTCAATAGACATCGACGCCCTAGACCCCGCCTTCGCCCCAGCAGTAAACTACCCAGAACCAAACGGCCTAACCTCAAAGGAATTCTTCTATATACTAAACAGATTACTGAAAATTAAATCTCTAAAGGCAATCGACATAGTAGAAGCAGTTCCAAAAAAGGATAAAGCATTCGACTACAGAACACTAAGACTATTGGCAAAAATAATAGAAGAAGTAAATAACTAAGCCCGCGTCCCCGCCTCAACATCCTCAAAGAAATCATCCTCATCAACTATCTCCTTCCCAAAAATCTCCTCAATAACATCCTCCAAAGTCACAACCCCAACAAACCTCTTCCTCTTATTAAAAACAACCGCCATATGAATCTTTTCTCGAATAAAGAGTCCCAATAAACTATCCAACTTCTTATTATCCAAAACCCTCAAAACTTTCTTCTTATATATATCACCTACACTCTTCCTCTCAGACATCCCAACTAGATCACGCAAAAACAAAGTTCCGACAATATCTCCCACCTTCTTCCGATATACTGGAAATCTAGAAAACCCAAACTTCCTCATCTTCAAAATCAACTTCTTATCAAAAACCTCACCAATCTCTAGTGCAAAAACATGAGGCTTCGAAATCATAACATCCCGAACCACCTTATCAGAAAAAGAAAGCGCCCCATGCATTATCCTCTCCTCATCACCATCCAACCTAGACTCATTAGACTTCTTATGATGCGTTATAATCTCCTTTAATTCTCGACGAGACCAAACCGTTCCCATCTCATCTCCAAGCATCTTATCCAAAGCCTTAGATATCGGCCAACATACAGGATAAAGCACAAAAATAAAAATCTTAACCAACCATGCAGTCTTCGCTCCAACATGCAAAGCATACCTAGAAACGAACGCTTGAGGCAAAATCTCACCAAAAATCACGATCAACCCAGTAGAAATAATTCCAGCAACAACTCCCGCAGCAATACCCCCAAGCAAAATCGCAATCGCAGAATTCACACCAACATTCCCAAGCAGCAAAGTACACAAAAGCAAATTTCCCCGTCGACGAACACTATAAACCTTCAAGGCTTTCTGGTCCCTTAATTTGATCTTCCGTTCAAGTTCACTTTTATCTAACCCAAGCAAACCCAAAGTCAAACCAGAAAACAAACCAGAAAGTAAAACCAGTAACACAATAATCAACAAAATAGAAACACTAATCATAAAAACTCCCCCTCATCTCAACCAAAAACAGAAACACTATATAAATTTACCCTCGAATAGTATTCAAACTATCTTCAATAAAAAAAGTCCGCCTCGCAATCTCAGCCGCATGTCCAATACCTCTGGACTCCAAGTTTCGAAACATCTCCCGCGCTATATCTAACTTATCCATAAAAAACCTCCTTTCCCCTACTCATTCAATTTCACCTCTCTCTCCTCCAACAACTTCATCACCGCAGTATCGACAAAATTACGCTTCGACGGAAACGCAACCCGAATCTTCTTATCAGAAATATAACCCTCAACCGCCTCATCCAACCACCGACTAATCCTCACCGCCGTGTCACTTCTTTTATTAGATGCGATTACCATTAGAGTATTAAAGGTAACCAGTAGTATATAAATGTTTTCATAAAAATTAAACAATTTTGATTTATAACAGACAATTTCGCCGCGTAAAAATTTTCGTGGCGTACAAAAGAGTACGTGAGAAGATTTTTACCAGGAAATTGGCGCTAGAAATCGAAATTACCAAGAAACTGTTTTAGGTTCCCGCTTAACATACTCGAAATCCTCAAGCAACTCATAAATCTCAATCGAACTCTCCACCTGATCATCAAAATACCGAACCTGATACTCCCGTTCATTCTCGGGATTAAAAATCTCAATAATCCACTCCTTCATCTTTCCATGATCCTGAAACAAAAACTGCTTATCAACCCTCATCTCCTTCCCATTAATAAAAAACAAGTCCCCCTCGCTCAACTTACCCAAAGGCTTACCTTGTTTCTCAATTTCTACCATAACTTAACAACTTCTCCAGAATTTATAAAGATTTTCATGCCCACTCGAAATCGTCATAGCTATCCATCAACACACTGTTATACTCTCCGCCCTCAGACACCCCAATAAGATAAATATCAATTTTCGTAATAGCCTCTGCTTCCCAGTCATCTGTAAAATTAGCAAGGTCAATGGAATACTTCTTCTTCTCATTAGATCCAGGAACTTCTCTGTTTATCCTATAAGTATTCGATTCACCCCCAGAAAAAACAACAATATCCAAAAAAATCCCAGGAATAGAAACCTCCTTAGAAACCATCTCTGTAACATTCGTCTTACCAATAATATCCCTAAAAACAATCGCAAGGTCATTAAACTCTGAAGAATCGTGATAATCTCCACCACCATTCGCTGCAATACCCGCAAACAAAGCAGTATTAGCATTAGGGCCAAACCCAATGGTGTGTGTAGTTATTTCCATATCATTAAAATTTACTGCATAATCTATCGAATCTTGAGAACAACCAGAACCAGTACAATCCCCATCTCCTAAAATAATCAAAATTTTATTTTCAGATTCACTACCCAGTAAAAAGTTATCATAAGTTTTCTGCATACCCGTTAAAAGATAAGTTCCACCATCAGCCTCCCAAGAATTAATCTCCATATTCAGCAAAGCAGAATCATTCGTAAAATCCAAATAAGGATAGTCAGGTTGATAATTCACATTCGAACTGTCTCTAAATCCCATCAACGCAATCTGAGAATCATTATTCAAATCCAATATAGTATCTACAAAATCATGTGTAGAATCAATCAAAATATCCAAGGGAACATAACTCCCCTCTCCACCATTCACAAGAAATCCCATACTTCCAGACAAATCAACAAGCAAATAAATATCCGTCGGAATCGGAGTCTCATAATAAACAGTCTCGGTAATATTTACTATATCAAACTCTGTTAATTTGCTCATCCCTCGAGTAATTGTAATATCTAAAACATTAGGAACAACCCCTTCACTAACACCGTAAACAGACATTCTCTCATCCATTAATATAAACATAACCTTCGTCGCATGAATTTTACCCTCAATAAACGGCACAACAACAACCCAAAGAAATCCCATGGCAAAAATAATCATCATCACTATCAACACAGTAGTAATAATTGCAGACACACCCCTCTTTTCCATAAAAGACTATTGAGATTAAACTTTATAAGATTAATCAATAAGTCCGCCCAACATAAACCCAATACTCAGCCTTCTTCTCACAAACAACACACTTTTCACCCTCAACACTTCCACCCTTAGAATCAACAAACAACGTCTTAAGCCCAGGCATAATCTCCTTCAACCCATCCTCACACTTTTCGTTCTTGCACATCGGAACACTAACCATATTCTTCTCCTTAACAAGTTTAACCATCTCATCTTTGTCCGAACTCTTCTTTGTTTTTTTCTCCAACAATTCCTTGGCAGAATCATAAAGCTCTCCTTGCATCTCCTCCAATAACTCACTAACTCGCTTCTTCAAATCCTTAAATTTAACTTCAACTTTATCTCCTGTATTTCTCTTAGTAATAACAACAGCACCTTTTTCCAAATCCTTCGGGCCCAACTCAATTCTAAGAGGTATACCTTTCAACTCCCATCCATTAAACTTCCGACCAGGAGAAACATCTTCTCTCAAATCCGTTAATGGACCAAAAACCTTCAATTCTTTCTTCAATTCTCCAACCTTCTTCAAAACTTCCTCCTTAGAATCATCAAATAAAATTGGCACAATCACAACCTTATTCCTAGAAAGCCTAGGCGGAATAACCAAGCCCTTATCGTCGCTATGAATCGTAAACATCACCCCAAGCATCCTAGTTGAAACAGCCCAAGTATTCTGATAAACATAATCTTCCTTCTGATCTTCCCGAGTAAACTTAATGTCATAGGCCTTAGAAAAATTCTGCCCATCATAATGAAAACACGGTCCCTCAATAACTCGGCCACTATGTGTCATATAATGCAACTTCTCGCTAGAAATAGCTCCAGCAAACTTTTCCTTCTCTGTCTTAAATCCACGAACACTTGGCAAAGCCATCATAGAACCAACAGCCTTGTCATACATCCCCAAAATATCATCAGCTTCAGCCTTCGCCTCTTTCTCGCTAGCAAAAACACTATGCCCCTCATTCCACTGAAACTCTCTCGTCCTAAAAAACGGCACCGGATTATTAAACTCCCACCTCACAACATTCCCCCACTGATTATACCTCATCGGCAAATCATTATGACTCCGAATCCACTTAGCATACGAATCATAAATAATCGCCTCACTCGTCGGCCGAATCGCCAACCTCTCATTCAATTTCTTATTTCCAGCATGAGTAACCCAAGCGACCTCAGGCACAAATCCTTCAACATGATCCGCCTCTTTCACCAACAAACTTTCAGGAATCAGCAAAGGAAAATTAACATTCTCAATCCCACTCTTCTCAAATAAATCATCAGTAAACCTAACAAACTTTTCCCAAATCCACTGCGACCTCGGCCGAAGAGCAATACACCCCGAAACTTTAGTATAATCCGCCAACTCCCCTTTAATCATCAACTGCTGATACCACTCGCTAAAATCGTCCGCCTTCTTAACCGTCAAACCTTCCTTCGAAATTTTTTTATCCTTTACCATAAACCAACAATGCCTTAAGAGTATATAAAATTAATGAGAAAGCTATAAAACTTACCAATCCCTAAAATTACATGGAAAGAATCCAAAAAATAATCGCCAACTCCGGCTACACCTCAAGAAGAAAAGCCGAAACCCTAATCGAACAAGGCAAAGTAAAACTAAATAACGTCACAGCAAAACTAGGCGACAAAGCAAACCCAGAAAACAAAATCACAATCAACGATATCACAATCAACTCAAAACCAAAAAACCAATACTACATCCTAAATAAACCAAAAGGAATCCTCGTAACAAAAGAAGACCCAAAAAACAGACGAACAATATACAACCTAAAGTCTCTAAAAAATCTCCAACACCTAAAATACGTCGGAAGACTAGACGCAATGTCCGAAGGCCTACTAATCCTAACAAACGACGGCGACCTAATCCAAAAACTGACACACCCAAAACACGCTATAACAAAAACCTACCAACTCCAAACTGACCCCGTGATAACAAAGCAACACATCACAAGCCTAAAAGAAGGTATACCAATAGATTCTAGAAAATTCTACGCCGAAATCTCAAACAAAAACAACAACACATTCCACATCGCAATCCAAGAAGGCCGAAACCGAATCATCCGCCGAGTTCTAGAAAAATTAAGTTACAAAATCTTCGAACTAAAAAGAATATCTATAGCAAACGTAAAATTAGGGAATCTCCAACCAGGCGAGATAAAGGAAATCTCAGAAGAAGAAATAAAACAATTAACCTAAATCATAATAACTTAAAACACAAACTATCAATTAATGTTTTACAAATTTATTTTTTCATTATCCTCAATAATAGAAAGTGCTTCTCGGCCCATTTTCCCTCTTTTCTCATCAACCCATTTATTAAAATAAGATGTAAAACTAAGCAGTGCGCTAGAAAATTTCTCATAATAATATAGACCAACTCCTTCTGCATCTATATCAGTATAAACATAAGGCGATATAAATTCAGATTTCCCATGATTAACTGATACGCCAAAATGATGATGTGCGCCTCCCTTTGTCTCTCTTTCCATTTCATCGCACTTTTTTCGAAAAATTAAACTTCCAAGAGCTCTACCAAAACACATCTCTTGACTTCCAAGAGTACTAAAATCCATACTATCTAAAAAACTAACAGCTCTAACCCTTTCTCCCAACTCAACAAAATACAAAGAATCTTCAATCTCATACCACACGTTAGAAGTTTCTAAATTATTTTTTATACTTTCATTACTTAATCCAAAAATACGATTTCTATGATCTTGCCTACTCATGATATCCTGAACTGTTTTCCCCTTGCTCCAATCCTCATACTTCTGACTAGAGATCTTTGAATAAAGTGTAATTCCATTTCCCTTTTTTCTCTGTGAATCCAAAAAATTTCTAAAAGAGACTGGAATACCCCTATCAATAAGATCCTTTTTGCCTGACATTCTCTTTCCTTCTCTATATTCAAATTCCATTTAATATTTTATCAGAACTCTTTCCTTTAGAACAAGAATACAAATAATTTCAAACTTTTAAACTTTCGCTTTCCTCTAATCCATTTACTAAAAACTATTACGAGTCCAGAGGGAATCGAACCCCCATCGCCAGGGCCGAAACCTGGTATTCTATCCATTAAACTACAGACTCTTTAGGGTATGTCGTTTTTGTGAAGCATTTCGAATGCTACTCTAAACTACAGACTCTTGGTTGGTAGGATAAATTAATTTGATTTTATAAGATTAACTAATCACCGAATAAAAACCCGGCCCAAAACCTCTCCCCGCTTCTCCGCCCCCAAACACTTCCCACAAACCTTCGCTCCATCCGCAGCCTCTCCGAAATACTTTTCATCACTTAATCCCTGACACCTCAAACAAGCCCGCAAACAATTAACACATCTCTCCTCTCCCGTCACACAATCCCGCCTCATATGAGTAGCACAAACAACACAACCACACCTAAGACACATTTTAACACAACCTCGACAAAGCCTCCGCCCGCAAACATTACAACTCCTCTTCAAGCACCTCTTACAAAACCTCTCCCCACACTCCCCACAAGCATCCAAACATTCCCCGCAAGAAACATGCCCCCCAGCACAAAGACTAATATTCAAAACATTCGCCCCACATCCTTCACACTCCAACCGATTCAAACTCTTAGTCAAAGGGTCATAAGTCATATCAATCAACTTCTCAGACGAAGCCCCTTTCAGATGCAACTTAAACGAATATACCGGATAATAAATCACCGTCGTATTCACCAACTTCCTATCAACATTCAAACTAAACTTCTGCCTCGCATCTTGAATCGTAAACTCCCTCTCTCGAAGAACCCTCTTCACAACCTCGTCATCCCCAGCCTTAACCAAGCCCTTACGCAACCGTTCCAACCTCAACTTCAAAACTTCGCTATCCTTGCCGACCTTGTCCGCGCCAGCGGGTGCCAAGCTCCGCAACTCTATCTCAACCTCTCTAATCTTATCCAACTTCCCATTCAAATCCCCACCAAGCTCCTTCAATTGCATATCATAATGCTCTCCAATTCTCGCAACCTCGGCCTCAACCTTCTCCTTCAAAACATCCGAAACCTCAGTCTGTTTAACTTCAGCCAACTCCACAGCCCGAGCCTTGGCAATTACATAATCTCGCTTAACAGCCTCACCATCAACCTTCAAATCATTGCCCGATGAAGACGGCACATTAATGCCCACCTTAGAGGGTACACTATTACGTGCGCCCGATGAAGACGGCACATCAGTGCCCACCTTAGAGGGTACACTATTACGTGCAACGTCAACAACGCTATATCCATTCAAATCCCCGTCAACAACCGCTCCCTCATGAACATAAACCTCACTCAAAACTCGCTCGACCTCATTCAAATAATTAAAACTCGTCACAAAACTAAACCGCGAAAAAAAACTATTCCGATACCCTTTAGTCAAACTCTTCAATTCACAATTCCTAAGACTCAAACGTTTTCTAATCTCAGCTTCAGGATTGACTCCCTTGTCTGCGTCAGCAGATACCCCATAGGCAGGAGGTACACCCTTGGGTGCAACATCAAAATCAATTCTCAAGATAGTCGCCTTCCCAGCCCCCTCCAAAAACTTCATCATAGCAACAAACATAGGACTCCCTTTCCCAACAAACTCGCTATTTTTAATTCCAGAAACAAAACTCAACCTATAGGGCCCACTCTTCCCAGCCAAATCCTCAAAAGACCTAGGAACATTCTCCACCCTCAAAATACCATCAACCCAAGAAACCTCGCATTTCAAATTATTAAAAAACTCCTCTGTAAACTTTTCAATCTGCTCCATTGACAAAAATCACAAAATCACTTTAAGAATATTATTGTAGTTCATTGCTCAAGAAACAAACATCAAAACGGAATATCATCATCCGAATCAAATTCCACTTGAACTTTATTCTTTCTACCCAAACACCTCAAAACCTCTTCTTCAAGACTAACAGAACCCTTACCAAAATCATCCACAACTTCAACCCCAGAATCTTGAAAACATTTATACAAAATAGGTACACTTATCCGTCCAAAATCTTGACTCGAATCAAAAACAAAAATCTTATCATCCTCCAACATAAAATAGGAAGCCCCACCAAGAGATCTAGAAGCATTTCCAGGAATATTCCTATGCAACCCAACCTTATTAGACATAAAACCATTATTCATAACTCTAGCAATATTCTCCAAACCCAAATCCACAGGAATTACATCAGATTTCTTTTCAGAAACCGCAAAATAAAAACCAGCATCCTCATAAGACAAAATACACTTCCCAGAATCATTTTTCTTCAGCTCAACACCCTCAGCAAGTTCATACTTAAACAAATTCGAAACAACAAAATCCTTTCCAACAACAACTTCCTTGTGTCCGAAATCCTTCAACACATCATTCAACCTTTCCGTAGGGTCTGTATTTCCGGTCTTTATGTCTTCAAGAATCAACTTATTCCTTCTCTCTTCCGTCATATAGGACTCTGGAATCCCCCACTTGCCAAACACATCATACCCTACCCTTCTGCCAAAAAAATCTTCTCTTTCCATAAATTCATGAGCCTCCAAAAAATCTCCTTTCCTCATCATCTTCCCAAACTCCCTAGCCTGCAAGGTTCCACAAAGCGCCCTATCTTTCCTCACAGTCTTACCAGCAACGACATTAGGAAGAACCTTACTAGCAACACCATAAGAAACCCCGCTATCTCTAGCTTTATTCAAAAAATTCAAAGCGATATCAAACTTTTCCATACAACTTCAAAATTTCACACTTTATTAAAATAAGTATACTCCAAAGTATATTTTAAAATACTAATCTCACTCCCAAAAAAACATCCATTCCTTCTCTTCTCCTCCACCCAAAATAAAATATATAATGAAACACAATAATAAATATAAACAATGCCAAACAAAACATCTCATGACACAATATACAAAAATTGGAATAGTATTTAACACGGAAAATAAGGAATATGTTGAAAAACTAAAAGAATTCTTACCAAAAAGGGCAAAAAAAAGAAGCAGGAGGAATGTCTGGCGCATGTCAATTTTCCAGACACTATACATTCAACCCCCCCCTAAAGACACACGAAGCGAAAGATATACTTGGAAAACTATCAGAATTGGAATTAACAGACCTTGATTTTGGAATAGCATAATTTAACCAATTCTTCAAATCACTCACTCTCATAAAACGGCCTACCGCATAAAATCAAAATTACCCATCCAAAAAACACTTATTATCAGCCTTCTCCTTCTCATAATCCTTCATACCCAAGGAAATCTCATCCGCAATCTCATCAACTCCTCTCGCAAAAAAATCCAAATTCCCCTTACCTTCAATAAACGAAGCCATCAATTTCTCTTCAATCTTATTCCTCCCACTAGTTCGCGATTCAGCATCCAACCCCAAATTAAAAAGAATAATCGGCAACTCTCCAATCACAAGCCCAACACAACACATCTTATTAATAATTAAGTCAACAACATGCTCCTCCATTGTCCCCTTAGTAGCAAACGAATAAATATACATATCCCGCTCCTGCCCAATCCTATCCAACCTCCCAATCCGCTGCTCAACACTCATAGGATTCCAAGGCAAATCATAATTAATCAAATTCCGACAAAACTGAAAATTCAAACCCTCAGCGCCACAATCGGTAGAAATCATAATATCCCCCTCACCTCGCTTAAATGCCTCAACTCGCCTAGACTTCTCCTCCCTATCAAGCCCTCCCATAAATTCAATAATGCCCGATGAAGACGGCACATCAGTGCCTAATTTAGAGGATACACTATTACGTGCCAAAATAGGCTCAAGCCTCTCAACAATATAACGAAGAGTAGTAGGATGCCTAGTATAAATCAAAATCTTCTCATCATCCGACCGAGCCCGAATCTCTTTAACCAACTCAACAAGTTTCTCAATCTTAGAATCAACCCCCAACTTAGCATAATCATCAAGTATACCTTGCGCAAAATCCCGAGTCCCCTCCGCATACAAATCACTCTCCACAATCTTAGTCAAACTCTCAATTGCACTCTTACTAGAAGAAGTAACCTTAGGCAAAATCGCAAACACAATCAAAGCCCCGTTAATCTCACTCCCATTCGCCCTAAAATAATTCGACTTCAAAAGCCGAACCGTATTCTCATAAATGCTCTTCTCTAAAGCACTCATCTCAACAGTAACGATCTTCGGTATACGCGACTTATAATCAATCCCAGTCTCACTCCTCTGCCGCCGAACCATAACCTCCTCCAACTTCTTCTTCAACTCCAACGGATTCAACGGATGCCGCTTATTCCCCTTAAATAAAAAATTCTTCCGAAACTCCTTAAGCGTCCCAAGATGCCCCCTCTTCAAAATATGCAACAAATTGTAAAGCTCCAACAAATCATTCTGAAACGGCGTCGCTGTCAACAATAAAAATCTCTTCTTCCGCAACCTATCAACAAACCGCCACCTCACAGTATTCCGCTCCTTCAATTTATGCGCCTCGTCAACAATCACCAAATCCCAAGAAATCTTGTGCGCCGCGGCATGCCGAAACAAATGATTCTTCTTATCAAAAGTCTTAACCCTATCAATTGACGCCAAAACAAAATCAACATCCCAATCCGCCTCCCTCTCCACAATTCTAAAATCCAATCCAAATTTCTCCGACATCTCAGCCTTCCACTGGTCAACCAAGCTCGGCGGACAAAGAATCACAACTTTTTTCAAAAACCCACGAACCACCCCCTCTTTAATCACCATCCCAGCAGTAATAGTCTTTCCAAGTCCAACCTCATCAGCAAGAAGCGCCGTAGCATTCAAATCCCGAAGAAGTCTCAATGCCCCCTCTCTCTGATAAGGCAAATCATAAGCCAAATTTTTACTAACCTCTCCCCAACAAATCAACTCATTCACACCAGAATCCACAGAAACAGCGTCGGCATCCATCCTAAGTTTAAACAACTCCGACGAGTCAAACTTCCCACTACTCAAATTCCCAAACAACTCTGAAACATCATCTTCAGAATTTTCATTAATAATTATTTCAACCATCTTTCACAAAAACAAACCCAACCACTTTAAGAAGATTATTGTGATAAACCTTATAAAAACAAATTCCTTAGGAACAGACAGGTGAAACATGAATAAAAAATTCTGGGCAACAACATTCACACTCTCTGGAACGATAATCGGAGCAGGAATCCTCGGACTCCCATATGTCTTCGCAAAATCAGGCTTCTTAGTAGGAATCTTCTGGCTTATAGCAATCGGAGCAATAATGACATTTGCAAACCTAACACTCGGAGAAATAACCCTCAGAACAAGAGGCAAACATCAACTCACAGGTTACGCAGAAAAATACCTAGGCATCTGGGGCAAAAGATTCATGTTCTTCGCAGTCATATTCGGAATCTACTCAGCACTACTAGCTTACCTAATAGGAGAAGGCGAATCGCTCTCACACCTAATTCCGGGAAATACCCCACCCCTCGTTTTCGCAATCTTCTTCTGGATTATAATGACCCTCCTACTAAAAAGAGGACTCAAGGGACTAAAACGAGTCGAAACATACGGCGTCGTAGCAATCATTACAATCATACTAGGAATTTTCATAAAATCAATCCCCCTCATAAACACAACAAACCTAACCACGTTCTACCCAGCAAACTTCACAGCCCCATTCGGAGTCGTCCTCTTCGCCCTCCTAGGCTTCACCTCAATTCCCGAATTAAGAAAAGAAATCAAAGGTCAAGAAAAACTCCTAAAAAAGGCAATCATCTTTGGCACCCTAATTCCCATTATCCTCTACATTCTCTTTTCCTCAATATTCATAGGCATCCTCGGCAACAACATTACAGAAGTCGCAACCCTATCCTTCGGACCTCTCATGACTCTCCTCGGAATCTTTACAATGCTAACATCCTATTTCGTCCTTTCCTACTCTCTCCAAGCCACATTCACATACGACATCAAAACGAGCAAAGCCACAAACTTCATTCTAACATCCCTCCTTCCCCTAATCCTCTACCTCCTAACTACACAACTAGAATTCGTAAAATTCACTCTCATCCTTGGAATCGGAGGAGTCGTTTCCGGAGGACTCACAGGCATCATAATTCTCCTCATGGCAAAAAAAGCAAAAGCATTCAGCAGAAACAAAAAAGACCCAGAAATCCAAATGCCAATCAGCCTTCCATTAATAATCATCCTCTCAATAATCTTCACCCTAGGAATGATAGTCCAGTTCATCCATTGATAAACCGTTAAGCCCCAAATATTTAAATAATAAACAAACTCTTAAAACTCATGAAAAAAGTGATGCTAACAATACTAACAATCTCATTGTTAATGCAAGTGTCTGCATTCGAATTTTGTGACGAAGGAATAGTTGGAGAAAATGATCTCAGATTAATTTCAATCGACGATATGTTAAAAGACAACTCAAAAGAATGGGTATGGTCAACTTCAGAAAAAGTTGAGATAGAAGCAAGAATCGAAAACCGAAACGACGATGACGCAACCTACATACTAGAAGCGATATTTAAAGATGGAGACGAAACAATAAAAGTAGCCGAAGATTCAGACGACCTAAAAAAAGACTTCTCTCTCTCAGGCAACGAGAGAAAAAGTGTTTCATTAAATTTTGAAATAGATGAGGACGCAGATGAAGATGAATATGACTTATATATAAAATTCTACAAAGAAGGTGACGAAGACGAACAATGTGTAGAAAACTCAGAGGAACAAATCGAAATTGAAAAAATAGAGTTATGTGAATCTGGTAACGTAGATGAAAACGATTTAGAAATAGAAACAATTAAGGACGAGATGGACGACAATCAAATAGAATGGGAATGGCAACCAGGAAATGAAATAGAAGTATCTGTGAACCTAAAAAACAAGGAATATTCTCAAAGAACTTTTATTATAGAATTAATAATGTTCGACGAAAATAATCAAGAAATGATATTTACAGATAATGCAATACAAGATATTACTTTAGATGAAGATGAGGAAGATCAAACAAATCTATATTTCACCCTAGCATCTGAAATCGAAGAAGGGGAATATACATTATACGCGAAAGCTTATGATGAAGACAACGAAGAGATATGCACAAGTTTAAAAGCCGAAAGCAAATCAAATCCGAAAAAAGTTTCAGTAGAGCGACCAGAGAGAAAGGTGGTAATAATAAATGTCGAAGGACCAAAAGAAACGAAAACATTTCAAGAAGTAAATTACACCGCGACAATAACAAATTTTGGAAACGAGAATGAGGAAAAAATCTCATTACTTATATATAATTATAAATTAGGAATAAAAGAAATAATTGAAATATCAGACTTAGACTCAGGCGAAACAGAAAACATTACTTTTCAATTTATGATGCCAGATAACGTTTCACTATCGAAACATGCATTACTCTTTTCCGCAGAGTACGAATATAATGAAAGGTCCAACTATTACGAAAGTATGACAAGTGAAAAAGATGAAATCAGATATTACATAACACTATCAGAAGGAACACCAGAAGAAGAAGCCATAGAAGAAGTAATAACAAATGAGACAATTATAGAGCAAGAAATAACGGTACAAAACGAGACAAATGAGACATCATCACCAATAAAAACAACCATAACAGGTAACGTTATAGGAACATCCAGCAAATCATCTAACTGGCCAATACTAATCGGACTAGTAATATTAGCTGGAATCGGAATATATTTATTCTTCAAAAAACCTCAAAAAAAGAAAACGTCAGAACCCATAATTGTCAGAAGGCACACAGCAAAATTATAGACTAAAGACTTAAATAGCCAAAAGCCGATTCAAATGTGTAAACGAAACCAAGAACCAAATGAACATTCTATCAAAATTATTAAATAACACAGGAGGAAAATATGAAATTATATGTAGGAAATTTACCATGGTCAATTGATGACCGAAAATTAAAGGAACTATTCGAGTCATTCGGAGATATAACAGAGGCAGTCTTAATTAAAGACAAGTTTTCTGGAAGATCTAAGGGATTTGGATTTGTAACTTTTGAAGACGACGCATCAGCTCAAAAAGCAATCTCTGATATGCACGAGAAAGATGTTGATGGACGACCTTTGACAGTAAGCGAAGCAAAACCAATGGTTCCACGAGACAATGCTCCAAGAGAAGCGCATTCTGAAGAAGCTTCGGAAGCACCAATCGCAAACTCAGCAGAAATCAATGGACAAGTTGAGAGCGATGAAGCACCTGAAGTTGTAGATGATGATTCAGAAGCTGAAACAGCAGAAGAAGAAATCGAAACAGCTGAAGAGGCAAAAGAAGATGCTAGTGAAGATGATCCAGCAACAGAAGACGCAGTGGAAGCTGAAGAAAGCGAAGAAACTGAAAAACCTAAGTCTGAGTAAATCAAACCAATCAAATCAATTTTTATTTTTTAATTAGATTTATATAATCAAGTTCCATAAATTACTATGGAAAAAGGAACGGTGTTAATTCTGTTCGTAATCTGCTTAACATTAACGATTCAAGCAAGCGCATCAGAATTGTGTTTAACCGAAGTAGGTACAGACATCATAGAAATCACAAGCATACAAGATACCAATTTCCCCGATGAAGCAGAATGGGAATGGCAACCGAATGAAGAGAGAACCATTGAAGTAAAAACGAAGAACAAAAACCACACGAAAACAAGTTTCAAATTAGAGCTGTATCTCTTAAACGGAAACCTCAACATTCAAGAAAACTTCACAACAATCAGCAGCGACACAACAAAAACAATATCTATAGATAAAGACAAAACCACAGAAACACAATTTTCCTTCCAACTCAGAAACGCTGAAAGTGGCGAATACTCACTCTACGCAAAACTCTACGACAGCAGCAACGAAAGCATATGTACTGAACTAAAGGCAATAAAAACAAGCAAACAATCTCAAATAAATATAGCAGAACAACAAAGACGTTCCATGGTAAAAAAAATACACGGGACTACAAATGTGACAGCCGGAACAAATTACACATATATAATAGAAGTAATCAATTTAGGAAATATACCGGAGGACAAAGTGTTAGTAACGGCATATAATAAGGAACTCGGAATAAGACAAGATTTAGAAATAACAACACTCGGAATAAAAGAAACCAAAAATATATCTTTTACTTTCTCAATCCCAAAAAACACAACAGCCGCAGAAGAACGAATTGCCTTCACAACAGAATACGATTACAATGAAAACTCAGGACTATACTCTCAGATGTATGATAGAGATAAATCTCTAGATATAAAAATCACAGCCACAACACAAGCAACAAGTCAACCTACAAACACAACACCAGAAGCATCAAGCTCAGCAATAGTCCCCTATGAAGAACCAGACGCAACTCCCTCAGACCAAAAATCAACAACACGTCTCATCCTCTTAATAACAGTCATAACTCTCCTAATAATAACAGTCACAGCAATTACCTACTTCTATCTCAAAAATAAAAAAGCAGAGCCCGAAATCCAGACCACTCAAACAGCAAAATACATCTCGGACCTAAACAAAACTACTCCCCCCAGCCCTCCAAACAAACCTTCCTAAAATTACACCGACTACACCAATACCCCTCACACTTCTCAAAATCTTCCTCAACAGCCTTGCCCTCATCGGAGGGTACACCGGCGCGTGCATCCGAAACATCTAAAAGCAACTTCTTCATCTCCAAAACCGACGCTCGAACATAATCCCTCATCTCTTCTAAAATCTCAGAATCAACATCAAACGAATCAACCTTCCCCTCTTCCCCAATCCCCAAATAAAACATCTTCGCCTCAATCTTCTCAGGACTAACCCCAAGCTTCTCCGCAACATAAAGCGCATACAAACTCAACTGCAACTTATAATCACTAAGCCTCTCCTTCCCAGTCTTCCAATCATAAAGAATCACCCTGTCACCAACTTTCATCGCAAAATCTATACTAAGATAAACTTTCACCCCTTCGAAATCAAACGACAAAAAATCCTCAAGCGTCACCCAGTCACTAACATCCGACCTTCGAATCTCCATAAAAATATCCGAGTTGAAAAAATTCGTCACACATTTCTCAGCCTTCTTCTTCAGCTCATCCCTCTCCTCTTCACTAATCTCAATCCCATACTCATCCTCAAAAAACTTATGTGCCTTACTCATAAACCCGGTATACTCCTTCATCTTCGAAATCTCAAAATCACTATCAAACCTCTTCCTTAAAATCGCCAACGCATGGCTAAGCCGCACCTCTTCACCAACCCGAAACCTCTTCAAAACAAACTCAATCACCTCATGAACAAGACTCCCCATCCAAAGCTCCTTCGTCACCAACTTCTTCAAATAATAAATCCGCTTAGTTCTGTCCTCCTCCGACGCAATCCAACCATTCCAAAATCCATAATGATTAAAATAATACTTACGCTTACACCGTCTAAATAAACTGTCCCTAGACTTCGACCACGAAAACTCATTTCTAAAAACCATAAAAAACTAAAGAATCCAAAATTTATAACACTTCTTACTACCGACTAGCCCGTTTAATCAAAGCACCCAAAGCAAACAAAATCAAAACCGCAGGAATCCAGGGAAAATCAAAGCTATAAGAAATCCATCCCATCTCCTTCCCAAACCAAATCATCCCGAATATCAAAACGACAGACCAAAATACCGAAAACCTTTTCATATCACTACATTAACTCCAAACTATAAAAACTTATCCTAAAAGAAATGATCTAAAAACTTATCCCCACTATTCCCACCAGCAACAACCTCTCCAGTTATACTATTATCTCTCGGCTCGGGGGAAGGTTCAGGTTCGGGGGAAGGTTCAGGTTCAGGGGAAGGTTCAGGTTCAGACTCTTTCGCAACCTCATCATTATTAAAATCATCAACATCACCATCGTCATTACGATAATCAGGCTCATCAGACTCATAATAACACTCACATCCATTATCCCCACAACCAGTTCCCTTCAACCTCTGCCCATCACGACTCTCGCACTGACTCTCACAATCATCACATTCGTTTTCATAATCATCTCCAGGCGACCCGTCCGAAATACACTTCCCATACTCACAATGATATCCATTCTGACAATCTACTGCTCCACAACCTTCCCAAGCATCAGGTTTTTTCTTCTCGGAACCATCGTGATCAAAAAATCGACACTCACATCTCCCTCCCGAAAAATCCCAAGCACCACCCTCGCTGTCACACTTATCTGCGCACTCTCTTTCCATCCTCTTTATCTTTTCCATATCCTCCCCATAGTCCCCAACACCAGAAACAGCCTCGTCATAACACTCCAACCTCTCCAACGGGTCATCTAAACTCTTACAATCCCTACCAAAACCTCCAGGACCAGGTCTCTTCATATTATTACCGCCTTGCTCCATAAACTTCTTACAATCCCTAACGTCATGTATATCATTATCCTGACACTCCTGAGGTCTCTTATCGATACCAAACATATACTCCTGACACTCATCAGGGTCCTCTATTCCCTCCTCGACACATTCAGGCGCATGAATACTCATCATAATCTTATCACAAATTTCTCGCCCTTCTCTTTCCGTCTTTGGATTAGCCTCAATCAAAGCCTCTCTACATTCTTCAGGAGCTCTCATTTCAATCATAACCTTCCGACATTCATCAGGGTCAGTTATCCCCTCTTCAACACACTCCCTCGGCATATGCATATCATATTGGGCCTCATTAATATCTCCTTCCAAAATATCAAAAACACTCTGCAAATGGTCAGGCAATTCCGGCATCTCAAGAGCATCAAGAGCATCACAAGCTTCCTCATCTCCCTCAAGGTCACAAGCAGTAGCTAAAGGAGCAGCAACAGAACAAGCTTCAGCAAAATCAGCAAAAGGTATCTCGTAACAATCACAATCCTGACCAGAACTCCCAAAACACTTCTTCATAACATCAGCAAAATTCTTAGCCTCTTCCATCTGTTCTTCAGTCAAATCCCTATCCAACTTTTTCTGCCAATCAGGAGAATCATCATCACTCTTACAAACCCTAGAGTATTCAACAGGATCCAACTCAGATAACTGAACACACAAATCCTTAATCTTACCCGCAATTTCCGAAGCAGTAGCAATAGAATGCTCTCTACTCATAATCTCACTAACAAATTCTCCCTTTTCTCCAGCAGGAAGCTGGTCTCTTATATCTTTCATAGCATTTCTGATTGCAGACGCACTCCTCTTCATCTCCTCTCCCTTTTCCGGGTCTATATCACGCTCAACACTATCCGCCAATTCCATATAATCCTTCAAAACAGCCTTAGCACCCTCAACATCTCCCTCCTCAATTAACTGCTTAATCTCCGCAATCCTTTCCTCTTTAACATCCAAATCACTACTAAACCTATCAAAGAACTTATCTATAAAATAAAAAGTATCCCCTGGAGTAGAACCAGCTCCCCTACCTAACTCCTCATCCTCATACCCCTTATAAAACTCATCCTCTTCGATAGAAACATCTCCCAAATCCCTAGGCATTATATCAAAATCAGGATCCACATCAACAAACCCAAACTCAGCCTTACACTTTCTCATACATCCGCTCCTATCCTCCTCAAGCTCATAATCAATCTTGCACTGCTCCGCACATAACTTCAACTCTTGATTATGACTAAAGTCATCTTCAGCGACGACAAAAGAAAACATACTAAGCACTAAGACAAAAACAAAAAAAACAACATCTCTTTTCATTACAATAATAAAAAAACTAAACTATATAAATTCTTCGCAAATTAAGACATCTTCTTCAGCGCCGGAATTGCAAACAAAATCGACAGCATCAGATACCAATACCAATCAAATTGCATCACGAACCCAGCAAACGCCGGCCAACCTGTAACCAAAAACAGCGTAGCAAAAAAAGTCGAAAGCTTGATAAGAGAAACATCATACCATTTCATCTTCTTAATAAAGCCTTCAATCCATTTTTTTAAACCCATTATTATACCTCCTTTTCACTTGTTCGAATAAATAATTTATCTTACTCTTCGCCGATAAAAATCAGCAACAAATATATTAGCAGTAAAAACCAAAGCAGGAAGCCCAACCAAAATAAGCAGCATTACAACAAAGATAAGCGCAAGCCCCAAACTCTTCAACATAACCACAACATAATCCTTAAAATTATCAAAGACAGACTTCACAACCTCAAACTCGAAATAAGATCCGACCGTTTCCTTATTGATAAAATTAATACCCAAAATAGGAACAACCAAAACTTCCAAGAATAGAATAGCGAACCCACCAAAAGCAGGAATCGTCTCTAATATAGAAATAATAACCATGTATACCAACACAAACGGAATCGCCTTCAAAAACATAAAAAACCCAAACTTCATGTCACTACCAAACTTCATCTCAGGAAGCTCTTTGAATTTCCCTCGACTAAACTCCTGAACTATTCTAACCCCATAACCACCAAGAGCAAACCAACCAAAAATAGGAAACAGCAACCATAAAATATTCCACATTCGCTTCGCTCGATTAAACGGATACTTAAACGCCTTCTTAAAATCCAAAGCCGCCTTACCCTTTCTCTTCTTAGTCATAATAAACTAATGCAAATATACTATATAAAACTGCCGAATTCTTTGCCCAAACAATCCAAAGCCTTAAATAAATCAGACTCTTTAACAACATATGAAAAAGAAAGTGACTAAAAAGAAGTCCCCCGAAATCGACATCAAAATAAAAAACATAGACAAAAATATGTGCTGCTCAAAAACTAATTACAGCTGCTCCGGATTCTGGATATTCGGCTCTAGTCTAGCAATGATTCTTTCCTACGAAAGGTCAAGCTCAATTCTCTGGGCAATCCTCCACGGAATCTTCGGCTGGTTCTACGTCCTCTTCAGAAGCATGCAAATCTGGGGCTGGTTCTAATCAACTATAATTTCTTAACTACACCAACAAGACCAAAACAACCCAGCTCCTTTTCACCCCATCTTCTTCCCAATCTCACCAGAACCACGCCCACTAACAACCGAGCCCCCAACGCCCCCATCATTTCGACTATCAAACACTGTAACCAATTCCTTAAATCCCAAAACAAAACTCCGAACCCCATCTCTAAAAAATTTCAACGCCCTCCACGAACGAAAAATCCACCCACTCTCAATCTCCATCCGATCCCTCTCCATACTCTCCCCATCTAAGCCAGAACGAGCAAAATAAATACCCACAGCCCACATAAAAAGCCCAACAAGAAAACTAAACAAGAAAACCCAACCGAAACCAAATATTATAAAATTATCAAACCCCTTGCTAAAACTTCCAGCAACAAAAGAAAAAGACACCCCAATACAAAAAAAGACAACAAGCGAAAACCCCATAATTATCCTCCCCATCTTACGCCGACCAACAACAACTCCTCCAATCTCCATACAACTTCTAATATACAATCATTTTTAGAACTTTCTAACCCAATCCAAATCCTACAAAATTACTTAGCTTCACTACTCCAACCAGAAATCAATATCAAAGCCAAGACAGCCGCAACAGTCACAATCCCCGCAGCCACAAACTGAAAACCAATCCCACCTTCCGTCATCCCCAAACTAGCAATCAAAGAATTACTTAAATTCAAAATCGGATCCTTCCAACTAAGCGCAATCAAAAACCCAAGCGCCGCAGTCACCGCAACAATCACATGCTTCTTAAATTCCTGCTGAAAATTACTCCCATGCTTCTTCGCCCTCTCATAAAGAATATGCCGCAACTTCCTCTGCACTTCCTTTTCAACCTTCTTGTCAACTTTCTTTTTCACAACCTTTTTTGCCATATGCAAAACAACATTCCAAACTATAAAAAACTATCATCCAACAACCCTCACGACATCCCCATCCACAACCAAAGCCTCCCCATCCCTCAACCGAACAACCTCAACCTCTCGCTCTTTTTCAAACTCCACCAAATCCCTTTCATCATCCACCCCGTAATGCGGAATAATAATTTTATCAGTAAATCCAAGCCCAATAAAATCTTCCAAATCAATATCATTAACATCTGGACTACTCCCTCTGCCACTAACCTCAATATCGGGCCCAGCGATAATACTCCCCGCACTCATCCCAATATAAACAGCTCCCTCATTAACTGCCTTCCCTACATTCTCAAAAACTCCACACTTCTTCATCCTATCTAAAATATAAAAAGTATTCCCGCCACAAACACAAACCACATCAAAATCCAAAACTCCCTTTTTCCACTTATCCATATCAACAAAATTCAAATTCTCCAAACCAAATCCCATCAAAACCCAATGCTTCCTCATCTCTTCCAAAAACCTCTCCTCAAAACCCCTAGCACTTGTATGCAAAAAAACAACCTTCAAATCATCAATACCCTTATCAAAAAATTTCAGAAACTCACTCCTAATCTTCCCACTCTCAAACCCAGTCGAATTTAACAACAGCTTCATACAACCCCCAAGAATCCCCCACTTTTAGAACTTTCGAAATCTCACCCCTCATTCCGCTTCAACTCAGGCCAAACCCACAAATCATTATCCTTCTCAAACCACATGAAAAACGGCTTCAACTCATCTATGGTGTCCCCCTATCCCTTATCACGAATAAGTATACACGCATCCTGACCATATCCACTATGAACAGCACTAGCAATCAAAAGAGCATTTCCCCCAAAACGTTTATCTCCAGTCAAATAAGAAGCAACCATCCCAAGCCTACTATGAACATCACGACACCCATTATAATCACAATCAGAAAAATACCTAGACACCTCCATCAAATCTTCTTTACATAACCCAAAACGCGCCTTAGGATTATTAAGCTTAAGCCATTCCCTCGTAGCCGCAAAAGCCAAATCTTTTTTATCGACACCCTCTCCCTCTAAAATTATAGAATCATCTCCAAAAAAATAGTTCTGAATCTTCGCATAAGCAACCCCAGCAGAAACTTTACCAATAACAGAATAATCTTCACAAGACCTACTCTTCTCCATGCACCTACCTAGCTCTACAATTTATAAGAATTATTATACTCTACTTCCCAACCTCAAAAAACAATTTACTAATAATCAACAGCCGGACTCTTCACAATTCTGGGAATAATCAATTTATCCCTCTCTATGCCTGAATCAGTAGTTATACTAAAATTAATTATGTTAGTTGTATTCCTAAAATTAACAACATTAGCATTAAATTCTCTTATCTTGGAAACATCAATAACTTTCGAAAAAATCTCTTTGAAAAAATCCGAAACATCTAGAAATTCTATACCAACTAAATTACCATTAGAATCTAAATCTAAAACAAAATTTCCAATTTCTACCGCACCACCTGACTTCTTTCCTTCACAATAAACAAACAAACTATCCCCTTCACGATCATAATCAATTTCGAATTTCTTCATTTTAACGTCTTCTGCCAATCTCTATTTATGTTAATAATTGTAACTATAATAACCTTACTATTCAAGACTAAAACATATTTATGACAATGAGTTTTAGAATATGCAAAATAACACCCATACTTGCTATTTCCTTCATTCATCAAAACAGCAACCAATTTATCTGGATTTAGAATATTGTCCTTAACTTCTTCCAAATCAATACCCCTAAATAAAGCACGAACTTCCGCATGGGAAGTAAAAATAATATCTTTTTTAGTATACCTAGCAAGTTTTTCTTTAAATTTATCTAAATCCACCATTCTACCCAATCAACCTCTTCAAACAATCCCCAGCCTGCCTAAAATCCGCCCTACGTTCACTAAGCCGCATAACCCCCCCAATCAAAAAATTCAAACTAGCCGCCTTCCCCTCTTTATACTCCGCAACAACATGAGCATTCTCCGAAATAACCTGCTGACACAAATTCTCAACAGCCGCCTCATCTATAGAAGAAACCTCCCCCTTATGCTCCGCCAACGAAAAACTCCGCGGCACAAAATCATTCATAATCTGCTTCCCTTTCAAAACCGTAATCTCCCCAGCCTCAACCGCTCCAATAAGTTCAGCCAAATGCTCCGGCCTAATATTAACATCCGCATCCTCAAGGCTCTTCTTATTATAATTCAAAACCCGAAGCAACTCAACAGTAACCCAACTAATAACCCTCTTAACATCTAGTCCGCGCTCGTCCGCGCTCGTCCGCGGTTTAATTTTCTCCTTCCCCTGTGCAACATTCACAAGCTCCTCAAAAAAATCAACAAGCTCCAAATTCCTCGTCAAAATCTTCGCATCCCCAGCAGAAACCTTATGCGTCTTCAACAACCTCTCCAACTTAACCTCCGGCATCTCCGGCATCTCACCCCTTATCTCATTCACCATTTTCTTAGAAACCTTCAACACAGCCAAATCCGGACAAGGCACAAACCGATAATCCGCCGCATCCTCCTTACTCCTCATCTTAATCGTAACCCCCTTAGACTCATCATAAGCCCGAGTCTCCCTCACCTGAACAACACCCTTCTCGTTATTTTCCGTCTGCCGAGCAATCTCATAATCAATCGCCTTCCTAATCTTCTCAAGACTATTCAGATTCTTCATCTCAACCCTCTCGCCCCCAACAGAAACATTCACATCGACCTTAATCCCGGCATTCTTCCGCACCGCCTTAATATAACTTAAACTCAAAACCAGCGCCTTCAACCACTCAACAACCTGCTCCGAATCCGAAAACTCAGGCGCCGTAACCATCTCAATCAAAGGCAATCCACTCCGATTATAATCAACCCTACCACTGTCAGGATTCCACTGCGCCGGGTCCTCCTCCAAATGCAACTCCCAAATATTAATCCCCTTAAACCGACCCCCCTTAGCATTCACACTAGCATGCGGCCCCGACATCGTAGTCTGAAAACCCTTCGGCAAATCCGCCCAATCATAATGCTTCCTCTGCCAAACAGCCTCCATATTAATCTTAGACTTAAACACCAAAGCAATCTGAATCATCTTCCGAACCGCCTCCAAATTAACAGCCATAGGCTTCGACCCCGGCGTCCCCGTACAAATCGGACAAATCCTAGAATTCGGTTCGTCATTACCTTCCTCCACCCCAGTCCGACACATACAAAACAACTTCTCCCGCGTATCCAAATACCCATGAACCTCCAATCCAATCTTTACCATAACAAAACCTAGAAAATCTTATTTATTAAATTACCCATCCAAAAAAGGTCCGCGTTAGTCCGCGTTAGTCCGCGGTTAAAATTCCCTATTCCCCCGACCCCTCTCATAAACCAACCTTTTGAACTCAATATCCTCTCCGCCAAAATTAACCAACAACCCAACCTTCTTCCCAGTCCCTTTCAAATAATTAATCAACTGAGCCTCATCCACACCACAAAGCTCCCTCTTAGCCTTAACCTCAACAATAATCTTATCTTCAACGACAAAATCAGCAAAGTAATCCCCAGCAACCCTACCTTTATAACAAACCTCTATCTTCTTCTGACACTCAAAATAAACTCCCCGCTTTTCAAACTCAATCTTCATAGCACCCTCATAAACTTTCTCTAAAAACCCAGCCCCAAGCTCACGATAAACCTCATAGAAAACCCCAATTATTTTTTCACTAACCTCCTTATACAACATACACCAAAACAGAATACATTATTTATTAACTTTCCTCACATACCAAAAGGAACCCTGCTACCAAACGTCTCATAAGTCTTCTCATGATGGTCCATCGCCCCTCTCCTATAACTATTATGCACTACACTAGACCTTGCCCCCGCTTTCTTATCTGCCTGAACCTGATACCCGTTCACCACCTGCCGAATAAATCTATCTTTATCTCTCTCAAAAATCTCTCCCCCGAAAACAACATCACTCAAACTTATTTCACCAACTTTCCCGCCCCCGCATTCTCTTGCAGCCCAAATCTTCCCATTCGTCGCAAGGTCCTTCCCATCAATCTCCGTTCCTGGAATCTGCCCTTTCTTATAAATACTAATTCCCCCCGAAAACAAAACAGACGTTTCCATAGGATTAGTGACCTCTTTTCTTCTCCACAGAATACCTCCATCCTTCGAGCTATAACGAGCAACATCTGCAACATATTTCGCAGCACTAGCATTAACTAAAAAATTACGAGTCTCTTCCCGTACACTCTCAATGCCCATAAAACATGATTCCACCTCTGGTCAAAATCATCTTTCATAACTCCTACAAACCTAATTTCTTTTTAAAAATTATTGCACTAGACCCCACATAAACAATTCAAATCCTACATATCTTCCATAATCGGCTTCCCAGAAATAAACTCAGACTTCAAACCCAATCCCTCGAAATAATCACACATCTTCTTACACGCAAACTTCTCACTAGAATAATGCGTTCCCCCAAGAATACTAACCCCATTAGCCTTAGCATAATCATGAGCCTCCTTCGAATGCTCGTTCTTAGCAGTTACACCAGTCACCAAAACAGACGCACCATTCTCCACTACTTCTTCCAAGATACTCAAATCATTCCCACCGCCCCCAACAACCGCAACCTTCCCATCAATAATATCATCACCATACCTATACAAAGAAACATCATGCCCAACAGCATCTGCAAATTTATTTCTCAAGTCCTTAATCGTCCCGCCCTCACTAGAACCAACAACTCCAGCCAAAGACCCAAAATATTTCCCAAACGCCTTCCCAGAACCAACGCCAACAGCCTCGGCCAAAGTACAACTAGTAGAATACTCCCCATAATTATCCAAAGGCACATGCAAAACATAAATTGAAATATTCCTTTCCTTAAACTCCTCCAAATACTTTTTATCAGGAGCTTCAAACACAGCAGGGGCCTTTCTTATATCCCAAATCAAGGGATGATGCAAAAACAGCATAGCATTTCGAGCATCGTCATCCAAGATTTTCTGCATCACGCAATCTTCAGGAAAAACCGCAGAATAAACCTTCCCAACTTCCTCAGCATTATCACAAACAATTCCTATCGCTCTTTCTTTAAAATTATCACTAAGAAAATCCCCGTAAGCCTCCAGGCCAAGCCATTCATCCGACAGCCCAGCCTTAACAAAGTCCTCTTCCAACTTAGCGTACAATTTATCAGCCTTCATAAAAACACAAACCACCAAACACTTTTATATTCTTCTATTCTTAGTATACCATGAAAACAAAAACATTCCACCCCGGCGACAAAGTCTCAATAATCACAAAAACAAAAACCTGGCAAGGAAACACCTTACAGTCCCACGACCCAGAAATAATTCTCCTAAAATTAAAATCAGGCTACAACATAGGAATAAGAGAATCCCAAATACTAGACGCAAGCGTCCTAAAAAAATCAGAAGAAATATCAAAAGCCCCACAAGAAACATCTACAAGTTCGAAACTGCCAAACATTGCAATAATAATAACCGGCGGAACAATCTCCTCAAGACTAGACCCAAAATCAGGAGCAACCATCCCAACAGACAAAGAGGCAATCCTAACAATAGCACCCGAGCTTAGAAAAATCTGCAACCCAATAATCGAATCCCCCTTCATGAAATTCTCCGAAGACATGGACCCCCAAGACTGGAAAACACTAGCTGAGATCTGCCACAAACATTTAGAAGATGATTCAATATCCGGAATAATCCTAACCCACGGAACAGACACCCTCCACTACACCGGCGCAGCATTACACTACTTCCTACAAGACATCAACAAACCAATCGCCCTAACATATTCACAGCGTTCCGTAGACCGAGCCTCAACCGACGCAAGCCTCAACCTAATCTGCGCCGCAAAATACGCAACATCAGACATCGCAGAAATCGCACTAATAGGACACGAAAACGAAAACGACGAAACATGCATAGCAATCCCAGCTCACAAAGCAAAAAAAATGCACACATCAAGAAGAGACACATTCAAAGCAATCAATACAGAACCCATAGCTAGAATAACTCCAGAAAAAATCGAAATCCTAAAAACATTTACCCCAGCACTCCGCAATTTTGGGTATGCCGAGAAGCCAGCCAGGTCAGATTCGAAACCAAAACTAGACACTAAGTTCTCAAACAAAGTCGCAATAATAAAAGTCCACCCAGGCCAAGACCCGAGCATAATAGATTACTACAAAGACCAAGACTATAAGGGAATCATAATAGAATCAACAGGACTAGGTCACGTCCCAAGCAAAGAATCCCGGAACACATGGACACCAAAAATTAAAAAAGCAATCGAATCAGGAATGGTAATAGTAGCAACCGCACAAACAACATACGGACTCTTAAACCCAAACGTCTATGCCTCAGGCCGAGAGTTACAAAAAACAGGAATCATATTCTCAAACCTAACAACAGAAACAGCCTTCATAAAACTAAGCTGGATACTCGGACACAAGCAATGGAATAAAAAAGAAAAATTCCAAACAAAATAAATTTCTAAAGAAGACGAGGGTTCAGAAAATAAAGTGCTTGAATGTTCTCATACCTCATAAGAGTCTCTTCCCCATTTGAAGAAAGAACATACGTTTTGTCATCCATATTAATAGCAGTTGGCTTTCCAACTATAGGATCTGAAAAAGTAGAATCTGCAACACACACAGTTTTATTCAACAGCTTTTCCATGCCTGATTTATATCCCCCCGTTCCATCAACCAGAGCACATCCCAAATTCATATTATTATTAAAAATTCGCAAATCTTTCTCATCCATAGAAGAACTTGCATTCAATCATTTATAAAAATATTTATCCTAAAGAATACACTATAAAAAAACAAAAAATAATTTTTAATAGAAAAGTTCGAAGTGTAAAAAATTTTAACGCGTACAATAGTACGCTAGAAATTTTTTACCAAGAAATTTTTATTAAAAATTACTTTTTAGAAATGTCCCAACTTATTGGATACTTCTTCGCCACAAAATTGTAAACAGCAATCAGGATAAACGCACTCAAATATCCTATAATTCCCCCAAGAATCGGAGCCGTAACAAAAGCCGAAACAGCAGTCACACTAATTCCCTGTGCAGCCAAGGCATCCTTTAAACTCCACTGCAAAACACCAGCAACCAAATATGTCAGCAAAGCCATCGCTCCAAAAAACACAGCCGAATTATGACTAATCTTCGTTAACTTCATTTTTCACCTCCTATTTCAACATATAAACCAACTTATTTAAACCTTGACATACCTTCTTCTTTATGACAAAAGAAAAAAATCCTACCACCCACCACCTACCACCCACCACCTCGCGAGACGCGCACGACTATAAAAAAATCGGCCTTAAATCAGGACTAGAAATCCATCAGCAGCTGGACACAAACAAACTCTTCTGCGACTGCCCCTCACTCCTAAGACAAGACGAACCCCAATACGAAATCAAAAGAACCTTAAACCCAGTAGTCGGAGAAACCGGCATACTAGACGAAGCGGTAAAACACGAAGCCTCTCAAAACAAAAACTTCACATACCAAGTCTACGACACAAACTGCCTAGTAGAGCTAGACGAAGAACCACCTCACAAAATTAACCAAGAAGCTCTAGAGATAGCCCTACAAATATCTCACCTACTAAAATGCAAAATATTCCCGACAACACAAATCATGCGAAAAACCGTAACCGACGGCTCCAACACTTCCGGATTCCAGCGAACACTCCTCCTGGCACACGATGGACATATAACAATATCATCCGATAAAAAAATAGCAATCGACTACCTAATGCTAGAAGAAGACTCCGCCAGAAAAGCACCAAACTCCAAAACAACCTACAAACTAGACAGACTCGGAATCCCCCTAGTAGAAATCGCAACAGGCCCACACATGAACACCCCAGAAGAAATAAAAGAAGCCGCGCTAAAACTAGGCGAAATTCTAAGAGCCTGCAAGGTAAAAAGAGGAATCGGAACAATCCGTCAAGACGTCAACATCTCAATTAAAGGAAGCAAGCGAGTCGAAATAAAAGGCTTCCAAGACCCAAAGATGATGGAAAAAACAATTAACCTAGAAATCGCAAGACAGCAAAAATGTATCAAAGAAAAAACCTGTAAGAACGAAGTAAGAAAAGCGAATCCAGACGGAACAACCACCTTCCTACGTCCAATGCCAGGAGCCGCACGAATGTATCCAGAAACCGATCATCCTCTTCTAAAAATCTCGAGACAACTCCTAGACGAAACAAAAAAGAATCTTCCAAAACTAAAATCCGAAAACACTTCTTACCTAAAAGAATTCGGCCTCAACCCAGAACTAGTAAAACTCCTACTAAAGAAAAACAAAATCGAAGACTTCAAAACTCTAATCCACGAACATAACCACCCAAACTTAGTAGCCAAGATGCTAACCCTATTCCAAACAACACCAGAAATTTCAATCCACAATCTTGAGGAAATTCTAGAAAAAATAGAGCAAAAGAAAATACCCGAAACCGACGCAAACACAATAATGCAAAAAATATCCCAAGGTATACCACTCCAAGAAGCCTTAAAAAAATCAAACATAAATCTAAAACAAGAAGCAGAAAAAATAATTAAAGAAAAACCAAACCTTTCGCAAGGCGCCTATATGGGACTCCTAATGCAAAAATTCAAAGGCCAAGTCTCAGGCAAGGAAGTCGCAGACATTCTAAAAGAACTATTGTAACTATTTACTAAGCTTCCTAACTGTATCTTCCAAAGCAGCAATCCTAGTATTCTTCCTACCTTCTTTTCTATTTGCAACAGCCTGAATCCCATTATCAATCAGATGAAGATACTTGGTAAAAGTTCCAACCATATCCTTAACAGGAAGAATACGTCCATAATCCTCAGCATCATGCATATAAAGATTCATATCAATAAGAGATTCATCTTTCTTATTAGCTTCAATATGAATTTCTTCAGTATATCCCTTTTCCAACTCTCTAGCTTTATTTTGATTAGCAACATTCTGAGCAATAGAATTTATATCTCCTAAATCTTGTGCGGAAAAACTGCTATCAATATAACAAGGATTAAACTGAGCCTTGAACACATTTTTATCAAAAAAAGATTTTTTATCATGACCGCTAGTCATATCCATATCCACCCATGCTCCTTCAAACCCACTTGTAGACCATTTCTTAAACCCATCAATAAAATCCGGATTCAACTCAGCAACAAGATGTGCTCCGACAGAAGAAAATGTATTCGTACAGTACTTCAAGGTAGCCTCGTCGAAATATTTTAAAGTCTCTTTCATCTTCTCAATTTCAGTAGAAACGAAATTAGAATAAGTTTCATAGCTTTCATTCTTTTTTCTATCAATATTTCTAGTAATGCCCGAAGCCCCTTCAACAAAATCCTTAAAGGAAAAACTCCTAGAAAATTCACAACCTTCAACCTTTCCACCAGGAAAAAACAAATATCCCTTATCTTCGGCAACCTTCTTAGCAACTCTTTCCTCTCTCAACATATCACTATTATTAAATTTTTTTTGATAATCTGCCATACACCTATCATCAATATGCTCTCCTTTCTTACTAATCAAAACAGGATATCCTGCAAATCTAGACATATTGTCTCTAGTAGCAGCTCCATTAAAACCAGCAAGGCTATCAACATAACTACCCAAATGATTTATGGGATTCAAAGCATACTCAATCCCAACATTAACCGCTCCAGTTCGAGATTTCTTCTCACTCATTCAATTTCAACCCGACCCTCCTTTATAAAAAATATTATACTCCAAAGTATACTTTCGACCCAACACAAAACCTTTTTCAACTCCACACATCTTACAACATAATGATAAGAAAAATAGCAAAAAACGTCCACCAAATCTCATTCAAACAGTTCGGCTCCTACATATACCTAATCCAACTAGAAGACAAAAACATTCTGATAGACACTTCATCCCCCAAAAACTCCGAAGAACTAATCTCCCACCTCCACGAACTCGACCTCTCACCAAAAGCAATAGACATAGTAATCCTAACCCACAATCACTGGGACCACACAGGCGGAATCGACCTTTTCCTAGACGCAAAATTCTACGGCTCAAAAAAAGACTTCGGTGAAAACCTACACGACATCCACGACCTAAAAATCCCAGAGCTAAAAATCATCAACACTCCCGGCCACTCCAAGGGCGGAATCTGCATCCTCTACAAAGACATCCTCTTCTCAGGAGACACCCTCTTCCACCGAGGAACGATAGGCAGAACCGACCTCCCAGGAAGCAGCGAGTCCGAAATGAGAAAATCCCTAGAAAAAATATCCAGACTCGAATTCAGCATCTTATGTCCAGGACACGGGATAGAATCAGAATAAAACTCGAACCCATAACCTCATATACCCCTATTTCTTCCAAATTTAAAGCACAGGGAAACCAGTGCCAACTACACGGAGGAAAAACAATATGGAAGATAGACAAATGCACAAAGCAACTTGCTCTGACTGTAAGCAAGAATGCGAAGTACCATTCAAGCCATCAGGAGACAAGCCAGTTCGATGCCAAGAGTGTTTCAGGAAAAACAGACCACAAAGAAGTTTTGGCGGAAACAACGGCGGTAATCGTAGATTCGACAACCGGAACAACAACCGATTCGGAAACGACAGGCCAAGAGAAATGCACAAAGCAACTTGCTCAGATTGCGGTAAGCAATGCGAAGTACCATTCAAGCCAACACAAGGAAAGCCAGTTCGATGCAAAGAATGCTTCAGCGCATCTCGTAATTAGAAAACCTAGTAACTTTTAATTTTTATTATTTTATATTATTTCAGAAATCCACTAACCAACCAAACAATCAAAAATCCCATCGCACCACCAACAACACCAACAACAAACAAACTACTCGAACCACTAACCGCACCAAGCATTCCACCAACAGCTCCCCCTCCAGCACCAAGCCAAAACTCCCTATTCTTCATTTAACATCAACTCCCAATTCTTTCAGCATCTTAACATGAGCCCCAGCAATCGCCTCAACATTCTGCAACATCTTAACAAGCTCATTCCGCTCCGCAACCAAAACATTCAAAGCGCCCTTATGAAATCCAACCTCTCCCTCTTTACTCATCTCAGGACCCTTCTCCTCCTCGACCTTCCCAGATTCTTCCTTCGCAGAATTAAGCGCGTTCTCCAAACTATCAACATCCATACAACACCAAAACATTTCCCCTATAAAAACCTTGCTTACCTTGCCTGCTCAGTAGGTGCCACCCAGGCAGGAAGTAGGGTCTGCCCCAGCTTTCCTCTATATTGTGTTTGTGAGGGTACACCCTTGGGTGAACCCTAATTTTTATAAACTCAAAAACTCTTACGATATAATGGAAAGAATACCAATAAAAGACGCATTCAAAGAAACAAAGCCAGTCCTCCTAAAAGGTTGGGTCCATGAAACACGAGACCTAAAAAAGGTCAGATTCCTAATCCTAAAAGACATCACAGGAAGAATCCAAGTAACAGGAATAGATGGAAAAACCGACGCAAAAGTCTTCGACCTACTAGATAATCTAAACAGAGAATCCGTAGTCCAAGTAACAGGCACATTAAAAGAATGCAAGCAAGCACCTAAAGGGAAAGAGCTAATCCCAGATTCAATAGAAATAATCGCCGAAGCAAAAAACCCTCTCCCAATCGACGCATCAGACTATTCCAAAACCGAACTCCCTCTAAGACTAGATAACAGATTCCTAGACCTCCACTCAAGCAGAACCCAAGCCATCTTCAAAATCCAATCAACAATAGGACACGAATTTCTAAACTACTTCATAAAAAAGGGCTTCACGTATTGCCACACGCCCTCAATGATTGGAGCGTCAAGCGAAGGCGGAACCGAACTTTTCAAAGCAAAATACTTCGACAAAGAAGTCTTCCTCGCACAATCCCCCCAACTCTACAAACAAATGATAGCATGCTCAATGGAAAACATGGTAACAATAACCCCAGTTTGGCGAGCAGAAAAACACAACACAACAAGACACCTAAACGAATGCCGACAGCTAGATATAGAAATGGCATTCAGTGATGCAAAAACGGTCTTAGAAGAAATGGGTAAAGCCGTACAGCACATAGTAAAAAAAGTAATTGAAAAAAACGCCGAGGAATTAGAAATACTAAAACTAAAACTAAAAATTCCAGAAACAAAATATCTAACCTTCGCCGAAACAAAAAAAGCCTTAGCAGATTCAGGCATAAAAATCCCAAGTGACGACCTAACACCAGAAGCCGAAAAAAAATTAGATGAACTTTTTTCCGATACAATAGTATTCGTATACGACTGGCCGATGAAAGGAAAACCATTCTACATAATGCCAAAAGGCGAAAATGTAAATGCGAACTTGTCAGAAGGCTTCGACGCAATTTACAAAGGAGTAGAAATCTCATCAGGAGGCCAGAGAATCCACATACCAGAATTACTAGAAAAAATGCTAGAAATTAAAGGTATGGATCCAAAAGATTTCAAATCCTACATAGACTCATTCAGATACGGCGCACCACCACACGCAGGCTGGTCAATCGGACTAGAAAGATTCACACAAAATCTACTCGAAATGTCAAACATCAGAGAAGCCTGCATGTTCCCAAGAGACCGAGACAGGATAACTCCGTAAAATCTTAATCATTCAAAACAAAACAGCACAAATTATTTAAATAACAAACTATAATCTCCCGTATGGTTCCAGAACTTTCCATTGCAACCGACTACCTCAAAGACACCGGAGACCCAGAGCCATACCTCAAAAAAATATCCGAAGCAGGATTCACCCATGTTCACTGGTGCCACGAATGGGGTAGCGATTACATTTATTCTGAGCACGAAATAAACAAAATAATCACACTACTAAAAAAATACAATCTCAAAGCCCTAGATATACACGCATCAGAGGGGAGAACAACCAACTGGCTCTCTAGAAACGAATCCTCAAGAGCATCCAGCATCAACCTTGTCAAAAACAGAATCTACATGGCAAGCAAACTATCATGCGATGCAATAATTCTAGAATTTAGACGAGAGCCAATTAACGAAAATGAAAAACAAACATACTGGAACACCTTACATAAATCGCTAAACGAACTAAAACCATACGCCAAAAAATATAACATCAAAATAGCTCTAGAAAATTATAACAATAAGGAATGCACAGAAGTACAAAAACTTTTTTCGGAATACGATTCAGATTTCCTCGGGTTTTGCTATGACTCAGGTCACGGAAATATAGACAACGGGCTAGAAACACTAGAAAAACTAAAAGACCGTTTAATCGCAATTCATCTTCATGACAACGACGGGGAAAGCGATCAACATAAATTCATTTTCTCGGGAACACTCGATTGGGACAAGTTAGCAAAGATATTAGCGAAATCAGCATACAAAAGATGTGTCAATATGGAAATAAACATGAGCAATTCAAATATTTTAGACGAAACAGCCTTCCTCTCAATGTCACACTCAACAGGATTAAAGTTTTCAAAACTAATAGAAAGTTACCGAACTGCCCCAATGCTTATGTCTCCTAATATCGCCTAGAATCCATCCCCTTCAACTCCCAAAAAACTTCCTTAACACCAATCTTCTCATCTGGCTTCCCATGAAACCACAAATCCAATGGATCATTCTCATATCTAGCAACCACATGATAATGCAAATGCGAAACACTCTGCTGAGCATCCTTACCAGAAGCATTAACCACATTCACACCACTGGCCCCAAGTTTCTCCTTAAGAAGAAAAGCCATCTTCTTACAAACCACGTTAATTCTCTCCAAAATCTCGTCAGACGCATCAAAAATATTTTCATAATGTTTCTTGGGTATCACTAAAATATGCCCCCTAGAAACAGGACTAACATCCAAAAACGCCCTCAAAAAATCATCCTCATACAAGGTATACGATTTAACTTCCCCACTAACAATCTTACAAAATATACATGCCCGCTCAGTATCGAGATTCTTAGAATCTCCACTTAAAATAGGTACACTATTACGTGACGCATCACTCATAACAAACCAAACAAACCAAATTTTATAAACTCTTCCAAACATATACATACATGAAACAGAATTCCCTCTGGCACGAAGTAACCCAAGAAGAAAAAGACCAAATCAAAAAAGACTCTAAACACCTCCTAAACGAATTCGCTTCAAAATTATCCAAAATCAAAGCCAAAGAATCCCATATAGAGAACAACTCAGGAACTAGAAAAGAAGGCGAAGGTTGGAAAACCGATGAAGAGTTCAAAAGCACAACTTTAGCAAACGCCCCATTCGTAGAAGACGATTTCCTAGTAGCAGAAAAAGGAGCCTGGAAAAAATGAAATCAATTGAAGCTCACGGAATGGTAATAGTGTCCAACAATAAGCTCTTAGTTACAAAAGATGAGAAAGATGACTTCTACAAAATACCAGGAGGACAACCAAAAAAAGGCGAAGCTGGAAAAGAAACAGCTACAAGGAGACTAACCGAAGAAACAGGGCTCACTGGAATAATAGAGAAAAAACTCTCCACAAAAAAACTAGACAAAAACCCAACGACAAAAGAACCAATGAGCATAACATTATTTCATTACAAGGGAAGTCTAAACAAAACCCCAGGAGATTACGAAAACTATGAGCATAACAACTTCAAAGTAAAATGGATTCCAACAAATGAACTTTCAGACTACGCCATAGCCCCAAACATAACATACCTAATAAGGAAGGGAGACATAACATGACTCTAAAAACAAAACTAAAACAAATCCAATCCAGAAAACTAACCGCAGTTCAAAACGTCATGAACTTCTCAAAAAAAATAGCAACTCCAAAATCAAAAGACCTAAACATATTCTTACAACTCAACGAAGACGCAATAGAGCAAGCGAAAGCAATAGACAAGAAAATCAAAACAGGTAAAGCAGGAAAACTAGCCGGACTCTGCTTCGCAATCAAAGCAAACATTTCAGTAAAACATATGACAATATCCTGCGCCTCTAAAACCCTAGAAGATTACACAGGACCTTTCAATGCAACCGTAGTAAATAAGCTGCTTCATGAAGACGCAATCCTCTTAGGCATGCTAAACATGGACGAGTTCGCATGCGGAGCATCAGGTGAAACATCAGCCTTCGGGCCATGTAAAAACCCAACAAACCCAGAACTAATCCCAGGAGGCTCATCCTCAGGACCAGCAGCAGCAATAGCGGCTACTCTAGCAGACTTCACACTAGGCTCAGACACAGGAGGCTCAATCAGAAACCCAGCATCACACTGCGGAGTCACAGGGTTAAAACCGACCTACGGCGCAGTCTCAAGATACGGCCTATTAGATTTAGCAATGAGTTTTGATGTTATCGGTCCCTTAACAAAAACCGTCTCCGACGCCAAACTAATTTTCGACATAATCAAAGGTCAAGACAACTTCGACCAAACAACTTCAGACGCCCCAAAAGAATTACCAAAGCACAAAGGAGTAATCGGCCTAGTCAACATAAAAAACTTCGCGACGCCAGAAATCGCAAACCTAATCGAACAACAAACAAAAGAAATAGCAAAACAAAATAACTGGAAAATCAAAAAAGTAGACCTACCCCTAGACATAGCCCTAGAAACCTACTACATAATAGCCTACACCGAATTCTTCTCAGGAACCAGAAAATTTGATGGAAGAAGGTTTGGCAAAAAAATAGAAGACTCCGCAGGACCAGAAGTACTCCGAAGAATAATCGGAGGCTCCGAAATAACAAAAGCCGAACACGACGGGAAATATTACAGAGAAGCCCTTAAGGCAAGAAACTATATCAAACTCCAATTCCAAAAAATATTCAGTGAAGTCGACGCCATAATACTCCCAACCTCCCCAAAACTCCCGCACAAAATCGGAGATTCCATTTCAGTAGAAGACATGTACGCTTACGACGTCACAACAGTCCTAGCTTCAATCGCAGGCCTTCCAGCAATATCAATCCCAGCAGGAAAAATCGAAGAAAAAAACGTCGGACTCCAAATAATAGCCCCACACTTCCAAGAAGATTTACTTTTCAAATTAGCAAAGAATTTCGAGACGATACCTAATTAGACATCTTTTCGAACTCTTCCTTAGATAGATAATCATCACAAACTCCAACCCTTTCCAGCCTAGAAACAGCTCCACCAAAAGATTCAACATTTAGCCGAATCTGCGAAGAAAATTCAATAGCAACCGCACGATTAACAGGGCAATTTCCCATATTAACAAGCTCCATCAATCTACCCTCCTTTTCATGAATAATAGGCAAACTCTTTCTCAAATCGTCAACACGTAAAAAAGCATCTATACAATTCCCATCATCAACAGACTCAACAAAGCCCTGCAAATTACCACAAAGCAAGTCCAAGCGATCACAAACAGAACAATACTCAGTATAAATCTCCTCGCTACTTTTCATGCTCAAATAAACAGCAGTCATTTCACGAAGAAAACCATAAAACTCATCTGAACTTACCATAAAAATATAAAAGCCCAATCTTTATAATCTTTACTACAAAAGAATTACAACAAAATCTCACCAAAACCCTTATCAATCAAAAACTCCCCTAACTAAAATGCCACAAATAAACAAACAAGCAGCAAGAGAATTCCTGGATAACATAACCTCAAAAGACAAAATAGCAATAATCCATCACGACGACGGAGACGGCTTCTGCTCAGGAATACTTCTATACGACCACGCCAAATCAAAAGGAGCGACCATAGAAACATTCCCTTACAACCTCTCTGACTCATCTCTAGAAAATCTCCCGCTAAAACCCTTCAATAAAATAATCATTACCGACATCTCATCAAAAGCAACCCAAGAAGAAATCAAATCAATACAAGAAAAGCAAATTCTATACATAGATCACCACCCAAAATTTCCACTTCCAGATTCAGTCCTACAATTAATAACAGTAGACGAAGGATACTTCCCGACATCCAAAACAATATACGAAATACTGGGGCAAAAAAAATGGTTAGCGATTATAGGCACAATATCAGACTCGGCACAATTCTACAAAGAAAACGACAATTTCATTAACACATATCTCGAAAGCAAAAACACGAACCTAAAACAATTCCAAGAAGAATACGTCTTCCCATTAACAAATGTAATCATATGTCTCAAACAAACCCCAGAAAAAATATTCCCAGTCCTCGAAAAAATTTCCTCATTAGAAGAAATAAAAACCTTAAAGAAATATTCCGAAGAAATAGAAAATGAACTAAAGAAATACGGAAAAAAATATGAAGAAGAAAAAGAGAAGTTTGGAGATATCTCTTTATTTTACTACGAACCAAAATTCTCAATCAACAAACCTCTAATCAACATGATATCTAGAAAATACCCAGAAAGAGTCCAAGTCTTCATGTCACCAAACAAGGAATATATCAACATAGGAACAAGAGACCAATCCGAAAAGATAGGAGTCAATCTCCTATTAGAAACCGCAACAAAAAACCTAGAAAACTCCAAATCCGGAGGACACCGCAGGGCCTCAGGCGGAACAATTATGAAAAAAGACTTAGAAAAATTCAAACAAAACCTCAAGGATTATCTAAAAAAATAGCCTTCGAACCTCATATATATTTTTAAACAAAACATCCTCCCTAATCTAATGAAACTTGAAAGGAGGTTAAACAAAAAAAGAAAATGCCATTAGATTTTGCAAAAGAAGCAATACAAACTGCAGAAGCAAACTCAATCGACTTCGGAGACTTAAGAGCGGGAAAAGCCTCGATCAAAGTTTTCGGTTGCGGAGGATGCGGATGTAACATGGCGACCTGGCTATTCAATAAAGGTATCAATGGAGCAACAATTTACGGTCTAAACACCGATGCATTGCACCTATCTATCACAAAAGCCGACGAGAAAATCCTAATAGGAAAAGAACTAACTCGTGGACTTGGATGTGGAGGTTACCCTAAGAAAGGAAGAGAGGCAGCTAAAGAATCTCTAACCGACCTGAAGAAATCCGTAGCGAATTCGGATATGGTTTTCGTTCTGGCTGGTATGGGAGGGGGATCCGGAACCGGAGCAATCCCAGTAGTTGCACAACTCGCAAAAGAAGCAGGCGCAGTAGTTATCGCAGTTGTAACAATGCCTTTCGAGGCAGAAAAAGCAAGAATCGACAAAGCAGAGTTCGGATTACAAGAACTTCGTGAAACAGTCGACACAGTTATCGTTCTAGATAACAATCGACTAGTAGACATCGCAGGCTCACTCCCTATGGAGCAAGCTTTCGCCGTCGCAAACGAACTAGTATCAACAATGATTAAAGGAATCGTAGAGTGCATTACAATACCTTCTCTAATTAACTTGGACTACGCAGACGTATCATCCATCATGAAAAATGGAGACGTTGCAGTAATCGGTATCGGTGAGGACAACTCAAACGCAAGAGTGGACGCAGCAGTGCAACAAGCACTAACACACCCACTTCTCGACGTAGATTACAGAGGCGCAACAGGCGCACTAATCCACATCACATGCGGACCCGACATGAAACTAGAAGAATTCGACAACATTGGTAGACTCGTAACCGAGAACTTGAGCCCAGAAGCCCAAGTAATCATCGGAGCACGAATCAATAAAGAATTCCAAGGAAGAGTAAGAGTCATTACAATTATGACAGGTGTAAGATCGCCTTACATCCTAGGAAAAAGCTCAAGCCAATTTGATCAAGAAAATACCCTAAGTGTCAACGATCTCGGACTAGACGATTTAAGCTAAACAAACCAAATTTTTATTTTTTTATTTTTTTATTTTAAAAATTTTAAACTGAATCCCGACTAACCTTAACTTTCGGTCTCATCTTCTTCTCTCCATACTTTCCAAAAAACAAAACATTCTCCAACTTGGCAACCCTATTCTTAATCCCCATAATCTTCGTCTTCCTACCAATCGGAAAAACACCCTCCACATTAGCATTATCCGGAACATCCAAAAATCTCCTCACTTCATCATCGTCGAAATACCAAACCCAACTACTCACCAAACCTTCGTCTTCAAGCGCCAACAAAAAATTCTGAATCGCAGCTCCAGCCTGCAACTTGCAATAACTCTCCCCTCTCTCATTATAACTTCGAACCAACCCCGAAGGATCACTCACAACAACCACAACACACTTCGCTCCCTTAATAAAATTCTGCTGACAACTCTCTCCCAACTTATCAATAATCTTCTCATCATCGACTAAAATAAACCGCGCAGCAAAATGATTCCCAGCACTCGACGCAAACCGAGCCGCATCAATCGCCCGAACAACCTTCCTCCAATCAGGCTTCTTCAAATCAAACCGCTTAACGTCTGCCCGATTTTCAATAGCATCCCTCAACTTCATAATACAAAATAGATTAACAAGTTTATAAAATTAGTTATTCGGCCTTAATCTTTTTCAGAAGTCCGGAATCTAATTCAGCAAAACCACCATTCAATTCAAACGGCTTACTATCAAGCGAATCATAAAAAGCGTTAGCCTTCACGTTTTTTAACGAGTCAAGCAAATCTTCACGAATCCCACCCTGATCAAAGAACCTCTTTATCCTAGACTCATGCACCCAAGCACCTCCGACTTCCGCACCGTCGACAGGAAACAAGCTCCCAAAATCCTCCCCTCTCAAATCATGATAAATTATCGCAGGCAAATTAACACCCTCAGCAGTATCAAGACTCAAATTAGCACTCGTCCTAAGATTAACCTCCATAAAATAATACTCACCGTCAAAATCAGATTTCTTCAAATTAATATCCAAAGCCCCATTGAAATCAAGCTGATCTGCCAGCCGTGAAGAAGGTTTAACCAAGCCTTCGTCCCAAACACTCCTAAAAACAACTCCCATATAAACAAACGGATTAGCCTGAATGCCCAACTCATTTCTCTGCATTCCAGCAATAATAACACCATTAGAACTCTTATACGCATGAACCTCAACCAAATTACTATTATCCCCAGGCACAAAATCCTGCACCAACATATCCCCATGCCTCTCTAGTAAACCATCTCTCTCTCGAAACAACTCCTCGTCAGAATTATACATCCTCATATCTCCCTTCCCTCCAACAACACTATTAAGCGGCTTCACTATAACAGGACCACCAGTAATATCATTATAATTCCTAAGCAAAAGAGAACGCGGAACCCTAAATCCAGCATTCTCACCAATTTTAGAATTATCTTCTTTCTCAATCAAATCAGACAAATCTCCAACAGAACTATGTGGCAAATGAAAATAAGGCCTCAAAATTTTCTTACTCTCCGAACAAAACGAAATATAATCATCTCCCGTAGGAAATACAACTCCCTTCTCATCTTGCATCTTTCCATACTTAACCATAGCCTCCAATAATTCATCTCGACCAGTGACGACATGCATTTCACCTAAGTATTTTGAGCGATGAGCATCTAATTTCCTTTCCCCCATATGAAACCCAATACTAGGTATACCTTCATAACCAAGACTTCTAACAACCCCAAGAGCATTAGCTCCTCCAAGCCCTAAAACAACAGCATTAGACTTTCTTTTTTTCATATTAAGCTCCCAGATTTCTCTTATTCATAGAACCAACAATTGACAAAGGTTCGAAAACAAAAGCCTCAGCTCTTTCACAGCCAGCCTGAACCCCTCTAAACTTAGTACGAGCATCACACAGCTTTTTATAATAAAAATCATTTTTTTCCATCTGGCTCGAGTGCACATTAAACGCAGAAAAGACTTTATCATAATCCTTCGAAACATCCACCATCATATGCCATATATGATGCGGTGAATGAGTTTCAGTTAAAAGCAACCCATAAGTATTCCATCCATGCGCAGGAAATTGCGCTTTCGTCGCAGCCAATTTTGCAACATCATAAGTAGCACCATGATCCAAATGATAATCTCCCTCAGCTCGATGCGTAATCACAAAAGAGGGCTTCCTTTCTATTATTGATTCCTTAATATAGGGCACCTTATCAAACAAATTCATCCTATAGCTATCATGTTCCAAACCCAAAACATCGTAAGATACCCCTAAAATTCCACAAGCATCTTCAAGCTCCTTTTCTCTTTTCCCACCAGCACAAATTACATGAGATTTCCCACCAAGCCTAATATTTTTCGCGAGAGTTCCACCAGATCCAATTATTTCATCATCTTCATGACCTAACACCGCAACCAAACTAGTAGGAAAGCTTAGCAACTGGTTTCTAGGTATACCATTTCTCATATAACAATCTCTTGATTTATACTTATAAATCTTTCCGATGTAACGACTTAATAATTACAACTATCTACATTCCCAAGTTCCTTCTATTCATAGACCCAATAATAGACAAAGGCTCAAAAATATACGCCTCAGCCCTAGCACACCCAGCCTGAGAACCCCTAAACAGAGACCGACCACTAAGAGTATCTAAATAATAATCGTTATTTTTTTCCATCTGACTCGTATGTAGCTTAGCAGCCTCAACAACTTCCTCATATTCTTCACTAATATCCACAAAAATATGAACATAAGAATGAGGAGAATGCCCTTCCGTATAAAGAAGCCCCTTGGCAACATGATTTACTTTTGGCAACTGAGCTCGAATCAAAGCCTCACGAGACAAAAAAGAAACCAATTGATGTTCATGATGATAGTCCCTCTCCTTCCTATGCGTCACAATAAACTCCGGCTTTAACTCAATAATGCGATCTCTTAAAACACTAATAACACTATTCTGCTTAATCGGATTATCGCTAGAAACAGGAATCAAACCAAGACTCTCAAAAGTTAAATTCAATCTCTCGCACCCTCTCTTGAGTTCCAAAGCTCTCTTCTTATCTTTACCACCAAAAGAAATTATATGAGAAATCCCACCTTTTTTGACATTCTTAGCAAACAGCCCACCAGGTCCCAAAATCTCATCATCTTCGTGAGCAAAAATACCGACCAAAACAGTAGGCAATTTTAATATTCTATTTTTTTCATATCTTAAATCATTCATTATCTATTAGCCAACAACCCCTGAGGATTTTTTAGAACACTCTCATATCTTCTAACCATACTTACCAAATTATTACTAGTGGCAACATCATGTCCCCTATTCGCCATAAGCATCCTTTTCTTAACATTCTTAGTTAACTCCAAAGTCTTCTTGGCCAGGTTTTTAACGTGTCCTTTCTTAAATAAATATCCGGTTTTCCCATTATCAATAACCTCCCTAGTGGCCTCAAGGTCACTTGCAATAGGAACACTCTTACAAGCCTGAGCCTCTCTAAGTACCCTACCAAAACCCTCATTTTCCGAAGGCAACAAAAAAACCTGCGCATGCTGAAAATAATCAGGAATATCTCCGTAATCGACCCTGCCTGTAAACTTAAATCTATCCTCAATTCCCAACTCGACAACTCTCTCTTCCATATCCCCTTTCAACTTACCATCTCCCACAATGACATAATACAAATTAGGGTCTTTATCTAGAGCATACTTCGCAGATTCAACAATATCAAGTGGCCTCTTAATATCCCTAAGTGTAGACGCATGTAAAACAACTTTATCCTCAATATTCGCTCCAATAGATCTCAAAAAATTCTTATCAGGCTCTTTCCTAGGCTGAAAATGTTGTGTGTCCGTTCCATTATGAATATAAGTAGCATGATTAATTCCATACCTCCTAACAACATTAGCAAGCGCATTCGAAACACCCACAACCAGAGTAGCACAATTCATAGAATTAATAAATCTCTCGGTCAAATCTTTTGGGTATTCTCCTCTTCCTATTATGTGTGTAGGGGTGCCATGCAAAACCTGAACCACTGGCAAACCTCTCTTACTAGCCGCCTCATTAGCATAATAAGCATAAGACTCATGCCCAGTCATAACAACATCCGGCCTACTATCGTCAATCAATTGATACATCTGGTCCACAATATCTCTTCTTCTTCTTTCAACCTCTCTTTCTGGCAACCTCTGAGAAGACTGCACAAAATCCGCAACAACAGGATAAACCTCAACTCCCGACCCTCTCCACGCAGAATCATAATTCGCATCTTTCACCTGAGAATCAGAAGCCTGCGTAACACAACGAACATAATGACCATTTTTAGATAAACTCGTTAAAGTCTCATTGTTAACAAAACAAGACCCTCCAGTTCGAGGAGGCATAGGTCCCACATTCAAAATATTCAATTCTCTTCCAGATTCTTTATTTTTTACATTATATTTTTCCATCGTACTCGAAAGCTAGATTTCTTAAATTTTTAGCTTTTAAACTTTCCTAATTCTAACACTAGAATACAATATAAAGGCAAGGTTTATTTATAAATCCTCCGTTAAACTCTCTAATAACAACACTATTTCAGTCAAGATAAAGAAAACAATTTCAAAAAAAACTCGACAATCAAATAAAGAAAAAATAATCTTTATAGGGACATCTGAAGTCAATTTTGAAAATCAACGTCTGTAGAGGACTTGAGAACAAGTGAAAACACAGGCAATACTCTGTAAACATCCAAGGTTTACTTCTCATAAAATCAACGTCTCGGAGAGGACTCGAGGGCAAGCGACAGCGTGGGTAATACTTCGTAAACCTCCAAGGTTCAGTCCTTCCCAGAAGCCTTGCTTCTGAAAGACAACGTCTCGGAGAGGACTCGAACCTCCGACATCACGGTTAACAGCCGTGCGCTCTACCTGCTGAGCTACCGAGACATTGACAATAAAAGATACAATTCGTTTTTAAAATTAACTATGAGCTCGAACCTCCGACATCATGGTTTAGAGATTCTAAAGAATTCCAACCAATTTTAATTTATAGCAAGAAAGTTCGCTGCGTAAAAAAAATTGATGCGTCAGCGTGCCCCAACCAAATTATAATAATAAGTGAGGGTAACAAGCATACGTGAGTATTTATTTTACCAAGAAATTTCCGCTAGAAATAAAAATTAAACCCCGTCCTTCAGTCCCAAATCACTATCCATCCGATTAACTTTAGCCCCCTGCCTCTCCAAAAACCCAAACACATTCCCATGCTTTGACCCCGAAATCAAACTCTCAATCCCCTGAACCGTCGCACTCAAATGGTCAGCATCGACAATAACCCCAATATCATTCCCACTAATAACAACCGCAGCACCAGTCAACTTCTCAATCGTCCGCCGAGCCTTCCCTTCTCGACCAATAATCCTCGACCGAACATCTTTCAAATTTTTCCTCCGAGTATGCTCCTTAACCTCGATAAACTCCAAAACAAATTCCCCATTCAACAACAACAAAGCATCATCAATATCAAACCCAAAATCAATCGCCCGAATAATATTCTCAACTAAATACTCATTCAACTCACTTCCATTGATACTAATATACCCTGTCTTAGGTGCAGAACCCCGCAATTTGGAATCTGCCGAACGACGACCAAACCCAACCTTAACCTTAACTCTGTCCTCAATGCTAGGCACAGCCCGTTTAATCTTCCGCATATTCGAAACCAAAATACTTCTCATAAAAAATCAAACAATCTTCTATATATAAAACAATCCCTCAGAAAAATTACCACTAAAAACAGAAATTAAAACTCCTCATCACTAGTCGTCAACTTCCCCATCTCCTTCAACTTCCTCACCTGATTATCAGTATACTTATACAAAACATCACCCTTCTCATTATCAAACTCCCATGGCTCAACAATAATCGCATCTCCCTCTCTCAACCACAACCCTCGCCTCTTCCGCCCAGGCACCTTACAGTTCCTTGTCTTCCCATCCATACAACTAACCAACATCCTAGAGCCCCCACACCTCTGCGCAATAATCCCAATAACCTCCCGACCTCGCGGCAACTTCACACGAACCGTCCTTTCCTCGCCACCAATAAAAACCTTCGCCTTATTCGGCTTCGATTTATCCTTAAACTTTCCAAACGCCATCTTGAAAAAAACAAATCTCCCTATATAAAACTACCTCACCAACCCAACCCTTAACTCTAACTCACGAAACCATCAAACAAAAAAACATATCCAAATCTATCCAAACTATCTTTAAAATCAGACCTTATTTAAAATCAAAATAAACGATGTATCTTCTCTTGCACTCAAAGAATGTTTAGCATTAGCATCCATGAATATTAACACGCCCGGTTTCATACGAATTTCTTCTCCTTCAAGATTAAATATTCCATCACCCTCGATGACATAAACATATCCCGGTTTTGTCGATGTATGTTCAGATATTTCGCTTTCTTCTGACATACTAAAAAGAGTTACATCCCCAATGTCATTTTTTTCGATGACTTTACTCATTATTCCACCATTAGAATAACTAATCATCTCACTTACATCTTTCCATTTGTTTTCCATTTTATTGACCTCCTACAAATAATTTAAATATATAATATAATCCTATCGCAATAATGATCACTGCAGCAGATTTCCTTACAATCTTTTCGGTTTTTTTAACATAGTTCATTGCTGTTCCCAGTCTATTAAAACCATAAGCCAGAATAAATGAAAATATTATAACCGGCAGCCCTGTCGCAATAGCAAATACCGAGGGCAGTATAATCCCATCTCCTGTACTAATTGCAAGCGGTATCAACATTCCAAAGAACAATACTGCACTAAATGGACAAAATGCCAACGCCAAAATTGCGCCAAGCATAAAGCTTCCAAAATATCCTTTAGTTGAAAGTTTTTCTTTGAATTTATTGAACCTCTCATTCTTCTTAAAAAATTTAAGTTTAATTATGCCTAACATAATCAACCCCAAGATAATAAGAAAAGGCCCCAATATCTTATCGCCATATTTTTGAAGAGTCAAAGAAGTTATTTGCATATTTAGTCCAAACCATACAATAAGCGATGCTATCAAAACATAAGTAAACATCCTCCCAAGTGTATACAACAGCCCCACAATTATAGTATGCTTACTATTGTCAATCTTTTTACTAATATACGCCACGGCAGTAATATTTGCAGCTAAGGGGCAAGGACTAACAGCATTCATCAAACCAATAAAAAAAGCAGCCAAAATAGGTATATTACTCACACTCATCAATTCCATAAAACTCATAAATGTCATATTAATTTATATTTCCTGAAAGTCGTTTTTCAATAATGTTTTTTAGATAATCTATAAAGGCTTCTTTATCATTTAATTTATACCAAATTCCCTTATCATTATCAGCATGAAATCCATTCTCATCATAAACACCAATCCAAAGAGAAGTTCCCACAGCACCATACCTATTAGTTATTTCACTATTTCCAGGATCTTGAATATTAATATGTCCATAACTTATTTTACCCGAATCAACTTCTTCTAAAAAATATCGCTCCATAGTTTCATCCAAATTTGCACCTATTGTTTTACATACATTGCACTGACGAGTACTATGAAAATGATATATCTCAATTTTTTCGATATTGCTTCCTTTAATCTCCAATACCACCTCACTTCTTAAACTATTTACATTACTCAGGTAACCAACTAAAAAAAGCACAAATAGAAAACATATACCATAAAACAAATAGGAATTATTTTTCATTTAACCATCCCTCTATTTTTTTTACACTAACGACTTCGCCTGATGATTTAACTTTACCATCAACGATAATTGCAGGTGTTGACATAACGCCCTTTTTTACGATATCATTAAATTCATTTATTATAATAATTTCAGCTTTTTTACCTGTTTTTTTCAATGCCTCTCTCACGTTATCCTCAAGTCCGATGCAAGTCGAACATCCAGTTTCTAATAATTCGATCTTCATAATCTTTTGTCCTCCTTGTTTTTGCTTTTTATTTATTCCATAGCCAAATATTTTAAATATATCGTAAACCATTTCATCCTTAATTGAATATGGCGAAGTTTTTCCAACTTTGCGAAATTGCACAATGCCTGATTCAACCAATTTTGAAAGATGCATAGAAGTATTTGATTGTGTTCTATTAATTAATGCAGGAATTTTGCATGCACAAACTTCACCTTTCAATAAAACTTCAATAATCCTATACCTTGTTTCCTCAGACAAAGCTTTTAATAACTTTAAATTTTGTTTTTTATTCATATCAATATATATTGATATATTGATATATAAATGTACCGATTTTTCCAAAAAACATATTAGTTAATGAACTTTTTAATAAGAGAAAGTAAAAATCCGAGTCCATCACCACTCACATCAAAATAAGCGCCACCGGCACACCATCAATATCCATCACGCCCTCATCTTTCACAATCCCCAAAACTTTAGCAATCTCAACCGATCTCTTCCCAACAAAATTAAACGTCGCATCCTCATTAACACACCGCACAATCTCAGCCTCAACCTCTTCATTATTCATCTCCTTACCTTTAAAAAAATCCCCACTAACATCTAAAACCCTATTTCCATCAACTAACTTTTTCCCAAATACATCCGAATCGCAAACAGCCACAACCATCCGGTACGACTCATGAACCCTAACTAAAATACTCATAAATCACAACCACAAAGATACTTTAAAAAACTACTCTAAATCAATCGCGAGAAAACGACGAATAAACCCTATCAAGACTATAGCTATACCAGGAAGGACGGCTTCCATCGTAATAATCTCCTTTACTAATACCTTTAGAAAGAACTTCGAGAACAATCTCTGCCGCCTCATCTCCAGATTGAATTGAAGTCACATGTTTTTTTGAAAAATGTCTCTCTTCTAAGTCTGTCATACAAAACCCAATCTAATCATCTATATAAAACTAACCCAACCTCCCAGCAATTTTAATTTTTAGTAAGCTTAGACGAGGCGGATGGTTTCGAAGTGTGCAAGCGCACATAAGGGTTCGTCCAACAAAGTATAAGCCACTAAAAATGAAAATTAATAGGCTTTTTTAGCTTCTCCGTCTACTACCGCTTTCTCAGCATTATCTTTAGACATGATTCTACACATACCGCATCCACAAACAGAGCATTTACCCTTAGCCATGAATCCACCACGCGAAGTCACGTGCATCTCTGCATCTTTCATAACCTTTTGTTCCTTACATTTCATACATCTTCCTTCAATCGCCATTTTTTACCTCCATATCATTTAATTCCTTAAATCTTGTGAACCTCATTTTTATTACCACAAGCAAGACATCTAACAAATAACTTTCCATTATCTCCATCAAACTCCGTATCCGGTTTCCCGCACTTCTCACAAATTACATATCTACGAGCATATTTCTCGACCTTAGCATTAACGTCCTTACTAGAAAGCTTCCGAGACAAAATCAACCGCTCTCCTTTAATTTCCCCCTGAATCCCAAGCTCCTTCCCCAAGAACTTCAATAAATGCTCTGGCTTCCGCCTAAGGCAAGTAGCGACCTTCCCAAAATTAGAAATAACAGTCCGAACCCCCTCGTGGTGCCCCTTAACCTTCATAACTTCAAACCTATTACATTCCTCACTAACCTCAACATTCTCATACGCCAGATCCAGCAATTCTTCATAACCCATAAAATCCCGAAGCATTTCCCCCTTATAAAACTTAAGCAACACTACATAACACCAAAAAACTTATAAACAAAAACAACTTCAATATATTAGAAATTCTAGAGGCATCTCTTGATTAAAATGGATAAAGACTTGAAAAAAAATATATTATCAACAGGAACAAGCCTAGTTGGGATAGTATGCAAAGACGGAATAGTAATGGCATCTGACCGAAAAGTCACGTTAGGAGGGGCGATAGTAGCAGACAAAGACTTCATGAAAACAGAACAAATCAATGATTATTTAGTAATGTCAATGGCCGGAACAGTCTCAGACGCACAAGTAAACCTAAAGCTAGTCGCGGCGCAACTTAAAATCAAACAACTCCGAGACAAAAAAAGGCCAACAGTAAAAGAATCCGCAAACTTCATCGCAACAATGAAATTTCAAAATATTCGAAGACCCACGATGATACCCGCGATTGTAGCAAATCTAATTGCAGGATTTGACGAAAACGGGAAAACCAAACTATACAACATAACCCCAGACGGAGCAATTAAAGAAATAACTACTTATGATGCATCGGGTAGCGGAATGCAATACATTTGGGGACTCCTAGAAAGACAATACAAGGAAGATATAACAGTAGAAGAAGGTATAGAGCTGGCAATAGAATCAATCAAATCCTCATCTGCACGAGACACAGCATCAGGTTGCGGAGTCGACGTATTCACAATAACTTCAAGCGGGATAAAACACGTTGCAAAACAAAAAGTGGAAAATGTATACAAAGAACACAATTAATCATATTTAATATAATGGCAGATATTCTAAAAACAATCGAAGCACAACTACCAAGAGGTATCGTCGGCTCAACAATATTCGAAGGAGCAAACATTGTAGTTTACACAACAGACACAGCATTCTTCAAAAATGGCGACGCGCAAGTAAAAGAAATAGTTAATACAATAAAAAAACGCCTAGAGCTCCGAGCAGACAAATCCCTACTCTTATCTCAAGAAGAAACCGAGAAAAAAATAAGAGAGATAATTCCTAAAGAAGCAGAAATAGAAAAAGTCATTTTCGATCCCCAAAGAAGCACCGTTATAATCGAAACAAAGAAACCAGGTCTAGCAATAGGCAAAGGCGGCTCTCTATTAAGAGAAGTAAAAGTAAGCACATTCTGGACACCCCAAGTCCAACGTTCCGCAGCAATTAAATCCAAAATCACGGACAAAATCCGAGAAGTTCTATATATGGACAACACCTACCGTAAAAAATTCCTAAATTCAATCGGAGAGAAAATCTACAAAGAATGGAACCCAGACAAGATGGAAGAATGGGTAAGAGTAACGGCTCTCGGAGGCGGAAGACAAGTTGGAAGAAGCTGCTTCCTTTTACAAACCCCAGTCTCAAAAGTTCTAATAGATTGCGGAGTCGACGTATCTTCTAATGGAAAAGATAAATACCCGTACCTAGAAGCACCAGAACTAGACCTCTCAGCAATAGACGCAGTTGTCTTATCTCACGCCCATCTAGACCACTCAGGATTAATACCATATCTTTACAAAATGGGATATAAAGGCCCAGTATATATGACAGCACCAACACGAGACATCTCAGCCCTAATGGCGCTAGACTTCATCGGAGTAGCCTACAAACAAGCCGCAGCACCACTCTTCAAGTCAACAGACATCCGAAGCATGGTCAAACACTCAATATCACTAAACTATCAAGAAGTAACCGACATAGCACCTGATATAAGAATAACAATGTACAATGCTGGACACACATTAGGATCAGCCATGATCCACTTCAACATAGGAAACGGCCTACATAATTATCTATATTCGGGCGACATCAAATTCGGAAAATCCCGTGCCCTCGAAGCCGCAGCAACATATTTCCCACGATTAGAGACCCTACAAATGGAAGCAACATACGGAGGAAAAGACAACAACTATCCAACAAGAAAGGACTCCGAAGAAGAGCTACTAACATTCATCAACGACGTGATCCAAGGCGGCGGAAAAGTCCTACTTCCAGAACTAGGAACCGGACACGCACAAGAAAAAATGCTGATACTAGAAGACGCAATGCGAACCGGGAAAATAGCAAAAGTTCCAATTTACATAGACGGAATGATATGGGACATCAACGCAATCCACACGGCATACCCAGATTTCCTATCAAACGCTCTTAGAGCAAACATCTTCGCAGACAAAAACCCATTCACCTCAGAAATATTCTCCCAAGTCGGTTCCCCACAAGAGAGAAAAAACGTAATCGAAGGCGGACCATGTATAATTCTAGCAACATCAGGAATGCTTGTAGGGGGAGCTTCCGTAGAATATTTACGAGAATTCGCAGATTCCCCCAATAACGGATTATGCTTATCATGTTATCAACCAGCAGGCGGAGTCGGAAGACAAATCAAAGAAGGAGCAAAGGAAGTAAAATTCGAAGTAAACGGAGAAATGAAATCGGCACAGATAAAACTAAAGGTAATCTCAATCGACGGATTCTCGGGACACTCTTCAAGAAACGAATTAATGGCATTCGTAAACAACATTAATCCAAAACCAAGAAAAGTCATAATCAATCATGGAGAGCAATCCAAATGTTTAGACCTAGCATCTTCAATCTACAAATCTCAAAGAGTAGAAACAACCGTTCCAAAAAATCTAGAAACAATTAGACTAAGGTAAATATCATTAATAATGATGAATACTACTCAGGTCATATTCAAAAACAATCCCATTTTTGTCATTCCTCAAAGAATAGCGTCCAACAGTAAATATTTTATTAGCCTCCTATTTCTCTGGTAATTCGTTATTTCCAAATTTAAAATATTAAAAATCACTTTACAAAATTTACTCTTTACAAAAACAAAAACAGCAACAAAATCAACAAAATTAAAACAATTAATATCCCGACAACAATCCACCAAATAGAAAACCCATCCCCCTTCGTACTAAAGCTACTAAAATCAATCGTATCACTAGAACTCGAAGGAGAACTACCACTAGAACAACTACGGCTCTCAATCGGCCTACTTCCTCCACAGCCCGAAGAATCAAAACAAACCCTCTCTTCTAGACCATTAACACAACTATCCCAAGACGAACAATCCCAATCACTAGAACAACTAGAGCTACCCTTCTCCTCAACCTCTACACCAAAAGTCTGCTCAAAATAATCCCCATCCAAGTCAATCAACCTCACAACAACTTCAGAATTGCCTTCATCTTCACCTTTAATAAACAAAGTCTTCCCAACAATATTTACATCAACCTTACTCTCAAACTCCACAACCTCCCACCTCAAGTTCTCCCCAGAATCTTCAACATCACTCTCATACAAACTCAAATTTACCTCAATACTCTTCCCTTCCTTGACAGTTTGCGAAGGAATTACGGGAGAAATCACAGGCAAATTATTTCTAATTATCAAAGAAACTTCTTCTTGTCCCCCAGCACTTTCAATCAAATCAAACACAAAAGCAAAAACAGTACTGTCCCCAATAAAATCATGAGTCACAGAAACAGGAGTCAATTTATAAGAATAAACACTTCCAACTTTCTCCATTCTTGCGAGAGCAACACGACCACCCGCAACAGAACTAACCAAACTTACATTAGAAATCAAGTCAAGCGTCACCGGAAAACCACTCAAATCTTCAACACCAAACGTTACAAATAAACTCTCTCCTCTAAAAAAATCATAATCTTCAAAACTAAAATTCAAATCACTATAAACTTTCAAGTCCACAATATCATACTTCTCTTCTAAAACATCATAAGCAAATTTCAAATCTCTAGAATCATCGGAAAAATATCCAGCCTTGGAAGCAACAGCAGAAACCTCGAAACTTCCAATAAGCCCCTGCAAATCCTTAACACCACAAGCACCAGTTATATCATCACTAACACAACTTCCAAACAAACTATCATCCGAGTAATAAACATCAATACTTACCCCTCCAGCACCAGCCCCGAAAGAGTCCTCGACAGAAATACTACAACTCTGATTATGCCCTTCAATAACTTCATCAAAACAAACCAACTCAGTCACTTCCAGAGTCTGCTTTCCAACTTCTATCTCAACAATAGTAGAAGCATCATCCCCATCCTCATCACTAACAGTGCACACGGCATCAAACTCTCCAGCTTCCAAATAAGTATGCATAGGATTCTGAACACCACTAGAACCCCCATCATCAAATTCCCAAAAATATTCTAATTCCCCATCTCCTCCAGTACCCTGACAACTAAATGAAACTTCTAACGGAAAAATTCCACTCAAGGGATTCCCCGAAGCAACAACACTCGGAACAGAGTTACATCCCTCGTCAATAAAACCATCACAATCATTATCTATACCATCTCCACAAACCTCCAAAACACCAGGATTAATATTTGCATCACTATCATTACAATCCCCACTAACGATAGAATAAGAACCAGACAAAGTAAGCCCAGAGCAAATATTTTGAGCAAAACCAATTCCATAACTATCCAAATCACTATCGGTATACCCGGTCAAAAATTGCCAAACATTAGGGTTATAATCATCACAATCAACATCTTCAGTATACCCATCATCATCTTTATCATTATCATAAACATTAAAGACAACATCAACAGAATCAGTAGTATACGCCAAACATTGCGCTTCACCGGCAGAATTGCTAGAAACAACAAGAGTATAGTCTCCAGGAGCAAGACTTGTAGAGAAGGCAAACTTTTCATCTCCCCCATAATCTATATCTTCACTATCGCCATCACTCCAAACAACATTCCAATTGTCATCACGAATTTCAACATCAACATCAACGAGTGTTTTCAAATGAGACGAAATTTCCGAAGGCAAATAAATAGAACCATATCTAATGTCTTTCGGAGAATCAACCAGAACATCAAAAGACAAACTACCATTTTTTTCAGAAAAGTCAGATATAGAAACATCAGCAAAGCAATCTTGTATCTTAGATAAATATCTAGCAACAGAAGGAGCCGTTCCAGTACCAGCCCAAGTAATACCCTTAGCCCAATAAGGCACATACCCATCCTTATACAACCAAAAACCATAACCATGAGAAGACTGCAAAACTGTAGGATAGATAAGTTTCACCCAACTTTCAGAAACATAAAATTCTCCTCCCCACATATCCCCAAGACTTCCAGAACAAGCAGAATCAGAACACACAAAACCCTTAATATTAGCCCCACTAACGGAAGTAATACTTTTAACTAAATCACCATTCTCATCAACCTCTCCTAAATAAAAATAATTGTATTCATTAACCGCAGCGCTAGCAATACTCAAAAATAAAATACTCATAAACAAAACCAAATACTTCATCTTACGATATACCCCCAACTCCGGGACCACCAGTCGGACCACCAGGAGCATCGCCACTAGGAGCATCGCAATCAGGAGCATCGCCAGCATCCTCTTCTTTCTTCATCATAATATCTACACTAAAACGTACAGCTTCGCTAGCCAATCTCTTGCCTTTAATTTCACTAATATAGTCAAAATCACTAACACCTTTTCGGCACTCATAAACATCCCCAACAATGCCTCTCTCATGAGAATCTCTAGAAACAGAGCTAGTAACATTAAATCTTTGGTAAGCTCCTTCCCCAAGTGAATTCTCTAAGTCTTTTCTACTAGTAATTTCCTGGCTGCCAAAAGGAGCATGGACAATTTGATCATCCTTCGGGTCCACAATTAAACGGGCAACACCCAAAGAATCCTTATGATAATAAACATTATTAGAACCCAATTGAGAAGTTAAGTAATCCAAAACTCTGTCTCTTTTAAATTTAGACATAGAACTTATATCTACCCTGTTCCAATTCGCTTGTTTTTTACATCCATGCAAAATTGCAGGAAGTCCAAAAGTAGTAATTTTGGCAGCGGCCTTAGCCACATTATATGCACCTCCAATAACAAAACTTCTCCTACTTATTTTACCTGAGGTGTTTTCTTTTTTCATTTTTCATCGCATCACCTCAGAATTACAAACAACACGAAATTAAACTTTATAAACTTTGCTTATTATGTCATTACAAAATTACTACATAACATCCCAACTCTTATATACTTCTTCAACAATAGCCAATAATGAAACAGCACAAATTCTCCGTAATCCTAATCCTTCTAACGATGTTCCTAGTAACCCAATTCATCGGACTCTTCGTCTTGGATATATACGCGCCTCAACCAATAATCAATGAAACGACAGGTAACACAACTCTAACTCAAAACAATCTTCCATTCGGATTAGAAACCCCAGAAGACGAATCTCCAACCTTCCTATCTCTCTTGTTTTCCTTCGCCCTAGCCTTCGCTCTAATTTTCATCCTAATGAAATACAAATGGAAAATAATAATTAGAACCTGGTTCTTCTTGGTAATAACTCTAGCCCTAGCAATCACAATCAACGCCTTTCTAAAATTAACAACCCTAACGAATATAGCAACAATAGCACTAGTAATCGCGATACCCCTCACCTTCATAAAAATATTCAGGCCAAATTTCTACATCCACAACGCAACCGAGCTCCTAATATACCCTGGTATCGCGGCAGTCTTCGTTCCAATTCTTACCCCCTTGTCAATCATCGCCCTCCTAATCCTAATCTCACTCTACGACGCATGGGCAGTCTGGAAATCAGGCATTATGCAAAAAATGGCAAAATTCCAAATGGACGAACTAAAAATATTCGGAGGATTCCTAGTCCCTTCAGCATCTTCAAAAGTAAAAGCTCAAATCAAAAAGATAAAGACAAAATACAAAAACAAAAATATACCAAAGTCAATAAAAAACAAAAAATTCAAAGTCAAATTAGCAATCCTTGGAGGGGGCGACGTAATATTCCCAATTATAACAGCCGGAGTATTCATGAGGGCATATGGGATAATCCCAGCACTTTTCACAATCATAGGAGCACTCGCAGGTCTAATCTCTATATTCATCTCCTCCAAAAAAGGAAAAGCATACCCAGCAATGCCCTACATAACAACGGGAATATTCATAGGACTGCTAATATGGAAACTCTTATTCTAACTAATAAAGAACACCAATCGTAACATATTCAATATCCTTAAACCTAATCTTCCCGTCACTAACTAAATTAGAATCTCCCTTAGTAATAAAATAAACCCCATCCCCATCAACTCCCTTATCAACAACACGATGCACAACCAACATCCCAAACATTCTAAAACTCACAATATCTCCAACCTCAATTTCACTCTCACTAGCGGGTACAACCCGAATCCCATTAGCTCCCTCATCTAAAACCGGCAACATACTCCCCGAGTCAGCATAACTAGAAAGAGTCGTATCTCCAATTCGCAGGATCACACGGTCACTCAAAATAACAATATCATCTTCGCCAATATAGTCCGAAGGTCCAACAATAGTTCCATCAAAAACAACCCACCCCGTCTTAAATGGAATTTCTAAATTAAAATTTGAACTAAAAATTAAAACTGCACAACTCACAAAACCCAACACAAAAACTAATAACATCTTCCAATTCATGAAATTGATAAAAAGAGTATATACTTAAATCTTTCCGATGTAACCCCTACTAAAAGACAACATACCCAAAACTTTATAAAAGAAGTATTAATCATAGAGTAGTAATAAAATGGAAAATACAACACAATTCAAAGAAAAGCTAGAAAGAGCAAATATCATGGCAGATTATTATATAAAAGATAAAGCAAGATTAACAAAAAAAAATATCTCTTATTTGGTAGGAGTAATATGTGAAATATCAAACGATTATAGTAAACTTACAAACAAAAATTCAGAAGTATTAGAAAATCATAATAGTATAGTAAAAAAATTGCACACCTTAATATAATGATAGTAAAACCAGAATTAATAAAAAAACTAAAAGGATACTTCGACCTAAATATTTACGAAACAAAAGTATGGCTAGCCCTACTTTCTAAAGGAATATCTTCAGCAGGAGAAATCGCAGAAATCTCAAGCGTTCCAAGGTCCCGAACATACGACGTATTAGAATCCCTTGAAAAGAGAGGCTTCGTAATCCAAAAACTAGGCAAACCAGTGAAATACATCGCGGTAAAACCAAAAATCGTAATCGAGAAGCTAAAAAACAACACAACTACACAAGCCGAAGAAAAAATCAAAACCCTTTCAACTCTAAAAGAAACATCCGAATACAAAGAACTCCAAGAACTCCACAAGACAGGATTCGAACCAATCAAAAATCACGAACTCTCAACTTCAATCAAAGGACGTTCCAACCTTTATCTCCAAATGAAATCCGTAATGGAATCTGCAACAAGAACAATCCACCTAACATCTTCAGTATTCGAACTAACAAAAAAACAAAAGATGTTCAAGGAAACTTTCAAAAAGCTAAAGAAAAGAAACGTCGAAATAAAAGTAATGATTGGCGACGATGAAGTAGAAGCCAAAAAATTATCCAAAAAATTAGGAGTAGAAATCAAATCTCGGCCAATCCACGCAAGATTCGTAGTAGCTGACAGAACCGAACTAATCTTCACAATCAAACCAACAAACGTCCACGAAGATTACGACTACGGCGTATGGATTAACTCCCCATTCTTCACAAGCTCACTAGCATACATGTTCGAAATGGCATGGAAAGAGTAAATGAAAAAATTTCAAAAAGCTCTGTTTAAAGGTTCTTTTAATCCGCTGCAAGCAGGACACTTATATTTACTAGACACAGCAAGAGATATATGTGAAAAAACGGATATCTATGTGGGAAATAAAAAACGTCCAAATCTTTTACCAAGATCTATAAGAGCAAAAGCCATAAATAAAAACATAAAATCAAATAACTGGCAAGAACATTTCAATATCATATCAACAAAAAAACATTACGATTTAATTCCAGAAAAATACGACTTATTTATAACTGGTTCTGATCTATTGAACATAATAACAAAAAAAATATCCTGCAGAGGAATAGAAATACCCCAGAAATATAAGGATTTTTATTTGAGATTTCCAAACATATTAATATTGGATAGAATTGGACAACCCTTAGAAAAAGATGCAAAAAAGAAACTAGAATATTATACAAACGTAACTTATGGAAAATGCCCGATAAAAATCTCAGGTTCTGAAATAAGGCAAGCTTATCAAGCAGGAAAAGATATAAGTAAACTAATATCAGGACCAACATGGAAAATAGTAAAAAACTATGCCCATTTCTTCAAAGAAACCAAGCGCCACAACTAAATTTTTTCATAATCTCAAATATTACACAACATCAATCTCAGAACCAATTTCTCCTTCAACCTTCTTAATAAACTTCAAAACATCTTCAACCGAAACTTTTTTCCTAAACCACCAAAATCCCTTCCTCTTAAACACAGCATCACCCTTGGCCTCACAAAATTTCTTAGCCTGCTCCTCCAACCCAATAGACGGCCCTCGAACCTCGACCTCGTTTTTCTCCCGAACAACTAAATAACCCTTACCACTATGCCCAACACCCGAATAATCAAACTCCTCTCCAATCACCTCCTGCCCCTGCCTCCTAAGCTCCCTCACAAAAAACTCAAAAATCTTCTTCATCTTGGTCCCGGCAATATCCCCCTCCTGCCTATCAGTAGAAAGCGCCAACTCCAAAAACCGAGCCTTCTTCTTCAACGCAAGCTCTCTCAATACCTCAATATCAACATCTTTCCTTTCAAAAAAATCTAAACTAGGATTCCTCAAAAAATCCCTACTCGAGTTCAAGAACCTCTCGAAAGTCCCAAGCCCAAGCCCCGCAGAAACATTCCTAAACTTATAAGTCGGGTCCACAACAACAAGCGGCCCCTGCAACTTACTCGCATTAATCTCCCTCATCACTTCTCGCTCACCCTTAAAATATTTCATCGAATCAACAACCCCTCCCTTAGCAACTCCTTTCAAAAACTTAACAAACCCTCCAAAATGAATAACCAAAACCTCCAGCGAATACCCACTAAACCCGCGGATATAACCCTCCGCACCATAACACTTCTGAGCTCGAGTAAAAGCCTTCGCCAACTTTATCTCATCCTCAATCCCAGGATTCTTACGAACTGCCCCAACAACATACTTAACATGGCTCAAACTAACATCCGTAACGTTCTCAGCCAACTCCGGGTCCTTATTCTTAACAACTGGCACAACCTCCAATATAACATTGCCACAATCAACATGAAAATAATCCCGCGACCCATGAACTCGTCTCAACTTCCCAGGCAAATCCATCTTCTTCAAAATCCCCTCTAACTTCAAAATATCCTCGCCATAATCAAAAACCACAAAAATATCAACGTCCTGTTTCTCCTTCACAACAAGTGTCCCCTTAGCCAAACTACCTCCCACAAAAGCCTTAAGACCCTCTCTCTTCAAAGATTTAATAAAATCCGCAGATATCTTCTTCAACTGTAAAATTTCATCCTTAGGAACCGAAATCAACTCCAGCTCTTTCGATAAAACATCTTTCATATTCATAAAAACGAAACACAAAGAGATTATATAAAATTACCCAATCACATCCCCTCAATATCAATCAAATATTTCCCCTCACTAACCTTAAACACAATCGGCCTCCGATTCATCAAACTAACAATATCCAACTCAAACTTCCCAGGCCCCAAAATCCTCACGCTTTCCAAATCCAAAATCACCGGCTTCTCCTCATCCTCAATCTTTAAAATACTCCGAACATCCTCCTCAACCTTCCTCTTATCAACACTATTAAACTCAGGAATTACTTCCTCCTTAGATTGCCTTATCTTCTCCGCCTGCTCATCTCGAATATAGAAAAAAAACTTACCCGAACAGCTGTCACACCCTTCAAGAATCTCTTTACTTCCAACATCTAGAATCTTAGAACAATGAACGCATTGGTGTGGCATAAATATAATACAATTCAAAACTTAATAAATCTTTACTTACGTGCTAATAATAACTCAACTTTCTTCGGATCCTTCGTCATCTCCTTAACAACCGATGCCGGACCAATCACCGTAATCGCATCCTGCTCCCCAACTAAAATTTTCGCAATATTTCGTCTCACACCTTCAAACAAGCCTCGATTTTCATTATCACTACTCAAGGAAGCAATCTCAATACCAGCAAACCCAGGCATATTCCCAATTAACATCATCGAATTCTCAATCAACTTAGCTTCAATATCCGATCCAAGCTTACCCTGTAAAATCACAATCTTATTCTTCAAAACAATCCCCATAATCTTCTTAATCTTCCCAACCGCATCTTCATTGACAATAGCAGAATACGGCATAAAATGAATAGTTAAATCATCCTTTCTGATGGACTTTCCAACCTTCTTTTTCGTCTTCTTTTTTTTAATCACCTTTTTTGCCATTATCTTATTTTTACATATTGGTACTCTTTGAGCGCCATCTTATACTTTTTTTACCAATTTGAAAAGCTCCTCATAAAACTCCTCAATATTTTCCCCCGACTTCGCCGAAATCCCCACAACTTCATACTCCGGGAACGCACCTCTAACCTTCTTAATATTAGATTTTTTTAAATCTATCTTATTAGCAACAACAAGCACTGGAATATCCCGAGCAGCCAAATTCCCCAAAATCGTAATATTAACCTGCGAATACGGATTCACCGTCGCATCAATCATAACAATCACAGCGTCCATATCGTCCAGCCACTTAATCGATTCAATTATCCCCTGCGTAGCCTCTTTGGCTCTATCTTGAGCCGCCTTCTTCTTCAAACCAAACTTCATAAAATCCTCAAAGTCAATACGAGTGGCAACCCCAGGAGTATCAATCAACTTAAACTCAATTCTTTTCCCATCCCTCTCCATCATAACCTTCTCCTTAACCTGAATCTCCCGTGTCTCATGAGGCATCTTGGAAACCGACCCCAAATCCTCACCCAACCAATCCTGACAAATTTTATTAGCAAGGCTAGTTTTTCCGGCATTTGGAGAACCATAAAAACCAAGTTTAATTTCGCCTCTTTTCTTAAATACGCCAGCAAAAATTCTCCGTGCAAAATTTCTGATTATCTTTATCATTCTTCTTCATTATAATCTAGATTTATTAATGTTGCCATTATATTTTTATTCTTTTATCATGGTACTCTTCGAGAGCCCCCATCTTCTTGTCTATCCGTAGTAACTACCTTCCCCTTAGCCTTCCAATTCCGAATCAAAGCCGAAATTCTCCCAATCGGCAACAACTCGAACATCCCAACACTTCTCCCCGCAGACTTCTTAATAATATAATTAACTCTCTCACTTGACCAACCCTTAGCCCTCAATTCCGCACCAATCCTATCATCCTTCACTCCACGAGCCCTCGCATTCGTTACATACATCAACAAATTATACATCTGTGTTCCATCCCTAAATAGATATGCTTCATAACGCCTCTTGTACCAAATTTGAAAAGCAGTATAAACAACCAAAAAGAACAAAGTACCCAAGATTAAAAAAACTACAGCCTTTCCAACCGGCTTGCAATCACTCCGACAATTGTCCGAAGTCTCCCCGCTGTCCTTCTCACAAACATAATTAAAATTACACTCATCTCCAATATCCGCATCAATCACAAGCGAACTCAGCTTCGGAGAAATAAAAACCCCAACATCTTCACTACCTTCATAATAAAATTCAAAGCTCTTTTTTTGATTACCTCCAACAATAATAACAGTCGAATCCCCAACCTTACGAGCATCAGAAGCTCCATTGAAATACAACTTACTAAAATCTTCATTAATCACAAAATAACTCTCTTTGTCAGACTTAGAGGTCACATCAAAATTATACACCTTCAAAATATTCTCACTCTTCCCGTTCAAATAAGAAACATAAATATCCCAACTTTTCATAACGACATCAACATTTTCTTCTTGCCACGACAAGATAGGATTAGCATAAATATCATCGCCCCCGCTTTCAGCCTTTCCAGAAATTGTTTCAACCGACTCAATATCTATATCACTAATTTCCGTCATTAAAAGCGGACTCTCAAAACTATCCGTCCTAACTGAAATCGGAATATTTAAAGCATAAAGATCAACTGCGACCTTCCTAAAATCATCAGCATTAAACGAACTATTCCGGGCCTTATCCATCCTGTCAAACTCACTCTCAAACCCAACCATATCAATAATCGCAAGCAAAGCATCTCCATACCAAACCAAAGAATCCCTAATGGTATCTCGAACATTTTTCAAAAAAATCCTACCAGACGCCAAGCCCTCATTCACAGCATCCTCAGGACTAATCGCATTAATTCCAAAACTCTTATCCGAAGTCAAATTACCTCCCGCACTAACCTCCAGCTTCAATGTATAATTTTTTAAGTCATCATAAGTATGCAAAACATAAGGAACAGATGTAGTATTCTTATCACCATCACCAAACTCCCACTTATAAATCAAAGACTTATTCGCATCATAATCAATATTGGCATAAATAAAAACCGGAACACCCGCAGGAACCTCCAAGGGATAAACAGAAGAAACAACCGGAGCCGGTAAAATATTAACATTCTTCCTAAAAAGATACTCTCCAGAAAGCCGAGCAAAATACTCTCCAGCCTCAGACACAACCAAATTCAAGAGCCCCAAATCTAACACTCCCTCAAAATCAACCGTCGCCAAACTCCCACTTAAATCATAAATCGAATTGCTGGAATACAACTCTTTAGTATCCGTATAATTCAAACTAACATCTGAAATTTCAATACTCTGAGCAACACCTGAAAACTTTAATGGCAAGACACAGCCCTCAGAGCAATTTCCCCCATACCTCCCAGAAATAATCGCGTTTGCAGCACCAATATACTCAGAACCTAAATTCATTACTCCCAAATTACCAGCACCCGCATATTTAACACCCTGTGCAAAAATAGCATAATCCTTCGTATTATCCGCAGGGTCAGCACCATAAACGAAACCACAATTCGTTCCAATTACATCAATATAAATATTATACCCAGTAGCACTCTCCGAACCAACACAAACTTGATAATTACCCGCAGAAAAAATAGTACCCAATTCCGCCTCGACTTCGCATCCATCATTCACACCATCGGTATAACTACAATCCCACGAAGCACCAAAACCGCTCTCAGGATAAACAGTCATCTTCAACACACCTCCACTTCCATTAACATCAGCTCCAACATTTAACACGTCACTATTTCCAACACTAATCATCTCACAATAATCAACACCACTCCCGATAAGGGGCCCAAGAATTTTACTAGAAGAACTATAACAACCCCAATCTTTATCTATAAACTCATCAGAAAACTCAGTAAATCCCCACTCTCCTCCTTCAAAAAAGTCAATAATTAATGGTTGCCTCACCTGCTCTTCAAAATCACTTTCAATACTAAAATCAATACTACTCAAAACAACCGAGTCTCCAATCAAAACAAAACCAACATATTTCTCTCCCAGAGACGAAATAGAAAAACTCTTATCCGCCGCACCAGAAAATGCATTATAACTAGTAGAACAATCCATCGGAAAGCAATTAAAATCAGCACCATTATCTCTCAAAAAAAAACCAAGCTCAATTTCTTCATCATTGCTAAGAATTATTTTTTCGTTATAATACTCATTCTCGATAGTTAAATTAACACTTCCCGCTATCTCCTCAAATGGAACATAATCACTATCAACATCAAAACTTTCAACATCAACAGAAGCAGAGACGAAACTAAACAAAAACAAAAACAGCAACCACCTTTTCATAAAATAAACTAGCAACGACACTTTATAAATATTTCAAATCACTTTTTCTTTTTAGACTTTCTAGACGACTTCTTCTTTTTGGAAACTTTCTTCTTACTAAAAATAAAATAACCAGTAATCAAAACAATCAAAAATAAAATAAAATATCCAAGATAATTATCACTAGAGTCTTCTATGAAATCATTACTAACTATTTTTGCCTCTTGTGGAACATTCACAGAAAAATCAGCAGCAGTTTGAGAGCTAGCAGCAAAGATAAAACTAGATAAAAGAAAAATTCCCAGTAAAAATAATACACTCCTCATAATTTCTCGAACCTCCCGTTAAAATGATAAATTCCAATAATTAGTAAAAAGGCAGCAATCAAACTAAACAAACTAAATCCATGCAACTTAATAAGAGGTTCTCCGCAGGTTCTATTCATACTACCATTACCACAATTCGCAGCTTCCAAACAACTCACAGGGACTGGAGGAATAGGCCATATTACCTGTGTAACAATAGATGTCCAATTAAGCTCCTGTTCACCACCAAGGCAAGGTCCAGCCTCAGTACTTGTAGAGCACTCAAATCCATTAGGTATGGCTCCTTTCCCATAGTGTTTCTCTTCAATATTATTTCCAATATCACATTCCTCATTCGCACTATTCCAAACACATGTACATTTACTAGTGGAAACCTCAATCCCATCACATTCAAAACTCTTATATTCACAATTACCCGTCGCAGCATCTACATCATCTGCATCACAATCAGCAGAATTAATATAATCATCACAAAGAAAATCATCTCTATTGCACCAACAGTAATCATCATAATAATAACCATCCACTTCCGGTAATTCGCACTCAGTCTGACTCATATCACTCTTACAGATATTTCCAATTTCACACTTATACGCACCGGGTACACCCATACAATCGAAACCATCAGGACAACAAGCACCTATCGGTCCTCCAGGAATATATGGATCTTGCCCCATTGAACACCAAAGACCAGCTTCAGAAGTAGAGTGGGGAAACCCAAGAAGATCCCAATATGTAATACCATCTTCACAATAATCAACAAATTCACCAATAGTAAATTCAGTTTCACTGGGAGAAGAGGCAGCCCAAACAAAAGAAATACTAAAGCAAGTAAGCATCAAAGAAATAGATATCAACATCAACTCTTTTCTCATACCCTGCTAACAATCTTTTACTATTTAAAGCTTACTCAAAAACAAAACAAATATAAATATTCCTCAACCCTCAAGGACATAATCCTCCATCGATGCACGTTCCATCAGCACCAATTGCGTTAACACCAACAATTAATGAAGCGGAATTATCCCCTACGCTAAAGAAATTTCTAGTAAAATTATACGCAATTATTTCATCAGTATCTATAAAATTTGCATATTCATTAGGTATCCCAGGACTCATAAAGGTCCAATTCCAACTAAAAATATCTCCATTCTCAGGAACAAGTAAATATCTAAGACCACTCACAACCCTTAGTCCCCGAGTAGCAGAAGCACTAAAGTTAACAAGCGTTCCATCTATTCTACTAAGATCTTCTGGCTCTGTAATACACGCCGCAACATACTCAGTGTCGATATAAGAAGCACCTGCCTTATCTAAAACCATAATATTATCAATAACCCTCAGACCTTTCCCCTTCGAATTGGAAGCTTCTGTTAGAACCTGAAGACTCCCAGGAGTAGTCAAGTCAAAATAAAAATACTGTAAAAATTCCGGATCATTATTAGTAAAGTCAAATTCCTTAAGAACCGCAGCTCCATTTTTAATTTTAATAGTTCCATCTATTTCGTCATCAGAGTCAGTAGCATTCACAACAATATTCAAAGTTTCATTCTCGTCATAATAAGCCCCACACTCAGGGGACGTAACTACAATATTCATAGGAGAATCACTTTCATCTCCAATACTCAAATAGCTACTATTCCTAGTATTGATCTTGAAATAAAAATGATTAAAATCCTCACCTATATCGTTAGCCTTATTATAATCGGCTTGGCTAATCTCCCAAATTCCAACTAAATCAGAATCAACACTCTCTCCAGTAATAGTTATAATTTCGTCATCTGAAATCAAATCTTCATCCCAAACCACAAAACTCCCAGAGCTAACTCCTTTAGCAATCAACTTAACACTATTAGTAATATTAGCTTGACTAATCTCCAACCCATTCATATCAGCCCAATAAACACCCCTAGAAGCAAACGGACTCATACAACAAACCTTAACGGGATAATTAAAATCAGAAGCATTCGAAACATGAGTATTAAAACCACTAAACATCCTAGCCACAATTTCTCCCCCGTTACTACAATTGCTGTATGTAATAGTATCGTAAACGCAGCTCAAATCCCCATAACAAACATCATGATTGTAATTAATATCTGAAGTATTAGCTGCATGTGAATTAGAGGTGTTATGCAAACTCAAAACTCTATTGCCGGCAACTGGGTCACAAAGATGGGGATCACTACCAGTATAATTCACTCCAAAAATATCATCATAACAAATCTCTTCTAAATAACTAGAAACACTTTCATTCCAAACAGAAACATGAGAATTAATAGGAGAATACAATCTCATAATTGTTTGACCATCTTCACAAGCACCAGCAGAAACAAAAGAAAACCCAAATAAAATCAAAGCAAATCCCAACACAAACTCTTTTCTCATAGTCTATAAATAATATTCTACTATTTAAACTTTACTTCACCATGTAAACAATAATCAATAGTATCCTATATAATATAAATTTTCTAAACCTAAAACTCTACATCTCGAATAGTTTTGAATCTAAGATAAAATAAAACACCTAAAATTAAAAGCAAAATTAAAACGCCAACTCCCGCTATAATCTTTAAATCCCATTCCCACTTCTTTTCATAACAATCAACATCTTCGCCCTTTTCACAATCAGGATCACATTTCCCATCTTCTGTTCTATCACAATACTCATCGGATTTTTCTACATCACAATCTCCAGGACAACTTTCAAAATTTTCATCCGAAGCACAAATATTATCTCCACACACACCTTCCAAAAAACTCAAACCCATAAGCTTAGTCACTTCCACTTCTTCGTCACTTTCCAGCACGCACACAGAACACATAGATGAATATATCGAAGAACACCTATCACTACCATTAACCGCTTTTAATATATGTCCATTTTTTTCACAATAGCTATACTTCTGACCAGCTACTCCCAAAAGAAATCCTGCTGCATTAACACTTACTCCATCTGTAAAAATACACATCCCGTCCGAATACTCATATCCCATTTCATTACAATAAACAGCCATCGGATTCTTCAACGCCAAAACTACAGGAGCTAGAGCAATTAACAAAACTACAAAAACAATTCCTTTAATTTTTCCCTCTATCATATTTTATTCTCCACTGGTAGTTTAAGTGTTTGCATCTCAAAAGCAAATCCACATTGTCCATACCCAATTTTAAAATAGCCCGCATGAGCGCCCTCTCCTCCAAGAGCAAAACCATAATAACTAGTTCCCCAAGTATTCTTCACCAACCAATAACCTCCATATGGAGACTCACTATCGTCCCTATATCCAACAAGCGTAACCACGTGTCGCAATCCGGTATTAAAAATAGAACTACCCAGACCATCACAATCCTCAACCTCATCTCCAATTAATGTATCAGAACCAGTTACAAGATATGAAACGACTTGCGGACCATGAGACACTAGTAATTTCTTGATATTATCATCATCCTTTATTGTAGCTTCAATAACCTCTCCTGTATAATATTTCGCACAATCATTTTTAAACAAACACTCAACCATATCTGCTTCATACTCAAAACAACTCTCCTCGATGATACCATTTGTACTTATATGCTCCAAAAGGGGTCCAACCGAGCCCCCAGAACAGCCAGGTTGCTCTCCATTTCCATTTATATAACATGAAACAATTTGCTGCTCTGAAAGGTCCAAGTCCAAATCAGGATTATTATTAATCAAATTTAGATGGGCTTCTACAGCACCCACAACAGCAAAAGCATAACAAGAGCCACAGTCTGACTGATCCTTAACGGGCGTCATCCAATTCCCTACCACTCCATTATATTTCGCATTTGTCCAATCCCACTCACTCGGTATATCCGCATCTTCCTTCGCACAAATATCACACTCACTATAATAACAGTCTCCATAGCCATTTTCCGCAGACCATTCACATGCAAATTGCTCTCCTGAGTTAGCAACACACACTTCACCTTCATCACAAATACCACAATTATAATCTATCGAATCGTCATAAAAATCCACTGCGATACAAATATCATTCGTAGTTTTTTTAACCCAAGGCTCCTCTTTAGCCTTCTCTTTGGCATAACTTATATAACTACTCAAAATATCCTTAGCTTCTCCAGTTCCCTCCAGTTCACTAAACAATCCATTACCCATAACACTTATAGAATTAAACACATTTTGGGTATCCTCATAAATGCCCTCAAGGTTACGATAAACCCTAATTAAATCTTCTTCTGGCAATAGTTCTTTTATATTTCCACTATCCCACAGCGCATTACCAACAGAACTAATCATCTCCATAAACAACGTCTTCCCATCCTTTCCATCGTAAACAACCTTTTCGCAATCTTCCTCGAGAGCATTAACTGGGTTGCAACTTTCATAACTCGTAATTCCGTCAATTATTTTATCCCCGCTACCATTTGTAATTGCCTGAATATACGCCTTCGCAACTTCTTTATTCGTCTTCCCTTTAATGTCACCCCACACCACAAACTCATCATCATTTTCAGAGCCCGATGTATCCTTGTACACAATCAAAACATTTCCGTCTTCAAAAGTAGAAGTAGAAAGTGCAAATATGTTTCCAGTATTAAAAATCGTACTTGACTTCAAAATATTACCTAATGAATCGACAATAATAAATTTGCCAGACCAATCTCCTGTTACCACATTGGAACTAGCATATCTATAAGCAATTAAGATATTCCCATCAGCAAGAGTCGTCGCAGAGGCAAACCATAAACTGTCTCCACTAAAAACCGTTTCAGACTTTACTATATTACCTGACAAATCGACAATAATAAATTTTCCTTCATCCTCTGTATTATAAGTAATTAATCCATTCCCATTCCCAAATGTGGCCACAGAGACAGCCATTGTACGATCTTCAGTAAAAACTAATTTATCTTTCATTATATTCCCAAATGAATCAATAATCACAAATTCTCCAAGATAATCATCACTATCAGTATCCTCCTTAGTGCCATATGCAACTAATATATTCCCATTAGCAAGAATAGTAGTCGAAATAGACAACGCATAATTTGCCTCAAACGTTTTTACCGACTTTACTATATTTCCTGATGAATCAAGAATAATAAAATTTCCAAGAGTTTTCCCAGAATAAACATAGGCGCCATATGCAACTAAAATATTTCCATTAGCAAGAGTAACAAGAGAAACTCCCTCCATATTTCCAACGTTAAATGACGTCTCGGGTTTTATTATATTGCCTGATGAATCAAGAATAATAAATCTTCCAGGGAAATCTTCAAAGCCTACAGAATGACTATATGCAATCAGAACATTTCCATTCGCAAGCGTAGTGGTAGATATACTTTTTATAAAATCCCCTATCTCACTAAAAGTTGTTTCTGGTTTTACTATATTGCCAGATACATCAACAATAACAAACTTTCCAATTTTAGATTTTTTATCGTCACTCATAACAGAATATGCAATTAGGATATTTCCACTATTAAGGGAAGTAGCACTCGGATCAAACATCTCCTTAGAGCTAAACGCTGTTCCTGACTTTATCTCTTCCCATTTTTTTGAATAATCTACATCTTCATTATCGTAATTAGTAGTTTCGTCAACTTCTATATCAGTGTCATTAGATTCATTTTTTACATTATCAGGCAATTTTTCCCCAACTCCCAATGGATCCCCCAAGTTCTCGCCAAAATTAACCCAATAACCCTTATTTCCTTCAATTAAAGTCAAAAAACCAAAAGACTTATTTACCGCATACTCTTGACCATCATCACTCTCTTGCGGAAGTACAACATACCACTTATTTTCCTCTGCACTCCACGACCAAATAGAAATAATATCATCATTATAATACCCAGCAATATCTACCACGGACACTGGTTCACTAACACCTGCAAAAAAACCAAATGAAGCAAAATTCCACCCTTCAATCAGATCAGGATAAGGTAAATAAAAACCCTCTCCATATTCTGCCACTTGATAACTCTCAACATATTTAGGCACTTTCAAGATATGGTCCTCTTTAGCATTTATCCAAACAGCCTTATCACCATGACTATCTAAAAAATCTTCGTTACCATCATAGGAATCCTCGATAACTCCAAAACCCTTTGACGCCGCATATTCTTCAGTAGCTCCATCCGATTTATAAATATTCCATTTATTATCATCCCAAGTCCACAAGGTAGTAACATAATTAGAATTAAACAAACCCTCATACCAATTACTAGAATAAGACCAAGTGTTAGTAGGAGGCATACCAATCATATTCCAACCCGCCTTAATTTCGAGATCCGTCATATAAGCAGCAGAAACAGGTTTGGCATCTACAAAACCAAAAGAAAAAATCAAAAGAAAACAAATCAGCACTCCTTTTATCATGCAATATAAAGAATCTTTTGTTATTTAAACTTTACCCGACCACAACCAACTTTGGCCTCAGCCTCGCAACTCTCTTCCCTAAACCAGCCTTATCACAAACTCGAACAACCTCTTCAATATCCTTATACGAAAACGGCGATTCCTCAACCATCCCCTTCTTCTTCCCGAACTCGACAAAAACCCCACGCTTCTTCATGTCGTTAACTGCCTCTTCAAAACTCAAACTCTCATGCGACTCAGCTCTACCTTTAACTCGACCCGCCCCATGTGCACAACTTCCCCATGCCTTATTTTCATTACTCCCAACCAAAACATAACTAGAAGTCCCCATGCTCCCAGGCAATAAAACCGGTTGACCAACTTCACGATAATCCTCAGGCACCTCAACCCGCCCCGACCCAAACGCCCGAGTCGCCCCCTTCCGAGTAACCAATACCTGCTTACCCTCATGCTCTTCAACCTTAGCAATATTATGACATATATCATAAACAACCTCCGCCTCGAACTCAGGAAAATAATGCTTCAAATCTTCTCTAATAAAATGACTAATAATCTGCTTATTGGCAAACGCAAAATTAGCAGCCGCATTCATAGCACCAAAATACCTATTCCCAAGCTTACTTTTAATCGGAGCATTCACAAGATTATTCTCAAAATCAGGAAAGCCATATTCGCTCCCCATCTCTTCGATATAATCCGTCGCAACCTGATGACCAAGCCCTCTAGACCCACAATGAATCAAAATAACAACCTGACCTTTCTCTAAACCAAAAATATTAGCAACTCGCTTATCAAAAACCTCGTCAACAACCAACACATCTAAAAAATGATTTCCGGCACCCAATGTCCCAATCTGATTTAGTCCTCGTCCTTTAGCCTTCATAGAAACTTCCCCAGGATTACCATCCAATTTACCTCCATCCTCAATATGCTTCAAATCCTCTAGAGAACCATAGCCCTTAGAAACAGCCCACTCAGCTCCACTCCTCAAAACTTCATCCAATTCTTTATTACTTAGCCTCAACTTTCCACCACGACCAACTCCCGAAGGAATACATCTAGCCAAACTTTTAGCAATTTCATTCTCTTTGCCTTCTAAATCACTCTCCTTAAGATTAGTCCGAAGCAATCGAACCGAACAATTAATATCATAACCAACACCACCCGGACAAATCACACCCCTATCCAAATCAAAAGCAGCAACACCTCCAATCGGAAACCCATACCCCAAATGCATATCCGGCATAGCAAAACTACTTCCCAAAATCCCAGGCAAACTAGCAATATTTTGCACCTGTCTAAGAGTTCCTTCATAGATATCCCCCATAAGCTCCTCACTGCTAAAAATCTTTCCAGGAACCCTCATTCCATCTTCAGCAGGAATTTCCCATTCAAATTCCGAAACTTTATTTAAATTAATCATAAATACTACCTACAAAAAACATTTAACTAATTGTCTATTATAAAATTCTTACTACTTGAGCTCTTCTTTTCTTTTCTCATCATTACTATAATAACAAGTCCACCTACTATAACCAAAAAAACCAACAACAATATCAAAGAACTGGTTCCAACCCCGACCACAGCACCAAGTCCAGCTCCGCTACTCGATTGCTCATCTAAAACAACAATCTCCAGCTCCTCCTTGAACCCAATATTAATATCAAGAACATCTTCTCCACAAACCAAATCGTGCCCATCACAATCCTCGTCAACACCATTGTCACAAACATCTAAAACACCAGGATTAATTTCTACATCTTCATCATTACAATCACCAAAAACTTCCGTATAATTCTCAAAACCGAAACACTCTACAACCCTAATACTTTCTTTACCATAACCATCCTGATCAGAATCAAAATAATACGTAGTCTTACCCTCATCTATCTCACCATCACAATTATTATCTATGCCATCAAAAACTTCTATTGCGCTAGGATTAATTAAATAATCATCATCGTTGCAATCACGCAACCCGCCCTTAGAATACTCAGAAGCAAATCCATCGTCATCAGAATCCAAGGCCAAAACAACACTAAGCAGAAAAACAGAAAAAGTTAAGACCAAAAAAATTTTCAAACCCTCGTTGCTAAAACTTTCAACCATTATAAAACAATCTAGACGTTATTATTTATAAAACCTATTATATTTCAAAATATATTATCAGATTATATTTACCCAACTCACTTTGTCTTCCTCTTAGCAAACTCAACAAAAACAAAAATCGACAACAAAAAAACCACACTCATTTTCAAATAACTATCTAACAGTAACTCATTTAACCTAAAATAATTAGCAGCAAAAACATTAGTACTCACAAGAAAAATCAAAGCAACCCAACCTTTCCAATTAATAGGAATAAATCCCCAATCATCATCACCTTTTTTCTCCTTAAACCAAGGAAACTTAATGCTCTTCTTTTTAGCAATCTTCTTCACCATTCCAATAACAACAATACAAACTATTTAAAATTTCCTAACCATTCAAAAATTAATAATTCTCAACCCAAAGCTCAAAATAAGCCATAGTATGTTTACAAGCAGGACAAGCCCCAGGAGCTTCCCCTCCCTCATAAACATAACCACAATTCCTACACTTCCATTTGACCCCCTCATTCAAAGATTTGGGGTCCACCGAGCGGTGAACTACCTCATCCTTCTCAAAAACCTTATCATCTTCAACATTAGCCAACAACTTCCGATACCTTTTCTCATGCTCCGCCTCGACCTTCCCAATTTCCTCAAAACTAACAGCGACATCCTCAAACCCTTCCTCTCTAGCAATTCTAGCAAACTCGGGATAAATCTCATTCCACTCTTCACTCTCCCCCTCAGCCGAAGCCAACAAGTTCTCCCCGGTGCTGCCAATCTTCCCAGCAGGATAACTAGCAGTTATTTCTACAGCTCCTCCTTCGGGCTCACCAGAGTCATCCCTTGGGGAAAGATACTTAAAAAAAATCTTCGCATGCTCTTTCTCATTCAAAGCACTCTCTTGAAAAAACCCAGCAATTTGCTCATACCCTTCCTTCTTCGCAACACTAGCAAAAAAATCATAACGACTCCGAGCCTGACTCTCCCCAGCAAACGCCTTCAATAAATTCTTCTCGGTTTCACTTCCCTTGATACTAACCATCTAGAACAAAAACTCAAAACTCTTTTTATATCTTTGGAATCACTGCTAATAATAAAACCAAATAAAAACTATTCTAGCCTAATAACACCCAACTTCAACTACAGAAGCAACACGCAAATCACTCTGTTGACAACCAACAATTCCAGTATTACAAGTTTCAGCTACTTTATCTTCCTGGGTATGACCATACACGCTACACTGTCCATGAAAGGTAGTGGGTGGAACCTTACACTCTCCAAATTCATCAGTAAGGATACAGATAGTACAAGGTATATACATGAAAGTTTCAGTTTTGGTACTACTCCAGCTGTCAAGCTGAGTCCAACTCCCACAACTAGCATCAGGAAGCCAGCATATCTTCTTACCGTCAATAGTCGCTACAGTCCCATCAAGATTCTCACATTGCACGCTAGAATGTAATCCCAAATATAAATCTAAATCTCCACCTCCAACTACTCCAGCCTCACTAACTATTTCAAAAGCAGTCTTACACGCCCCATCTCCACGCAAATACTGACTATCATTACATGCAGTATGAGTAACATTCAATTCACCACCGCTATGTCCCATAATAGCAGGGTTCCCAGAACCATCAGTAGTAAAAGCATAAACAAAACCAACACTAACCAAAACAATAACAAACGCAAACAAAAAGGAATCTCTTTTATTCAACTCTATCTTCACTATACTAATGTTTCTAACAACAATTACTTTATAAATATTTAGGTTAGAAAAATCACCGAACTACTAAAACAACAATCGAAATCAGCATAAGAAAACTAAGAAACCCAAGCACCATCCAAACCAAAGCTAACAAACTCAAACCCTTCTTTTCAGAATTACTTTCAGAAGACAAATTAATAATAATATCCTTAACAGTTTCTCCATCCCCCTCACTACTAAAAAAATTCGGAATCTCGTCATCCCTAACCCTTCTATCATCGTCATCGTCGTCATCGTCATCTTCTTCCTCAAGAGTACAGGCAATATCACTAACCACCGGACCCTCAGCACCATCCAGAGCAATACTAATAATTATAATCTCATAACACTCATCCTCTTCCAAACCCTCTGCATCGTAAGCTTCCTTAGCTCCACTCATAACCAAAACCTTGTCAAAAAAAACCAAATTATACGAAAAATTCGCATCCTCGCTATTCTCCCAAACCCAACTAATACTATCCTCATCTAAATCATCAACTTCTAAATTCTCGACATGCCCACCAAAAGTCCTATTGCCAGACTCATTAAAAGGAGTAATCGTAAAATTAACAAATGCCTGACTAGTAGCAGAACTCCCAATTCCAACAAAAAAACTAACAGCCACCAAACAACCAATCAAAACGGCCAAATTACTATCTATTTTCATAAAAATTCAAGCCACGATTACTTTATAAAACTTTGGTATTAGTGTCATTCCAAAGTAATATCATAAATTAACCAACAAACCTTATAACACAAAGAAACTTCAAAATATTATGAAAAAAATTCCCCAAGACCTAATAGGAAACATAGCTCTCCTAAAATTCCCAAGAAAAACTTTCTGGATAATTAAGAAACTAAAAGCCAGGAAATTCCTAAAAACCCACAAACACATCACAACAGTCTTAGAAAAAACCGACAAAATATCAGGACAACTTCGAATCCCAAAAACAAAACACCTAGCAGGAATAAAAACGAATAAGGCAACCTACAAAGAAAACAACTGCACTTTCAAATTCGACATAAACAAATCCTACTTCTCCCCAAGACTCTCAAACGAAAGAAGAGTAATAGCAGAAGAAGTAGAAAAACTAACAAAACTAAATGGGCCTGCCCCAACCAATAACAGAGACAAATCTGTGAGGGTATCCAAAATCCTAGTAATGTTCGCAGGAATAGGACCCTATCCAATAACAATAGCAAAATATCTAAGGAAATCAAAAAGGAAATTCCAAATCTACTCAAACGAACTAAACAAAGATGCAAACAAGTCAGCCAAACAAAATATCATTCTAAACAAGCTCCAAAAACAAATAACTCAAATCCCAGGCGACGCAAATAAAATAAAAACAAAACAAAAATTCGACATCATATTAATGCCCCGCCCAAACCTAAAAGACACATTCTTGTCAGCAGCCCTTAAACTTTCAAAGTCCGGAACAACAATCTTCTACCACGGCTTCGGAACGAAACAAGAAGTTCTAGAAGAAATCAAGAAAAACACGAAGAAAAAAATAGGAAAAATAAAAATTAGAAAAGCCGGAGACATCGGTCCTTATTCTTTTAGATGGCAAGTTCAATTTAAAATTAAATAAAAGTTATTAGTTTCTCTATTTTTTATTATGAGCCAAAAAACCATCCGCGAAGAAATTACTCTCCTCGCCAACATCTTTCAAATTATATACCTGGACAGAACCCTCTTCATATGAAATACTTAATATCTTATCATAACTAAATTCATTATTGAAAATCATATCCCCCGCCTTAACCTCCAAGAGATCAAAAGATACCCCATCCATTCTAGAAACTTCCGGTATTATGGAACCCCATCCAACTTCGCCACTTGACTTCTTAATATATACAGGGTGCTCATTGGTAATACCCAATACTTTACCACTTTCCAACTCAACGTTATAGAAACCCTCACGAACAGGTGACTCCAACTCTCCTACAATAGAGACCACCTTCTCATTTTTTTCCAAATCATAACTGAAAATCTCATCCCCTATCTTCACATTCTCAATAACTTTCTGACTACCATCTGCCATATCAATCAAAGTCCCAGCAACAAATCAACTTAATCCCCCAAGCCCCCGCAAGGAGTACACGACCAATCATTATTCACACAGACACATTCACAACAACCACCACAACCTTGAGTACCCTTTGTCATCCCATTTTCACAAACCTTAGGTTTAATCGTAGCATAACTCTCACTAGTCAGTTCTCCATCATCATCCGCAGTACACATACATCCCATCTCGGGAGCAAATACTTTAGTGGCATGAGCATCTCCAGAAACTAGAACGTTATAAGAATCAAGAACAACAGAAGCATCAACATCATAATTAGGATCTCCAGGAGCCACTCCATAACAACTAGCATACAAACCATCAACCCAACCAGTAGAACAAGCCGCGCCCGCATAACCATTAGCACTATTAATCTTGACAGAATATTCCCCATCTTCATATTTTCCACTGACATCAGCATACATATATGTACTAGAGCAAACACAGCTGGCAGTCCAAGGATCACTAGTAATACACTTTGCCTCACTCCCAACATAATCCCAAGAGTAACCCTCTGGGCATCCGCCTTCACTTCCGCCAAGAGCCCCAGAATCAATAGCCTCTTGCAATGTCATTATAGTCTCATCAATAACCACATCAACTTCACCTGAACCATGACCCATAATAGAAGGAATCCCCGACCCATCCGCAGTATAAGCATAAACAAAACCGACCCCAACCAAAACAACAAATAAAGCAACCAAAAAAGAATCCCTCTTATTCAACTCAATTTTCACCATAATAAATATATCAATAACAATTACTTTATAAATATTTAGGTTAGAAAAATCACCCTCCAAACAAAATCTGATTTCTAGCAAGCTTAGACAAGGCACAAGGTTGCGAAGTGCGCAAGCGCACATGAGCGTTCTTGGAACGAAGCATAAACCGCTAGAAATCAGATTTTAAAAATCAGATTTTTTTATTGCCATAGGCGCTTCCCCACCGTGCCACGTAAACCTCGGACGAACCCTCATCGGATAAATCCTTTCCGAATTATCATCAAGTATTATAGCCGAACCCTTCAAATGCGGCAAAGCATTCAACTTATCACTAATATCACTCTTCATGTAGCTCTGCGTAACATCATTTAAAGCATCAACATCAAGTCGAGCAGTCACTCGATGGCTAATTACGATATCACTCTGGGTCATAGCATCTGTATGAATCTTCCCAGGTTGTTGTGTCGCCAAAACCATCGAAACTCCAGGTTGTCGCCCTTCTCGGAGTAACTGAACCAAAGCATCTGTAGCCGGTGTTTTCCCAACTCCCTCGTGCGGTAAAAACTCATGCGCTTCATCAATAAAAATCCAAACAAGTGGCATCTCTCTCGCAACTCGAAAACGAGCATAATCCGCCCCATGAGAAACAGCCTGAATCTCCTCATCTTTCCGAGCTTTCATTCTCTCATTAAAAATTTTCTTCGAGACCAACCCAATAATTAAAGCTCGAACATTGAACGCTCCAAGCGAAGCATACATCGACAAATCAATAACCGTCGTAACACCGTGTTCAATCAAATCTCGAACCCTAACCCCTTTCTCTTCATGAAAAACCTTCCAAGTATCGGCCGCATCAAATAAAGCATCAACCGCATTCTTGACATCCTGATTGACACTTTCAGCAAGACTAACTAATTTATGAACATCTTCAAAACTAAAACTTTTTTTCTTTTCTCTAAGTTCACCAATAATCCCCTCAATTAAAACAGCAACAGGATCAGTAAACTTCAACTCAAACAAACTCACCCAATCCGAAGCCTCAAGCTCACTAATCTTAATCGCAAACTCCGCGTCAACATCAATCCCCTTATCCTTAAACTCATTATAATAACCAAACGGAGTAAAAACTTTCATATTAACATTTTTTGCCTCAAGCCCCGCCTCCCCAAGCAATTTCGCATCTTTCAAATTCTTATACTTCATCGTCCAATAAATTCCCATAGTATCAAAAATAACAGACGCAATATTCCCAGATTCCTCAACTCCCAAATCCCCTAAAGCCTCCGCCATAACACCAAGAGTATAGGACTTACCACTTCCCCTCTTACCAGAAACCAAAACAACATGACTCCGCGCCACATCCATATATATAGGATTAGACAACGAAGTATAATTCCCCATAGTCACAAAGCTCTTACCCAAATAGGCCAAACCACGATTCCCAAAATCTTTCTTATCACTTTCATTCCTACCAACAATAACATCAAATGGCATATCAAAACTTGCCAATCAGAATATATAAAATTATCATAACAATCCTACCAAATCCTAAAACTAATTCTCTCATTACTAACAGAGTTATCACTCTTCAAAACTTTAATAACAAACTCTCTAGCCAAAACATCAACACCATCCGGGACACCCTTAGTCATCTCAAGCTCAGGAAAACCATCAATAACAATCGCAAAATCAAAAACATCTGGCACACTCAAACTTTGTTTCAAACCACTATAATCACTATAATATTTATTCTTAGTATTATTCAATTCATTATAGGAAAAAACCTCCGTCTCAACTACCCCACCCAATTCAAAATCAGTTAACTCTGTACAAGAAGAAATGTCATCCTGATCAAATTCCGAAGAAATGGCAACCCTAAAAAACTTTTCGTCAGAATCGTCATCATCGAGATTTAATTCAGAAGAAGATTTTAATTCAGAATTAATGACAGAACCCCCAAGAAGCGTCACATAAGTTTCCTTGCCTCCAATATCATAAGAGGACATATTCTTACTTAAATTAATTTTAAAACAGTCACTCCCAATATAATCAGCTTCAACAAAAACATTAAACAAAGGAATGCTCGCCTTACCCCTCAATGAATCATGAAGTCCCATTACCACAGAATTAGGCAAAGATGAGCTACCCCAGGGATTCAAAGTTGTAAAAAGAAAAAAAACAAAACCAACAAAAAAGACAAATCCAACAATCATTTCAAAATGTCCCGATCCCTTCTTTCCTATCATCCTCTTCATCCTTACACAACACCTTCCCTATTTATATAATTATCCAAACAACAACCTACTACCTGTAGTAATCAACAAAGTCACAGTTAACAAAATAAACGAATGCCGAACCCCTGCACGAATAGTCCCTTCACTAATTTTTCCAATAACAAGTCCGGCAAAAAAGGATTGAACCAAAAGCATTACAAAAAGAGGTTTTGAAAACGATGAGGAATCCATCTTCTCAGCACTCATAGTCAAACCTTCTACTTGTTGCAAGTCTCCAACCAGCGGCAAAATCTTAAACTCCATAACAAGCATTATAATAATAAAAAGAAAGAAAATCATATACCCTTGCGTCACCAGATTAGAAACCGCAGCCATTCTCTCTTTTCGCAATTTCTCCACCTGATTAACCGAAGCAGAAACCGATTCCAAGATAACCTCGATCTTGCCCCCCGCCCTTTCAGCCTCACTAATCAAACTAACAGCCCTGGAAATAACCTTACTGTCCGTCTCTCTCGCAAAAGTCAAGAGTGAATTTCTAAGAGTAATGCCCATCGCCAACTGATTCGCCAATTTTACAACATGTGGACTAAGCGACCCATAGTTTCGCTTCCTTAAATTAATAATTCCCTTTCCAACTGGAGTCCCAGACCGAACCATTTCAACCAAGTCTCGTGTAAACTCCAAAAATTTCTCTTCCTTTTCTCTTTGCTTGCTTTGTGTAAATATAAAACTAAGCATAAAAGGAAGCGATGCAAGTATTAGAGAAATAGTTAATAAAAAATTCAACAAATTACCTTCAAATAAAACCGCCGAAGCCCCAGCTAAGATAATCCCCGCCCCAATACCTAACCAATGCATTAATCCAAGTTTCATCATCTTACACTTTCGGCTGCTTAATATTTAATACCACAATAAAAACTATATTCGTGAGAACAATCCCAGTAATCATCAAAAACAACAAACTCGTAAAACTAAGTCCACCCATATCAAACCCAAACGTGTTCATAATAATAAGCATCATCATAAAAATAAGAGGCGCGGCAATCAAGATGGAAATATACACATCCATAAAAGTCCCAGCAAGAGCCGAATACTTTTGTCTCTCAAGTCTATAGTCCATCAAAAAGGTCTCCGACTTCTTCTCCAAATAATTCTTCAAAGCACCCCCACTGCTAATATTAGTAGCCAACCCAGAAAATAACTCAGACAACTTCTTGTTAGAGGTTCTCAAAGCAACATTCTTCAACGAAGTCACCAAATCATAACCATAAACATCGACCTGAGTAACAACCTTTTGAATCTCTGCCGCAACATTACGATACTCCCCAGACTTTATAAGAATCTTAAAAATCTTCGAAGGAGAAATATTCGAACCAGCAATAGCCGACATATGAATCGTCGCAAACGGCAATTCATAGGAAATATTCTTATCAACCGAACTAGCCTCGTTAGCCGGATATAAATAAAACCCAGTCGCAACAATTCCCACCAACCCGAACGGCAAAATAAAATACATCCAATTATCCAAACTAATAACCAAAAGCGCTCCAAGAATAAGCCATCCCAAAACAAACACAATAACTATCGACATCATCGCCATAGACAAATAACTAGTTAATAAAAGTGGAACATTCCCTTTCTTTAAATCCTTACTTAAATCCGTAAACTGCGGCGATATTTTTTCAGAATACTCTCTAAAATATCTATTCGAAAAACCCGCATAAGGATTGGACTTTCGAATTCCGATCTTAGTCTTTTTACTCTCAGTCCCCCTTATCTTCTTCAAAGAATCCTCACTTAACTTCAATCCTTTTAAAAACTTTTTCTTATCTTCTTTATTAATCGTAACAAGCTTCTTTTCTTTAGTCACGGGGGAAACATAACTCATCTTAACAATCCCCTTACTCTTAGGAATAATTTTTTGCTTTCCAATACTCAATTTATTTTTCTTAACTTCAATTGAGGGGCTCGTTCCCTTAATCGAAGACCATCCCTTCATTAAAGTAGGAATAGTATCGTTCAAAAGCGACAATTGATCTGCCAGAGCCCTAAGGCTGACAAGATAAAAATTCCCTCCATCTGCATTGTCCTCCATACTCTTTGCAATAGATCTCATATCCACAACAATCTTTTTCTCATGAGCGATATTCTCCTTCAAATCTTCAAACATCATCTCAAAGCCTCCTTCGTCTTCGTGTGCAAATCAAAAATAAAAACCCTCATCTTATCTTCTTCTGCCTTGTTCCCAGAACCAACAGCCCACTCTAGCCGAGCTACAGCCTGCTCCATAGAATCAATTAACTGCCCAATAAATTCAACATCCATTTAAATCACCTAAGTCAATAATAGAAAACCTTATTTATTAACCTTATGAGAAGTGCTTACCTACTTAACCAAACCATACTTCTTCAAAACAGCCTCAGGCATCTTCGCATAGTCATTAATCGCCCTCTGCACATCTTCATAACTAAAAACCTTATTCTGAAACAACGCATAAAGAAGTCTAGTTCGAGTTTCAAATTCTTTTTGCAAAACTTCTTTAGTTAATCCATATTTTTGAGCAATTTTATCAAAAACTTTACTCTCGGCAGCATAATAAAATTTGTCATCCGCCGGATTCCATTTAAATGGAGTACTAGTAATAGCTTCCCCACTCTCAACAATACTCCCAACTTCAACAACTTCTCGAAGACGACGCGTCTCTTTGTCTTTAACAATCGCATGCGTCATAATGGCCATAACATCAAGTCCATTAACAAGCATCGGACTAAGACTAATCGGAGGAGTCATCAACCTCCTAATAATTGAATCAACAGAATCTCCATGCATAGTAGAAATAGAAGCATGCCCCGAAGCCATACCCTGAAACAAAACACTAGTCTCTTTACCTCGCACCTCACCAACAATCACATAATCAGGGTTCTGTCTAAACGAAGCTCGAAGCAAACTAAACATATCAACACTACCAATACCAGCGCTAGAAACTCCACTCCGAACAACCGACGGCAACCAATTCTCTCTCGGCAAATTAAGCTCACGAGTATCCTCAATAGATACAACCCTGTTCTCCTGCGGAATAAAAAAAGCCAAAGCATTCAAGAGCGTAGTCTTCCCAGAAGCAGTCCCACCAACAATCATCAAATTAGACTGATATTGTAACGCCAGCCAAAAAAACGCTAACATCTCAGGACTCACCGTATGAAAACCAATCAGCTGTGTAGGAGTCCAAGGAGTCTTGGTAAATTTACGAATCGTAAACGTTGGACCCTTCGAACTAATATCCTGAGTATACGTCGCATTAATCCTAGACCCATCAGGCAAACTCCCATCCAAAATTGGATTCGCATAAGAAATATAACGCCCCGTCTTCTGTGCCAACTTCTCCACAAAGCTAGACAACTCATCCATATCCATAAACTTCGTCGTAGTTTTAATATTACGAAAGACCCGATGCACAATATACATAGCCTCACCCATTCCATTACACTCGACATCCTCAATAAAATAATCCTTCATCATCGGCTCGATCTTATTTAACCCAATAAAATCCCTATAAAAATAATAAAACAGCTTATAATAGGAAGACTCCCCAACCTCTAAACCCAATTCCGAAATAATCAACCTCGCCACCTTGTCAATGTAATCCAATAAAACATCAATCCCATTATTATCCTCGGTCGCATTCATATTAACAACCTCTCTCATTGCAGTTTCAATTCTCTCAAGATTGCCCTGTTCTTCTTTATTTAAAATAGGCTCCTCTATATCATAAATAACCTCGCCCAACTTCGCATCATAATAAACATGAATTGAAACATAGGGCGCGATAACCATATATCTAACATCAATCTTTGTCTTGTCATCAAACTTCGGAATACTCGGAACTGGAGGATTCAAATTAATTTTAATTACCACATCTCACCAAACAATTTATATCACCCATAACACACCTATAACATTACATTATATAAAACTATTTCTCAACAACAAATCTACGCTTCCCTAAAATCAACAACCTTATTTCCAGATGGGTCCAGCCCAGTATTCTCAATAACTATCATATAAGGAGTCGGAGCAACATCAAACTTCATTTCAGCAGAATCTGCACCTTCAAAAGTTAAATTCATACTACTACCTAACTCCAATTTGACCTCATAATCCCCTTCTTCCGTCGTAGTAATGTTTATATTTCCAGATCCAATTTCTTCACCAACCTCACTATACGCAAAGCTAGAATCCAATACCCATGAAACTATATTATCCCTAGGATTAATAACTAAAGACCCCTTTCTAATTTCCAGATTCACAACTCTTCGGTTCCCCGTAGCTCGCGAAACTTCATACATCTTATCATTAATATGCCTCAAAGCCTCAATAGATTCATCAATCATAACCTCATCCTTCTTCGCATTAATCTTCGGCAAAGCCCCCGCCAAAACCAAACCAACAACAGTCAGGCCAATCAAAGTATATATCACCGTCTCAATCCAAACCTGCCCACGCCTATCACAACTCCTCATAAGCTAACAACAAAAATATTCTTTATATACTTTTGTAAAATAAAAAATTGGAAGGCCCATTCGGGCCAAAATAAAAATTAAAAAATTAAAAAATTATTAACAGGCAACTACAGGAATCGGATTAGTCATCTCGCAGTTCACACTCTTGCCACCAATCTCAATCATAGGAGCAATCGAAACACTATCTGGCTGAGCCGCAGCAACAACCGAAATAATCTTTACCTCATTAGAAGTTGGCAAACCAGCAACAACATCTAAATTAGTACCCGCACCAGCAGTAATAAGAGCAACCTCAATTCCTGACAACACAACAGTCGTAGAATCAAGACTCACCTGAAGATCCATATTAGCACCATCCCAACAAGTATATCCACTTGACTTAAGCGATAAAGCCATTGAAGCATCCGCACAAGCAGTTCCCTTCTCTAAATTATCTTTAACCATAGGTAGGATAGCAGACCAAACAAGAGCAACAGCAGCAACAGTAATTAAAATAATCATTACAGTAGCAACAATTGCACTTATACCTTTTTTCCCAAAACCTCCAGCAGAAGATGAAACTCTATTTAAATTCATTTTCTTTTTCATCATTATACCCCCTTTCATTATCATTTTATCAAATAGTAGCTCCCGCATTTAAACATGTAAAAATATTATTATCTCCTTTGTCCACCTTATTTCCAACCAACACAGGATATATTGTAACCTCACTTATAACCCCTCCACTTGCCATTCCCAAACCAACCGATTCCCTAACGGCATCTCCTCCAGCATCAGCCGAAAACATAAAAGTAGTCATCTCGGAATTTCCACTATCATCGGAAACTTTAATATCAAAATACCTAATGTCGACATCACCCTTATTCAAAACCTCTAAAACATATGTATCACCAGTCTTACTAGTTTGCTTAACATCAAATAAAGTCCTAGAACAAACACCTTCAATAGGTTCTCCAAATTTTTCAATTTTCTCGTCAATAAAACCTCGAGCCCATAAAAAAATAAGGATGGCCAAAAACACAACTAACAAAATCAGGAACATACTCGCAACAACCGGAGACACTCCTCGTTTTCCAACACCTCTTCTCATCTTATTTACTTGTTTCCATATTTTATAAATGTAATTATTCACATCCTCTCAAAAGCCCTTGATAAAACAAAACCATCAAATACACTCGACTTTCTGAGAAGCACTCGATAAACAATTAAGCTGCTTCGTCCCATCCATAACAAACGGCTGAACCTCAACTAGAGTAGCAGCTGTTAGTTTATATCCCCCATCAAATGAATGGTCATTAAAAATATATATGTGCCCAATCTCCTCCCCTGGCTTCAAAAAAACTCCCGTATCATTAAAAGTATAAAATCCAAACTCAGCATTAGGATCATCATGAAGCCTTAATATATATCCGTCCACATTAAACAGTCCCTTATTCTTTAATATAACTTGCAAGGAAACTCCATCAACACATTCATACCCACTAATGACGATATTTACATTATCAGGACAACTCTCAATCTCTTCTCCGCTAGTATAAGTTTTCAGCCAGCCGTAAACAACAACCGAAAGAGAAATCGTTATGGAAATCAACAAAACATAGGCAATCAAATTACTAAGCCCCCTCTTCTCGCCAATTCTAGTTAGCCGTAACATATATATCTCCATCGATATCTTTTGTCATAAGAAAAATAACCTGATTATGCCCTGTAGTCGGAAAGTCATATCCTATAGAATCAACTTCTATATGAACTTCATTTTCATTTTCTTTACCCGGGCAACTATTTTGAACAGGTTTATCCTGTGCTACGGCGTAATACTTAGATTTCTCATTTACTTCTTTACATGCCTTCTTTAAACATTGTTTATGCTGAGGCATAGGTGATGGTTCAACCACTTTACAATTTACATAAACTTCTTTTTCCGCATAAGCATTCTTTGTTTTCATTTCACTTTGATTACCATAAACAAGTAAAAACTCAGCATCCGGGTCTTCTTCAAAAATTTCCTCAGACAACAACTCCACAAACTCCGTCAAATTAACCTCATCTTCAAAATTAGTATAAACCCCGTAATCTAAAACTGCTCCAATCTCTCGCTCCACTTCATAACTAAAATCATAAAAACTATCTGGTTCCTCGTTAACAACTGCCCGATTAGTGCTCACTCCTAAACTAATAACAATAGCCGAAATTATCACAGCCGCCAACAAAAAAAATTGCCCACTCTTTTTCATGCAAAATTAAAATCAATACACTTTATAAAATTAGTGTAACCTCAAAAACAATAATTATGTTGATTAGAACATCTTAACATGCACTGCTGCCAATTTCGATGTATCCATCATCACAGGAAGGACTAGTTTCACAATCGGTATCATAATACTCAAAATTCCAACATTCATAACTCTCTTTAAACCAACCGCAACTTCCAGTTTTCTGTCCACCATCATAACTGCTACATTCATCATCATAATTATAAACACATCCAGTTATAGCAACCACAGGCTTTTGACAATTCAATTCTTCACCATTTTCCGTCGGCACTCCAAATTCCTCCATATCTTCAACACACTCCGCATTCTCACAAACCTTTCCATCATCCTCGCAATTTTCCTTCTCTGTGGAAGTCCCATCATATTCCAAACACCCATCTCCATCAAAATCACTACAAACTCTCTCCAGCACTTTCAGGCCATCCTTGGAACAGACAGGAATAACGCCCTCAGAAGGACAATCATCCATACAATAATCTTCAGAAAATCCTCCTTCCCAGAAAAACAACCTCACCTTCTTAGGCGAAAAAACTTCACCACTACCATCACCAAGCTCAGCAAAAACAACTATATCCTCAACAAAAATATCATACTCCATAGTATAAACATAAGAGGCAGTATTCATCTTACAGGCATCTGAACTATTCAACTCACAAACCCGAAGCAAATAACCAAACCCTTCCGGAAGACTATCATTAACAAAATTATTTAAATCAACATAATTAGAATCATCAGATGTCTCCTCCTTAACCCTTAAAACCTTCAGTCTCAAATCTCTATCAATTCCAATGTCAGACAAAACCTCTCTCTGTAAACCATAAATATAATCTTCAGTATCCTGGCTACTAGTAGGATGCTGCGAATAAACCACAATCATACTAGCACTAACAATCAAAACCGCGATAGTCGCCTCCAAAATTCGAATCCATCCTCTCTTCCTCATATAGATATCCAACAATCTTCATTTTAAATATCTACCTCTTAACAGTCCCTTCAAACACATTTTATTTTTATTAATAAAATTCCACTAAAGATAAAATGTAAGCCAGCAGGAAGCTCAACTCCACAACATAGAGGTCATTGCTTATCCTCAAGTTCGCGACCCTCTAAGCACCCAAACCTTAACTTAGGGCTGCTGGGATTCCTCCCTCTGACCCGATTCATCAAGGCAAGATCAAAAAGGACGAACCTTCAACGTCAAACCAACGACATATGAAACTTCATATCACTATCCTGCCTTGCAGTCCGCCATAAAGCCCATTTGCGTAACAGCGTGGGGCTAACACGCCAACCTGCCTACAATTTTATACAGTCAAGCTAACTTAAAAAACTAACTATCTGAAAAATTTAGAAATTAATCTTCTTCTTTTAATAGCTTTAATCTTCTTGGTAAACCTGTCAAGTCCATACCTAAAGAAACTGCAGTATCCCTAAGGTTACAATAATATTTTCGTACTCTCTCAATTTCTTCTTGAGAAAATATTATACCCTTTCTAAATAGAGTTCTATGGTTATCAGCATAATTTCTAACACCATCCATTAAATCTTCCCCAGAATTATAAGCTGAAAAATCTATTCTTTGAATTTCCCGTCTTCGCTTATTAATCTTTATCAATCTTATATTAATCATTGCATTTTCTATTTTCAACTTCCACAGAATAAGGCTCCTAAGATACCACCACCTCTATAATTCATCCACAAGAAAACTTTAAAAGACTTCCTATTCTAAAAATTCTATTGCTCTGATCGCATAATGGTATTGCACCGGATTGCTAATCCGGACCCTTCGGGGTGCGCAGGTTCGATTCCTGCTCAGAGCGTTCTACAAAGATCGATACATAATCAACATTAATAGTCACTAAAAAGAAGTAAGAAACCTTTATAATATCTACAAACTATACTTTCCCGTTCAACTTCGGTTGAGCCTTTTTGGCTTCGGTCAAAATGTCGGAAGGTTAAACAGCTTCGGTTATTTAACCTTCCTTTTTTTATTTAGATCAAAATACCATAATCCTTATAAACAACATTTATTCAATCTTAAAATGGAAAAAGATATAGGAGAAATACAAAAAAACGAGGAAACAAAAATTCTAATTCGTATAGACGATTTCGGAGGACAACCAGGTTTGACTATAAGAGAATTTGTAACATCTCAAAATTACACCGGATTTACAAAAGCAGGCGTCAGAATTAAAGCCGAAAAATTTGAAAACTTCAAATCCATGATTAATTCAGTAGACCTAAAGGACTTGTCAACAGAAAAACAAGAAGAAAAACAAGAAGAAAAAGAAACAGACAGCGACGAGTCTGGGATAAATGAACAAGGTTTAATGTAATCTTTCTTACAAAAACTTATAAAGAACACATAATAATAATCAATAGGTGATATCAGGCTAGCTGAAACATATATGAAAAAAAGAGGCATCAAATACGTAGTTAAAAAGAAAGGCGGATTCTATCCCAGCGAAGAAATGAAAAAAATCGCAAACATTACCGATCCTAAAATATACGACAAGGCCGCAAAAAATCCCGTAGCATTCTGGGGAAAACTAGCAAAGGAAGGATTAACCTGGGAAAGAGAATGGGATAAAACCTACACAGAAAGACTCCCATACTTCCAATGGTTTAAAGGCGGAAAAATAAACTTCTCGATAAACTGCCTCGATAGACATCTACATCATCCCGAAAGAACCGCGCTAATTTGGGTCCCAGAACCAGATAACGAGAAAACGATCAAAATCTCATATGGGGAGCTCCACAGCAAAGTAAGCAAGTTTGCAAACGTATTAAAAAAAAATGGAATCAAAAAAGGCGACGTTGTATCAATCTATTTACCAATGATTCCTCAAGCTCTAATTGCAATGCTAGCCTGTACAAGAATCGGAGCAATCCACTCTGTAGTCTTTTCCGCATTTTCCGCAGACGCATTAAAGGCCAGAATCCAAGACGGCAAAGCAAAAATCCTAATCACTTCTGATGGATATTACCGTCGAGGAAAACCAGAAAATCTTCTAAAAAAAGCCAGAAAAGCAGCTAAAAAAACAACTATTAAAAAAATAATAGTCGTAAACAGGATCGGAATAAAACTCAGGGGAGGAAAATTCCTAGACTTCGAAGAAGAAATGAAAAAAGCTCCAGGTTATTGCAAACCCGAAATAATGAATTCCGAAGATCCAATGTTCTTACTCTATACTTCCGGAACAACCGGAAAACCAAAAGGAATAATCCACGACACTGGAGGATACGCGACCCAAGCCTACTGGACATGCAAATGGAATTTCGACCTACACCCAGAAGATGTAATGTGGTGCACAGCAGATATTGGATGGGTAACAGGACACACCTACGCAATGTACGGACCACTACTAACAGGTTCGACAACACTAGTCTACGAAGGCGGCCCAGATTTCCCAAACCCAGGAAGATGGTGGAAAATAATCCAAGACCACAAGGTAAACGTATTCTACACCGCACCAACAGCAATCAGAATGTTCATGAAAACCCCGCAAAAGTGGATAACAAAACACGATTTATCTTCACTAAAAATATTGGGAACCGTCGGAGAACCAATTGACAAAGAATCATGGATGTGGTACTTCAAAACAATAGGTGGCTCCCGTTGCCCAATAATAGACACATGGTGGCAAACAGAAACAGGCGGGACCCTAATCAACACAATTCCCGGAATAGGGCCATTCGTACCAACAGTTTCTGGAAAAAGTTTTCCTGGAATAAACCACATAATAGTAGATGATAAAGGTAAGCCGATGCCAAAAGGAAGGCAGGGATTTTTAGCGCAAACAAGTCCCTTCGCACCAGGGATGCTTCATGGCGTTTTCAATAATCACAAAAAATATATCGACACCTACTGGAAAAAATTCAAAACTATGTACGACACATCCGACGGAGCCTATCTACAAGATGGACTAATCCGAATCACAGGAAGAACCGACGACGTGATGAAAGTAGCAGGACACAGATTAGCAACAGCAGAAGTAGAAAACGCAATCCACGATAACAAAAAAGTCGGCGATGTGGCAGTCGTCCCAATGCCCAACAAGATAAAAGGTCAAGTTCCAATTGCCTTCGTAGTTCTAAAAAAAAGTAAACCCGGTAAAAAATTAGAACAAAAGCTTAGGAAATACGTAGACATCAAAATCGGTCCAACAGCAAGACCTGCAAGAATATTTTTTGTGCAAGATTTACCAAAAACAAGATCTGGTAAAATAATGAGACGAATTCTAAAAGCACTTCTAATCGACGAAAAACCAAAAGGATTAATGACATTAGTTAACCCAAGCTCAGTAAACAAAATTAAAGAAATTATTAAGGAAAATTCCTAATGAAGCTCAACATAATAATCGGAGGAAAAGCAGGCCAAGGCATAAATAAAGTCTCACAAATACTCTCAAACGTATTAACAAAACACGGCTATTTCACATTCAACTACCGAGACTACGCATCCCTAATAAGAGGCGGACACAACTTCAACACACTCGCCATATCCGACACATCAATAGAATCCCACGACGCCACAGCAGACATATTAGTAGCACTCGACGAACGCTCAGTTAAAACACACAAAAAAGCTCTCAAAAAAAACGGCATACTTCTAACCAATGAGCAATTTCAGGGATTAGGCAGAAACCTGAATGTGGCACTGGCAGGCTCCCTAACAAAAATATTAGGTATACCATCAGAAACTCTTGAACAAGAAATCGAATCCCAATTCAAGGACTCCACCGAAGCAGTAATTGCGGCAAAACAAGGATACAACTCTCAAAAAATTTCTCACCAACTACAAAAACTAAAACATTCACCAATAATTCTTTCGGGATCCAGGGCCCTAGCGATAGGAGCAATCGCCTCCAAACTTAGCCTATATATTGCATACCCAATGACACCAGCTACAAACGCAATGCACGAACTAGCAAAAGATCAAATCAAAAATAACATGATAGTGTTCCAAGCTGAAAATGAAATAGCAGCAGTCTCAATGGCAATTGGCTCATCATTCGCAGGAACAAAAACGATGACCGGAACTTCAGGTGGCGGCTTCGACCTAATGTCAGAAACTTTCTCTCTTCAAGGAATCTCCGAAATCCCACTAACAGTCTACCTGGCCTCCCGTCCAGGACCAGGCACAGGTGTTCCAACATACACAGCGCAATCCGATCTAGACATAGCCCTTCGAGCAGGTCACGGCGAATTCCCAAGAGTAGTCGTAGCACCTGGAAACCCAATAGAATTAATAGAAAAAACATCCGAAGCACTGTTCTTAGCAGAAAAATTCAAAACACTCTCAATAATACTCTCAGACAAACACTTAGCAGAATCCGAGTTCTCTTCCATATTAAAACCCAAAAAAACTCCGACCTTCAAAATCACACGAAAAATTCCAGGAACTGACCTAGTAAAAAACTCATCATATGAAACTGACAAATACGGCAATTCAACAGAATCCTACACTTTGACCGAACAAAATGTAAACGCCAGAACAAAAAAATATTCCGACCTAAAGAAATACATTCGAAAGAATTTTGAAATGTGTAAAATACATGGCAACAAGAAATCTAAAAACTTGGTCATAGGATGGGGCTCAACATCAGGCGCAATAAAAGACGCAATAAAAGATTTAGATGCAAAATTCCTACAAGTCCTATACTGCAAACCCTTATCTCCACAAATCAAAAAAGAAATGGAAAAAGCAGAAAATGTAATTTTGGTAGAATGTAATGTCACCGGACAACTCGGAAGATTAATCAGAGAGAAAACCGGAATCAAAATTGAAAATAGATTATTGAAATATAATGGAAGACCTTTCCATACAGATGAACTAAATAAATTAATCAAAAGTATAATATGAAACCCAACCTAGACACAACCTCAGAAAAAACCTGGTGCCCCGGATGCCCAAACTACATGATCCTAGCCTCGGTAAAACAAACAATAACAGACCTAATAGAATCCAAAAAAGCTAAGCAAACCGAATTCGCAATCACAACCGACATAGGATGCCACGCCAAAATCTTCGACTACCTAAACCTCTCCGGAATTTATTGCCTCCACGGAAGAGCTCTTCCAACAGCGATAGGTATGAAACTCGGAAACCCGAACCTAAAAGTCATGTCCTTCGTAGGCGACGGAGCAATGTATTCAGAAGGAATGGCGCACTTCATCCACGCATTCAAAACAAACGCAAACCTAACGCTAGTACTCCACGACAACCAATCTTTTTCCCTAACATCCGGACAACCAACCCCAACATCCCAACAAGGCTACAAATCAAAAGCTTCTCCCTTGGGAACATTTGACAGACCATTTAACCCAATAAGGCTAGCCCTAGCCTCAAACGCAACATTCATAGCGAGAACTTCAGCCAATAATATCCCACACATGACAGAAGTCTTCACAAAAGCAATCCACCACAACGGATTCTCATTCGTAGAAGTAATTCAGGACTGTCTCATATTCAACCCAGATACAAACGACAAAGACTCACTAATGTACAAAATAAAAGACAACAAAAATCTAGAGCAAGCAGAAAAATTATCCAAGGAATTCGACTACAACTCTAAAACAGGGAAAATTCCAATCGGTGTAATCTATCAGTCCAAAGAAAGATCCTTAGAGGAAAAATGGCCCCAGTTAAAAAAACAACTCAACCAAAAAACCAACATCTTAAAAAAACCAAGTATCTTAGATAAACTAATCCCAACTAAATAAAAGGAGTAAAACATGGCAAAGAAAAAAGTCGCAAAAAAAGTAGCAATGAAAAAAGCATCAGCGTGCTCTACTGAAAGTTCATGCCCATGCAAAGGAATTTTAGCAATAGCAATAATCGCCCTTGTATGGTTGAAACCTGATGTAATGTGGTCTCAAATAACAATAACAATCATGGCTGCATTAATTCTGCTTTCAGGAGCATCGTGCTACTGTAAGAAATAAATCAAAACATTTTATTTTTATTTTTTAAAATTTAACAAACGAGAAGCATTCTCAAAAATCTTCTCCCCAACTTCCTCAACATCCAATCCCTTAATCCTAGCAATCTCCTTCAGCGTAACTAAAACATTCGCCGACTCATTCCGAGTCCCAACAACTGGTGATAAATAAGGAGCATCGGTCTCAGTCAACAATAACTCTAAAGGCACCATCCCAACTAACATTTCAAAATGGTTAAGCCTAGTAATCACCGCAGGCACACTAAAGCTCCATCCATTTTCAATACATCGCCGAATCAAAGCTTTCTTCCCATTAAAACAATGCATAACTACCTTGCCCATCTTTTCCTCTTCCAAAATATCAATAACATCAGCTTCCGCCTTTCTAGAATGAATCACGACACACTTGTCTATCTTCTTGGCCGCCTTCAAACACTTCCGAAAAATCTCTTTTTGTTTCTCCCTCATCTCCTCAGTCTGAAACTCCTTCCAATTATAATCAAGTCCAATCTCACCAACTGCGACACAATCATCCCTATGTTCCTCAATCCATTCCAACTCCTCATCAATACCTGCTTGCAGGTTCTCGTGCCCTGAAAGGGTATCAAACTCCTCCAAACCCCTAAACCCATCCGCTTCACCACTCTTAGCTTCCGCAGCCAAAGCATCCGTAGGATAAACCCCAAAAGCAACCCGAACAACATCATACTTTTTAGCAAATTCCAAACACTTCCGATTAGTCTTAGGATTAACCCCCGAGCTAACCAAAACCTCACCCCCAGCTTCAATGAATCTCTCAACAACCTTATCTAAATCCTTATCAAACCTCGCATGATCCAAATGCGCATGCACATCAACTAATTTCATAAAATCTATAAAGCTCCCCCTCTTAAAAAACTAATGATAGAATACCTAATCCTCCTCCTAGCCTTTCCCTTAGGTTACCTCTGCGCCAAAACAACTCTAGACGAAAAATCAATCTACACAAAGCAAATATATTTCCCAACTCTAATCAAAATCCTAGCAATAGTCGCCGCAATCTCATTCTCTCAAAACCAACAAATCTTCCTAACCTCAACCTTCCTCCTAATCACAATCCACACCTGGCACAAAGCAACATATACAACCAAAAACTTCTTAACCCAAAAATTCAACATAAATCTATGACCCTACACCTAATCGGAACCGGAATGACAAAAACCTCAATCTCAGCAGACGCCCTAATAACCCTAGAACAATGCAACAAAATCTATCTAGAAAACTACACCGTAAACTTCCCATACCCAAAAGAAGAATTAGAAAGAGCTTACAATGTAAAAATTCAAGAACTAGATAGAAAAAAAGTAGAAGACGAATCAATTTTAGAAGAAGCAAAAGAATCCCAAGTCGCACTCTTAGTATACGGAGACTCCCTCTCAGCAACAACCCATATGCAACTAATCCTAGAATGCAAAAAACAAAACATCCCATACAAAATATTCCACAACGCCTCAATTCTAACAACAATAGCCGAAACAGGTCTATCATTATACAAATTCGGTAAAACAACATCAATGCCAAATTGGAAAGAGCACACAAACAAACCAACATCCTTCGCAAACTACATAAAACAAAACCAATCAATAGATGCTCACACCCTAATCCTAACCGATATTGGTTTAGAAATAACTCCAGCTATTCAACAGTTAAAAGAATCCGCAGAAAAGGAAGATCTCAAGCTCCCAGAAAAAATCATAACAATATCCCACGCAGGAACACCTCAACAAAAAATATTTTACGATACTCCAGAAGACATACAAAATAAAAATATAGAAATGCCCTTCTGCTTAATTGTCCCAAGTAATTTAAGTCACGTAGAAAAAGAAACATTAGAAAAACTAAGGAAATAGGTTTTATTTCTTAAAAGAAAAAAGACCTTTAACCTTCATACCTTTCATCGCAAAAATAACAAATACTGATAAAAAACCATAAGCTATATTTACAAAATTCTTAATAGCAAGATTTTCTGAGGGAAGGTTTGGATATATAAAAATAAAATATAGCACCAAGAGAATAAATGCCTTAATACCCCACCAGATAAGAGTTGCTTCAAGCATATCCTCTTGCAAACGATTCATAAAAGCATAAAGAAATGTAGTTTTATATAATTTTCCCAAACCCTTAAATAACCCATTCGCCAACTCTTCCCATGATAACAAGCTCCCAAACAACTATCATTATTCTTTAGTAGCCGAGCCGCTACCAAAATCTTAAATACATAAAATATACCTAACTATTATGACAAGCAATATACAACAAACCGAAGAAGAAATCTCCAAACAGTGGGAACAAGATAAAACATTCGAAAAATCCTTAAAGAAAACAGAAAAAGGCAAACCCTACATATTCTACGACGGACCACCATTCGCAACGGGACTCCCTCACTACGGACACCTACTCATCTCCGCAATCAAAGACGTCTTCCCTAGATTTTTCACAATGAAAGGAATGCACGTCAAACGAACATGGGGATGGGACTGCCACGGACTTCCAATTGAATCCATCGCAGAAAAAAATCTCAGCATAACTTCAAAAGATGAGATTGAAAAAATGGGAGTGAAAAAATTCAACGACCACTGCCGAAGCCAAGTCCTAACCTACGATAAAGATTGGAGGACATATATCGAGAAATTAGGAAGATGGGTAAGCTGGGAAGACGGCTACAAAACAATGGACACGAATTACATTGAATCAGTCTGGTGGGCCTTTCAATCTCTTTACGACAAAGGCTACCTATACGAGGGAGAAAAAGTCTTACTCTACTGCCCTCGATGTGCAACCCCTCTAGCAAAATCCGAAATAGCAATGGACAACTCCTACAAAATAATCAAAGACCTAAGCATCACCATAAAATTCAAACTAAAAGAAGAAGAAAATACTTATGCACTAGCCTGGACAACAACACCCTGGACTTTGCCCTCAAACCTCGCACTAACAGTCAGCCCAACACTAACCTACGTCTACGCAAAAGATAAATCCGACAACAATACTTACGTATTAGCAAAAGACTTACTTGAAAAATTCTACAAATCAAGTGATGAATACGAAATAATAAAAGAAGTCAAAGGAAAGGAATTAGAAAATCTAGAATACGAACCACTCTTTCCCTATTTCAAAGATAACCCGAACTCTTTCAAAATACTAACAGGAGATTTCGTAACCGCCGAAGAAGGAACAGGAATCGTCCACACCGCCCCAGCATTCGGAGAGGAAGACAACACAATATGCAGAAAATACAAAATTCCTTCAGTTCAACCAGTTGATGAAACCGGACACTTTACAAGTGAAGTCAAAGACTATGCAGGACAACTCGTCCACGACACAAACACCCAAATAGTAATTGATTTGAAAACCGCAAAAAAAGCAATCTCCTCTAGAAAAATAGAACACGAATATCCATTCTGTTACCGGTGCAACACAAAGTTGATATACCGAGCCTTACCCGCATGGTTCGTCGATATTCAAAAAATGAAAAAAAGATTTTTAAAATTAAACCTCGACATCAACTGGTTCCCATCTCACTTAAAGGAAGGTCAAATGCAACATAACATCTCAACCGCACCCGACTGGAACATAACACGAAACCGATACTGGGCAACAGCAATTCCTATATGGAAATCAGAATCAGGAAAAATAAAAGTTTTAGGCTCAATTGAAGAATTAAAGAAACATGCAACTAACTTACCTAAAGGCGAGATAGATTTGCACAAAGATTTCCTAGACCCAGTAAAGCTAGAAATAGATGGAGAAGAATACACAAGAATCCCAGAAGTACTGGACTGCTGGTTCGAATCAGGCGCAATGTCATTCGCACAATTCCACTACCCATTCGAAAACAAAGAATTCTTCGACAAAAACTTCCCAGCGCAATTCATAACAGAATATATAGGACAAACCCGTGCCTGGTTCTACTATATGATGGCCCTGTCAACAATTCTCTTCGACAAAATGCCATTCGAAAACGTCCTAACAACTGGAATTATCTTAGCAGAAGACGGCAAAAAAATGTCAAAATCCCTAAATAACTACCCAGACCCGCTAAAAATGATAAACCAATACGGAGCGGACTCATTCAGATTCTATGTCTTATCTTCACCTTTAATGACAGCAGAAAACTTCAGCTTCTCAGAAAAGGGCCTCCAAGAAACATACAAAAAAATCACAGTCCTACTCTACAACTGCGCACGATTCTACTCAGAATACCAGCAGCCAGGCGACTCCAAATTCGAAAAATCCCCAAACATTCTAGACAACTGGATAATTTCACGAACCGAAGAATTAAACAAAGTGGTTCAAGAAAACCTAGAAAAATATAACACAATAAAAGCGTGCGCCTTCGCAAAAAAATACATCGACGACCTCTCAACATGGTATATCAGAAACTCCCGAAACAAATTCAATAGCAACGACTCACACACAAGAAAAACAACATATTACGTACTAAATAAATTATCAAAAATCCTAGCCCCACTAATCCCCTTCGCAACTGAAAAAATATTCCAAGACATAAATGGAAAAGAATCCTCAGTTCACTTAGAAAACTATCCAAAAGCAAACGAAACTCTAATTAATAAAGATCTGGAAATGGAAATGGAAACCACAAGGAAAATAGTATCAGTAGCCCTACAACAAAGAGAGAGAAAAGGAATTGGAATAAAATGGCCCTTAGCAAAGGCAACAGTCTCAACACCAATGCAACCAAAAAAAGAATTATCCGAAATCATAAAAGAAGAACTTAATATTAAAGAACTAGAATACAAAGAGTCCGAAACACTGCAGGTCATCCTAGACACGGACATAACCCCAAAACTAGAAGCCGAAGGATTCGCTAGAGAAATATCTCGAAAGATACAAGCATCAAGAAAAAGCAACGGCCTTATAAAATCAGACAAAATCGAAATAGAGATTATATCTGATTTTAATAATATATTGGAATCTCAAATAGACTTTATAAAACAAAGAGTAGGAGCAAAAACTGTCTCTCTACAAAAATCTAAGAAAAAATTTAATTACTATGAAGTTGGAAAAATTAAAAACAAAACATTCAAAATAGAATTTAATAAATTATAATACCGACGATAAAATTTACTTTCACTCCTAAAAGTCCAGACAATCCAAAGAAACATTTAAATACTATTTAGAATTAGAACAATCATGATAGTTAAAGAGGAGTTTCTTAGCAGACTCAGAAAGATATTTGACCTAAACTTATACGAAGTAAAAGTCTGGACTGCGCTTCTTTCGCGAGGAACTTCAACTGCAGGCGAACTATCTAGTATTTCTGACGTGCCAAGATCTCGAACATACGACATATTAGAATCTCTAGAGAAAAAAGGCTTCATAGTAATGAAATTAGGCAAACCAATTCAATTCGTAGCACTAAAACCAGAAGAAGTAATTGAGAGAGTTAAAAGAAATCTAGTAGTTAACGCAAAAGAAAAATCGAAAAGATTAGAAAAACTAAAAGGTGATGAAGTTCTAGAAGAATTAACAACAATATTCTCCGATGGAATAAAGTATATAGAACCAAGTGATCTTTCAGGAGCATTAAAATCAAGACAAAACATTTACAACCATCTTGACATGTTAGTTAGAGAAGCTCAAAAAACAATTACACTTGTAACAACAGCAGACGGCTTAAGTCGAAAACTAGAAGTGTTACTTCCATCTCTAGAAAAGGCAAAGAAAAGAGGAGTAAAAATTAGAATAGCCGCACCAATAACAGCAGAGAATAAGAAAGTGGCAAAAGATTTTGCGAAAGTAGGGGAAGTAAGAAATGTTCAAGATTTAAACGCAAGGTTCATGCTAGTAGACAGTGAACAGATGATGTTCATGCTTCTAAACGATGACAAGGTTCATCCGACCTACGATATTGGAATCTGGTTAAACACAGAATTTTTCGCTCAAGCCCTAGAAAGTCTATTTGAAATTGCTTGGAAAAATTTCAAACCCGTTAAGTAGAAATTTCTTTAAATGATTCAGAAACAGTAATTTACATCTCTTCAAGCTTCTCAATCCCAAGCAAGTCCAAACCCTTCTCCATCACATCTCGAAACACTCCGACCAAAGCCAACCGGAAACCCTCACTATCCGAACCCATAACAGGACAAGCATGATAAAACTCATTAAACAGACTAGCCAGCTCAAAACAATAGTTCGCAACCAAATTCGGAGCCAACCCCAAATAAGCTTTCCCAACAACATACTCAAAAGAATCAATCTTCTTAATCAAACCAAACTCAACATCACTAACTTCCCCAATCTTAACATCAGCATTACTCTTAACCTTTCTCAAAATACTAGAAGCCCGAGCATAGGAATACAGAAGGTAGGGCCCAGTATCCCCTTCAAAACTAAGAAACCTATCCACATCAAAAACCATATTATGTTCCCGATTATTTTTCAAATCCCCATAAAAAATAGCAGCCAAGGCAATCTTCCTCGCTCTCTCATCCAACTCTTTCCCTTTCAACATCTCTCTCTTCAATAAATTCGCTTTCGCCTTCTCAACAACCTCGCCCAAAACATCTTTCATAAAAACACTCTTACCCTTCCTGGTAGAAAACTTCTTCCCATCTTTATCCAAATACAAACCATGAGCAACATGAACCAAATCCTCACTCCAACTCTTCCCCATCTTCTCAAGAACTTTAAACACCTGCCTAAAATGTAATTTCTGCTCCGCACCAACCTCATAAATAGCTCTATCAAAATCATATTCCTTCTTCCTATCAATCGCCATGGCCAAATCTCGCGTAGCATAAAGACTCGTCCCATCACTTTTCTGAATCAAAACCTTACCTAACTTCATATCATCCAAATCAACAATCTTCGCGCCATCGTCCAACTTCAAAACTCCCTTAACTTCCAATTCCGCAACAACCGCACCCATCTTATCATTATACAAACTCTCTCCCGAAACGACATCAAAAGAAATCCCAAGCAAATCATAAATCTTATCAAACTCTGCTAAAGATAAATCCTTAAACCGCTTCCATAACTTCAAATTCTCCTTATCACCCTCCTCCAACTTCTTAAACTCTTTCCGAGCCTCATCCACAAACTCTTCATCATTAGCCCTAACATATAACTCATACAAATGCCCAATAGCATCTTTCTTTAATTTAGCCTCACTCCCCCACTTCCTAAAACCAAGAATAATCTTCCCAAACTGAGTTCCCCAATCTCCAAGATAATTAATTTTCACAACCTCAAAACCATTCGCCTCACAAATCTTTCCAATAGAATTCCCAATAATCGTCGACCTCAAATGCCCAATCCCAAACGGCTTAGCAATATTTGGACTTGACATATCAATCAAAACCCTTCCCTTCTTCTTAATTTTTTTCTTAATCTTTATAGATTTCAAAACCCTACGAGCAAAAATACCCCTATCAACAAAAAAGTTAACATAAGCTCCTTTCGCCTTAACCTCAGAAACCCCTTTAGGCAACTTAATTTTGGCCAACCCAGAAGCAATCTCAACAGGACTCTTCTTCAAACTCTTGGCCAATCCAAAACAAGGAAAAGCATAATCCCCCATTTCAAGCTTTGGCGGAACTTCCAAAAGATTCTCAACCTCATCAACATTCAAATCAACTTCTTTCGCAATCAACTCAGCAACAATATTCTTCATACACCAACTCACCAACAAACGTTTATTAACTTTTGGAAAAACTCTCAAATCTTCAAACTAATCAACTTAGTATTCCCAAGATTAACTCTTTTCAAAACTCTCCGAAATTCCAACTCCGACAAAATTCTAGAAACTTTAACCTTATTAATTCCGCTCAAAGCAACAATCCTATTCTGCTCCAGAGCTCCATTATTTTCAACCAACAAGGAAACAACTTTCCTCTCCCCTTCAGGCAAAATACTCAAAACCCGATTCAACTGCAATTTACTTATCCGACTCTGAAACAAAACAACAATTCCCCCTCCAACAACAATCGACAAGAAAGAAATTCCATAAACAATCAATGGCAGACTAGTTCCCTCTTCAGTTGCATAATAGCCATTGACAATCGCAAATAAAACCCCAAGAAAGAAAATAAGAACAAGTCCAATAATCAGCCTTCTAATTGGAATTTCCATATCACTTCAACTCCTTCTTGATTTTCCTAAATTCGCTCTCATTTATCTCACCTTTAGCAAATCGCTTCTTCACAATATCAAGAGCAGACTCGCCCTTATTCCCTCGAATAACCCAATAGATAACAAACCCTACAGCAACCAATATCAACAACTGAAAAACCCAGCCATACGGATGAAACCCCATAAAAGGCCGCATCCCTTCTCTCGCAACACATCCCGTAATTCCTGGTGCCATATCAATATTAGTTTCTGAAAGTTTTTAACTCTTTATAAAATAAAAAATAAAATTTAATTATTGCGAAGCTTAGTTGGCAAACGTGCAGCCCTCATGACCTTGGCCCATTCCCCTACCGAATCCTTTACCAAAACCCATTCTACCTTGACCCATTCGGCCCTCTGGCATAAGTTCCTTCAATTCCTCCATAAGTAATTCGACAGCTTCGTCATCCCCAGCTTCTCTAGCATCTCTAAGTTCTTGCTTAAGTTCATGCATTTCAGTCATCCTAGCAAAATTTTCTTCACTAGCTTGAGCAATATGTAATTCCTTCCAGGCCTCATAGTCTCCACTCTCAACAGCCGCTCTCATAGCATCCTTGTCTTCACTAGAAGAAAAAGGCATCGCTACTGCAAACGAAACTGCAAACAGCCCTACCAGAGCCAAAGCTAAAATTCCTAATGTTTTTCTTTCCATATTTATTCCTCCCTTGTATCTCATAATAAAACCAGTATGAAACGAGATATACTTTTTACTGAAACGAGAAATTACAACTAAAAAACAGCCCACTTCCCCTTCGCCTTCTGTTCCCTATCCAAAACCGAACCCCTCTTATTAATCCTAGGCCTCCCACTCTCTTTATCTTTACGTAACGTAACATCCAAACTCTTCAAGAGCTCGCTAACACCCTTCTCAAACTCAATAACCTCTCCAGCCTCACCCTTAACACCACCCTCTCCACCAAAATTAATAACAGCATCAGCCAAATAAGAAACAACCAACAAATCATGATCCACAACAAACGCCGTCTTCCCCCTCTCAATCATAGTATCCTTAATCGCCTTCGCAACCGAAATCCTCTCCTCAACATCAAGATAAGCACTAGGCTCATCGATTAAATAAACATCTGCATCTTTAGCCAAGCATCTAGCAACTTCAAACCTCTGCAACTCACCACCAGATAAATTCTTAATCTTCTTCCCCTCCAAAACTCCCAAATTAAAAGTACTCTTCAGTCTCTTATTAATTTTCTCTTTAAAGCAAATATCTCTGACCAACTTCTCCTCGTCCGACTCCAGATACTGCTTCTTATAGGAAATATCCAACCCCAAATCCAACTTTCCAATATTTGTCTCAATCTCCCCAGCTAAAGCTCTAACAAAACTCGTCTTCCCAGTCCCATTCTTTCCGAGTATACCAATCACATGGTTCTCATGAATCGCGCCACCCTTAACATCTAACTTAAATCCACTCTCAAACTCCAATTTAAAATCAGGCCACTCCGCAATCTTATTCCCACTCATATCAGCATTCCGCGTAAAATCAAACTTCAACGCCTTATCCCGAATCTTCATATTCTCCTCTTTCAAAAAACCTTCAAGATACGCATTAACCCCAACTTTAGAACTCTTAACTCCGCTAACGAGACCAAACGCCCCTTGTCCTCCAAAAAACACATTCACATAATCAGTCAGATAATCCAAAATCAACAAATCATGCTCAACAACAATCAGTGTTTTATTTTTAGATAACTCCTGTAAAAAATCACTAACCCGAAGCCTCTCTCCAATATCCAAAAACGCCAAAGGCTCGTCAAAGAAATAAATATCAGCCTCTCCAAGACTAGCCGCCAGAATAGCAATCCTTTGCAACTCACCACCCGATAACTTATTCATCTTATTCCCAAGAACTTGGGCTACTCCCAAAATCTCCGCCAATTCCTTTATACGACTCTCACTGCCACGCTCCTTCAATAAGTCCACAACTCCAACATCAACCGCCAACCCCGACAAGTTCTGCGGCTTATAACTAACAACCTTATTTTCCAACCCCTCAAAATACCGCAATATCTCATTCCCCTTAAAAAACTCCTTAACATCATCCTTAGAAACTTTTTCCTTACCTAAATTCATCTCCTCCGTCCCAGCCAAAATTTTAACAGCAGTAGACTTCCCAATACCGTTCCTCCCCAACAATCCCAAAACCGAACCCTCTTTCGGAACAGGCAACCCATAAAGCGCAAACCCATTATCCCCATATCGATGCACGATATCCTTCTCCGACACCGACGGTAAATTCACAACATTAATCGCCCCAAACGGACACCTCTTCACACAAATCGCACACCCAACACATGTATGCTCATCAATACTAGACTTATCACCAACAACAACACAGCTATCCGCCTCCTGCTTCTCAACCGGACAATACTTCTTACACTCATTCCCACAAATCGCAGGCTTACACTTTTCCTTATCAATAATCGCTAACTTCATAATATCCAGAATAAAAATCAAGTTTTAAATCTACCCAAAACTCTAAATATCTCCAATCCAACAAAACCAAATGACAATCAAATTCTGCCCAACCTGCGAGAGAATGCAAATCATCGCAACAAAAAATAACTCCCAATACTTAGTATGCAAAACCTGCAAAACAATAGAGCCTCGCGACACAGAAGAACAAATCATTGAGACTCAAAAAATAAAAAAATCAAAGAGAGGAAAAGGCGCAGCAGAAAAAGACCTCTCAGGGCACGACTTCAAATGTAAAAAATGTAAAAACGATAAATGTAAAGTAATCGACCTAGGAATGATGTTTGGCGATGAGGATTGGGTATACTTACTACAATGCACAAAATGCGACTACGCCGAAAGAGTAGGCGACTGGTGCTAACACTTACAACCACACTCAGGACAAAACTTCTCACCACCCTGCAAAGCCCAACCACACTCACACTTCTTCACCCTCTCTTCCCTCTTCTCAATAATAGCCTCATAATCACTCCGCCCACTAAGCATCTTCCCCATAATCCCCGCAATCTTCTTCTGCTCATCCTCATCTTCCTGATACCGCGTCAAATCAAATCCATCCATTTTACAAAATAAACAAAAGCTTTTATAAAATTAACTCTACTTAAAACTACATGAAACAAAAATGCCACCTATGCAAAACAGAAATCCAAACAACATTTCTAGATAAAATAAAAGGAACTATAGTTCATACAGGAGAGGGAGAAACCTCCAAAACTCACTACATCTGTTCATCCTGTCAAAAAGAACACAAAAACAATCTAAAGGAAAAACTTTAAAGCCTATGGCCGGGATCAAACCGACGACCTCTTCATTACGAGTGAAGCGCTCTATCAACTGAGCTACATAGGCATAGCATGCCCCGCCGAATTAAATAGGTCGGTAGGGTACAACATAAAACAATATTAATAATTAATAAATCTTCTCAAAAAAATGCAAATTATATTAATTCTTAGTACGCAAGTTCGCAGTGTAAAAATTTTCGATGTGTACAAATGTACATGAGAAAATATTTTACCAAGAAATTGTCGCTAAGAATTAATATAATCCCAAAATAAAGGCAGTATTAGAATTAGCTCTAAGATTATGAACAGCACCAGCTTTCATCGAAATAATAACACCCGGCTTCATAGAAATATCCTCTCCCTCAAGATTAAACACGCCATCTCCCTCAATAACATGCACAAAAGCCGCCTTAACCGAAGTATGATCACTCATTACAGTTCCCGCGGCCATACAAAAAAGTCCCATATCGAACTTTTCATCTTTACAAATTTCCTTACTCAAAATTCCTTCACTCGGATACTCAATCATCTCCTTAATATCTTTAGTCATAACGTTAACAATAGTTAACACTTTATAACCCTGTCGGAAACCAAGTTAACTATTTTAAATCAAATCTTAGCCGTCCTAAGCAAATTAGCATTAGTAACAACCGTAATAGAAGAAAGCGCCATAGCTATCTCCGCAACAACCGGATTCAAAAAACCTGCAACAGCCAAAGGAATCGCAACAACATTATAAAAAAAGGCCCAAAACAAATTCTGCTTAATCTTTCTAAATGTCGCATTAGACAACTTTATCGACTCAACAACTCCAGTCAAATTCCCCTTAGCAAGAACTATGTCCCCAGCCTCAATCGCAATATCAGTCCCAGTCCCCATAGCAATCCCAACATTAGCCTGTTTCAAAGCCGGCGCATCATTAATTCCATCTCCAACAAACGCAACAAAGCCCGTCTTCTGCAGCTCCTCAACCTTACGCGATTTATCCTCAGGCATAACTCCCGCAATAACCTCTTTAATCCCAACCTCTCGTGCAATAGCTCTAGCCGTAACTTCATTATCCCCAGTAATCATAACCGTCCTAAATCCACCACGATTCAACCGAGCAACAGCCTCTCTAGAATCTTCCTTAACAGCATCCGCAATCCCCATAGCTCCGAGAACTACTTTATTTTCAACAACAACCATAACACTAAATCCCTTCTCAGCAAAACCCTTGACCACTTTAGCATAACTCCCAAGAACTATTTTCTTATCCTTCATCAAGGCCTCGTTGCCAATAATATATTTTTTCCCTCCAATAACTCCTTCAAGCCCCTTCCCCCGAATAACTTTAAACTTTTTAACGCTCAAATACTTCTTCAGTCCAGCTTTCTTAACAACAGCTCTAGCCAAAGGATGCTCACTCAATTTCTCCAAACTCCCAGCAATCTCAAGCAACCTCTTTTCGTTTTTACCAGAAATCTCAACAACTTCAGGCTCACCTTTTGTAATCGTCCCAGTCTTATCAAAAACAACCGTCTTGACTTCTTTCATTGTCTGAATCGCCTCACCCTTTAGAATAAGTATACCGCGCTTCGCACCCATTCCAGAACCAACCATCAAAGAAATAGGAACTGCCAACCCCAATGCACATGGACACGCAATAACCAAAACAGCAATAGCATTACTAATAGCAATACTCAAAGAAGCATCAAAAACAAGATACCATCCCAAAAAGGTCAAAAGAGATAATACTAAAATAACCGGAACAAAAACACCAGTCACCTTGTCCGCCAACTTCTGAATCGGAACCTTTGTCCCTTGAGCCTCTTCCACTAACTTAACAATATGTGACAGGAAAGTATCTCTCCCAATTTTAGTTGCCTTAATATAAAGTACTCCATCTTGATTAATAGTCGCTCCAATGACCTTTCCCCCCCTCATCTTCTCAACCGCCAAACTCTCCCCAGTAATCATCGACTCATCAACAGCACTCTCACCCTTGACAACAACACCATCAGTCGGAATCTTCTCTCCGGGCTTCACAATCATAACATCCCCAATTTTAACCTCACTAATATCAATCTCAATCTCCTTTTTTCCTCGCAAAACCAAAGCCTTCTTTGCCCCAAGCTCCAACAACTTCCGAACCTCCGTTGTAGCTTTACCCTTAGCCCTCTCTTCAATAAATTTCCCTGTAATAAAAATAGTCATAATCATTCCAGACACTCCCGCAAAACTCGTAACATCAATAAAAAAACTTAGTATACCCGTTGAATAGGCAACAACCGTCCCAAGCGCAATCAGCGAATCCATAGTAAATTGAAGTTTTACAAAACCTCGAGCCCCAGATTTAATAGTCTGAAAACCAAAAATAAAAATAATTGGGAAGCTAAGAATTAAAGTCAAAGGGACCATCCAATTCATAGGAATAAACCCATCTCCAAAATACATAATACCTATAATCAAAAGAGTTAACCCCCAAACAGAAATTAATTTAAATTTCCAAGAATCAGCTTCTTTTTCAGAAGAAGAAGAAAGAGAAAACGCAGAGTCTTCAAAATTAACTCCAATCATTTCAAACCCCGCATCTCTAACTGCCTTGCCAAGCTGCTCTATTGATACATTTTTTCCAACTTGCGCGAAAGCCTTTCCGCTAACCGGATTAACACTAATCTCTCTAGCTCCAACTTTCTCAAGCTCACCAGTCAAAATCTTCGAACAACTGGCACAATGCATTCCCTTAACGTCTAACTTTACCTTCTTCATTTTTTCTGTATCTGTTTAGTTAACCAGACAATCAACAAAACCAGAACAACAACAAAAAGAAAACCAATAATCCAGCCAAAAATCATTCCGCCAAAACCATAACTTCCAGACATCATACCATGACTATACTCACCAGTATCAGCCGAGACTGAGGCCAAAACTAAGATCGAAAAAACGAACATTCCAAGCATTAATTTTATATTTTTCATATTATTCCTCCAAATTTAGATAGTTAACTATAGTTAACAAAGTATATATATTTATATATAAGCTACTAAATGATTATGTCCTCGCTCCTCTGGTTAATTTCAGTATATTTATCCTCACAAACCTCACAACAAAAAAGTTCATCACCTTCATCCATAGCCATCCCACACATTTTACACCCTTCACCAACCTCAGAAAAAACCTGCTTCTCACAAATAGGGCAATTCATCTCAGACACCACAAGTCGAACCTCCTCCACAACCACAGCCGCCACTAGCAGGAGCAGACGCAGCAACCTCATTTAACACAGCCTCACTCACAACGCCGTCATCCGTAATAATAAAAGTCCCGGGAATCATTCCCATCCAGCAACTCCACCTAACAGTCCCAGCCTCATCCGGCACAAACTCCACAACATTCATCCCCTTATTCAACTTGACATCTAAATCATAATCCCTAACTATTATCTCATTATTACAACCCGTCAACTCTTTAACATCAATCTCCCATCGGACCAACACACCCTTCTTTAAACTAAATGTATCCGGACTCCAACCATACCTATCAACATCCATTTTAATCACCTGAAAATCTCCATCCATAAGAGCTCCAGCAGAAACAGCACTAATTCCACCCATATTAGAAACAATTGCCTCAAAACTATAATCACTTCCCAAAACAACCAATCCCCGATTAAGCATTATTAACCCAAGTATCAAAACAAGAACAGCCGCAGCCTTCAAAATTCTTTTAGTAGCCTTTTTACTAATAATTGAAGTTAAACTACCAAACCCAATAAGCACAGGCAAAGTCCCAAGACTAAAAGCACCAAGCGAAAAGAACCCAGTCCAAAAGCTTCCAGTACCAGCCGCATATAAATACAACGCCTGCAACGGACCACAGGCAATAAACAACCCACTAAGTATACCAGTCATAAAAGGCGCTTTGTAAAATCCCTTCGCATTATGAGTAGTCTTCGCAGTCCACTTTGTCAAGAACTTAGGATTAAACTGAAACCTCCTAAAGAATCCAACGCCAAGCATACTCAAAGCATAAAATATCATAAACACACCAGCAAAAATCGCAATCCCCGCACGTAGCCCAATACTAAAAGCGAACACTCCCCCAATCAAACCAAAAATCCCACCAATCAAAGCATAAGAAACAACCTTCGCCCCCCCATAAACGAAATGCTGCCCAAAGCCCTTGTGACCATTAGTAGCATTACGAGTAGTATAGGAAACAACAAAAGCTCCACACATAGAAATACAATGAAAACCAGTCAAAACCCCAACAAAAAATAATATAATAATACCAGAAGATTCACCAACACCCGGAATAGAAAGCCCTAGATCCGAAATCCAGTTATAACTAAAATAAGCCAATAACAATAAAGAGCTAATCATAAACCAAAAACCAAGCTTATCCTCGACTTCTTCCCTTTCATTTTCAACACCTCTCTTTTCATTAATCTTAATAACAAACTCTCCATCATATTCAATCAAATCAATAATACTTCTTTCACTAATTTTATTCTTATCAAAATCCACTTCCACCTCCCCTTTAGAATAACTAGCAGAAACAAAATTAACTTTATCCTTCAACTTCGACTCAATCAAACTAGCACAAGAGTTACAAGTCATTCCCTCAACCCTAAAAACTTTCTTCATAACAATATCAAAATAAAATCTTATATAACAACTTCGCTGAAACTAGTTTCTAGACCTAACTTCCCTAAAAATCAACAATATCAAAACTCCAATTAAGAAACCGAGTCCCAAAACAACTTGATAAGCATAAGAAACTTCACCCAAATAGGCAAAAGCAAAAGCAAAAGGAATAACTCCAATAAAAGTAGCCAATGTATATTTCCAAAAATTAATCTTACTAAACAATCCCAACCCATAACTCAGGATATCAACCGGCACAACCATTCTTAAAAAAAGAACACTCCAGAAATTATTACCAATACCAAATTTATCTTCAAACTTATAAATCTCGTCCAACGGAATAACTTTTTCAACAATCGGAACTCCAAATTTACGAGCTAAAACAAAGGCAATAATTCCGCCAATTGTCCAACCAAGAACAGTCAAGAAAGCCGCAACATAAACACCCCATAAACCAACAGCAACAACAATCAATGGCAAGACAGTAATCGGAGCAAAAACCGTAGCGATAACTTTCAATAAAACATAAATCACCATCCCAAACCACCCCGCAACAATCAACCCCTCAAAAAAATCCAACTTCGTCTGAATAAAATATGAAAACAAAACAAAACAAACAACAACAACAACAACCCAAACAAAACTCCACAGCTTCAACTTATTACCATTTCTCATCGTACCAAAACCAAAATATTGTTCATCCCCCTCCTCTTCCTCTCAACCAAACCCTTAGCCTCCAACTTATCAACCAATCTAGTCATCTTAACTTTCCCACACCCAAGTTCTTCCATAACACTTTTCTGAAAAAACGCCCCACTCTCCCGCTTCAAAATCTCAACAACCTGTCTTTCCTCACTATCAAACTTAGACATATCAATTCTTTTCGCCCGAGACTTACCCTTAATTTTCTTAATAACAATCCGCTCGCTCTCTTTGCTTAAAATAAAAAATAATCCGATCAAAAAAACAAGCCCAGCAATAATAACACTCAAGCCAGTCTGAACCCTAATCGTATCATACATTGTACAAGTCGACCCATGGTCACAACTCTCATCCACGATATCTTTTAATCCCGAATTAAACAATAGCACAATAGCTACAATAACAATCGAAATACCCACAATCAAAAAACCCACATTTTTATTTTTCATTCACAACAAAAGCAATCCATCTATAAAAAACTACCCTTAACACTGCTTACAACAAAACTTATAAGTTCTTCAAAACTCCAAATCCCATGTGGGAATGCCGGAGTGGCCAAACGGGCTGGACTTAAGATCCAGTAGCATCTTTGCTTACGGGGGTTCGAATCCTCCTTCCCACATAAATGTACTCTGTCCGGATTCGAACAACCTTCGCTTCATAGAAGCTCGGGCACGAAAATCAAATATTTTCTAAAAGTTTATTTCTCCAAAAAAACTTTTAATCCTACTTTCCTCATATAATAGTTACGAAGATATATCTCGAATATACCAAAAAACAATACTAACTATAATCAACAACTTCCAAACAATAGAAATATCTAAAAAATACAAGACAACGCAAATTGGAATCAATATCATTAAAAAATAAGGTAAATTCATAAAAAACATATTAATCTTATCCTGGAAAGTATATAACATTTTACCATCCCAACGATGAGGATTATCATCATAAGATATAATCTTTCTTTTATTTTTGCTCCACTTTTTTCTTTTTGATTTTCTCATATACTGGAATAAGATATCTATATTATAAAAACTTAACATTAACTCTTTCAGAATAGTGGGCGAACAATTTGCGCGAATTTTTACCCGCAAAGCTATTGTAAAAATTTTAGTGTGAATTGCGAGTAGGGTTTTGAACTTGTTCAAATCACGTTCCAGGCGATAGCGGGGACGGGATTTGAACCACGTGACCTTGAGGTTATGGGCCTCACGAGCTGACCAGACTGCTCCACCCCGCTATATCAAAGCCTAACCAAAAAGCATTATAAAGCTTTCTTTTCTCTTTCTTTTATGACAAAACTCCTAGGAATCGACGACGCAGGCAGAGGACCAGTCTTAGGCCCAATGACACTAGCAGGAGTAATAATAGACAAAGAAGACGAACCAAAAATAAAAGCCCTAAATGCAAAAGACTCAAAACTTCTAACCCCTCTCCAAAGAAGAAAAATAGCAGAAAATCTAAGACCCAATTTCACTCACCACATAGTAACTTCCTCTCCAAAACAAATCGACGACTCGACAAACCTAAACTACCTAGAAGCAATAAAAACCGCCGAAATAATAAACCACCTAACAAAAAACTTGAAAGAAAAAACCACAGCAATAATAGACTGCCCCTCAGTAAATATTGAGTCCTGGTCAAACGACGTCCAACAACTCCTAGATAAACCAGGAAATATAATCCTAAAATGCGAACACAAAGCAGACGCCAATCACCCAATAGTCGGAGCAGCCTCGATCCTAGCAAAAGAACAAAGAGAAGAAGAAATCTATAAACTAAAACTAAAATACAAAATAGACTTCGGATCAGGATATCCAGCAGACCCAAAAACAAAAAAATTCATTCAAGAAAACTTCAATAATGACAAATACGCCTCCATAATAAGATTCTCATGGAACACAGTAAAAAAATTATTCAAGGCAAAAAATTCTTCGCAAAAAAAATTATTCTAATTCAACTTTTTAGACAACCCAGTTTCCATAATAGCAGAATTCGTTCTAGCAAATATCAAAGGCAAATCTAATTCATCCAAAGGAGCATAAGAAAATGGTGAACTCTTAATAAGTTCAGGGTTCTTTTCACAACTTTTTTTTTCTCGCGAAGTCAACTTTCCTCCAAAACTAGCTCCAATGTATTTTCCCTTTAAATCATAATATTCTGTAACGGCATGTGGCTTGAACCTAACACCATTTTCCAAAAAAACTGCCTGAATTTCTCTCGTTGTGCTATATCTCCTAATCCAATCAACGACTTTCATAAGCATAAAACAAATCCCACCTTTATAAAAATTATTATGCCCTACTCTTTCCTCAACAATTCTTAAAAACCCCACTCCCCTCCCCACTCCATGAAAAAGAAGGCTAAGTATCCCAGGTATCCGACTTCCGACTACCGACTACCGACTCCCAACTGTAAACCCGAGGTTTACCAATGACCCACATAAAAAAGATGACGATGCACGGATTTAAATCCTTCGCAAGAAAAACCGAAATCCCCCTAAACAACTCAATGAACGTGATAGTCGGACCAAACGGCTCAGGAAAATCAAACATAACAGACGCCCTCTGCTTCGTCCTAGGAAGATTAAGCATTAAAAGCATAAGAGCCGCAAAAGCCGCAAACCTTCTCTTCTCCGGAAACAAAACATACAAGGGCTCAAAAGAAGCATCTGTAGAATTAGTATTCGACAACAAGGACAAAACTTTCGCAATAGATTCAAACGAAGTAACAATCAAAAGAACCGTAAGAAAAACCGGACAATCTATCTACAGAATCAACGGAAAAACAAAAACCCGTCAAGATATCTTAGAATTATTATCCCAAGCAGGCGTAGACCCAAACGGATTCAACATAGTCCTCCAAGGAGAAATCCAATCCCTAGTAAAGGCAACCCCAGAAGAGCGAAGAAAAATAATAGAAGAAGTAGCAGGAATCTCAATCTACGAAACAAGAAAACACAAAAGCCTTCGAGAACTAGAAAAAACTGAAGAAAGACTAAAGGAAATATCTGCGATACTAAGAGAAAAAACATCTTACCTAAGAAACTTAAATAAAGAGAGACAGGAGGCAATATCTTACCAAAAATTAGAGACCACAATAAAACGATGCAAAAAAACACTCCTCATTAAAACCAAAAACAGCAAGGAAAAAGAAATTTTCGAAATAACCAAAACAATAGAAAGCATCAATTCCGAAATAGAAAAAATAAAAAAGACGATACAAGAAAAAAACTTCAAGGCCGAAGAATTCCAAGGCAAAATTCTAGCAGTAAACAAACAAATACAATCCTCGACATCTAACGAACAAGAAATCCTCCATAGAGAAATATCCGACCTAAAAGCCGACCTAGCAGGACTAGATGTAAGAAGAGAAAATTTTGACAATAGACTCTTGCAAGGAAAGGAAAAAATAGAAAAATCAAAAGAAAAAATAGAAAAGCTAAATCATGAAATGTCAGAAATTAAAACAGCATCTCCAGAAATAAAAAAACAACAAGAACAACAAAAAGTACTACAGGAAAAGTTCGATATATTAGAACAACAAAGAAGAAAATTCTACATTCTAAAATCCGATTTATCAACTCTGGAAAATCAAAAATCTCAAAAAGAAAAATTCCTAATAGAATCAAGAAAAGAAGTCCAGTTAATAGAACAAACAATCACATCTCTCTTCGATGAAATCAAGTACGCAAAATCACTCGAAGCAAACAATTCATTGAAATATGAAACTGGATCTAAAATAGAAAAAACAATAGACCAAATATCTACACTAGAAAAAGAAATATTAGAAAAAGAAAAAAGAAACGCAATCTTAGAAACAGACATCAAACGAGAGAGAAAACTAAAGTATGATGTAACTTCTCTAAAATCATGTCCAATCTGCAAACAAGATGTAAGCGAAGACCACAAGCATAAAATTTCCACACATGCAGATACAACAATGGAAAACTCTTCCAAACAAATGGAATCTAATCTAAAGTCAAAAACAGAAGATATCGCAAAAATAAGCCACATAAAAGAAAGACTCATCACTCTACGAACCAAATTAGAAGAAATAAAAATAGACAAAATCAAATTAAAAAACTCAGATGAGAAAAAAGCACGAATAAAAATAATAACAGAGAAACAAGAAGAAGTAAGAGAAGAGTTGAAACTCATAAATGAAAAATTTCATTCCACGAAAACAAACTATGAATCCCTAAAGGATATTGAAGAAAAATATGACGAAACGAGACTAAATCTCCAAGAAATTTCCTTCTCAGATATGGACGTAGACACCGAAATGCAACTAAAAAAAAGAGAAATAGGAAGGTTGACCATAGAGCTGAAGGCAACACAAAGAGACATGGAAGAATCTCAAATAGAACTGAGAAAAATAGAATTACGGATAACAGAGAAAGACAAAGAAGCTGTAAAAAAAGAAATGGAAGAACAAAAACTCTACGAGAAATCTCAAAAATTCTTCGACCTTAGAAACTCACTACAAGACCAACAAAAGGTAGTCGAAACCGATATCATCGGACTTCAACACACCGTCAAAAACTTCGAAGATAAAACAAACCACAAAAAAATACTTGGGGCCCAACTCGGCGCACAGATAGAATCTCTAGATTCAGAGCTCTCAAAATTCGCATCTTTGGAAATACTAATATTATCAACAGAACAAATAAAAGAACGACTACAAAAATCTCAATTCAGAATCTCAAGACTAGGAAACGTAAACTTACGAGCACTAGAAGTTTTTGATAGAATCGAAGAGCAAGTCAAGCTAATAGAAGAAAAAGTCAAAATAATAGAAGAAGAAAAAGAACAAATAGAAAAAATAATTCTCGAGATAGATAAAAAGAAGAAAAAGTCTTTCTTGACGACTCTACACGCAGTCAACGAATACTTCACGAGAAATTTTATACAACTATCAAGAAAGGGTGAAGTAATTTTAGAGCTAGAAAACAAAAAGGACCCATTCTCCGCAGGACTAAATATATTAGTAAAAGTTTCTAGGGGAAGATACTTCGACATAACCTCTCTTTCAGGCGGAGAAAAAACTCTAGTAGCTTTATCCCTAATCTTCGCAATCCAAGAATACAAACCCTACTGCTTCTACGTATTCGACGAAATCGACGCAGCTCTAGATAAACACAACTCCGAGCTCCTAGCAGCGCTAATAAAAAAATACATGACAAGTGGCCAATACATCATAATAACTCACAACGACACACTAATATCCGAAGCATCTAACCTTTACGGAGTATCCATGCAAGAAAACATTTCAAAGATTATAAGTTTAAAAATATAATCTAAGAAAAATAAACAGGGTCGTTAATACATATAACATCGGAAGATTCTCCCGCTAGTTCTCCGTCCAGGACAGGTAAAACATCCACTTTATCAAAAGTTCCTAAAACAACACTTCCGCTACCAGAATTACTAGCTAAAACACTCGTACTAGAATTGGCAAAACTAGAATCGCCACCAGAATAAACAGCAAATCTTAAGGATTTTATATCTACATTTCCACGATTCACAATATTAAAATTGTAAGTATCTACAGGACTAATACTCTCAACTACAATATTAAAATCAACAGCAGCACAAAGTTCCTTAGAAGAAACCTTATTACCTACCGAACTTACATCAACGAATCCACGAGCCCACGAAAAAACAAAGGCAACCAAAACAAATACCAACAAAATTAAAAGAACACTAGCAATGACTGGAGAAACACCACGCTTTTCAATTTTCATATAAATAACCGTTAAACTAACTTTATAAAAATAACCAAAAAATTCTAAGCCCTCCAAACGAGGGCAAAATAAAAATAAAATAAATTACAAGATTTAGTAATAACTAGTTTCTACTTCTTCGATTGGCCTTTCCTTCTTAGTTAAAAGAAGAATCAGAACAACAAGAAGTACAACAAAGATGATAGCAAGGATAACCGTCAAGGCAACAACAGAAGTTGAGATCGAAGATCCAACAACATTAGCACCAAAAGTAATACTCTCGCCATCAACATCTACAGAGAAGGTATAAGTTCCAATTTCAGCATCGCTAGATGCAGTAACAGTAATCTGAACAGTTTCGCTCGCATCTGGACCAACAGTAATAACGGAAGGCACTGATACGCTCAAGTCACTATTAGAGACACTATCAATATTGAAAACTTTAACATCGTCCGCAGAATTTACTATAATCATATCATAAATTACAGTCTCTCCAGCATTCAAATCTTGATTCTTCACAGCAGCCAAAACTACAGTGGAACTAGATCCACCAACAGCAATTAACTTTGTAACACTAGTATCAGTATCGTCATTGTAAACTTCAATATCCAAATCATAAACACCATTAACAGCGTTTTCTGGAATCTTCAAATAAACAGTTCGATAAACAGAATCCTCTTCATCGTCGTAATCAGTATAGTCCTCAGCTGGAATTAAATCTCCCAGGTAACCTCGAGTAGAAACACCCAAGAAAGGAATTGAAACAACAACGTAAGCATCATCCATTCTATTGTAACCAACATTCTTTGCAACAACAGAAACAGGGAAAACATCGCCAGCAGAAACTTCCGAAGAATAATCAACTGTCAAAATTTCCAATGTGTATGACTCTCTCTGAATACTAATAGTATACTGCACTTCACTCTTATCATCTCGAGAAATAATATCTACATAGAGAGTATATTCTTCAGACAAAAAATCAGAGTCGGAAGGCAATTCTAAAGACAAAAGCTTAGTGTAGGTATTACCGTCTTCAATATCAAACCTATCAGTATAGGTAGACACATCATCCCGGTGACCTTCCATATAAACTTTAACCTTAACATCTGTTTCGTCGGCAATAGAATCAAACGTAACCCTTACAGGAACGATATCATCAACATCTCCGACCATTGTGTTAAGACCAAGAACAACACTATTAAATTCAGTGTCGATATTGGCAGCCAATCCAGCAGAAGCAATAGAAGCAACTAGCAAAGTCATAACCGCTACAAAAGGAATCAAAAGTACATTTCTTTTCATATTTTTCATTTTGAATTTAGTTAAGAATTTAAACTCCAAAACCTATTTAAACCTTAGCATTGTTGTAATTCCAGAGAGACGAAAAGATTTAAAAAGTATACCTTAGTATACATAATATCGTAAAAATGAGTAACAAAAAGATATCTCGAATTAAAGAAGGAAAAATCACGACCATAAAACTCTTAGAAGAAACTAAACTTAGAATAGAAAAACTACGAGAGCACAAAAGAGAATCTTACGACGACATTTTAAGAAAAATTTTATATGTTCTAAATACAGCACGAGATTCTCCTGAATCTGCAAGAAGAATTCTAGAAAGAATTTCGGAATTAAGAAATAGAATGCTAGAAGAAGAACGTCAACAAAAAGAAAACCTCAAGAAAGAAAAAGAGTTAATTTAAAACTTCCAAAATATTTTCAAGCACTTTTTCAATACTTTGCTCTCCATCAATCTTCACCGAATCATACATCTCTAAAATTTTCTCAGTCTCTTTATGATATATCTTCAATCTCTCACGTAATGCGCCCTCACTATCATCATCCCTCTGAAACAACTCTCCACCACACTCGTCACAAACTCCTTCTACTTTAGGTTTAGGAGTCGTAGTAACATTGTAGATTGCACCGCATTTCTTACACCCTCGTCGTCCAGAAATACGTCGAACACTTTCCTCATCACTAATCGAAATCTCAATAACCTTATTAACATCAAACTTACCCTTAACAGATTCAGCTTGCTTAACAGTCCTAGGAAACCCATCCAAAATAAAACCCTTCTCACAATCTTCTCCGGAAATCTTCTCCAGCAAAAGCTCTTCAATTATTTCATCCGGCACCATCTTCCCAGAATTCATAATTCCATCAACACGTTCCTTTATTTCTCCAGAAACTCCCCTTAGTAAATCTCCAGCAGAAATATGGCAAAGTCCGAATTTCTCAGCAACTTTTTTAGCCTGAGTCCCTTTTCCACACCCTTGCGGTCCAATAAAAATTAATTTCATATTTTAAAAAAAGTTTAATCTTATTTAAACCTAACTTCTCAAAACTCAAAAACCAAAACAGCCTCTATGTTTCATCATTCCCGAATACTTAAGTAAAAGAGAGGCTTTATTATGCGGACTATCGAAACCAAGGTCACCATTTGCCCTCGCCACCTTAATAACTTCACACATATTATCCTGAGTAAATTCGGAAATATACTTCGAATCAAGATAAAGATAAACTCCAGGCTCACCCTCAGACAACAATTCATTCTCCCCAATCAAAAATCCACTTCTCCATACCTTCTGACCGCTTTCAGAAAAACTAAAAAACCTAAGTGCAATTGGATGTTTCGAAGGAACATTTTCTATAAACTCACTTGATAAAATAGTACTCCCTATTACCCGAATCTCCTCTTGAGTCAATGGAACTACTTCAACCTGCTGGGTATTTGCAACAACTTCACCCGCAAAAAACAAACTCTTAATTATAACTCCAAAAACCAACACAAGAAGAACGGCAAGAATAATAACAATATTTTTCATATTAAAAATTCGTTGTTTTTTCACCTTACCCTTATTTGCCATACTCGATTAAAACTGACATAGTTTTTAAATATTAACCATAAAAACTTCGTTAAAAAATTAAGTTACCGTTTTTTTCCAGACCCCTAAGCCTTCGGTAACATCTCCGACAGGATCTGGCGCCTCACAAATCAATACCACATCCTTATCCAACTTAAACAACCAACCCAAAATCTCCTCCCAATCCTTCCGCTCTGTATCTAAATGCTTCCGTTCTCCCTTATCCCCATACTCAATCCCAGAAAAATGAACATGCCAATTCTTCATAGGAAACGCCTCTTCAAGTTTCCCAAACTCATACTTCCCATACCGAGCCAATACATGCGCAACATCAATACAAGCAGAACACCCAGTCTCACGAACCAATCTATTAATCTCACTAATCGACCCAAAAACATTAATCTTCCCCATAACCTCCGGACAAAGTTCAACATCCCAACCCTCTCTCTTAACAACCTTCATAATCTCAATTATACCCTCCTTAATCTTCTCAAAAACCTTCTCCTTCTCCATCCCAGAATAAAACCCCGCATGAAAAACAACCCGCTTCGCCCCAAGCCAAGACGCAATCTCACAACATCTCAAAATCCTCTTCTTACTCGCCTCGATCTTCTCATCTTCCTTACTGTTCAAATTCACAAAATAAGGAGCATGAATAGATAAAAAAATCCCAAGCTTCTTGGCTTTCAATCCAATTTTCCGGGCATCTTCTTCATTCTTAATATATGGGCCATAAGTAAACTCAATCTCACAAGCTTCAAGTCCCGATTCACTAAACCTCTCTAAATTTCTAATGGCATCTTTAACGGGGCCCAAGCCCCCAGGTCCAAATTTGATACTACTCATAAGAATCAGAGGATCTTAAACAATTTAAATCTATACATAACATATTACTAATCCAAAACTTCTTCTTTAGCAGACAAACCCAACATCTCCAAATTCAACGTTCCCAAATTCTCCACCAAATAACTATGTAAATTCCTAATAATCAAATCCTGTAGCCCTTCTTTTAGTAGCCCATGACAAACATTGATATCGCCTTCAGGATTCGTAACAGCTCCAAGTGGCAACATACAGGTCATTTTTTTCCCTTCAAGTTTCGAAGAATCTGCATTATTCAAATTCCCCTGCAATAGTTCAACCTCCACCTCGCAAGCCCCTTCAGACTCTCCCTTAATCACATATCTAAAAATCATATCATCTCCTCCAACAAATCCAACCCTATCACAATCCTGCAACTTATCATCAAAACAAGTCTTATCCTCACAAGCCTCATAACTAAAAAAGAAAAACCATGCGACCCACAACAAAACTCCTAACAAAGTCAAAAAAACAAACAAACCTCTCCAACTAAATTTATCACTTTTCAACCCTTTTTTCATAATACACGAAACAAAATTAACTATATAAAATTAACCAAAAAATAAAAAATAAAAAAGCCTCAAAGCGAGGCATGAAATTACAAAGAAATTAACTTAACGCTTTCACTAGCACTATTCTTTTCAAATGTTTTCGCCGCAATTGCTTTAGACTGAAACTTCTCAGCAGCCTTAATAACAACATTAGTAGCTTCCGAAACCATCAAAACAAACGCATCCTTCGCGTCAATCGAACCAAGCCTCAAAACAGAAACATTCTTCACAACCTCGAGTTCATCATTAACAACCAAGACATTCTTACCCTTGATTTCACTACTCAAATCTCGAAGTTTCGAAACATCGTCATCAGTCAATTCTCGTAGAGCAATCTTTTCAACAGATGTTGCAGTAACTCTTCGCGAACTAGTCGCAAGTGCTCCACTGCCATTCTTCAAAAAAACCGCAGCCGGAACTTTCCTCCGAAGTGCCATTAAAAGCTCTTTGCCTGTTAATTCTTCAACTTCCTTTCCGTCAGGTGCAGTCGCGATATAAACAACCTTCGCATTGTCACAAACATTTTGAGCAATCAACTTACCGCCTCTATCTCCATCAACGAAAAGAGTTATCTCTTTAGTCTCGGACAAGGTAGCAATAGTTTTCGGAAACCGAGTTCCCTGCATACCAATAACATTCTTGATACCATGCTTCAACATATTAACAACATCCGCTCGACCTTCAACAACTGTCAATTCTTTCTCGTCATCAATTCCAGGACCAGCAGCAAGACCCTCAGGTCCGTACGTAACAGCCTTAGAAATTCGAGTCGACTCACGAAGTTCAGTTTCCATCTCAGTGGAATCCATTCCCTCATTTGAAATTCCAGCAAGAAGAGCTTTCGCCCTCTCCATTATATAATCTCTTTTACCGCCTCGAACATCACTAATGTCACTAATTTTAATCGTAGCATCAGTCGGACCAATTTTATCAATCGTTTCAAGCGAAGCTGCAATTATTGTAGTCTCAGTCTTATCAAGTGCAGTTGGAATAGTAATCTCTCCAGTAGTCTTGCCACCTTCGGTTACAAGGTCTACCTCGATCCTACCAATCTTTCCTTCTTTCTGAAGCTCACGAAGTTCCATATCAGCACCAAGTAAACCTTCTGTTTGTCCGAACAAAGCCCCGATTACATCAGGTTTTTGAAACGGCCCATCAGCGTTAAACTTAGCAACAATCTGATACTTTATCGACGTTGGACTTATTTTTGCCATATTTTTTTCTCCATTTAGTTATATTAGAAATATCTGTCTACCTTCTGTCTCCTGAACGTGAATGTGATATGTTAAACTTACTCAAACTATCTCTAACAGTCAAGAAAAATATTCTTCATTTAAAAACTTTTGCTCTCATAAAAAACACAAAAATCTCAAGGAGTCTACCCTTTAAATTCTTTTACCCTCCACAAACATCAAAAAAATTCGCACAAATCTTTATAAAGATTTTAATTCAATAAATTCCAAATAAAAAGAGGGCAACAAATGGAACTCAAAAAACAAGACAACATTGAAGAAGAAGAATTTGACGATGAAGAAGAACTTGAAGACGAGAGCTAGCCCAAAATTAAAATGTCGAAACCTGAAACCCTAAACGACGAATACGACGAAGAAAGTCTTGGAGAAAGTGCTTTAGACCTCGAAGAAGACTTATAACTTTTCTTAATTTTATTTTTTTAATTTATTTTTCCCCTAATAACCGAGCCTCACGAAACATGCCTAAAGCTTTATACAACACCCGCAATTTCTCCAAAATATCTCCCCTCTCAATATCCTCCAATTTCATCTTAACAAGCTTCTCATAAAATTTAACCGCGCTAGCCCTCTTTCCTTTTGACTCAAGTTCCCGAGCAGCACTCAAGTAAACATTCTTCCGCGCAAGCATAACCTTAGCCTTCCCATTCCCAACAACATCTCTCCCAGCACGAACAAACATATCCTCCGCATCATTAATCTTCCCAAGCCTACAAAACAACTCAGCCGCCATCACATAAGAATCCATCCTCTCGCGAAACATAGGCTCCAACGCCGCCAAATTCCCAAGCGCACGAGCAGCCCTCTCAAACATCTTTCTCTCTTCATACATTCTAGCAAGCTCCCCCCAAATAAATCGCTTAATCTCGAAATTAGCAGCAATACCTGCTTTCAGAGCCGACTCCAAATAAACAATCTTATTCAACGCCGTCCCCATAGAATCAAGCTTGGTCTCCATATCTTCAATTGTTTTCTCTCTAACCTGTACTACCATAAACAAACTTCACCTCAAACCTTTTTAAGAATTATTATACTCCCGTCAAACAGAATAAACAAAATTCCAAAACCCCGGGAAAATCCCGGGAGAATAAAAATAAAAAAAGGTCAAATAGACCTTACAACTTTTTCTCGACAAGAGACTTGCAAACACCTGCAGCAACTGTAACACCAGCGTCACGGATAGCAAATCGAGCCATGTTCGGATTATCCGAAGCAGCCTCCATTACCAAATTTCCGATCGGTTTGATCTTTACAATAGCAACATCCCCATTCTTGAGGAAATCAGGGTTCTCTTCAGCAACCTGTCCAGTAGCAGGGTCCAACTTAGACACTAATTCCACGAATTGACATGGAACTTGCGCTGTATGAACATGGAAAACTGGTGTATATCCCTTAGCAATAACTGTTGGATGGTTGATAACGGCAACTTGTGCCTCAAACTCTCCAACTATCTTTGCAGGTTTAGCAGCTTCACAAATAACGTCGCCTCGAGCCATGTCTTTCTTACCAACACCTCTGATGTTGATACCAACATTGTCTCCAGCTTCGCCTTCCTTTAACTGCTCGTGATGAGCTTCAATTGAACGAACCTCACCCTCTATACCAGATCCAGACCTACCTGGAAGAACGATAACCTTTTGTCCGATCTTCATAATTCCAGTTTCAATCTTTCCTACAGGAACAGTACCAATACCAGTGATATCATAAACATCCTGGATAGGCATCCGCATTGGTAAGTTTGTTGGTTTTTCAGGTGCAGGGAATTTATCGATCTGCTCTAAAACAGTTGGTCCTTTATACCAAGCCATTTTATCAGACTTATTAGCAACATTATCGCCCATCAAAGCGGAGCCCGCAATAAATGGAGTTGTATCTGGACTATATCCAGCTTGCTTAATAACTTCCTTAACGCCCTCAACAGCCTTCTTGTACTTAGCCTCATCATAGTCAACAACATCCATCTTGTTAATAAGAACAGCAAGGTGAGCAACACCCATAGTTCTAAGCAACCAAACGTGTTCCTTTGTCTGAGGTTGTACACCGTCTTCACATCCAACAACCAAAAAAGCCGCATCCGCCTGCGAAGCACCAGTGATCATGTTCTTAACAAAATCCTTATGCCCCGGAGCGTCGATTATTGTAACTTCGTAATTCTTAGTAATAAGTTTCTTATAAGACAAGTTAATAGTAACTCCTCTCTCTCGCTCTTCCTTCAAATTATCCATCACATAAGCGAACTCGAATCCAGCCTTGCCATGCTTCTCTGCTTCTTCCTTGTACTTCTTCATCTCTTGCTCAGAGACTGCGCCACCATCGAAAAATACTCGCCCAACGCAAGTAGATTTTCCCTGGTCAACGTGTCCAACGAAAACAACATTCAGTCCTGGTTTTTCTTTAGCCATATTATATATTTTTTTAATTTAGTTAGTTTCATTATTTTCCCGAAGGAAAAATGATGAGCGAACGACTTTTAGTCGTACTCTAGTCATACTCACGAAAAATTATCCGCAAGCATAAAATATGATATTAATTTCAGTTTTTAAGCCTATTGATTCTCAGCTAGGCCCTTCCGCTCCCTAATCTGCCTAATAACCTTAACCTGAAAATCCGTAGGCAACTTCTTAAAAGTCTGACTAACTAAACTAGAAACCCCTCGACCTTCAGTAGCCGACCTCAAATCCGAAGTCCATCCAATCATCTCACTAACCGGCAACTCAGCTCTAATCGTAACACCAGTCTCATCTTGCTGCACATCAACCAACTGACCTCTCTTCGTAGAAACAAGTGAAGTCACAGCACCCATAAAAGAAATTGGCGCCTCAATCTGATGAACCTGAACAGGTTCGAAAATAACAGGAACAGCCTTAGCAAAACCTTCCTTGATAGCATCACGAACAGCCGGATATACCTGAGCCGGACCTCTATGAATAGCATCCTCATGCAACTTCATATCAACAATAGAAACCTTCATCTTATGACAAGGCTCTCGTGCCAAAGGACCAGCATCCATAACTTGTTCAAAAGCATCAAGCAACAATTCAATAACCTCACCAATCTGGACAATTCCTTTCGTCCTATCAAGGAAAACCGAACCCTTGTAAATATTCCTATATTGCTGAGCCTCATCTCGAGCAATACCCAATCCAACCAAAGTTTCATCTAAAGCCTTATCTTTCTTCTTAATTCTACCAGAAGGTAAAGTCCCATCTGCAATAGCCTCAACAATGGAATCCTCCAACGGTTCAACCGTAACAAAAAAATCATTATGCTTATTCGGAGTCCTGCCAACAGCAACATCACTAACCTTAGCAACCGACTCACGATAAACAATAATAGGTGGACCCATTGTAATCTCAAGACCCTTCTCACTCTTAATTCTATTTTCAATGATTTCCAAATGGAGTTCGCCCATCCCACTTATTAAAGATTCTCCAGTTTCTTCATTAATCTCAATTCTTAGGGAAGGATCTTCTTTCCCAATCTGCCTCAATATCTCAATCAACTTAGGCAAATCAGCGGTTCTAACGGCTGTAATAGATTTAGTAACAACAGGCTCAAACAAATGACTAATAGCTTCAAATGGCTCAATAGGATTAGTCGAAACAGTCTCTCCGACGACGACATCCTTTAAGCCAACAATTCCTACAATATTCCCAGCAACAACTTCACTAAGCTGAACCCTACTAGCGCCCTTGTAAATAGAAACCTGCTGAGCCCGAACTTTCCTATCAGCAATATTCATATAAAGCTCATCACCTTGCTTAATAGTTCCACCAAACAGTCGTCCAGCTGCAACTTCACCAGCATGAGGATCAACCACAATCTTAATCGGAACAAACGCAACCTCTCCATCAATATTACAATTCATAAAATCCTTTCCAGCCTTGCTCTCCATGTCCCCATGCCAAATCTTAGGAATCCTATACGCCTGAGCCGTCACAGGATTAGGATGATTATTGACAACCATTCCAAGAACTACTTCATGGATAGGTGCCTTCTTCGCCAAAACCTTGTACTCTTCGCCACCAGCCTCGTAAGCATCAATAACTTCTTTAAAACTAATCTTCTTTTCCTGCATATAGGGAATAGACAAAGCCCAATTATGAAAAGCACTACCAAAAGCAACAGTTCCGTCAGCAACATTAACCTGCCATTTTTGTTTGTACTCAGGCTCAGCAATTTCAGCAATCAACTTATTAACAGAATCGATAATCCCAATAAACCTTTTCTGCATTTCCTCAGGAGTAAGCTTAACCTCTCGAATTAAACGATCCACTTTATTGATAAAAAGAATAGGTCTAACTCTCTCCTTCAAAGCCTGACGAAGAACAGTCTCAGTCTGAGGCATGATTCCCTCCGAAGCACAAGATAAAACAATAGCTCCATCAACCGCTCTCATAGCCCGAGTAACATCTCCACCAAAATCAACGTGACCCGGAGTATCAATCAAATTAATCAGATATTCTTGCCCATCAACCTTATGAATCATAGAAACCGAAGCCGAATCAATAGTAATCCCTCTCTCCGCCTCATCATCATGAAAGTCCAAAGTCCTAGCCTTCCCCGCCAAATCCTCACTCATCATACCAGCGCCGGCCAACAAGTTATCAGAAAAAGTAGTCTTCCCATGATCGATATGAGCACAAATCGCAATATTCCGAATATGTGTAGGATCCTTTTGTAATTCCTTAACTTTGTCTGTATTATCAGCTGCCATAAACAATTAATTGAAGAAACGCTTTAAAAAGTTTTGCCCTTCTGAATACTATTTGACCGACGATAATCAGAATATTAGAACTCAAAGAACCCTAGGTAATAATATAACTTTCTCCAGAAGCACAACCAGCATTAAACTTACTCCGAGGAACCATGTCCAAAAGAGCTCTTACCGAGCCAGGACTAAGATCACCTATACCACGAATCACCACAGAATCATACTTATCAAAAATCTCAATTTCTCTATCCGAAGCATTAACCAAATCAGTAAAATAAACCAACCGAGTAGCAGGAATACCTCCTACGACTTCTCCTTCCAAAAAATTTACGACTTCTCCTTCCCGTTCAGGAAACTTCAAAAGGCGACTTAAATTTTTCCCCATACAAACAAGCCCTCAAAAGAATTTATAAAAATAATGCCACTTGAGTTAATAATTTTAATTTTTAACAGATAATTTCACAGCGTAAAAGATTTCGCCGTGCATATCAATATATAAGGAAATTTTTACCAAGAAATTAGCGTTAAAAATTAAAATTACCGAGCTGCGTCGGCTTGTTTTTCCGTATCAATCCTCTTCCGAATAGCATATGACTCTCCGCTATTATCAGCGGCCAACATTATCTCTTTAGCTAAAGCCTCAACAATAGTCGCCTTCTTATTAAACGCCTTATCATAAGACCCATTAACAAAATATCTCAAAACCAAATTCAACCTTCGACGTGGAGAAACATCAACCGCCTGAGGATATTTAGAACCACCCATAACAATTGTAGTGGTCTCATCCCGCGGAGCACTATTTTCAATAGCCTTAACAAAGACCTTCAAAGGATTCTCTCCAATCTTCTCCTCAATAATCTTAAACGCATCAATAACAATCCCAGTGCACCGAGTCTGCTTCCCCGTAATCCAACCCGTAATAATTTTATGCTTCTTCCCCCGCGACCCCGGAACCTGCAACAAATTAATCAATCTCTCAACAACATTAACCTTAGCCCTAGCCGGATCCCACTTAATCCTACCGTGACTCTTAAGCATCAACTTAGCATTTAAGTTAACAACCTTCTTTAAGCCCGGATCTTCAACTCTAACCTCCGAAGCATCAAACAAACCAAAAACTTTCATCTCTACCATTCTATGCCAAAGCCCCCGCTTTTCTAAATTTACTCAAATCAAGTTCCTTGAAAGCCTTAGCATTAATACCATTTACGCCCTCTTCTAAAGAAACCCCATTAACTTCTCCAGAAAAATAAATATAACCATCTTGCCTATCTACACACGTAATTCTAGCAAAAGAAGACCTCTCTCCCATGTGTTCATAAATAACAACGCCAGATTTAGGAACCTGACAACTTTCTAGCGCAACAAGTTCAGTATATCTATTATTTATTCCAGAACCAACACAACTCATTCCTCCCATCCTAACGTCGCCCCTTCTCAATCTTACCCATCCAAAGTCTCTCCAGTGGTTGATCATTTACTTTAATTACACAAAACCTAACCCCAGACAAATCTCCCTTAGTTCTTCCCTGCTTCCCACCAATCCTCTCAATCATAACCTCATCATGCTCATCAACAAACTTCTGCGCCAAATTACCAGGGATGAACGCAGTAACTTCTTTACCATTCTTAATCAATTGAACCCTGCAACATTTTCTCATAGCCGAGTTAGGCTGTTTAGCTTCTTTTTGAATTTTCTTTGTAACAATTCCCTTCGCCTGACTAGCCCTACCAATCGGATCAAACTTCAAACTAATCCCAAGCCGTTTCTTTTTATCAGGCAATCTATTATCACGAAACTTCTTCCGCTTATTCTTCATCTTCCGTCCACTCATTAAACCCATAGTAATAATTAAGTGAAAAATCCGTTTATAAAACTTTGCTCCCACAACCTCAAAACTCCAACAAAACACCATCGATAAAAACTCTATCAACAATTTTAATTTATGCTATACGTAATTTACTAACCCCAAAAAAATCCTTCATAACATCCCCTAATTCCTTCTCTCTAGTTCTATTTCTTCCAATCAAAGCCGCCTTACTCTGCCGACCAGCGTTAACAACAATACTTCCACCCTTCATCTCAATTCCTACAAACTCGATCGGAGCAACAGTGTCTCCAACAAATTTTTTAATACCCTCAACATCGTCAACTAAAGGCATCGTAATAACCCTAATCTTCTTCCTCAAAATCTCACTCATTTTCTTAATATTACAAGCCCCTTTCCCAATCGCCATAGAGACCTTATCTTTAGGGACACAGAAAATAATTTGATTGTTATAATAAAAAACCTTTGTCGTAGAAATCTTGGTTGTCCTCCCAAATAAATTAATATATCGCATCAACTGCATATCAATAACATTAGCCATTCTACTTCAAACAGAAAACTTCACAACTAAAGTCAAGATTTAATTCCTTAGTCAAATCTTCCTTAGACTTCAAAACATCAAATTCCAACTTCGCTTTTTCAAGCTTTTCCACCGTCTTATCTCGTGTATCTTTAGCAATAAATATATTTTTAGCTTTCTTGCCAACCTTCAGAGCCTGCCTAATCCCAAACAAAACTTTGCCAGCTTCTATTCCCTCTTTCAATTCTTTAACACTCATGAGCAAAAATCTTTAGATTTTTGATTGGTAATGATCTTGAGTCATTAACCTATCTAAAATTCAAATGCCTCCAATATTTTATTTATCATGCCTTTTTCTTCCCCTTCGCTTTTTCTGCCAATGAACCAGTAACCTTAACCAACAACCCAGGAAGACCAGTCCCCACAGGAACAGGCTGATTCAAAATAATGTTTTCAATAACCGACTTCAACTCATCCCTCTTCCCTGTCTTCGTAGCCTGAACAAATTGTTTAACTGGAGTCTCAAAAGAGGCCCTAGCCAAAATAGAATTCTTATCTCCGATAATACCCATACGAGTAATACCCTTAACAGTTCCAGACGCAGTCATAGTATCAGCAATAAGCATTGCATGCTTAGGATCCACCGCCAAACCCTGTGAACTAATAACTTTATTAATTTCTTGGACAACTAAAGACCTAGCAGCCTCAATACCTAAAACCTTCGTCGTCTCATGCAAATCATTACTAACCACCTTGTCAGCATTAACACCCTTAAACTCCATAATATCCTTCAAGTTAGAACCAGCAGTCAAAATCACATAATCTTTACCTCGCTTCACAACCAAAACCTGCGTAATCTTCTTAATCCCAGTCAGAATAACTTCCTTAATCTTCTCCTTCGTCCTGTATATCATCTTAAAATCCTCCTTACTCATATCCAAAACAATACCATCGCTCAACTTCTTAACATCGAACCCTTTCTCACCCAAAACCTCAACAGTCTTATCTAAAGAAATATGAACACTCTTTAAAGCCACAGCATCCACACCAATCTTAATCTTCTTAGACCCAAAATCAATCGCAATATCACTAATAACATCCTTCAACTTAATTTCCTTAATCTTCTCCGCAATCGTACGAGCACTCTTCTCATTATTAAAATCCTTATCTAAATAAATCTCCATTGAAGGTGTCTTCGGCATTTTACGAGCATCCAAAATTTCAACAATACGAGGAAGACCAGTTGTAACCTGAACTTCTGCAACACCAGCCGAATGGAATGTATTCAAAACCATCTGTGTCGAAGACTCACCAAAACTCTGGGCAGTAATAACTCCAATGGCCTCACCAGGTGCAACTTTCTTATTCAAATGCTTAGCAGAAATGTCAATACCATCAAGCCCATACTTAAATTGAACAATATTATTAGAAGCATCTCGAACCGTCTCATCATAGGCCATAATTAAATCCTGTAAAGCATTCGCCAACCGCCTATACAAATAACCAGACTTAGGCGTTCTAAGAGCAGTATCCATCAGGCCATCTCGTCCAGTCATAGCACCAAAGAAAAATTCCTGTGGTTTCATTCCTTTCATAAAAGAACTATAAATAAAACCACCAGCACTAGCCGATAAATCTCCTTTCTTAAAACAAGATAAAGTCCTACCTGTATACCCAAAATCAATTCTCCTCCCATTCAAAACCTGCTGCCCAACAGAACAAGCAATCTGTGTAATATTCAACAAGCTACCACCGGCTCCACTACCAATCATCTTATTAGCCAAACTATCTTTAGAAAAACCAACCTTAACAGCGTCCCCAATATGAGTCCTTGTCTCATTCAAAATTTGCAAAATCTTATTCTCCCGAGTCTCCTCCGCAGTCTTACCAGGAATCAATTCCATACTCTTATCATAATAACTCTCAACAATCTTCTGTGTCTTCTCCTCAGCCTTAGCAATAATATCAGCAGTCTTACCCTTTACAGAATCAGGAACATTCAAATCTTGAACACAAAGAGTAAATCCAGTCCTAGACAAAAATGTAGTTCCAACAGCAAAAACCTGCCTTAATAACTCCATAGCCTCCTCCCTACCTAGCTCCCTATCAACAACCCTCAAAACCTCTCCCTTTCCAGTCTTAAAAGTAGTGGAATCAAAACCTTTGCCCAAAGCAACCTTAGGCAAAATCTTCTCAAAAATATCTTTACCAGAACTCATTTTATTCAAACCAGGAACCTTAACGCCTGAACTATACAACAACTGCGTAGCATCTTCTCTGCTCAAATTAGCTTCTCTTAACATATAATTTCCACTCACAGCATCCTTAACACAGCCAAAGAAATTCATACTATTCTTAGGAGAAAACAAATTCTCATTAATATTCAACAGAACCTTTGCCTCAGCAAGGGCCTCCTCTGTCTGCGGCGCATGGATATTCATTTCATCCCCATCAAAGTCCGCGTTATAAGGTCCACAAACTGCAGGATGAACCCTGAAAGTTCTACCAGGAATTACCTTAACAACATGCGCCATCAGATTAGCCCTATGTAACGAAGGATGCCGATTAAACAAAACGATATCGCCATCAACCAAATGCCTCTCAACAGTATATCCAACTTCTACTTCCTCAAGTAATTCTTCACGCAATTCATCAACAATCCTCTTCCTTTTACCATCGGCCCTCAAAATATAATTAGCGGCAGGATATTCAGTTCGAGCAACTATTTCTTTCATTCTCTTCAAGTTAATTGTATTAACCTTCTCTGAAACAGTCAAAATCTTAGCGACCTCAAACGGCACACCAACCTCATTCAACTTCAAAGTAGGATCCGGAGAAATAACAGTTCGGGCAGAATAATTAACCCTCTTCCCGGCCAAATTCTTTCTAATACGTCCTTCCTTGCCCTTGATTCTCTCTTCAATCGTCTTCAATGGCTGACCACTTCTATGACGAGCAGGCGGAATCTTCGCAATAGAATTATCAAAGAAAGTCGTAATATGATACTGTAACAGGTCCCATAAATCCTCGATAATAACTTCAGGCGCACCAGCATTCAAATTCTCCCATAATCTCTGATTACTCCTAATTATATCCGATAACTTATGCGTCAGGTCATCTTCACTTCGCTCACCAGATTCTAAAGTAATCGAAGGCCGAACAGTCACAGGTGGAACAAGAAGCGAAGTCATAATCGCCCACTCAGGCCTAAGTGTTTCAGCATTAATTCCTAAAATCTTCAAATCTTCATCACTAACCTTAACTAACCTCTCACGAATCTCCGAAGGAAACAGTCTCCTTCGACCACTTCTAAAACTAGTAGGCTTCTCAAGTCTAACCTTCTCTTGAATAATGGAACAATGCGGACACTTTTTCCCATCCTTAGCCCTCTTTATACGACCAACCAAATCCTTAGCTAAATCCTTCTCTTCCTTAATCAAAGCCTTACCACAAGCCTCACATGTACTCCTTAAAACTAAATCAATAATTGGCAAATACTTTATATGAACAACAGGCCGAGCAAGTTCGATAATACCAGGATGCCCAAGGCACTCTTTCAATCTACCACCACAAGTTCTACATCTTACCCCAGGGTCAACCGCTCCAAGTCTCAAATCCATTAAACCACCATCAACAGGATAACCGTCAACGTCATAAAGCTCAGGCGTCACAATCTTAGCAACACTCAACTTCTTAATCTGCTCAGGACTAAGTAAACTAAATCTCATCTCACTAATTTTTTTCTTAATTGGTCTTGCCATAATTTTATTTTACGAATAATGGTACTCTTTGAGCGCCTTTATTCGTACTTATTCTTAAGCTGAAATTTAGTTAATAAATGCAATCCCTGCAACTCTTCGATCAGTAACTTAAATGCATAACTAACCTCAACCGGCTCAACCTGGTTAGAATGACAAAGCGAACAAACTCTCTTCTTATGGATTTGATCATCAATAACAATCGAACCACACTTACTACAAATATTAATCACAACTTTATCTGAGTCGTATCTTTCCTTCAATAGCAACGATGCGCCGTGTCCGACCAAAGCCTCTTGCTCCATTTCACCAAGCCTCAAAGCTCCTCCTCGAGAACGACCAGCGATAGGCTGTCGAGTAAGTAAGGCAATCTTTCCAGAAGCTCTCGCATGCATCTTATCTGCAACCATATATTTCAACTTCAAATAAAACATATTCCCAACAAAAATCTTAACCGGCATCCGCTCTCCAGTAACCGCATTATACATAACCTCCTTACCATTCGCCCTAAACCCAAGCTTCTTTAATCCATCCTCCAAGCTCTCAATTGTCTCACCCGAAAAACTAGAAGCATCCACAATCGAACCCCTCAAAGCAGCAACCTTCCCAGCCAAAACATCCATCAAATAACCAACAGTCATACGCGAAGGAATACCATGAGGATTAAACATAATACTAGGCTTAATACCACTAACACTAAATGGAACATCAGACTCAGGAGTAACCATGCCAACAATACCCTTCTGACCATGAGGTACCGAAAACTTATCTCCAACTTCAGGAATCCTAACCTCTCGAGTTCTAACTTGAATAATTCTATTTCCTTCTTTATCATGGGTCATAAAAACAGCATCTACAATCCCGGTTTCTTCTTGCTTGATCGCAACCGAACCTTCTTTCTTAGTTTGAATAGAAATGTCTCTAGCCTCACTCAAAAACTTAGGAGGTGTAGTTTTACCAATCAAAACCTCACCTTCTTTCAGTTCAGCTTCAGGATAAACAATACCATCATCCTCCAAAAACCGATAACTTTCTTCCATCCTATACCCAGAAACATCTTTATCTGGAATACAAATTTCATCCTTCAAACCACCAGCGTAATTCAATTCAACAGACACATGGGGCTTCAACCTAGAACTCCGACCAAAACCACGATCAATAGAACCGCCATTCAAAACAATCGCGTCCTCGATATTATAACCATCATAGGGCATAACCGCCAAAACAACATTTTGCCCAACCGGATGAACATTAAGCGTATCATACGTAAAACTCCTAACCAGGGGCTTCTGTGCATAATGTAAAATCGAAACATCAGTATCAATCCTCACCGGAAAATTACCAGCATATAATCCTAGTCCCTGACGATAAGCCCTACTTCCACCCTTAACCATACGAGCAGGAGGATCATTGTTACCAAAAGGAATAAGTGAAACACTAACACCAAAAACATCCATTCTATCAACTTCCAAATGCGTATGCTCACTAGTCAACTCATCCTCTTCTAAACAAACATAACAATCATCCTCTTCAGCCGCATCCAAATATTCCAAAATTCCTTTCTCAAATAAATTCTGCCACGACAAACTTCCAGATCTGACTAACTCAATATGCTCCGGCTTCAATCTCGACTCACCATTATCAACAATAATCAAAGGACGAATCACCCGACCAATCTCCGAGCTAATATAAATCGTATCCAAAAACCTATCAAAACGAACAGACGCCTCAACTGGCAAATTCCCCTCACGTCTCTCATTCTTAACATTCTTCACAAAAGTCTCAACATCGTCAGTAGAACCAACGAACCGACCATTATAAAACACATCAAGCTCACCATCGTCTTTCATTCCAACCCCTCTTAAAACTTTTAAAATAGCGTCATCATCCATAGTATTCCGAGTAGAAACACGAGCAAGCAAAGCTAAATTTTTCCTTAAACCAATCTCAGTTCCCTCAGGTGTCTCAATTGGACAAAACCTTCCATAATGGGTGGGATGAACAGTCCTCGCCGCAAAATTCTCCTGCTCTCCAGGTAGGGTAGAAGTAACCCTTTGTAACTGACTCATAATCGCAAACGAATTATTCTTATCAATATTCTGAGTAACACCCTTTCGCTCCCCAATCCAAGAACCAGTAGCAATCGCCGACTCAACACGATGTGTAAACAAAGTCGACTTGGCAATCGTCTTAATAGAATAAAACTTACGCCTCTTAACCGTCTTCTGCAAAGTATGCTGAACTTCTCTTAATAAAATATTAATATTAACCCTAAACAAATCCGCCAACAAATCTCCCGACAACCGAACCCTCTTATTGGCATAATGATCCTTATCAGTCATAGCCTCACCTGGATTTTCTTTAGCAATATAGAACTGTTTAATAAATTTACAAAGAGTTCGGGCCTTCTCAAGTCTTGCCTTTTTATCTAATCCAATATGTGGCAGAAAGTAAGAATCAATCCGCTGCTTCACCCTGTCCAACATTTCCTTATTAGTCCCCTGCAAACCGCTCTTCTCAGCAATCCACATCAAAGCATCGTTAACATTAGAAACATCGGCATATTCATACAAATTAACAACCAAACTATCCGTCTGCTTCCCAATCAGCTTCGCAATATCAGCATCACTCGTAATTCCAAGAGCTTTCAATAAAACAACAGCCGGAATATCCCTAAACCTCGAAAACGAAATCTCCATAATCCCATCAACGCTCTCAACCAAAGAAACCGGAATCTTATAAGCACCTCTCTGCGAAAACATCCTCAAAATCATTCTACTCTTAATCTTCTGCCACTCAACAAAAGTCTGATTCGATGCCAACTCTTCCGCCATAACCATAACTCTTTCATTTCCATTAATTAAAAAATACCCACCATAATCCTTAGGGTCAATATAATTCTCAATCAACTCCTCAGCACTCATTCCATCTAAATTACAAACACCACTCTTAACCATCACAGGAATCCGTCCCAACTCGACCTCTTCGGTCTCAACCTGCCCAGCATAATTAATAGTCATCTCCATCCAAATCGGAGCCGAATAAGTCAAATTCCTAAGCCTAATCTCAGCAGGAGTAACCGGCTTCGAAGAACCATCGCTCTCAATAACATTAGGCTTCCCAACACGAATCTTCCCGAGCTTAATCTCAAAATCCTCATTAGGCAGACCGTCAGACAATTCAGTCACAATTTCCTGCATTCTTTTATTAATAAAATTATTAAACGACTTAATATTCGACTCGACAAGAGAATGATTCTTCAAAAATTCTTTAACAAGTACGTGCTCAGCCATCTAAATCACGACCCTGTAATACTCTTCATCGGACCTAGAAATCTTCACAATATCTCCGGTATCACAATCCTCAGAAAGCGCCGGGTCTTTTTTAGAAATCTTAGGTAGCTGCATCGAATTAATGTTAAACTTCGTTAAAAGTTTCTCGACCTCTTCAGCGGTCAGCTTCGTGTGCTTCGGTTGGAGTACGTGCATTTTGCCTTTTAGAATATCCCTTTAGATAACAAAAATATCAAAACTTGGTTTAAAAACCTTTCGAATTTTGCCATTTTAAAGGGGTTCAGGTCAAAAATCAATAAAAATAAAAACATGGCCCCGAGGGGATTTGAACCCCCGACACCTGGATTAAAAGTCCAGTGCTCTAACCAGGCTGAGCTACGGAGCCATACACACTAAATAAAATTTGAATTTAAAAAACTATTCATTAACCTCCAAAAAGTAACACAAAAATAAATCTTCTTTCTAAAAATTACATCTTATCATACTTAACAACTTCTTCATTCAAAAGTTCAAACTCAACTCCAGCCTCTCCAAAAATTCTCTTAGAATCTCCGGACGCATGATAATCCCGAACCGAAACAACCCTCTTAATTCCCGAACTAATAATAAGTTTAGCACAAGTATAACAAGGAAACATAAAACCATAAAGAGTGGCCCCATTAATAGAAACTCCAAGCTTAGCTGCCTGACAAATGGCATTCTGTTCGGCGTGAGTCGTTCTGACACAATGGTTTGTAATCTTCCCATCTTCATGGACCTTTCCTTTAAACTCATGTCCAATTTCGTCACAATGAGAACAGCCAGGAGGAGATCCAACATAACCGGTAACTAAAATTCTTTTATCTTTAACAATAACACATCCACCCCCACCGGCGCGCGCCCTGTCACAAGTCACTCTGTCAGCAATAACATCTATAATCTTAATAAAATACTCATCCCAACTCGGTCTAACAAAAATATCCGCTTTTTTTTTAAGCGCCCGCTCAACTTTCCCCTTCAATTCTTTAACAGTCCAGTCATTCCGAAACACAACATCCGCCATCTCAATACAACCCTTCAAATTCTGCTTCAAAGAATCGGCATTCTCCATCTCGCTCTCCTCTTGTCTAACAAAATCCTGAAACGAAACCTTATCTGTAGAACTTTTCCTCTCAATAATTCTAGCGTATCTTGTTTCCATATCTGCATCAACCGCCCAAAGTACAAATTCAGTTTTACCTTTCAGCGCCTCGACTTCGCCAACACACCGAACACTTTCAATCACAACATCTTTCTTTTTTCCCTTAGCCTTACTATACAACTCTTCAACAATATAACTAGCCCCGTTATTAGCTCTCAAATCGTTAGCAACAGAAATCATATTATCTCTATTTACTTCCAATCCCCTCTTTGAAATTTCTTCAACCAAAAACTCCCTAACAGAAAAATGCTCAAATCCACGCTCCTTCAAAAATTCAACAACCGTCCCCTTCCCTGCACCCAGCGTCCCGGTAATTCCAATAATCATAACTAAAAAACTCATCACCAATATATAAACACTATTGCACTAAACCATATATTATCTTCCAGTACTTCCAAACCTTCCCTCTCCCCTAGCACTCCCACCCAACTCCTCGCTCTCTACAAACTTCACTTCAGGATAAGGCAAAATCATAATTTGTGCAATTCTATCTCCAACCTCATAATGCAACCTATCTCCCAAAATATTAAACCTAATGATCAATTCCCCTCTATACCCAGAATCCAAAACACCAACACAATTCCCCAAAATCAAATCACTCTTTGTATTACTGCCCCTAGGAAAAACCAACATCACATGCCCTCGCGGAACCTCAAAAGACAAGCCCGTCTTATACTCAATGAAATTATCCCGCCCCTCCTTACTCACAGCCGTAACATCCATAGCAGCATCACCCTCATGAGCGTAACAAGGTAAAACCGCATTATCCCTCAATCTCTTAATTTTAACAACAACCATCTCAAACAAAAAACCCCACCAATTAAAAACATTTAGTAAACACCGCTCACAAACAATTAAAAACAAAACCGCGTTAAACACAATATGGAACTAGAAAACACAAAAAAAATAATCACAAAGGCCGCAGAAAAACTCCAGCTACCAAAAGAAAAGTTAGATATAATTCTTAACACCGAGCGAGAGACAAAAGTAAATTTCCCAGTCAAAATGGACGACGGCTCAACCAAGATATTCACAGGATACAGAATCCAGCATAACTCTCTCCTAGGACCCTACAAGGGCGGAATCCGATACCACCCACAAGTCGATCTAAACGAAGTTTCAGCGCTCGCAACATGGATGACAATGAAAACAGCGACAGTGGGACTTCCATTAGGCGGCGGAAAAGGTGGTGTAATATGCAATCCAAAAGAACTTTCAGGGCAAGAATTAGAAAACATGACACGTGCCTTTATAAAAAAAATAGCTCCAGTAATCGGACCAAACCTCGACGTACCAGCACCAGACGTATATACAAATGCCAAAATCATGGACATAATAGTCGACCAATATTCAATTGAAAAAAACATATCCACAGAAGAAGCAATAGCCGTAGTCACAGGAAAATCCCTAGAAAACGGAGGCTCCCTCGGACGAGACACAGCAACAGCAAGAGGCGGACAATTCGTTCTGCAAAAAGCAATCGAACAAACCCAGATAATCCCAACTCTAGAAAACGCAACAATAACAATCCAGGGAATTGGAAACGCAGGAAGCAACTTTGCAAAACTAATAACAAAAGGTAACTCAAAAATAATTGCAATATCAGACTCTAAAAATGCGATACACAACCAAGAAGGTTTGGACATAGAATCAATACTAAAACACAAAAAACAAAATAGCAACCTACAAGATATTCCAAACACGACACAAATAACAAATCAAGAACTCCTAGAACTAGAATGCGATGTATTAGTCCCAGCAGCTCTAGCAAATCAAATAACCTCTGAAAACGCCAATAAAATAAAAGCAAAAATAATCCTTGAATTAGCAAATGGTCCGACAACGCCCGAAGCTGATAAAATACTAGAAGAAGCTGGAAAACTAATCCTCCCAGACATCCTAGCAAACGCAGGAGGCGTCACAGTATCCTACTACGAATGGTATCAAAATATAAACAAAGAGTCATGGACAGCAGAAGAGGTTGACAAAAAACTCCAGGAAAAAATGTTTAAAGCAACGGAAGAAATACTCGATAAAAAACAATCCTACAAAACAAGCACAAGAGTAGCTGCATACATTAACGCAATTGAAAGATTAGTTAAAAAAATAAAATAACCTACACCCGAACTCCAACTTCCCCAAACAACCCCTCTAAAGAATCCTTCATCCTCAAAAGCTCTCCCTCCAAAACATCCTTCTTCTCAAAAAACTCCGAATCAATCATCCCTTCCCTAGAAGCCTTAAACCCTTGCAAAAAAATCTTCTTTGGCTTTCCCTCACAAACACACCCCATCCACTCGCCCATTCTAATCAGCTTCTCCGAATTATGCAACCCCGGAACAACCGTAGTCCGAAACTCCCCTTCAAGGTCATTTACAATTTTAATAGATTTTTCAATTTTCTCTAGATCAACACCAACTCCAACAATTTTCTCTAGATCATCCGGCGCGCCCTTAACATCTATCGCAATATAATCGACCAATTCCTCGTCAACCATCTCTTTTAATTTATCAGGAAAACTCCCATTCGTATCAATCTTAATCTTAAAACCCATATCCTTAATCTTCCGAACAAATTTCAAATCAAGCGACATCAAAGGCTCTCCCCCACTAATACAAACAGCATCCAACTTCCCTTTCCTCTTCTCTAAAAAATCCAAAATATATTCCTCACTAAATTGCCCATCACTCGGCTTTACAACCAAATCAGGATTATAACAAAACCCACATCGAAAATTACAACCCCATAAAAAAATAACACAACAAATTTCCCCGGGATAATCAATCGTCGAAACCTTCTGTAGCCCAGCAATCCTCATCAACACTCCTCACCAACACAATACTCCTCATTCCCAAAACTAACTCGCCCAAAATTATCCTCAGGTTCACCAGAATCATCCCTCGGAGAAAGCCTTTCAATATCATCCTCTTCCAAATATTCTCCATTCTGAATCTCAATAATCTCTAAAGGAATCTTACCTATATTTTCCAACTGATGAATCTCTCCCACCGGAACATAAGTAGATTCATTTTTTCTCAAAACAATTTCCTCATCACCAAGCCTGACCTTAGCAACACCCGAAACTACAACCCAATGCTCACTCCTATGCAAATGCTTCTGCAAACTAATCTTCTTCCCAGGTTTCAGCGTCAACCTCTTAACCTGATATCCATCTCCCTTCTCAATACAAACAAACCTTCCCCAAAGCCTCTCAACAACACTAGATTCTGCTTTCTTCACAAACACCCCACTCACCTCCTCTCTAATTTCCATAAACAAAACACACAACTCGCCCTTATAATAATTATTATACTAAATCACAACTTCAAAAAACAAAAACAGCTCGACCCCTCGAGCCATCAAATTTCAGCACTTACTATTAAATGTGGACCTATCTCCAAACTCCGCCAACTTTCCATCATTCCATCTACAAGTCGGTCTCAAATATCCCACAACCCTAGACCAAACCTCGCACTTAGTCCTCGCCATTAGTATCACCTCTTATTTTTAATTTAGATTCTTCACCCTCGCCAAACGCACTAACCTTCTTCACTTCAACAGGAATAGGCTTTATCAAACTCTCACCCTCTTCAGTCTGAATAATCCTCTCCTCAACCTTCTCCTCCAAAACAACATCCTCAGCCTTCTCACGACTTCCCTCCGCAATTTCCAAATCACATTTAGGACAATACTCATGCTCTCCACTCAAATACCCATGATTAGGACAAATCGAAAAAGTAGGAGAAATCGTAAAATAAGGCAAGTGATAACCAAACGCAATCTTCTTAACCATCTTCTTAACAGCATCAACAGTCATCCTCTCTCCAACAAACGTATGGAAAACCGTCCCCCCAGTATACTTACACTGAATCTCGTCTTGCAAATCAAGAGCTTCAAAAACATCATCTGTAAAATCGACAGGCAACTGACTCGAATTCGTATAATATGGTTTAGCATCTGAATTTTGCACAGCATCTTCATTCGCAACAACAATCCGACCAAACCTCTTCTTATCTATTCGAGCAAATCTGTAAGTAGTCCCTTCTCCGGGCGTCGCCTCTAAATTATAAATACTCCCAGTCTCTTCCTGATACCCAGTAAGCCTATCTCTCATAAAATCCAAAACCTTCAAGGCAAAGACCCTGCCTCTATTTGTGGTAATATCTTCCCCTGGCATAAAATTCTTTACGGCCTCATTCATACCAAGCAAACCAATCGTCCCAAAATGATTCTTCCAATATTCCCCAAACCTCTCATAAACAGCCCTCAGATAAAACTTAGAATAAGGATAGAGCCCCATATTAGTAAAATTCTCAATCGCCTTCCTCTTAATTTCAAGACTTTCTTTAGCAAGCTCCATCAACCGATCAAGCCGAGCCAAAAAATCATCTTCCCCAGTGGAAACATATCCAAGCCGCGCCATATTGACAGTCACAACACCAATCGAGCCAGTCAGCGGATTCGCCCCAAACAAACCACCACCTCTCTTCTTCAACTCAGTATTATCAATCCGAAGACGACAACACATACTCCGAGCATCCTCGGGTTTCATGTCACTATTTACAAAATTAGAAAAATAAGGTATACCATACTTCGCCGTCATCTCCCAAATCAAGTCATGCTCCGGCTTGTCAAAATCAAACTCTTTCGTAATATTATAAGTCGGAATCGGAAAAGTAAAAACCTGTCCACTAGCATCCCCCTCAAGCATACACTCGGCAAACGCCTTATTAATCATATTCATTTCTTCCTGAAAATCACCATACTTATCCATCTGAGGCTGCCCCCCAATAATCACATGCTCATCCTTCATATAACTCGGAATCTCCAAATCCATAGTAATGTTCGTAAACGGCGTCTGAAAACCAACTCTCGTCGGCACAGCCATATTAAAAACAAACTCCTGCATCGACTGCTTCACCTGCTTATAGCTCAATTTATCATAACGGATAAAGGGAGCAAGCAAGGTATCAAAATTACTAAACGCCTGCGCACCAGCCGACTCACCTTGCAGCGTATAGAAAAAATTAACCATCTGTCCAAGTGCCGTCCTTAAGTGCTTCGCTGGCTTACTCTCGACTTTCCCCTTAACTCCCTTAAACCCGACCATCAACAAATCCTTCAAATCCCAACCAACACAATAAGCCCCAAGCGTCCCAAGATCATGAACATGAATATCCCCAGCCTCGTGAACCTTCCGAATAGCCTCAGGATAAATCCGCCTCATCCAATAGTTCGAAATAATCTTAGTCGCAATATAATTATTCAACCCCTGAAGAGAGTATCCCATATTCGAATTCTCCTTAACCATCCAATCATTAAGCCCAACATAATCCTCAACAGCCTCAATCGTATCAAACAGACCCTTAACATCTCTCAGTTCACTCCTACTTTTCCGATATAAAATAAACGCTTTCCCGACTTTCGCATGTCCCTCTTCAATCAAAATCTTCTCAATCAAATCCTGAACATCCTCAACATCAGCAATACCATGCTCACCATGAATCCTTTCTAACTTCTCAACAACCTGACTTGCAACTTCCTTAGATCTCTCTCTATCTTTTCCCCCAACAGCCCGAACCGATTTCCAAATCGCACCCTCAATCTTATCCGGCTGGAAGAAAACAACACTCCCATCTCTCTTTCTTATTTTTTTTACCATTTTCTTTTTGTCAAGTTTATTTGAAAAGGGTTCTTGTGCCCTTTGGGTACCATTTTATTTTAATTTTTTGAGCTCATCTCTGAACTCATCGATATCCGCAAAGTCCCGATAAACCGCCGCAAATCGAATATACGCAACCTTATCCACCTTCCTCAGTTTCCGCATAACAAACTCCCCAATCTTCGAACTACTGATATCCTTGTCTTTCGCGAACCGATAAATCTGAGCCTCAACCTCACTCACAAACTTATCAATCTCCTCACTAGAAAACGGTCGCTTTTCAAGGTTTTTAACAATGCCCTCAGCCAATTTATCACGCGAAAATTTCTGCCGACGCCCATCTTTTTTTACAACATTCAAGTCCAACTCAACTCTTTCGTAAGTCGTAAACCTCTTCCCACATTTCAAACACTCTCGCCTGCGCCTAATCTCCGAGCCACTATCCCGCTTATCCGTAACCCGAAGTTCACTAGCAGCACAGTATGGGCATTGCATTTTTTTGATATTGTTATTTTATAGTGAATACAAGATATTGTATCTCGCACCCCTCATAACCACAATAAATTGTAGTTACAAGCCAAAAGTAATATTTCAACTATATAAAGATTATTGTCATAAACAACACACTTTCGTTCACAATAGTTAACATACAAAACCCGCCACTACCTTTTTCAAGTGATTACGCATCTTTAAGAAACCAAAATTTATAAAAATAAATATCAAAAACACACCGTCAATAAAATAATCAATATAAAACACTAACTAATTTTTCCCACAACTCCTCATGAATATCCTCAGGCGTTTTCAAAGAATTAATCGTTCCATCGGGCGCGCAATTAACAACAATCCACCCATAATACTCGGCCAAATGCAAATACGATTCCTCTGCATGTTTCATATGTTCACGATTCCCTTCATGCCCATCAAGCTCATCTTCACCAGGGTGAAACTCGGACTTCCTAACTCGCCCCTTCATCAATTCCAATCCAACTTTATGCGGCATATATAAAAGAACAACAACATCTGGCTTAGGTAATTCGAAATTCCCATATTCCAAATCCTTCAACCATTCAAAAAACGCTTCCCTCTCCTTAACATCCCGAATCTTCCCACCCTGATGCCCCATATTCGACTCAACATACCTATCCAAAATAGTCACATTCCCTTTAGTCAACTCATCATGAATAAAACCCTTCGACACATGCCGATCAGTAGCATAAAAAATAGACGCCAATTTCGCAGGAACCTCGTCAGCAGGACCAAATTCACCATCCAAATACCTCCTCACAATCTTTCCTGTAGGTGTAGAATAATTCGGAAAATCCAAAGTCACAACACTCCTCTTCATCAACTCCAATCTACTAATCAATAAATTAATCTGTGTCGACTTTCCCGAGCAATCCGTCCCCTCAAAAACAATCAACTTCCCAGTATTCATAATATTAAGCAATCTTCATTCCTTATAAAAATAATGCCACTACATAATACATCCAAATCAAATATCCCGAACAATCTTACAAAAATTACAAACCCGCCCCCTCGAAACCTCTCCACACTCCTCACACTTCCTCACATCTCTATAATCCCGCTTCATCCCCTTAGTCCCTTCCATAAACCCATCAACTATTCCTAACTTCTCTTTATCACTAAGCGACTCAATTATCCATCCTCGAGTATCAACTCGATAAGTCCCAAGTGCACAAGGACACCTATCATACAAAATATCAAACCCTTTTTCTTTGGCATATTTCAAAACCTCCACCTCTGGAATAAAAAACAAAGGCTTAACTCTCTGAATAAAACCATCAGTATTCCCATTACCAGTGGAAGGACCCATTCCCATACCAAGTCGCGCATTGCCTTTCAAATAATTCATCAAAACATTTTGTGCCTCGTCATCCAAATTATGCCCAGTCACAATAACATCCGCCTCGAGTTTCCGCGCCCATTTATTCAAAACCCATTTCTTAATTACTCCACAAACCGTGCATCCAGTAAGTCCCTTCTTTTTAGCAAGAACAGCCTTCACAAAACAAATCCCCTGCCCAATCTCCTTTTTCAAATCAACAATAGTCAAAGGAATATCCTGCTCTTCACAAAACCTCGTCATATTTTCACGATGAGTATCGCTCCATCTGCCCAAATAAAGATCAATCATCAACCCATGCACATCATAACCAAGTTTCTTCAATACATATAAGACACTAGTAGAATCCTTGCCTCCCGACAAAGCAACAACTACCCTGTCCGATTTCTTCATCAATTTATATTTCTTAATAGTCTCGACGACCTTCTTCTCAATATCCATGAAACTAATTACTGCAAAAGATTTATAAAGAATTCTAATTTTAACAAAATATGAAAAAGAGGACATCTGCGAATAAAAAATCGAATCTAGAAAATATATCCCAAAACTATTGGGCAGTCTCAACAGTAGTTTTAGCAATCCTATTATTAATAACTGCACTAACTGGTAATCAAACAGGAATAATCTCCTCAGAACAGGCAGGACAAAAAGTATTAGAATTTGCAAACGGACAAGGAGCCAACGCAGAATTAGTAAGCACATCAGAAGAAAATTCCCTATACAAGGTAATCCTATTAATCGATGACCAAGAAGTTCCGGTATATGTAACAAAAGACGGAAAGACTCTAGTTCCTCAACCAATCCCACTTGAAACACAACCAGCTTCTGAAACACCGAGCACCCCAACATTAACAGAAGTTCCAAAATCAGACAAACCAATAGTAGACTTATTTATCTGGTCATACTGCCCTTATGGAGTTATGGCACAAGATCCTTTTGCAGAAGTTGCATTCCTACTAAAAGATAAGGCAGACTTCAAGGCAGTCATGTATCACGACGGACATGGAGCATATGAAACTCAGCAAAACAAAATCCAGGCTTGCATCCAAGAAGTAGACAACGAAAACTACTGGGACTACGCAGCAGGATTCGTATCAGATATATATCCAAAATGTGGACAGTCTCGAGATATTGAATGTGACGAAACAGAATCAATCACACTAATGGACTCTATAGGAATTGATTCATCTGCAATAATGTCTTGTGTAGAAGAAAAAGGAACCACACTAATTGATGCTGACCGAGCACAAGCACGAGAAAACGGAGTAACAGGTTCTCCAACAATCCTAATTAATGGCGTAAAGGCAAATGTTGCAAGAACAGCAGAAGCAATAAAGACAGCAATCTGTTCCGCATATAACGAAGCTCCAGAGGAATGCGCAAATACACTAGACGCAACAGCAGCACAGGCTCAGGGCAATTGTTAAATAACAGTTAAAAAAGATTCTCTTTATTTTTAAATTTTTGACTAAACCAAGGAATACTATCGTCTCCATCTTTAGTACACTCTTTAAATTCACGAAAAGTAAGGGTATAATCATCCAACAAACGCACTATTTCGCTAGAAGATGCTCCCCCACAGGCAAGATTTCCCAACTGCGGCATAATTAAAAAAATATCCTCTTGGTCTATCCCATCACCTTCATAATATTCCCCGATAAGCTCACGACTAACATAAACTCTGGTCGAAATAGAATAAGAAGATCTAACACTTTTTTTATATTCATGTCTATATCTACCCGAAACAACTTTCACACGCTCCCCTTCATTGGAAACATATTCAACTAACGTATCTCTTCCTTTTACCATGTAATCACTACATAGTAATACCTTATAAGTTTTTGTATCATTTATCCAAATAAGCAATCTCATCTTCACTAAGCTGAAGCTCCTTTCTAATTTTAACATCAGAAAGAATAACCCGCAACAACAAAAAATCCTTCATCGCACCTTTAGTAGATATATGAGCAACCTTCGCATACTTCTGGCAAATACTTTTCTTCTTAGCGGCCCTCTGATTCTGCAACCAAATCTTCAAAATCCGACTAGGTTTCCTATATTGCACCCATCCACCTCTCTCATACTTCTTAACACTAGCAATCCCAGCACCAAGCAAAAAATATTCATAAACCATAAACCTCCAATGCCTCTGCCTCCGAATCCTCCCTCTATAAACATCAGCCAAAGCCAACCTATCAAGCGCCAAGCACAATTCCTCTCCACTATAAGCAATCGGTAAATTCTCCTCAACCCATAAAAACAAATCATCTATAGGCATATTAACACCATCATAAACCTTCAACATCTCCTCGTCAATCCCAGTCCTCTGAAATACAGTCTTCAAGGCATCAAAAACCGACCTCTCACGATCCCTATCCCCAACCTCAACAACCAAACTCTTGATATCCATCCTAGACAAAACCTCCAAGTCATTCAATGCCGCACGAATATCTCCCCTAGCTCTAATCGCAATCCCTCTCAAAACATCTCCCGACACAGCACAATTTTCGCTCTCACAAACATCCATCAAAATCTTCAAAATATCCTTATATTCAACCTCTTTCAAAGCAACAACCTCCGCCTTCTTCCGAAGCATACTAAACTTCTTATTCCAAATATCATTCGCTGTAATAATCACAGGAAACGCAGACTTAGCCAATAACCCTAGCAGTGTAGCCAAACCACCCCTATCTTTCATTGCACTAATCCCATCAACCTCATCAATTAAAATAATCTTCCCTTTCCCAAACAAACTCGCCTGACGAGAAGCCGGCCCCACAATTTCATTAATCTTTGCCTTATTTCGAAAATCTGAAGCATTCAATTCTAAAATTTCACAATCATTCTCCGAAGCAACAGCATAGGCAAGACTAGTCTTCCCAACACCTGGAGGCCCATGCAAAACAATCGCCTTCTTCTTTGGAAAACTCCGCAAAAAAAACTTAACCTTATCAACAGCCAGATCCTGCCCTCGAACATCATCCAATCCCCGAACCCTATACTTCTCACACCACGGCACATTAATATTCATCATTATAAAAATCCTTGCTTCTTATTTACTTCATCTAAACATTTCAAAGACTTAAGTCCTTCTTTGTAGCCAAGGCCACAGGCATCCTTAACATTTCCGAAATATAATAAAAGCTCATATGTTGCCAATTCTCTGCATGTACGCCTCTCTTCCTCTCGACGAGCCACATTAACTTCATCTAAACACACTATATCACGCAAATCCATAGTATCCATATTAGCATACTCCTCCAGTCGCCTCTTGACGCTATTAACTGTTCTAAGTATATCCCACTTCCTTCTAACGCAATAATTTTTACTCAATTTTCTCATCGCACCAACCCCAACTCCCCATTTATCACAACAGGATTTATCCCCACAAGCTCATCAGTAAAAGAACAATTCGGCAAATCATTATAAAAAAAGATTTTCTTCCCAAGTTCCCAAGCCATATAAACCTCCAAAAAAGTCGCACCACCAATATAATTAGAAATCCCTTTCTTCTCAAAATTCAAAACCAGAATAGCATCTTGCGGCTCAATGTTCTTTCTATCCTTCTTCATCATCTCAGACTTAAACTTAATCCTCTCATTCATACTCTCAACCTTCAGTCGCTCTTCCTTCATCTGTTCCCCAAAATAATTATTTGGATAACTTACTTCATGCCCAATCGTCTCTAAAGCTTTCGCCACTCTCTCTACTTCAGAATAAAAATGCTTACTGCACGCAATAAAAATCTTCATTAGTTCCCCTCCTTAACTTCCTTAACACTAGATAACCCAGCCCGAATAAACCCAGCCAACAAAGCCTCCAGCTGAATAAACTCATCCGCCCCCTCAACCAACCTAAACTCAGCCTCCCCAGTCTTCTCCGTCAAAACAACTTTAAGATTATCATCAATCGGCAAATTCCAAACCTCACGCTGAATCGCCTTAATCACATCTTGCCCAGAAATACTTTCCTTAAGCATTATATCCAACAACTTCTCCTTACTATTCTGAAAGTCCCCACTCAAAGCATAATCAAGAACAATTTTTATATCACTAGGCTTAGCCTTACTAACAATCGTATTAACCAAATCTGGAGTCACATTCGGACTAATAGAAGCAGTTGCCTGCAATAAGTTAATAACACGCCTACAGTCCCCCTCACTAGCCTCATACAAAGCCCCAAAAGCATCATCACTAATAGTCAACCCCTCACGCTCCGCAATCAAATCAATCCGCCTCTTAATATCCTTTTTCTCCAACAACTGAAACCGAAACACGACAGCCCTAGACTGAATAGGATCCAAAATCTTCGAAGAATAATTACAACTCATAACAAACCGACATGTATTTGTATAATTCTCCATAGTCCTTCTCAACGCCTGCTGAGCTTCACGAGTAAGAGCATCCGCCTCATCCAAAAAAATAACCTTAAACGGGACATCTCCAATCGCCTTCGTCCGAGCAAAATCCTTAACCTTCTGTCTCACAACATCAATTCCTCTCTCATCACTCGCATTAAGCTCTAAATAATTCTCCCTCCAACTAGCACCAAAAAGACTCTTAACAACAATCAAAGCTAAAGTAGATTTCCCAACACCAGCCGGACCTGCAAATAATAAATGCGGAATATTCATAGAGTTAACCAGCGACTTAACTCTCTTCAAAATCTCCTCCTGCCCAACCATATCCTCAAAAACCTGCGGCCGATACTTCTCCGTCCAAACCTCCGAATTAAAAGTGGTGCTCATTCATAAAAAACCAATCTTAACTTTATAAGGATTATTGTACTAAATATTTATCCAAACAAAAATCCGCACTTCTACCTAAAAAAAACCCATTTTAACCTTATCAGAATTATTATAAATAACATCTGGATTAATCTTGTGCTTCTTGCAAAAACCTAAAGCATTCTCCAAAGGAAGCTTTTTTAATGAAAGCCCAAGTTTAAACTTATACACCTTATCCCTCATAATAATTTCACCAATTGAATCAAGACCCTTTTTAGGCAAATTAATCTTTCTAACTATCTTACACAATAAGGGAACATCTTCATTATAATGAGCCACCGCACGGTGATGCCCACCATCATACCCATAACAACTAAATTTTGCTAATTGATAAAAATTTTTTCCAACCTTCGAAACATACGCTGGCGGAAAAACATGCCCTAACCTAATCCCCTCAATCATAGCAGTAACAACAAGCGAGCTAACATGTTTCTCCCAACCTTCCAACCTATCTTTCTTCCAATCTAAACAAAATTCTTCTTCAAATGTCATATTAATCTCCCACCCCTAAAATCACAACTATTTATTTCTCTTCATCTTTCTCTTACGCTTCTCCTTCTTAAGCCTCTTACGTTGCCACTTCCAACGCATCTGACCCTTCTTCTTCCATCTTCTACTAGATCTTTTCATAACAACTAATCCAAAATTCTATTTATAAAGTTTTGCGCACGAAATTTATTCATGAAACATTTTCAATGTTACTCTATAAAGTTTTAGGCACCTCAAAATCTAAAAAACTTCTTCTCAAAATCAACCACCCTGCCATCTATAACCTCAACCCCCTCTATTTTCAACAATTCAATCTTATGCTCACACCCAGAAGTAAACCCGCCAATCTTACCCTCATTTGCCACTACCCGATGACAAGCAACTTCAGGAGCATATGGGTTCTTATTCATTGCATTCCCAACAGCCCGAAAAGCCGAACACCCAAGCCCTCTAGTAATCTCTCCATAAGTAGTAACCCTACCCTTAGAAACCCTTCTAAGCAACTCATAACACCTCTCATTAAAACTCTTCATAATATCAATAGCCTCACCAGGATTAAAAGTTTTTGCAAAACAACAAACTTTTAGAAAATTTCCAATTTTCGTGTCCGAGTTTCCGTGAAGCGAAGGTCAAACCTCAGATTAGAATCAATAGCCCCACCAGGATTCGAACCTGGGTCGCGAGAGTCAGAGTCTCGCATCCTTGACCACTAGACTATGGGACTATACCTCCATTAAAAATCCTGAATTTAAAAAGCTTTATAATCAGAAAACTCCTATATAAAATATGAAAAAAGTCATCGCAACCCTAATTAAAAACCGAGTAACTTCAACTTCAAACGAAGCACACACCCTTTTTCAAAAATCCAGATTCGGAGAAAGACTCACTCAAAAAATCGCTTATTCATCTTACGAAACTTTATTCTTAGTAGAAAATAAAAAAATGGAAATCTTCGACTTCAGAAATAATCCATTATCAGAAATCCAACTTCTAAAAAGGTTCTGCCAACTCAACAAAAACTTCCAAACGAAATATATTGTGTTTAAGGACCTTAGGGAAAAAGGATATATTGTAAAAACCGCATTAAAATTCGGCACCGAATTCAGAGTCTACAATAAGGGATCTCAAATAGATAAATCTCATTCAAAGTGGCTCTGCTACCCAGTACAAGAAAACTCTTCTATAAAATGGCAAGATTTCACGGCAAAAAACCGAGTAGCACATTCAAGCAAAAAAAACTTACTCCTCGCAATAGTCGACGAAGAAAACCAAGTATCTTATTACGAAATAAGTTGGACTCGAGCATAAAAAAGCTTATAATCTAAATCTAACTACAAACTTTATGATAAACGTCCAAGAAAAGAAAAATAAAATAACCAGCTTTCTAAAGGAATCAGGACCATCTCTCCCGGTACGAATAGCTAAAGCAATAGATATGGATCCAGTCTTTGCATCAGCCATTCTCTCAGAACTCTTAAGCACAAAAACAATTAAAACTTCAAACATGAAGATAGGAGCATCTCCCTTATATTTATTGCCAGGACAAGAGCAAAGACTCGAAGAAAAAACGGATAATCTAAAACTGATAGAAAAAGAAACCCAAGAAAAATTAAAAAAGGAAAAAATAATTTTCGATGAACAAGAAGAACCAGCAACCAGAGTAGCATTAAGAAACATTAAAGATTTTGCAACACCCTTTAAATTTAAAAATAAGATAACTTGGAAATATGCCTTCGCCCCACAAGAAGAAATAGACAAAATACTCTTCCAAGAACAAAAACCAGAAGACAATCAGCAAGATAATAAAACACAAAAAGAGGAAAAAGAAAAGTCTCAAAAGATCATACCTTATATAGTTAAAGAAGAAGATGTGCCGAAAGCGTGGGAAGTAAAAAAAGAAGAAATAAAACAAGCCAAACAAAGAATTGCCCCAACACTCCGCAATTCGGGGTATGCCGAGCGGCCGAAAAAAATAGAAAATATTTTTAAGGAAGAAGAATCTAAACAGAAAAAAACAAATACTCAAAAAACATTCTTAGAAAAAATAGAACAATTCTTAGAAAATCAAAACACATCGATACTCTCCCTAGAAGAAGTAGATAAAAAAAGAGTTACTGCAACAATAGAATCAAACTCGAAACCACTAATGCTCTTTGCTTTCAATAAAGTAAGAATTAATGAATCGGAACTTTTATCCTGTTATAAGACAGCCAACAAAAAAAATCTCTCATACCAAATAATAATCAACGGAAATCTAACAAAAAAACTAACAGACACGATTTTAGCACATCAAAAACTTGATAAAATCCACAAATTAGAAAATCTGCAACCATAATACTTTCGACTCACCAGAAGCATCTATTGGACAAACCAATAAATACATATTTAGAAAACTTATGTAGTAAGTTTTATAAACCAAAATCAGCACACATAAGAATGGGAAGAATAAAGCCAACACTAGTAAAAAGAACTTCGAGACAACTACTTGAAAGTTCAAGTGACTCTTTCGGAAAAACATTCGAAGAGAATAAGAAAGCATTAGGATCTACACTTCCAAGCAAAAAAATGCGAAACAAAATAGCAGGCTATATAGCAAGGCTAAAACGAAATACAAAAACAATCATAGACGACAACGAATAATAAAATGACGACAGAAGAAAACAAAAAATCAGAGGAACACTCTATATTTATCGGAGGTAAGCCATTCATGAATTATGTAACAGGCGTTGTCATACAATTCAATAAAGGGGCAAGCGAAGTAACAGTTAAGGCTAGGGGCAAATTTATATCAAAAGGAGTAGATGTTGCAGAAGTCTCAAGAAGAAAATTCTTAGAAGAAAAAAACGTATCCGTAAAAAATGTATCGATTGGAAGCGAAGAATTCGAGAACAAAGAAGGAAAAATGGTAAACGTCTCAGTCTTAGAAATAGTTTTAAAATCTAACTAATTCTTTTTATCAAGCAACTTACTCAACTTTCTATCAATCAAATTAACTTTTCTACTAATCCTATCCGCTTTCTCTTCTATCTGATCCACCTTCTTTATTCGTCTATAAGTAAAAATACCCATAGTCACAACATAAATAATATAAAAAATCGCAACAATTCCCAATGCTTTTAAAATTAAAACTAATCCCAAAACTTTATCTGAAACATCTGCCGGAAGAACCGAGACAAGTTCACTAAAATTCGCCACCATATCCTCAATCACCATAAAAGAAAAGGGCTAATATCATATATAAGATTAACGAATGGCTCTAGGGAGTGCTGACCTCCCGACCTCCGCCTCATGAGAGCGGCGCTCTACCGCTGAGCTATAGAGCCATGTGTTTTGGATCTATAGCGAAGCGTTATGCTGAGGGCCGCAAAGCGGGTCATCCCCCTGGGAAGCTATAGAGCCATAACCATCAATAATAATTTCAATTTAAAAGACTTACTACGAGAACAATCCACGAAACCAATCCCAAAAACTCTCTTTATACACAGTAATCTTGTAGCCATCACAGCTACCACAGCTACCACCGCAGTCAATATCATCCTCATCCCCATTCACAACACCATCAAAACAATAACTACACATTATATCTTGTTTTTCAGAAAAATAAATATTCAAATATTTATTTGCACCAACTCCTCTCTCAAGAATCGCCAATAATTCACTATCTAAGGAATCATAAACTCCGATATATTCCTCTCCACATTTCTCAAAATTCTCTGTATAAATATCGACACTAACGGAACATTTTTCTAATTCTTTTTGAGGATAAACGCATTTATTATTGTCCACACAAGTTCTAGATTTAAGTCCTTGTAAATCAACAGAGCCATCTCCAATCAAGTCAATAAAATCATAATCTACTTCACAGGCCGACCATTGGTCACACTCAATTTCCGGAACACATTTTCCGATTTTCTCACAAGGCAATTCTTCAGGAATATCATATCGAGTTCCACAGTTGTTCAAATCTTTACAATCTGGAGTACTTGCCCCATTATTACAGCCCCCCCATTCGCATTCCCAATCTTCAATACACTCTCCATCGCAACCCTTGACAGTAATGGGAGCATCTTTAGAAACAATACATTTTTTGATATCCTCACAGTCTCGACGACTAATTTTATTAACACAAGATTCCCATTCCCCGCATTCCCATATTGGTTCGCATAGGGAATCCCAAATCTTCCCGGAACTAACCAACTCTTTAGTTAAAATATCCGAATCCAAATCAGGAGAATCCTCAATTTCAATAAAATCTTTAATTTCTATTCCTCCTATCGGACTTATTGAAACATCTACCCCGACCCCACTCGTTCCCACGGGACAATAATCAATAAATATTTCATTAGAATCCTCACAAATAGGCTCTATAAAATCTTTAATAATATTAGCATCTAACTTTATATTTCGCGGATTTTTATCTGCAGAAATCCTATAGGCCTTTTCTTTACCAACTTCAGGAACATCCCTTAAATAATAAAACTTATTCGACAAATCTAAGAACGAAACTTCTAATGAATTAATAGTATACCTATCATTCCCTCTTTTAACTTTCAAGAAAATTGTTTCTAGGTATGCATCATAACAAGCACCATATTCAAAACCAGACATAACTTCAACACAAGGTATCTCTATATCATGAACAATTTCTCCAACAGATTCCTCAGTAATTAAAGAATTCCAAATCACAACCCCTGCAAATATAGTCACAACAACCAATACTCCCCAATTAAAAGTCGTCCAAAATTTACTAGCCATGATATTTTAAAAAAATTCTTATTTAGGAAACGTCTTCCTAACCTGAACTACATACCTCCATATCTTCAAGTCTTTTTTTCTCTTTCTTAACAATTCCCCTGGCAATCCCGATACTAGGAACACCTCTCACAGACGATTTATTTATTTCTTTATCATAAACTCTTAAAAATTTATTCACTTCCAATTTACTCCTATTCCCATCATTAAGGAGCCTTTCAATCTTAATCTTATCATAACCATATAGAATTGCTCTCCTAACCCATTTCATCATCTCATAATCACCCTTCATAATAACCCTACCTTGCCTCTCCGCATCTTCTTTTCGAGCATAAATATAACCTCCAATCTTGTCGGAAACAAATGTTATGCCACGGATCAACAACTCATCAAATCTATTGAAAAAACCCGAAGCCTCAGAAATATTATCTGTGGTCTTCTTTTTATTTGTCAACTTCGCAAACAAAGCGCCTAGTGCACGAACATCTTCTTCAGTTAATTCCGCATCTGAATAATAAGCTTCAAACATCTTTTTACAAAAATAAATTTCCGATTCGTTACCTTTCCCTTTTTCAAACTCCTTAATTAGATTAGAATAATCCGCGCCAGAAGGCATGCCATACCTATTCTTAAAATATATTTTCGCCGTCTTACCAATAAATTCCAACTTATTCCTCACATTATCTTTTTTTTTCAAGAATAAATCAACCTCCTCAACAGGATTTGCAATTTTTGTAACTTTCTCTTTCGCCTTTTGTTTTTTCTTGACCCTCATTTCAACAAAAACGAGAATTACAGCTATAGTAATCGCAGCTATAATAAACCAAACCAGAAACATCACACGAGAATCTGACATCAACGAAACCACAATCTACACCTCATGGAAACTAAGAAGACAAACCAATATAAAAAGCTTACCACAATCCTTAATTTGGCAGAATTACTTATTAGATAAAAATTTAGTTTTTAATAATTTAAAGTATAAACATTATCTCACCAGAGAACCTAAAGGGTTAAAAACTGCAACGCTCAATCAACGACATGGTAAACGGAATCGATAGACCTTTGGATTTGCTGAATTCAGCAAAAGGTAAAGAGATTTTAGTTCAGCTGAAGTCCGGCAAACAATTTGTTGGAACACTTCTAGCCTTCGATATCCACATCAACGTGGTTCTAGATGGCGCAAAAGAAGTAGAAGATGGAGAACAAAGAACAAGCTATGGCTTGACTTTCTTACGTGGAGACACAATCGTTTTCATCTCACCATCAGCTAACTAAATAAGAGCGTTTTGTCCGAATTAATTTCGCAGGACAACACTTCTCAAAACTCTACAAATAGCAGCAGCTCTGAAAAAAAGTAAAAACTATTCAATTATGAACTAGAAAAAATAGCAGAAATATTAAGTGTATAAATACATGGGCCAGAATTCAAAACAACACTAAATTAACTTTAAAAATTATCAAGAAAAAATCACAAAACAACTCTCTCCAAATCCTCAGGAACAATAACTCCAATCTTGGACCCTTTCAGCACTTCTTCAGTTTCCTTCTTAATAACCTTAGGAATCCCTTCGTACCTCTGCGACAAATGAACCAAAGCCAACCCTTTAACCTTCGCTTTCTTAGCAATCCCAGCAGCATCGACCGAGCTCAAATGCGCTCTATTTCCAAGTAACTCCTCGCTCTCCCTCTTGGAGAACGTAGACTCACAAACCAACAAATCCGCCCCCTTGGCCAACTTCACAGCATTCTCATTTATCCGAGTATCCATAATAAATGAAACCTTCCGAGATTCTTCCTTGTACAACAACTTCTTTCCATTTATCTTTTTACCATTAATCTCGACAACCTTACCTTTAGCCAAATCGCCAAGCAAAGGAGAATTCGGAATCTTCAACTTCCTCAATTTTTCCCTATCCAACCTAGACTTCTCTTTAATAACAAACGAATACCCAACCGCAGGACAATCATGATCCATCTCATAACATTCTATAAAAAAGTCTTCTTCTTCAAAAACAACTCCACTTATCACCTCATAAACCTTCAAATCCAAATCATCCCCTCGCCTCCCTACTAAATCCAAATATTTCCTAATCCACTCCCTACTCCCCTTGGGTCCATAAATTTCCAATTTCCCATTATATCCATTAAGCCTAAGTGTATTCAAAATCCCAGGCAACCCAAAAACATGATCTCCATGCCAATGCGTTATCAAAATCTTATTAATCTTACACGGATTCAACCTCGCCTTCCGAAACTGCCGTTGCGCTCCTTCCCCGCAATCAATCAAAATATTCTCAGCTTTGTATTTCAAAAGCATAGCTGGATGATTCCGTCTCTTAGTGGGAATAGCCGAACCTGTACCTAAAAATGTCAATTCAATTCTTTCTGTCATAAATACACAAGAAAAACACTCTTTTTATTTCTTTACAAATACAAAAAACACCACAATAAGTATCTATGAGAAATCATACGCCGAGGGCTATGATTTTTCATAGAACAACAGAAAGCAGAGACTGGGAATCGAGGCCGAGTGAAGCGAAGGTTATACTTCGTAAACCCAGTGAGTTCATAACCAGAACAACAGAAAGCAGAGACTGGGAATCGAGGCCGAGTGAAGCGAAGGTTATACTTCGTAAACCCAGTGAGTTCATAACCAGAACAACAGAAAGCAGAGACTGGGAATCGAGGCCGAGTGAAGCGAAGGTTATACTTCGTAAACCCAGTGGGTTCATAACCAGAACAACAGAAAGCAGAGACTGGGAATCGAGGCCGAGTGAAGCGAAGGTTATACTTCGTAAACCCAGTGGGTTCATAACCAGAACAACAGAAAGCAGAGACTGGGAATCGAACCCAGGATCAGCGGGTTGCAGCCGCTTGCCTTACCGCTTGGCTATCCCTGCAATAAGCTCATCAAATAAAGATTTCTTTTAAACTTAACCTTTTCCAACAAACTTAAAAATCAAATCAAACACCTAATAACAAGCTCCGGTAACTCAGCCTGGATAGAGTGTCTGCCTTCTAAGCAGAAAGTCGCAGGTTCAAATCCTGCCCGGAGCGTAGATAGTTCTCAAAAAACTTATATACTACATACACATCATCAATTCTAGGTGATAAAAATGACAAACATTCTAAGTTTCGTATCAATCAAAGGTGGCGTCGGAAAAACAACCCTGGCACTAGAAACAGCAATCTCTTTATCTAAATATTTCGGCAAAAAAGTTCTCTTAGTAGATGCAAACTTCTCCGCTCCAAACATTGCATTATACCTAGACCTCACGAAAGATTATGTCCTTCAAGACGCTCTAAACGGAACCCTTCCTCAAAATACGATATACGAATCACACGGGATAGATATTATTCCCTCATCAATGCACTACCAAAAAAAAACAGACCCATACAAACTAAAAACAATTCTACAAAAATATAAATCAAGATATGACTTCATAATTCTAGATACCTCTCCAAACTACGAAGAATTAAAACCCATCATAGCAGCATCCGATAAAATTTTCCTAGTAACTTCTCCAGATCATGTCACACTTCACACAACACTAAAAGCTGCAGAAATGGCAAAAAAACAAAAAACTCCGATAGAAGGAATAATAGTTAACAAAATTCGTTCTCCAAGACATGAATATGATTTAAAAGAAATAGAGACTCTTTATAAAATTCCAGTCCTAGCAAAAATAAAAGACCATAAAAAAATAGCAAAAGCACTACACTCCAAAACTCCCATATCGATTTTAGACGAAACAAATACAATTTCCAAAGAAATCAAAAACCTCGCCTCAGCGATAGCGGGCTCTCCGCAAAAAAAAGGTTGGTTTCAAAAACTCCTTCCATATAAGCCTTTGGTTCCAAAGGAAGAAGTTAATAGACAATTCTATAATAGTAGTATATAAAAGTTTCAACTTCTAAGGAAAAACCTTAAACCTAAAATTATGCAAAACCCACAAAAGCGTAAACATCGCAATAGTTCCAAGCAAAAGATAAAAACTCAGATCAACCGTAACTTCCTTTTTAGTCTCAGTCATCAGTGTATCAAATAATAAATCAAAATCCTTAACATCTTTAACCCTAAAGAATTCTCCACCTGAATTAAACGCCAGAGACTTCAAAACATCCTCATCAACTTCAGAAATCACATTAAACCCAGTAACGCCTCCCTCATCAGTTCCAACAGCAATAGTATTTACAACTAATTTATTCCTATTAATATAATTAATAATACGTGGAACATCCCCCACATTCAGCTGACCATCACTAATCAAGATAGCCGCCTTTATTTGCCTGTCTTCAAATAACTTATCGGCAGCCAATAATGCATTATAGATGTTTGTCCCCTGCACTTCCCCATAATCGATAGCATCAATCGCCATTTTAATTTTAAATTTATTACTATCCAAAGTGTGTAAAATACGGGCATCTCCAGAAAATTCTATTACACCAATTTCAACCCCAACTGGCAACAAATTGACAAATTTCTTAGCACTATCTTTGGCCGCTTCAAGTCGCGTAGGATTAAAATCATCACTAGACATACTAGTCGAGGTATCCACTACAATCACATAAGAAAAATCAGAAGTATCCGCCACAAATTGCACTCCAGTTCCAGCCAAGGTAAAAATCAACAAAATAACAACAAGCAAATTAATATAAAGTGCAAAAAAGTTTTTGGAAAAAAGCTCTATGTCATAAAACCTCTCCATAGCCTCAAAGTTAGAAAAAACCATAGCCTTTTTTTTACTATAAATAAGACCAAGAAAATAGACAAAAATAAAAAAAGGGATTAATAAAAGCAAGCTCAAAAACTTCGGATATAAAAAAACCAACTCCATTATACCCTCTCTCCTATAGCTCGTGCTTTTAAGAAATTCAAAGTAGGAACCACAAAACTTTTATCTGTAATTAATTCCAAAGTATCTATATCAGAACTCTTCATCATTGCCTTAACTAAATCTTTTTTATGAGCAACATTTTTCTTATACTTGGCTCCTGTAATTTTAGGATCCAAAATCATTTGCCTTCCTGAATATGGGTCTTGCACAGAAAGTTGAAAATCACCCTGAGGCAACTCTTCATCTAGCCTATCCCGAACCATAACAGAAATAGTTTCAAAACGCGTACCCATCAATTTCAACTTAGAAAAATTATCCTTCTTAGTCTTAATAAAATCTGAAACTATGATAAAAATAGTATAAGGAAATTTAACTGTATGTAAAACATGCTCAATCGCCTTCTTTAAATCAAACCCACCTCCATAAAAACTCTCATCCGACAGAAACTTAGTAAATAATCCAAATTGATTCTTCCCATTTCCAGGCTGTAAAATCTTAACTATATCATCATTAAACATTACCAATCCTATCCTGTCCCCAGCCCCCAACACCAAATGGCCAAGAGCCGCAGCAAACTCAGCAGCAAACTCCGACTTCAGCTTTTTCCCAGAACCAAAAACCATACTACTCGAAACATCAACTAAAAAATAAACATTCAAATCCCGCTCCTCAATATACTTCTTAGCCAACAGCTGGTTCGCCCTAAGACTCGCCTTCCAATCAATAAAACTAGCATCATCATCTTGCTCAAACACACGATAAGAATCAAACTCCAAACCCTTCCCTCTGAATATATTCCTATACAAAATCTTCTTAACAGGAAATTTTTTCATCCCAGCCTCAAATTCCGAAATCGCTTTAGGAAAATTCAATAAAAACTTCCCACCACCCTCAACAACCATAACAACTCACCATCTTAAGAAAACAAAGAAAAACCTATTTATTAACCTTATCAACTGTCCCTAAGGAACATTTACTTTACTAATAATATCTTTAATAACAACATCTGTAGTAATGCCATCAGCCTCAGCTTCATAGTTCAAAATAATTCTATGTCTCAAAACAGGATACGAAACAATCCTAACATCCTCTGGAATAACATAATCCCGCCCCCTCATTAATGCTTCAGCCTTCGCAGAAATATAAAGAGCAATAGAAGCCCTAGGTGAACCACCAAAAGAAATATACTTACCAAAAGTACCTTCCTTACTTCGAGAATCTCGGACAATATTGACAATATATTCTTCAATCTCTTCGGAAGCAAAAACCTCCTTTACACGCAACTGCAACTCAATAATCTTCTCAGGATTTAAAATAGCCTTCAAGTCATAACTATCAAATTTCCTAGTAGTTGTATTCGTATTCAAAATAGACTTCTCCTCTTTCGCCTTAGGATAACCAATCAGCAACTTAAACAAAAACCTATCAACCTGCGCTTCAGGCAAAGTATAGACACCATTCGTCTCCAAGGGATTCTCAGTAGCCATAACAAAAAAAGGAAGTGGCAAGCTATGAGTATCACGAGCAATGGTCACCATCTTCTCCTGCATAGCCTCCAATAAAGCAGATTGCGTCTTAGGCGGACTACGATTAATTTCATCGGCCAAAACAAAATTAGTAAAAATAGGACCCTTTACAACCTCAAAACCTTTCTCTGGAGTATAACTCATAATGCCAGTAATATCTGTAGGTAACAAATCAACAGTAAACTGAATCCTCTTCATATCACAACCAAGAATAGTAGCCATTGCTTTTACAATCAAAGTCTTAGCAGTACCAGGAACTCCTTCAACTAAAACATGCCCATCACACAAAACCCCTCGCAAAATACCATGGATAACATCCGTCTGCCCAACAACAATCTTAGACATCTCCTTCTCAATCTCAGCTAAAACACTCGTCATATTATTGCTTTTTTTTCCAACTTCTTTCACCATCTTACTCATAACTATCTCCTGTAGATTTATTAAATCTTACCCTTTTATAAACATAAACAATAAATCCAACAAAAAATATCACCAACATCATAAAAGCAATATAATAAAAATTCCTCTCAACAAAACTCTCAAGCCCATACCTAATTTGTTCATTAGAAGAAATAGCATCCTCGCAAGCCTGACTTACCTCACTAGCCAATCTCATAGCTTCGTCGATGTTACCCAAATCAAGCGCCTCCTCTGCTCTATGAAAAATCTCAGTTAACTCTAAGCATTCGGGATTATCGGCAACAATTTTTGATGTAAAGATTAACAGCTGCTGTGCCTCACTCTCGTTAGTCTTCCTTAGGTCAATAAAAAAATCTGCCCAATCACTAAACTCTGGAGAACTAACATTAGCCGTAATAGTAGCCCTATACTTCCCCGAACGATTAGTTTCCGCAAGAATCCTCATCGTATAATCCTGCCCATCACCTACCTTCAACTCCTGAATATAACTATTATTTAATTCAGTGCTAACATCTTCAGTAAACACATTATTGAAAAGAACCGTACTACTCAGGTTAATACCAATCAAATCAACACCCCCAGAATTCTCAAGCCTAAAAGGAATTTCAATATAATTATCTTCCGAAATAATAACATCATCCGGAACTATAATTCTAAGAGAATAAAACTTTAGTTTAGTAGAAGTTCCGCTACTTCCACCGGAAGAAGGAGTAGTAACAACAGTAGGAGCAACAAAAGTGACCTCTATATTTTCGAGAGTATCTGAACTTAAACTATCATTCCCCAAAATAGAGACATTGCCAGAAAAAGCACTATCGACAATCGTACCAATAACGACATCCCATCCACTCGAATGACTAACTGAAATATCCACATGTCCCAAAGACTTAGAAAAATTAACACTCTGTAAATAATAAGTGTCATCCACATCCGCATCAGAAAAGTAATCACTCAAATCAAGATTGATATTAGTATTATAGTCAGATTGCAAAAAAATACTAGAATTAATCACACTAAGCGGCGCATTCGTATGACTAACATTCAACTTAAAACTAAAATTTGTAGCAACAGACATTCTCTGACTTGAGCTCAACAAACTACTATTGGGATAAACGCTAACTGTTAGATTCTTCAAGTTCCCGTAAGTCTCGTCTGTAAAACTGGAGGCAAACGTCCAATTCAAAGCACTCCCATTGCCAAATGAACCCGTCAAACTTCTAAAACTAAAATTCCCATAACTACAATTAGTATTATCCTGATAAACACAAGACATATTATCCGTCCAAAATTCATAGGTCAAATTATCCCCCACAGAATGATTAATTGTAAAATTCAAAACACTAGAAATATTCTCAGTCAAACTAAGGGAAGAATTTTCGCTAGGAGAAATAAGACTAGCCGCACCGTAAACAAAAATCCAAAATACTTGAGAATCAATCAAACTATCATTATCTGTAACCGTAACATTATACGCCCACGCACCAGCATACGAAGCATTTGAACTCATATTGAACTCAACATCTTCATAACTCACAGTCAAATTGGGCGCGTTCAAGCTCAAATTCGCAATAGAATAACTCAAATTCAAACCATTAAAATCATCCTCATCATCACTTGCATTAAAACTAAAATTAAGATAATCATAAATCGTCAAAGACACATTGTCAACCAGCTCTAAAACTGGAGCCTGCAAAGTCTCAGTCATATTCAAAAACCAAGTTCTATTTGTAGAATTACCAGAAGCGTCTGTAATATTAATAAAAACCGTATAATTTCCAAGCTCAGAAATTATTGGAGTATACGTCGCATTATAGGAGACACTCTCATCACTAGGAACTCCAAACTGCACAAACAAAAAGTTAAACAAATTAACACTTCCTCCGGTAGAATTTGTAAAACTAACATTAATAGTTAAAGACTCATCATAATAACTCTCTTGCCCACTCGGAATCAAAAAATCGTCATCATTTATAATCAACGAAAAATTGACAGCCGCACCCTCTGTAGCAATAAAAGTAAAGCCCTCCACCAGTGTAGATTGCCCAGTAGCATTATTTCCAGTAAACGAAAACAAACTCGGCGCATCTACCACATTAGAAATACTAAAATTAAAAACAACCTCAGTAGAAAGCTTACCATCCGTCACAGTAATATTGAGCAAATGCTCTCCGACATCAGCATCCAAAGAAGTAAAATTAATTATACCCTCAATGGTCAAATTAAAATTATCAAACACACTAGAGTTAGTATAGGAAAAATTCAAACTATCATTATCAGCATCACTAACATACTCAGACAAATTCAAATAAACATTGTCCCCTTCATTACTTTCAAAAAGATACGAAGTATCATTCCAAACAGGAGCACTGTCATTTAAAATCTCCACAACAAAAATTCTCGAAGCCACATTTCCAACATTATCACTAACATTAACCATTACACTATAATTAGCCTCTCCAGAAAGAACAGCAGTATTGTAATCAACACTAACATTTGAAAGCAAATAATTAATATTATTATTTGTAACAGCTGGACTCGTAACACTAACCCAAGAAGTATTCGAAGTAAAAGTCAAAGCCTCGCTCTTAACACTAGTATCCCAAATAAACAAATCATCATCGCTTGCATTCGCCTCAAAAGTAACATTCTCATAAACGGTAACATTAGAAATAGAATTCAGGGAAACAGCCGACTCTGTAAAATTAATATAAATTTCAATTTGCTCCAAATCAAGGTTCGAATTCAAAACATCCCAAACGCTAAAATTAACAGTCCAATTACCGACCTCCTTTTTGGTCGGAGTTATAGAAATCGGTAACGTATAAAAAAAATTAGAAGAATTATCAGTAGAAGCTCCATGAAACCAATCTCTATTAGATTCATCATAACTCATAGCAGGATTACTACTAAAAAAACCATAACTAGAAAAATTCAACTCATCTGTCTCCCCTCGAGTAGAAACATTAATAGTACAATTAAACTGATTCCCTTCTATCACCGTAGCTCCAGTACAATTCGTAACATTAACACTCAGAGACGAATAAACATTAAACGTCAATTCGTAAACACCACTCGACTTATTTCCTTCATAACTAGAAGAATTACAAAAACTATGTGGACAAGTCCCATTAAAGTCCGTTGCACTAAAATTAGCAAAATAAGTTCCAACATCATTATGATCAGCCAAAAAACCAAACCCAGCAGAAGTATTAGAATCCTCAGTTAGATTAAAAATACTACAATTCTCTCCCTCCGCACGACCAGACCAAGCTGCATGAGTACAATTATAAAAAGTCAAATTAAAACTCAAAGGATAATGTTCCTCTTCATCAATCGCATTAACAGTGTAATTCCCCTGCACACTCTCTGAAAAGTTATAAGTCAAATTCAAATCTACAAAACTAGGAATATCATTAGTAGCATTAATAATAAATTCAAACACCTTAACAGTCGCTTCACTATCTGTAGTGTTCGTAGCCTGAATCGGAATTCTAAAGAACCCCGTCTCATTATCATAATCTGCATCAATAGTAAAATTACCATTCGAAGCATCATTCATAACAATCCAACCAGAAACGTCAGCTACCGAAACATCATAAGTACCAGAACCATTCGTCCAGCTAATATCAGTAGCAGTATCAATACTAAAATTAACATCACCAGAAAAGCCCGTTATATTCGCACTAAAATTATGATAAAAATTATCCTCCTCACTAACAGTATAATTAACACCCGAAGCCCCATTTATCCAATCAGGAGCCGCAGCCATAACAAAAACAGCAAGCCCAATCAAAATGCAAATCAACAAAAACCTACTTCTCATTTTCCACTCCCACAATCATAATTTTTTTCTCAGCATCAAACCGAATTTCAATCTTCTGCTTAACCTTCAACCCTAAAGTATCCACAATCGCTTTAGGAATCTTAACCCTATACCCTGTCTGGATACTCTTATCCTTGAAAATAGTTTCAGCCATTTAAATTTGGAGCAATATAATGCCCTTTTTTTATACTAAAAAAGTACTTTTAAAAGTATTTAAATCCTTTCATTAAATTAAGAATTCCCTTTAGGGTCTTCGTCATCGTCATCCTTACTCAGCAAGAACATTCTCCACAAGATATACAATATCAACATAAGCAACAATATGGCGAGCACAATCAATATATTGCTAATAATGTCAAATGGAATTTCTGGCTCACAAAGAGAAGGACAAGGACCACCACAATCAATACCACTCTCTCCTTGATTCTGATCACCATCACTACAAGTAGGACACGCCAAACAAGGGCCACCACAATCAGTCAACAGTTCACACGAACCATCATGACAGTTTTTAATCTGATCACCACAGCTCGGATTCTCAGTAAAATAACAAAACCTCTTTTCATCTGGACGAGGCGAAATAGGACTTTCTCTTCCACAAGCATTCAAATCATAGCAAGTGGTAATCTGAAAACCACAAAACCTATCATCATCGACACCATTTTGCGAACAAATTTCCTTAGATAAAATATAATCATCCTTAAACAAAACATCAAGATCAAACGATCTATCCACATTCTGACAAGTCTCCCAATCATCACAAAACCAATCTTCAACACAATAACTACCTCCACCGCCAATTCCAGCTCCACCGCCAATTCCAGCTCCACCGCCTCCAGTCGGAACCTCCGGACAATCAACTTTCAAAACCGTAATATTCCAGCTCTGCGAATCATTAAGTAACCCATCGCTCGTAATAATTTCAATAGTATGATTTCCTTCGATATTGCACCCAAAAGTATAATCAAAAGTATCTGTAGAAATATTTTCATTATGCTCAGCTAAGACGTCGTCAACATACCAATCAATATCCGGAATGGTACCATCTGCATCGTAAACCCAAGCAGAAAAAGATTGATTAGACGTTCCCGACAAATTAAACGAAGTATTAATTGGGGTATAAGCTGTTATATTAGGAGCCCTATTTTCATCAGTAACAGTCAATGTAAAATTATCACAAACAATCTCTATGTCCCCATCCCTTGGCGCACAGACACTAATATTTTCATGAACACTGTCCAAAGGATTATCTTCAACACAAACAGTCAGCGAATAAACTCTGCCCTCATGACCCAAAACTGGAGTGTAATTCATCGTACCATTAGACACCCCAATATCAAACAAATTTTCATTCCCAGCCCAACTTAAATTAAATGATAAATTCCCCTCTGTCGTATTTCCATCCTCAGTATCATCAACACTAACTACATAATAAAACATCGAATTATCTCCTGTCAACCAAACAGTCTGAGCACCAATATCCCCAACAACAGGAGGATTATTAATTTCAATAACATTTATTGTAACATTCTGACTATCTACTTCATCATAAGGATCCACAACAGAAACAGTCACATTATGATATCCAACATCTTCTTTAGATAGTTCTCCAGAAATTATAGAAAAATAATTAGTTATATTATCCCTAATACCCAGGCTCATATAAAAGGGATTCTTAGGTGTAATATCTCCGACCAAGTCATCTTCATCTATATCCGTAGCATTAATAGCATGTTCCATTTCTTCGGCTTCACAAACAGAAATAAATTCACTAACATTTCCCAAAAGAGGGGCAGAATTAGAAACATTCACATAAAAAGAAACGGCTTGATCATACCAGTCACCATCTGTTTCATGAGCATACACCGTCAATGTATTATTCCAACGAACCGCAACAATGGAACTATTTGGAATAAATCCCGTATCGTTTTCAACTTCAACCCCATGCCTATCATCATAAAGAGTATATTTCCACTCGTCAACATCAAAATCGGCCGACACATTCAACTCAATAATATAAGGGTCCCCTTTATCAAAATTATAAGTAATATTTAATGGAGAAAAAATTGTAATAATACGAATTATATCAACGTCAATTTGGACAATCCCCTCACTACTATCTTGACCAAATATCAAATATCCCGTAGCCGGAAAAAAAACAGGCATCAAAGCCGCAACCATAAATATCACAACCAAACCAAATATTAAAACAACACTCTCTCTATTCATTCTCATCACAACAAACTCCGATATAAAAATCTACTTATTAAAAACCATTCCAATTCTCCATAATACAAATACAGCAACACATAAAGCCAAAAAAAATTTGAATAAAAAAAACCAATCAGTATCTTCCAAAAAAATTAACCTAATAGTTTCAATATCAGAAGAAGATAAGCCCTCATCGCTATAATACAAATTCAACTCAACATCGACATCTCCCTCAATCTTTTTCGCATCAAAAAAACCAACTAATGTATTTTTCTCCCAAGCCCCCAAAGAAATAATCCCACTATCAAAACCTTCACCAGAATCAACAATCCTAACTCCAGCATAAACTTCACTCATATCATCATTCCACAAATTCTCCACCTCAATCTCAAAACGGTTAATCTTTCCCCCATAGAACTCATTAGTATAATTCAAAATACCAACTCTAAAATCTCCCAACCTAAAAACATTCTCCTCCTCAATAAAATCATCCCCATAATCAACCCTAGCAACAACGACATAATCTCCAGCAGAATAATTAGAGCTATCCAAAATAAAAGCAAAGTCTATACTACTTGAAACGTTAAGCAATCCTCCTTCAAATTCAAAAATTTCAATCAGGTCACCCCTACTCTCTTCCCATTCATAAATTTCAATATCTACCTTCACCGAAACATCCTCCACTCCCAAATTAGAAACATCAAGTCCTATATCAACACCTTCTCCCTGGTTAACATTTGGAGCACTCAACTCCACCCCAACAAATCTTTCAGGATAAGGAAAACGAACCCTAATCAACCCCCTAACCCCTCCAGCCAAAACCCAAATATCCTCGCTGCCAAACAATTCCAATTCCCTAGGCAATTTTAAATCTACAACAACCTCCTCCTTATTTACGGCAACCTCTTGATCAAGCGAAACAAATTCGGCCAACTCTCCCTCAATACTAAGGGCTCTATCTTCATCCAAAATAAAAACAAAAGTAAAACTTTTCTCAAGCCCAGGTTTAAAGTCCACCGAATAACTCCCAGGAATAACCCCCTCAGTCCCTAACACTCCACCTATCATAAATACAAAAACAAAACAAAACAAAACCAACAATCTCATTTCCCAAAACTCCCAAACTTATTCTTAAAGAAGAAAAACCACAATAAATTTATCACAACCAGAACAACAACCAGAACAATCACAATCCAATTATACCCTCCATTCGTACCAATAGTAGCCACATAGTCAATCCCCCCAACAATCAACTCGTCATCCCTAACCTCAAAGCTCAAAGCTTTACGGATAACCTTATCACCATAATTAATAGAAATCTCTACGTCATAACTACCTTTAGAAACTCCATCACTATCCCAATAAGAGATAAAAACTTCTTTCCTTAAGGCACCGATATCATAATTCAACGATTTGAACTCGGAAACAATTGACCCCCCACTTCCCAAAACCTTAGTCTCAATAAATGCATCACCAACAGGAACACCCCACATATTCTCAATCAACATCTCTATCTTCGAAACCTTTCCTAACTTAAACCCATCAGACCTAACCTCCTGCAAAACTAAATCCTCACTCCCTACTCCAAACACATCTTCTAACTCAACACTTTCCCCTCCATAACTAACCATAGCTTTCGCAACATATTCTCCAATCTCAACATCCGCCTTCCAATCATATTCCAACTTCATAACTCCACTAGGACTCGTCTTACTTTCCAAAACAAAACTATCTAGCTTAACACCAGCTTTATTATAAATTTCAATATTAGCACTAATAGAATTCAAATCAAATCCACCTTCGGCCACAACCGGAATGACAAACTTAACATTCCCTCCAATATTAGCATCAGAAGCAACCAACTCCAAAGCAGAAAACTCACTAGAAGAAGAAACACTAATCGCAATTACACCTTTAACATCGCCTGCCAAAATACGAACCTCGTTAACACCAAACTTATCTAACTTCTCCGGCAACTTCAAGCCAACAGTAACCTCCTCGATTCCCTCCACCTTTTTCTTATCTAAATAAACAAACTCATTCAAATCTCCCTCGATATTCAAATCACTCATCTCATCTAAATCAAAAACAAAAGAAAACTCCTTCTCAAGACCAGGCTCAAAATCAATTTCATAATTCTCAGGAACAACAACCCCAGCACTAAACACACAACTAGTCACAAACAACAAAACAACAATCAATTTATCCAATCTCATTTTTTACCACCTTTAAGCTTCTTTCTTAACAAAAAGAACCATAATAAATTTATCATTACCAAAACAACAATTAAAGTAATTATAAGAATGCCAGAATTCCCATCAGCTTCGGCAGATATAACATAACCAAGTCCGATAACAACCAACTCATTCTCGCTAACCTCAAATACCAAATTCTTCTTACTAGACTTATCATTATAATTAATGGAAACCTCAACGTCATAATCTCCTTCTAAAACTCCCGCTGTATCCCAATAAGAAATAAAAGTCTCTTCACTTAAAGCTCTAACAGAATAATCCGACGACTTAAAACTGGAAACAGTTCCACCTCTATCATTCAAAATCTTAGTCTCAATAAACACATCATCAATCTCCCCACTCCACTTATTCTCAATAAGCATCTCCAACTTCGCAATCTCCCCCAAATTAAAATCCCTAGCCACAATTTCTTGCAACACTAACTCTTCACTTCCCACACTAAACCTCTCCTCCAAAGCAATCGTTCCCTCGTCATAAATAACCGTAGCCTTAGCCACATACTCCCCTACGGCAACATCCGCCTTCCAGTCATAAACCAACTCTTTCTTCGCACCACTAGGAATACTAACAGAACTAGTACTAAAACTACCCACATTCTCACCAGCATTATCATAAATATCGACATTAGCTCTAACAGAAGTCAAATCAAATTCACCCTCGCTAATAACTGGAATAACAAACTTCACATCTTCTCCAATACTCCCGCTATAAATATACATCTTAGCATTGGCATGCTTCCCAGGATAAGGAACATAAACATGGACCTGTGTAACAACGGCCAACGTCGCCGACAAATAAGAATCTTCACTATTTAGCTCACTAGGAACATTTGTAACCACAATTTCACCAACATGAAGACCTGGGCTTAAAATTTCTGGCAAATTCAAGCTATAACTAAAGACTTTACTTCCTTCTGATGCCGATATAACGCCACTATTACCACTAAGAGATATATATTCTTTCAAATCCCCTTTGGCAGAAAAAGCCAAATTAATGTCCTCACCTTCGGAATTAACAACCTGAAAAGAAACATCTCTCTTCAGTCCAGGTTCAAAATCAATCGTAGTACGAGCAGGAGTAACACCAAGACCAAAAACTGAACCAAACATAAATAATCCAACTAACAAAATCAACAATCTATTATTCACCATCATAAACTCCCACAAATTTATCACCATCTTCACTCTCCAAAACCTCTCCAACCTCAAGCCTCTTCTTCCCAATTAACTCCTCTTTATCATAGACATCCACATTCAACCTAACATTCCCAGCATTCGTAACACCAAAACCACCATCAGTCTCAACCAACACTAATTCAACCTTAGACATAATAGTCAATGTCCTAATCTCACTCCCCAGAACACCACTAACCTTCCAATAATAAACCCCAGGTTCCAAATTAACTTTCAAGCCATCATGAACCCGATATTCATCCGGAGTCGTAAAATCTATGTTGTCATCAATTAACAAAACATCCGCTCTCTGAAACTCAAACAAAACATTTCCATCCAAACTCTCATATTCATCCAACGGCCCGATAACCAAAGGCTGAGCATATCCAACTAAACCTATCAAAACAACTATACTAATAATCACAATCACAACATCAATCTTCCAAATATGTTCCTTCATTTTACCGTCACCATTTTATTATATTTCATTTTAATTTTATTCAGCTAATGCCAACTCGAAAACAATATTCGCATTCTTAGCACCCGGAGCCTCATTAGTAGGAACCTCTAATCTAATATCAACCTCAGCACCATCATCTCCATCTTTGTAATTTAATTCACTAACAGCCACAACATCTCCAGTAATAATAGGAACATTAAACCAACTCACAATCGATTTAATCCAACTAAATGCACCCTCTTCTCCCGTAACATTATTGGCCTTAAATTGATAATAACTGCTATTCCCACTCTCCATCTCCCACAACCGCGAAGAATTCATAGAAATATTTATCACAGCATTTCCAGAATTATCTATTTCAAAAGGATCCAAATCCACGCCAGTAGTATTCTTCATATCCCCCATGGCCATTAAACCAAAATCAATCTCTCCATTAATCAAAACAGCCGCGATATTAGCCGTTACATTAAAATGCCAAACCCCAGACCATTCACCCCATTCCTCACCATCATGTGCCCGAACCGACCAATTATAATAATACCCATTATCATACAAGCACAACAAATCACTCGCAGGAATATAATTATTATTCCCAATTCCACTCTCCGACCTATCATCGTTACAAATATTAATACCCGCATATTTATGCTCACTAATACTAATCTCATAAGTCAAACCATCATTATCTGCATCAGTTCCATTCCAATTAAACTGCAAACTCCTATTCTCTGTAGAGTTCCAATCAGTAGGGTCAACCAAAGTAACGTTCGGCAAACTATTCAAAATTAACAAATCAGAACTATTTCCCCACTCGCTATATAAGTCACCATCATAACTTCTCAAAGAACACATCCAAAGCTCTCCCTTGGTTGTATTTCCGCTACCGAGAATAGCACTAAATAAAGTCCCATTAGCATAATTATTATCATACTCAATCGATAGATTCAAAACCGAATCCTTATACCAACGCAAACTAACATTCAAATCATCCCCTCCAATATCCGTTATGAGGCCTGAACAGTTTAAATCACTAGTCGTCACATTTAGCCCGTCAACCGAAACCAAGACAGTGGTTATATTATTTGGAACCGCATTATCTCCATAAAAAACTCCAAATTCCATATCATAATCGCTAGAGTTTGTCAAACCAGAAACGATACCTCCAACTACACTCATATTGTAAGTCGAAGAACCAGCAACCCCTCCCCCATCAACAGAAACCAAGCTACCATCATAATTGCTACTATTCATCTGAGCAGAAACAAAAACTATCCCAAGAAAAATAATACTAAACAAAAAACCTCTTATTCTCATTTTAGAAATAAGAAATTATAAGTTATAAACATTTAGAAAATGAATCGTCATCTCAGACGACCTATATAAAAAAATAAAAAAATAATTAAGACTATTCAAGTCCGGGTTGAGCTTGTGGTTGAGCTTGCTGTTGAGCTTGCTGTAGACATTCAATCGTAACTAGATTAATAGTTTCATTTTGCACTGTCAATGGAACTTGCTGACAATCTTTTGTTTGTTGAAATATTTGACCAATAGCCGCATCGTAACCTTCTTGGCCTCCAGCTATATATGCATTATTCATAATAGTAGAATAAGCATCATATGCCACATACCCAAAGCTAAGAAGCAATAGAAACGATAAAATATATACCAGGGCAACTAATTTATTCATTTTAACCTCCAATAATTATAAATTAAATCCCTTTAAATATCTATCCCAAACAAAATTAAAATTCAAAATTTCCCAAAAGCTCTTCGACAACACTAGGATTTTCTTCCTCTTCAGAAATCATTCTAACCAAATCCATCAGAAAATTAAACCTATCTTTCTCTATCTCGGCTAAAAGAGAATCTGTCACACTGCCATCATAATCATAAGAAGATATTCTCTCATATTCTCCAATCTTATAATTCCTAACAAGTCTTCCTTCGACAACTTCTGCACTGGTAGTCTTAAGAGAAACACTGCCGAATTTCAAAATAAGAGCTTGCCTATCCTTTTCGCTAATATTATTCGAAACTACTTCTAAGATTTCTATTACTGTATTATTGGTTTCATTAAGAGGCTCTTCACTTTCATCAAGAATTTCCTCGACAACTTCTTCCGAGGCATCTTCTTCCACATCATCTTCTTTTAATACCGTAGATAAGGAAACTATTTTATCATCCCCATAAACAATACTTATACTCAAATCTCCTTCAGAGAAATTCAAATCTACAACAGAAAGATCAATTTCAATAACCTTGATTCCTTCATTTAGAATATTCTCATTAATATAATTAGCAGAAACTAAAAGATTTCCTTTATCAATTACAAGAGAAACATAATTATCATTAACAACTTCAGAATTAATGGTAACACTCCCAGACACTAGCTCAGCACTCTCACCTTTTTTTAATTTATAACTAAAAAAATCCTCTCTAGAAACACTTCCAGAAAGAGTATTTTCTAAATCTAAAAAAACATTTCCAGTTACAATAGAAGCCACCTCTTCATCTTCAATCTCATCTTCAACAGCCTCTTCAAAATCTTCTTCAGGCTCCCCTTCGGCTTCCTTTATAGCAGTACTATTTTCAACACTCTCTAATTCCTCATCGACTACATCCCTTACAATTTCATCTTCTCCTCCCAATGATGTCTCAACCTCCTCACCAGAAAACACCCTAAACTCAAAAGATATTTCCGGATAAACCTCCTCATCCGAACTGAAACCATACCCACTTCCCTCTCCAGAAATTTCCTTACCTTCAATGTAAAACACACCATCACTAGCCTCCTCAGAAACAATATCCTCTAAAACAAACTCTTCCCTTCCATTAACTCCCTCAAAAATAACCACAGAAGAAGCAGGGATAAACTCCCCTTCACTAAGAGACAACTTTAGCACACCATCTAAAGCTTCACCTTCATGATATTCTGTATTAATATCTAAAACAGCGTGACCAGAAAAAACGTTCTGATAAACAACAAGTCCACTAAAGACAATAAGCACAAGTCCAATAACTATAAAATATTTTTTATTAAATTTCATTTTATTCCGTTATCTCAAGCATCGTGGTAATATCTGAAACCGAAACACCCTCATTGGAATTTAAATAAACCGAAATCACGTCTCCCGCACTAAACTCAACGATTCCTTTAGACTGACTATCATAATCAATAACAACTCCAGAAGAACCCACACCCAAGGAATTCCTAAAGCCAACTTCCTCACCATTCTTATATATAACAATATCAATAACTCCACCAGAAGAATCATCATCTTTTCCCTTCGACTCATCAACATTCAAATTAGTAGAAATGCCAGTAATACTCCCTTCTCTCATCATAACATATCCCTTATCTAAACTACCTTCAACGCCACTCGCCATATCTAAAAAACCAGACTTCTTTATCTTTTTACTAGATCCAAAACTAAGTAAGTATCTAACTTCACTCTTAGGTGCACTGCTCTTAGTCTCACCAGAATAGCCAACAACAAAAAGAGATCTATTGCCATATTCAACCTGATAAATACCAACACTAGTATTATCTACACTTTCAATATCCAACTCGCCAGGCAAATCATTAAAATCAATTTCTTCGATATCCCCCCCATCAACAATGACCCCTTTATCTTCCATAAAATTAATGATCTCCTCCCTTATATCAACAGCCTCCGCAAATACACCTATAGACAAAACTAAAACGAAAACAACAATCACCACACCAACTCTATCCATCAAACATCAAACAAATAATTATATTTAAACATTCCCCTTAACGCATCCAACCTACCGACATATTTATAAATAATCTAAAATACTTAACTATAGAGGTTTTACAATGTTAGGAACAATGGAAATTGCTTTAATTGTTGTCGCAATCCTAATTTTATTTGGCGCTAAAAAGATTCCCGAACTTGCAAGAAGTATAGGAGAAGCAATGAAAGAATTAAAAAAAGGAATGAAGTAATCCTTGATAAGAAGTCTTGAGAATTTTACAAAATGGCTAATTCACATGAAAAATTTCTAGAAGAACTGAAAAAAAGATTAATCATCTTCGCCTCATTCTTCGCTTTAATATTTATAGTAACCGGACTCTTCTCTAAAAAAATCCTATCTCTCGTCCTCAACCCAAACATTATAGGCAACATCAACCTCGTAACCCTAAGCCCCCACGAAAACGCCACAATAATCATCTACCTAATCCTCCTAATCGCCATCATACTCTCACTACCTCTCCTAATGTATCAATCATTAATGTTCATAAAATCCGCTCTAACAAAAAAAGAAAGAACAACGCTCCTTCTCATATCAATAGGATTTCTACCTCTCTTCATCTTAGGAGTTGCCTTCGGTCTCTTTCTTACTAAAATAATAATACTCCCATTTCTATCCAATCTAGTCATCGACGCTGGAATCTCGAACAGTTGGAGCGTCACTCAATTCGTTAAATTCTTTGTTACGATATGCCTCGGAATGGGACTAGCTTTCCAAATGCCACTAGTGATATTCTTTCTAGTTAAAACAAGAATTCTACAAGTAACAACAATAAAGAAAATGAGAAAATATGTATTCATAAGTCTAGCCGTCTTCGCAGCACTAATAACCCCCCCAGATATCTTTTCTCTAACAATAGTACTAATACCCCTATTCCTCCTCTTTGAACTTAGCCTTTTAATCTCAAAGCTAATCAAGTCTTAAATATTTTCAGAAACAGTCTTCTCTCTTCTAAGAAGCAAAGAACCATAGTAAAGTTTAGCAATTGCCAAAGCATATGTCCAACCGCACATCCTCTTCTCTCCGAAATACTCTTCTGGAGTTTTACCCTCTTCGTAAGATGCAGCAGCACACGAAGGACACATAAATTTCAAATTACACTCCAAGCACTCTTTCGGCCATTTCAAATACTGAGACTTAATATCTTCACGCAAACCCTCTTGATCTATAGTCATATCTGGCTTGTTCATAGTGCAAAAACGATTACACCCAAAGACCTCATCGTCAAAACCTAAGCAACGCATGTATTCCCCAGACCCACAATAATTTCTTTCTTCTTCTGGAGGACTCAGTAGCGCCATTAAAAAACCCTTATTCGAATCAGGATCTCCCAACTGATAATGCTTAATTTTTTTTTCTAGTTTATTATCGACGACATAATCAACAATTTTAATTAATTCCAAGGCCAGCCTCTCTCCGTCCTCTAGAGAAATAGGTGACTCATAAGTAGGATTAGATCCAATACTCCTAAATCCTAATTCTATTAAATGTATTACAGAATCAGATAAATCAAACATGGTCTCTTCTGAAAGAGTCGCTTTCGCACCAACAGATCTAACATGCTTAAACAACCAGGGAAGATGGGGTATAATAACATCATAACTCCCTTTCTCTCCACCCTTATATCTCCTATACTTATCATGAACTTCCTTCTTGCCATCTATGGAAACACCAAATTCATAAAACCGACCGTACTTCTCTACAAAATCTCTAACTTTTTCATTATCAAATAATGTCCCATTAGTACTTAGAGAGAAAAACAAACAGCGATTATGCTTTCTAGCAAGACCCAAAGTAAATTCGGTAATATCGCCTAACAACTCAGGATACAAAAAAGGTTCGCCACCTATAATCTCAACAAACACCTCGCCCTTAAAATCACCAAGTTCTGCAAACTGCTTTTCTATAAACCTCTTTATACTATCTATATCATTAACTCTATCCTGCTTTTCTTCGTAACAATAAGTACAATCTAAATTACAGTTAAGGTTGGTTAAAATCTGAATTGTCTTCGGAATGCTCATCTAAATAGTTTCCTCCAATTAAGGAAACCGTCATCAAATATACCACCCTCACTAGACCCTTTGTTTAAATCCTCGATAAGTTTCTTCGCACTCTCCTCTGCTAGTTTTTCACTATCCATAATCTTAACCAACTCTTTATCATCCAACTCTTTATCAAGAAAAAAAGAAAATATCAATTTTTCTTCTTCGGAAAAAGTATCCCCCATTTTTTTAAAAAGAAACATCAAAAGTATTTCCATTTTTTTGAAACGATGAGAAGCATTCCCCTTAACTCTAGTGATATCTTTCTCCAAAAGAAAGAAAAACTTATTCAAAACCTGATCATCTGAAGAATGAGCTACATATTTATTTGATTCCTTGTTGTAATAATATTTAAATGAATTCTTCAAAACATCTGCCATTGTCTTCTCCCCTAATGAAAGCTCAATCTCTACAGACTGCTCTAAAATATCCTTACCATTACCAGAAATACTATACCACTCGGGAGAACATGACATCCTAGAAAGGTTCCCACCTTTTTGCACATATACTTTCTTACCTCCTACTGGTTGCAAAAACCAATTCTTATCAAATCCTATAAACGAATAAAAATCATCAACAAACACACCTATCTCAGGATGAAAGACACCAGCACCTTCAACATCACCAGACAAAATAGCACTACTTAAAATAAGATCATTAGATATAATTAAAATAACAGAACCGTCATTATAATACTTAACGTTCTCTCTCAATCTCAATGTCATAGGAAAATGATCCAGAGAATACTTTGAATTATTACGACTCACTAACTCCACACCCCTCTTCTTTTGCTCCTTTAATTTCTGTTCTCCCAATTCCTTTGCCTTCTGTTCTTGTTCCCGTAGCTTATAATCTCCCATACCGGTATTATTACCAATTTCTTTCTCTGTTGTATTAAATACCTCTCCATCCACCATTACAATTCAAACAACCTCGATCTTTTATATTTTATGATTACCATAAAAAGCCCTCTTAATTTTATTAAATAAAGATTTTTGCGAATCAGAAATTTTGCGATAAGGCACGCTCTCCTTTTCTAATAATTTTCTTTCTCGAACACATGAACATCCAAAAACAACCCCCTCAGGAGTCATACTTGTAGGATTACAATTTTTGCAAAACTCGCTATAATCAGGAGAATGAAAATCAAACCATTTAGAAAAAGAACTATCAGAATTATGCAAACAAGCCAAAACAAATTCAAACTTAAAAATATCCTTCAAATCCAAAGTAGCTAAATCCCAATTATCAAAAACAGCTTCAATCTTCGCATTCGGAAAAGATTCATGCAAAGCACAAACACTCAATAAAATATCTTCTTTAGAATCTCCCTTAAGAACAACTTTTTTTATACTTAAACTATTAATCCCATTAATAATCTTCAAAAGAGATTCGCCTTCGGAAGAAATTTTTTTCAAATCACTAAAACTCTTCTCACCACCATTAACCCCATTTATAGATAGTGAAATAGTTATTTTATTTTCATTTACCCATTCAACAATTTCGTCATTCAAAAAAGAGCCATTAGTGGTAATCCTTTTCCCTTTTCCCAAGGGTATAATTCTTATAATCTCTTTTAAAAAACCCAATTTCAAAAAAGGCTCCCCGCCCAAAATAGAATAATTATCATAATCATTATCTCTAATATGTTTCAAAATTAAATCATCCTTCTCATTAGAAATATCAGCAACAGCCTCTTCTCTTCTAGAACAAAAAGAACAATTAAAATTGCACCTATCTGTTACATATATAAAAAAAACTCCTTTACTCTGCCCGCAACTCATTTCATTTAATTCAGCCATATCAAAAAATAATATCAAAAACTATCATGACTAACATACCTATTAGCCAAATAAGAATGATTCTCACCTTCAACAATCAAATCATAAACAATTTCATCCGAAGGTCTAATATTTAATTTTTCAAGTGTCTCAATCACTTCCTCGCCGTCTTCCTTAATAACAGCATCTCCAACTTTAAGTAAACCAGGCCTAGGCATATGGTAAACGTCATGCTCCTTTTGATATTTCAAAAACAAATCCAAATCTACAACTTTCCATCCGTCTCTAGTCAAAAGTGGATGCTCTGGAGTAAATTCTAGCTTTCCATTTAATAAATAAGTTGCCCTATCATTAACAGCAGGCCTCATTAATTTAACAACCTTATTAACAATCCCCTCTCTCCCAACAACACTCTCCCCAACCTCAACATCTTCTATATTCTTCTCACTACCATCTGCCATTTTAACTTTAGTACCAGCTACAAAACAGCTACATACACCAACACAACTAGTGCAACTTCCAGTGCAACTAGTGCAACTAGTGCAGCCTCCAGTGCAGCCTCCACTACAAGTTCCAGTGCAACCAGTGCAAGCATCCGTACAGCCAGTACAGCCAGTACAGCCACTAAAACAAGTTGCCAAACATCCCCCAGTACAAGTCCAACTACATCCAGAAGCACATCGATAATAAACACCATGTTGTCCATCTAACTGATCAGCATTTCCATTAATATTTCCAGTTCCCCCAAAAGCCTTAGGAAGAGGAGTAAATAAATCCAGATTACTTGCTGTTATATTCCCCATCCTAGCACCCACAAATGGAACACCCCAAGTCGCAGCCAAAACTCCGGCAGCACCAACCCCAAGAATACTTTTCTTAATAAAATCCCTCTTATCCTTGTCACACTTAAGATTCTCAGAATCCACTTTCTCCTTTTTCGAAACTTTTTTATCTCCCATTTTAACTAAGCATCACCATCATATTAACCTCTCCACGCTCCTCACTAGAAGCAGTAAGAGCCTTACCAACTACAGCTCCAAAACAACTATTTAAGTTTTCACATTTCATGGCATGTCCAGTAATACTCGAAGTCGTAAGCAAGTCCCCAATCTCAATATCCCCACTCTCATTACAAACCTTAACCGGAACCCTTCCAGAAATCGCCATCTTCACACTACCATTAGGACTATTACCAAAAGTTGCAGCAGGCGCGGTCGAAACAACCCCAACCACGCTCTTATCATAAGGCCTCGAAGACACAACAACACTACCATTCTCACCCATCACCACAATATTCGCAGATCCAATTTCTTCTTCAGCAGGAATATACTCCGCAAGATCAAATAGGTCAGTTCCTAGATCCAAGCTACCCGTAACTACCATATTTCCAGAGAAATAACTACCATCTGCAGATATCCTTGCCACTGTTGCATAACTATTTGCACTATCCTTGAAAAACCATCCTGTAGCAGAAGTCGCAGGACTCATATATTCAACAAATGTTGTTTGATGTCCACCTGTAACGGCTCCAGCCGTATTAACTATACCTCGCATTGTAATAAAATGATTATTATTATTATACCCCTTTATCTGACCATATGTATTCACACCGCCACTTTCAAGCAACAAAGGAGTACCCCTAACCGTCAACCCAGTCAATACCCCAACAGAAGTTATAGCTGGCTGAGCCGCCGTAGTCACTGTCCCAGCAGTCCCCGCAGCCGTAGCATAAGGAATATTTTTCACAGTAAGAGCAGAGCCACCCG